>OBCO01000016.1_pt1 | contig 496977 bp, 496 predicted proteins | sample 1495971 | NCBI WGS metagenome assembly OBCO01 (sample SAMN04168690, study PRJEB22393) | synthetic metagenome | isolation source: purchased from BEI Resources HM-276D | reverse complement strand
AAGCAGCCTAATTTAAAGGGTTTTTATTTCATTCTCATTTTTCCATGTCAGTGCATTCGTGATAAGGTTTTTAATCACTATTAGACTGTTTTTTTCTTTCGTTTAATGAAAAATAGAATACCGAAGCTTAAACAAACAATTCCAGCTAATGACAAACTTAAGCTAGTAATATCACCTGTTTTTGGCAACTGCTTTTCGACTACTTTCACAGGTTGTTTGTCCGTACTTTTCCCACTGTTAACATCTGTACCATCTTTATCGTTTCCCGGACTTTGCTCGTTGTTAACATCTGTATCATCTTTATCTTTTGGTGGAGTAGGAGCGACAGGATTATCTTCACTTGGTTCTGCTGTCACATATACAATGACGTCTTTCGTAACATCTGATCCTGCAACGCTTAGAGTTACAACGTATTTACCAGGTGTTTGGAAGTCTACTACGTCAGCGAAATTGCTAGTGATGGTTTCTGTTGCTGGAGTTACGCTTGCATGGATATCTGCAAGGAAGGCTGCTTCTGTTTTTGTAGTGCCTTCTTTGTAACTGATCTCGTCATCACTAGAAATACTGATAGTTTCTTTGCCAGTATATGGCACAGTAACTCTTCCGGAAAATCTACCATAATCTTCATTTTCAAAGGTGTAACTTACTTCACCGTTATCTGGTAAATTTTCCCACGTAATCGTTCTAGTAGCTGCATCATAAATTCCGCCGTTATCTGGTTTGATGATGGAAACAATATTACCATCCTTATCTAACAGGTCTGTCGGAACAGCGTATACAAGTGTATTATTTTGTGTGGTTTGGGTTGGGCTTACTAATGTTTGATCCATTGCTTGGTAATCATCATTATCGTCAGTAAAATAATCTGGTAAAGAACTAACATCTTTTAACTGGTTATTATTACATCTTACCTTCGCTATAGTCTCTCCAACAGCTAGATTCGTTAGTTGATTATTATTACAAAATAAAATTAATAAATTTACGTTTTTTCTAACATCTAAATCTGTAAGTTGATTGTCATCGCAATATAAAATCTCTAAAGCTAGATTTTGGGTAGTATCTAAATTCGTTAGTTGATTGTTTTCACAAGATAACTCTTTTAAAGATAAAGCTTGATTAATATCTATATTTTTTAACTCATTGTTATCACAAGCCAAATTTTCTAGCGCTTGATTTTGGCTAACGTCTAAATTGGTTAACTGGTTATCAGAACAAACCAAAGTGCCTAAATTCGGATTTTGGCTAACATCTAAATCTGTAAGTTGATTTTTAGTACAGCCAAGATTTGTTAAAGCTGGATTTTTACTAACATCTAAATTGGTTAACTGATTAACATCACAAGCCAAATAACGTAAAGCGGAGTTTTTACTAACATCTAGCTTTGTTAACTGATTTCTAGGGCAATACAAATACTCTAAAGCTGTATTTTGGCTAACATCTAGTTGTGTTAACTCATTGTTTTCACAAGTCAATTCTTCTAAAGCAAGATTTTTACTAACATCTAAATTCGCTAACGGGTTGTTAGAGCAAGTCAATTCTTTTAGATTTAGATTCTTACTGACATCTATACTTTTTAGTTGATTATCCTCAAGATTAAGTACCTCTAATCCAGTCAAATATTCGATCCCAGTGCTATCTTCTATACCTTGGCTTCGTGCATCTAGTTTAGTTACTTTAGCTAATTCCTCCACAGTTACAGATTCATCCGCGTTTTTGTTCATTGTTTCTGCTACCTCTTTAGCTAAATTATCATCTGGGAAGTAGTCATTATAAGTTTTGGTTCCTGCTTGGACAAGTTGATTTTTCAGGTTGTTATTCGGTGTTTTTTCTTTCGGTGTTTCTTTTAAATCTGTTTTTAGTAATTGATTTTCGGTTTTCATTTCATTTGCGGTTGTGCTCTCTGCTTTTACCATTGGTATCGGTAAGCTGCTTGTTACGGTGGCACTTAATACAATTATTGTTAAAATTTTGGACAGTTTCATATTTAGTTACTCCTTCAGCTGCTATTGTCTTTAGCCCATTCAGTTATATTCAAACAAAGTATATATTAGCATGTGAAGATTAGATTTTATATAGAAATCGCAAAAAAAGTATAAAACAACGGTTAATTAGTGTCGAAATTGTTACGAGTTAGGTTGGATTCTAATTTTTGAACAATACTTAAAATAGCAAATTCGTGGATAAGTGGCTCTATATCTTTGTTTTAATCGTTTTTTGATATTAAAAATCAATCGGAAGATTTGTCTCTGTGGAGTATAATTTTATAAATGATAGATAAGAATTTCACTTATTTCTATATGAACAAGTTATAATAATAGTATAAATTTGTTGTGATGTTGCATATACTTGATTTTTGCGTACTCATTTAAGACGAATACAAGGTCGAAAAACTTCTTCTTCATGTACTTGATCAACAAGTAGAAATCATAAAAAACATGATATAATTTGAAGACTATCTAGCAAAGGAGTTCCCTATTGTGATTTATTATATTTGTGCATTATATACATTCATTAGTGCGTTAGTCAGTTTTGGCTTTTCTTTGGATGCACTTTTAAAATCTAGAAAAGTAAATGGTGATGCATTAATAAATGCAAAATATGCGGTATCAAGAAGTTTATCATTACTTATAGTTGCATTAGGATTGTTTATATTCAAGTCAGATGCTTTCTTAGTCGCATTATCTTTAGTAATGATTGGAGCACAACTTTTTGACGGGATTATCGGAATAAAAATAAGTACTTTTAAAACAGTTGGTCCACTTTTAACTGCGGTAGGGAATGTGATTATGTTAATATTATTCCTAACGATCTGATGCTTCGTGCTGTGCGGTTGTTTTAATTGGCAGTAAATGACGTGGTAGCTACAAACCAAAATATAGTAGGCATCATTACTTCATACAATTATTTTTTATAACTCTACAAATTAGCTTTTACAGATTGTGTAAAATGATACCTGAAACGTAAAGAAGAGAAGATGATGATTCGTCTTCTTTTTTTTGAGCTTATTTTGCTTATCAATTTAACAAAAAATTGATAAGTTTTTTGTCTATTATTTCCTCAAAGACAAAGGATAGTCTAATAATATAACTTCCTCTGTAAGTTAATAAGCGAAACCGAAAAATAGACACATTTTCCGGGTGGTTTAGTACTTATTCGGACTATCTAACTATTTCTAACATCATATAATTAGTAGAGTGATTTTTTATTCAAATAAATTAAAAGATAGAATAGAGGGAAAGTCTTGAAAAAGAAATTTAGTATAGTTATTATCAGTGTATTGTTACTTGGTTATTTAGCGCCTTTTGATACTTTGTTAGTAGGTGCAGATGAAACAACGGTTTCTGAAGATACAGCAGTTAAAACGGCAGAAGCAGATAGTGCTACTGAAGGCATAGAAAGCGAAACAGGTTCAGATGATGAAACGGCAGAAGAGCCAAAAGAAGCAAAAGAGGCAGAAGCAAGCAAAGAAACGACAGAAAAAGAGGAAAAAGCGAAAACGGAAGAACCGGCTTCTAATATTAAAACGGAGATTAATACAGATAAAAGCCAGCTGAAACAAACTAGCTTAAAAGCAGCGGTGCCAGCAGGAAGTACATATAATTCTTTGTTTCCAGACGACAATCTTGCTAAAAAATTAGCTGTGATTATCACAGGAAATGCGGCTGCAACAGGTAATGAATCAGTGGATAGTGCAGCTCTTTTAGCAATAAGCCAACTTGATTTGAGTGGGGAAACGGGCAATGACCCAACGGATATTTCCAATATTGAAGGATTACAATATTTAGAGAATTTAACAAGCCTGAATTTAAGTGAGAATAATATATCCGACTTGGCTCCACTTAAAGATTTGGTAAACCTGGTTTCACTTAACCTTTCTTCCAATCGAACATTAGTAAATCTTTCAGGGGTGGAGGATTTAGTTAATTTGCAAGAACTTAATGTCTCTGCAAATAAGGCGTTAGAAGATATTTCACAAGTTGCATCGTTGCCAGTGTTAAAAGAAATTAGCGCGCAAGGCTGTAATATTAAAACCTTGGAATTAAAGAATCCGGCTGGTGCTGTTTTGCCAGAACTAGAAACATTTTATTTGCAAGAAAATGATTTAACCAACTTAACTTCATTAGCGAAACTTCCAAAATTAAAAAATCTCTATATTAAAGGGAATGCTTCTTTAAAAAGTTTAGAGACATTGAACGGGGCGACGAAGCTCCAATTGATTGATGCGAGTAACTGTACCGATTTAGAAACGCTTGGAGATATTAGCGGGCTTTCGGAACTCGAAATGATTCAATTAAGTGGTTGTAGTAAACTGAAAGAAATCACAAGCTTGAAGAACTTGCCTAATCTGGTGAATATTACGGCGGATAGCTGTGCAATTGAAGATTTAGGAACACTGAATAATTTACCAAAATTACAGACATTAGTTCTTTCAGACAATGAAAATTTAACCAATATTACTGCAATTACCGATTTACCACAATTAAAAACATTAACTTTGGATGGCTGTGGAATTACATCTATTGGAACGCTTGATAACCTTCCTAAATTAGAAAAATTAGATCTTAAGGAAAATCAAATAACTAGTATAAGTGAAATAACCGACTTACCGCGATTAAGCTATTTAGATGTAAGTGTAAATAATCTTACAACCATAGGGGACTTGAAAAAATTACCTCTATTAGAATGGCTGAATGTTAGTTCGAATAGATTATCAGATGTGAGTACACTAACAAATTTCCCGAGTTTAAATTATATTAATATATCAAATAATGTCATTAGAACAGTCGGTAAAATGACTGAATTACCTTCGCTTAAGGAATTTTACGCTCAAAATAACAGTATATCAGATATTTCGATGATTCACGATATGCCGAATTTAAGAAAAGTGGATGCGAGTAACAACCTAATTACAAATATAGGTACCTTTGATAATTTACCAAAATTGCAAAGTCTAGATGTGCATTCAAATAGAATTACAAGTACATCAGTTATACATGATTTACCAAGCTTGGAGACGTTTAATGCGCAAACTAATTTGATTACCAATATTGGTACGATGGATAATTTACCAGATTTAACCTACGTAAACTTATCTTTCAACAGAATACCGTCGCTTGCTCCAATTGGTGACCTACCCAATTTAGAAACATTAATAGTATCAGATAATAATTCTTATTTAAGAAGCCTAGGAACGATGGACGGTGTTCCTAAACTGAGAATTTTAGATTTACAAAACAATTACCTTAATTACACTGGAACAGAAGGAAACCTAAGTTCATTAAGTGATTTAACAAATCTAACGGAATTAAATTTGCGAAATAATGTTTATATTGATGATATAAGTGGACTTTCCACGCTATCAAGACTGATCTACTTGAATTTAGATTCCAATAAAATTGAAGATATTTCTGCATTGTCTAATTTAACGAATCTTCAAGAGTTAACACTTGAAAACAACAAGATTGAAAACATTTCAGCACTTAGTGATTTGGAAAATTTAAACAAGCTAGTTGTATCAAAAAATAAAATTATTGATATTAGTCCTGTCGCTAATATGGTTAATCGAGGGGCAATTGTAACTGCGAGTAATCAAACATATACATTGCCAACTGTATTATCATATCAAAGCTCGTTTACCATAGATAATCCGGTTATTTGGTATGACGGCACACTACTAGCGCCATCATCCATAGGAAACTCTGGTAATTACAAGGACGGGAAAATAACTTGGACTAATATGACCGCTACGTCTAGTTCCACTTTATTTAACTTTAATAGGTTAAAAGACGGTTTAACCTTCTCAGGAACAGTCACCCAACCTTATAAATCTGCAGCCAAAGTAACTGCAGATGCAGAGCAAACTTATACAATTGGTGATACTATTTCAGAGGAGCAGTTTTTAAAAGATGTTAATGCAAAATCATCAGACGGGGCACCTGTTACAAGTGATTTTGCTACAGTGGTGGATTTAAACACTTTTGGCGAATATGAAGTTACTTTAACTTCCGAAAAAGATGGAATCCAAGGGGATAGTTGCAAAGTAATTGTCAAAGTTCTTCACGGAGCGCCTGTCATTTCGGCAGACCAAACAATTAGTTATGATAAACATGCAACTATTACAGAGAAACAATTTTTAGAAGATATTCATGCCAGCACAGACTTGGATACAGCTATTACAACCAATTTTAGTACAGCAGTTAACTTGAATAAAGGCGGAGATTATACAGTTGCACTAAACTCTGAAAATGAGGACGGCGTGAAAGCTGAAACGGTTTATGTCACTGTTACTGTAAATAAAGACCCAGCGCCGATTATAAGTGCTAAGACAGAAATCACGTATGATAAATTCTCGAAAAAAACCGAAGCGGCGTTCTTAGATGATATAGACGCAGATACAAATGATGGCTCTATAGTAACTTCTAATTTTGCTACAGCAGTTAATTTAGATAAAGCTGGTGATTATACTGTTACACTGAATTCTATTAATAGTGATGGTGTAGCGGGCACGCCAACAGCGATTATTGTGCATGTGGAGAAAGAGAAAATAGCAACAATTAGCACAAATACGGCACAACAATATGAAAAATATGCGAAGATTAATGAAACGCAATTTCTAAAAGATGTTCATGCTAGTATTAACGCGAGCCCAACAACCGCAGTTTTGGAAAGTGATTTTGAAACAGTAGTTAAACTAGACGTCCCAGGAACGTACACAGTAACGATTACTGCTACAAATGAAGATGGCGGAGTATCGGCACCTAAAGAAGTTTCTGTCATAGTAAGGAAAATTCCAGCACCAGAGATCACTGCAGATAAGGAAATAACTTATCCGAAATTTGATGAAGTAAGTGAAGCAGAATTTTTAAATGATATTCATGCAACTATTAGTGACAAAAATGTAGCGATTACAAGTAACTTCAGCACAGATGTGAATTTAAATAAAGCTGGCGATTACACAGTAACATTAAATGCTACGAATGAAGACGGCGTAAAGGCTACACCGGTTGAAGTAATTGTACATGTTCAACAAGGAGAACGCCCTGTTATAACAGCCGATGCAACTATTTCCTATGACAAGTTCGCTAACATAACGGAAGCGAAGTTCTTAGAAGATATTCATGCAACAAGTAGTGATGGTCAAAGCTCTACTGTAATCACCTCTAATTTCCAGACCGCGACAAACTTCAAAACAGCCATGAGCTACACAGTTACGCTTAATGCTGTAAATGAAGACGGCATTAGCGCAGAACCAGTAGCAGTGACCGTTACAATAAATAAAGAACCAGCCGCGGCGTTAAAAGCTGATGCAGAAGTAAGCTATGCGAAAAATGAAGCTGTAACCGAATCCGATTTCTTCAAAGATGTTCATTTAGAAGGAACGGAAGCGCCAAGTACAGCCAAAGCAACAAGTAATTTTGATTCCGTAGTAGATAGAAGTAAAACAGGAGATTATACTGTTACGATAAATGCTACAAACGAAGATGGGGCTGTTTCTACACCAATTGAAGTAATTGTTCATATTGAAGCAGAAAGTGCACCAGTAATTACAGCGAATGCAGAAGTAAAATATAACAAACATGAACAAACAGACGAAAGAAGATTTTTATATGATAGTGAAGCAAAAATCGATGAAGCTAATGTGGAAATTAAAACCGATTTTGCAGAAAAAGTAGATATTAATAAAGTTGGAACTTATACTGTCACACTGACTGCTACGAATGAAGATGGCCAAGCTGCCAATCCAGTAGAAGTGAGCGTCATTGTTAGTGATGCCGCTGCTGAAAAAGTAAATGTGAAATATGTAGATGAAAATGGATCAGAAATTAGTGCAGCGGAGACCTTAACTGGTAATTTAGATGAAACATTTTCTATTGATGCGAAATCTATAGCTGGATACAAATGTGATGCGACTTTAAGCGGTGTATTTTCAACAGTTGAGCAGACAGTTGTGTTCCATTATAAAGCAATCAAGCCTGGTGTTGTAACGATTAAATACGAAGATACGAATGGAAAAGCAGTTGACGAAGATAAACAAATCACTGGCGAAGTAGGGGATGATTTTGAAGCTGAGGCGCAAACGGTGAGTGGTTATTCATGCCGAGCAATTGCAAGCGGTAAGATAACAGAAGAACCGCAAACTATTACTTTCACATACAGTACAGCAACTCCTTCAAAAAAATCAGGCGAAATAACAGTTCAGTATGTAGATGAGTCAGGTAAGAAATTAGCTGATTCTAAAAAGGTTACAGGGAACATTGATGATAGTTATAGTGTAGAAGCAAAAGCAATTGAAGGCTATAGCGTAGTTGGCGATGATTCTGCTAAAGGTGTTTTTACCGAAAAATCGCAAACAGTTACTTTTAAATACAAAAAAAATACACAAGTTAGTAAAGATGACCCTAAAGTTAAAGGGAAAACAAATCAACCATCAAGTACTGATACGAAGCTAAAAGTAGACAATAATTCGTTGCCTGCAACCGGAGATACTGAAAATATGATATTAGCAGTTTTAATCGGTTTTAATATGCTAATCGTTGCTAGTATATTCCTTTTTAGAAAACCAAAAACGAACCAATAAATGGATAAACTTTAAATAATAGAAGCCTTATAGAATTCATTAAATAATGATATTTTATAAGGCTTTTATTACTTAGTGAAACAAATTTAACAGGAATTACTGAGGAAAAGCTTCTTCTAATTTCTAATGTGAATTATAAAACATTCATTAAATGCTCACAAAACAAGTTGTTTTAAATGTTATAATAAGTTGGAAGTGTATATGAGTGGTTTTTGTAGAGAGGGGCAGGAAGATAATGAATAAAATAATTATTTATTCAAGTCAATACGGCACCAGTAAACAGTATGCAACAGAGCTTAGTCAGAAGAAAGCTATTCCAATGTATTCTGTGGAATCTATTCCTGAATCAATCGTTGAAGCCGATGAAATCATTTATGTTGGTTCAATCTATATGGGAAAAGTACTTGGATTTGATAAGTTTTCTAAAAAGTATAAAACTTTGTCGAGTAAATTAATCGTTATTTCAGCTGGAATGTATGATCCAACACGCAAGGAAAATACGGATAACATCGAATTAACGGTCAAAGAAAACCTTCAAAAAACTAATTTTTTATTAAAAGATATATTTTGTTTGAAAGGAAAACTAGATACACAGCAACTCCGCTTGAAACATAAAATATTAGTCAATGCTTTGTATAAAAGCGCGAAAAGAAAAAAAGAGAGTGACTTAAATGATAATGAAAGAGATATAGTTCGTGCTTATGAAGACGATTCGCAGATTGATTTGAATAAGTTAGATGGTGTTTTAGATAGATTGTAACTGACAACCATAAGTAAAATAGCCAAAAAGCCTGTCCATTAAAGAGAGGCTTTTTTAGTATTGACTTAGTTAGAAGACGAAATGTTAATTTTTTCACTTAAAAAGCTTATTTTAAGCTCTTTTTCATTGAATTGTTTCACAGAATGCTCACAAAAGAGATGTGCTACCGGTGCTATAATGAGGGGGAAGGATATACATAGAGAGGAAGCATGCAGATGAGAGAAATAAAAGTCGATGAAAGGACCTTCCAACAACACGCAACCAAATTGGCAAGTGAAAGTACTGGAAGTTATTTGCCGCTGAAAAACGGGAATATGGCATATTCCAAAGCCAATTCGATTGATCAATTGCGCTCGGCTTTGATTGAGTTGGTGGATGTCGTGGAAGATTTCCAACATGTGACCAAAAAAGATGCGAGCCGGCTTAAGAAAATGGGTATTGCTTATGCTAAACAAGACCAGTTGATGGGACAAAAAATCAATCAGTTGGAGGTGCGTTAAATGGATAGCGCACATAGTCAGCTTGAACAACAACTCCAACAAATTAAAAAAGCGAAAATAACGGCAGAAACAGATGCTGACCAAACGAGAAGAAAACAAAATGAACAAGATTGGCTAGAAGAGGACAGCAACCAATTAACACAAGAAAAACGGGTGTTATTAGACTTTTTACGCAGTGGCTGGCAAGGCGAAGAAGCCAGTAGTTTTCATCGTTATTTAGAGGAGCAGCAACACGAAGAATCTCAGGTTTGGAGGCGTGATCTCCAGGATAAAAGAAGCGATTTAGACACGGAATTACAAGAAAATAAGGACAGGCTCCACACGTTAGAAGCCAAACAAGCCACCTTGCAAAAGGAGTGGAGTCAATGAGCCGGATAGATATTGCCGAATTGAATGACTTTCTCCACGGTTTGCGAAGTAGTAATGCGGAAGCTAAAGCGATGATTAGAAAGATAAAAGAAGCGGCAATGGATTATGCCCAAGACAACCGTTTAAAAGGGGAAGCAGTTAGTACCTCCAAACAGTATTTTTCTAGCACCTATACAAGTATTTGCCAGAGCATCATCGAGGCATTGGATGAGAGTGAGGAGCGACTGGCGCAATATATTCGCGAGTTCGGAAGCCAGGTGGATAGTTCGCCTTCCGCTAGAATTGATGCAGAAATCTTACAAGAAGCGATGGCGAAAGTGAGCCAGTTGCAGCGAAAAGAAGAAGATTTGCACCGGCAATTGACGGCACCGAACACGAAGCCAGATATGCAACAAGTTTATGCAGTGAAATCAAGAAGCGTTCATACCCAATTGCTGAAAGCCATCGAACAAGAGAACATCCTAGAAAAATATTTAGCTTTCGAACAAAGTCATGGCCAGTTTTTTAGTGCATTAGATGAACTTATTCGAGCAACCGCACGTGCGGTACAAGAATTGCTACATCATGTGAGTTTTAATGACAAAACAGGGACTTATTCTGTGCCGAAAAGTGCGGCAAACAGCTTATTGCTTATGAAAAAAGCACGAGATAAAGCACGAAAAGAAAACGACAAAGATCCGTATCCGAAAGCTTTTGAAGATTACACCGTGTTAGCTTATACTTATGTCAATGATCAAGGTGAAACCGTGACGATGTGGCTACTTGAAAAAGATGGAAAACGGGTAGAAAACAAGGAGTTGCAAGATTTCTTAGAAAAACATGGTCAGGAATTAGACCCACTTCTTTATACAAACCTTTCTGGAGAAGAACTCGAACGAAAAGTGAATGATTCTTGGAAAGAGGGTATCAACTATTTAAATGGTCAAAAAGTATCTGGAGTTTCTGGAGCCACACTAAGATCATCCGCTTATGTGGCTAGTATGAAAGATTGGACAGACGATGCTGGGTTGACGGATATGGCATTAGGTTTAGGATTTGGGATTGCAGCAGCTAGAAATAAGCCTGTGATTAAAGAAAAATTAAATCCTGCCGAAACGAAGCAAACGGTAAATGGTGAGAAATGGAATAATTATTTTAAAGAAAAATATGGTGCGGGGAATGTTCAATGGAAGCCTAGTTCATTTGAGGATATTATAATAAATCCAGAAAGATTGTATGGAAGTACAAAAAAAGAAGTTAGGCAGATGTTGGGAGAAGGGTGGAAAGAGGAAACATATGGATCTGCAGGTAATGGTTGGAAATTCACTAATGAAGGAGATGGAATGGTGTTTTACCACCCTGGAGAGGGAATACACAAAGGTTCCTATTATGGATTCTCATCAGGAGACACTGGTAAAGTAAAAATTGTTGGAAAAGATTATATAGATTTTTCAAAAGATAAAGCAACAATTATAAAATTTGGTGGTGAATAAAATTTGAAAAAGTTAACTGTAGGTGGAAAGTTTGATTGGTACATAGATACTTTAGAAAAAAGTGGTATGTTCATTTTGGAATTATCTAATGAAGAAATAGAAACGTTCATTTTTGAAGACTTCATAGTTGGAGTTACCTCTTTTTTTAGTAAAAACAATTTGAGTGAACTGAAGGCAAATGAAATAATTGATGAAGATATGGAAAAAAATGCTTATCTTCTTAGAGAAAAAGTACTAAAAATTGATAATACGGATTTGTGGAATATTAATAGCGTAAGACAAAGTTCAGAGTGGCTAGATATATTTAGAAGGTCTGATGAATTGAAGCGTCAACTTAAGGAAAGATGGTCTGATGAAGAAATAGAGTATTTGAAAACATTATAATGATTATATGTTAATAAATGAAATAACTTAAAAATTAACAACAGAACAATCTTTCCAATAATAGCTGTTTCTCTAAATATTTTATGTATGTATACAATTAATTTACCTGAGGAAGAAATTGAGTGTAAATATAATTGATTATATAGCATCTTCTTTTCGAGCGTAGATTGTTAGTTAAAGTTTTGCAAAATCGTTTGGAACAGGGAAAAGAAGGCATATACAAAGATACTTCATTCACATTTTGAAATAAAAAACATAGAAAGGAGAAAATCATATGGTTTCACGTAAACAATCAATCCAAAAAACTCAACTTTCTAAAACAAAAAAACAAACCCTAAATGTAACCATAGATCGCCCTATAGGTTATACCGACAAATTCGGCAATGTCTATCCGCTGAATTATGGATTTGTGGAAGGCGTCATTGGTGGTGACGGGGAAGAACAGGATGTGTATGTTTTATCGAGAAAGATTTCTGAGCCAATTGATACGTTTCAAGGAGATTTAATTGCGGTGATTACCCGAAATGATGATGTGGAAGATAAATGGGTAGTCGCAGCCCCGAATGAGAATTTCACCATAGAGGAAATTAGAGAGAAAGTCCATTTCATTGAGCAATATTTTGATTCGGAAATTAAATTGATTTAGGTGAAAATGAATATGCAACCACCGAAAAAGGAGGCGGAAAAAATGGATGAAAGATTTGAAAAAATTTATACACAAGGGAAACTCAACATTATGGAAATTTGGGTTGATAAAGAAACCGGTGTGCAATATGTTTACCATTTTGCTGGTTATGCGGGTGGGATGTCGCCGCTTTTGGACGTAGATGGGAAACCGTTACTTGCAGATTTATCTAAACTTAATGGCGCTGAGTAAAACGATAAGTTGATTTATGGTACTTTTACAAGCTAGACAAATAAAAACAGGAATTCTCTATTTGGATGTAGAGGATTCCTGTTTTTTACAGTTCATTTTAATTGCTTGGAAATTGATTGGTCACATTTAAAGTGTTCATTCCGCCCCAAAAGCCTTTTGAAAGAGCGATTTTCTCTATCTCTTTTAATACGTTTGCTTCCTCAGGATTTAAATGGATTTTTTCGACGAAGCATAAGGTATGGATATTTTGAAAGACAGAACGAGCTTCTAATTCGACTGTTTGAGAGGCTTTTCTGACTCTGATGGTAGCTGTAGTCAAAATTTCTTGTAGTCGGGACGAATTTTGGTTATTTAAAGAAGTATCCGTCTCAAATAAATTCTTCAATTCCTCGAATAAATCTATAAGCGCCTCTGGAGTATTCTTTTTCATTAAAACGCACCTCTTTTAATAAAGTATCTTACTATAGAATACTCCTTTTTGATAATTGAATCCACCTACAACTGTTTCAACGCAAGCTCCGTCAAATTCTCCACAGTAAATCCAAATCGCTCTGCCAGCTCGTCTCCCGGGCCAGACATTCCGAATGAATCAATCGCGAGGATTTCACCTGAGTCACCGAGGTATTTATGCCAGCCGTACGATGCGCCCATTTCAGCGGCGAAGCGTTTTTTCACTGCTTTTGGCAAAATGGACTCTTTGTATTCGGGGCTTTGTTTGTCGAATAAATCAAAGCTTGGCATGCTGACTACGCGTGCGCCGAAGCCTTTTTTAGCGAGATTATCTCTGACAGCTGTCATTAGGTGCACTTCGGATCCGGAAGCGAGTAGGATGATATCTAGCTTGTCCAGCGGGGAATCGGCTAAGATGTAGGCACCTTTTGCAAGTCCGGTTTTCGCTTTTGCTGCGCTGTTTGGTAAAATTGGCAGGTTTTGGCGGCTGAGGACTAGCATGGTTGGTTGTTCTTTTTGAGTAAAGGCAAAGCGGTATGCTTCGACGGTTTCGTTGCCGTCAGCTGGTCGGATTACGTGAAGTCCCGGCATGGCGCGGAAGGATGCGAGATGCTCGATTGGTTCGTGTGTTGGACCGTCTTCACCAACCGCGATGGAATCATGGGTCATAATGAAGGTGGATGGAATGCCCATTAAGGCTGCCGAACGAATCGCGGAACGTAGATAATCCGAGAAAACGAAGAAAGTCGCGCCGAATGCTTGAACTCCGCCATGAAGCGTCATTCCGTTGACTGCTGCTCCCATCGCGAATTCGCGGACGCCGAACGAGATATTTTTGGCCGCGTAATTACCTGGAGCGAACCGTTCGCTAGCTTTTAAATGGGTTTTATTGGAGGAAGCTAAATCAGCTGCGCCACCAAATAAGTTAGGCAATTTTTTCTCCAATTCTTGAAGAATAATCCCCGATACTTCACGAGTCGCAACTGGTTTATCTGCATTTTCATCGAAGACAGGAAGTTCTGCGTCCCAATCAGCTGTCAAATTATCGTCCATTAGGTGTTGCAAGCTTTCTGCTAGTGCTGGATATTTTTGTTTGTAAGCATTGAATGTCCGGAGCCAGCTGCTTTCACTCGCGCGACCTTTGGAATGATAAAATTCTTTTTGGTTTTCGACGGTTTTCGGTAATTCAAAAGGTGGCATTTGCCAGTCGTAAGCTTCTTTTGCAAGCTTGAGTTCCTTTTCACCAAGTGGGGATCCGTGAGCCGCCGATTTTCCGGCTTTTCCAGGGCTACCATAACCAATCACTGTCTTCACTTCAATCAAAGTTGGGCGGGATTTTTCCGTTTTTGCAAGATGGATTGCTGCATCAAGCGCATCTAAGTCGTTTCCGTCGTCCACACGTAGCGTTTGCCAACCAGCAGCTCGGAATCTGAGTTCGATGTCTTCTGAAAATGACTCGTTTAAATCGCCATCAAGTGAAATATCGTTTGAATCATATAAAACAACTAATTTTCCCAGTTTTAAATGGCCGGCAAGGGATGCGGCTTCATAGGAAATACCTTCCATCAAGCAGCCGTCTCCGCATAGCACGTAGGTGTTATGATCGACAACAGGGAATTCAGGTTGGTTAAATTTGGCACCAAGGTGAGCCTCGGCCATTGCCATCCCAACTCCCATTGCGAAACCTTGACCAAGCGGACCAGTAGTTGCATCCACACCAACCGTATGACCAAATTCAGGATGACCGGGCGTTTTACTGCCAGTTTGGCGGAAGTTTTTCAGCTCGCTCATTGGTAAATCATAACCAAATAGATGGAGCAAACTATAAAGCATTGCTGAACCGTGACCAGCTGACAGAACGAAGCGATCGCGGTTAAACCAAGTTGGATGTTCTGGATTGAATTTTAAATGATTTTTCCAAAGTGAGAAAGCCATTGGTGCGGCTCCCATCGGTAAACCGGGATGTCCGGAGTTCGCTTTTTCAATCATATCCATTGATAATACACGAATCGAGTTAACCATTTGTTCATCAATTCTGCTCATATTAATTGCCTTCTTTCTGACTGAACGCTTCCCAATCTTTTAAAAATCCTTCAATACCTTTATCAGTCAAAGGATGAGACCAAAGTTTCGGGAAAAGGCTTCCTGGGATAGTCGCGATGTGTGCTCCGGCTTCAGCGGCTTCTTCTAAGTGCCCGATGTGACGGATGCTTGCTGAAATGATTTCTGCTTTTAGACCATAATTATCAAGCACTTTTTTCAAGTTTTTAATTAAAATCATTCCGTCTGTACCAATATCATCTAGTCTTCCTAAGAACGGGCTAATATAAGTCGCGCCAGCTTTTGCAGCCATTAATCCTTGGGAAACAGTGAAAATAAGCGTAACATTTGTTTTAATGCCTTCAGCTGTGAGGGTATGGACTGCTTTTAAACCTTCTTCCGTCATAGGAATTTTTACTACTACATTTGGCGCCCATTTTGCTAGAATTCGAGCTTCTTCTACCATTTTGTCTGCTTCGAGGCCGATAACTTCTGCGCTAACCGGGCCGTCTACGATAGAACAAATTTCTTTGATTACTTCTTCAAATGGTCGACCTTCTTTTGCGATGATGGTTGGGTTGGTTGTTACACCGTCCACTAAACCAAGTTCGCTAATTCGTTTTATTTCCGATACGCTTGCTGTGTCCAAGAAAAATTTCATTATTTACTCGCTCCATTCTCTCAGCTGAACTTTAAAGCTGAATACTTTATTTAATCGTATAACCGCCGTCGATAATGAGGTTTTCACCAGTAATAAGGCTCGCTGCGTCGCTTACTAAAAAGAGGGCGCATGCGGCAACTTCTTCTGGATAACCAAATCTCCCGGCTGGAATTAATTTTTTCATATCTTCGCCGACTTGACCTGCCCAAGCTTTTTTGCCAAGTTCCGTCAAGATAACAGTTGGGGAAATCGCATTAACATTAATGTTGTAAGGCGCCCATTCCATTGCTAATACTTGGGTCATAGAAACAATCGCTGCTTTACTAGCACAGTAGGCAACGTGTTTATCAAGTGCGATGACAGAAGCTTGAGAGGCCATATTAACGATTTTTCCGCCGCCAGTTGCAATCATTTCGCGACCGATAATTTGTGCCATTAGGAACGAACCTTTTAAGTTAAGCTCCATTGTTTTATCCCAGTATTCTTCTGGTAAATCTTCTGCTTTTTCGAGAAGTGCGACACCAGCTGAATTGGCTAAAATATCGATTTTTGGATAGACTTTTTTGATTTCGGCAACGACTTTTTCGATGTTTTCTTTCTTAGTGATATCGACTTGGAGTGCGAGTGTTCTTGATGGGTTGATTTTTGCTGCGACATCTTTTACATCTTCTTTAATATCAAGTAAGACAACATAAGCGCCCTTTTCGGAAAAAAGTTCTGCCATTGCTTTACCAATCCCGCTTGCTGCCCCAGTTACCACGGCTACTTTGTCTGTAATGTTAAAATCTTTATCAAAGCCTTTAAAAGTCATTTTTCATTACCTCCAATAAATTTTTTATCTATTTTTTTGGTCGATTTCTTCCATTAAATCTACTTTTGCTTGGGAGCGTCCGCCCGAAAAGTCACTATCAAGCCATGTATCAAGTAGAGATACGGCGAGGGATGGCCCAATTACTAGGGCGCCCATGGTCATAATATGTGCGTCGTTACTTTTTCTTGCACGTTCTGCTGAATACGAATCATGAATTTGTGCTGCGCGAATGCCGTGAATTTTGTTTGCTGTAATGGCCATTCCAATACCTGTACCGCAAATGAGAATCCCCCGGTCGTAATCATTATTTTTCACTTCTAGCGCTACTTTTTCGGCAATGCTTGGATAAAGTACTTTTTCATCTTCAAAACTGCCGAAATCAGTAAACTCGATATTTTTCTCCTTTAAACGTGTGATCAGGGTTTGTTTTAGTTCGTAACCCATTTCGTCACAACCAATTGCGATTTTCATACTATCTCATCCTTTCGTTTTGCTAACAATAGAAACAATGTCGGCAAAATTTTGCGGTTTATGGCCAAATCTTCCGACGAATAAACCATCGACATTTTTTTGACGGACAATTTCTGCGGCGTTTTCTTTGCTGACCGAGCCGCCGTAAATAATTCTTACGAGCGTTTCATCACCGCCTAGTTCGCGAATAATTTCACGCAAAGCCTGATGAGCGCTTTCGATGTAGTCTGTGTCAGCGGAATTTGCCTTGCCAATTGCCCATTCCGGTTCATAAGCCAGAACGACATTTTTAAATTGTGTTACTTGAATAGTGTCAAATAGCGCTTCGATTTGTTTTTTAAGCGCATTTTTTAATTCGTTCGTATCATTTGCGCGAATGCCTTCACCCACACATACTACAGGAGTGATTTTTTCATCCAGCGCGAGTTGGATTTTCTTTGCTATCTCACTAGTTTTCTCATGAAAAAGGTTTTTGCGTTCTGCGTGACCAATTTCGACATAGTTCGCGCTTAAATCAATGATTGATTCTACCGAAAATTCACCAGTTAGCGGGCCGGATTTCTCCGGCGCCATATTTTGTGGACCAAAACCAAATGATGTCCCCGCTAAAAGGTTGGCAGTCGTTTCGAGTGTGCCCATAGAAGGAAAGATAAACGTATCCACATCAGAAAAATTTCCAAGAAGAGGGATAGTCGCTTCTAACCATTCAGATGTCTGAGCCCGAGTATTGATATAGTTTTTCATATTAATTCCAACTAAGGGTTTACGCATAAATCAGACCGCCTTTTTTAAATTTTCTAAAATGATATTCATTAACATCCAAGACGATTCAGAGCCAGGATCAAGATGTCCTATTGCTCGTTCGCCAAGTCTTAGTGCGCGACCTTTCTTAGCAATAAGTGGGATAGTAGACTGAGCGCCAGCATGCATAGCATCTACAAATGTGGAAAAAGTTTCGATTGGCTCCGCATTTGCATCACGATTTTGAAGCACTTCCACGCCGGGCAAAAATGCGTCCATCATCGTTTTATCACCAAGTTCGGCTTTTCCGCGATGTTGAACCGCAGCGGCCCCATTTATAATCATGCCGCAAAGCTCGTCGAAGTTAACCTCCGTTTTCCCAGGAATATCAGCGCCACATTTCATAAAGAAACTGCCGTAAAGTGGGCCAGATGCGCCACCAACTTTTCCAAGGAGAATCATTCCGGATTTTTTAAGCAACGTTGCAATATCGGGAGAAACAGCTAGTAATTCATCTAATTGTTTATTCACTTCACGAAAGCCGATGCTGAGATTGATTCCGTGGTCGCCGTCTCCAATATCCGAATCCAGTCCGGTCAAGTAATCACGTTCTTTTTCAATTAGCGCCCCCATGTCCTGTAAAACGTGGCCGAAAAAAGCGCTATCCATAACTAATTCGCTCATTTTTATTCCTCCAGTAGTAATTTAGTCCACTTTGAAATATGGTGTGTCACAAGGTGTATCTAAAAGGTCTTTCAGTTCATCGTCTAAACGAACCAGTGTAATCGACATACCAATCATATCCATCGAAGTCGCGTAGTTCCCAACAAGTGGGTTATGAATATGCACGCCTTTTTCTTTCAAAATTTCATCCACACGGCGATAACAAATGTATTGATCCATCACTGGTAAACCACCAAGTCCATTAATAAGTACATGTACTTCTTCGTCACTAGTTAATTTCATTTCTTCTATAAGATAGCCCATGATTTGGTCGACTACTTTATCAGCTGGTTCGATGGAAGTACGTTTGATACCAGGCTCACCGTGAATCCCCATGCCAACTTCCATTTCGCCTTCTTTCATTTCGAAAATAGCTTTACCGGTTACAGGAAGGGTAGAAGAAGAAAGCGCCACACCCATCGAGAACGTATTAGCATTTGCTTTTTCAGCAGCTTGTTTTACCGCATCTAGGTCAAGTCCTTTTGCTGCTGCAGACGCCGCTGCTTTAAATACGATTAAGTCACCAGCCACACCACGACGATCTTCTACCTTTTCTGCTGAATAAATATCATCTGTTACAAGCACTGTTTCAACGCGAATGCCGTCGTCCGCAGCCATTTCAGCGCCCATATCAAAGTTCATTACATCGCCAGCATAGTTCCCGTACATATATAGACAACCTTTGCCACTATCAACAGCTTTTACCGCGTTATAACAAGGTTCTGGAGAAGGGGATGTATTAATGTTACCGACTACCGCCGCATCCGCGAAATCCTTCCCTACATAACCAAGGAAAAGTGGCTCATGACCAGAACCGCCACCAACAATAATCCGGACACGAGGTTCTTCGCTCATTTGTTTGCTTACGATTACTCGCTTATCATTTTCTGCAAAATCTACGTATTTCCCTTGTGCCGCAACATAACCAGCTAACATTTCTTCTACTGCTTCATACCCATCATTCACTAAACGTCTCATTTTTCTTCCTCCTTCATATTTTTATAAGAATAGTGATAGTAAAAATCCGCCAACCACGCCGCCAACAACAGCTGCTGCCAAATTGACTATCGATTTAGAAAATTTTCCGCCTGTTAAAAGGGAAGCTGTGAATACACCAATACCAGCTGCAACCGCCATGTCTACCCAAACTGTTCCAGATTGATAGATCATTGATTTTGGAATACCATGATTAATTGTCCAAACTGTCCCAACGATAAACGCTGCTGCCATCCAACCTCCGATAGCGCCCCATTCATCAACCATTTTTCCCCACATCATTCGAATAGCAAAAGGGAATAAAAAGCCACCTGCAATCGTTGCTAATGCAATACCAATGCTCATTATTTACACTCCTTTTTAGACTAATTGATTTTCGTTTAAACGCTCTTCTTCTTTCATATTCATGCCAGGTTCTGTTTTTTCTTGTTTTGCTTCTTGTTTTTTTGCCATATCTTTTTCAATTGCTGCTGCCACGATTCCAGCTAGAACTGCTCCAATCGCAACAAGACCAATCGTTGGAAGCGAACTTACTAACTCGCCACCACCTTGCATAAAGACATCACGCATAATTCCGCAAATCCCAATTCCGACAGCCATATCAACAAACGCTGCGTCTTCATCATTTTCGATTAAACCAACATAGTGATTCATAAACCACATTGGACCGATAATAATGAAAGCTGCCAAATAACCTCCAAAAATACCATAATTCTCGGCAAGTGGAGTCCAAACACTCATAACAATCATACCTGCGATACAAAAACCAATCATTCCTCTAAAGAATTTCATAATAAACTCCTTTCGAAAATAGTATTGTCATGTAAAAATGAATTTACATAGTTCCCAGTTACAAAATTGCGTTTTATTACGTTTTTAATGCACATTTGTGAGTTCTTGTAAGATAGCTTCTTTGGATGGATTAACGAGAGATTGAACAGCAGCAGTAAATGCGCCTTCAACTAATGGGGCATCAATTATCGTTGTTTTTTCAAGTAAGTCAGTGTCTAATAATTCGAGTGCTGTTTCGGCACTTAAGATAGCGCTTCCAATATCGCAAAAAATATATATATGTTCTGAATTAGTGCAAGTCGCGATATTATCGGCTATCATGATTGCGTTTGTCCCAAGACGTCCGTCACCAGTTCCGCCAGAAGAAATAATATGTACTGTATCTCCAACCATTTCGACAATCATTTCCTGGAGGCCTTCTGTGATTTTTTGACTGTGAGATACTAAAACAATACTTATCATTTGGTTGCTCCTTTCTGTTTTAAATTGTGTTTATTTGCTATTTATATCCTAACATACTTGTTTTTTATTGTAAAGTGTTATCTTTTGTTGTTTTTTATAAAATATATTTGTGTTTTGTTATTTTTTTGGGTAATATGTATATACATAAAGAAATCAATGATAGGTAAAAGGAGGGCGAGCAGATGTTTCCATTTGAAAGACAAAACAAAATAATTCATCTACTAGACCAAAATAGCAAAATAACTGTACCAGAATTAAGTCGTATCTTGGATGTCTCGATTAGTACCATCCGAAATGATTTATCTTCATTAGAAGAAAGCGGGATGATTAAAAAAGTACACGGGGGTGCGGTACTTTTAAAAAGCGAAGAAAAATTTACTAATTTTAATGACCGGATTATTCGCAACATCGAAGAAAAAGAAGCGATTGCGAAAGAAGCGGCGACTTTAGTGAAAAATAACCAAACAATTATCCTTGATGCCAGCTCTACAGCACTTGCGCTTGCAAAAGAATTACATGGATTTTCAAGGCTGACTGTCATTACAAGTGGACTCTACACAGCAATCGAACTAAAAGACAACCCGAATATTAGCGTTATTTTAACGGGCGGGATTGTAACGACGAACTCTTTCACACTGGAAGGGATTCTTGGCGCAAATTTAATTGAAAATATTCACGCCGATTTATGTTTTATGTCAGCGAAAGGTTTTACAATGGAAGAAGGCTTAACTGATTTCAACATTTATGAAACAGAACTAAAACGACTTCTTGCTAAACGAACCAACAAATTGATCGCACTTCTGGACCATACAAAAATGGGCGTAATTTCCACTGCGAGCATCACCTCGGCAGAAAATATTGATTTACTTATTACAGATAACAAAATAAATAAAGCTTTATATAAAAAATTCCAAGATGCGGGACTTCCGGTCAAAGTGGCAGAATAAAATAGAAAATAAACTCTTTGAGCGAAAAGTGGTTCAAAGAGTTTTTTTTGATAGGAGAAATGAGTATGGATTATGTTATAACAACCGAATTGCCTAGTGCAGAGGAGTTTGTTCAACTTCGAGTGGACGCTGGACTTAGTTTTCGAGCTATTGAGGCGTCAAGAAAGGCACTTTTAAAAAGTGTATATTTTGTAGGATTACGTTCAAAAGAAAATGGTAAACTGATTGGAATGGGGCGACTCGTTGGTGACGGTATTATGTTTATTGTTTCTGATATTGCAGTTTTTCCGTCATTTCAAGGTAAAGGCTTTGGAAAGGTAATCATGACACATATTAAAGATTATATTGAAGCAAATCTTGATAAAACTGCGTGTGTAACACTTCTCGCCGATGTTCCAGCTCATGGGCTCTACAAACAATTTGGCTTTCGGGAATCTGCGCCAGCTTCTATTGGGATGATTTATCAAGTAGGAAATTAAAAACAAGCCATCTGCAATAATGCGGATGGCTTGTTTTTATATTATTTATTTCTTTAATTCTCGTTCCATTTGTAAACGTTGTACTTTCATTGTTGCGGTACGAGGAATTTCATCATATTTCATCACCATTGGTTCGTTCATATGTGGTAAGTCAGAAACAGCTTTCCACCATGCATCCCAATTCATTTCGCCGTCGTTATGAACAGCGATAATTGGTTGAGGGCTACCATTTTCACCACGGATAATGACAACTTCATCTAAGAAAGTAAGCGTATCAAGCAGTTTATCTTCAATTGCGAGTGTACTATCAATTGTTTCTACTAAATCGACTTGACGATCTTGCAAGAATAATCGGCCTTTTTCATCTTTCATACCATAATCGCCGCTATCCCACCAAGGACCGTACACATTCTCTTCAAAACGAGCTTCTTCTTTGTAATAAGTAAGTGCGCGACCTTTGGAAAGCATTTGAATATTACCACTAACTCCAGCCGGAACAGGATTACCATCTTGGTCCACAATCCGAACTTCTGTTAAACCGGGAACACCAATCCCCATATCACGCGCATTTAGTGTTTCAATTGATTGAAGCGTATGACCACGTAAAATCATCGGACCACATTCACTTTGACCATAAATTTGTAAGAAAAGTGGTTTTTTATATTCAGACGTACGAAGGAAAACCGCCATTGTTTCTTTGTTAATTGCATCAAATGTTGAATGATAAAATTTGATGCTTTGGAATACGTCTGGTTTTTCGCGAGCAAGGGATGCCCATTGAACAAAATGGTTTGGATGCGTTTCGAGTACGTACGGTTTATATTCACGTAGTACTTTTTCGACGTTTGCTTTCGACGGATTGGCAATTGGGAGAAGCGGGAAACCAAGCGACATCAAGGACGAAACACCAATATTAAAACGAGAATGAACTGGTGAGATGTGGAAAGCTACAAGCCCTCTTGGTTTAATGAAATTAAGAATACGGCGTTGGTATTTTGTTCTCCAACCCATCGAATTCGCGGAGTGGGCGATTAATTTTGGTACGCCGGTTGTTCCGGAAGTATGTGTCATGTAAGCAATCATGTCTTTTGGCAATTCTTCTTGTTCGCATGTGTAGCCGTCTAGTGGTGCTTTAAATAATTGTTCAGCATTGATCAATCTTGAGTCTGGCAAATTGTTTAACTGATGACTTTTATCAGAAGTCTCAGAATCAAAAAGTAACCAAGGTTGGTCAAGACGATTAACGAAAATATCAATAGTGGATGCTGGAAGATGAGGGGACACCATGATTGGTACCGCACCAATATAAGAAATCGCAACTGCTAAAATATAAGAATCGAATTTGGCAGATTTATACACGATTACTTTTTCTTCTTTGCGAACTCCGAATTTATGTAGGTGAGCTGCTTTTTGGATAATAGCCTCTTCGCATTTTTTGTAAGTACTGTGAAGGCCTAATTCAGGAAAAGTAACAAGCTCTTCATCAAAATGGATAGGCATTTCTGGGTAGCGTTCAGCAGATTTTTTGAAATTGGTATAGAGATTAAGTGGTTCGTACTTTTTTATCGTCATATGGCGATGCTCCTTTAATATTTGATGTTGTTATTATATCACTTTGTCGAAATAATGAGGAGTAGTTATGGAAAACATTTATGCCATTGTAAAAAAATCTGTAAATTGCTTTTTTTCTTACTTTGGAAAATTCCGCTGATGCCCTGTAAAGATATCTCAATTAATGATATAATATGTTAATATAATCACAAACTATTGGTCTAGGGAAAAATTTTCGAAAAAGTGGAGGTACAAAAATGAAAAAAAGGTTAGCTACAACTATCATCATGCTACTATCGCTTGCATTAATTATCGCAGGTTGTGGCAATAACGACACAAGTAAAAGCGACACGGCGAAGACAAAAGAAAAAGAAAAAACAGAAGTAACATCGGGAGCATCAAAAACTAGCTATACAGATCCATCTGAATTAAAAGATAAATACGATATCGTTATTGTTGGTGCAGGTGGGGCAGGAATGTCCGCAGCACTGGAAGCGAAAGCGAAAGGTATGAATCCAGTAATTCTTGAAAAAATGCCACTTGCAGGCGGAAACACGATGAAAGCCTCTTCGGGTATGAACGCATCTGAAACTAAATTCCAAAAAGAAGAAGGAATTAATGATAGCAACGATAAATTTTACGAAGAAACATTAAAAGGTGGTCACGGAACAAACGATAAAGCAATGCTTCGTTTTTTCGTAGACAATTCCGCCAGCGCGATTGACTGGTTGGATTCCATGGACATTAAATTAAACAACTTAACAATAACAGGCGGAATGAGCGAAAAACGTACGCACCGTCCTGAAGATGGTTCAGCTGTTGGTAAATACTTAGTAGATGGTTTACTAAAAAATGTTCAAGAACAAAAAATTCCAGTTTTCGTTAATGCAGACGTAAAAGAAATTACGCAAAAAGACGGCAAAGTAACTGGTGTGAGAGTAAAATTAAACAATAAAGACGAAAAAACAATTAGCTCGGATGCAGTAGTTGTAACAACTGGTGGCTACGGAGCTAATAAAGATATGATTGAAAAAGAACGTCCAGACTTAAAAGGATATGTAACAACGAACCAAGAAGGAAGTACTGGCGACGGTATTAAAATGATTGAAAAACTTGGTGGAACAACAGTGGATATGGATCAAATCCAAGTTCACCCAACTGTTCAACAAGATAAATCTTACCTTATCGGTGAAGCCGTTCGTGGTGAAGGTGCGATTTTAGTTTCTCAAGAAGGAAAACGTTTCGGAAACGAATTAGACACACGTGATAACGTTACAGCTTCCATCAACAAATTACCAGAAAAGTCCGCGTACCTAGTATTTGATTCAGGCGTGAAAGACCGCGTTAAAGCTATCGCGCAATATGAAGAAATGGGCTTTGTTGAAGAAGGCAAAACAATTGATGAATTAGCTGGCAAAATCAATGTACCAAAAGAAGAGTTAACTAAAACATTAGATACTTGGAATGCAAGCGTGAAAAACAAAAAAGACGAAGCATTCGGCAGAACTACTGCAATGGATAATGATTTATCTAAAGCACCATATTACGCAATCAAAATCGGCCCAGGAATTCATTACACAATGGGTGGCGTAAAAATCAATACAAATACAGAAGTTTTAGACAAAGACGGTAAACCAATCACTGGCCTATTTGCTGCGGGAGAAGTAACTGGTGGCTTGCACGGGGAAAACCGTATTGGCGGAAACTCTGTCGCTGAAATTATTATTTTCGGACGTCAAGCTGGCGACAAATCAGCAGAATTTGTAAAAGCACAGTAAGAACCCATACACCATAGTGATGTGATTACTAGAAAATAAAAACTTGCTAAGACGCTCTAAATAGACGTTTTAGCAAGTTTTTTTATTGGCTAAGTACAGCGCTAGTGTAGTACTATGAATAGGAGATAATACTAATTTTAAATTATTAGTATTTTAAATAAGGAGGAAATAATATGTTGAAAATGGGTTTTATCGGGAATGGGAAAAGCACGAATAGATACCATTTACCGTTTATTTTAGAGCGAGATAATATTGAAGTGAAAACGATTTATAATCGAAATCCCAAAACAGCCACTTGGGACAAAATTGAAGGTGTTCACTATACAACAGACTTAGACGAGCTGTTAAAAGACCCAGAAATCCAGTTAATTACCATCTCTACAACACAAAGCTCTCATTTTGACTATGCCAAAATGGTGTTAGAAAATGGTAAAAATGTGCTTGTTGAAAAGCCATTTATGATGACATACGCAGAAGCTAAAGAAATATTTGAGCTAGCTAAAGAACGAGGGTTACTTGTTCAATGCTACCAAAATCGTCGTTTTGATTCTGATTTCCTTACTGCGCAAAAAGTGATCGAAAGTGGAAAATTGGGTGAACTTTTGGAAGTGGAAATGCATTATGATTATTTCCGTCCAGAAATCCCAGAATCCGTCCATGAATTTAAATTCTACGATAGCTATCTATATGGTCATGGCTGCCATACAATCGACCAAGTACTATCTTACTTCGGTAAACCGGACAACATTCATTATGACGTGCGCCAACTGCTCGGCGAAGGACGAATGAACGATTATTTCGACCTTGATTTATATTATGGTGTAACAAAAGTTTCTGTAAAATCAAGCTACTTCCGTATAAAAGCCCGTCCAAGCTTTGTGTTATACGGCAAAAAAGGAACCTTTACAAAAGAAACAAAAGACCGCCAAGAAGAACATTTAAAACTATTTTACATGCCAAGCAACCCGGACTTTGGAATCGATTTACCAGAGCATTACGGAACGCTTACCTATGTAGATGATGCAGGAGTTTGGCACGAAGAGAAAGTAATCTCTGAGGTTGGCGATTATGGTCGCGTATACGATGATTTATATGAAGCGATTATTAATGGCAAACCGAAACAAGTGACAGATGAAGAAACCTTGTTACAAATGGAGATTTTGGAAAAAGGTGTCGAAGCTTGTAAATAAAGAATAATTGTCCGCCGGAGCAATCTTGCGGGCTTTTTTTTGGATGAAAATGATTGATTTCGTTCAAATAAACAACCAAAACAACCGTAAAAATGAACTTTTTGCATAATACACCCATAATATTGAATGAACTCGTTCAGCATGATATAGTGTAATCAAACAAGTGAAGCGCTTACTTTGTTGAGAGAGGATGTGGATTATGAACATATCGAATTTAATTAATGAAGACCGAATTATTTTTGATAATCGTATTCAAACAAAACAATTATTATTTGAAAAAGTGGCGGAAGTACTAGTTAAAGAAGGTTCTATAACTAATTCGAAAAAATTTATCCGTGACTTATATAATCGAGAAGAAGAAACTTCCACTGGAATTGAGGCGGGTTTTGGCATTCCTCATGCAAAAAGTAAATACGTAAAAGAACCATTGATTGTTTTTGTTCATTCTGGTATTATAATTGATTATTTTGGACTAGATGATTCACCGATTGAATGTAGTTTTATAATTGGCGTCCCGAAAAAAGCAACAGATGTTCATTTGCAAATCCTAAGTGAATTGTCCAGGAAGTTAATGAACGATGAATTTCGTGAAAAATTAAAAAATTCAAAAAATGAAAATGAGATTAAAACAATTTTATCGAACTAAGGAGGCGTTTCACATGAAAATAGTTGGTGTTACTGCTTGTCCCACTGGTATTGCTCATACGTATATGTCTGCTGAAAAATTAACTATAACAGCAGAAGCTCTAGGTTACGAAGTGAAAATCGAGACACAAGGTGCTAAAGTTGAAAATGTTTTAACGAAGGAAGACATCGCCACTGCTGATTATGTCATTTTAGCAGTAGATAAAGAAATCGATACATCAAGGTTTGCTGGAAAGAAAATTAAAAAAGTATCCACTTCCAGAGCAATTAAAGAGGCTGATGTGGTTATTGATGAAACTGTTTCAGGTAAAGGATTAATCAGTTTGGAGGCAAAAAGTTCGGATGTAAGCTCTGAACAACCTTCAAAAGCAAGTTTATATAATCACTTTATGAATGGTGTTAACTATATGTTGCCATTTGTCATAGCTGGTGGGATTTTAATCGCCATTAGTTTTGCTTTTGGGATTGATGCATCAAACCCTGACTCTGACTCGTATAACGCACTTGCAGCTGCATTTTCTAAAATTGGTGGGGATACTGCTTTCGGGTTAATGGTTCCAGCGCTTGCAGCAGGGATAGCGGTTTCTGTGGCTGGTCGAGCAGGATTTGCGCCTGGTCTTGTCGCGGGGACACTGGCAACTGTTGGTGGATCAGGATTTCTAGGCGGTATGATTGGTGGTATTTTGGCTGGTTATGTGGCACATTTCTTTGCTAATAAAGTCAATGTCACTAAATCACTTGCTTCGATTTATCAGTTAATTGTTGTACCGCTTTTAGGAATTACGATTGTTGGTTTGGCAATGGTATTTATCATTGATACACCAATCGCTTGGGTTTTAAACGCGCTCACCGGTTGGTTAAATGGTCTTGGTGAGACATCCGGTGTCGTATTTGGACTACTAATCGGTGTCATGATGGCAGCAGATATGGGAGGTCCAATTAATAAATCTATTTCAACCTTTTCAATTGGGTTAATGTCAGCTGGCGTAACCGCACCGATTGCGGCTTGTATGGCGGCCGGAATGGTTCCACCACTTGGACTAGCACTCGCAACACTATTATTCAAAAACAAATTTACAAAAGAAGAAAAAACAGCGGGGAATTCTTGTTGGGTGTTAGGTGCATCTTATATTACTGAAGGAGCAATTCCTTTCGCAGTTGCTGATCCGCTCCGGGTTATCCCGAGTTTGATGTTAGGTTCTGCAACAGCTGCTGCAATTTCGATGGGAGCTGGTGTAACTTCGATGGCGCCTCACGGTGGAATTTGGGTGATGTTCATTCCAAATGTAATTAACCATCTATTTATCTACTTACTAGCAATTGCAGCTGGTACAGTCGTGACAGCGATTTCTGTTGGACTATTAAAAACCCCATTAAATAAGCGAAAAAATAAAGAGGAGATGATATAATGTTATATACAATGAAAGATCTTTTAGCAGTAGGAAAAGAACATCAATTTGCGGTACCAGCATTTAATATCTGTAGTTTTGATATGTTAAAGGCGATAATGGAAGAAGTGGAGGCTAATAATGCTCCTGTAATTCTAGAAATTCATCCAGATGAAATAGAATATCTCGGTGATAACTTTGTTGCAACGGTAAGAGAATACGCATATAGAAGTAAGGTACCGGTCGTTATTCATATGGACCACGGTGGAACAATTAAAGATGTGATGCGGGCTATTAGAAATGGCTATACTTCTGTCATGATTGACGCTTCTAGAGCCAGTTATGAAGAGAACGTTGCGTTAACTACACAAGTGGTTGAACTTGCGCATAAAGTCGGAGTTTCTGTTGAAGCGGAACTTGGGACAATTGGAAATAATGGTTCAGCGGAAGGCGGCGCAGACACCATCATTTATACAGACCCAGACCAAGCGGAAGATTTCGTTAGTAGGACAGGCATTGATACGTTAGCAGTAGCTATTGGAACGGCACATGGTTTATACCCTAAAGATAAAAAACCAGAACTGAATATGCCCCTTTTAAAAGAATTAAATAAACGTTTGGATATTCCGTTTGTACTTCACGGAGGTTCGGGAAACCCAGATAAAGAAGTCAGTGAATCTGTACAGTATGGTGTTAGAAAAGTAAATCTTAGTTCGGATCTGAAAAGTGTGTTTTTTGAAGAAGTTCGCCGAGTTTTAGTGGACAATCCTGCGATGTATGAACCAAATCAAGTTTATCCATCAGCTAATGAAAAAGTTAAAGATGTTGTAAGACATAAATTAGACATTTTAAATACTACTGGCCAAGCAGATAAATACTAATAAGAAGGGTAGAAGCGCTAGTTATAGTGCTTTTGCCCTTTAAGGAGTGGAGGAACATGTTAAGCACAGCGAAGGAACGGCAACTAAAAATCGTTAATCGGCTAAAAGTGGAACAATTTATGCGGATTATTGATTTAGTGGAGTTTGTCAACTACAGCGAAGCCACTGTCAAACGGGATTTAGTAGAATTAGAAAAAGAAGGACTTGTGAGACGAACAAGAGGCGGCGCAATGATTATCGATAATAAAAAAATCGATTTGCCTTATTTAATGAAAATGAATGAGAGAAGTAATGAAACGAGTAAAATAAGAATTGCCGATATTGCAAAATCACTTATTCGCGATGATATGGTGATTTTCTTAGACTCGAGCTCAACCTCACTGCATTTAATCGACGTTTTAAGTAAATTTGATGGCCTGCAAATTATTACAAACGGCGTCATGACAGCTTCGATGCTGTCAGAATTTACAAATGCAAGAGTTAGTATTTTAGGGGGCTCGATTTTAACGAAGCGATATACGGTGAACGGCGCAAAAGCATATAATGATGCCTTAACTTATAATGCGGATATTGCTTTTGTTTCATGTCGCGGGATTGACTATGACAAAGGTGCAACGGAAACACATGAAGGTGAAGCGCTCATCAAACAAGCTTTCAGGCGCCAATCAAGTTCGCTCGTTTTACTTGTTACAGAAGAAAAAGTAGGACACAAGTTTATGCACCAAAGCTTAGCATGTCATGATATTGACTATTTAATTACGGATTTCAAACTGGACCCCGATGTAGAGGAACAGTTCAAAACCCATCAAATCACTTGTTTGTATTAGATTTTATACTTAAATAGGCAAAAATAATTGCAAGTATTAAAAACAAAACAGGTACTACTAATAAACTCCCGAAAAAATGGATGTCGTTAAAATCTTGGCTATCAAATAGTGATAATAATATGACATTTTTTTGAATGACATTTAAAACTTGTAAGCCCATAAAACATAGCATACTAAGTATTAATGAAACGAAACTAAAAATTTTGTACATGTTGTACCTCCCTTTTATAATGTTGAATCTAATATAACATGATATATTGAATTTTAAAATAAATGTACAGGTAATTTGAAAAGCTCGAAATCCAATTGATTTCGAGCTTTTAGTATAAATAATTCATTTTAGACATTGTTCATTTCCTTATCCATTCGCCGGACAGTAAGCCCAGACACAACAATACTAATCTCATACAGCCCAATTAGCGGGATGGTAATCATCAAATGCGATAAAATTTCTGGCGGGGCGATGAATGCTGCGATAATCAATAAGCAAAAATAGGCATATTTTCGCGAGTGTCGCATGCCGTTTGGTGTTATCAGCGACAATCTCGTTAGTAGCATAATCACCATTGGAAGCTCAAATAACACACCAAACGAAAGCACGATTTGTAGCAAAAATTGAAAATAAGTCGCGAGGCCAATCGTTGTTTCAACACCAAGTTCGGCCGCGAACTGGAACATAAATTTTAAAATAAAAGGAAAAGTGATTAAATAAGAAAAAACAACACCGAACAAAAAAAGCAAAAATGTAATCGGAATATAGCGCAAAGTAATTCGTTGTTCGGATGCATGCAAACCCGGTTTCACGAAGGCCCATAATTGATATAAAATAACTGGAAATACTAAGACGAGTCCAATAACAAACGCCATTTCGATATAGATTTGAAAAGCATCCGTCACTTTAAAAACGTGTAAAATCACTTCTTTTGGCAAATCATCTTTTTGGAGAAATAAAATTAACGGCTTGGAAACAAAAAGCCCCACAAAGAAAGCGAGAAAAAAGGATAGCAGGATGATTAATAATCTGGTTCGCAATTCTTTCAGGTGTCCAGTGAGGCTCATGGAAACTTCGGTCACGGGCGCAGATCTTCTTTTTTGGTTTCTTCTTTGGAATCATCCATCATGCCTTTGGTCGCATTTTTGAATTCGCGAAGAGTATCTCCAGCAGCTCTACCAAGTTCTGGCAGTTTTTTTGGTCCAAAAATCACAAGGGCGGCTCCGACAATTAAAGCAATACTTCCTGGTCCGATCATTTCGATTTCCTCCATTCTTTAAATGAAAATGATAATCATTATCAGTTAATTCTAAATCGAAACCTATCGGATGTCAATCTGTTTTTCTATTAACGTTAACTTAAGCGCTTCGTGATTACTTCTTTACCACGAATAAAGATCGCTTCATGGTTACTAATAGGATATATTTGTGACTTACCAGCATATTCAGTCACTATTTTTTGCGTTATTTCTTTGAAAGGCGTGTTATTGTAGTGTGGAAGTGTAGAGAAATCGACTAAGTTTAAGGCGTCATAGTTGGTTAAATTCACGGCTTTTTTGGTGCTATCCATTGTTTGGATGTACGCTATATTAGGTGAAGTGATAACTGCTCCAGCTGACTCGCCAATGTATAATTTGCCTGCCGCAATTTCCTCTAAAATTAATTTATCCGCACCAGTTCGTTTTAATTCCTGCAACAAAAAGAAAGTATTACCTCCAGTTACATAAATAAAATCATTTTTTCGGAGTTTCGTCGTAATCTCACCTAAGCTTTCCGTAGCTATATCAAGTTCTTCCACTAATAACCCAAGACTCTCTAATGCTTTTTTACCAGCCTCTACATAGAAAGTGACTTCTTCGACTGTGCTAGCGGTCGGGATAAAAGTAACGGTTTTTCCTTGCAGATTGCTTTCAAATTCAGTAAATAATGGCACAACATCTTTAAAAGACGAGGTTAAAAATAAGTTTTTCATCATTCGTAGCTCCTTTGGTTTAGTTTCTAATTATAGTATAATACTTAAAGGTATCAATTAGTGACACCTTTTAATCTGAAAAAAGAAAAGAGATGGCGATGAAAAAATCAGAACGATTAAATGATATGATGCTGTTTTTAAATGATAAAAATGTGTTTCAATTAAGCGATATAATGACGAAATATGATATTTCTCGAAGTACGGCGATTCGAGATGTAAAGTCTTTGGAAGAAATAGGCATGCCGATATATTCGGAACGGGGACGAAATGGTCATTATCAGGTGCTTCGTAATCGGCTACTCTCGCCCATTGTCTTTAATATCGATGAGGTATTTGCGCTCTATTTTTCGATGCTTACCTTAAAAGCCTATGAAACAACACCTTTTCATTTAAGCGTGGAAAAATTAAAAACGAAATTTGAACGTTGTCTTTCAGCTGAAAAAATCGAAATGCTTCGAAAAACAGAAGAAGTATTTAGTCTTGGCTATATAAAGCATAATAATCAGTGTGAATTTCTAGATGTAATTTTGCAGTTTACGATGGAAGAAAAAGTGTGTCAGATTAATTATGATAAAAAAGGGATAGAAAAAACATATGTTGTTCAATTTTATAATATATCTTCCGCGTATGGGCAATGGTATGTGACGAGTTATAACTTCGAGACGAAACGGATGCAGGTATTCCGCTGTGATAGAATTCTTGAGCTAGAAGAAAATCATGCTTTTGAAGCTAAAAAACTGACGGATTTAAAAAGCGAGACCGACTATTTATACAAGAAAAAAGATGCAATTAACTTTGAAGTGGAAATTGCTTCCAACGGTGTTGACTTATTTTTTAAAGAAAATTATCCATCGATGAAATTGAATCAAGAACAAGGAAGGAATGTTATTCGCGGATTTTATAATAGAGGAGAAGAACCATTTATTATTAATTATTTGCTAGGTTTTGGTGATAAAATAAACATGGTTCAGCCAGATTCTTTGAAAGAAATGCTTTTAAATGAATTGAAATCTTTACAGAATCATTTACAAAAATTGTCGTGAAAAAAACTTCGATTCCATTATCGGAGTTTTTTTATTTGGGTGAAAACATTAAAAAATTTATTGACTTTTTTGAACTTGGAGAATATGATAATGATAATCATTTTCAATTAGAAAGGAGGATGAATGGAATATGAGTCATCGGCTTTTAGGTCGAGTTATGTTGCTATTAGGTGCATTAGGGGTAATTTTGACTATGAGTTTTAGTTATGTAGCTGCTGCTGAGAAGCCGAATATTGATAAACCTGTCAAAGGATTAGAGCAAACCGAAAAGGCTATTGTAGCTGATGATTATAATAAAGCCAAAGATGCTTTTCAAGAAGATAAATTATGGTGGTCAGAAAATAAACAAGTTGTTAAAGAAAAATCGTACGACTTGGCCGGCCAGATAGATCGGCAAATTGCTGAAATATCGCTTGGGATTTTAAATAATGATAAACAGCAAGCGATGGATGGGATTACTTCACTTCATAATTTGCTCAAGACCTATCAAGATGGTACATATACGGATAATGAAGGAAATACCAATATTACTTTATCAAGCTACATTGCTAAACTAACTGCGACGAAAAAACTGGTAGATGAGAAAGAATGGGCAAAAGCGGCGACGCAAATTCAGGATTTAAAAACAGAATGGCTCGCGGTGGAAGGTGATGTGGTCAGCCAATCGCAAGCGGCTTACGACAATACCGAGCGCGATTTAATGCTGCTTGATGCTTATATTAATGATCCTGCGAAACAAGCTAAAACAGCAGATGTTCTGGACGGGATGACGGAGGAGTTAAAGCCTTTTGCGGATGTGACTTACACGTGGTTCGATGCTGCGTTAATCCCGTTTCGCGAAGGACTGGAGGCACTTTTGATTATCGCGACGCTCCTTACTTATACAAAGAGAACGAAGACACGCACGGCGAAAAGATGGATTATTGGTGGGACGGCAGCTGGTTTGGTGGTTAGTTTGGCGCTCGGCATGATTGTGGCGTTTTGGCTATCGGCGCTTGCCTTTGGAGATAATAACAATTTGATTAACGGTTGGGCTGGGCTGATTGCAAGTATTATGATGCTTTATGTTAGCTACTGGTTGCACCGAAATTCGGATATTACTCGTTGGAATAATTACATGGAAGGTAAGAGTAACCAAGCACTTTCGAATGGGAAAATGATTTCTTTTGCCTTTTTAGCGTTTTTAGCGATTTTGCGAGAAGGTTTAGAAACTGTTGTCTTCTTAATTGGTATGGTTGGGCGGATGTCGAATTTTGAATTATTGATGGGGATTTTGGCGGGGCTTGGCGTGTTATTAATCATCGCTTTTGTGATGTTGCGATATAGCGTACATATTCCTGTGAAGCCATTCTTTATGATTTCGAGCGCGATTGTGTTTTATCTGTGCTTTAAATTTATGGGATCAGGAATTCATAGCCTGCAACTTGCTGGGGTCATTCCAACATCGGTAGAAGATTACTTGCCATCCATTCCAGCGCTAAGTATTTACCCATCATGGTATAGCTTTTTGCCACAAGTATTACTCGTTATTTTTGGATTAACTATTCTAATAAAACAACAAATTAAAAAAAAGAGCTGATTCTAAAAAGGAATTCGCGCAAGGGGGCAAATTATGAAAAAATTGATTATTGTTATGTTGACTATTTTTACAGCGGTGTTGGTTGTTGGATGTAGCGGGACGGGGACGGCGGACAAAGCGGAAACGAAAAAGGAAACAACGAAAGAAAGTAAGCAAGCAAACGCGGTCAAAAAAGAAGTAAAAGAAATGAAATCAAACTTGGATGACGTGAAAAAAGCCATTTCGGACAAAGATAAGAGCGCACTTCAATCTAGTGCGGCTGAACTACACAAACATTGGTTAGAATTTGAAAATAACGTCCGTGACTTGTATCCATTGCAATATACGGATGTCGAAAAATATGAAACACCGATTTTCTATGAATCAAAAAATGATAACCCGAATTTTGATACATTAAATGACAATGCGACTGGACTTGACGGAGCATTAGATACACTTGAAAAGGCCAAAGAGACCAAAGCGAAAACTTCTGAAGTGCTGGATAAAGCGGTAGATAACTATTCTAAATATGTGACGGAGCAAGTAGATGAATTCGTTGCTCAAACTGAAATTTTCACAAATGCTGTAAAATCGGGTGATATCGAAAAAGCAAAAGCTGCCTATGTTTCACCACGTCTGAATTACGAACGCATTGAGCCGATTGCCGAAAGTTTTGGCGACTTAGATCCAAAAATCGATGCTCGGATTAACGATGTGGAAAACGAAGCGGACTGGACTGGTTTCCACGTAATTGAACGCGCGCTTTGGGAAAAGAAATCGCTCGAAGGCATGGATGTTTACGCGGATAAACTTTTAACAGATGCGAAGGCACTTCAAGCAGAAGTGAAAAACTTGAAATTAGAGCCAAAACCAATGGTCGCAGGTGCGATGGAATTACTAAATGAAGCCGCAACAACTAAAATTACTGGGGAAGAAGAAGCATACTCGCACACAGATTTAGACGATTTAAATGCGAATGTCGAAGGTTCGAAAGTAGTTTACCAAGCGATTATTCCGGCTTTAAATGCACAAGATAAAAAATTAGCTGACCAAATTGATGCAGCTTTCAACAAAATGGAAGACACGTTAGCGAACTACAAAAATGGCGACTCATTCGTACTCTATACAACATTAACGAAAGACCAAATTCGCGACATTAGTGACCAATTGAGCCACCTTTCCGAATTAATGGCCCAAACAGGGAAAATTTTCTAAGCATAGGAAGGAAAACGATGACAGATAAGAAGAGCGAAAATCAGACGGAAAAGACAGAAACCAAGGAAAATAAAGGAATGACTCGGCGCGAAATGCTGAAACTTTCTGCTGTAGCTGGGACCGGGATTGCTGTTGGTGCAACTGGTCTTGGCACGATTTTAAATGTGGTGGATCAGGTGGACAAGGCGCTCACTCCGAAAGAAAAGGCGGAGACAGGCGTACCGTTTTATGCGTCGAATCAAGCGGGAATTATTACTGCGCAGCAAACCTATTGTTATATCGCCAGCTTTGATATTCAAACAGAATCGCGGCAAATTTTGCAAGATTTGTTTGTGAAATGGACAAAATTTGCTGATTTGACGACGAGTGGTGGGGTTTTGCGTGATGTAGATAACGACATGTTACCACCGAACGACACTGGAGAAGCGGATGGACTAGGCATTTCTAATTTCACTGTAACACTTGGTTATGGTCCGACTTTTTTTGAAAAAGATGGCAAAGACCGGTTCGGTGTTAAGGCGAAAAAGCCGAAGTATCTGGAAAAAATTCCCCATATGGCGCATGATAGCTTGGATGAGGCTTATTCTGACGGCGATTTATGCATCCAAGTGTGCGCCGATGACCAGCAAGTAGCTTTCCACGGAATTCGTAATTTCATCCGTTTAGCGAGCGGCGTCGCAGTTGTTCGCTGGATTGAAGAAGGTTTTCTCAGCGCACCAAAAAACGAAACACCGCGAAATCTGTTTGGTTTTAAAGACGGAACGGCAAACGTTGACCACGATTCAAACAAAGGTTATAAAGACGTCGTTTGGGCGGAAAAAGACGAACCAGAATGGATGCGAAACGGCAGCTACCTCGGCTATCGCAAAATCCAAATGCTCATCGAAATCTGGGACCGCTCCTCTTTGCTTGACCAGGAAGACACTTTTGGTCGAAAAAAAGCATCCGGCGCCCCGTATCACAAAAAACATGAGCACGATAAAGTCGACCCGAGCAAACTGCCAGCTGATTCTCATGTGCGTCTAGCCAAAGACACCAAGCAACAAATGCATCGCCGCGCTTATTCATATACAAATGGCATTGATAAAAGCACGGGAACGATTGACGCTGGATTACTATTCATTTGTTTCACCCAAAATCCAGCCAAACAGTTCTTGCCAATGTTAAGTATCATGGGGAAAATGGATAAATTAAACGAATACACCGTCCCAATTGGCAGCGCGATGTTTGCTTGCCAAGGCGGACTTGCTCCCGGAGAAATTTTTGGAGAAAAACTACTTTAGTCTAAGGCTCGCGAGCCTTAGACTTTTTTTGTATAATGAAAGCAAGTCAATGATTAGAGGGAGCCGATTTTAGTGGAAGAATGGGATTTGCTAAATGAGAATCGTGAATTAACCGGGAAAACACATATCCGCGGTGAAAAACTAGCGCCCGGAGAACTTCATTTGGTCATTCACGTATGTATTTTTAACGAAAAAGGGCAACTTTTAATCCAAAAGCGCCAAAAAGATAAAGAAGGTTGGCCGAATTATTGGGATCTTTCTGCGGCTGGATCTGCGCTAAAAGGCGAAACTAGCCAGCAAGCTGCTGAAAGAGAAGTGCAAGAAGAGTTAGGCATTATGATTGATTTAAGTGGAACACGCGCCAAATTCAGTTATCATTTTGAAGAGGGCTTTGATGATTATTGGTTTATTACAAAAGACGTGCAACTAAGCGATTTAACATTACAGAAAGAAGAAGTTGCCGACGCCCGTTTTGTCACCAAAGAAGAGTTAGAAGCATTAAGAAGTTCAGGCGAATTCATTCCTTACTTCTTTTTAAACCAGCTATTTAACCTGAAAAACGCTACAACAATCCACTTTTAACGAATATAACTAAATTTCCACTTAACAAATTCGTTTCCTACACTTATAATAGTACAGAGACATGAGAAAAACTCCAATTAGAAAGCGAGTGGTAATATGGGCCGTAAATGGGCAAATATTAAAGAGAAAAAAGCGTCAAAAGATAAAACAAATAGTCGTATCTATGCGAAATTTGGAATTGAAATATATGTAGCGGCTAAATCAGGCGACCCAGATCCACATTCCAACCAAAAATTACGTTTTGTTATTGAACGTGCAAAAACATACAATGTGCCAAAACATATTATTGACCGCGCAATCGAAAAAGCGAAAGGCACTGGCGATGAAACTTATTCAGAACTGCGCTATGAAGGCTTTGGTCCAAATGGTTCGATGATTATTGTAGACGCACTGACAAATAATGTGAATCGTACGGCATCCGATGTTCGCGCAGCTTATAGCAAAAATGGCGGAAATATGGGCGTAAGTGGCTCTGTTGCTTATATGTTTGATAATACAGCTATTTTTGGCGTTGAAGGAAAAGATGCGGACGAGCTATTAGAACTTTTAATGGAAGCGGATATTGATGTTCGTGACATTTTAGACGAAGATGGCCAAGCAATTATTTATGCAGAACCAGAAGATTTCCATAAAGTACAAGAGGGCTTGAAAGCGGCTGGAATTGAAGAATTTACAGTAGCGGAAATCGAAATGATCCCTCAAAATGATATTCAATTATCAGGCGAGGACTTAGAGAAATTCGAAAGACTAATTGATGCTTTAGAAGATCTAGAAGACGTGCAAAAAGTATATCATAACGTCGAATTAGAAGATTAACATCCAACTATTACAACAATCGGAGGAATTGATAAAATGTCAAAATTACCAAATTGCCCAGAATGTAACTCAGAATATGCCTACGAAGATCGCGGCTTATTAATCTGCCCAGAATGCGGACATGAGTGGAGCGCAGCGGCAGAAGAAGCTAGCGAAGAAAAAGTGTTCAAAGACGCAAATGGCAACGTACTAACAGATGGCGATTCTGTAACAGTCATCAAAGATTTAAAAGTAAAAGGCGCATCCAACCCAATCAAAATGGGAACAAAAGTAAAAAATATCCACCTAGTAGACGGCGACCACGACATCGATTGCAAAATCGACGGCTTCGGCCCAATGAAATTGAAATCAGAATTTGTTAAGAAGATATAAAAAAAACAGCGATTCTCTACTAAGAGAGTCGCTGTTTTTATTAATTCTGCACAAAAACCGTTTCAAACACAAACGATTCATACGTATGGCGCGTAATCGAATATTCAAACACTCGACCATCTTCCAAATGCGCCAATTTCTCAATTTCCATCATAAAAGTAGGTTCTTCTAAATCGAGGAGCTTACTATCCTCTTGATTAGATTTATCTCCACGTACCCAAACATGCGCACTTTGCATCTTAAGTTTCAAGTCATCCCGAATGTAATTATAAATTGAGTCCTCTAAATGACGCGGCTCTAAACCCGGAATAATCGCAAGTGGCATATAAGTATGTTCGATGGAATAGGCTTTATGGCCAACTTCTCTCATCCGAATAATTCGGTAAATATAATCATCCTGCATCTCTAATTTTTCTGCGACTTCTTTCGATGGTTTTTCAATGGAAAATAAAATAACTTTGGATTTAATGTTGTCTTTTCCAAATGTATTTACGAGTCCGGACATTGGGCCTAGTGCGAATTCTCCGCCGTTAGTAGAATGAGATTTCACGAAAGTACCAGCGCCGCGTCGTCTAATAACCATACCTTCTTGCACGAGCATATCCAGCGCTTTTTTGACAGTAAGTTTGCTGCAATCATAAACGCGTGCCAGACTATCCCCGTCAGGCAATTTCTCGTTAATTTCGTATTTGTTTTGGTTGATTTTATCACGGATATCTATGTATATTTCCATGTATTTAGCCATTCCCGACATTTTATTGGCTCCTTTACTGATGTAATAAGCATAGTATAACATATACTTTTGCAAAAAGGTATCCCTATAACTAAAAGTATATATCTTTTTATAAAAGTATTGTTTTTTAAATAAATGTATGCTATATTTATTTTGACAAAAGGGAGGCCATAAAAAATGAAAGAATTATTAACGTTTCCAAAAGATTTTTGGTGGGGCTCTGCGTGGTCTGCTGAACAAGCAGAAGGTCGCGGTGACACTGGTAAGGCAAAAACTGTTTGGGAGCATTGGTTTGAAACAGAACCGAATCGCTTTTACGAAGGCGTAGGTTCAGAAATTACAACAGATCATTTTAATCGGTATAAAGAAGACGTACAGTGGATGAAGAAAACAGGACAAAATTCGTTCCGGATTTCGATTTCATGGGCGCGAATGTTTCCAGATGATGGTGTTGGCGAAGTGAACCAGAAAGCTATTGCGTTTTATCGTGATTTACTTACTGAAATGAATGAAAACGGTGTCAAACCATTCGCGAACTTATACCATTTCGATATGCCCGTTGCACTTCAAGACGCTGGTGGCTGGGAATCAAGGGAAGTTGTGGATGCCTATGTTCATTTTGCGGATACTTGTTTTAAAGAATTTGGCGATTTAGTTTATCATTGGTTTACATTTAACGAACCACTTGGCCCGATTCTTGGCGGGTATTTAGAAGGTTTCCATTATCCGAATCAAATTGACTTCAAACGAGGCACACAAGCTGGTTTTAACACGATTTTGGCTCATACATTAGCAATTAAAGCATTCAAAAAAATAAACTTATCGTCGAAAATTGGCGTTATTTTAAACCTTAGCCCAACGTATCCACGGAGCCAAAACGAATACGATTTAGAAGCAGCCGAAATCTGTGATGCTTTTTATACGAGAAGCTTCTTGGATCCGATGGTTAAAGGAACTTTCCCAGAAAAATTAGTTGAAATCATGCGTGAATATGATCAAATGCCGGAATATACGGAAGAAGATTTGACGATTATTAAAGAAAATACGGCGCAAATTCTTGGTTTGAACTACTATGAACCAAGGCGCGTGAAAGCTCGTTTAACGGCAATTAATGAAAAAAGTCCGTTTTTACCAGATTGGTTTTTTGAACCGCATAATATGCCAGGTAAACGCATGAATATTTACCGCGGTTGGGAAATTTATGAACGTGGGATTTATGATTTATGTATTGATATTCGTGATAATTACGGTAACATCGAATCATTTATTTCTGAAAATGGTATGGGTGTAGCAAATGAAGAACGTTTCTTAAATGAAGAAGGGCAAATTCAGGATGATTACCGTATCCAATTTGTTAAAGATCATTTGGCATATGTACATCAAGCGATTGCAGAAGGTTGCGATATTAAAGGGTACCACTTATGGACGTTTATTGATTGTTGGTCTTGGATTAATGCATATAAAAACCGTTACGGACTCGTTTCACTTGATGTTGAAACTGGCAAACGCACCATGAAGAAAAGTGGCGAATTTTATAAAAAAATGAGCGATATGAACGGTTTTGAATATGAAACAAGCAAACTAGTTGGGACGAAAAGGGAGGAAACAACTAATGGCTGAAACGAAAAAGAAGTCGATTGTTAATGGATTTATTAATGTAGCACAACGTCTAGGCGGACAAATTCATTTGCGCTCATTGCGTGATGCTTTTGCGAGTATTATGCCGTTCATGATTTTAGCTGGTTTTGTTACACTGATTAACTATGTTATTTTAGAACCGACCGGCTTTATGGGCAAAATTGTTAACCCAGATACACTTAGAACTTGGCAAGAGATTGGTATTTCAATCGGAAATGGTACGTTAAGTGTTATTACGCTTTTAGTCACTGTAGCGATTTCGTATCATTTATGTTTGAACCGCGGCTATAAAAACGTCATTGCTCCAATTCTTGTCGCTTTATCTTCTTTTATTGTTGTAACACCGATTGCGATGACGTTCCTTCCAGAAGGCGCATCAAAATCAATCGAAGTACCGAACGTTATCCCAGTTAGTTATACTGGTGCGTCAGGTATGTTCGTCGGTATTATCGTTGGTTTAATTGCAACCGATTTATTCATTAAATTATCGAAAAACAAACGCATGCAAATCAATTTAACAGGAAATATTCCACCGGCAGTTATTAAATCATTTAACGTGTTAATTCCGATTATGATTACGGTTATTATTTTCTCAGTTATGTCATTTGCCGTTAATCAAATTTTCAGCATGGACTTTAACACACTTGTGACAACGATTATCACAAAACCACTTAGCTATGTAACGACAAGTCTTCCAGGCTTCTTGCTTATTACTTCTATCGCTAACTTATTCTTCGGTTTAGGGATTCACCAAGCAGTTATTTCTGGTCCGTTACTAGATCCATTTTTACTGCAAAATATGCAAGAAAATATGGTAGCCTACGCTAATCATCAAGAAATTCCACACATTATTAACATGGCTTTCAAAGATACATTTGCGGTTATGGGTGGCTCCGGAAACACGATTGGCCTATTAATTGCCATTTTCATCTTTGGGAAACGAAAAGATTACAAAGATATCTCGAAACTATCTGCGGCACCATCACTATTTAACATTAGCGAGCCAATTATCTTTGGTCTACCGATTGTGTTCAACCCGTTACTTATTATCCCGTTCGTATTAGCGCCGATCTTCTCCTTAACAACAGCGTATTATGCGACAGCAGCAGGTTGGATTAATCACGTAGTCGTACAAACCCCGTGGACAACACCGCCGATTATTTCAGGTTTCTTAGCAACTGGTGGAGACTGGCGCGCGTCCGTTTTACAAGTAATTATCATTGTTGTGACTGTCTTTATCTATCTGCCATTCCTACGCATGGATGAAAAAGTTGCTTTTGCTACAGCTCAAAAATCAGACGCAAAATAAGGAAGGATGTTTAACCAATGAAAAATATTTTATTAGTATGTAACGCTGGTATGTCCACAAGTTTCTTAGTAGAAAAAATGAAAGCAGCAGGCACGGAACAAGGTGTTGAAGCGAATATCTGGGCTGTATCTGACGCTGAATTACACGAAAACTGGGAAAAGGCAGACGTCATTTTGCTTGGACCACAAGTTGGTTATTTAAAAGGAAATACAGAAAAGGTAGTTGGCGGAAAAATTCCTGTCGAAGTAATTAATATGCTAGACTACGGTCGTGTAAACGGAGCGGCAGTGCTTGAAAGAGCAATCGAATTAATCGGTTAAAAAAGTAAGGGAGTGTGGCTTATAGTCGCACTCCTTTTTTATCGGCCAAGAAAGTGTTATAATGTGTGAAAAGGAGCGGAATTATTATGAAATATGTAAAATCACAAATGAAAGAGCTTGTAAAAGATAGCGTAGACTTGCAAGAACGCCTTCAAAAGCTAATGAAAGAAATGGACTTAGAAAAAACTTTCGCTTTAAAAGCACTTTATCATTCAGAAGTAGCTGACGGTGGCGCATACCAAACAGCGTATCAAGATTTGGATTATAAATATAAAGATTAACATCAAATGGCTCTGCTAAACAATTAGCAGAGCCATTTTTAGATATATTTTCCTTGGATTTCCTTTAAGTAGTCAATAAAATTATCGTAAAAGTCATCACGGTTTTGAATGGTTACATGCGTTCCAAGTTGGAGCAAAAAGCGGTACCCAGCCTCATGGTCAGGAAGCGTCACTTTTGCCAGAAAATGCGCGTCATCTTGCTGCGAAATTTCGACTAGGTCAAAGCGTTCGATGATTTGCTCGCGGGCAATTTTGTCGACAATCAAACTAACTTCATGCATCAAAAACATTGGTCTGTCGGGCGGTGCGCCAAATGGTTTTACAGTAAAAGGACGTACTTCAAAAGTTTCTTCTAGTGTTTTCAGTTCGACAATCCGCGACATTTTAAACGTCCGAAAATCGCTACGCTCCAAGCTGTAACCCTGCAAATACCAAGAACGATTCCTAAACAGGAGGTGATAAGGCTCCGTTTTACGAACGGTTTGGTTGCCCGTTCGATCAATATAGCTGAGTTCCACGAGTTGATGTTTTTTAATCGCTAAATACAAACTTTCGACTTTAGCATTTAATTCGTTTTTCATGGATAAATTGGAGAAATCGAGCGAAATGGAACTTTTAGGTGGTTCGCTTGAATGGTCGAGCATATTTTTCATTTTTTGCAGCGTTTTCTTAGTTTCGGCGGAAGAAAGTAACTGCTCCATCCCGTCCAAACTGGCGATAATCGCGGTTAAATCATCTGCTGTCAGAAGCTTTTTATCGACTTTGTAGGTTGGCATAATACCGATGCCGCCCTTTGTTCCAGCAATTGTGTAAATCGGGATATTCGCCATCGCGAGTGTATCAATGTCGCGGAAAATAGTACGTTTGGAAACCTCAAACATTGTAGCCATTTCAGAAGCACTGACTAGCTCGCGTTGGAGGAGCAGCATAATAATTCCGATGAGTCGCTCGATTTTCATTTTTTTCTCCTTTGTTTTGGAATGATGACAGACAGTTGTCATCATTCGCGTGTTATAGTTACATCATATCAAAGTTAAGTAACTTTTTGGAGGGAAATATTATGGCATTTGAAATCGTTGAATTAAAAAAAGAAACATTTACAGGAAACAAAGTAGAAATCCCTGAATTTGATCCACAAAAAGGCTTTGGCCCAATGAGCGAAATTAAAGAAGCAGCCTACACAAAATTTGCAAAAAACGAAAAAGATTACGTTGGCATTAACGCAAGTCTTGACGGCTTACAATATTACATCGTAGCAAGTACAAACGGCGAAAACGGCGACACTACTTTCGATATTCCAGAAGGCAAATACGCAAAATTCGTAACAAGCGAAACAGACCGCCCAGCACTTGATGGCTTCATCGGCGCATCTTACGGCGAAGTAGGCCAAAGCGATACGGTTGGTATTGCGGGATCGTTTAATTTGGAAGATCTTAGAGAAGCTGAGTTTACGCTTTATATTCCGGTAGTTAGTAAGTAATTTGAGGGACCCCTTTCGGTGGAGAGGGGTCTTTTTTTGTGCTCATAATTAAAAAAGTTTGAAAATGCACTAATTAGTTCTGTATTTGACTACGGTTTTACACAGAGGTTCACAAAACGCTCACAAAAGGGAAGCAGTGCTAGTGCTATAATGGAAGGGTGGAAAACTACAAATAAAAGCAAGATAATCTTCACCTTAAAAATAGGAGTGACGATAGATTGAGAAAACTTGATTTCAGCTACAATAATGCTAATTATAATGCAGAATTTTTAATGAAAATATTAACCACTTTAAAAGATATTACCAAAGTTGAGCAGTTCACTATCGAAATAATAGATGCAGTTCCAAATGATCAAGAGCAATTCAAGGAAGAAAAAGGACTATTTAGCAAAGAAGTTTTTGATTTTAATAATTTAGTAAAAGAATCACATGGCATAAAAATAGATTTTAAAGAAATAACAAATATTTTGAAACAATGTAGAACAGTTTGGGAACTTAGTATGTTGGTTGTTACATCTGAGAATGAATTAAATGATAGTGGAAAAGTCTTATGTGAAGTGGAGCTTATAGAGGGAGATTTGTTTGCAATTCTTTATAGTGAAGACTTTAATATTGATTTATTTTTAGAAAAATTTAGCACTGATGAAATTACTATAGAGGGCTAAATAGGAGAGGAAGTTAAATGTTTAAAATTATTGAATCAAAAATAAAGTCTCAAGGACAATTGTCTTATTTCAAAGATTCACATGAGTTTATATCAGAACCAAGAATTAATTCTGATACAACTATTTTAGTAGGTTACATATACATTGGTTTTGATTCCGAGTATAACGAATCAACACAAATTTGGGGATTTCACCATGATTTTAATTGGAAATCGAGTAAGTTGACACCTCCTAAATTTATACAAGGAAAGATTATTTTGAATGAAGATTTTATAAATCCTGGCGAAAGTAAAAGAATAGGTGCAGCAAATTCGTGGGAAACTATTTATGATGAAAGTAGTGGGTGGCTTAGATTTGGAGGAGTAAATAATTCGGTTGAAACCTGTTATGTAGAATTTTTCCCTAATACTATAATGGGAATTGATGAAAATGGCGATATCACGGAGTTATGGTTGTGCCCCACTTTGAAATAACTAAGTGAGAAAAAGATATTATGGATAAAATAGGTGAAATACATTCTATTTATTCAACACAAAAGCTTAAAAAATATTATAAGGATGATAAAGAAAAAAATCTTGTATTAGGGGATAAAACAAAGAAAATGTTGAATGAATTATTAAGTATAAACAGAGAAATAATATGAATAAATTTAAAATCCTAGGTGAATATAAAGACTGGTGCGAGATTTATAAAGATGGAACCCTCATTCATAATGGTTCATCTTTAGGGATTGTAAGCCAAGTAGAGTCTGAACTTTGTTTAAGGTTAAATTACGGAACAAATAAACATTTCTATTCGATATTGAAAAAATGTGGTGATTTTATTTTAGCCGTCCCTAAGAAAGTGGGATTTTTAAAAGCTGAATACAAATATGAACCTATTATTTTTAATAAACAAGAATTTGATGAATTTATTGACTGTATTTATGTAGATGAAAAATTGATTTCTAGTATACCTCAGTTAAACAAGGAAGATATTTTAAATATGTGGTTCTTATCAAATCCACTGCATAAAACCTATAGCAATGAAATGGAAATGCAGGAAAATATTATTAATAATATTTTATTCTTTTCTGACGATGAGTATGATATATCTTGTCTAAAAAAGGTTATTAATAAACCTGATTTATCAGTACATCCAATAGACAGTAATTATGAAGTTATCACGATTTATATGGATGGAGATGCAGGAATGTATGAGTGGAAGGGCATAGTAATTATAGATAATAACGCTTATTTAAAAATTGATACACATTATTATATAAATTAAATGCAAGAATTCAAGTTGTTAAACTAGCGTATATTAGCAGTGAATCTTTTGATGATAACTGAGATTTATATCGTTCTATAAATGGTCCTAAAGATGCTCAAGTTCGAAATTATAGCAGATTAATTTCTGAGTATTTTAAAACTAAGCCACTATTAAGAATATGAACCTCCTTATCCATTATTTAGTAAGTAGATGGAATGATAAATAAAAAATAGGAGTGATTTTTATGATCAATGAACTTCAAAAGAAAATTGATGAAATAAATTACTGGGATTTACTAGTATTAGACATTCAAAGTAAATATTTTGGTGATGAAGTATATATTTATATAGAAAAAGATGAGGAGATTTGTTGGAAGCTATCATTTACTTCCTGCTATAAAGTTTCCTATGAGACCGATGCAAAATGGCGTGGAGATTTCAAAGTTAGAAATACAGGGCCGAAATCAGGCTATTATGCTCAAGACATTTCGTTAAATAGATATGCGGAAAATGAAGACTTTATTGAATGTTCTTTTGATGCATCAATTATGACAATGAATATTATTTGTAAGGAAATCATTGTAGAAGAAGTAAGTGTCATAGAAAATTCGTTTTTTTGGAAAAATTATTAAAATAAAGTTCAGAGTTTGTGAATATAAAAAGAAGCCCCATTCCATCAAATGGGGCTTCCTTCATCACATAAACTAAACCAACCTCACCAAAACCCCAACATCCTCACAATACCCCAAACACCCACCAGCTATGTCCTTCGACGTAACCAACCAATCAAATTCCGCCAACTCCCCGTATGTAAGCAAAGCCGACTTATCCACCTTCGTATGATCCACCAGCAAAAATTTCGCAGTCGCTTTTTCCATCATATGGCGCTTAATCTCATACTCCAAAATATCCGAGTTCATCACCCCATGCGCAGTCGAAAGCGCAGTCGCGGCCATGAATGCTTTCGTAATATTATATTTCTCAAAAAATCCCCAGTTCTCCACGCCAACAAAAGATTTAGTACTCGGTTTAAAAGTCGAACCAATAACAATCAATTTCACATTATCCATTTCACTCGCAAAATTGATCACATCTAGGCTGTTCGTAATAATAGTAATCTCCTTATCCGTTGGCAGAGCCGCAGCGAGACAGCTGGTTGTTGTGCCGGAATCAATAAAAATCAAATCATTTTCTTCAATAAAATCAGCCGCCGCTTTTCCGATAAGTTGTTTTTCTAGATGATTTTCCGTATCGCGATTTTCAAACGGGCGGATTTCTTCGGGATTATTATAAACAGAAACGACGCCACCATAGACTTTTTGGATGGTGTTTTTTTGGAGAAGTTTGGCAATATCTCGGCGAACGGTATTTTTGGAAACGTTGAATTGTTCGCATAAATCATCGAGGCTAATACTGCCTTTTTCGTGAATTAAATTCTCAATCGCTTGAATGCGTTGTACTTTCATTTTAAATTCATCCTTTGGCAAAATTATTTCAATTACACTATTTATAACACATGCTCAAAAGGTTATCAACTGTGATTTTTTATGGTGAAGTTAGTGACAAAAATTAAATTGACTCTTCAATTTTATTGGCTTAATATGGGGGTATAAATCGATTGATGGTTAACTTATGAGTAATTTTAAGTGGAGGGATTATTTATGGCAGATGTACGGAAATTAAAGAATTATATTGACGGCGAATGGGTCGAGAGTAAGACAGATAAATATGAAGATGTCATCAATCCGGCGACGGGTGAAGTGCTGTGCCAAGTGCCGATATCGACACGCGCAGAATTAGATCAGGCCGCTGTCATTGCAGAACAAGCTTTTGAAAAATGGAGCCAAGTTGCTGTGCCAAGACGCGCGCGCGTATTATTCGGATTCCAACAGTTACTCATTCAACATAAAGAAGAACTAGCAAGATTAATTACACTTGAAAATGGTAAAAATTTATCCGAAGCACGCGGTGAAGTGCAACGCGGAATAGAAAATGTCGAATTCGCAGCCGGAGCACCAACGCTGATGATGGGTGATTCGCTTGCTTCGATTGCAACGGACGTGGAAGCGGCTAATTATCGCTATCCGGTCGGAGTTGTTGGTGGAATTGCGCCATTTAACTTTCCGATGATGGTTCCTTGTTGGATGTTCCCAATGGCCATCGCGCTTGGTAACTCGTTTATTTTAAAACCATCTGAAAGAACGCCGCTTTTGATGGAGAAATTGGTGGAATTATTTTCTGAAGCGGGTCTTCCAAAAGGTGTATTCAATGTAGTGTACGGTGCGCATGATGTGGTTAATGGGATTTTAGAAAACGAAATAATTAAAGCGGTTTCTTTTGTTGGTTCTAAGCCAGTTGGCGAATATGTATACAAAACTGGGAGCGCGAATTTGAAACGTGTGCAGGCTTTGACGGGCGCGAAAAACCATACAATTGTGCTTAATGATGCGGATTTAGAAGATACAGTCACGAATGTTATTTCAGCGGCATTTGGGTCAGCTGGCGAACGTTGCATGGCGTGCGCGGTTGTCACTGTGGAAGAAGGAATCGCAGACGAGTTTTTAGAGGCACTTCGGACAGCGGCACAAAATGTGAAAATTGGAAACGGGCTAGACGATGGTGTTTTCCTAGGTCCGGTAATTCGCGAAGAAAATCAAAAACGCACGATTGCTTATATTGAAAAAGGCATAGAAGAAGGCGCGAAATTAACGGTAGATGGCCGGGAGACTGGACTTTCTGAAGGCCATTTTGTTGGACCGACAATTTTGGAAGACGTTACGACGGATATGACAATTTGGAAAGACGAGATTTTCGCACCAGTTTTATCCGTGATTCGTGTGAAAAATCTCCAAGAAGCAGTTCGGGTGGCGAATCAATCTGAATTTGCGAATGGCGCTTGTATTTTCACAAATAATGCCAAAGCAATTCGCTACTTTAGAGAAAAAATTGATGCTGGAATGCTTGGTGTGAATTTGGGCGTACCTGCTCCAATGGCGTTTTTCCCGTTTTCTGGTTGGAAATCATCCTTTTATGGAACGCTTCATGCAAACGGCAAAGACAGCGTAGATTTTTACACACATAAAAAAGTAGTTACTGCGAGATATTCATTAAAAGGTTACGAAGAATAGGAGGGCGCGAACATGGGCAAACTGTTACGAAAACCATTAAATGAAAGAATAGCGCCTGGCGTTACGCTTGTTCAAGATATTAACCAAGGAAACTCGCCGCTAAGTTACGTTGGATTTCGGTTGATTGAATTGGAAGAAGATGCCGTTTATCAAGAAACGTTGGATGGGCTTGAATGTTGTATTGTCGCGCTTACTGGGAAAATTTCGGTGAGTGAGGGTGACCATGTTTTTTCGGAAATCGGCACAAGAGCGAACGTTTTTGAAAAAATTCCGACTGATAGCGTGTTTATTTCTGGTGGGCGGGCGTTTCAAGTGAAGGCAGACGCTGAAAAAGCTCGTGTGGCGCTTTGCTATTCACCGGCTGATCGAAATTTACCGACAACGCTTATTAAAGCAAGCGATAATTCGATTGAGCAGCGCGGAAAATATCAAAATAAACGACTGGTACATAACATTTTGCCAGATGTGAGTGAGGTTGCGAGTAGTTTGTTGGTGGTGGAAGTGTATACGGATGGCGGGAATTTTTCTAGCTATCCGCCGCATAAACATGACCACGATAATTTGCCAGCAGAGTCACTTTTGGAAGAAAGTTATTATCATGAAATTAATCCTAAGCAAGGTTTTATTTTTCAGCGCGTCTATACGGATGACCGTGCGCTTGATGAAACGATGGCTGTGGAGCACCAAAATGCGGTTATCGTTCCGGAAGGCTATCATCCTGTTGGCGTTCCAGACGGATATGATTCATACTATTTGAACGTAATGGCAGGGCCGAAGCGGGTTTGGGAGTTCCATAACGATCCGGATCACGAATGGATTTTAGAGCGAGACTAAGAGGAGGACTTGGAGCATGAATCTTAAAAAACATAGTGAACGAAAATTTGATTTAATCACCGTAGGGCGCGCGTGCATTGATTTGAACGCGGTCGAATACAACAGACCAATGGAAGAAACGATGACATTTTCGAAATATGTAGGTGGATCGCCAGCGAATATCGCTATAGGGACTGCTAAACTGGGCTTAAAAGTCGGTTTTATCGGTAAAATTTCAGATGATCAACATGGTCGTTTTATTGAAAAATATATGCGTGATTTAGCGATAAATACGGATGGAATGGTGAAAGATACAGAAGGTCGTAAAGTGGGCTTGGCATTTACGGAGATTAAAAGTCCGGATGAATGTAGTATTTTGATGTACCGCGAAAATGTGGCTGATTTATACTTAACGCCGGAAGAAATTTCAGAAGACTATATCAAAGAAGCGCGCGTGCTGCTCATTTCTGGTACAGCCTTGGCGCAAAGTCCGTCGCGGGAAGCTGTTTTAAAAGCAGTCAGTTTAGCTCGGAAAAATGATGTGGTCGTTGCTTTTGAATTAGATTATCGTCCTTATACTTGGAAAAACAGCGAAGAAACAGCAGTTTATTATTCACTTGTCGCGGAACAGGCGGATGTGATTATTGGAACGCGTGACGAATTCGATATGATGGAAAACCAAGTCGGTGGCAAAAATGAAGCGACAAAAGCATATCTTTTCCAACATCAAGCAAAAATTGTCGTGATTAAGCATGGCGTGGAAGGCTCGTTCGCATATACAAAAGCGGGCGAAACATTCCAAGCACAAGCATATAAAACAAAAGTACTTAAAACATTTGGCGCAGGGGATTCCTATGCATCGGCATTCTTATACGGTTTGTTTAGCGATGAAAGTATCGAAACAGCCCTTAAATACGGAAGTGCGGCAGCTTCGATTGTGGTTAGCAAGCATAGTTCTTCGGATGCGATGCCAACCGCCGACGAAATTAAAGCGCTCATCGCGCAAGCTGAGTAGGAGGGGATTATGGTGACTGAAAAAACGATTCGACTAACAACCGCACAAGCTTTGGTAAAATTTTTAAATCAGCAATATATCGAAGTGGACGACGAAATGGCACCGTTTGTGGACGGGATTTTCACGGTGTTTGGTCATGGAAATGTGGTTGGAATTGGCCAAGCGTTAGAAGAAGACCCGGGTCATTTAAATGTGTATCAAGGGAAAAATGAACAAGGCATGGCGCACGCGGCAATCGCCTACGCAAAACAAAAAAATCGCAAGCGCATTTACGCGTGTTCCGCATCAGCAGGACCAGGTTCCGCCAACCTAATAACAGCAGCTAGCACCGCACTTGCGAACAATTTACCAGTATTATTCCTGCCAGCCGACACATTCGCAACCAGACAGCCCGACCCAGTTTTGCAACAACTAGAGCATGAGTCGAGCGCGGCGATTACAACCAATGATGGCTTCCAAGCAGTCTCCAGGTACTTCGACCGCGTGCAGCGACCAGAACAACTCATGAGCGCCCTGATTCGCGCTTTCGAAGTAATGACCAACCCAGCGAGCGCCGGCCCAGCTACAATTTGCATCGCGCAAGACACAGAAGGAGAAGCGTTCGATTATCCAGTCGAATTTTTCCAAAAACGAATTCACTATCTTAATCGGCAAATTCCAACGAAGCGCGAGCTAACCGAAGCGGCGCGACTCATCCAAGCTAGCAAAACCCCGGTTATCATCGTCGGCGGTGGCGCCCGCTATTCAGATGCGCGCGAAGAATTAATCGCTCTTTCCGAGCAAAGCAACATTCCGCTCGTCGAAACTCACGCCGGAAAATCAACCGTTGAGTTTGACTTCAAAAACAACTTAGGTGGCACTGGAATCCTCGGCACGCTAGCTGCCAATAAAGCTATCCGTGACGCCGATTTGGTCATCGGAATTGGCACGCGCTACACCGATTTCACAACCAGTTCCAAAACTGCATTTGGCCCAGCAACCAAATTTATCAATATCAACGTCAGCCGCATGCAAACATACAAACTAGACGCTTTCCAAGTTGTCGGCGACGCCAAAGCTACCCTAGCCGAACTTGCGCCACTTTTAAAAGGCTATCAAACTCAATTTGGCGACAGGATTGCTGTATACAAAGCAGAGTGGCTCGCAGAAAGAACGCGACTACAAAACACGAAATTCAACCGAGAAGCTTTCACACCAGAAATCAAAGACCAATTCGACCAAGCAACCCTAAACGAATACGCCGACAGCTTACAAACCGAGTTCACGCAAACCGAAGCGCTCATCACGATTAATGACACCGTGGCACCAGATAGTATCGTCGTTTGTTCGGCCGGTTCACTTCCAGGCGACCTGCAACGACTTTGGAATCCAGCCGTACCAAACACCTATCACCTAGAATATGGCTATTCCTGCATGGGCTACGAAATAAACGGAGCCCTCGGTGCAAAAATGGCCGCAGCAAACAACCAAGAAGTTTATTCAATCGTTGGCGATGGCAGTTTCTGCATGTCGCACTCAGAACTACTAACATCCTTACAATACGGCAAAAAAATCAACATCATGCTCTTCGATAATTCCGGATTCGGCTGCATTAACAACCTCCAAATGGCAAACGGCAGCGACAGTTTCTTCTGCGAATTCCGCGATAGCGACAACCAGATTATGCAAGTCGATTACGCCAAAATTGCAGAAGGGTACGGCGCAAAAGTCTATAGAGCCAACACCAAAGAAGATCTAATCAGCGCACTGGAAGACGCAAAAAAACAAACCAAAACAACTTTAATCGATATGAAAGTATTACCAAAAACTATGTCAGAAGGCTATCTTAACTGGTGGAATGTGGGAGTTTCCGAAGTTTCAAACAAAGAAAGTATCAAGCAGGCATACGAAGAAAAACAAACAAACCTGAAAAATGCCCGACTATATTAAGCAAAACAAAAACAAGTCCATCACAGGACTTGTTTTTGTTTGGACACTTCAATAGCCACGCCTTGCATCGCGCCAGTTTTTCTTTATAATAAAAAGTAACTGTAAGATTACTTTTTTTAGGAGGAAATAATATGGAAGTTTTTGCAGAATATTTAGCTGAAATTGAAAATCCGGATCACCGCGCGAGAACACAAGAAGTTTTAACATGGGTGGCGGAAACTTTTCCAGACTTAAAGCCAGAAATTAAATGGAATACACCAATGTTTACAAATAATGGCACATTCATAATCGGCTTCTCTATTGCAAAACAGCATATGAGCGTTTCTCCAGAAGTGGCTGGAATCGAACGTTTCGAAGCAGACATTAAAGAAGCGGGCTATAGTCATACGAAAGGAATTTTCCGAATTACGTGGGCTAAATCAGTTGACTATGACCTATTAGCAAAAATTATCAAGTTTAATATTCAAGATAAAGCAAATTATACTAGTTTTTGGCGTGTTTAAATGATTTTTAGTTACTTTGTCGCGTAGTAAATCCAGATTTTTTATGCCATAATTAATAAGCTAAAATGTATTTTTATAAAAGAGTGGTGTGAAATGCGTATTTTTTGTGGGATTATGTCCATCCAAGCAGGTTTTATTGGTGCTCTTGCTGAAATACTAAGTCCGGACAGTAAAAAAAATAACTTATTCATGATACCGGAAGATCTTGCGGCATCATCAGGCTATTTAATGTCGCTTGCGATGGTTTTAGCAGGAATTCTAATAATTTGTGCTTATCGAAATGATTTTCTAATATTCATGGCACTAATTTTATGGCTCTTTGGACTTATTTTTGGGCTCATTTTCACCCCGAGTTATTCGGGTTTTTATTTCCGCCCAATCGTATGTTTAATAAGCTTTTTAATGGGCCTATTTATTTTTACAGATTACACAAGGCACCAAGACACAGGCGAGGAAAGGTGAGCGGATTGCTCATCTTTTTTTATTTACATTCGTACCGACCGCGAAGTCCCAAACTGCAAACCAAGATCCACTAGCGCACAAATCCAAATACTCACAAAACTGACAAATAACGGCAAATTAATATACAAATTAACAAAAAACAGCCCCACCAGAAGTAACAATAACAACGCGTCTTTCCAAAAAGAAAAGCTCACTTCAGCCTTTTTATGAGCGGCAAAAACGAATTGCTTCGAGATGAAAAACACAGCTACAGAACTAAACAACAGCAACAGCAACACATCTCGCTGTAAATGCCCCTCAAATAGCAAATGCAAATTCACAGCAAGCAACATTACCGAAACAATAATAAAGAAATGCCCGTAAATCAAAAACTGCCCGTGCGTCACTTTATGATGATCAACAATTTTCTCAAAGCTATAAAAATACGATGCCCAGAGCGTACAAATAATTAGAAAGCCGAGCAACGTATAACAAATTGTGTACAAATCAAGGGTATGACCAACTAAAATAGTAGTAATCGCAACGATGCTTTCGCCAAATGTAATAATAACAAACAATCCAAAACGTTCCGCAAGATGCGGGAAATCAACCGGCACTTTGCGTAATGTTTTAGCTAAAAATAACGGTAAAATAATATCAACAGCAATCCCAAGATACATAACTAAATAACGCGCAAACCCTTCAAAAAACACCGAAGTCGCAGTTGTCAAAACACCAAGCAAAAAAACACTCCCAAGAAGTAACGCCACTTTCTGCGCATTTCCCGTCAATTGCTTACTAATAACAAAATACTGAATAACCGTAATGAATCGAATCCCCAAATATCCAATTAAAAAAGTGTAGTACGTATTTGAAAACGTTAAATCAAAACTTGCTGTCATCAAAATTAAGAAAAACATCTGTGATAACATATAAAGCTCAGGCCATTTTATTTTCTCACCGAAGCGATTGAAAAACATCGTCTGCCCAACCCACGCCCAAAACATCGGCGTGACCATCAATAAATACTCACCAAAATAAGCAGCTGTTTTATCCGGATGGTTATCAACGCTAAGTAACAGATGTGTCGTCGAAGCAACAGCAGTTACGAATATTAAATCAAAAAATAGTTCTAACCAAGAAACTTTTCTTTCTGTCACGATTTCACCCCATTATCATTTCTTTTTTAAATTATACCACGTGAATTGTCCTACCTTTTGACAGTTGCTTGAGGTGAAAAGTATAATGGAAGGACAAAATCATGGAACTACTGAGACGGGAGAATTAAAAATGGTAAAAACATGGGAAGAATTTTTAAAACAAGAAGCAAAACAGCCTTATTTTATAGAATTAATGGAAGCAGTCAAGGATGCGAGAGCAAAGGGTAATGTGTATCCGTCAGAGGAAGATATGTTTTCGTGTTTCCGCTTATGTCCGTATAATCAAGTGAAAGTCGTTATTTTAGGGCAAGATCCGTATCACGGTCCTGGGCAAGCGCATGGCTTAAGCTTCTCCGTACAAAAAGACGTACGAATTCCACCTAGTCTTCGAAATATTTATAAAGAATTAAAGACAGACTTAGATATCGAACCAGCAGACCACGGCTATCTTGCTAAATGGGCAGAGCAAGGCGTACTACTTATGAACACGAGTTGGAGCGTTGAGGAAGGGAAAGCTGGCAGCCACAAAAAACTAGGCTGGGCAACGTTCACAGATCACGTTTTAGAAGAACTGAATAATTACGACAAACCACTCGTATTTATTTTATGGGGAAATCATGCTATAAAAGCCGCAAGTGGCATTACAAACCCGCAACATCTAATTATTAAAGGAGTACACCCATCACCGCTTGCCGCGAGTCGAGGCTTTTTTGGAAGCAAACCATTTTCGAAAACGAATGCGTTTCTTGAAGAACATGAAAGAAAACCAATTGATTGGGACTTGAACGAACAGTAAAAATCACGTTATTACAAAATTTTGTTTCTTCTATTATAAAGTTTTCTACAAAAGTGAAAAAATTTACATAATTCTTGCTAAAAGCTTTTTACATAAGGTTTCTTTCATGTTATGGTTATTATAGGAGAAAGTAAAATTTTAAAAAGTTCCTAAAGAAGGTGACTAGTTTGAAGCATAATTTTACAGAAGATGACTTTGTTTATGGAGAATCATGGGGACTCGTGCATCGGGGGGTTTTAGAGGACAAAGAAGTAGAAAGAATGAAAGCGCTACGAGACAAAGTAGTAGGTAAAAAAGGTGTAGCACAAACGACACTTAAGCCAATTGGCAGTGTCAGAATAGACGGAGAGGTCTATGAAGCTCGCTTAAAAACAGGTTATTTGGAAGTTGGAAAACCAATAATTGCAGTAGGTATCGATTTTGGATACGTACTAGTCAATGAAGATATACAGGAGGGAGAAAAATGACAATGATTGGACCAATTATTATCGCAGTATTGATTATCATCTTTTTAATCGTATTTTTCACTTTAGTACCAGTGGGGTTATGGATTAGTGCATTATCCGCACGTGTACCAGTTGGACTAGGAACTTTAATCGGAATGAGATTACGCCGGGTTGTACCTTCTCGCGTTGTAAAACCGTTAATTAAAGCAGTAAAAGCAGGACTTGATTTAGAAGTAAACCAACTCGAAAGTCACTATTTAGCAGGTGGGGACGTGGATAACACAGTAGATGCGTTAATCGCAGCACACCGAGCAAATATTGAATTAGATTTCAGCCGTGCAGCAGCCATTGACCTTGCTGGACGTGACGTACTTGAAGCAGTACAAACTTCCGTAACACCAAAAGTTATTCGTACACCTGAATTTACTGGTGTAGCGCAAAACGGGGTAGAAGTAAAAGTTATTACACAAATTACCGTACAATCCAATATTGAACGTATCGTCGGTGGTGCTGGTGAAGATACAGTTATCGCTCGTGTCGGTGAAGCCGTAGTTTCTACAGTCGGTGAAACGAGAGAACATACAGATGTACTCGAAAATCCAAACAGCATTTCGAAAAAAGTCCAAGAACAAGGACTTGGAGACGGAACAGCTTATACTATTTTATCCATTGATATCGCCGAAATGCGTATCGGTGACAACATTAAAGCAAAACTAGACATCGAAAAAGCCAACGCGGACATGGAAGTTGCTCAAGCAGCTGCATCGAAACGTAAAGCAGAAGCGATTGCACTAGAACAAGAAAACAGAGCAGCGGTTGTAGCCGCTGAAGCAGAAGTACCACGTGCGCTATCTCGCGCTTTAGAAGAAGGTAACCTAGGCGTAATGGATTACTACAAAATGGAAAATGTACAATCAGATACAGCTATGCGCGAATCGATTGCACACGAAGACGAAAAATAAACCTTGATCTTTTGCAAGAAAGAAGGTGTTTTCAATGGATTTAAGTGATTTTCTAAATAGTGGATGGGAAAGCGTCCTAGTTGTCCTTGGTATTGTTGGTGTCATTATAAATTTCCTTAGCAAGGCCGGTAAAGGCACAGAAGAGGAAAATAAGAAAGCGCCACAACCTAGACCAAATTTGCGCTCAATGCACCAAGCGAGCCGCACACAAACCACTAAAAAACCAGAAAAACGCAAAGTATCTCAAGGAACGTTCACACAAAATAAAGAACAAGACAAAGTAATTGCTGAACAAAAAGCAGCACAACAAAAAATGCTAAGAGAAATCCGCCGAGAATCTGATGTGGCTAAAGGGAAAAATATCATTAAAAGCACTAGTAGTCACCAGAAAAAAGCCCGTAAATTACGTGGCAGATTACAAGAAGCGATAATTACGAAAGAAATCCTTGATAAGCCCGTTTCTTTACGGAAAAATCATCTATAAAAGCAAACCCAAGAACTAGTTTCTTGGGTTTTTTGTTTCTGTGTCAGAACTGTTACATAATAACGTCAAGTTTTAAAATGACTGTATTACAACTGTAACATTGACCTGATATGCTGTGTGTATATAAAAAAGGGGTGCGTGGATTGAATATAATAGCAACGAGAAGAAAGATTTTTTTTGCGTTTATAGCTTTAATGATTTCTTTTTCAGTACTATTTTTGCCAACAACTAACGCATCAGCAGCTACTACATATAAAATGACGACAACGGCTGATGTAAATGTTCGCGCAGCAGACAACACCAAAGGTAAAGTCATCGGTTTTTACAAAAAGGGTACAACGGTTAATTTCACTGCTAAAACAAAAAATAATTGGTATAAAACAACATATAAAGGGAAAGTTGGTTATGTTTCAGGTAAATGTGTGACTACATATAAAGCACCTGTTGCAACAACTCAAAGTTTTACCGCATTAAATAACGAAGCAAGAAAACACATTGGCAAACGCTACAAAATTGGCGCTACTGGCCCAAGCTGTTTTGATTGTTCAGGTTACACACAATATGTATACTCTAAAGGAGTTAAAAAATCAATTCCTCGTACAGCGAAGCAACAGTATGCCTCTGCTAAGAAAATTAAAGCTAAAGAACTAAAAAAAGGTGATTTGATTTTCTTTAATTATGGTAAGGGTGTTGCACATGTTGGGATTTATGTTGGAAACGGCAAAATGCTTAATGCGCAAAATAACGGCGTAAAATATGACACAATCACATCTGGCTATTGGAAAAAATATATTGCTGGATATGGTCGAGTAGCAAATTTAAAATAATTTTACTGAGCGTCACTTTTTAGTGATGCTTTTTTGTATGAAGGAGGAGTTGGGAATGCAATATAAAATAAAAGAAATGCCACTGGAAGAACTAGAACCTAAAGTAGTAGAAGGGCTTTTGGAACATAAAGAAAGATTAGGTTATAACATTCCAAAAAAAGACACAGAGTATATTGGCTTTGCGGCTTTAAGTGAGGTAGGGGAAATGGTTGGAGGAGTCACAGCGAAAATCAGCTATGGAGAATTACATGTGTCTCTTCTTTCTGTTGATCCAAGCACACAAGGATCGGGCGTGGGGACAGAATTGATGGCCCAAATAGAAAGATATGGTAGAGCGAATAGCTGCCACCATATCTCCTTAACAACATTTAGTTACCAAGCCCCAGAATTTTATAGAAAATGTGGTTTTACTGAGCTTGGACGTGTGAAAGATTTTCCTATAAAAGGAGAAGAAAAGTATTTCTTTATTAAATATTTATAGAATTACATCGAACTATTTTTCTTTGCAGCAGCTTGAACTGCATTGATAACAGCGGAACGGAAACCATCATTTTCTAGTGATTTCACTGCTTCAATTGTAGTTCCGCCGGGAGAAGTAACCATATCTTTAAGTTTACCTGGATGTTCGCCAGTTTCCAGAACCGTTTTTGCGGCACCTAGCACAGCTTGTGCGGCGAATTTATATGCTTTATCGCGAGGCATGCCACTTAGCACTGCGCCGTCTGCTAAAGCTTCTATGAACATATAAACATAGGCTGGTGAAGAGCCGCTGACGCCAATAACCGCATCCATCAAATTTTCGGAAACGACTTCTGCTTCTCCAAAGCTAGTAAAAATAGCTGTCACTTCTTTAAGTTCTTCGGATGTTACATTCGTATTTGGTGAAACGGATGACATTGCTTCGCCGACAAGCGCTGGTGTATTTGGCATCACTCGAACAATTTTTGTTTTTGCTGAAGTGAGTTCTTCTAAATCTTGGATAGTTACGCCAGCCGCTACAGAAATAATGATTTTATCAGGTGTAAGCTTCTCTTTTACCGACGTTAAAATTTCTGGTATAGTATAAGGTTTCACCGCTAAAATAATAATATCTGCTTGTTCTACGAGTTTCTCGGTATCGGTTGTTATTTGTAAGCCAGTAAATTCCGCTTCAAGTGGTTTTAATTTTTCGAGATTCCGACCACCAACAATGATTTCTTCTCTTTTCACTAAATTCGCTTGTGCTAAACCTCGAATCATTGCAGTTCCCATATTTCCTGCGCCAATAAAGCCGATTCTATTCATTCTATTCGCCCCTAACAAAATTCTTTTTTTCTATTATCTCATGTTACACGGCTTTGTCCAGTTTTTCCAAGTTGCGATAGTAAACAAACTGTGCGAAAATGAAAGCAAATTGGCGGGAGGGATTTAGATGAACGAGGCAATCGAACGACGAGATGATGATATGACTATAGTTAGTTTCGAAGTAGAAATTAGTGCACCAATTCAGGAAGTTTTTGCTTTATTAACGACAAACACCGGACTGGCGAAATGGTTTAATGAACTGGAAGTAGGCGAACTCGGAGCAGATGGCTATCTTCTTTTCGTCATGACACCCGAAGAAAAAATAACCATGCCAATTCGTGCATTCGAACCTAACCAAAAACTTGCTTTCGAATGGGACCAAGATGAAGTTGCCTTTGAACTAAATGAAATCACCGCAAATAAAACAAGGTTGACTTTCACAGAACAACTTACGACTATTACCGAACACAGTCCAAGAGATATTTCCGGTTGGCATATTTGCTTGAAGAAATTACAAGCGAGCGCAGAAGGGAAGATATACGATTTCAACAAAACGGAGTTCAAAACGCTCTTCGCCAAGTATCAAAAAGAACTAAATATTGAGAAATAAATCTTTTAGAAAAGCCGTAAATGAAGCCAAGAAAGCTTTGTTTATGGCTTTTTTTTTGTATGAATTAATCTTTTTCCACTTTAACTGGAAATTCCTTATGTTCAAAAAAGTAATCGGTTTCATTAGAATGTAATTGTAAGCAAGGCATTGAAAAAATACGGGGTGACGAAATGATAGTATCAGAAGAACAATTATTTTTAAATCAGCATCTAAGCACAAAAGAAGAAGTGCTAGCTTTTATTGCAGACAAGGCGGCTGAAATCGGTATCACGACGAATTCGGCACAAGTGGAGCGTGACTTATGGGCACGCGAAAAAGAATACGCAACAGCAGTACAACAATTAATCGCCATTCCACATGCGAAAACGGAGGCAATATTGGAAGCGAAACTGCTTTTCATTCGTCTCGTTGAACCGATTGATTGGGAGTCAAAAGAAGGCTTTAAGGCACAAGCCATTTTTGCAATATTAGTTCCAGCAAGTGAAGCCAGCCAGCAGCATCTGAAAATTTTATCCAGTGTGGCTGTGAATTTACTAGAAGAAGCTTTTCAAGAACAAATTTTAACGATTAAAACGGAACACGAACTGATGGATTACTTGAAAGATAATTTGGAAGGAGAATTGATATGAAAGTTGTAGGAGTTACGTCATGTATCGCAGGACTTGCGCACACACCAATGGCAGCAAAGGCATTAGAAAAAGCGGGAGTAAAATTAGGCCACGATGTCAAAATTGAACAACAAGGAGCAATGGGGACAATCGATGAAATCACGCCAGCTGAAGTAAGTGCGGCGGATGTAGTTATTATCGCGGCGGATAAAGTGATTGATGGGGAAGATCGTTTCAAAGGAAAACCAGTCGTTCGTGTGAAAATTGGTCAATGTGTCGCGAACGGGGAAGCGGTGTTAAGTAAAGTTGTTGCAGCAATTGAAGCACGCAAACAAAAGGAGGCTAATTAAGTCATGAAAGGGAAATTAAACGAAGCAAAAGACCATTTAATGTCGGGAATATCGTATGCACTACCGGTCATTATTGCAGGGTCGCTTGTTGTAGCTGTTGCAAAATTAATTGGGATTATTGGTGGCGTTACAAATCTAGATGCTTACGCTGACGCAAGTGGATTTTATCATTACGTTTACTTATTTCAAAATGTAGGTTGGGCGGCAATTGGCTTACTTAACTTAGTACTCGCTGGATATATTGCTTATTCGATTGCTGGAAAACCGGCGCTTGCTGCTGGTTTTGTCGGTGGGGTCTTGGCTACAAGTACAAATGCTGGTTTCTTAGGTGCTGTGGTCGCTGGTTTCTTCGCCGGTTGGTTAACAAACTGGGTGAAAAAACATGTTCGTATCACTGGACCGGCTGCTAGTTCTTTACCGTTAATTATTTTGCCACTTATCACGGTTGGTGCCACGGGGATACTGATGTCACTTATTCTCGGCGGACCGCTTGGATGGTTAAACCAAACGTTACTTGATTGGGTAACGGAAATGTGTAAAAACGATACAAACGTTATTATTCTAGCACTTATTTTAGGAGCAATGATTGGATTTGACCTTGGTGGACCTGTAAATAAAGCTGCTTGGATGGCTGGGAATGCGCTATTTATGAGTGGGATTTACCTACCTTCGATTATGATTAATGTCGCAATCTGTATTCCACCACTAGGTTACGGAATCGCAACACTTTTACGCAAAAAGAATTATTCTACTACCTTTAAAGAAGCTGGAAATGGTGCGCTAATTATGGGGCTGATTGGGGTCACGGAAGGTGCGATTCCATTTACACTACGCAGCCCGGGTAAATTAATTCCGCTAAATGTTATTGCCTGCGCGATTGGTAGCGCCGTAACAATGGGACTTGGCGCTTATGTGAAAATGCCGCCAATCGGTGGGATGTATGGTTTCTTCACTATTGGTAACGGCTGGGCTTACTTAGTTGGTGGTCTAGTTGGAGCGTTTATTATCGGAATTTGCGCTAACTTATTCGTTAATTTCACCGAAGAAGAAACAGCTGCTGCGGACGACGTTTTGGACGATATCGATATTAGTTTTGACGAAATAGAGATTAAATAATAGTTGGAGGATTTAATTAAAATGACTAAAACGAAAGTACATGTAATTCCGCATTCACATTGGGATAGAGAATGGTATTTCACTTCAAGCCGTTCAACAATCTATTTAGTGAAGCATTTAAAAGAAGTAATTGAAACTTTAGAAGCGAAAGAAGATTACCATTTTTACTTAATGGATGCTCAAAGTTCTTTAATAGAAGATTATTTGCGCTACTGCCCGGAAGATAAATCGAGATTAGAAAAACTTATTGCTGAAAAACGGCTTATTACGGGGCCTTGGTATACACAAACGGATCAATTAGTTATTTCACAAGAATCGATTGTTAGAAACTTACTTTATGGTACGAGAATTGCACGCGAAATGGGACATAGCATGGCTGTTGGTTATGTCCCGGATGCATTCGGGCAAGGCGGAAACATGCCGCAAATTTATAAAGAATTCGGCATTTCGAAGTTTCTATTTTGGCGCGGGGTTGCGGATAATCGCTTGAAACAAACCGAATTTATCTGGCGCGGTGATGACGGGACGGAAATGCTAGCGGAACAAATTCCATTCGGCTACTACTACGGAGCGAACATTCCTGAAAATGAAGCCGAACTTAAAACCTATTTGGATGAACAAATTGGCGCTCTAGAAGAAAAAGCTTCAACGCCAAATGTCTATTTCCCAAATGGCTTAGACCAAGCGCCAGTCAGAAAAAATTTGCCGGAATTGGTTGCGAAATTCAATGAATTAGATAGCACGCGGGAATACCAAATCGCTTCACCAGAAACATTTTTCGCGGATTTAGAAAAAGATGTGACCGATTTACCAGTCATTGCCGGCGAATTAACAGAAGGAAAACATAGTCGCCTGCATAAATCGATTTTCTCTACTCGAGCTGATTTAAAACAAGCGAACAATCAAATTGAAAACTTTTTAAGCAATGTGCTAGAGCCAGTTCTTTCCATCAGCTACTCACTTGGGAATCGCTACCCACACAATGAACTCGCAGAAATTTGGAAGCTGATGTTTGAAAATGCTGCACACGATAGCATTGGTGGCTGTAATAGTGATACGACCAACCGCGACGTCAAACATCGTTACAAATTGGCTTCGGATTTAGCGACCAATTTACTCGATTTAAACATGCGCCTAATCAGCGAAAAAATCGAACAAAGACAACCGTTCCAATTTACCGTTTTCAACCCACTTCCATACGAAAAAAGTGGCGTTATCAAAATGACTGCGTACATTCCAGAAGACAATTTCACAGTAGAAGATACGCAAGGAAACACGCTTGAATACACAATTCTAGAAAAAACAGACCTAACCGAATACGTCTTAAATCAACATATCGATCTAAACCCAAGCAGACCCGTTTATTTACCAGAAAAAGTCTTTTTAGCAACGATGCTAGTAAACGTAAATAACCTGCCAGCGCTAGGATATGACACCATCTACTTTAATTTAGAAAAAGAAACAGCAGAGCAAGAACCGACACAATCCGCCGCGACAAAAATCGAAAACGAATTTTATGAAATCCAGTTAGCAGCCAATAATTCACTAACGATTCATGATAAAAAAGCGGGCAGAACCTACACCGATCAAATGATTTTTGTGGAAAATGGCGATGATGGCGATTCGTACAACTATTCTCCGCCACGAAAAGACCTTGTAATTTCATCGAAGGAAGCGGTAGTGGAAAGCATAGAGTCTAGCATATCAAGCGTCAACCAAGCATTAACTATTTCCTTCAAGTTAAATGTACCGTATAATTTAGAAGAACGTGCAAATGGTGAAAAAAATAACGAAATGATTATCAAAACTGTAATTTCTTTACGTAAAAACGAAGAACTCATTCGTTTCGATGTACAAATCGCTAACCAAGTATTGAGTCATCGTCTATGCGTGACTTTTGCAACCGAAATTGCTAGTAAATTCTCGACAGCTGACCAATTATTCGCGCCAATCAAGCGTCCGGTTCGTCTTCCAGAAATGGATGTATGGGAAGCAGAAGAATGGCAAGAAGCGCCAATTTCGATTGAAGCAATGCAAAGTTTTGTTAGCTTACATGATGAGTCGCACGGGGTTGCTGTAATGACAGAAGGCGTGCGCGAATATGAAATCATTGGCGAAAATTACGATACGATTTCGCTAACTCTGTTCCGCACATTTAGCCACATGGGTAAAACCGATTTACTATATCGTCCAGGTAGGGCTTCCGGTGAATCAATCGTTGCGACACCAGACGCGCAACTACTTGGCGAAATCAACGCAACATTTGCGCTAACTTTATTTGAAAGCTCTTTTGATGAAGCAACTATCGCGAAAAAAGCAAAAGAATATCTATCGAACCCGCAAGTTTACCAAATGTCTGATTTTCTAAACGGCCGCTTGATTTATGTTTACCGCGACGAAGAAAAAACACTGGATGCGACATATAGCCTGGCACTTCCGACAATAGACGGAGCGATTATTAGTGCAGTGAAAAAAGCCGAAGACAGCGATGCCTTCATTACGCGTTTTTTCAATCCGTATTTACAAAAAGAACTCATCATTCCAGAAGTTTTCCAAGGCAAGGAACGCCACTTGGATGAAAGCAAGTCAAACGAGAAACAAACGACATTAAAACATGCCAAAGTACAAAGCTATTTATTTGAAAAATAACGATTAACTACCTAAAAAAAGGAGCTGCTAATAATGGGATATTTCGCTTATAAACGTTTGGAAACACTATATGGCATGCTCCTTGATGCGGGTAGCCATTTATCAGCTCAGAAACTCAGCCAAGATTTACATATTTCCGAACGTACGATACGAACGGACATTGCTAAACTAACTGAATTTCTCGAAAGTCACGGGGCAACCATAACGCTTACTCGGGGTGCGGGTTACAAAATCGAAATCCTTGATCCGACCGTTTTTCAAGCTTTTCAGGCCGAAAAAAATAAACCGAAAAACGCTGATTATTTTGACTTAGATAATCCCGAAGAACGCGTGAAATATGAGATTTTCTTGCTGCTATCAAGCGCCGACTATATTAAATTGGAAGACTTGGCGGATACGATTTTTGCTAGCCGTGCCACCATTTCCAATGATATGAAGCAAGTTAGGAAGGTTATTGCGTCCTATGATTTAACGCTCGTCTCGAAACCAGGTAGCGGCGTGAAAATTGTCGGCGATGAAGAAAAAATGCGCTACGCCCTAACCGCGTTAATTGCTTCCAAAAACGCCCCAGAATCTTACTTAGAATCATTTTTCGAATGGCATAAACAAAAAGATAAACTGCAAAAATTAATGACAGCCGTGACCGATTATTTTTTTGCGACCAACATTCGTTTCACAGACGAAGCGCTTCAAAATTTACTTTTACATATGATGATTTTAGTGGAACGAATTGAATTCGGGCATACGTTGGAACAGTTTGAATTAACGGACGTTAGTGAAGAAGAAATCCTGATTGCAGCTAAACTGGCAACTATTTTAGAATCACTTTTCGAAATAGAGATTGCGGACGCAGACAAAAATTATTTACTTCTCCAAATCGCTAGCAAACGAATCCTGAATGTAGAAGATAAAGAAATTAGCGAATTTGATGATTATGCGTATATCGAAGGCTTGTTGAACCGCATTGAGTCACATTACTTTTATCATTTACAAGATGACATGCAGCTGAAAAAGGATCTTGTTGCCCATATTCATTCCATGTTATATCGCGTGAAATACCATATGACCGTCAAAAACCCAATGACGGAGCACATCAAGCGCTATTATCCGTTAGCTTACGAAATCACGCTCGACGCAGTAGAATCGCTAAAAAAAGACTATCCATATGACATTAATCAAAATGAATTAGCCTATTTAGCGCTTCATATCGGGGCATCTTTAGAGCGAAATTATCAAATCTCTTACTATCGGCATAAATCGGCTTTAATCGTCTGTGGGTCAGGTTTTGGAACGGCGCGAATTGTGGAAGCAAAAGTGAAGTCGGCAGTGAGCAATCTCGACATTACAAAAGTTGTTTCGATTCAAGAATATAACCGTTTTATTCATATTGAAGAAGATATCATTCTTTCCACCGTTAGAATACCTGAGAAAAATAAGCCGGTCATCAAAATCAGCAACATCCCAACCAATGAAGAATTAAAAATGCTTGGTGCCATTATTCAAGAACAAACCGATCCTAACCGCGGCTTTCTATCGAATTTCTTCACGGCCGATTTTTTTGAAAGAAGCAGTATGACAAACAAAACAGCAATTTTAGAAGAAATGGTTGACTCATTGCGCCAACAAAATATTGTTGGCGAAGGCTTCTTGCAATCGGTTCTTGAACGTGAAAAACTAGGCTCAACGGTACTCGGAACCGGAATAGCAATCCCACATCCACTCGGACTAATGGCCAAAGAAACAAAAATCGTTATTCGGATATTAGATAAACCAATTAAATGGGATCAAAAACAATCCGTTCGCGCCGTATTTTTACTATGTATTAGCAAAAATGATTATGAAGAAGCCATTAATATTTATGAATTGCTAGTAGAATTAGTACGCGAAGAATATGGTGAGAAGCTTTCAAGGCTTTCCGATTTTAATGCATTCACTGCTTTAGCAAATGATATTTTGAAGAAAAAATAAAGGCTACCTCCTTTTTAGGAAGTAGCCTTTTCGTGAATTTTTCGTGAATTTTACCATTTTTCGTTTAGTGAAAGTTTATTTCATGGTACACTATAAGAATAATAACTAAATATATGGAGGATTTAATGAACAGACAAACAGAATTTACATTACTTATTGTGGGAGCTTCGTTAAGCATTTTAACTTTTCTAGGTGCTATGTTGTATACCATTATTTTTGGACTTAATACGCTAATGGTGGCTGATACTTTTGGTTATTATAGTAGCTCAGAAGAAACGATTTTACTTGGGATAATTACTTTCTTTTCAGTAGTTGCTGCGTTTTTTGCACTAGGATCAGCGGTTTTTGGTTTTATCGGTGCATTTAAAGTCAAAAGTGACGGGCCAAAAGTAAAAACATTAGGCGTTTGTTTTATCGTTTTGGGTGGATTACAAGTATTCACTATTCACGGAATTTTATTTTTGATTGCAGGAATTTTAACAATTACAAAAAAAGAATACAAAACAAATTCTAAAGAAGATGAGGGGACAAAATGGGAATGATAGCGTTCTTACCAATATTTTTTATTTTTGCGATGTTTTTAGGACTAGCAGCAAAAGCCCTTTTAGCAATTTGGATTTATAAAGATGCTGAACAACGCGGAATGAATGCAGTTCTTTGGTGTCTGTTAATGGTTTTCATCAATGTCATTATTATTCTTGTTATTTACCTGATCGTACGTAATAAAGGGGAAGTCATGAAACAAAATTTAGGACTACTAATTAGTGGTATTGGTATTGCGGTACTAAATACATTAATGGCGATTATTGCTTTTATTTTTATAATCTCTTTTGCAGTTAGTGATGGTGGAATGCATAATATGATGGACGGTTATAACTATGATTATGATGACGGGTATGAGTACGATATGGATAATTTTGAAGATTTTTAATAACACCAACGAGAATCTGCTACCTAATATAGGAGCAGATTCTTTTTATATTTGTATAAAAGGGGTATAGACAATAAAAAAGTGAATCTCGACAAGGGGAACTGCTGAATGGATACGGTTATTTTAATAACGGTTATTATCGTTATAGTGGGGTTAGCGTTTGATTTTATAAATGGGTTTCATGATATTGCGAATGCGGTTGCCACGAGCATTTCAACTAGAGCTTTAAAACCGCGAGTAGCAATTGGTATTGCGGCAGTTATGAATTTCCTGGGAGCCATTTCGTTTACCGGAGTAGCTGAATCGCTCACCAAAAGCATTGTAGATCCATTTTCGCTTAATAATGGGGAATTTGTCGTTTTATGTGGCTTAATAGCGGCAGTGATTTGGAATTTAATGACTTGGCTTGTTGGAATGCCTAGTAGTTCATCGCATGCGCTTATCGGTGCGATAGCTGGGGCTTCCATCGCATCAGCCAGTAGTTTTAGCGTGCTTAATTGGTCAGGATTTACAACTATTATTATTGCACTCATTATCTCACCAATTATCGGTTTTACAGTCGGTTATTTGATTTATTCGCTCTTTAAGCATCTTTTTCACGACAAAAAGCTTGGGAAAATGAATCGGCGCTTTCGTTTTATCCAAATTGGAACTGCTGCAGCCCAAGCATATTCACACGGCACAAATGATGCGCAAAAAACGATGGGGATTATTACGCTTGCTTTAGTTGCGAGTGGACTTTTGAAAGAGTCAGCCGGTATTCCATTTTGGGTGCAAGTAAGTTGTGCAGCATCGATGGCGATTGGGTCATCTGTTGGCGGTTATCGAATCATTAAAACAGTAGGAACAAAAATCATGAAAATAACCCCAGTTACTGGTGTTGCATCTGATTTAAGCTCTCTTTCCGTAATCATGACAGCTACTTTGATTCATTTGCCAGTCAGCACTACGCAAGTTATTGACAGCTCGATTATGGGTGTCGGAACAGCTAATCATAAAAAAGAAGTCAATTGGCGTACGGGGAAAAATATGGTTGTAACTTGGTTTATTACGTTACCACTAGCTGGACTTTTGGCAGCAGTGGTATACTGGATATCAGCAGCTATTTTTTTATAATAAGGAGGATTTTAAATGAAAATTGAACATGTAGCATTATGGACAACTAATTTAGAACAAATGAAACAATTTTATGTTACTTATTTTGGTGCAACTGCCAATGATTTATATGAAAATAAAACAAAAGGCTTCACTTCTTACTTTCTTACGTTTGAAGACGGCGCGAGACTTGAAATTATGAGTCGGACGGATGTAACAGGAAAAACAACTGGGGAAAACTTAGGATGGGCGCACATTGCTATTTCAACAGGAACAAAAGAAGCAGTAGATGAGCTAACTGAAAAACTAAGACAAGATGGTTTTGCAATTGCAGGTGAACCAAGAATGACAGGAGACGGATACTACGAAAGTGTTGTGCTAGACCCAGAAGGCAATCGTATCGAAATTACGTGGTAGTATTGATTTGCTAGGAACTTATTTATCATGTAATATACGGAGTACATACTACAAATGAGGTGAATTTTATGGATATCGTAACTAATAAAATTGTCGTAGAAAAGTATAATTTTGAAACAATCGTGGAAGAAAATGAGCAATTCGAAAACAAAATTGAATTAGAGGTCCATGAAGTCGAGCCGGTCAACGGAAATGTAGAACTTATGTCAAAAGGAAAAATTTTTAAAATAACAATTCCTTTTTTATTAGTCCTTGAAAATTTCCGGATTGACGGTAGAATCAGCCGTATTATTCAATTAAAAGACTTTTTTGGAGATTTTTCCGATTTAGAAGCTGTAGATGTTGAAGGCTTATCCAATCCGCTAATTGACTACATCAAACGCTTAACATATGATGTAACAGAAATCGCGTTTGATGAGCCAGGAGTTAGCTTGGATTTTAACGCTAATCATAATAGCTAGTTAGGAGAGAAAATGCGTCAATATATGAAAATGGTACGTCCATTTGATTTTGTAATTATTATTTTACTAATCTTGGGTTCGTTTTTACCACTAATATTATTTTCTGTCGCTGAAGCAAAACATGTGGGCGATGATGTCGTAGCGATTATTTCACAAGATGGCAAAGTAATTCGGGAAATCCCGCTAACTGGTCATAAAGGCAATGAGCAGTTTACGATTAAAGGAAAAGGCGCACAATATAATTTGATGGAAGTAGATGGCGAACGGATTCGAATAAAAGAAGACAACAGCCCAGATCAAGTAGGCGTCAAAATGGGTTGGAAATCCAAAGCCGGTGACACCATTGTTTGTTTACCACATAAAGTTTTCGTAGAGATAAAATCGACAAACAAAAAAAGCAAAGACCCCGATACAGATTTAATTGTGCCGAATTAAAACACACTAAGTGATTAGTGTGTTTTTTTTGTTTGAACAACTAATTTAAAAATTATTGTCAAATTTATGTCACATGTTTTCATTGTCGCTGCTTATGTATCTAAGAAACAGAAATAAGAAGCGGAAATTTGCATATTAAAATTAGACAACTACTTCAAAGTAAGGTGTTACAATCAATAAGCTATAATAATGATTCTAATTTAGCTTAATGAAAGGAAAGACTAATATGAAATCTAAAAATAATTATTTCAAACAAATCACCACCATAATGACCGTCGTGAGCCTTTTAATTATGGTGTTAGGTATTCAAGGTAATAATGATGTTAAAGCAGCGCCACAGGTCGCGCCACCAGCATCAATTAATCAAATTTTTCCTGATGCAGATTTAGCGGAGGGAATACGAGCGGAACTTCAAAAATCAAGTGTCACAGATGTAGTAACGAAAGAAGAATTAGAAAGCATTTCGCAACTGTCGGTATACGCGAAAAAAATAGCTTCTATTGAAGGGCTTGAGTATTTAACCAATTTGAAATTTTTAAATCTTAATGGAAACCAAATTACAGATCTCAGCCCATTAAGCAATTTAACAAAACTAACGGAAATTTATATTGGTGATAATAAAATTTCTGATATTAGTCCGCTTCAAAACCTAACTAATGTGACTGACTTATATCTAGTAGATAATGATATTAGTGATTTAAGGCCATTAGCTAATTTAACCCAAATGTATAGTTTGCGTTTGGGAGGTAATTCGAATATTAGTGATTTAAACCCAGTGCGAAATATGACGCGTTTGAATAATTTAGAAGTAACAGGGTCTATATTAAAAGATTTGACGCCGCTAGCCGATGTAACCAGCCTAACTCGTTTAACATTGAGTGACAATCAAATTGAAGATTTAAGTCCACTAGCTGGCTTGACAAAATTGGACAATATAGCAGCATATTCGAATAAAATCACTGATATTACTCCTGTGACCAATTTAACAAGACTCCAGTATTTGGATTTAGGTAGTAATGAAATCACTGATTTAAGTCCTGTGGCTAATCTGCAAAAATTAACCTCGCTACATCTTGCAAACAACCAGATTACTAATATTAGTATGCTTGAAGATTTAACAAATTTAACTTCGTTGGGTTTACAAAACAATAAAATTAGTGATATATCCGTTTTGAAAAATCTAACCCATGTGACTTATTTGCAGTTGGGGTATAACCAAATAGTGGATGTGAAAATAATCGGAGGACTAACTAATTTAACAAGTTTGCAGTTAACACAAAACCATATTACTGACATAAGTCCTTTAGCCAACTTAACCAAAATACAATACTCTGACTTCTCTAATCAGATGATAACAAATCTAGAACGTAATTTTTCGAAGACACTCTCCGTTCCGAACAATATAACTAGCATAGATGGAACGCTAATTGCGCCTGAAACGATTAGCAATAATGGAACCTACGACGCACCGAACTTGAAGTGGTCTTTACCGAACTATTTACCAGAAGTTAAATATACGTTCAGCCAAAAAATACCGATTGGGACAGGCACAAGTAATTATAGTGGCTTCATAACACAACCGTTAAAAGAATTACTAGATTACAAAGTCACATTTAATGTAGAAGGTAATACAAGTGAAGTAGAGACTGTAACAGAAGAAAATCTCATTCCAGAACCTACGAGCCCAACCAAACAAGGTTATACATTTGATGGTTGGTACGACGCAGAAACAGGCGGAACAAAATGGGACTTCACAACCGGGCAAATGCCTGCAAATGACCTCACACTATATGCCCATTTTTCCGTAAATAGCTACCAAGCAAATTTTGATATAGACGGTGTGGTAACGAATGAAGCGGTAGTATACGATACCTTACTCAATGAACCGACCACTCCAACCAAACAAGGCTATACATTTGATGGCTGGTATGACGCAGAAACAGGCGGTAATAAGTGGGATTTCAAAACAATGAAAATGCCCGCGAATGATGTTGCTTTTTATGCACATTTTACTATCAACAACTATCAAGCAAATTTTGATATAGATGGTGAGGTAAAGAATGAAACGATAGCATACGATACCTTACTCAATGAACCGACCACTCCAACCAAACAAGGTTATACATTTGATGGTTGGTATGACGCAGAAACAGGCGGAACGAAGTGGGATTTCAAAACGAAGGAAATGCCCGCGAATGATGTCACTCTATATGCACATTTTACCATCAACAACTACCAAGCGAACTTTGATATAGATGGGGCAGTAACAGAGGAAGTAGTAAACTATGACGCGCTTATTCCTGAACCAACATCACCGTCCAAAACGGGATTTACTTTCGAAGGTTGGTATGACGCAGAAGTTGGCGGAACAAAATGGGATTTTAAAACGATGAAAATGCCTGCGAACGATATTACTTTGTACGCACATTTCAGTAAGGAAACACCAATTATTCCTAGTCCAGATGAAGGATTAGACTCTGATTCTACCAATGGACCAATTACTATAAATGAACCGAGTGCTACTAGTACGCCATCCCAAAATAATAACATCACAGTAACAGCAGGGGAAAATACTACAGAACTAGCAACAGCTAAACTTCCAAAAACTGGAGATAATGCCCCGTGGAAAACATTGTTTGCCGGGATATTACTTTCATCATCCGCGTTTTATATTTGGAGAAAAAAAGCATAATTAAAAAACCCAGCATTTTCTAAAATGGAGAGTGCTGGGTTTTTGGTTTAATCAAGAATCTCAATATAGCCTTCTGTACCATTGATGCGAATTTGCTGACCATCTTTTATAACGGTAGTTGCATTTTCGACACCCACTACAGCGGGAAGACCGTATTCGCGGGCAATCACTGCTCCGTGCGTCATAAGCCCGCCAACCTCGGTCACAAGCCCTTTAATAGATACAAATGCGGGAGTCCAACTAGGGTCAGTATAAGCCGTAACTAGAATATCGCCATCTTCTAAATCCACTTTTTCCATATTTAAAATGATGCGAGCGCGACCTTCAACTGTCCCAGATGAAACAGGAAGTCCAAGAATGGCATCTTTATGGAGATTTTCGCGTTTGTATTTGCCGTTAATCATTTCCCCATCAGAAGTAAGGATGCGCGGTGGTGTTAATTTTTCAAAAGTGGCGAAATCGCGTTTTCGAGCGTTAATAAGTTCGTAATCAACATGACCAGTACGCACAACTTCCCGCAGTTCCTCGAAGTAAAGAAAATAAATATCTTCTTTATTTTGCAAAACGCCATTGTTTACAAGTTGTTCGCTAGCTCGAAGGAAAGCCAGTTTATAAATAAAGTAGCGGTTAATCATGCCGTATTTTGGATACTCGCGATAGCCAATGAAATGACGTAAAATATCAATTTTTTCTTTTGTTTCCATCGCTTTTTGTTCCCCGTCCGGCAGTTCTTGCAAGCGCCTTAGGATTTCATGTTCTTTATCGAAAGCTTCTTTTTCTCCTTGAGCAAATTTGTGCATACTCGCGCCGGGTTCAAAGTTTTTGATATTACTTAAAATCAACGGAATAAGCGTTAGCGGGTTTTCAATCCAACGTGTTTTAGTTAAGTCAATTTCGCCCGCACAGCGCATTCCGTATTTTTGAAGATACTCTTCTAATGCTTTTCTGGTTTCTGCACCACCATCCAAAGTAGCAAGCTCATTTAAAAAATCAGGATTTTTCGTTTGTTCTAAATAGGCTCTGACAATAGGGTAGGGGCGAATGACGTCAGCTACATCTAATAATTCAAGTCCCATTTGTGAAGTAATATTGTTTGGTGCTGATTCTGACAGTTTATCGGCGACATTTTTTCTCCCAGCCACTGGTAAATATGTTCATTTAACCAAGCTGAAGCGTCCATACCGGCCATAATAGCATCAATACTAGTAGGATTAAATAAAACTCTTTTTAATTCTTCCAAATCTTCTACGATAAAATCAAACAAATCGGATCCGTTTTTAGTTTCAATGGTTTGCTTCAAGGATTTTATGGAGTTTTCGCTGTTTTGGACTAATTCAAAAACGCTAGATGGATCAGGAATGCCACGAACGGGTGGTTTTCCAGAAATGGGTGCTTGATTTGGATTTTCCTCCGTTGGTAGTGGAGGTAGGAATCCTTTTTTATTAATTACGGTGAGTAAAGCATCTTTAATTAGCGGGTCCGATTGGCCGAGGGAATTCACCATCATATCTCGAGAAACTTTGGCTGATAGACTTTGAGTAATATCGACAAATAACCGTCCTCCTGCAGTATACATTGTGGCTGGAGTGGTCATTAAATAAAAGGAAAGCCCAAGTGGTTTCATCGCATCAGTCATCATTTGCTGATGTGCAACAGAAATATAAACACGATTGCCGGGTTCACTTACTTCTGGGATTGGATATAAAGTCGTGATAGGCCGACTCTGAACAATGTAAAAAATACCTTGTGCTAAACACCATTCAATATCTTGTGGTTTCCCAAAATAGGCTTCGATTTTTCTACCAAGTTTAGCAAGTTGTAAAATTTGTTGGTCGGTTAATGTTTGCTTGGTTTGCTGTGATTTTTCAAGTGGGCAAGTCTCTGTTCCACCTTCTTTTAAACTATAAATGGCGAGTTTTTTCGTAGCGATTATTTTGTTGGTAATAGTATTTTCTTGGACTGTGTATGAGTCAGCGGAAACTAAACCAGAAACAAGGGCTTCACCTAACCCAAAACTGGCATCGATAGAGAGGGATTTTCGATTAGATGTAATTGGATCAGCGGTAAATAGAATACCGGATGCTTCAGGGAAAATCATTTGTTGAATAACAACGGCAAGCTGGACTTTATGGTGATCAAACTGATTTTGGATACGATAAATAATAGCGCGTTCGGTAAATAACGAAGCCCAACACATACTGATATGCTGTAATAATGCATCTCTACCAATAATATTTAAATACGTATCATGTTGCCCTGCGAAGGAAGTGTGGGGAAGGTCCTCGGCAGTGGCGCTAGAACGCACGGCGAAAGGCATCTCATACCCTCCCACATCTAAAAGTGCAGCATCCATATCACTCGTTATTTCAGAGGGGATTTGTGTATGTTGAATAAGCGTTCGAATCGTTTCGCTGATTTCTCGAATAGCATCCATGTCACTTGTTTTTAGGGAAGAAAGGCGTTGGAGCAGTTGCGTAAATTCATTGTTTTCCGCTAAGGTTCGCTTGTAAGCCTCTGTTGTCAGGCAAAAACCTGCGGGAACATGTACTCCTTCGATATTAGAACAAGCACCTAAATTCATTCCTTTACCACCGACAAGTGCTTCTGAATGCGGCTGTATTTCTTGAAACTTTAGTACATATGGTTTCATATAGTTATCCCCCAATTTTTTTCGAAAAATAATACTTGACTGTAAAGAACTACTTATTGTATAATTAAAATAGGGATTGCTTTAAATAAGTATATTTTAACGATATTATCTATCTAAATTTACCACGAATCTAGCCTAAATTCAATTAAAAACAAATAGAAAAGCAAAATTTCTCATGACAAGAAATTTTGCTTTATTTTTATTGTTCAAATTTACATAAAGTTAAGCCTTGTGCCTTTGCTTGAGCAACTGTCACAGCCGTTTCGCCATTAGAGTTATTTAAGCCGCGACAATTTTGATCATAATGATATCTTTTGCCAGTAGCGGTGATATAAACCATTTGTCCTTGTTCGTTACTCGTGTCCGGTTGTGCAGCAGCAGCTTTTGAGCGTTCTGCTGCAACTCGTTTTTCTTCAGCTGCTTTTTTCTCGGCTGCCACACGAGCTTCTTCGGCTTTCTTTTCAGCCGCGATTTTTGCATCAGCTGCGCGTTTTTCTTCGGCAGCTACACGTTCACGTTCTACACGTTCGGCTTCAGCTTTTTCCGCTGCAACTCGCTCTGCTTCAGCTTTTTCTGCAATTTTTGTTTCGTAAGCAGGGGTTAGTGCTAGTTTAAGCGTTTGTTCTTTCGTTTGGCCATCAATGACAATAGAAAGAACAGCATCTTGTGCTTTATCTAGTTCATTTACAGAAAGACTGAAAGCACCGTTCTCATCAGCTGTAGTCACGGCGTCAGGAATAGCAACGAAATCAAGCGTTACTTCTGCCCCTGGATTTGTTTTCCCTTCTACTACCAAAGTACCTTCATCATCTGTTGTAAAAGTCGTTTCTGCTTTTAAAACAGGTGTATTATCAACTTTCTCCGTTTTTTCTTGTTGTTTTGTTGGTTCTTCAGTTGAGGCTTCCTCGTCTGTAGTCGGAATAATTCCGACACCAATAATAATAGCTAAAATAGAACTAATAATAATAATTTGTGTTTTTTTACGAGGCCAATTTTTCCTTCTAAAGCTCACAAGTCCAAAAATCAACACACCAATACCTACTAGAAACAATAAAGTTCCTAATCCCGTCATATACATCTCCCTCTCCCTTTTTATCTAACAAAATTATTATAAGCGTAATGTGAGTTAATGCACAAGTTAAATTAGCTGTTTTTTGTACTTTTTACAAAGAAATTCAATGAAAATGTTCGGAAAATCAAATAAATGATAAAAAAATTACATATTTTGCTAAAAAAGACAGTAGTTGTCTAAGTAAATGGAAATTAATCAGAATGTCGAGATTAGAGAAATTAGCTAGAAATTCAACATAGCGAAAGGAAGCGTATTGCTGAAAAGGATAAAGAGGAAGCAGCTTGAATAATCCGATTGATTGCTTTATGATGAAGGAAAGACAAGTGCTTTGGAGGTGCTAGAAATGGCGAAACCGATAGAAGAAATTGGTGAAGAAATCGGAGCAAAGGTAGAGAAAGTTGCACGGAAAACTGGAAATGTTGCTGGAACGGCAGCTAAGCTATCTGTTTATAGTTCCATTTGGGCTGTAAAAACAGGCGTAAATAAGACTCGTGCGTTTGCTCAAGGCTTTAAACAAGGCTGGTCTGGTAAATAAAAGCATAGGAAAAGGGAGAACGTGAATTGTTAAATTACTTATCGTCACTAAATCCGGTACTATTAGCACTTCTTGCCGGAATTTTCACATGGGCTTGTACCGCAGCAGGAGCTTCACTCGTATTTTTCTTTAAAAATTTAAATAAAAAATGGGGCAATATAATGCTTGGTTTTGCTGCTGGTGTTATGCTTGCAGCAAGTTTCTGGTCGCTTCTTGCCCCTGCAATCGAAATGAGTAAAGATTTAGGGAAGTTTTCCTTTGTACCAGCTCTAGTTGGCTTTTTGCTTGGGGGGATATTTTTACGTGTTATTGACCGTATTATTCCACATTTACATTTCGGGTTTCCAGAGCAAGCAAAGGAAGGACCAAAAACTTCTCTACGGAAAAGTATCTTATTGGTTCTTTCCATTACTATTCATAATATTCCAGAAGGGGCAGCTGTTGGGGTAGCTTTCGGAGCAGTTATAACTGGAGACACGGAGACACTTATTACAGCAATCGTTTTGGCGCTTGGTATTGGTATCCAAAACTTTCCAGAGGGAGCGGCAGTATCCATTCCTTTGCGCGGAGAAGGGCTCTCGAGAGGAAAAAGTTTCTGGTATGGTCAACTTTCAGCGGTAGTTGAACCAATTTTCGCTGTAATTGGTGCTGTATTGGTTGTTTTTGTTACACCTATTTTGCCGTTTGCGCTTGCCTTTGCAGCTGGTGCAATGATTTTCGTTATTGTAGAGGAATTAATTCCTGAATCTCAAGTAGAAGGTTCGGCCGATTTAGCGACTGCTGCAACGATGGCAGGATTTGCAGTAATGATGGTTTTAGATGTTGCTTTAGGATAAAATAATAAACTGAACAAAAAAACGACATTTAATATTTGCGGAATGCGTTTTTTTGCGGTAAAATTGATAGTGAAATACTTCACAATATGTTAGTTTTCAGGGGTAATCCTGTAACTATAAATCGGACACGGTAAAAGCTCCCACTTTATCCGTGTCTTTTTTGTGACATTTGTTAAGAAATCGTTGGTCCTTTTTTCCTATTTTAGTACAAAAACTAGAAACTTGCCTTTTTTCATGTATAATTGTTTTATAAGAAAAGCTGGGGAAGGTTTTTCTGAGGTGAGGTGCATAATGTGAAAATTAGGTGGATTAGACTTTCACTAGTTGCCATTCTCATTATTGCCGTGGTTTTTATTGGTGTAATAGGTTTCCAAAAATACCAATTTTCAAAGTCGCGCAACAAAGTAATAATGCAGATGGACAGACTAATGAAAGACCAGGATGGAGGAAATTTCCGCCGCTTGGATAAGAAAGAAAATGGAGTGGAAATCATTTCTTACATTCCTAAAACAACTGAGAAAAAAGACAACGAAATTATCCAAAAAGAAATTGGAAAGGCCACAGATGCAGAGGTTAAAAAGTTAAATAGAGATAAAGAAACTCAAGGGATTATTTTTTACACTTACCAAAAGCATAGAATGGCCGAGCAAGCAATATCTTACAAAGCAGTTCAATCGGAGTACGTAAAAGAAGGAAGAACTAAATTTGTACTCAAAGATAAAAAAGATATTTGCAAAAACATAGTAACCGACGCAGAAACAGGTGCTTTGTTAACACTTGGGGAAGTATTAATAAAAAGTAATCAAACTAAATTAAACTTAAAAACAGCTGTTGAAGAAGAATTGATTAAAACAGGGGATTTTTCTTTAAAAGATGTTGGTAATCTTGGGAAAATTAAGAGTTTAGTGAAATGGAATCAAACGGATTTCGAAATCACGAACTCTGAAATTATTTTGCCAGTAAAAATACCAGGTGCACCGGAACCGAAGAAAGTAAAAGTAAAACTTGCTGATATTGCTAGTTCTGTGAATAAACGCTACTTACCAAGCAGTGTGAAAGTTCCAGAAGTGCCAAAAGCAAAAACGAACAAACGAATTGCCCTTACTTTTGATGATGGTCCAAGTTCCTCGGTAACACCAGGCGTACTTGATACATTGAAACGCCACAATGTAAAAGCGACATTCTTTGTACTTGGCTCTAGTGTCATACAAAATCCAGGTTTAGTAAAACGTGAATTAGAGGAAGGGCACCAAGTTGGCAGCCACTCATGGGATCACCCGCAATTAACTAAACAATCGACACAAGAAGTGTACAACCAAATTTTAAAAACGCAAAAAGCAGTATTTGATCAAACTGGATATTTTCCAACGACAATGCGCCCTCCATATGGTGCAGTAAACAAACAGGTTGCTGAAGAGATTGGTCTTCCGATAATACAGTGGTCTGTTGATACAGAAGATTGGAAATACAGAAATGCTGGTATAGTGACGAAGAAAGTCCTTGCAGGCGCAACGGACGGAGCGATTGTACTAATGCATGATATCCATAAAACTACTGCTGCAAGCCTTGACACTACATTGACTAAATTAAAGAGTCAAGGATACGAGTTTGTTACGATTGATGAACTTTATGGCGAGAAATTGCAAATTGGGAAGCAATATTTCGACAAAACAGATTCAAGAATGGTGAAATAAAAATCAGTAGCTAAGATGAGTTAATCATTTTAGCTACTTTTTTCATACGAAATGTAAAGTTTTCTTTACGTAATGCTGTATTTATTTTATAATAACTGTAAATACTTCTTATTTGGTGGTGGTTAATTGAAAGTCCGTAATAAAGTGAAACAGTTGCGTGAAGAAAGAGGAATCGGGCAAAATGAATTAGCTTTAGCATTAGAAGTTTCAAGACAAACAATCCATGCTATCGAAAAAGGTAAATATAATCCTAGTTTAGAGCTAAGTTTGAAGATGGCACGCTATTTTCGTTTAACAATAGAAGAGATTTTTCAACTGGAGGAGAATTAGCATGAAACGATATATCATTAATCGAGGTATTATGGTTGCAGTAGTTATTATATATATGTATCCACTTTTAGGAATAATTAAAGGAGAAAAAATATTTGGAGATATCGGTACACCAATTATTATGGTTATTGCGGCTTTAATTGGTACACTGAGTTCTGTATTCTTATCTGAAGAAAAAACGAAGCGAGAATATGAGAAAGAAAAATTAGAAAAAGATGAAAGATATATCAACAATCGCAAAACATTTTCCTATTATTTGCTTATTGTTTTAGCTTTGACGATACCAATTGTGTTGATTGTTCTTAATTTATATGGGATTGAACAAATATCCATTTCAAGTTTGACAATCATTTTTCTTATCTTCTGCTTTGCATATATGATTGTACTGGAAATTATTCGGAAAAAAGTATAATTTTAAGCAAAATAAAAAACATCCAACTTTTTCGTTGCATGTTACCTAGCATTTACCAAATTTTGGTGACAATGCCATAAATACTATTACGTGTAATCCAACCATTCACGTGTTTGTGATTATTAGAAATTTGATATTGCTTACCGCGGATTTTACTGATTTTATGTGTAAAAAAGCTACCGCGAACTTTGCAAAATACGATATCGTTGACTTTGAGTTCTCTCATGCCAATCGGTTCTAAACGAACAGGTTGCATCGATTTAATCAAAGGTAACATCGAATTTCCGCCTTCTTTATAACGCTCAATGGTTTCGCCACGTCTGAGTATTTCTACTGCATCCAGGCTTCTCATAGTTATGCTCCTTTCTTGTTGTTAGTGCCAGAATAACAAAATAGTAAAGCGAAGTCAACGAAATTTTTCGCTGACTTTTTTATTTTGGAGGCTGACGGCGGTTTGTGAGTTGAATAATCCAACCAGCGATTGGGAAAATAATAAATAAAATGGTGGATATTTGTGGAGCGAAGAAACTGATAATACCAAGTGCAATAACAAATATGAAACTAGAGATTCGAAACTTCCAATTGTCGATACCTGAATCTTTTCCATTTACAGCGTGATGCAATAATTGGAATATCACCGAAGTAATCAAAATAGTAATAACAAACCCAATAATTGGTGCGGTCATATCTGGATGTTGCATGATTGCTCTTGTAAATAATGGAATAAGTGATAAAACTAGTAAAAATAAAATATTAAATAAGACGGCAGATGTGGAAATGAATGTGACTTGATCGAACAGCCTGCTATGTGAATACCAAAATTGTCCGATGATTAATCCGCCTTCGATAAATATAAAAATTTCCCATAAGAATGCTTGTGTGCTAGCTGCGGTAAATACATCCGGTAAAGTCATTCCTAAAACAATTATCGTAATTATAATTGCAAATACACCATCACTAAATGCTTCTAATCTTCCTTTTGACAATGTTTGGCTCCTCCTTTCGTGTCTTGTTTTTTATGATATGGGTTAATATAGTATAGCATATTTTATAAGCAAACAAGCAGTAGCAATGTGGCGCGAAAAAAATCTGATATAATAGAATAAAATTAACTTTAAAAGGAGTTTAAACAGATGATTAGAGCGATTTCTGTAGATATGGATGGGACTTTTTTAGATGGAAATGGTGAATATGATCGTGCTAGGTTTGAGAAGATTTATGCAGAATTAATGAAGCGTGGGATTAAATTTATTGTTGCGAGCGGCAATCAATATTATCAGCTTAAATCATTTTTTCCTGGCAAGGATGAGGAGCTTTTTTATGTGGCTGAAAATGGGGCGGTTATTTTTCATCAAGGAGAACTTCGGAGTGTGAATCGTTTTGATGAAAGATTAGTTCAAAAGATTTTGTGGACGTTGATTCAAGATTATCATGATTTGCAAGTGATTCTTTGTGGGGTGAAGAGCGCGTATTTATTAAAAGCCGCCGATCCAGATTTTAAAGCATTTGCGAAAAAGTACTATTTTGAGTTACAAGAGGTGGAGTCATTCGATGTGCTTCCGGATGATACGTTTATCAAATTTGCGCTTGATGTAGAAGTGGCTAAAACAGGGCAAATTGTCGAGGATTTGAATCAAACGTTTGTTGGCGAAATTCGCGCTGTGTCGAGTGGGCATGGGAGCATTGATATTATTATTCCGGGTGTGACGAAAGGGAACGCGATTCAGCAACTTTTGAATGAATGGCAAGTGGCGCCAGAAGATTTGTTAGCTTTTGGTGATGCGAATAATGATATCGAAATGTTGCAACTAACTTCAAATAGTTATGCAATGCTAGAAAGTAGTCCAGAAGTTCTTGCTGCCGCGAAACATGTGGCTCCTTCTAATAAGGAGGCGGGCGTGTTACAGGTGATAGAGGAATACATGAAAAAAAGCCAAAGATTTTGATCCGATCTTTGGCTTTTTCGAAAGTGGTAAACATGTCGGTTATACACTAAATTAATTAACCAGTGTAGACTCTACAATATCCTTTCGTCGGTAAACATTTAGAATAAGACCGAGTAGTGCAGCGTAAACTAGTAACATGCTTCCCCCGTAGCTGATAAATGGTAGAGGTACTACCATGATTGGGACTATTCCAAGCCCCATAAGGATGTTCCAACAAGCTGGAACTGTAAATAATATAGCCCCTCCGATTGTTAATAATCTGCCGAATAAATCCTTTGTTTTAAAAGCATTTCGTGAAATCCGCAATATAAATACAACCAGTAGTAGGCAAAGGAAAATTCCGAATACCCAGCCAAGAGAATAGACGAGAAATGGGAAGACAAAATCTGTATGTGCTTCAGGGAGTATTAGATTGTTGTGAAGTCCCTTGCCGAACCAACCCGCTTTTGAAAGAATATCTTTCAAAGGTATGCTTGTATCAGGGAGATAGCTACTAGGGTATTTAAGAATCATCGTACTAATGAAGATAACACCTACAAGCAAATTACCCAGTGCTACTTTAATGGCAAATCGATTATGACGATAATAAAAAATATACATCACTAATACACACAAGAAGTACATAATACTAAACACAAACTGAGGGAGCATAGTGTAGAAAATAACTGGGAGCCAAAATAGGATTAGTAGCATTACGAGTTTTTTCCATCCTTTAAACGCATTAGCATTGGTAAAAATACCAGCCCATGCGATGAAGAATAAAAATAAGGAGATAGCTGGACTATCAATCGCAATACCCCAGAGAGACATCCATCTTCCTCCTCCAGTAAGCGGAATGCCAACTAAAAAAGTTGTGAAAAATAGGATCAAGGCAGCCGCGTAAAAATACATCCACAAATCTTTTAGTTTTCTATAATCAAAGAAAAGAAATCCTATCAGAGCAAGAACAGCAATGGCGAGCCAGACAATTTGTTTTTTCATGAATGAAGAATTAGATGCTACTACATCACCTATTATTGGAAGAAAACTAATACCCGCAAGTAGGATAAATAACGCAATAAGGAGCCAATCCATTCTTGGTTTATGAAGCTGATTCATGTTTCTGCCAACAGTCGAGGGATCTCCCATTTCCTGCATCGCCTTTTTATTCGCATCCTCTATAGATAATCCTCTTTTTTGAAAGGAGTGACTTAGCTCTTCCAGATGATTACTAAGCTCTTTTTTTATCATACTGTGGGCTTGTTTGGATTTTACATTAGCTATAACTTTACCTAAATATTCTTCAAATGTAGAAGAACTCATAAAGAAGCCTCCTCAATTAAATTTTTCAGTGATCCGTGTTGCTTAGAGTCTCTTAGTTCAAAAGTTGCTACAAATTTTTTCCCTTTCGCAGTTAGGGAATAATATTTCTTACCTTCTATCCATTTTGATGATAGGATTTTCTTGTTTTCAAGTAGATGTAACAGAATATAAAGCTGACCTTCATTGTTTTTAAAGCTAAGTTCATTTTTTTGAAATAGTTGGGTGGAAATTTCGTACCCATGCTTTGCTTCGTCTTGCAGTGCATCTAATATGTTTTGAAGTGTTTCTATTTTCCAAGAATGAAGTTCTAAGTGTGATTGTTTCTTCCGGATTGTTTTTTTTACTGCATTTTTTCTCTCCTCGGAAAAAGAAAAACTCTCAAAATCTTTTTTTATAGAATCCTTTAAGTTATAGAATGGATCATCCATGATTAAACCTCCTTTTTCATCTTATTCTTTAATAATTCTCTGGCTTGTTTTAACCTGGTTTTTAATGTATTGCTATTTACACCAGTGATCTTACTAATATTTGCTAAGGGAAGTTCTTCGTAATAATGTAAGAAAACAACTTCCCTGTACTTTACGGGTAAATCCATAACAGCGCTCATTAAGCTGTTTGCTACATCTTTTGCGATAACTTCTTCTTCAACGTGTTTTGACTTGGACGGGAGATAGTCCCAAATTTTATCGTTGAAATTTAGTTTGCGATAATGCCAACTACCCAAGTAATCTTTGCAGTGATTAATAGCAATTCGATATAGCCACGTTTTTATGGATGACTTATTATTAAACTGATCTAGCTTTTCGTAGCATTTAATAAATATCTCTTGCGTTAAATCTTCCGCTGTCGTTCGATTCTTTACATAAGAAAAAACTAGATGCAGTACATCATCACTGTAGTTATCCATTAATTGGCTGATTATTTGTTCGGTATTTTCTATGCTATTAATATGAATTCCTATTTCTTCAAGTTCAGTCATTTAAGTTTCACCTTCTTCTGCAATATTAGACGAAGCAAGTATCATTTGGGTTTGGAAAAATTTTATTTATATCCCTAAAATAGTGATAGTCATCTTATAAAGTATTAACTATCTGTTGAAAATACGCAATAAAAAAAAGACTGTAGACAAAATGATTGCTCTACAGTCTTTGATTTGTTCTATTTCAATAAACTAAGAAATACGACGCCCACCATGATTAACAGTATACCAGAAAGGATAAAAGTCCATTCCAGCGGGCTTTTTTTCTGTTTGAAAATGAGGATACCGCCGATTGTTGCGACGATTACGCAAGCTTGTGATATCGAGAAGCTCGTTGCGACACCGAGTACAGCAGTCGCTAAGAACATGCCTAAATTGGCGATTGACCACGATAATCCGGTCATTAAGTTAAATGTAACATTTTTTCGGGAAATAGCAGTCTTTTTCGCTAAGTTAATACCAATGGCGCATGTCAGCATACCGATAGCTTGTGGTAAAATGATAGAAAAGCCAGTGACATCAAAAAGCTGGTTTGTTACTACGTAAAGCGTTAAAAAGAAGGAAGATAGAATAACGATACCGTAGACATGAAATGAAACCGACTCCGTGATATGATTCCCGCGTTTTTGAAACCCGGTCATTACCACCCCAATCAAGATTAAAATTACTGCAACAACTCCAATGATAACAGCCGTAACCGTTTGCCATTCGCGAAATACGAGGACTGCGAAAAGCGTTGCGCCAACTAGCTGAGTACCGTTTGAAATTGGCATTGCCTTCGCTACACTGGAAGCCGCAATCCCTTTAAACTGTAGTAATTGCCCAAAACTCCAAAAGATACCTGAAATAAAACTCACAATAAAAGAAAGAACCGTTATTTCTGGTGATAAAATCCAGAATAAAATGAGAGCAAATAATAGCGCACTAATCGATGTCCCCAGTAGTTGTTCCTCGGGGGTACTTTTTCGTAAGTTCGCAATTATCGGCATAAATCCCCACCCAAGAACAGGGAGTAACGCAATAAGATAAATAGACATAAATAAGCTTCCTTTCTAGGTTAGTGGTGCTATTTAAATCTACCATTCTCCAAAATGAACAGCAATATCCCAAAATTACGGTATTCAATGCGGTAATTTTCGTAGTTTTCTGGGGATGAGTCTTTGTAATAGAATAAGCGTAGGGAAAGGAAAATTAAAAATGAAAGCGGTAACGAAAATGATTGCAAATCGCGAAAAAAATATCATTCAGTTTCTAATGAAGACAGGTCAAACACGTGTTGGAACTATCGCGAATCATCTCGGACTTTCAGAAAAAACTGTCTCAAATTCACTAAAGGAAATCGATGTTTTTCTAAAGGACTTTGATATGACGGTTGTCCGTAAACCAAAAATCGGTGTGTACATTGAAGGCGATAACAAGGCTTTTGCCGAAGTTAGCCGATTCCTAGATAACCAAGTCAGCCAAATCCCATCAACGAAAGAAGAGCGGGTTATCTACATTTTCAGTAAATTGCTTAAAGCGGATGACTATATCACGATTCATCAACTTGCCGACGAACTTTATATAAGTCGGAGCACGATTGAGAAAAATATGGTTGAAGTGACGAAAATGCTGGAAAAAGAAGGCATCACTTTGTATAAGAAACCTAGTAAAGGTATGAAACTGCTGATTAGTGAACGAGAAAAACGTGCCTTAACATCGAAATTCATTACTAATTTTTGGGGTAACAACTGGTATTTAAAGCAAGAAGGCGAAAAAGTGCTCCAAGCATTCGATACGATTCAGGCCGATGTTACTGGGATTTTTCCGGAAGAAGGCTTGAAAGAAATCATTGCGATTGTCCAAGAATTCAGCGAGCGTCATGATTTTACTTTTACCGATTATGCGTTTCAGTCAATTGTGATTCACCTTGCGATTGCGGTAGAGCGAATTCGCGAAGGCGAGTATGTGGAAAACGTTGAGAGCGATCCGATGAAAGATGTGTTTGAGTCACAGCGCAACAACACGGAAATTCTTGTTGGTATGTTAGAAGAACGTCTGGATATCAAAATTCCAGCATTCGAAGTTGGCTATATTCAGCTTCATTTAACGGCTGCTTATAATCAACAACATGATGAACTGCTCGTTAATACTCCACCACAAGAGGACGATGTCGCTGATTTTGTCAGTAGATGTTTAGCGGAAGGGAATTATGATAAGGGCTTGCTTGAAGACCTGACGACGCACATGAAATCAGCTATTAACCGTTTAAAACTTGGCATGCATTTTAAAAATCCGTACCTTAGCAAAATTAAGCAAAACTTTCCCCAAGCGTTTGAAGAAGCGCTATATTTTAAAGCTAAATTCGAACAAAAGTACGATGTGCAAGTGAACGAAGATGAAACGGCGTATATTGCGCTACATTTTGAAGCATACAAAGAAAGAAGTCGCTCTTTCCCCGACCAAATTCGAGTGGTACTTGTATGCAGTACAGGGCTTGGTTCATCCAGATTACTCGCAGCTAGAATTAAAAAATATTTTCCAATGATTACGATTGAAAAAATATTATCCGTTCAGGCGTTAATGGAAACCGAAGTTGATGTGGATCTAGTCATTAGCACAATCTACCTTGAACTAGAGGATATTCCAAGCATTGTTGTAAGCCCGATGATGAGTAAAGCGGATTTACAACAAGTCGAAAGCCAAATCGAACGAACAAGACGCAAGAAAAAGAAACGCAGCCAACCATTCGTTGATTTAATTAAGCCAAAAACCATTTTTGCGAAGTTGGATGTTGCGACGATGGAAGAAGCGATTGCGGAAATTGGCGACAAATTGGTGGAGCAGGGTATTGCTAAGCCTGGCATCGTGGAAAGTGCGCTGAAAAGAGAAGCCTTATCGTTCACTTCTTTTGAAGAAATGGCGACACCGCACGCAGAACCAGCGCTAATCAATGAATCGCGCATTGCTATCGCGACGCTGAAACACCCAGTGAAATGGGGCTTAGTCGATGTGGATAAAATCTTTTTTATCGCTTTGACAGAACAAAATGGTATTAATTTAGACGCGATGTACGAACAATTTTATAAATATATTGATAATAAAAAATGGCTAGAAAAGCTGACGCAACTAAAAAGTGCCGCAGAAATTTATGAGCATTTGTTAAAGGATGGGATGTAATGGAAGTAAAAGATATTTTAACCAAAGAATTAGTCGTTTTTGATTTAGAAGCGACAACCAAAGAAACAGCAATTGAAGAAATGGCAGAAATGCTAGATGAACGTGGTATTTTAGCGGATAAAGCGACTTACGTTCAAGCCGTTTTGGAACGAGAAGCACATTCAACTACCGGAATAGGTAATAACATTGCTATCCCACACGGAAAAAGTGAAAGTGTCACAAAATCGGCCATCGTTTTTGCAAGAACGAAAGAAATGATTGAATGGGAATCGCTGGATGACGAACCAGTAAACATGATTTTCTTACTGGCAATTACGGATTCCGACAAAACAGACGGTCATTTAAAAATCCTTGCTGAAATTGCAACGAAACTAATGGACGATGATATTGTAGAAAGTTTAAAAAATACACGAGATAAAGAAGAAGTTATTCGAATTTTAAATGGAGGCGTAGTAGAGATATGAAACGTAAAATTATTGCAGTAACCGCATGTGCGACCGGAGTGGCACACACATATATGGCAGCGCAAGCCCTTAAAAAAGGCGCGAAAAAAATGGGAAACCTCATTAAAGTAGAAACACAAGGCGCGACAGGAATTGAAAATGAATTAACGGAAAAAGACGTAAATATTGGCGAAGTAGTTATTTTCGCAGTAGATACAAAAGTACGTAACAAAGAACGTTTTGACGGTAAAGTCGTGCTGGAAGTTCCAGTAAGCGCACCGATTAAAGATGCAGAAAAAGTAATCAACGCAGCTCTTGCGTTAATTGACGAAAAATAAGGAGGATCTACCATGTTCAGAAAAATTGGGAGTGAACTGAAAAAACACGTTTTAACAGGTATTTCATATATGATTCCGCTCGTTATTGCAGGTGCCGTAATTATGGCGATTGCTCGGGTTGGTGGTTCATTTTTCGGAATTACAGATATTTGGGATGCGAAATACGCAGACAGTGCGAATAGTTTAATTTCACTACTGCATAGTTTAGATGGTTTTGGTGGCTTGGCGCTAGGAATGATGTTCCCGGTTATTGCAGCATTTATCGGGTATTCGATTGCGGACAAATTAGCACTAGCACCTGGTCTTGTTGGTGGTTTGCTGGCACGTGACATCGGCGCTGGTTTCCTCGGGGCACTTGCAGCTGGTTTAATCGCTGGTTATACATGTCTATTGATTAAAAAATACGTGAAACTGCCAAAAGCGGCGGCTTCAATTGTACCAGTATTTTTAGTACCAGTTTTTGGCACACTTATTACCGTTCTTATTATTAATTATGTGGTTGGTATTCCTTTTGCAGATTTAAATACAGCCCTTGAAAATTGGCTAAATGGTATGTCTGGATCGAACCAAATTATGATGGCGGCTATTATCGGCGCGATGGTTGGTTTTGACTTAGGCGGACCGGTAAATAAAGCAGCTGTAACAACAGCGATGGCGCTTTTGACAAGTGGAATTTATGCACCGAATACCGCGGCGCAAGTAGCAATCATTATCCCACCACTTGGACTTGGTTTAGCTACATTAATCGCGAAACGTAAATACAATACAGAAATGCGTGAAGCAGGGAAATCCTCGCTTATTATGGGGCTTGTTGGGATTAGTGAAGGGGCAATTCCTTTCGCCGTAGAATCTCCACTTAAAGTTATTCCGGCTACGGTTCTTGGTTCTGCTGTCGGCGGTGCGCTTGCTGTAGGTCTTGGCGCAATTAACCAAGCGCCAATCAGTGGTTTTTATGGCTGGTTCACTGTAGAAAATTGGCCAGTTTATATTTTAGCGATTGCAGTTGGGACGCTAATCGTTGCGGGTATGTCAGTCGCTTTACGTAAAGCAAGTGCAGGCGAAGAAATGGTTGGTTCAAGCTATGATGACGAAATTGACGAAGCAGAATGGGAAGCTTAAAAAACGGAGGTAACTATGGTTAAAGCACATATTGTGAACCATACGCATTGGGACCGAGAGTGGTATTTCACCTCGGCCGATGCACTGGTTCTAAGTGAACAACTTTTTACAGAAGTAATTGACGAATTAAAAAAGCACCCAGAAGCAAACTTTGTACTTGATGGGCAACTGTCGATTTTAGATGATTATGTCGCACTGTATCCGGAAAAATTAGCGGATATTAAGCAATTAATTGCGGATAAACAACTTTTCATTGGACCGTGGTTTACGCAAACAGATGCCTTTTTTGCGCATGGTGAGTCGATTTTGCGCAATGCGATGATTGGGATTTTTGATAGTAAAAAATACGGCGACTATATGAAAATTGGTTATTTGCCAGATACATTTGGTTTTAATGCCCAAATGCCGACTTTACTAGAACATGCTGGATTTGATAATGTGATTTTCTGGCGCGGAATTCATCTTGGTGAACATGTTGCATCTCCGTATTTTAAATGGCAAGGACTTGGCGAAGAAGCGTCTATCTATGCGATTAACATGCCACAAGGTTACGGCACAGGGATGCTCCTTGAACCAACGTCTGCATATGTGGATGGACGCCTTGATCCAGCGATTGATTTTATTGAAAAATATAGCAAAACGACAGAAGTATTAATTCCATCTGGGAATGATCAACTGAATATTATTAGCAATTTTGCGGAAAAACTGGCAGAAATTAACAAAATGGGGCGCCATGATTATCAACTTAGCACCTATCAAGATTTTATTCAATATGTAAGAGAGTTGCCCGATTTAGAGAAATATCGCGGCGAATTTAGAAGCCCAGTGCTGGCACGCGTGCATAAAACTATTGGCTCCAGCCGAATGAATATTAAGCTGAAAAGCGCGTCACTCGAGCAAAAACTGTTAACACGGATTGAGCCGTTGCTTGTGATTGCTAAGGCATCCGGTATTTCCATCAGCGAGCGTTTACTAATGTACACATGGAAAAAATTGCTTGAAGGCCAAGCGCACGATAGTTTGGCAGGATGCGTTTCTGATCCTGTTGCCGAAGATATTTTGCACCGGATGAAAGAAGCCGATGAACTGTGTGATAGTATCGAAAACACGATTGTGAAGAAAATTGCCGATGATTTGGCACTTGCAGCGAATGAAATTATCATTTTTAACACGGATTTACATGATTTTGATGGATTTAAAGAAATACAAGTAGTAACCGAGCATAAAAAAATTCATTTCCCCGCATTTCCGGACGCGACGATTGTTCAAGAAGAATTTATTCCATCTCGTGAAAATGTGCTAGAAGAAACACCAGCTGGGAACCGATTTATTGAAGAACCTGGCTACTATGTGCTTCAAGTGCGCGTTAAAGTGGAGCTTCCAGGCCTAGGTTACCGCGTGATTGCTTTTGAAGAAAATGACCGCGAACTGGATGGGATGGTTGCTTCTAACAATGCCACCATCCAAAATGAATCGTATAAAATCACTTTCCAAGATGGGGAAATTTTGCTTCAAAAACCAAACGGCGAGCGCCTGACTTCTTTCATTACGCTAGAGGATGATGTGAACGCAGGCGATACGTATGATTATTCACCACTAGCTGGGGATGTAGCAGAACTATTCACTTTTTCCGCAGCAAATACAGAGAAATCGAGTGAAGTCGAACGTTTAATTTTAACTGGAAAAAGCGATTTCCCACTTGATCGTTTGACGAAAGAAGGGCATGGCAACCTGCAAATCAAACTCATTTTAGAGGTGAAAAAAGGTAGCGAACTGCTGGATGTTAAAGTCGAAGTAGATAATCAAATTAAAAATCACCGTCTACGCTTAAAAGTAAACACAGGTGTGAAAACAGACTACAACATCGCCTCGCTTCCATTCGGATATATCGAGAGAAAACCAGTTGTACCAGCGAATTGGCGAGAAACATATAGCGAAATGCCAATCGATATCGAACCACTGGAACAAAGCGTGACATTAACAAATGAAACGGCAAGTTGTACAGTTTTCACATGTGGCGTCAAAGAATACCAACAGTTGGATCAAGATTTAGCACTGACATTACTCGCGACAACCGGTCAACTTGGAAAACCTGACTTAGCTTACCGGCCAGGCCGGGCATCAGGCGACACAACGAAAAAAGGTCATGTGCTTATAGAAACAGAAGGTGCGCAATTACTTGGCAAACATCAATTCAGACTCGCCATCTATCTTGGGGATCAAGCCTTCGATGAGCATAAAACAGCTGAACGAACAAAAACGTTTAATCAAGCAAACGTATCCTATCAACGCCAACCGTTCAATCACTTTTTACATCGCTTGGATAACAAAATTCAAAAAACGGAACGGAAATTAGGCGCAAAACAAACATTAGCTATGCTGAATTTGCCGAAAGAATACTTAGTGTCGGCGTGCCACCCGTCCTACTACACAGCAGATAAATACATCATCCGCCTGGAAAACCCAACTAATACACCACAAAAGTTGGCATTCCCGGATATGTCATTTGAGTATGTGAATGCTATTGAAGAAGTTGTCGCAAATGACAACAACACAATTCCAGCATACGGAGCTGTCACATTACGATTAGATATATAAAAAGAAAACTTGCTCAAAGTATTTATTTTGAGCAAGTTTTTTGTATTAGGCGTAAAAATTCTTTCGAGGCACTTGAGAAAGTCTGATTCTTTTTCCACACAATACTTAGACCAGCAGTTAAAGGTGGCGAAAAGGGAATAAACTTCAAGTTAGTATTTTCCGTATTGATAATACCGTCAATACAAAGAATACTTGCGATGTTCTCCTTAGCGAGCAAAGAAGCGTTATAAAGTAAATTATATCTACCAATAACATTCAATTGTTCAAAATGCCCTCCAAGCCAACTAGCTAGCTGATTATCAATGAAAGACTGGTTTGAAACGACAATCGGATTAGCTTCTATATCACTAGGAGTTACAACCGTTTTTTTCGCTAAAGGATGTTTTGTATTGACTAAAATCCCCCAGGTATCTTCTATAGTAAGTGGTAAATAGTCATATTGTAGTTTTTCCACAGGATTAATTACCAAACCAAAATCCAGTAACCCGTGCTCAATTTTTTCTAAAACGTCATCTGCATTGCCGCTATGCAATTGAAAAGTAATGTCGGGATGTTTCTCTCTGAGTTCATGTAACAGGCTACCGATAAATTCAAATCCTCTTGTTTCAGCAGCACCAACCATTATTTTTCCGCTAATCGTCTCATTCTGCAGCAAATTCGAAGTAGTCAACTCCACTAAAGATAAAATTTCTTTCCCACGATTCGCTAAATAAAGCCCATCCTCCGTCAACGTAATAGACCTATTTCCACGAATAAATAAAGTTACCCCTAATTCTTCCTCGAGTTCTTTCAATTGTTTAGAGAGTGTTGGTTGAGAAAGATGAAGTACATCAGCAGCTCTACTAATCGTTTTTTCACGTGCAACAGTTAAAAAATAATTCAACACACGAAGCTCCATTAAAACCTCCCTTTCCTATAACTTAAAAGAATAGTTGGATATGCTTTATAAGTATTATTCAATTATAACTTCTCTCGCTATAATTAAATAGTAAAAGATTTTCAGGGGGGAAAGCACATGATAGAACAAGATTTACAGAATAGGCTAGTCGACCAAGAAATTCTTCATGGATCAGATTTGTTAGACGAAATTCACGAAGTAAAGCAAAACAATGAACAACTTATCATCGAACTAAACACCAAGTACCACACAAAAAAAGAAGTGACCAAATATCTCAGTGACATTACCGGAAAACCAGTCGATCCGTCAGTCGATGTCTCCCTTCCTTTTTACAGTGACTTCGGAAAACATATTACTTTTGGTAAAAATATCTTTATCAATTTAAATGTTACTTTCGTGGATTTGGGAGGGATTACCATTGAAGATAACGTTTTAATTGGCCCAGGAGCAAGGCTTGTCACGGTCAACCACTTAGTAAGCCCTAAAAAAAGACGGGGACTACGGGTAGCGCCGATTTGTGTGAAGAAAAACGCCTGGATTGGCGCAAACACAACGATATTATCAGGTGTAACAATCGGCGAAAATGCCATCGTTGCTGCAGATGCTACCGTTACAAAAGATGTCCCACCTAACGTCATCGTCGCGGGAAGCCCCGCCAAACAAATTCGTAAAATTATTGAGGAATAAGGAGAGATAGCAAATGACAATCAAAAATAAAGTAATTATTATAACCGGAGCATCATCTGGCATTGGTAAAGCAACAGCTCTACTTTTGGCTGAAAAAGGAGCGAAATTAGTTCTTGCTGCCCGTCGCGTAGAAAAACTGGAAAAAATTGTTCAAACCATTAAAGCGAATTCAGGTGAAGCAATTTTTGCCAAAACGGATGTAACGAAACGCGAAGATAATAAGAAATTAGTAGAGTTAGCCATTGAAAGATACGGAAAAGTAGATGCCATCTTTTTAAATGCGGGAATCATGCCAAATTCGCCATTATCGGCTTTAAAAGAAGATGAATGGGAGCAAATGATTGATATTAATATTAAAGGCGTACTAAATGGAATTGCGGCTGTTCTGCCTTCTTTCATCGCCCAAAAATCAGGTCATATCATCGCCACTTCATCTGTTGCAGGCTTAAAAGCATATCCCGGCGGCGCAGTATATGGCGCGACTAAATGGGCAGTCCGCGATTTAATGGAAGTTTTACGAATGGAGTCAGCCCAAGAAGGTACCAATATTCGCACAGTGACCATTTATCCAGCTGCTATCAATACGGAATTACTAGAAACAATTACGGATAAAGAAACCGAACAAGGAATGACGAGCTTATACAAACAATATGGTATCACACCAGACCGAATCGCAAGCATCGTCGCCTATGCCATTGATCAACCCGAAGACGTCAACGTAAACGAATTCACTGTCGGACCAACGAGCCAACCGTGGTAAATGGAAAAAACCTTGAACTGATAAAAGATTGGTTCAAGGTTTTTTTATAGTGCTAAGGATTGATAAATAATTGATGTAAGATAAGTAAATGAATAATTGTATATTTACTAGTTCTTCTCAGAAAAATAGTTTTATGGTGTTTTAGAGATTATTGTAGCTGTTTCTTTGGGAGTGACATGCTTTTTAACAAAAATTCTCACACCATTATGTGTTATTTTGAACATAAAGGGTAGAGGATAACATAAGTTAATTCTTTTTTTTGGAAAAATAGTTATTATTATTTAATGGGCTTTGAAAGGGGTGATGATATAGAAGAAGTGAAAAAAGAGAGTTTTGGCGGTAAGAGTGCGGGGCTTGAATTCGTCAATAATAGACCATTTTAAAAGGTGGAATGACACGTGTGATATCAACATAAAATGATTTGCATGATTGAATTCCTATTAAGCTTCGATAGTGAAATACATAAAAATATTATATATAGGAAAAATGTGCTGGAACGAACGAGATGAAGGATATCACTAAACGGCTCCGTAGACAGATTAGCTACTAAATACCATAGGAACAATTCGTGGGGAGCATAATTTAATAAATTAAGCAGACATGATTTTTCGGATGCAGGAGAAAATCCTATACAACGAAACCTGATATTGTTTCTAACTATTGAAAAAGGAGTGTATATAGTGAGAAAAAAACGATATGTATGGTTGAAAAGTATACTAGTAGCAATATTAGTATTTGGCAGCGGAGTATGGATTAACACGAGTAACGGGACAAATGCTCAGGCAGCTACAATTACACAAGATACTCCTATTAATCAGATTTTTACAGATACAGCTCTAGCGGAAAAAATGAAGACGGTCTTAGGAAAAACGAATGTAACAGACACGGTCTCACAAACAGATCTAGACCAAGTTACAACGCTTCAGGCGGATAGATTAGGGATAAAATCTATCGATGGAGTGGAATACTTGAACAATTTAACACAAATAAATTTCAGCAATAATCAACTTACGGACATAACGCCACTTAAAAATTTAACTAAGTTAGTTGATATTTTGATGAATAATAATCAAATAGCAGATATAACTCCGCTAGCTAATTTGACGAATCTAACTGGTTTGACTTTGTTCAACAATCAGATAACGGATATAGACCCGCTTAAAAATCTAACAAATTTAAATCGGCTAGAACTATCCAGTAACACGATTAGTGATATTAGTGCGCTTTCAGGTTTAACTAGTCTACAGCAATTATCTTTTGGTAATCAAGTGACAGATTTAAAACCATTAGCTAATTTAACAACACTAGAACGACTAGATATTTCAAGTAATAAGGTGTCGGATATTAGTGTTCTGGCTAAATTAACCAATTTAGAAAGTCTTATCGCTACTAACAACCAAATAAGTGATATAACTCCACTTGGGATTTTAACAAATTTGGACGAATTATCCTTAAATGGTAACCAGTTAAAAGATATAGGCACATTGGCGAGTTTAACAAACCTTACAGATTTAGATTTAGCAAATAACCAAATTAGTAATCTAGCACCACTGTCGGGTCTAACAAAACTAACTGAGTTAAAACTTGGAGCTAACCAAATAAGTAACATCAGTCCCCTAGCAGGTTTAACCGCACTCACTAACTTAGAGCTTAATGAAAATCAGCTGGAAGATATTAGCCCAATTTCTAACCTGAAAAATCTCACATATTTAACTTTGTACTTTAATAATATAAGTGATATAAGCCCAGTTTCTAGTTTAACAAAGCTTCAAAGATTATTTTTCTATAATAACAAGGTAAGTGACGTAAGCTCACTTGCGAACTTAACAAATATTAATTGGCTTTCAGCTGGGCATAACCAAATTAGCGATCTTACACCATTGGCTAATTTAACAAGAATCACCCAACTAGGGTTGAATGATCAAGCATGGACAAATGCACCAGTAAACTACAAAGCAAATGTATCCATTCCAAACACGGTGAAAAATGTGACTGGCGCTTTAATTGCACCAGCTACTATTAGCGATGGCGGTAGTTACACAGAGCCTGATATAACATGGAACTTACCTAGTTATACAAATGAAGTAAGCTATACCTTTAGCCAACCTGTCACTATTGGAAAAGGAACGACAACATTTAGTGGAACCGTGACGCAGCCACTTAAGGCAATTTTTAATGTTAAGTTTCATGTGGACGGCAAAGAAACAACCAAAGAAGTGGAAGCTGGGAATTTATTGACTGAACCAGCTAAGCCCGTAAAAGAAGGTCACACATTTGTTGGTTGGTTTGATGCCCAAACAGGCGGAACTAAATGGAATTTCAGTACGGATAAAATGCCGACAAATGACATCAATTTATATGCACAATTTAGTATTAACAGCTACACAGCAACCTTTGATAATGACGGTGTAACAACATCTCAAACAGTAGATTATCAAGGCTTGTTACAAGAACCTACGGCACCAACAAAAGAAGGTTATACTTTTAAAGGCTGGTATGACGCAAAAACTGGTGGTGACAAGTGGGATTTCGCAACTAGCAAAATGCCTGCTAAAAACATCACCTTATATGCCCAATATAGCGCCAATAGCTATACAGCAACGTTTGATGTTGATGGAAAATCAACGACTCAAGCAGTAGACTATCAAGGACTTCTAAAAGAACCAAAGGCACCAACGAAAGCCGGATATACTTTCAAAGGCTGGTATGACGAAAAAACAGATGGGAAAAAATGGGATTTTGCGACGGATAAAATGCCAGCAAATGACATTACGCTGTACGCTCAATTTACGAAAAATCCTGTGGCACCACCAACAACTGGAGGGAACACACCGCCTACAACAAATAACGGCGGGAATACTACACCACCTTCCGCAAATATACCTGGAAGCGACACATCTAACACATCAACTGGGAATTCAGCCAGCACAACAAGTACAATGAACGCTTATGACCCTTATAATTCAAAAGAAGCTTCACTCCCTACAACTGGCGATAGCGATAATGCGCTCTACCTTTTGTTAGGGTTATTAGCAGTAGGAACTGCAATGGCTCTTACTAAAAAAGCACGTGCTAGTAAATAGAAGTAGTGTAAAGAGCTAGATGTGGTTTTCGGACTATATCTAGCTTTTTTATTTTTTAATAACTAGAATCAAGGAGAGGATAGTGTGAAAGAAAAGCACAACCCAAGAAGGAAGTATTGTTTAATCTCAGGTTTAGCTATTATTTTTAGTTTATGGATAATTATTGGAAACGGGGCGAAAGTACAAGCGGAGACTATCACCGTGCCAACGCCAATCAAGCAAATTTTTTCAGATGATGCTTTTGCAGAAACAATCAAAGACAATTTAAAGAAAAAAAGTGTGACAGATGCAGTGACACAAAATGAATTAAATAGTATAGATCAAATCATTGCGAATAATAGTGATATTAAATCCGTTCAAGGAATTCAGTATTTACCCAATGTGACAAAGTTATTTTTAAACGGGAATAAACTAACAGATATAAAGCCCTTAGCAAACTTGAAAAATTTAGGATGGCTTTTTTTAGACGAAAATAAAGTTAAGGACCTAAGTTCGCTCAAGGATTTAAAAAAATTAAAATCACTTTCTTTGGAGCATAATGGTATAAGTGATATAAACGGACTTGTTCATTTACCACAGCTGGAAAGTTTGTATTTGGGAAATAATAAAATAACGGATATAACGGTTCTTTCACGTTTAACTAAACTGGATACTTTGTCTCTCGAAGATAACCAAATTAGTGATATTGTGCCACTTGCAGGTTTAACTAAATTGCAGAACCTATATTTAAGTAAAAATCACATAAGCGATTTAAGAGCATTAGCAGGACTTAAAAATCTAGATGTTTTAGAATTATTTAGCCAAGAATGTCTTAATAAGCCTATTAATCATCAATCTAATTTGGTTGTTCCGAATACAGTGAAAAACACTGATGGGTCGTTAGTGACTCCAGAAATAATAAGTGATGATGGCGATTATGAAAAACCTAATGTTAAATGGCATTTACCAGAATTTACAAATGAAGTGAGTTTTATTTTCTATCAGCCAGTCACTATTGGAAAAGCAAAAGCAAGATTTCATGGGAGAGTAACCCAACCACTGAAAGAGGTTTACACAGTAAGTTATGATGTTGATGGAACGGTAATAAAAACAAAAGTAGAAGCAGGGACGCGGATAACTGCACCTAAACCTCCGACTAAACAAGGCTATGTTTTTAAAGGATGGTATACTGAAAAAAATGGTGGGCATGAGTGGAATTTTAATACGGATTATATGTCCGGAAATGATTTTACTTTGTACGCAGTATTTAAAGCGGAAACGACCGAAAAAGCAGTCAACTTAACCCGCTATGTCAAATATATTCGCGGGAATGCAGGCATCTACAAACTTCCACGAGAAGATAACTCGCTTAAACAAGGAACTCTAGCCTCGCACCGCTGTAAAGCTCTAACTGTTGATAGAGAAGCCCGAAATGGCGGAAAATTATGGTACAGGTTAAAAAATATTGGCTGGACTAAAGCGGAAAACCTTTCCTTAGACCGATACGATAAAATGGAATATGACAAAGGGGTTACCGCTTATGCAAGAGTGAGAAATGCGTCTGGAAATTCGGTTTGGACAAAACCCTACAACACAGCCGGCGCTAAACACGTGAATAAGCTATCGGTCTACCAAGGTAAAAATATGCGTATCTTGCGCGAAGCCAAAACACCAATTACTACATGGTATCAATTTAGCATTGGTGGTAAAGTAATTGGTTGGGTCGATACCCGAGCACTTAACACATTCTACAAACAAAGCATGGAAAAGCCAACCCGTTTAACTCGTTATGTCAGCGCCAATAAAGCTGGCGAATCGTACTATAAAGTCCCGGTAGCAGATAATCCAGTCAAAAGGGGTACTTTAGCCAAGTATAAAAATCAAAAGTTAATTGTTGATTGTCAAGCAACCATCGAAGGTCAACTTTGGTACCGAATAAGGACTAGTTCCACTTTCATTGGTTGGACGAAAGCAGCTAATTTAAGGGCACAGAAATAACTGAAAAAGACCTAAAAAAGAAGGCGGATTTTCGCCTTCTTTTCTTTTATAAATTGTTTCGATGTGCTAATTTAAACAACGAATTAATATTCTAAGAGAATTAAAAGATTCACAAAAAAATACCTTGGTTTAAGTGTTTTCGTATTTGGTCTTTTTATTGTAGGAATCACCTTTGCGCTGCTTAATTAATAGTAGTGGGAAACCTTATCAAAACTTACCAAGAACTATATCGGACTAATATAGGTGCAATGATTTTGGCGCTTGTACAGCATTTTTTTCATCGGAGGACTTTTACTTATAATCCGCGTGAAAAGCACTGTTTATGCGCGTTCTTTCCAACTCCATGAAAATGGGATCATTCTTTTCGTTAATGAATATTCAGACACATCCCTTTTAGCAATTGATAAAAAACTTGAAATTAATGTTGCTTGGCATGATGTCAAGATATTTTTGACTGTGGAGAGCCTCTGATGAAAGATAGGGTAAAAAGAAAATTCAGGAAGTAATTGGTTAATAATTATAAAAAATGAATAAGTAAGTCTTTAAAAAATTAATCATTATTTGGCTATAAACAGATTTTTTACAACTCTTTGTAAAGTTGCCCCTAACAAGATATATCAATTTATAAGGATTTCGTTGTTCACTTTTTGTTCACATCTCTCCTTTTTTCATAGGTTTTGTATGGAATCGCCTATATTTAATGACTAATTGGTTATTTATAATGAAAAGGAGTGGAATTACAATATTTAGAGCGGAGGAAAAATGAATTGATTAGAAAAATCTTTATAGGGATTTTGTCATTTACTATCTTAATACAAACTGTAATTGTTTCTAACTTTAATGTTGTTTATGCAACTACCGAAGAGCATAAACAAGAAGCTATTAAGTTAGAAAAAAAATCAACTAATAATAATATAATATGTATAAAAGGTGCTGTGAAAGATAAAGAATATAAATTATCTTTACCAAAATCTTTTAATTTAGATGAGAAAAAGACAGGAAAAGAAGTTGAATATAACAAAGAAAAAAATGAGCTAACAATTATAGGAACAGGGGAAGAAATAACGCTATATTTACTTGCTTCTCAAACAGGAAAATACGAACTAGAACTAAAAGAAGGGGACAAAGTACAAGCCAAGTTAGATTTAATTATAAAAAATGTAGATGAAGAAGTCGCAAAAACTGTCGAAAAATCAAATAGACAGTTACTACGTTCATCTATTTCGGATAAATTATTTCTTCAAGCGGATTCAAGTAAAGCCACATTAGCTAATTATACAGAACAAATAACTTTTAACTATTCTATTAATTTTCTAGATGGCTCAACAAATTTGAAAAACGGTAAATTAGTAATAGATTTTAATAACTCTAATCTTGAACTAGTGAATTATCCTAAAGACACGGCAGCAAATAGGAATATAAAATTAACATCTTATAGTGCGCTTACAGGTAAATTAACCATTAACTTAGTGGATAATATATCTAGTGGTGCTCCATTTGACATTCCAATCGTTGTAAGAGCTGGTTATGGTGCAAAGCCAGGATTACCAATGAACCTAAAAGCTACACTATCAGGTGAGAACAGTTCAGGTGGCACGTATACACCATCAGAAAAAACAACCACAGTTAATTTAGAGGAAAGTAGCTCCAACCAAGACTATAGTCCAATTACAGCAGGTGATAATAGCTGGGCTTTTAATTTGAAAGAACTCTCATACTCACTTAAACCAGGTGGATATACTATCCAATGGCCTGAAATCCAGAAGAAAAGTTTGGAAAATAAAAGTTTCAAAAATTTAAAATTAGAATATCTTAAAGAAAATGGTGGGGATGTTATATCTGTTAATACAGCAGACCCTTACGTAATTAGATTCGGAGAGCCTTTTTGGTCACAGCTTAGCACAGTTAATGGTAAAGCAAATGTACTTGTTAATGATGATGAGAAACAAGTAGTCGAATATGGACCAATTAACGCTAATATTTACCAAAAAATACAGGTATCAATGGCTGCGAAAATACCGGCAGATGGGGTTGAAGGAACAGAGTATACTGGTACGGTAAATGTATATGATGAAGATGTTTTCATCACCTCCATTAAAATTAAGGCCGAAGTTGCTGATTCAGCTACATCAATAGCAGTTGATAGCAAGGTTTCTAAAACAAGCATATCAGAAGGCGATATATTTGAATGGGGATTCATGCCTAGAGTATCTTCTGCGGCACCAGGTGTAAATGATTTAGAAATTGTAGCACCAATTCCTGAAGGTATCAAAGCATTATCATACATCCCTAATAATAACTCAATGGCCAGTATAAAAAAATTAGAGTACTATCAGAATGGTAAATGGGTATCAATGGCCCCACAAACATCTAGTGGTTGGGATTTTTCAAAGATTGACCAGTCCGTTAATCGTATTGAAAAGCTAAAACTTACATCAAGAGACGGAATTATTAATGATAAAGATATGCCGCCTTATACTCATGGAACAATTCGAATGCAAAATATTGGTGTGAAAGCAGGAGAAAGCTTTACACTCCGACCAGAATCTATCACTTATACAGACCCAGACAAAACCAGTAAAACAATTGATACAACGACAAATAGTTATGGAAAGAACGTTCAAGTAGTAGAAAAAACCTCTGCTCCAGCGAAAATCAATGGCGAAGTTTTCTTATCTTCAACTGCTGGTACTTCTGGCAAGGGATTTGGAAGTACAATTTTCTTTAATGGCGACAAAATTGCACAGTCAGTTCGTTTAGGCTCATACGGAAGTAAACTAGAAAATCCATATATTTTTGTAGTAGTACCAAAGGGTATAGATCTAGAAACTATGAGAAATTTCATTCAACAACCTTATAGAAGTACATTAAATTACACGTATGCTCCTGCTAATGGAACGAATACTCTTTACCCTAAATCTAGTGCAGATGTTAAGGGGAAAGAAACTTTATCAGATGGTTCAACGTTGTATTACTGGGAAGCACCGGATACTGGTTTAGCACCGGGCATGGAAAATTGCGAAATGTTAGCATTAGATTTAGTTTTGAAATTAAATAAAGCAAACAGTGGTGCTAATAAAGTAGAATTTGGTATGGGTTCAATGACAGATTCCAGTTGGAATTTAAATGGTGCTGCTAATTCAGGACTTGAAACAAAAGAATTATCTAGTGAATTACAATCCAAACTTCCCGGAGTAACATCTACTAAATACTTGTCTACAACGAGAACAGCAAATATAGGTGTATCTAATAGTATTGCAACTAAAATGAAAATTAAAGGAAGTCAAGATAACGACTTTGTGGATGTTAGTGCGAATACAGGCACTACAATTCCAGGTAAAAGAGTAGATTATAATTTAACATTTGAAAATAATGGTACAAGAAGTATGAAGAACTTAGAAATTATTGATATACTTCCGCACAAGGATGATCAGTATGTTCTAGGCACTGGTCCACGCGGATCGAAATTTTCAGTTATCCCAACTAGTGAAATCGAAGTTCTTGTTAATGGAAAGAAAAGTGATTCAGCAACTTTAGAATATTCAACTAGTTATACGCCGGAACGTTTCGATACAAACGGGGAGGACGTAGCAGGTGATTCTTGGCAAATCGTGGCTCCAACAAATATGGCAGATGTGAAAAGTTTCCGTATTAAGCTACCAAATACAGAATTCAAAGTAGGAGACGAAATCACACTAAACTTTGAAGCAATAGTTCCAACAGATGCTCCGAGAAATGATGAAATAGCGTATAATTCGATTGCTTACCGGATTGATAAAGAAACAGGCTCTGGTACAAGCAAATTAGCATCAGAACCTCCTCGTGGGGGAGTAAAAAGTACAAATCCATCAACAGATTTAAACATAGCCGGTAACTCTTTCTCCGATCTTAACAAAAATGGTGTAAAAGATGCGGACGAACTAGGTTTAAACGCTGTTAAATTAGATTTATACAAAAAAAATAACAATGAATTTGAGAAAGTGGAAACCGTTTATACTTCCTCGGATGCTCTAGATAAAGAAAAAGGTTTATTTGATTTTAATGGCTTGAATAATGGAACATATAAAATAGCTGCTCATCTACCAAATAAAAATGCAGACTTTATTACTACCGGTCCAAATAAAATCGTAAAAGACTCAAAAGATGATTCGATTGGCTGGATAACAGTCAATAACTCTACAGAATTCACAATTGATGATTTGGCTAACGGAAATCCTAAAAATCTAGTTGGGATTCAAATTCCTATTTATATGGCAACACCTATAAAAGGCGCTGTTGTTTTTGTAAATAAAGACGGAGAACCAAAAATCACATCTTATGGTCAAGATTATGAAATAGCTTTATTTGATAAAGATGGAAAAGAAGTACAATCAGCAATTAAAACGAATAGTAAGGGAGAATTTTCTTTTAATGATGTAGCCATTAAAAATCCAGCTGATTTTAAATTAAAAGTAACTGCACCAACTGGAACGAATTTTGTCTATTCAGCAAAGAATCCTTTATTTAACATGTCTACAAAGGAATATACTTTAAATAGTGTAGTTCCAGGCGTGGGTGGGGTAGCAGAAATTTATATTACTGAAACTAGTAAACCAACTACAAAGATTATACTAGATAAGGCAGTTACTCCAAATGCAATTACAATTGAATCAAGTGATGAAGCTACAGAAGTAACAAATGAATGGACATTAGAAGATAGTGATGGAACAGTCGTTTATACTGGAACTGGAAATACGATTCGTATTCCAAACGATGAAGGAACATATATCGCTAAAAACACAGCAACAGATGAGGCTGGAAACACCGCTTCTGATGAAAAAACGTTTGATATAGATTATACAGTTCCGACATTAACAGTTAATCAAGATGCATCAGCAGAAGTGAATAGTACGGAAGCAAATATTGGTTGGATTAAGCCGCTAAATGTAGCAGCAACAGATACGCATGATGGAAATATCACGCCAGTAGTAGATTATAGTAAAGTTAAATGGGATGTACTTGGAACATACCCAGTTACTGTTACAGCAACAGATGCAAGTGGCAATAAAGCTACTCAAACAGTAAATTTACGCATAGTAGATACTACTTCACCTACAATTTTAATAACGAATAATCCATTAACGTATTCTATCGAAAACATGCGGAAATTAACGGAACAAGAATTGTACACAGCGGCAGGACTTATCGGTGGAGATAATTATGATTTAGCACCAGGTCAAGCAGTCCAACCAAATAAACAGCCAATGGTATTTACTAGCAACTTTAGTACTATTTTTGGTGATATAGCTAGTGTGAAAGCTGGGCAATATCAAGTTCAAGTGAATTTAGCAGATTCTAGTGGAAATCAAGCTATTCCACAAACAATTACTATTAATGTAGTAGATACTGTGGGACCAGTAATTAAAGCAGATAATGTATCTTATCACGTTAATACAACAAAAACAGAAGCAGAATTCTTCCAAGATGCTCGTTTAGATGTGACAGATAACAATGATGATACAACTGATTTAATTATTACTTCTAATTTTGCAGAAAAAGTAAACTTGAATAAGCCTGGTAAGTATGAAGTAACCATCACTGCTACAGATACTAAAGGCAATCAAACAACAAAAGAAATAACAGTTCAAGTAAGCAAGGATAAACCAGTCATTACTGCAGATCCCAAAATAAGTTATCAAGGAAAAATCGAAGTAACAGAAGCTAACTTTTTAAGTGGTGTCCATGCAGAAGTAACAGATGAATTAGATGGTGATGTTAAAATTACTAGCGATTTTGCAGAAAAAGTAGATTTTAACAAAGTAGGAACATATACAGTTACTTTAAATGCGAAAGATGAATATGGTAATACTGCAGAACCTGTAAAAGTGTCAGTAAGCATCTTTAATAAGATCGCACCAACTTTCAATAATGCTGATAATAAAACAATCGAAGCAGTAAATGAGTTACCATCATTAGAATCTATATTCAAAATTGAAGCAAAAGATTATCTTTCAGGTAATAAATTAAAAGTAACTTATACACCAGAACAAACAATTAAAGGCAATGTTCCAGGTGAGTACTCTATTAAAGTAACAACGAAAGATGATTCAGGCAACATAGCTGAAACAACTGTTACTTTAACAATTAAAGATACAACAGGACCAAGCATAAAAATGACTAAATCAACAAAAAAATTAGAAGTACAAAGCAAAGAACCAAATTGGATAACTTTCTTTGGAATAAAAGCGACTGATATTGTTGATGGTGATGTTACAAAAAATATTAAAGTAGACAGTAGTGAAGTCAATCTTAATAAAGTAGGAACTTATCCTATCTACTTTACAGTTACAGATGCACTTGGAAATGAATCTAGTAAATTAAAGAGCACAGTGCAGATTGTAGATACAAGTAGTCCTGAGCTAACAATCGACAAACTAGAAATTAGTTATCCAACAGGAAAAACAATTTCTGATAAACAATTTTTACAAGATATTGGTACTAAAGTTACAAATAGTTATGGAACAGTAAAAGTAACTACTAATCTAAGTAAAATTGTTGATTGGAACAAAGCTGGGAAGTATAAAGTAACTGTAACAGCGACAAATTCATCTGGAGGCGTTGCTGAGAAAACGATTCTATTAACAGTCAAAAATAGTGATTCATCGTTTATAGCAGTACCAAGTAAGGATGATAATAAGAACAAACCAGCAAAAAATATCCCAAAAACAGGAGATACTTTAAATACAGAGCTAATTGTCATGGGTATGATGTTGCTACTTGTTGGAGGATGGATGTTCTTAAGAAGAAAAACGAAAGTAAAAACAAAGTAATTCATAATATTTGAAGAATGCAGTAAGACCTAATACCGACCAGAGAAATCTGGTCGGTATTTTTATGCGGCACTTCACTTGCCCACAACCGAGTTTTGTATAGGTTCATTCGCTTGTTTCTTAAATGTGTCATCCTATCTAGCTAATAAAAATACGCGCCTAAAGTTAGATTTTTTGGTCTAACTTTAGGCACGCACTACAGTGAGTCCTTTTACAAAAACTTAGTAATAAATTCGTTATTCTGCGGTCGATCTTTGCTTTCAAGGACAGAAATATCATGGATAATACTATCTAATTTAATTTCATCCATTTCGAGTTCTATTTTTTGTTGGAGAAGTTCATATTTACTTGAAAGTACTTGTTGGATATTGGCTCCAACGATGCAATCTGGGTTGGTTTTTGGATCGACATGGATTAAATTTGTGTTACCTTCAATACTTTTATAAACATCTAGCAGCGATATTTCCTCGGGCGGTTTGGTGAGTATCGGATTCGCTTTACCAGTTTGTGTTGTAATAAGGTTTGCTTTTTTTAAATTGCTCATAATTCTTCTAATATTGGCAGGATTTGTTTTAACGCTACCAGCAATAATTTCACTCGATAACAAATTCGTATTTTTAAAAATTTCTATATAAGCCAAAATGTGGATAGCATCGCTAAATTGGATAGAGTATTTCATTTTTTTCAATCCTTTCAAATTTTCTCCTTGACTTATCTTATCATAATGTTTATTATAAAGGTGTAAATTATAAATGTACAGCTTTAGTATTAAAAAATTTAAAGGAGTGGTTTAAATGACTTATTTAGTAACTGGTGCAACAGGTGGACTTGGAGGCTACGCATTAAATTATTTGAAAGAGCTCGTTCCAATGTCTGACATTTACGCTTTAGTACGTAGCAAAGAAAAAGGTGCTGACTTGAAAGCAGCAGGATTTAACATCCGAGTTGGTGATTATAGTGATGCAGAATCAATGAAGCAAGCATTCGCAGGAATCGACCGTGTATTATTTGTATCGGGCGCTCCTGGTAATCGCCAAGTTGAACACGAAAATGTGATAAATGCGGCAAAAAAAGCAGGTGTTTCTTACATTGCTTACACGAGTTTCGCAGGCGCAGATAAATCCACAAGCGCTTTAGCAGAAGATCATTTCTTTACCGAAAAAGTAATCGAAAAATCCGGAATCGCGCACACTTTCTTGCGTAACAACTGGTACTTCGAAAACGAAATGCCGATGATCGGTGGCGCATTGAGTGCTGGAAAATTTGTATACGCTGCTGAAAATGGAAAAGTTGGCTGGGCATTAAAACGCGAATACGCAGAAGTAGCCGCAAAAGCTGTTGCGGGCGCGGGCTTCCCAGAAATCCTTGAATTATCTGGACCACTAATGACATACGAAGAACTTACAAAAGCATTAAAAGAAGCAACTGGAAAAGATTTCGACGTTATTTCTTCAGATGATAAAGGATTTGTAGAAAATTTAGTTTCTGTCGGTTTACCACAACCTGTCGCAGAAATGTTCTTATCATTCCAACACGACATTAAGAACGACCAATTAGATGTTACTTCTGATGATTTTGAAAAAGCATTAGGAAAACCACTAACGAATCGCGTGGATGCGCTTCGGGAATTGTTGAAATAATAATGAAACAGCCTACCTTGGATTGAGGTAGGCTGTTTTTTACTGCGCATTTTTATTATCTTTTCAGTAGTATTTATACGACCTTTTAAACATTTGATAAGAATGAAGCTATAATTCTATATGCTCTTTATTTATTAAATGAAAGAAGGAAAACGAGTGAAGAAGTTAGTTGCTTGGTTTAACGGATTATCAAAAATGTGGAAAGTGGTAGTAATAATAGGCGCAGTTTTTGTAGTTATAATAGCCTTAACAACAGGAGAGGATGAAGGTGAACAAACGAAGACAAAAAAAGACAGCAATAAAGTTGTAAAAACGGCGAGTAGGCCCAAGCTTTCAACCAAAGATTTAGCCTTGATTAAAGCTGATTTAGCAGAATTTGAAGCGCGGGAACTTTCTTCAGAAAAAATTTTGAAAGATACAATTAAAGAAGAAAGTTGGTCGGATTTGGATTTTGCGAATGATAATATTAATCAAATGATTGGCACGATGAAACGATATCAGCAAGAAATTTTAAGTATAGATGCGATTAAAAGAAGTTCAGAAGCCTCGGCGGATACGGAGGCATTTAAAAAGATTTTCAAAGAATGGAGTGAGTTCAAAATAGAGCGGATACAAGTAACCATCGATTTGCTGAATGGAAAAAAAGACAGTGAAGCTGTATTTAAGAAAACATATCCAAATCAAATTATCTTTAAAAAAGTGCGCACGAATAAATTACAAACAGCCTTAAATAACTTGAAAGTAGGCTACGAATTATTGGATAGTCAAAAATAAGAAAAAGCCGTCCTACAGAGGATAGCTTTTTCTTATTTAGAAGAAAATTCAGAGATCATTTTTTCCAAAAATTCTTTCTGCCAAGCATGATCTTGCATAGTACCATGCAAATTAGTACTTAGTGTCAGCTCACCTCGGAAAGTAGTAGCAGCGACTTGGAAAAACGGTGCATATTTTAAAGAGCCGCAAATAAAACAATCCGTTAAAGCGCTACCTTCAAAAACGAGCTTTTCCTCGTCAATAATTCCGATATTCGTAAAACTTGTTTTCGGAATAGAATACATTTTTCCAGAAGCTTTTTTTGCGGAAATGTAGCTCTTTTTCTTGAAAATCAGTTCCAATAAATAATAAATTCGCAGAGGGGCTAAGCTATTTTTTTGAGGATCGAGAGATTTTTTGACGGCTTGGAGTGTGCTTTCGAATGAAGTTAAGTCGTCATCTGTGCTAATTTGGCATGTAATATTGGCGGTTAGATTGGTAATTCCACTGCTGGTCTTACTCGGCAAATACTTACGCAGATCCACAGGGCAATCTATGGATATCTCATGTTGGCCTGTTGTTTGTAGAACGGTGCGCACCATTGTGGCGAACAGAACGTCATTCACCGTCGCATCGTGCTCTTTTGCATAGTGGAGGATTTGCGAAAAATTTTCTTTTGGTAGTTTAGTCCAAATGATTTTCGGATTTTTCGGGTCCCCTTTCAGAGGTAAAGTTGGGTTATGGACAGCTTTTTGCTTCGTTTTTTCAGTAAAAATGGACTTTATTTCTTTACGCGAAAGTTGATCGAAAACTTGCTTTAAACTCCGTGAACCTAAGCTCAATTTCGCCGCATAATCCGGGTTTTCAAGCAGATTAGAATAAAGCTCACTCAATAAATAAAGATATTCCTTAAATCCAGCGCCATCCGCTAACATATGATTCATTATAATAACAAGCTGATCGGTGCTCTCAGTCCGAACAACAGTAAAGCAAATTTGCGGACCATTTTCTGTGGAAAGCTTCGTAACAAGTGCTCGGTCCACTTCGGTTTCTGGCGCCTGCGTCTCCACTAAGAAAACCAAATCCTCCGCAGAAAAAACACTTTCTTGCCAAAAAGCCCCTTTTTTCGTTTCTTTAAAATGACAAAGTAATAGCGGAAGTTTTTGAGTAGACTGCATAACTGCTCTTTTTAGAACGTCTATATTTAAATGATTATCAAATGTAAGCACCGTATGCAAATGGTGGTCATTTTTCATTTTTTCTCCAGAAATATAATGTTTAACATCAGAAGGTTCAGCGGGATACTTTGTTATTTTTACCATGAAAAAGCCTTCTTTCTTCGGTTTAAATTGTTGTTAATAGTTTCCCTGAAAGCAGTGTTGTGAAACAAGTTGCGGATCAAAGTGAATTTAAGCTATACTGAGCGTATGCAAGCTAATATTTCTAGGAGGCACCTAACATGACAAACAGAACATTAACTACCAAGTTACTAGGAACACTAAGCTATACGCAAGAAAATGGAACGATGATGGATGCCGTAATTCCTTTGGATGGCAAAGAAGTAAAGGTTGATTATAGTATTTTTGAAAAGCTTACTTCAGAAGATTATTTTAAAGATATCGTTACTTTAACTGATCAAATTCCGGAACTACACCTAAAAGCGAAAAAAACTATTTTAGAGCAATTTGATGGAAATGATACGCTTACTATTTATTTTGATTTTCATACAGATGAATTGCCCAAAGAGGTTTTAGAAGTTACCGAATGTGATGCGCTAGAAAATGTAACAAAGGAAATCTTAATCGATAAACTAGTTCTGTCAGGCGTTTGGTTTTCGGAAAATGCCAATAATGAGTTGGATTTAACATTCGATTTCAAACTATTACCAGAAGTTAGCGATGAACTTTTAGTTGTCCGTTTTAATACAAATGGAGAAATTACTGAATTAACCCATGAAAGTTAACAAAAAAGAGCCTTTCTGTTAGCTAACGGAAAGGCCCTTTTTTTTATTTATACATACTTTCAATTACAGGTTTTAACTTATCAATTACAAGTCCGCTACCACCGCGACCTTTGACGTTTTCAATCATTCCTACCATGAGGTAATTGGGATTATCGGCATCGAAGGCATAAACAAAACCATTTTCAAGGCCATCTTCGCCTTGTTTTTCTTTTAGTTCGGCTGTACCGGTTTTGGCTGCGATACTATGACCTTGGATTTCTAGGGCATGTGCTGTGCCGGCTGGGTCAGAAACAGTTTTGACTAAAGCTGCTTTGACTTGATTGGCAGATTTAGCTTCGGTTGCTTGTGTTTCCTTGCCAGCTTTTTCTTTTGTATCAAGTTTTGGATAAGGCATTTTTCCGTCGTTGGCAATGGCCGAGTAAGCAATCGCTTGTTGAATTGGCGACATCAGTAATTCTCCTTGTCCGTAAGATGTGTCAGCTAGTAAGATTTCTGAGTTCAGTCCATCATTCGAAATTTGTGCTGGTTTCATTGTGAAAGGTAAGTTATATTCCTTATCAAAATCAAATTTTTTCAAGCCAGCAGTTAGTTTATCTTTACCGATTTCTAGACCTTCTTGAGCGAAGTAAATGTTATCAGAGTGCACAAGCGCATCCGTCATATTTACTTTTGGAACATCATGAACACGAGTGACAAAGTATTTGCCCCATGAAGCATCTTTTTGCCACTGTAAGCCAGAAATTTCACGGACTTTATCAGGTTTTGTAATACCAGTATCCAGTCCGATCGTTGCGGTAATCGTTTTAAAAGTAGAGCCAGGTGCGTAACGATTTGCGTATCTTGCTAAGAAAGGAAGGCGTTTATCGTCATTGTATTTTGCATAATCTTCGGAAGTAATCCCGAGCACCATTTGGTTCGCATCATAAGAAGGCGTGCTCACTAATGCTAATAGTTCACCGTTTGTCGGATTGATCATTGTCACAGCGCCAGTTTCTGAACCGAGACTATCAAAAGCTTTCTTCTGAACTGCTGCATCAATAGTTAGCTTAATTTCTTCGCCATCTTTTTTATCAATTTTTTGTAAAGTGTCTTCTTGCTTGGTTTGGTCATTGATGATTTTAATTGCGCCACCATTTTTACCGCGCAGTTGTTTGTCATAGTAACGTTCTAAGCCACTTTTTCCAATGACATCGCCGACGCTGAGTTTTGGATTTTTCTCAATGTCTTCGGCGCTAACTTCACCTACGTAACCAATCAAATGCGATGTTGCTTCATTTAATGGATACGTCCGCATTTCTTTTTGAGCATAAGTAAGTCCGGTTGCTTCAGGCAGATTATCTTTATTTAACGTAACTAAAGGAACAAAGCTGTCTGCTTGGACCCATTTTTGATCAAGCTGTTTGTTGATGTAATCAGTGGAGACTTCTAGTTTTTTGCTAATATCAGCAATGTTTTTCACTTTCTCGTCGCCTTCACCAAGCTTCGAAGGGACAACACCAGCTTCGGCAAATTGACCAGTAGTAGCGAGAGGGTTACCATTTCTATCAACAATTTGACCACGTTCTGCGTCGTCTTCTGTGATGCGCACTTTATCGGTTTTCACCATACCAGGGAAAATGAGAGCTGGTTTCCAATCGATTTTCCAGTCATCATCTTGCTTGGAAATAGTCGTTTTGTATTTTTGTGTAGCGAGTTTCCCAAGGCTAGTCCGCATTTCTAGTTCGTATGTTAAGTTGAATTTGTTTTCTTTATCATCATAGACTGACTTTAAATTTTTGACCTTAATATTTTTCGCGCCAATTCCGTCGTAAACGGCTTGGTACTTGTCTTCCATTTCTTTCTTTGTAAACTCTACTTTTTTCAGGGATTCACTTGATACGCTCCCCCCCAACTTGTCGTACTTTTCTTTAGCGATATTTGATGTAAAAGTTTCTGCGGCTGCTAAAGCATTTTTTTCATCTTTATGTTGATTTTGAATGAAAAAGTAAATGGCAATGCCTGCGAGGACGACAATAGCGACAATGCTTCCAATGATAATTGCTTTTTTGTTATTCCTCTTTTTCCCACCATAACTAGCCATAATACACCCCTTAATTTCATGTTATATTCAATTAATTATACCAAACACTTCTAAAAAAGTTGAAAAAATTAAAGAAAACTTTAGATTTGCCCGACATATTTTTTTCTAATTCATGTCATAATTTGTTCTTATTTGCTTGGTAAAGTAGTTGTAACGAAAGGATGATGTTGGATGGAAGAGATGGAACAACCAGAAAAGAAGGTCATTATTCGTGGGAAAGGCATCCACAATAAATGGAAGTGGAGCACGATTATTGTCAGTATTCTTTCTGTCATAATTATTAGTGTTTTAAGTTATCAGCTGTATTCAGTTAGTCAAAATATCCCAGAAAATAATACTAATGGAACAATGCAAGGACCTGGTGGAGGTGAGATGCCGAGCGGAACGCCGCCGTCCGGTGAACCTGGCCAAGCGCCAAATAGTTCAGACGATAGTTCTGACTCTGGAACAAGTGATAGTACTACAAGCAGCGACGGAACCCTTTAATATTTGCGAGCCCTCTAGAAATCATCATTTTAGGGGGCTTTTTCCAATCTTTAAAAAATCTTATGGAATTATCGCTCCTTTTTTTTGTCATTTTATTGTAATATGGAAGTAAGTTACAATGAAAGAGGTGTGAAATATGGCAAGACATGCACAAAAAAGAAAAGCGCGCAAAGGTAGAATTTTTGTTACAATTCTTGTAGCCTTATTAATTTTAGTTGGTGTAGTTGCAGTTATAGGTTATTTCCAATATCAATCTAGCTTAAAAGAAGCGCAAAATGAAAGTAAATTAAAAGATTACAAATTCAATGGTGCCAAAGCAGTTGGCGATGAAATCAATGTACTACTTATCGGTAGTGACTCTCGCGGAGAAGACCAAGGCCGATCAGACAGCTTGATGATTGCTCATTATAATACGAAAACAAATACGCCAAAGCTGGTATCAATCATGCGTGATACGTACGTAGATATTCCAGGACACGGCAAAAACAAAATCAATGCAGCTTATTCATACGGCGGTCCAGAACTTGTACGCCAAACGATTAAAGAAAACTTTGGAGTAGACGTACAATATTATGTAGTAGCCAATTTTGAAGGTTTCCCTAAGATTGTTGATACACTTGCACCAGAAGGAATCAAAATCAACGCAGAGAAAGATATGTCGAAAAATATCGATGCGAACATTAAAAAAGGCGAACAAGTAATGGATGGTAAGACACTGTTACAATATGCTCGCTTCCGTAAAGATGCAGAAGGAGACTTTGGTCGAATTCGTCGTCAGCAACAAGTATTAGAAGCCTTGAAAGAACAAGCGATTGATGTTGGTGATGTTGGAAAAATCCCTGATGTCATCGGAAAACTACAAGGCTATTCTTCCACTAATATCCCAACAGGAACACTAATGTCCATTGGCGCAGATTTCCTACTAGGGAAAACAGAAACAATGGAAAAATTCGCCATCCCAGTTGAAGGGAAATGGCACAATGAGCGAATTGATGGAGCGGGAGCAGTACTTCGTTTAGATGATATGGCTGCTAACGCAAAAGCATTACAAGATTTTCTAAAGTAAAGCAGAACACGGAAATCATTTTGGATTTCCGTGTTTTTTTCTAATAGAAGCAAAAATTTAGCGAAAGGGATAATTAGTTGTTTGGGATATAGCTTTTTTTCAACACCATTTTTATACTATTAAAACGACAAAAACAAAAATTTCCAGCCTTCTGGAATCTATATACTTGAATTTGTAAGTAAGAGATAAAGTATAGCTCAAGAAACTGAAGGAGGAAATATGAGTATGAATATGGTCAAAAATGAGTGGAAAAAACTATTTCATAATAAGGTACTATTAATATCTTTTATCGCAATTCTTTTTATCCCTATAATGTATGCAAGTTTTTTTCTGAAATCTGTCTGGGACCCATATGGTAAGGCAAGTCATCTACCAGTTGCAGTCGTGAATTTAGATGAAACAGTAGAATTCCAAGGACAGAAAATGGATGTCGGAAATCAACTAGTCGCTAAATTAAAAAAGGACGATTCGCTTGACTGGCGTTTTGTTTCTGAGAAAGAAGCAAAACAAGGCATGAAAGATCTTAAATACTACATGATTGTGACGCTTCCAAAAGATTTCTCTAAAAATGCGACAACACTTTTAGATGAAAATCCGAAAAAAATGGAGATTGGCTATGAAACAAATGGCTCTCTTAATTTCATCGGCGAAGAAGTAACGAAAATGGCGATGGAAGATTTGAAAGCCCAAGTCGGAACGAGTGTAACGAAAGGTTATGCAGAGACAATTTTCGCCCAAGTTGGCAAGCTGGGAAATGGCATTGTACAAGCAGCGGATGGAGCCGAACAAATTGCGGATGGCGGAAACAAACTTAGCGATGGGAACAAAGAAATAACAGCGAATCTTGATAAATTAGCAAATAGCATGATAACTTTTAAGGATGGTGCTAATGCTTTTAATGTCGGTTTAAATCAATATGCTTCTGGTGTTGAAAAAGCAAACAATGGCGCAGCGCAACTAGATGCGGGTACGAAAAAACTAGCTTCTAATGTAGGTCCATTAAAAAATGGCATTGCTGCACTTGATACTGGTGCCAACCAATTATCAAGTGGAGTTGGACAATATACATCAGGCGTGAATGAATTAAATAAAGGTACATCATCTGCTCTTGTCGGTTCATCAAGTCTCACAAAAGGTTTGAATGATTTAAATAATCAACTACCAAACCTTGAGAATGGTGTCGGTGAATTACAAACAGGATTAGAGAAATTAAACACAGGTAGTGTAAAACTGAAATCAGGACTAGAAACATTAGATTCTAACCTATCAAGTCCAGCGAGTAAATCACAAATTGCAGAATTACAAAGTGGTTTGAATCAATTTAAGACAGGAATTACCGAATTAAATCAACAAGTTAACAATACTCAATTAACGACTATTGTTAATAAAAGTAAAGCAATCGAACCAACTATTAACAAAATTGAAGAACATTTAGCTGCACTAGAAGCACTTACAAGCGGGAACCATAGTGAACAAATTATCGCTAAAATTGAAGCTTTAGAAACATTAGTTCCTGAAGATAAAGCAAAATTAATCAATGATATTAAACCGATTCTAGATGATTTAGCCCAAAAACAAAACGAAATCATTCAAATGTTGCATAAAGATTTAGAAGAAATGAGCCAATTATTAGCAGATGTTCCAGACAGTATTGATGAAATTGAAGCTTTACAATCTGGAGTTAGCCAATTAAATAATGGATTTAACGGTAATCCAGGCATTTACAGTGGCACAAATGCTTTAATCGATTCAATGGTAGATATTCAAAAAGCAGTAGGTAGCGCGAACGATCAGAACACATTACTAGGCGGTGCAACTGTGCTTCATAACGGAATTGCAGATGCGACGACAGGTGTCAAAGAATTAAATGAAAAAGTACCGAGCTTAGCAGATGGGGTAAACCAATTAACAGGTGGCAGCCAAGCCCTAAATAATGGCTTGAAAAAAATCAATGACGGAACAACAGAATTGGATAACAAATCTGGGGAACTAAACAGTGGTGCTACAAAACTCGCAAATGGTATGAATGCTTTTTCAGGTCAACTACCAGCTTTATCAAATGGTATAAATGCCCTAAATAATGGGGCAATACAATTAGCAGATGGTACGAACGAACTTGCAGATAAAGTACCAAAATTACAAAATGGCGCAGTAGCATTAAGTAATGGAGCAGGCGAAATCCAAAATGGTTCAGCGCAACTAGCGGCAGGTTCAGCACAACTTGGAACAGGGATTGACAAATTAAATACAGGTGCAACAGAATTATCTACAAAATTAGCAGCTGGAAGCCAACAAATGAGTCAAATTAATCCAACAAATAAGAACTTCAATATGTTCGCAAGCCCAGACAAAGTAAACCATAAAAATTATAGTACAGTTCCAAACTATGGAGCAGCATTAGCACCATATGTTATGTCACTAGCGCTATATGTTGGGGCCCTAGTATTCAACTTCGTATTCCCAATCAGAAAAATTTCGATGCGGGGACAAACAAGTACAGCATGGTGGGCAAGTAAAGCTTCTGTAGGCGTTTTCGTAGCAATCGTAATGGCACTAATCCAAGCAACAGTAATGTTAGTACTCGGATTGCATATAGATTCACTGATTCAATTTTATGCAATGGCAATTACCACTTCACTTGCTTACATGTTCATTATCATGTTCCTAGCTATGACATTTGATAATCCAGGACGTTTTGTCGCGATGATTTTACTCATTGTACAACTCGGAGGTGCAGGTGGAACATTCCCAATGCCACTAACTAATGGATTCTTCAATGCGATTCACCCATTCCTACCAATGACTTACTCTATCTACGGATTCAGACAAGCCATTACAAGCGGAATCGGCATGAACGTTTACTTCCAAAGTTTGCTCGTTCTAGTAGGAATCTTCGCAGTATTCATTGGACTACTATGGCTCGGGATGAAGCAATTGCAAAAGAAACATCTTGAGGGAGTGTCTCAACTAGATAATAATCAAGAATTACAAGCAGTAGAAGATTAATAAAAATAGCTCTATATTCTATATGGATGTAGAGCTATTTTTTAATTTTTAAATTGTAATAAAAGTTTGAACAATATGCCGAATTTTCTTGATATTAGAATTAATAAATGCGATTATGTTATACTTTAAAACATTGATTTCCATTTAGAGGAGTATTTTAAGGCAAATGTGGTATAAGGATTAATAAATGGTTGAAAAATAAGTGGACTGCATTTTATGGTCATTTGTATAGGAGGATATCCAATGAAGAAAGATGTTTATCTGGCTGGAGACCAGAGTATAACTGTTAGTATGATGCTTTTGAGAATGATTGCAGAAGAGTCACGTTGGTATACTGTAAATGAGCTGAGCGAACGTTTGGACATGAATCAGAGAACCATGCAGCGTTATATTGCAGATTTGTTGGAGAAAATTGAAGACTATAATGACCCTAATATTCAACTGTATACCGCAAAAAACAAAGGTGTGTTTCTAGAAATTACATTAGGTGCGGATGTACTCAATTTTGAATTATATCTTTTAGAAGAGAACGTAACAATTATCCTCATGAAAGCTATCTTTTTCGAAGAATTCACCTCTGTAAAAAAATTTGCGATGGATTATTTTTTGAGTGAGACGACGATTCGGAGGTCGTTAAAATATTTTCAAGAATTGCTTGAACCTTATGGGATTAAGCTGAAGCGAGAAACGTATGAAGTTGTAGGACCTGAGGAACAAGTTAGGATGTTTTTTTATAGTTATTTTTGGCGGTTGTATCAAGGGGCGATTTGGCCATTTGACATAGTTAATCATAAAATGGTGGAAGAAGCTACGATGAAAGTGACATCGAGTCTGAGACAGAACCTAACTTATGTGCAACAGTATCAGATTGAGTATGTGATAGCGATTAATATTATTCGAATTCGGAAAAGGCATTTAGTCGAACTAAAACCGAATTGGAAAAATTATTTAGACCTAAATAACGATTTTAAAAGTTTGACTAAAATAAAAGCTGTGTTTGAATCACTAAATATCCAAAAAGAGAGTGAGATTTATTTCTTTTATTTATTAATGGAAACACGTCCTAAATTATATGAAAATAAAGAGGTAGCTAGACGAGCTTTGGAACCTCATAAAAAGAATAATTCTGATGTTTATGCCGCTACCGAAGTTTTTATACGTGTTTTTTCAGAAGAAATGGCCCCGATACCTCAGAAAAAATATGATCTTTTTTTTAATAGTAGCTTTTCAGCACATCTATTTTGTACGTTATTTAAGTATTTTTCGGCGGATATTAATGGGTATGAATATATTCGTAAATTTAAAGAATATTATCCGAAATTGCATCAAAAAATGGATGAGTTGTTGGATATTCTTTATGAAGAAACAGGCAATGAATTATTTTTAGAAAAGGACTTTTTATTGACGAGATATGGTTTACTCTTTTCTTCTATTAAAAGATTAACCTATTTTGAGGAAGAGATTCAGATTGTGCTAGATACTGATTTACCTAAGTTTGCAGAGCTTAATTTAAGACATCAAATTTTTGATTCGTTGAAATATCGTTATAAAGTACATTTTTTGAATAAGAATAGTGCGCCGCAAGCAGATGTGATTTTGACGACTGTTGCTACGCCGATGATGGTGGAGCGGTATAATAGAGAAAAGGTGCTCCACATTGGAGCAGAACCGTCAGCACGTGATTTCTATAACATCGTCAATATTGTGGTCGAAGCGATTTCTACTAAATAGAATAGAAGAAAGCTGCCAATTTTGGTAGCTTTTTTGCGTACAATTAAAAATGTGCAGACAATACGACAAAATCGGAAATTTAGCGAATGTAAAAATCGATATAATAAGTATTGTAAGTTAGAGAAACATGAGGATAAGACAACATTTAGACAGGAAAACATGGCAGTCAAAAATATACAACTAAAACGACAAAAGAACAAAATTACACGAAGAAAAACTCGCTATAATAAGTAGCATAGTAAGTAAATAAAATTTTGAAGGAGAGAATAAATTATGTGCACAAGCTTCGTATTAGAAACGTTAGATGGAAAACATTTATTATCAAGAACGATGGATTTTGCTTTTATTTTGGAGGCGAACCCAACAATTAGCCCAAGAAATTATGGATGGAAATCTTCTACAGACGGTGCCAATTATATTAATAGATATGCATTTGTTGGAGCGGGAAGAGAGTTAGATAAATACATTTTCGCAGACGGATTGAATGAAGAAGGATTAAGCTGTGCATCTCTATATCTTCCAGGAGAAGCAGTTTATGCGCCAGCACCAGTGGAAGGAAAAATCAATTTAGCTCCACAAGAATTTTTGCTTTGGCTGTTAGGAACTTGCGCAACGATTAAAGATGTGGAAGCAAAGTTATCGGTTATAAACTTGGTGGATCAACCAGTACCGTTACTTGGAATCACAACACCATTACACTGGATTTTCACAGACAAGAGTGGGCGTTGTGTAGTGATTGAACCAACAGAAACATCGCTTCGTATAAAAGAAAACCCTGTAGGAGTTATGACAAATACGCCACGCATCGAATGGCATATCGAGAATTTACGCAACTACACAGGTTTACAAGCAACACAATTAGCGCCGGTGAAGTTCGGAGAGTATATGGCTAAACCATTTTCGCAAGGTACAGGAACAAGCAAATTACCAGGTGGTTATACTCCGCCAGAACGTTTTGTCCGTGCGGCATACTTGAAAGAAAATATTATAAAAGCGAAAAACGAAGAAGAAGCTATCACAAATGTGTGGTATGTCTTGAACAGTGTCCGCATTCCGAATGGAGCGGTAATTAAAGAAAGTGGTGACCCTGATTTCACACAATATGTGGCATCTATGTGTTCGGAAAGCAAAACGTACTATTTCACCTCATACGAAAACAACCAAATCAATAGTGTTACTTTGTCGAAGGAAGTTATAGAAAATATGAAAGAACCTACTACCTATCAAGTGGATAAAGTGCAAAATGTGAATAAATTAGTCTAAATAGCTCTTTATATAACGTAATATTCTGAATAAAAAATTATTGGAGGAATTTATATGTTTAAAACAAATGTTGAACAAAATAATGTACCGGTGTTTGGCTCTTTTGAGTCAGGACAAGATTTACCAGAAAAACGCATGAATAAGGAATCTGTAGATCCAAGAATTGCTTATCAACTTGTGAAGGATCAACTGATTGATGAGGGTTCAGCGAGACAAAATCTAGCTACGTTCTGTCAAACATATATGGAACCGGAAGCTGAGCAAATCATGGCAGAAACGATGGAGAAAAATGCTATTGATAAATCAGAATATCCACAGACAGCAAAGCTTGAGTCTAGTTGTGTGAATATGTTGGCGGATCTTTGGAATGTGGATGAATCGGAGCATTACATGGGAACGTCGACGGTTGGTTCTAGTGAGGCGTGTATGCTTGGTGGAATGGCTATGAAATTTAGATGGAGGAGTGCTGCACTCAAAAATGGATTAGACATCCACGCTAAAAAACCAAGCTTGGTTATTTCTTCAGGCTATCAAGTTTGTTGGGAAAAGTTCTGTGTGTACTGGGATATTGAGTTACGTGAAGTACCGATGAGTGAGGAGCATTTGAGTATCAATACAGATATCATAATGGACTATGTAGATGAATATACAATTGGTATTGTGGGTATTCTGGGCATCACCTATACAGGGAAATTCGACGATATCATGACTTTAAATGACCTTGTGGAAGACTATAATAATACACATGACAATGAAGTTGTAATTCATGTTGACGGTGCGAGTGGTGCAATGTTTACACCGTTTGTTGAGCCGGGTTTAGAATGGGATTTTCGATTACCAAATGTTGTTTCGATTAATACATCAGGGCACAAATATGGTCTTGTATACCCAGGTGTAGGCTGGATTTTATGGCGGGACAAGGAATATTTGCCAGAAGAATTAGTGTTTGATGTGAGCTATCTTGGTGGGCATATGCCTACGATGGCCATCAATTTTTCCAGAAGTGCGAGTCAGATTATCGGTCAGTATTATAATTTCTTACGCTTCGGATATGAGGGTTATCGTCAAATTCATATGCGTACAAGAGATGGTGCCTTGCAATTATCACAAGCTGTTGCAGAAACAGGACTTTTCGAAATTTATAACGATGGCGCAAACTTACCAATCGTATGTTACAAACTAAAAGACGATGCTAATGTGGCGTGGACGCTTTATGACTTGGCAGATCGCTTACAAATGAAAGGTTGGCAAGTACCGGCGTATCCACTTCCAAAAGAAATGGGTAACACAATTATTCAACGTTACGTTTGTCGCGGCGATTTAGGACAAAATATGGTTACAGCTTTCAAAAACGATTTGAGTGAAAGTATTGAAGAACTAAATAACGCTCATATTTTATATCATGATGTCAATACATCTAAAACACATGGCTTTACTCATTAAGAAAAATGGGAGAGTGATAAAATTTCTAGCACTACTCTCCCTCTTTTTTTAAATATTGCCTACTTAGATCAAATTATCTTTAGGAGGAAATAAATAATGAAACAACAAACTTCTGCAAAAACTTTATCACTATTCGGATTCTTCGCAATAACGGCATCTCTTTTTATCACTGTTTATGAATATCCGACATTTGCTACTTCTGGATTTTCACTGGTATTCTTTTTACTACTATGTGGATTCTTATGGTTCTTGCCAGTCTCGCTTTGTTCTGCAGAGCTCGCGACAGTTGATGGTTACCAAGAAGGCGGAATTTTCGGCTGGGTTAGTAAGACGCTTGGAGAAAAATATGGTTTTGCTGCAATATTTTTCCAATGGTTCCAAATCACAGTCGGTTTTGTTACGATGATTTATTTTATTATTGGCGCACTATCTTACGTTATTAGTTTCCCGGCGCTTGATTCCAATCCAATATATAAATTTATCGCGGTCCTTATAATTTTCTGGGGACTGACGTTACTTCAATTAAAAGGAACAAAAGTAACTGCAATCTTTGCCAAATTAGGCTTCGTTCTCGGTATTACAATTCCTGTATTAGCACTATTTTTCTTAACAATTTTCCATTTAAAATCAGGTCATCATGCTGCAATTTCCATAACAGCATCAAGTTTTATTCCTAAGTGGACAAATATGTCGTCTCTTGTTATCTTCATGCTTGCTTATATGGGTGTAGAAGCTTCTGCACCGCATATTAATGAAATGAAAAATCCAAAACGTGATTATCCACTAGCGATGATTCTACTCATTTTTGTCGGAATTACTTTAAACACAATTGGTGGACTATCTGTAGCTTCCGTTGTGCCATCACATGATTTATCACTAAGTTCAGGTGTTGTTCAAACATTTAAAGCGCTTATTTTACAAAATGGAAATAGTATGGAGTGGATTGTTAAACTGATTGCCTCCATGATTGCATTTGGAGTTATGGCGCAAGTAAGTTCATGGATTGTTGGACCAACAAAAGGTATGCAAACTGTTGCTGATAAAGGTATTATCCCATCTGTATTCCGTAAAACAAATAAACACAATGTTCCTGTTCCACTTATTATGGTTCAAGGTGTCATCGTTTCTATCTGGGCAGCGGTATTGACATTCGGCGGCGGTGGTAACAACGTATCATTCCTAACAGCTATTTCATTAACTGTTGTCATTTACTTGATTGGATATGTTCTCTTCTTTCTAGCTTATTTCGTTCTTGTCTTAAAAAAGAAAAATCTAGAACGCACATATCAAATTCCAGGAGGGAAAATCGTGAAGTTAATCGTTGCAGGTGTTGGACTATTAATGTCAGTAGCAGCTATCGTATCTGCTTTCTTCCCACCTACATCACTTAGTAAGAGCAGTGATATGTCTTATGAAATCATTCTTGCAGCAAGCTTCATCGTCACTATTTTAATTCCGTTTTTCATCTATGGTATACATCTTAAAAAGAAAAACAAAGTCACAAAAGAAAAAACTATTCAAGAAAAAGTTGCTTTATCAATGAAATAAGAGGTGGAAAAATGAAAAAAACAATAAGATGGAGAAACTCTTACCAACCAGAACCTTATTTTACAACTACGAAACTATGGATTTTGTTGCATATCATCTCTCTGGAATTAGAAGATGATATGCAAGAAATCGAACCAGAGAAAAACTACCGTGAAAAACAAATATAAAAAGACGAGCTTCATTTTAAAAGGTTGACTGAGCCATTTTGACACTAAACTAGTGACAGAATGGCTCATTATATTGTTTAAAGATATTTTACATAAGAGTAATTAATCTTTTAGTTTTCTAAAAACTGCCTTATGTTAATAAAGTGGATGGTTTTAACTAACAATAAGGTTTGCCAGATTAAGACGAAATATTGTCACAAAATAATAGTAAAGAAGTGATAGACTTGTTTTAAATTTCTTTTTTCGCTTCACATAGATTATAATGAATACATATTTTAAAAAGGGGTGAGACGCTTCATGAAGGACAAAACAAAGAAAAGAAAATGGAACTGGGCACAGATTTTAGCTATTTTTGTATTAGTAACGCTCGTAGTTTCGATGGTTTATGCAACAGTTAATTTAATTACAGCGCCATCTGGCAATGTTCCAGAAGGACAACAAACAAAGGGCGACTACTCACTTATGCTTATGCAGTGTGTACTTGGTGTGGTAGTGCTATTCTTACCATCCATCATTAGTAAAAAAATGAAATTCGTCATTCCGAATGCGATGTATATTGTTTTTATCGTTTTCTTATATTGCGCCATTTATCTTGGCGAGGTACGTAGTTTCTATTATTTAATTCCTAACTGGGATACGATTTTACATACATTTAGTGGAGCAATGCTTGGGGGACTTGGTTTCTCTATTGTGAGCTTACTGAATAATGATGAACGGATTACCCTTTCGATGAGTCCGGTTTTCGTTGCATTATTTGCTTGTAGCTTTGCTGTATTCTTGGGTGTTTTCTGGGAGTTCTATGAATTTGCAGCCGATAGCTTTGGAATGAATATGCAAAAAACGATGTTAGAAGATGGAACGATGCTTCAAGGTCATGCAGCAGTTGCTGATACAATGGGCGATCTGTTCGTTGACTTCCTCGGGGCTTTCGTGATATCCATCATCGGTTACTTCTCCATTCGCAAAAATAAAAAATGGATGAAGAACTTCGAATTTAAAAAAGTAGATGAAGAAGTAAAATAAAAAAATGCCAACAAAGTGAGAAATCATTTTGTTGGCATTTTTTTAGATAATCTTGCTTTCTCTATCAATAAACATCATCATAAAGGCGATAAGCTGTAAAAATGCACAAACGAGAATGGCATATTGAGCAAATAGCTGGATAAAGAAATTCCCCACTACGGCGCCAATAATAAAACTAAGAATAACCGAAAAATACAAGAAACTATTGTGAAGATATTGTTTTTCCTTGTACTCGAAATAATCACATAAGTTTTGCGTAGCACTTCGCAAATTCCCTATGCACATCGTCGTCGCAACCCCTCTACCATGCATTTTTCGGAAACTTTCTACCTGAATACCACATACGAAAGATATGAGTGAATTGGCAATCAGATTATGATCAAGTGGAATAAATGCGACCCCAATCAAAATTACCGCTTCTATCAAGACAGAAAGCTGGCGCCAGTGAAGACGCCTAATATCGCGCCGATGAATCACTTCAGATAATGCGATTCCGACCGTAAAAGAGACAACCGGCCAAAAATATTGAATAGCGATAGCCCAGTTCCCCTCTGAAATATTAATTCCAAATAAAAGTATATTCCCAGTCTGCGCATTAGCGAATACCTGGCCTCTTTCAATGTAAGAGTAAGCATCCATAAATCCGCCAGCCAGTGCAAGTAACAGCCCCAACCCGATTGATTCTGAAATTTGTCTAGTTCTTGCCATGATTTTTCATCCTTTTTGTCTTATTTATTAACCATTTGTTCGCGAAGAGCGTCAACTAGCTCATTAACTTGCTCGATATTTTGCAGCATTTTTTTCTCAAAATGGTGAATTGGAAGAAATACGCCAAGTTCATCTGCATTTTCCGATGTTTCTTGTCCGTAAAAAATTCGGCTGGACGGAATAATTTCCTGTATGTGCAAGAAAGTTTTCCAAATAAACGCATAGACTTCCGACTCAGTCATTCCTGATTTTAAAGTATCAGGAAGAGAATACAGTACTAAAATCCCTCTTTTTTTATTGATACGTTTGGTAGAAATCGAAAAATCTGGCTCGTAGGAATGAACGATATCATCATCATCTACTAAGAAAATCGTTGTTTCAGAATGATGCAAATCCGATTGATAAATCTCTTGAAATTTCTCCTGTTCGCGGTTAGAAATATCGTCCTTCTTGGCTATAAAATTACCTTCTTTATCTGTTAAAAAGAACGGATTATCCACGGTTAATTTTTTGGGAATAAGAAAAGCTTGTCTGAGAAGTTCGAATAGTGTTCTCCCGCAAACACCTAACAACAAGGCACTTACATCACTTTGCCTATAAGCCGACAAAATAATTTTGGCAAAAAGGGTATCATCTTTTTCAAAACCGCGCGTCTCTTGATAGCTCTCTAAATTATCAAGAAATACATCTTTGAAACGTCTGCAAGCTGTTGGATTAGCCAATATCTGTTCGAAAAGGGGAGTGACATTTTGTTCTTTTGGGAAAATAGTTGTCATTTTCAAGTCTCCTTTAATTTATTCATGTTAATATTATCACATATTTATGGTAAAAAGATAAAAATATTACATAAGAAAAAGCGCCATCAATCGTTTCCTAGGCGCTTTTTTCTCTGTTTATTTAGTTAATCGAGCGATAATTTGTTGAACAAGCTGCGTTTCCTTCGCAGCTATCACTTTTTCGGTTAAGTTTTTGCTATAAAGTTGTGTTTCATACATTTTTGTTAGTCGCGAGAATTCTGACGTTGTCAAATCAGCATCCACTCTGGCACTAAAATGACGTAATGTTTCACTCGATTCGCGTACATAACCATAAGAAGCAAGTAATTTCATGAGTCTATGATAGGTTTTGCCAAATTCCGGACTATTTCTCAGAGAACGAAGCAATAAATAGCCACGGATTCTGCGCCTAAATACAATAGCTAGTGCAAGCAGTGCCACAACTAGTCCAGCAGGAATCCACCAAACCCAAGACGGAATTTCGACATTAGAGGTCGCTGTTTCTGTTTTAGGTTCTTCTTTTTTCGGTGTTTCACCAGTGGAGCTGCTGCCGTTATCTTGTTCTGGCGTTTTATCAGGTGTATTTGGCGTTTCCGGTGTACTTGTACTATCATTAGGTGTTTCAGGTTTATTAGCTGTTTCTGTTGTTGGTTCTTGGAAATTTTCGGGATTGGAGAATGTTGCTGTTGGCTCAAATGGAACCCATCCAGTTCCTGGGAAAAATACTTCCGGCCAAGAATGGGCATTGTTATTTGTGATTGTGTAAGTCGTTTTAGCATCATTTTCTTTTTTCTCACCCTCACCAGGTGTGTAGCCCTTGGCCCATCTTGCTGGAATCCCAAGCGATCGAAGCATGACTACCATGGAAGTAGAAAAGTTATCACAATACCCAATTTGCGTTTCAAATAAAAATTGATCGACATAATCCGCTCCCATAGGCGTTTCTTTCGCATCATCTGTACTATAAGTAAATGTGCCAGAAGTGCTTAAATAGCTTTCGATTGCTTTCGTTTTGTCGTAAATTGAATCAGCGTCTTTAGTTACTTTATTCGCCAGTTTTGTCACCCGGTCTGGTAAGTCTTTTGGTGTTTGTGTATATTGGGAAACAAAAGCGTTAGAAAGTGTGCTAAAGTCAGCATTCTGCATTTTTTCAATATTATAAACGGGTGTTTTTAATTGGACCGTATAATTTTTGATTGTATCCACTGGTCCAACTCGCTCAATAGTTAAATTGGCACTAAATGAGTCCACTGCGCCATTAACTGCTTGCGTTCCATATGGATAAGGCATGTAATCACTAGAAGAAGCAAAGCTAATTTCAGCCGTGTTTGTAGCACCAGTTGTTTGTTCTGTGAGTTGAATAGGGAAATTATCACCGGAAGAGAAAGATATGACATCCCCGGAATTTGCATTTGCCCAGCCGGTGCCAGTATAGACCGTTTTCGATTCTACACGCCAGTAGTGCCCTTTTTCCGCTTGGGCCGTGAATACAGTAGCGTTATCCTTTTTGAGAGCACCACCAAGTGTCGTATCATCTTCACTATAACCCACCGTGCGCGTTGTATTAATTCCAAGCGCATTTTTTATCGTTGGTATTGGATCAGGGAAAATTGGTGCTTTTTTCGGAAGCATTAACGAACTAAAAACAAATACAGCCAGTAATAAAATCACAAAACCGTGATAAAACAGACCATTTCGTTTCAAAGAATCCGCGCTTATTCTGTTAGGTGTTGCAATCCGACTTGCCAGTGCAAGATGAAGTAATAAAAATCCTTCTAATACAGTCCGGACGATTGCCCAATTACTGTTGTAATCTGTAAAGGTGTTAATAACTGCTAAATAGGCGACTGTTAAAACTAAAACGCTCATAATCCGCTGTTTGCGCAAAATACTATACGTAGTAATATAACTCAAAAGCCATAGAGCAATTAAAAAAACGATTAAAATAAAATCCATAGAAATATCGGACGAGCGAAACTGTACCATATCTCTAAAACCATTAAAGGTAATTTGGAAAAAAGAACCTAACCAATTGCCCGCCAGAATACCACCTTTAGCGTAGTAAATTCCTGAAACGATGATAATCATCACGACATGAAGCGGAATCGTCCAATAATATTTCAAACGGAGGAAAAAACTACCGAGTGAAAGGGTTATAAATAAAATAATCCAGGTTGCTGTTGATAGTTCTGTCAGTTCAGCGAATGGGTAAATCCACTCAGAGATAAGTAAAACAGATAGAATAAATAGCATGACGAGCGTTAAATACCTTTTCATTTAGTTTCACGCTCCCATCTGCTTAAAAGACTGGCTTGCTCAAGGAAAATCGCTGGAGCATCCATCGCTTTAGAATGCTCTGATTGGAAAGTAATGATTTGGAGCTGTTTGTTATCCGTTAAACGAGTCACTTTTTGCATTAACATCGTATCCATACATGGTGTGAACAGAAGGATTTTCTCGCCGGAATGTAAATTACTATCAAGCGATTCTTGCAGTGTTAAACTATCTACTGGTGCGATTTCTGCGAAAGCTGTTGAAATATCTTGAAGCCTACTAGTACCTTTCGCTGGAGCAAATTTACTCGTTTGATCACCTAAAAGTGTGACGCGAATTTCTCCATTTTCTTCAGAAATTTTGCGTATGAACGAGTAAGCTGCTCGAAGGGATAATTCGAAATTGGGATGGCTTGCTCCATAAAAAATGACGGATAACCGCGATGTAGCACTATTTTCAAACTCTCGCGTCATCAGTTGGTCACTTTTAGCAGAGGATTTCCAGTCGATAAGGGAAATCCGGTCGCCTGAAGAAAATTCGCGCAAACTGTGCAAATTGCTGTTTTTCTTAAGCGTCCAATAAGCGGCATTGCGTTCGTTTTCTGGAGAAGCTTCACTGATTTTTTCTAGCACATTGGGAAAATAGGTTGGATAAATAGTGAGCGATTTTTCGGAAGATAGTTGGCGCGAACGTTCCAACAAACCGAAAGCATCACTAGTTTCTACATCCACTGGCGGAAATGAATGAATCCCACGAACGCCTACAAATCCAGCTAGTGTGACCGTGAATTGCTTTTTAAAAAGCGGATAAACTACTTGTTGGCGAGCCCTCACTTTGCCAAAGGTAGCGGGTATTTTTTGTTGGAATAGCAAATAACCCACCGGATAACGCGATTTTCGAGTGAATGATACTTGCATATCAATTAAATCGCCATCATGATAGGTATTTTTAACAAAGCTCCGATTCACTTTCCACGCTTTTAGTGGATAAATCGAGGATAAAAATAAAAGTAACAAGATAAAACTAAAGAAATAGGTTAAAAACCAACTAGCTGTATCACCTTGAAATAACGTATACGTCCATAGTCCAGCGTAAATAATTAGCATAATAATCCACCGAGATGCTAACAGGAGGCGTTTTTTCAACATTTAGCTACCTCTTCTCTACCGGAACTGACGTGTTTTTCAAAATAGAAGCAATAATGGATTCGGCTGTTTCCTCATTATAATAAGCTTCGGACTTCAAAATAAGACGATGGGTGAAAATATACGGTGCTAAATACTGAATATCATCAGGAATCACATAATCTCGACCTTCAATAAGCGCAAAAGCTTGAGCGGCCTGCATGAAAGCGAGCGAGCCACGTGGACTAATTCCGAGCGCAACAGAAGGGTGTTTTCGAGTCGCGTCAACTAAGCGAATAATATAATTTTTTAAAACATCATCTATAAAAACTTGTTTTGCTTTATTTTTTAGGTCCAGTAATTCGCTGAGTGTCACCACTTGCTTTGTTTGGTCAAGTGGATCCTGGTATTGTTTTAATGTAAGCAGCTGCATTTCTTCCTCGACTGTCGGGTAACCAATATTAATTTTAAGCAAAAAACGGTCTAATTGTGCTTCGGGAAGGGCGTACGTTCCTTCATATTCAATCGGATTTTGTGTCGCCATAACGAAAAATGGGTTGGCAAGTTTGCGCGTAATACCATCTACTGTCACACTGTTCTCAGCCATACCTTCAAGTAAAGCAGCTTGAGTTCGAGGCGCAGTACGGTTAATTTCATCCGCAAGAACAATATTTCCCATGACAGGACCTGGACGGAATTCAAAATCACGCGTTTCAGGATTGAAAATCGAAACCCCTGTCACATCTGCTGGAAGTAAATCTGGTGTAAATTGAATTCGTTTAAAGGAAACACCAATTGTTTTAGAAAGGGTGCGGACCATCATCGTTTTACCAACACCAGGAACATCTTCTAATAATACGTGACCACCCGCAAGTAGGGCAGTTAAGCTTAATTTAACAACATGTCGTTTGCCGACGATTACTTTTTCAACTTCATTAATAATTTCATTTATTTTAATGGATGGCTCTATAGACATAATTTGCCTCCGTTTCTTTTCTTATGTTTTTAATCTGAATATGTTTATTCATGGTTCAATGCTACTATAATAGGCCTTGAATGTAAAAGATTTAACGTGGCATGGACTTTTTCTAGGAGATTGTTTACACTTAGAATAACTGGAGGTGGCGAACTTTGAGCGTAAAATTGGCAGATTTAATGAAATTACCATCTTTAAAAGAAGCGAAAGTAGTCTCTGGAAAATCTGGATTATCTAAGCTTGTTTCGTCTATTTCTGTTTTAGAATATACAGAGGTAGCTCTTTTAGAAGATGATTTATTTGATAATGATGAATTTTATGGCAGTGAAATAGTTGTATCGGCTTTTGTGAATATTCGTGACGATGTTGAGGCACAGTGTCGGACAATTGAGCGATTACATAAGGTCGGCGAAGTTGCTTTAATTCTTTACTACGTGGGAATTTTTGTGCCGAAAATGGATCAAAAACTGATTGATTTTGCAAATGAACTTGATTTTACCATTATCGTGATGCCGGAAAACGAGATGTCACTTAGATATAGCGAAGTGATTTATGAAGTAGTCGAAGCGATTGTGAAGCAAGAAATGACAGATACCAACTTTGTAACCGAGTCATTAGAACAGATTTCGAGTGTGCGACCGCCGCAACGAAATATTGATACGACGCTGAAAATTTTGTCTGATAGAACGCATTCTTCGCTCGTTTTAACGGATAATTCTTTCCAAGTAATTAATTCTATCACTTGGCCACGAACGCGCCACTGGGATTTTGAACGGGTAATTGAAACTTCCAAACAAATAGATGAACATGAGCTTGTACAACTCCATTTAGATGAACGTGATTTTTATACGGCCAGAAAGCCGATTTTTCAAGATGGTATGCAAGCAATGCACTTATTTATGATGAAAGAAAAAGGCGCATTAACGGCCGATGTAGTCATGCAAATTACCGAAGTAGTCCAAGTATTTATGAATTTATGGGGCAGAAACTATGTCGAAATTAGTACGGCTGAACTGATGAAAGCCATTTTAAATGATGAAAGTGTTAAAATGCGACGACTTGGTAAGATTTTAAATGTGGATGTTTCTTCTATTAAATGGATGTGGCTTGTGAAAACCGAAGAAATTCGTAACAATGAGCAAGTTTTAGCTGAACTGAAAAGTTTTGTAGCTAGTCACTTCCAAGTTTCTTTAATTGATTTATTTGAAGACAATATCGTTGTTTTGCTTGATAATTCAGTGGGACAGCGAGACCGGACGCATACAGCAAATGAGTTTGCGATGATGATGAAAGAACATGGGATAGACTTGAAAATTACCGTTTGCCAAGGAATGGAGCAAACGTCAGATGTACAAAGTGCTTATTCGCTCGTTAATGAATATAAAAATGCAGCAAATGCAATTTATGCGAACAAGTCCATTTATTCTCTTCAAGAAATTGATTTTGCGGCAAAATGTGTGGAAATAGTAGATCGGGGAGAGTTAGCAATTGCAGAACAAATGAGGCCACTAAAGTCTTTAGAGGATAATGATGAATTAATTGAAACGCTGTCTGTATTTTTACTGGAAGGTGAATCCAATTATAATCAAGCGGCTGAATTACTATTCCTGCATAAAAACACGATTAAATATCGAATTCAACGGATTAATGAGTTGTTGCAATATCCGGCGACAAAAATTCCAGAGTCCTACAATCTCTATTTAGCAGTGGCGATTCGGCGTTTACTTGGCGGAAATAACAATAATAAGTGAAAATAGTGCATTTTTTGTCCAAAGTGACAAAGATTGCGCTATTTTTTTTCAATTCTGATAAATACAAATGATAGCTAGTTCTTATATAATTAGTCATTAATATAACAAATTCAAGAAAAAGGGGCGGAACATAATGACAGAGAAGAAAACAGTGGAGCAAGCGCAATCCTGGCAGAGTTTAGCATTTGTATGGACCGGAGCAATGATTTGTGTACCGAGTCTACTAGTTGGAGGAACCTTAATTTCAGGTATGCCTTTATGGGAAGCAATTTTAATAGCACTTTTAGGATACGGCGTTATTGTTGTATTTATGATATATCAAGGAATGCAAAGTAGTGATTTAGGCATTCCGGCAGTTAGTGTAGCTTCACAAGTTTTTGGAGAACAAGGGTCGAAAAAAATCATATCCATTCTTTTAGCAATTGCTTGTCTAGGATGGTTTGGTATTCAAGCCAATGTATGTGGCGCAGCATTTTCACAGTTTCTAGGCATTTATGGAATTAATCTTCCAGTGCCAGTATCTTCCTTGATTTGGGGAGTTATCATGTTACTTTCGGCTATTTATGGTATTCGTATTTTGAGTATTTTAAATTATATTGCAGTTCCGATTTTACTTTTTGTGTGTATTTATGGGCTAGTCGTTTCTTTAAACAATGGCGGACTTGCGGTTGTAGAAAATTACAAACCAGCAGGCAGTATGTCGTTTATGACGGGACTTGCTATCACCATTGGTTCTTTTGCGCTTGGTGCGGTTATTGCTGGCGATTATTCTCAGTATACGAAATCGCGCAAAGATGTTGTAAAAGCAGCTATTGTTGGGATTTTACCATCAGGTGTGCTTATGATTGCAGTCGGAGCGATTCTTGCTCTTACGGCAGGAACAGCTGATATCTCCGTAGTATTCACCAATCTAGGCTTACCAGTTCTTGGAATTATCGGTCTGATACTTGCGGCATGGACTACCAATGCGGTCAACGCTTTTTCCGGTGGTATCGCAATTATTAATGTATTCAATATCTCAGAAAAATATCATAAAGTGGCTGTAGCGATTGCCGGCGGACTGGGAACAGTTCTAGCGGTTATCGGAATTTTGAACCATTTTGTTCCGATTATGTCCGTGCTTTCGGCGATGGTGCCACCTGTTGCAGGAGTGATGATTGCTTCTTACTGGATCGTTCAAAAAGGCGATAAGTCTAAATGGGCTCCAGTACCGGGTGTAAACTGGCTTGGGGTAACTTCTTGGTTAGTTGGAGCAGTAATCGCAGGAATTCCAGTCATTTTGACATTTTTCCCAGCATTACCACAATTACCAAATCAACCTTTAATCGGCATTATCTTGTCACTTGCTGTTTACTTGGTCGGAGCAAAAGTGCTGAGCGGAAAAACGAACAATGTAGAAAACTTGGAGGGAAAATAAATGCGTTATTTAGATGAACAAGCTATTGAAAATATCGCGATTGGTGCTGCGTTTCTTGGCACTGGTGGCGGCGGAGATCCATATATAGGCAAGATGATGGCATTAACTGCAATTAAAAAACATGGACCAATTAAACTTTTATCCCCAGAAGAAATTGCGGATGATGATTATTTCATTCCAGCCGCGATGATGGGGGCGCCATCTGTACTCATTGAAAAATTTCCTAAAGGCGACGAATTCGTTCGTGTATTTGAAAAGTTAGGTAGATATGTAGGCAAAGAAGTAAAAGGAACATTTCCAATGGAAGCTGGCGGGGTAAACTCAATGATTCCAATCGTTGTGGCAGCTCAACTAGGCTTGCCAATGGTGGACTGCGACGGCATGGGCCGAGCTTTTCCAGAACTACAAATGGTGACGTTCCATCTAGACGGGATTTCCGCAACACCAATGGCTATCACCGATGAAAAAGGCAATATTGGCATCATGGAAACAATTGATAATAAATGGACCGAACGACTTGCACGTGTGACAACGGTCGAAATGGGCGCGAGTTCTCTTGTGAGCCTGTATCCGTGTAACGGCGCGCAAATCAAGCAAAGTAGTATTAAAAATATCGTGACGCTATCTGAAGAAATCGGCAAAGTAATCCGCGAAACTTCGATGGACGAAGCAGAAAAACTACAAAAATTATTAGATGTAACGCACGGTTATCATTTATTTGAAGGGAAAATTACCGATGTTGTTCGGGAAACGCGTGCAGGCTTCAACTTTGGACGTGTGAAAATCGACGGGCTAAACAAAGACACGAATAGCGAAGTCATTGTTCATTTCCAAAACGAAAACCTTGTTGCGGAGAAAAATGGCGAACCGATAGCAATTACACCAGATTTAATTTGTATGGTAGACCTTGAAACGCTGATGCCGGTAACGACGGAAGCGCTCAAATACGGAAAACGTGTCCGTGTCATGGCACTACCAGCTGATGATGCTTGGAGAACGGACAAAGGTATCGAAACAGTTGGACCGCGCTATTTCGGCTACGATGTCGATTTTGAACCACTAGAAGAACTTGTCAAAAAGGAGGAACGCCGTCATGTATAAAATTGGAATTGATGTTGGCGGTACAAACACCGATGCCGTTATTTTAGATGAAAATCAACAACTCATTCATAGTGTAAAAATGCCAACGAGTGAAGATATTGAAACAGGAATTACTGAGTCACTTCATCGCGTATTGAGCGAAACGGGCATTGATCGCTCGAAGGTAACCCATGCCATGCTTGGAACAACGCAGTGTACGAACGCGATTGTGGAACGTAAAAAATTAGCAAAAGTTGGCGTTCTTCGTTTAGGCTATCCTGCAACAGCATCCGTTTTACCATATACAGCATGGCCGGAAGACATGGTTGGCTTCTTGTCTGGGAAATATAAATTAACTGGTGGCGGCTATGAGTATGATGGTCAGGTGCTATCAGAAATAAACGAAGCGGAAATCCGTGAAACCTTGGCTAGTTGGAAAGGTGAAGTGGAATCTGTCGCAGTTGTTGGCGTCTTTTCTTCCTTGAAAAACGATCAGGAATTAGCTGTTCAAAAAATTATTGAAGAAGAACTAGGCGCAGATATTCCGGTTTCAATTTCCTCTTCCGTAGGTTCTGTTGGACTGATTGAACGCGAAAACGCGACGATTCTAAACGCAGCTCTTTTCAAAGTTATTGCGGCAACGAGTGATGGTTTTGAAAAAGCACTAGAACAAGAAGGAATTGAACACGCTGAAATCTATCTTTGCCAAAACGACGGGACTTTAATGTCACTAAATTATGCAAGACAATTCCCGATTTTGACGATTGCTTGTGGACCAACGAACAGTATCCGCGGCGCATCTTACTTGGCGGGACTTAAAGACGCAATGGTTCTCGATGTTGGTGGAACGACTTCTGATATTGGGGTGCTTACGGATGGTTTTCCAAGAGAGTCCTCGCTTGCGGTGGATGTTGGCGGAGTGCGTACAAACTTTAGAATGCCAGATATTATTTCCATCGGACTTGGTGGAGGAAGTATCGTTCGCGAAAAAGATGGCGACATAACAATCGGACCAGATAGCGTTGGCTACCGTATTTCCGAAGAAGCACTAGTTTTCGGCGGTAAAACGATGACCACAACCGACATCGCGGTTCGTCTAGGTATGGCAGAAATCGGTAACCCTGAATTAGTCGCACATATCCCAACCGATTTTGCCGAAAAAGCCTATAAAAAAATCGCTGACATGACCGAAGATGCGATTGATAAAATGAAAACCAGTTCGGGTAGTGTAAGCCTAGTGCTTGTTGGTGGTGGTAGTGTAATTATTCCAGACGAAATCTCTGGTGTCGCACAAATTTTCCGCGACAAAAACGGCCCAGTCGCCAACGCAATCGGCGCATCCATTTCCCAAATCAGTGGACAATACGAACAAATCTACATCTATTCGCAAATCGAGCGGGAAGAAGCGCTCCAAGATGCCGAGCAAAAAGCAAGAGAACAAGCAACTCTTGCCGGCGCAGTGACTGACTCGATTGAAGTGGTGGAAGTGGAAGAAATCCCATTGGCGTATCATCCGGGCAATGCAACCAGATTGCGCGTGAAAGTTGTGGGGAATTTGGTTTAAGGGGAGTAAATAGTGGAGCATTGCTGACTTCAGACTGGAAACAAAGTAAGAAATTACTTTGTTTCCAGTCTGTTTTTGTATAACGTAAATCTCATATGTATAAAAATACGTTTTATACGCAAGGGATTACAGTTCTATTTGAATAGGTTATTTTTTAATGGCTTAGTTTACTTTTGAATGTATAAAATTATGTATATTGACGCAATTTGTGTTATTTTGGAAATGGATTCAAATAAATCAATTCTTATACTAATTATCTAGAAAACAACCCAAATGCTAACTAAAAAATATTCTGGTAGGGTAAATAAATGAATAAAGAAACCGAACAAAAACTAGCCGCGTCATTCACTTCTAAATCAATAGAAATATTACCGTTTATTCCGTATTTTTCACAAGGCTTTTTCGGATTGGGTAGTAGTACGAAAGATATTATTTAATTAAGCAACATATGCCATTATATATGTTGCAGCAGCTGATATACTTGGAAATCCATCAGAAATGTTGGGGAAATTGCAGGGAACCGTTAAAGAAGACGGTTATGTTATTATAGATAAAGCATATGTGCCTGAATTAGTGCGCAATAACGAGATGAAGTATCAAAATCATGAATATCTCACTCGAAACGAATAGCTGAATTTATTTGAATAGAATCAATTACAATTGGTGGAAGAGCTAGAGAGAACCCCAGAAGTGGACTTTGAACTGGAAAAGAAACAATTAGTAACAAGAGCCAATGGAGCGGATACGATGACTTAGAGAAACATCTTATTGCAGTTATATGGATTTTACATAAAAAGAACATTCAAAGGAAGTGTTTTAATGAGAGAATATTTAGATTCAAAAAGCCAAAAAAAGGTAGCGCTTCTTGAGAAGATTTTTTATGCGGAAAATCATACAAGTACACAAGAGGAACTATTAAATGATTTGAACATTACGTATCCAACCCTCATTTCTACGATTAAAACAATCAATTTTGATATTGAACGCTTTGGCTATAAAGCGTTTTCTATTGTTCACTCCGCGCCAAATTTGTCCTATACCTTAAAAATATCGGATAATTGTAGTATTCAACTTATTATCAACGCGTATATTAGAGAGTCGCCTAAATTTCAAATTCTCGAAACTTTGTTGCTGGCTTCCTTCCCTAATCTACAAGCATTGGCAAAAAAAGTACATGTTTCTTATTCTGGGATAAAGAAAGAAATAAAAGAATTGAATGAAGAGCTAAGGGAACGGAATTTATCTATTTCTACAGGAAACCAGGTAGAAATAACGGGGGATGAATTTTCATTAAGAATATTCTATGCCTTCCTTTTTTTAGTCACATATAGTGGGGATCGTTGGCCTTTTTCTTTTGTTCAATATGATGAAATCACCGACTTATTAGAGAGTTGCCCAAAAGAAATTTATAGAGCAAACTCGATAGATAAGGGGATGATGATTCACTATTATGTGGCTATGCATTTATTAAGAGATAGAATGAATTGTCAAATTGACACAACTCGGCAGTTTAAAGTAGCCCTATATAAGGCTTGCACCGAGGAGTCTAAGAAATCAGAGAGTGCGTTCATTAAAAAGGTAGCGAAACAACTTCCTAATAGGAACTATAAAGAAATTACCTACACGACGCAAATCATACTGAGTACCATTGTTGCTTTCGGTAGTTATTCTTCTATTGAAAAAATGCCTTCCTTTTTCTACATGGATGAACAGTTAGAAGAAATGGGCTTCATGAAACTAGTTGATTTTGCCAGTGAACGAGTAAATGATAATCTCTCTATTCCATTTTCAGAAAAAGAGATGGAATTGCTCCGTTACTCCTTTGCGAGTATAAATTATAGATATTTCTTACTTGATAATTTAATCAATAAGTTCAATAATATTGTGCCAGGGTATACAGATCTTGATCGAAATATAAGAAAAATCCATAAAGTGAATCACCTAGAACCATTGATTAGTCAATTAGTAAATCTAAAAGAAATGCGTCTATTAAAACCGTTTGAAGAAAAACTTGCTTCAGATTATCTGATCATTTTGGATAAGCGGATTGATTTTTCTATACACACCTTGCCTATTAAAGTAACTATTTTATCGACCATATCTAATGAAACAGCCGTATTTGATTTTATGAGGTATTTTTCTAGTTACTACAATCTGGAAATAATTAATCAAGTCGATCCGGTCGTGGATTTATATATAAGTGATTTTTCCGTATCTCCAGAAGTGTTGACATCGTTACGTATCAATCAACCAATAGTCTATGTAAATACTAGATGGCTAGAATCTGATTATGTCAAAATTAATGATAATCTAGCGAAAATAGCGAGAAAAAAATTTATTGCTAATAAAAAAGATTAGGGAAATACTTGTTGGAATTTATATGGAACGCGTTTAAATGGAAAACTAAAGTCTTGTCCGAGTAATGATAGTTACTCGGATTTTTTTATTTGTGTAGTACTAATGGTAAAAAGCAAACACAATTAATAAGCCATAAAATTTTAAGAAGTTAAAATTTTATGGCTAGAGGTACCCCCTTACTCCTCTATAATAAAATAACAGCTAGAATGTTTAGCAACTAGAAACTAATTACGGAAGAAGGAGGGGAGCTGATGAAGAAGCTTTCCATGCGAGTCATCCTAATCGTTACCATTATTTTCATTGCTTGTGGGAGCGCTAATGTTTCTATCGCACAAGAAAGGGATACAACGAATATACTTCCAGAAGAGGAGCTGGATTCTCTTTATACCTCTAATCTCATTACAGAAGAAGTCGCGCAAGACAAACCGGCAGAGGTCGAGAATCTAGAAGAAGCCCCAATTACGGAAGATTTGGTACAAAATCCAGATGTTCTTGAGCAGCCTATTGCCGATTCGGATGATTCGGATTTAACAGTAGTAAACTCAGGTGATTTTTGGACAATTTATCGTAATACTGTGAACGGTGAATATAGCTTGCATATGTTTGGTAACGTGCCAAGTAGTAAACCAACCGCTTGGAATAGTTATTTGAACAGAATTAAACATATAGAGATTGAAGAAGCTACTTTGACAGGAAATTTCTCATCGTATTTTAGAAATAATGTTTTCACAGTACTTGAGAGTGTGAGAATTGAACGTTCGAATCTATCTAGAGTGACGTCTTTTGCACTCGCATTTTATAGTTCAGGAATTGAAAAAGTTATCATTAGAGATAATAATTATCCGACAGCACCATCTTTACTCACTACGGAAGGTATGTTTAAAAATTGTTCCAACCTTATGGAGGTTGATTTGAGTGGTCTTGATACTAGTGCGGTAACTACTATGTGGGATATGTTTAACAGCTGTAGGGCACTTGAGGAACTGGATGTAAGTCATTTTGATACAAGTTCAGTAACTAATATGTCTTACATGTTTTATGATAATAGAAATCTTGAGGTGCTGGATGTAAGCAACCTTGATACCAGTTCAGTAACTAATATGTATGCCATGTTTGAAGATTGTACTAGTCTTGAAGAGCTGGATGTAAGTCATTTTGATACGAGTTCAGTAACTGATATGTATAGAGTGTTTAATGGCTGTGAAAAACTGAAGAAACTAGATGTAAGTAATTTCGATACCAGTTCCGCTACTGCAATGGTTCAAATGTTTAGAAATTGTAGCGCCCTTGAGAAGTTGGATGTAAGTAATTTTAATACGAGCTTAGTAACTGATATGCGTGCCATGTTTGCTGGTTGTACTAGTCTTGAAGCGTTAGATGTAAGTAATTTTGATACGAGTTCAGTAACTAATATGGCTGCCATGTTTTCTGATAATGAAAAAGTGGAGAAGCTTGATTTAAGTACCTTTGATACCAGTTCAGTGACTAACATGGGTACCATGTTTAAAAATTGTACAGCGTTAAAATCTTTATATCTAGATAATTTTACACATGCAGCAAGCTCGACAGATATGTTTACTGGAACAACCTCTTTATCTTACTTGTTTGTCAGTCACAATGTAAGCAATTTTAATGGGTTAGAAAATACAAACTGGTATGACGAAAAGAATTGGGTGCAGTTTGAAACTCTCTCGCAACTACAGACATATCATCGGAAACAAAGCGAACCTACTGGCTATAGAAAAGGAGCTTTCCTTTCCTTAACGATGGATGCGATGGGTGGACAGTTTGAAGACGCGGAGGAACAAAAGGTACAAAATAAATTTTCTGGGGAATACTGGGAAGAAGTGATTCCTGTAAAAGAAGGACATTATTTTGACGGGTGGTACCTTAATCAAGATTGTACCAATAAGTTTGACTTTTCATTGCCCGCTGATGCATCAATAACTATCTACGCAAAATGGATAGAAAACTATACAGTGATTATTCCGGCTTCTATTTCTTTAAATGAAACTTCTGAATTGAAAGTGGAAGGGATTAATCGAGGAGATAAAAATTTGTCCGTGGGATTAAATCGAACAGCAACGTCTATTTCTGAGAGCAACAAGCTAACTTTAACCAATACGGCAGACACAACAGTCCAATGTTTGGCACCACTGAGTTGGGACGGGTCAGAAACTAATCCAGAAAAAGCGATTTTAACCCTTACCCCAGGTTCGGAAATAACAGAAGGCGATGCAGTCATGAATATTTCAATCCCAGAAAATATCCAGGCAGGAAAATATACGGGGAATCTAGTGTTTTCGATTAAGTATGAATGATGTAAATTAGCCAGAATAGTAATCATGTCAAGGTCATTTGGTTATTAATAAATTGGAGGTTACCTATGAAGAAGAAAAAAGTAGTTGTTATATCATTACTACTATTGCTAGTAAGTGTCATTGGAATCAGTAGTTATTTTCTATTCAAGGATAAAATAAATCTGTTGGATGTAGACCCTTCTGCCGTTGAGTGGAACGGGAAAAAACAGAAGGATACAAGTGGAGAAGAAAATACAATCGCCATTCCGGGTTTTGAAAAAGTAACGTTGTATGCAAATGAAACAAAACAAGCAGTTAATTTCCATAATCCGGAAATTAATGATTGTTACTTCAAAATATCGCTTATTCATCCGGATGGTTCGGTTCTATGGAGATCCGATTTAATCGAACCGGGAAAAGGTATGTATTCCATTGAATTAGAAAAAACGTTAGCGGTAGGCGAATATGAAAATGCAGTATTAAAATATGAATGTTTTTCTTTAAACGATCAGTCACCTTTAAACGGGTCTGAAATAAATTTAAAATTAGTTGTCGTCTAGACAAAGGAGGAAATTTTTTATGAATAAATTAGTATTAAGTACGTTAAGTGTAGCAGCAATGGGTATGGTGATTTTTAGCGGAGGGACAGCCTACGCTGCAGATAAAGAAGGAAATACAGTAGTGGAATATTCTGTTGAAGGAGATTATACCTTAGTTGTACCAGAAAAAGTAAATTTATCTAATGATAATGCCACAGAAATGTCTGTGAAAACAATCAATCGTAACTTAGAACCAGGAAAAGAAGTAGAGGTTACATTATCTAGTGGATTATCAGCCGATGGAGAGATTGAATTAGAACGTGTTGGCGCTACTTCGGACGTAATAACCAGTAGTTTTAAAAGTAATAATAGTACAGTAACAATGGCTAATCCTGTTATCGGAAGCTTTTCAGGTTATGCAATAGAGGAAACAGAAGTAAGTAAAATTCAAATTGGAAGTCCTCAAGGAGACAAAAAAGCTGGAGCATATCAAACAACGTTAACTTTTACAGCTGCTTTTAAATAAGAAATTACGAAAGGAGTTGTACATTTCTTGAAAAGGAAATTAGTTTTGGCAATGGTACTAATCAGCTTTTGTGGGATGTTCCTCTTATCGCCTGAACGAGTTCAAGCTAGTCAAACAGTGGTTGAGGTGTTCATTTCAGAGGATGATTTGGATGTCAGTGAAGAAAACATACAGGAAATCCCTAAAAAAGAACTGGCAGCCTCTTCAGATAAGGATAACAAACAACATATGTTACCTAAAGCAGGTGATACAGTAACTAACTATACCTTGTTGGGCTTAGTGCTCGTCCTTATTTGGTTGATAATGCAAAGAAAAAGGAAGAAGAAGGAATAACCCTCTGTGACATCATCATAATGTAGTAAGTAAAAAGGATATAAAAATTTCTGTGTTAGATAGGAAGTGACAGGTATGGCTCGAATCGAATATGGAGAAGAAATTCAAAAAAGCCTACTGGTTTTATACTCTAGGGGGTCTACCATAGACTCTATCTGCAAGGAGTATGGTATCCCTCGTTACGAATTTCACAAATGGATGAAGTTACATGATGCCGATAAACTTGAAACAAAAGAGGTGAAGACTTTGCTACAGATAAGAGAATTAAAACAGCAAAAAAACAAATTAGAAGAAGAGATTTTATTTTTAAATGAAGCAATCAATCTGTTGGAAAGTCCTTGATAGGGATGAATTTAAAAATTGATTGATAGGTAGTATGGGAGAGAGGATGATAATTTCATCTTCTCTTTTTGATACACCTAATTAATGTGAAAAAGGTTATAAAATAATTAGAGTGAGGGTGCATATAAATGGACAAAGTCTTTCTATCTTCTATTTTAATCAAAAAAAGAATGGTTCATGAGTTTACGAAAACCTCCAATTTGAAAATCTACAAGGGACAGCTGCTACACTAGAAAAAGTGTATGTGGAGTCCAAAGAAGAATTAGAGAAGATTATTTATCAACAATTAATTAATAATATAAACGTGAAACCTGACCCATGGAAATGGGAAGAAAGAAATGCACTAATTGTCGAGATAGAAGTAAAGGCGGTTTTAGAAAAATATGGATCCACACCGATCTGAAAAATGGTATCTTTACCTACATGGCTTAGTTATCAAGCGGAAAAAGAAGGGTTAAGTTTATCTAAAGTATTGCAAGAGGCATTAAAAGAACGATTAAACAGAAATGAGGGATGAGTAATGAGTTTAGCTGGAACGATAATTTATTCTGCTTTATGTATCTGTCTAAAGACTTTGTAGAAACATCTAATAATTCGCAAGCTTCGACTCTAGTAATGAGTTCCGATTGGTAGTAAGAATCTATTTGTTGTTCTTTCTTTTCTATGGATTCGTCTGATTCCAATATCTTTTTAAGACTCATAGTATCACCTCTTTTCAAATTATATCATCTGGAAAGTTCCTTTTTTATATTATAAGGTAGATAATCTATTAAGCAACAATAGATTATCATTATTTAGCCTATAATGATAAAATAAGACTAGATAGAATCGGTGTATTTTGGAGTACACAACATTTTTAGTAAGAACATTATCTGCTAAAATTTATGAAAAGTAACCTTTGTTGAGCGAGGACATCAAGTGATAAAGGAGAGAAGCAGTATGGTGAAGTATACTAATCCAAAAATTGAGAAATTAGGGGTAAATGCAGTAAGCAACTACATAGTGGAATCAGATTATTTATCAGATTTTCTTGCACAACAGAGCACCGAGCCTGCAACAGATGGAACTATAAGGATTTATAATGGTCCTGGAGAGCGTAAACGTGATTTAATTGGAATTGTGCCTGTCCAAGTCAAAGGAACTACCACTAAAAATATTATAAAGTACAATAGACATGAAATCGATATAGTAGACCTAACCTATTATTATAAAGTAGGAGGAGTTGTCTATTTTGTGGTATACGTCACAAATAAAGTTCCTAAAATCTATTATCGTGATTTACTTCGAATAGATATTAAGGAAATCCTAAAAAAAAATGAAAAACTTCGTGGTAAGAAAGAAAAAGGAACAATAACCATCGATTTTCGAGAAGTACCAGTTAATGTAGAGGACTTTCGAACGGTGTTATTGAACTTCCATAAGGATCAGGATTATCAAACAAAAGATTATGTGGAATTAGGTTCCATAAATGAGATAAGTAGAGACTTGACTTTTACAATTATTGCACCAAATAGTAATATTGTTGAAGCGCTAAAATATGTTTCACCAGTACTATATAAAAATGAAGGTGATTTAAAAATTCCCGTAAGAAGATTTAAAATTGGAGAACTAAGCGTTTTTACAAAAAGTGAGTTTTCTATAGGCATTAAGGGAGCAAATAGTTATATTGCTACTGTGATGGAAGGTGAAGAAGAAACAGAAATACAAATTGGTAGTTTGCAGCAATTAATAGTTAAATTTAAAGAAGGCAGATTTAAAGTAGATTTTGAAGCAAAAGGAAAAATCCAAGAGACTATCGAATTACTAGAAATATTACTAGGTATAGTCACTGGAGTAAATTTATATATTGACAATAAACCAGTCACTGAATTTTTTATTGAAGAGGTAAACGAAGATTTTATTAGTCGTGTTAATCACGCTTTAGAATCTTTTAAGAAGACACAAGAAGCTTTAAACCATTGCAAAGTTCCGTCGAATTTTCATTATGAAGAATTAACAGAGAATGATATAGATGTAATCAATAGCATAATGGAGCTATACCAAACATCAATTGATAATACTTGGGGGAAATTTGAATTCAATAATCGGTTAGTGTATTTGTTGAAGCATAAAGGTACTATATACAATTTATTGGATTCAAATGTTGCCCTTGAAATAAATTTTTGGTCGAAACGTGAAGACGGAATTCAATATACAACGACGCCCCTAATATTGATAGATGATTTTTCTAAAATGAATGATACTGAAATTTGCAATATTAAAGGACCTATTGAAAAATTGATTCCAATTCATGAAAAAGCATGTTCTGATATTAATTTAATATGTGTAAGACTAATTGATGCATATGATCAAACGAATAATAATCAATTTCTGCTAGTAGCTTTTGAACTTCTAGAATTAATAATACCATTTACTACTAACAATGAAATACATCTTATTTATTTAAATAAATACCAGATAAAAAAACGTTGGGACAATTTAGTAATGGAAGACATAAATCATTTAGTATCCATCCAAAAAGAGTTTGAAGAAGATAAGAGAATACACTTAGCAACGTTAATTTTGTTGAGTGCTAAAAATGATGCAGCTCAACTTTTAAGTGAACTAAAGAACAATGAGGGTTTTAGTTTAGAAGATATGCCTATTCTAAATTTGTTGGAAAAGAACTAGCAAAGGAACTCTCAAAAAAGTACACAAGAAATGCTACGAAAGAAATGTATCAAAAAGCTTCAGAGAAGATGAAAGAAACGATGAAAGCGAATATTGCACTTGTTGAGAGTATAAGGATTTCTAGTATTTCTAACAAGAAATTGCAATCAGATAATAAAAGTGGACACACGGTGGTTACCTTTAAAGACAATAAATGGGTGGCTAGAATATGTGTATCTGGAGTAGAACATCAACTAGGATCTTTTGTTACTAAAGAAGAGGCCATTGATGCTAGGATAGAAGGGGAAAAATATTTTCAACCTTTGATAAATAAATATAATAATAGACTGGATGTGTTTTATAGTGAACGTAGACCCTTTTGGACGTAAAGTAGAACTGATGATTATTGGAAATGGACTGGATGTTAAAGCAAATCTGGCATCAACTTTCGTAGATTATTATAAACATCGATGCAAACTAATGAGGCTAGAATATAATGAAGATGATTTCTATAGACTAAAAAGTAAAAATTACTTTCCTATGAAGGTGAAAATGCAACAATTTCCTTCAATAAGACGTTGCAATATTGAAATTCTTTCGATAGATGCTGAAACTGCCATAAACGAAAATATTACTTTTTGGGATTTAGTTCTTTTTTTTTGCCTTTAAGGTAGAAGGTGATTTAAAATGGTGTAATATTGAGTCTAAAATAGAAAGGGTTCTAAATAAATTAGGAGGTTACTTGAGTGATCCTATAAATATAATTTTAAATAATTGCGGATTTGGAGAAAATCTGGAGGATGAACAAGAAAACGATTTGTACAATTTAATGGAAGAAAGGCTAGAAGAGAAGGATAAATATGTGTTAAGTGTAGCTTTCATTCATAAACTAAATTCTTATAGTAATTGTTCATTAGAGGAATTTTTAATGTTAGAGTTGAATAAATATGAAAAATACTTTTCGGACTACATAAAGACTGAAGTAACTAATAAATATGAGGAGTACCATAAAACAAGAAATAATATCCTGACTAAATTAAGTGGTGGCCTGGGAGCTACACATAGTATAAGCGTTATGAATTTTAACTTTACGCCTAATCAATTTAGTGATTCAGTAAAGTTAAATGAAAAAATTGGACTTGCACATGTAAACGTTCACGGTTCCTATCTAGCAAATAGTATCTTTGGCATAGATACTAAGAGCCTAGAAGATATTGATACTATTGGAAGCGGCTATAGGTTTACAAAAACATATAGGAAACTAACTCTTAAAACGAAACGGTCTACAGAGATACTTTATCACGATATAACAGATATTATCTTCTATGGTCATTCACTTGGCCAAGCTGATTATGCTTATTTCCAAAGCATTTTTGATTATCTAGATATTTATAATAACACCATTGTACTAACTTTTTATTACTCTGATTATAAGGAAAATGTGCGTGAGGAACAGACAATAGCAGTTAGAAATTTGATTGAAGAATACGGAAAGACTTTTGATAATAAACATAAAGGGAAAAACTTGTTACATAAATTATTACTGGAAGAGAGAATTAGTGTAACAGATTTAGAGATTTATGAAGAAGATTATAGTTCAAAGGACATGAAATAAAAAGGGATAAACACCATTGCGAGGAGAAATCTTAATGGAAAATAAAATATTGAATGAAGATTGCTTAACAGGTATGTTGAAAATTAAAGATAATTCAATTGATATGATTCTGTGTGACCTACCTTATGAAATACATGGGATGAATTGATAGACTTAGAAAAATTATGGATACAGTATGATCGAATAATTAAAGAAAATGGGGCAATTATTTTAACCGCACAAACACCGTTTGATAAAGTGCTAGGAGCAAGCAATATAGATAATTTAAGATATGAATGGATCTGGGAAAAGACTGCAGCAACAGGACACTTAAATGCCAAAAAGATGCCTTTAAAAGCCCATGAAAATATATTAGTTTTCTATAAAAAATTACCGATTTACAATCCTCAAAAAACGGTAGGTCACACAGCTGTTCATTCCTATACAAAAAAACAAACTGATGGATCAAACTATGGAAGAACAAAAGCTGGAATTACTGGAGGCGGTAGTACAGAGCGTTACCCACGCAGCGTGTTAACCTTTAAGTCAGATAAACAAAAGTCAAGCTTACATCCGACTCAAAAACCGGTTGCTTTATTCGAGTATCTTATTAAAACGTACACTAATGAAGGGGGACTGGTATTATATAATTGTATGGGCAGTGGTACAACTGCTATAGCGTGTCTTAATACTAATAGAAAATATATTGGTTTTGAAACAGATGTGGGTCATTACGAGTCTTCATTATCAAGAATTGCTAATCATTGCTGCATGCTTAAAGAAGTGCAGATTTAAAATTAGATACCTTTATAATTTTATTAAATTATAGTTGACTATTAAATTATAATTTAGTATAATGAGGGTCATGAAAAGAGAGCCATGCGCTAACATGACTCCCTAACAGTAGCACCGCTTAAAAGACGGCGGCCATTGACTAATAATTACACGAAGTAACCATCGATCAGCTCACTAAAGTGGATTAGATGGTTATTTTTTTGGCTTATTAAAGTCGAGAATCATCACGACGAGGGTGGCAAATACCACCGCAAACGTCAGTGCTTCATACACAGACACGGCTATTCCTTTCTAGGAGTAAAACCTTCTATAACCAAGAGGCATCACCCCCGTTCCTGGAGATTTAGCCACCATCTTTTTCACTTTACTACTGCTTTTCTTATTATATCATAATAATATAGAATATGATTACAAATTGTAGAATAGCTTAAAGACCATATGAAAAGGAGCCTGGGCATCTTTCATACGGTCTTTAATTTTAAAATAATATACAAAAATAGAGCACTATATCTTGTGGAATCATGTGAAATATAGTACAATATATATGAAATTAAAGTATTTTGAGTCGGAATTTGCATTTGTGCGTGCAAAATCTCAAATAATTTCACACAAGAAGTTATTTTAAAAAAATCGATATTTTTATTATATAGCTTCGTTGCAGTAAAAGCAACCTTTTTTTTGAAAGGATAAGAAAAAAATGCACAAATATATTAAGGGAGTTATATATGAAGAGAAAATTTTCAGAAGAATTCGAGCTACAAGGAACACAAAAAGACTTTCAGTTTGTAGATATTAAACTTTGGACAGACCAAGCATTGTTTATCGACCCATCTCTAATAGCGAATGCTCAACACAAGGAAAATCAAAATGGGAGTATAGAAACGAATTATGCCACAAGGGCTCATAATTCTTTACAAAGCTTTTTTTCTACATTTTTTGAAATGTTCAAAGATATTAGTCCTTCTAAATTAATAAAGAAAAAAGATCAAGGAAGGAAAGGTATTAATCGGGATGAAATGATTTTAAATCTATTACAATATTCGACAGAAAATAATGCCTTGCACTTGGGCTATACTGCTGATGAATCAAAGGGAACAGGTTGTTCCCCGAAAATGATATATGATTTTTTCTCCAATATGAAATTTAAACATCCCAGTATGTTTGACTTTGTAAATGAGCCTTTTCATGCAACTGGATTTATTAATGAAATTGGGAAAGATAGATCGACAGATTTAACGGTATCTATTATTTTAGATGTATTATGTGATTTCACATTGTCTATATGTACTCAGTATTCTATTCCTACCAAAGAATTTGAGAACTATAGACACTATTGGGATCCAAACGAAAAAATGTGGAAAACACGAAATTATGATTTACCTACCAATAATAATGGGGAGCCAATTGTGCTGGTACCTAAATCCTTCGTAACTAATAAATTTCAATACGATGCAGAATATGTGCTAAAGAATTATATCTTAGAAGAAAAATTGGATGAATTGCGAGCACAATATCCTTCAAAAAGATTGATTAAGAGCGACGCCTTAAAAAAACTCCGATTAGAGCATCCGGATGCATTTAATAAAGACCTTGTTCTAGAGTATTTTGTAGAGAAACCAGGTTCTTATAAGAATTTTATGCAACGTGTAAATAACGGTATCCTCGGAACCCATCGTGGATTGTTAACTGACGATGAAATAGAAAAGGCAACAAGCGAGACTCAAGAAGGAGATTGAATTTTACAATCGTATTATTTGAAACATACATGGCCTATTTTATGTGAAAATATGATTTATAGAACATTGTTGCCAATCTAACTCAATGACATTGAGTTAGATTGGTATAAATGTCGTAAATACTGGTATTCTAAGAGGGAAGACGATTTTCGTTTTCTCTGTTTTTCTGCATTCATTTGGAATATTACTTAATATACAAAATAACGATGTTAAGTAATAATTGATAAAGTTGTTGTTTTTTAGATTGAAGATGTACAACCAATCAAAAATTTGGAGCAACTTACTTTGGTGAAAGACATTTCATATCTTTATCCCAAGACGATATTGAAGAAAGAAAAGTCTTACAATTTTTCAAGCGGTATTAATACAATCTATCGAATTTCTGATTTGTTGAGTTTGAAGTAAAGGGATATAGTTTAATGTTGCAAATAGAGTTATAAAAAATAATTATTTTTAATTAACTGTTTATATTGTATAAAATAGTGTATATAAACACATTTTGTGAATTTTTGAGCGTTTGAAAAGTTTGAATCACCCAGATTGTGACGATTACAAGAGCTTTTTAGACAAAAAAAGGTCGTTCAAGACAAGAATCGGACATTTCATTACAATTTTGGTTATACATAAAAATATTATGTTATATTTATGTAGCCCTATTTCTAATTATTGATATATCTTGCTATTTTAGGTAAAATATACAATGAAAAAAGTTACTTTAAAACCGATGTACTTAGAATTATGTCTCAAGAAATATTTAAGTACGAAATAAAATTTGATGCCTATTTAAGAGAATGTGCCAAAAGTACAGATTACCAGCGCATTGCAGAAGAAAATTTAAGCAAATTGGTACAGGAAGATAATAATCAGAATGTATTAGCAAATGTTCTTAGTTTTAATTATACTCATATTCCTTCAAAAGTGACTAGCGAAGAGGGTGATGAGATTAGTATTAAAGTGAAAGATAATGTTCATGGTAAATTAGGGAATGAAATTATTTTTGGAATTGATCACGGTACTATAGATAATGATACCCCTTTGTATAATTTTACAAAAACTTATAGGAAATTATATGAGAATAAAGACTCCGAAGAATCTGTACTGAGCATAGATATAAAAGTGATAAAGATTTACGGTCACTCTCTAAGTAACGCAGATTATGCTTATTTTCAAAGTATTTTTGATTTTTTAAATATCTATGAAAATCCAATCAACATTATCGTATACTATACCAAATACAAGGAAAATGAAGCAGAAATCAGACAAGAACTTTCAAATGCTGTTCAAAAGCTCATTAGTAGATATGGTCAGTCTATGGATAACAAAGAAAAAGGCAAAAATTTATTGCATAAACTATTATTGGAAAATCGTTTAACTATAAAGAAAATTAACCTGAAGGAAGCATCGAAAAGAAGAAGATTTGCACCGGCAATTGACGGCACCAAATACGAAGCCAGATATGCAACAAGTCTATGCAGTGAAATCAAGAAGCGTTCATACCCAATTGCTGAAAGCCATCGAACAAGAGAATATCCTAGAAAAATATTTGGCTTTTGAACAAAGTCATGGCCCGTTTTTTAATGCATTAGCCGAACTCATTCAAGCGACTGGACGCGCGGTGCAAGAGTTGCTACATCATGTGACTTTTAACGATAAAACAGGCACTTACGCTGTGCCGAAAAGTGCGGCAAACAGCTTGTTGCTTATGAAAAAAGCGCTGGATAACGCACGAACAGAAAATGATAAAGACCTATATCCAGATGACTGGGAAGATTACACGGTATTAGCCTATACATATGTGAATAATCAAGGTGAAACTGTCACGATGTGGTTACTTGAAAAAGATGGAAAACGGGTAGAGAACAAGGAATTACAAGACTTCTTAGAAAAACATGGTCAGGAATTACCAGCTATTTCTTATATAGAACTTTCCGGGGAAGAACTAGAACGGCGAGTAAATGATAGTTGGAAAGATGGAGTAAACTATTTAACTGGGCAAAAAGTTTCGGGATTTTCCGGTGGTGTATTAAGATCCTCAGCTTATGTTGCGAGTGTGAAAAAGACATTGGATTCTGCTGAACTTATTGATATTGGTCTAGGATTGGGAACAGCAGCAATGCGATATACACCGCTACTAGCTGAACAAATTGAAAAATTGAGATTAGCCAAAGTAGGGCGTTGGATGTCAGTAGATGAGTTTGAAAAAATGCTTGAAACTGGTAAGGTGCAAATGTCGAGAAATGGAAACAGGACTTATGTGGCTTATCCGGCAGATAAAGATGCCTTTCCATCCGCAGCAGATGATGCACTATACGCTGAATTTAAGGTGAATGAAAAAACGATTTATCCAGCTGGTAAAGAAGGCTGGGCGCAAATACCAGGGCCGGGCTCATTAATCGACAGGTTTAATCAAAAAAAAGGATTACCTGGAATAACTGAAATGCCAGATGCTCTTGATATTAACAACTTAGGAGGAAAATAATTATGCAAAACGATATGTATAATAACATTCGTTTGAGTGTAATCCAATTGATAGATTCAAAAAAAGAAAATCTGAAGGAGAATAATATAAAATTAACAATTATAAAGAATGAAAAAGACGGTTATGTTGTAGAACTGGATAATGACAAATGCATGGCAGAAATTGTAGTTGAAGAACCTACTTATACCCCATATCGCTATATTTCATTTGAAGTAGTTTCTTTGATGGATGGAAAAGTTAAAATTATCTATTCTTGGTATGATGATGAAACAAGTCAATGGAGCGATATTGAGAAAGAATTAAATAAAGGAATTCAATTTCTAAATAATTTTAAAACGATGGAGCAATAAAAGAACATTATTGCTGTACTTAAATTCCTATAAGGAAATATAATCACAAACAGTAAAAATTAACCTATAACTATAAAAATGATAAAAAAGACATATTATAAATAAGAGTGTATGTTTGTATAAAATGTGCAAACGTACACAATGAATTTAATAAGAAATACAAAAAGTGAACTCGTATATCCAAATAAAAGTGTTTAATCTGTGTAAATTAACTTTAGACTATCAAGTAAGCAGTATCGCATAACAGGATTAGTTCCAACAAGCTATGGTAAGAAACTATATGCTTTTAAATATCAGGATGTACGTGCAATAGGTACACTTAAAGGCAAAAAATAGATTAACAACTAAAAAATGTAGGACATTGGTTCTTTAATTCCAAAGCATATTAAGGAGTAATAGTATAGTGAAAAGAATAATTTTAACAAGTACATTAATCGTTTGGACAATAGTATGCATTTACATGAGTATTTCTATGGTTAGTAATAATACTGGCATTGCTTTTCCAATTTGGCTTCACATCATTCTTTTAATCTGCTTCTTAGCGACAAGTATAGTAAATGTGAAGAAAAAAGAATATCTTTGGAGCACTATGTTATTTGAAGGCGAGCTAGTAGTTCTATTAAGTTTAATTATTGTATTAGTCTAACGGATGTAAATATATGAATAGATGGATGTTCCAAACTAAATAGGAGTATTGTTAACTCAAACCTCTCAAGTAAGCAGTGTCACTACTGCTTACTTTTTTTGGTTGCTTTTATGTAGATGCCGTGCTTACTTCTCTCAGATGCCCAATCATTCATTTCACGTACTTTTTCTGAAAGCTCATCCGCCGGAATAAGCCGCCCATCCACCAAAACAGACGGATTAATCAAACGCATTTTCTTCTTATGATGATAAGTAAAGTCTACCTCATTTTCTTCCAAATGGGGACTCGCGAGCAACTGAATTTTCTCCCGAGCATCTGAATTCGCATTCAATTTAGCCAATAATTCAGCATCAGTCAACCGAAGATCAGCCGTCGTAATCGTCTCCTGCTGAAACGCAATGCGCATTGCTTCAGCCAAAATCTCATAACTATAAACATTCAGCGGATCATAAAAATAATCAATCACTTCCGAATAATATTGCGCAACAAACCATTCTGCAAGAGCGATATTTGCCAAATAAAGCCGCCCATCAACCATTACTAAAGCCTGCAAAAATTCTTTCACCTCAGCCAAACTAATTTTCCCATGGCGATACAAATCTTGAAGCGTGTAATCAATCCGGTCAGCACAAAGCTCCGGGGCTTCTTGCTCCAAAATTTTCCACTTCGAAATATCATTAAAAATCCCTTCAAAAGAATAACCATACTTCTCTAAAATGGCAGGAATCGTCGAAGTTTTTACAAAGTCCTCAAAAATCTGCTCATGATAATCTTCCTCTTCAAAATCAAGCGCATAATCCACCACATGCGAAAAAGCAGTGTGCGATACGTCATGCAATAATCCAGCAATTTGCTCCTCCAAAGAGCCACCGAACTTTCTAATAAAAAGCATCACACCAATCGAATGATCAAGCCGGCTAAGGTCCCAAAGTGGATTTACTAAATAACTCGAACCACCTTGATGCACGTGTGCTAGCCGGGAAACCAATGGACTTTGGATTAGTTCAGCCAAAACTGGTTCTATTTCAAATGTTCCGTACAGCGGGTCTGTCATTTTCATCATATTCACCTCTTTTTTTTAATTATATATTAGCGAACAAATGTTTTCCATGCTTTCCCTAGCAATTCCAATTTTGCTGAGAAAGTTTATAAAAAAATTACTGAAATAACCGAAGATGCGATTGATAAAATGAAAACCAGCTCAGGTGGCGTTAGGCTAGTTCTTGTTGGCGGTGGTAGTGTGATTATTCTAGACGAAATCCCGTTGGTGTATCATCTGGCTAATGCGCCCAGATTGCACATGAAAGTTGTGGGGAATTTGGTTTAAGGGAAGTAAACAGTGGAACATTCCAGTCATTTTTTATAAAGTAATCCCACGTGTATAAAAATACGGTTTATACACGTGGGATTATGGTTCTATATGAAATAGGTTATTTATTAGAAGGGTTAAATGGCTTATTTTATTTTTCAATGTATAAAATTATGTATATTGACACAATTTGTGTTATTTTGAACATAAATTTAAGTAAATCAATTCTTAATGTATTGATTTTCGCCTAAAATGGGTCGTTCATGACAAGAATCGGACATTTCATTACATTTTTGGTTATACATTCATTTTCTATGCTATGGTTTTAGTAGGAATAACTATTTTGGTACAGGAAGTAAGCTTGTAGTACATGTATTTCCTTCATTAGTTGCCCTGTATGATTTACCAAATTATTTTTCAAAAGCATATAAGCCACAACAAGTGAAATACTTTAAATAAATCTCATATCTCAGGAAGTGTAGCTAAATGAAAAAGTATAAAAAATGGTGGATAACGATTGGTATCATATTTCTGCTTAGTGTTATTGGATACGTTTATTGGTTTGCGATTCCCGAACATATGGCGAATAAAGCAGTGGGTAACTATCTAGCAGAACAAAAAATCAAATCTAGTCAAATTGAAACAAGAGTGATAAAGAAAGATTGGAAAATGGGTGGTTATCTTACAACGATAATATTTAAAGATGATCCAAATCTAAAGTATGAATATAGCTATGATGAAAGAATAGACTTACCTTACCATGTTTTTGTGGACGCTTATAAAGATGGTTCGGGACAAACAGAAGGTGAGATGAAACACCCACCATTAGAAGAACAATTGGAGGAGATGAATAAATCGAAGTAGCTTCAAATTAAGCGGAGTTAAAAACTTCGCTAATTTAGTTTGCTAGGAATTGTGTATTTTTAACAACAATAAGCTGTAGAATAGGCGGAGCATTTTCGCCGCCTCTTTTTATATGTGTATAATAAATCACATTTTACTTTGATACGAATCAATAGGTGATTTTTTATTGTCTAACTCTAATATCGAGCTCTTAAACGTATTTAATTCAAGAAACACGAAAAATCCATTTTTCAAAAACATATAAGCCACAACAAGTAAAATACTTTAAATAAATCTCATGTCTTAGGAAGTGCTGCTGAATGAAAAAGTATAAAAAATGGTGGATAACGATTGGTATAGTGTTAATTCTTTGCGTTATCGGATATGTTTATTGGTTTGTAATCCCTAAACATACGGCGAATAAAGCAGTGGATAACTACCTAGCAGAACAAAAAATCAAATCCAGTCAAATTGAAACAAGAGTGATAAAGAAAGATTGGAAAATGGGTGGTTATCTTACAAAGATAGTATTTAAAGATGATTCCGATTTAAAATATGAGTATGTTTATGATGAAAGATACGAATATCCTCATCATATTTACCTCATTGCATTTAAAGATGGCTCAAGTCAAGAGGATAACCAGATGAAACACCCATCATTACAAGAACAATTGGAAGAGATGAATAAATCGAAGTAGCAGTAAATTAAGCGGAGTAAAAACTCACTAATTTAGTCTGATAGAAATTGTGTATTATTAACAACAATAAACTTTAGAAGAGGTGGAACATTTTCGCCTCCTCTTTTTATAGGTTTATAATAAATCACATTTTACTTTTATACGAATCAATAGGTGATTTTTTATTGTCTAAATAGGATATACTTCATAAAACATCTTTCCCTAATCTAATACCAAACTATTAGTAAACGTATTTGATTAGGGAAATGTGGAAAATCCATTTTGCGAAAGCATATAAGCCACAACAAGTTAAATACTTTAAATAAATCTCATGTATTAGGAAGTGTTGCTGAATGAAAAAGTATAAAAAATGGTGGATAACGATTGGTATAGTGTTAATTCTTTATGTTATCGGATATGTTTATTGGTTTGCGATTCCCAAACATACAGCAAATGAAGCAGTAGATGATTACTTAGCAGCGCAGAAGATAAATTCAACGCAAGTTAAAACGAGGGATATTCAAAAAGATTGGACTAGAGGAGGATACTATGTCACGATAGTGTTTAAGGATGACCCTAATTTAGTGTATGAATACAACTACAATAGTAAAAGGAATACGCCTTACCATATTAATCTACTTGTTTTTAAAGATGGCTCGAGTCAAGAGGATGACCAAGTGAAGCATCCACCACTACAAGAGCAAAAGGATTAAAGCAGAAACCCAAGCATTTTAAGTAAGCAGTGCTACTACTGCTTACTTTTTTGTATTACTTTTATGTAAGCTCGGCATAAAAAGTATCACTCCAATCGGATAATCAAGCAGGCTAAGGTCCCAAAGTGAATTTACTAAATAACTTGAGACACCTTAATGCACGCGAGCTAGCCAGGAAGCCAAAAAGCTTTGGATTAGTTCAACCAAAATCTGTCATTTTCATTCAAGGAGATAATAAAGCACCAATCTTTCCCATGCTTTCCCTAGCAATTCCAACCCCACCTGAGATACAATTAACCCAAACAAACGAAACGGGGCGGATGCCATGGCGGAATCACTCATTACTAAAAAAGCGATTGCTGGTGGGCTGATGGAGCTTTGTCAGCATAAGAGGTTTGAAAAGATTAGTATTGCGGATATTACGAATATTTGTGGGCTTAATCGGCAAACTTTTTACTATCATTTTACAGATAAATACGATTTGCTTACTTGGACGTATGAAAATGACTTTTTCCATTGTTTGGCGGATGGGATTACGCTTGGAAATTGGGATAAACATGTGCTGAAAATGCTGGAATCGATTAAAGAAAATGCTGATTTCTATAAAAATACGGTTTCCGCGGATGCGAGTATTCTTTCTTTTTGCTTTTCAAAACTAACGAATTCGCTGTTTATGGATTTATTTGAGAAAATTGATACGAATGCGACTGTGAATGAAGCGGACCGGGTTTTTTATGCGGAATTCTTTTCTTACGGATGCTCTGGTGTATTGATTAAATGGATTACACGCGGTTTCAAAGAAGCGCCAGAAACAATCGCGAATCAGCTATTTCGACTTGCGAAGGATACGGAGTTTTTGGCAAACAGCATGTACCGCGAAAACTAGACAATATGGCGAATTTGTCTAAAAACCAGACATAAAGGTTCTTTTGCCCAGATTAAAAGCGAACGACAAGCGGTATACTATCTGTATCAAGAAATTGGAGGAGATAGTGATGAAAAATAAAAAACGTACGCTAGTCGCTCTAACTGGGGCTGCAATTGGGACAGGTATTGCCGCAAAGAAAATTTCTGAACAAAAGGCCGCTGAAAAAGAACGGGCAGTGGATGAAGCAATTAAAGCGCGCTATTATGGTGACAAACAAGTGTATTTCGTCGGTGGCGGGATTGCTAGTTTGGCGGGGGCTGTTTATTTAATTCGTGATGCCAATTTTGATGGGAAAAATATTCATATTATTGAAGGGATGCATATTTTAGGCGGAAGTAATGACGGAGCTGGAAGCGTGGAACATGGCTTTGTTTGCCGTGGTGGTCGGATGTTGAATGAAGAAACCTATGAAAATTTCTGGGATTTATTTAGTAGTATTCCGTCGCTTGATATGCCGAACTTTAGTGTGACAGAAGAGATTTTGAACTTTGACCATTTACATCCAACCCATGCGCAAGCGAGATTAGTTGATAAAGATCGCAATATCCTCGATGCGCATTCGATGGGATTTAATAATAATGACCGGATGTTGATGACGAAACTGCTCGCTACTCCGGAAGAAAAACTTGATAATTTAACGATACGTGATTGGTTTGACGAACACTTTTTCGAAACGAATTTTTGGTATATGTGGCAAACCACTTTTGCTTTCCAAAAATGGAGCAGTTTATTCGAATTTAGACGTTATATGAACCGAATGATGTTAGAATTTAGTCGGATTGATACGCTAGAAGGTGTAACAAGAACGCCGCTAAACCAATACGAAAGCTTGATTTTACCTTTAAAAACATTTTTAGATAAACATCATGTTGATTTTACGATTAATCAAACGGTGGAAGATATCGATTTTAAAGATGCGCCTGGAATTACAGCGACAGCACTTCATTTATCGGATGAATCAACTATTGAACTTGGCCCAGACGATGACGTGATTATGACGAATGCATGTATGACGGATAGTGCGACACTCGGCGATATGAATACGCCAGCACCGAAACCAGAAGAAAAACCAATTTCCGGGGAGCTTTGGTATAAAGTCGCGCAAAAGAAACCAAATTTAGGGAATCCAGAGCCATTCTTCGCTCATGAGGAAGAAACAAATTGGCAAAGCTTTACCGTCACTTGTCATGGTGATAAATTATTAAAACGTATCGAACGCTTCACTGGAAATATTCCGGGAAGTGGCGCGCTTATGACATTTAAAGATTCCAATTGGCTTATGAGTACGGTTGTTGCTGCACAACCACATTTTAAAGCGCAAGATGCGAATACTACGATTTTCTGGGGTTACGGATTATATCCAGACCGCGTTGGTGATTTCGTGAAAAAACCAATGAAAGAATGTACTGGGGAAGAAATTTTATATGAATTAATGTGTCATTTGAACTGGCAAGATGATTTTGAAGAAATTAAAGCGGATATAATCAATGTAATTCCGTGCTATATGCCGTACATTGACGCGCAATTCGAACCGCGGGCAATGAGCGATCGTCCGGCTGTTGTTCCGGAGGGCAGTACAAACTTCGCGATGATTAGCCAATTTGTGGAAATTCCAAAAGATATGGTTTTCACCGAAGAATATTCCGTTCGCGCTGCTAGAATCGCCGTGTATACGTTACTTGATATTGACAAAAAAATCTGTCCAGTAACACCACATAATCGTGATCCAAAAGTGCTAGCGAAAGCAACCCAAACCATGTTTAGATAAAGTGAAAAAGTAGCTATTTGTGACAGAATAGCTACTTTTTTAGTGCGAGACAGGACAAACGGCTGATATTTACGAAATAGCATTGCTTGTGAACCATAAAACAGCTATAATCTTTATAGACGAAAACAAGACCTGAAAAGAGGCTGAACAATGGAAAAAAGCTCCATTTATGGATTAACATGGACAAATTTAACAGAATGGCTAGAGGCACACGGTCAAAAGAAATTCCGCGCGACACAAGTGTGGGACTGGCTTTATAGAAAACGTGTCAAAACTTTTGAAGAAATGAGTAATGTTCCAAAAGAAACAATTGAACTTTTAACAGCGAATTTTGTGATGAACACTTTAGAAGAACAAGTGGTACAAGAATCTACAGATGGCACAACGAAATATTTATTTAAGCTGAGTGACGGGAACTTAATTGAAACCGTGATGATGAAGCAAGAATATGGCTTGTCGGTTTGTGTAACGACCCAAGTTGGTTGTAATATCGGCTGTACTTTTTGTGCGAGTGGGCTTTTGAAAAAAAGTCGCGACTTAACTGCTGGCGAAATCGTGGAACAAATTATGAACGTACAGCATTATTTGGATGGACGTAATTTGGAAGAACGCGTGAGTCACGTGGTTGTAATGGGAATCGGGGAACCGTTTGATAATTACGATAATGTGATGGACTTCTTGCGTGTGATTAATCATGACAAAGGCCTCGCAATCGGCGCGCGCCATATCACTGTTTCGACAAGTGGCCTTGCACCGCGCATTATTGATTTTGCCAATGAGGATTTCCAAGTTAACTTAGCGATTTCCCTCCATGCGCCGAACAATGAACTGCGGACGAGTATTATGCGTATTAACAAGACCTATTCAATTGAGAAATTGATGGAAGCAATCCATTATTACGTTAACAAAACTAACCGCCGAATCACGTTTGAATACATTATGCTAAAAGGTGTAAACGACCACAAAAAAGAAGCGCTCGAACTTGCGGCACTTCTCGGCGAACATCGTCATTTAGCTTATGTTAACTTGATTCCTTATAACCCGGTGGACGAGCATATCGATTATGAACGCAGCACAAAAGAAGACGTACTTGCTTTCTATGATACGCTTAAGAAAAACGGTATTAATTGCGTTATCCGTCGTGAACATGGGACAGATATTGATGCCGCGTGTGGGCAACTTCGTAGTAAACAAATCAAACGAGTTGGCGTGCGCGAACGGATGAAACAAAAACAAGCAGCAGCGGAAGAATAATATGTAAACTATCTGGTTTCCATTTGGAGATTGGATAGTTTTTGTTTATACTTAAGTTACCTAAAGCAATTGAAGGAGGACAAAAATCATGGAAGTAGAAATTGTCGAACGAAATGCTTTTACAGCCGTCGGAAAAAAACGAACTTTTTCGGTTGAAAATGATGCGCAAAAAGAAAAAATCAGCCAATTTTGGCAAGAAGTAAACGCAAATGGCGATGCAGAACGAATCAACGAATTAGCCGAATTCGCAACAATTGACGGTATTTTAGGCGTCTGCCAAATGAACGGCGACCAAATGGACTATTATATCGCGATTGAATCCGAACTCACCCCACCAGCAGACATGGAAAAACTAACCATCCCAGCAAGCAAATGGGCCATCTTCAAATCAGTCGGCCCACTACCAAACGCAATCCAAAAAGTGTGGGAATACATTTACGGCGAATGGTTCCAAACATGCAACTATACCCATGGAAACGCTCCAGAACTAGAAGTCTACACAGAAGGTGACACAACTGCCGTTGATTATTATTCCGAAGTCTGGATTCCGGTGGTTGAAAAAGACTAACAAACCAAAGAACAAATTTCATTGATTGTGAAATTTGTTCTTTTTAAATCCCACTCCAAACCCATTCCCTAAAATTGACATTGAGAATCATTATCAATATAATGGAAGGAACTAGCCTATTATACATACAATACAATTATCCAAGGGGGATTTAAGAATGATTATTGTAACTAATACGATTAAGGTAGAAAAAGGCGCAGCAGAGCACGTTATCCGTCAGTTCACAGGCGCAAATGGCGACGGACACCCAACAAAAGATATCGCAGAAGTAGAAGGTTTCCTAGGCTTCGAACTATGGCACAGCAAACCAGAAGACAAAGACTATGAAGAAGTAGTCGTAACAAGCAAATGGGAAAGCGAAGAAGCTCAACGCAATTGGGTGAAAAGCGATTCCTTCAAAAAAGCACACGGCAGAACAAAAGACACTAGAGAACAAAGAGAAGACCGCAAAGGCATCGTAGGAAATGCAATCGCTCGTTTTGAAGTGGTTCATGTGCAAAACCCTGTGATTGTTGAAAAATAAGAAGTGAGTAAACAAGCCATTTCGAGGTAGATGGCTTGTTTTTTTGTTTTCAGATGAGAAAATAAATACAGTGTTTTTCTTTCCAAAAGCCCCTTTACTAGCAACCCACAATCCAATCATGCTATAATTCTCTAAATGATAACGTTTATCATTTAAGGGGGGATTAAACATGATTGAAAAAACAATTATGGAACGTCGTAGCATTAAAAAAGCGAACGACGAGCCAATTTCAAGAGAAACGGTGAACACGATTTTAGAGCAAGCTGCCTATGCGCCTTTTCACAGCAAAGTAGAGCCGTGGAATGTATACGTATTGCACACACTTGCTGAAAAAGAGCGTTACATCGAGAAAATCATTGAGTTTAACGAACGCGAACAAGGGGTTAGTTTTTCTGAAGCAGAGATTGCGGATTTAAAAGCAGGCTATGCGAAGAAAATTATTACGCCGCCATACTTACTCATTGTGACCACGAATATTATCGGTCACGGGAAAAAGGATTTCGAATCAATCGGGGCAACTAGTGCATTTATCCAAAACATTCAATTACTTGGCTGGGAAGCGGGAATTGGGATGATTTGGCGGTCAAATAGATTTATTTTTGATGCGAAGTTTGCGGATGATTTAGGTATCCCTGCTGAGCAAAAAATTGTCGGAACTTTGCACTTAACTAGCTTAGCCGAAGTTCCTGAAGCGAAACCGCGCCGTCCGTTGAATGAATGGGTGAAGAATTTAGCCGATTTGTAAGATTGATGTTTCGTGTGATTAGCGTTACAATGATACAAGTGTAAGAAATAAGGAGGCGAGCAAGATGGCAGTTCCAGCTAGACGTACGTCCAAAGCGAAGAAAAACAAGCGCCGTACGCATAAAGGCTTAACAACACCAGGTTTGAGTCGCGATAGTGAAACAGGCGAATACCGTATGTCACACCGCATCTCACCAGACGGCACTTATAAAGGTCGCACAATTATCGAAAAATAAGAGGATTTGTTCCAGCGATTGGAACAAATTCTTTTTTTTGTGATACTATAATGGAAAGAGTTAAATACACAAAAAGGAGTCTGATTTTGACATGACAGAAGAATTTGTGAACAAAGAAGATGCGCTAAAAAATTATAATGTAAAAGAGTTTCGTACACCAGATGGCTATACGAGCGATATGATTTTAACTACAGTAAAAGAAGTAAACGGGAAACCAACATTACATATTTTATTAATTAAACGAAGCAGTACCAATGCGGAAGGCAGACCAAATATCGAAGGCGGAAAATGGGCGGTTCCGGGCGGCTTTGTCGATGAAAATGAGTCAGCTGACCAAGCTGCTGAACGTGAACTTGAAGAAGAAACAAGTTTGACTGGTATTCCGTTGATTCCGTTTGGGGTATTTGATAAACCGGGTCGTGATCCGCGCGGTTGGATTATTTCGCGGGCATTTTATGCGATTGTGCCACCAGAAGCTTTAGAGAAACGCGCGGCTGGGGATGACGCGGCGGATATCGGCCTTTTCTCAATGACAGAAGCTTTGGAACTGCCACTTGCTTTTGACCATTTAGATATGCTTAAAAAAGCGTATAGCGCGATTACGGAAGAGTTTTTACTGACAACAGCAATTTGTGATTTCTTGCCAGAAACTTTCTCAGCCGAACTACTTTACCAAACGTTAGATGGTTGCACGAAGCCAGGTATTTTGCCGGATGAAGTAGAATTTATGGAGAATATCGAGTATTTACCGTATTTAGAAAAAGTTGGTGAGTTATACCGATTTAATGCGGATGCTGAAGCAGGAAGTATTTATTTTTAATAGAAAAGGAGCCACCGATTTGGTTGGCCCCTTTTTTTATAGGAAATGCTTTTTACCATAACGTAATGCGAAATCTTTAAAAGCCTTGGAAGCAGGCGAAATGTAGTGGTTTTTCAAACTTGCTAGATAGATAAAACGATCGTGTTTTGGTTCGTTGATGGATAAAACTTTGACATTGTAGTGTGCTAATGAGGAGATTTTTGGCATGATAGAAATACCGTAATCAACACTCACAAGCCCAACCATTGCGGTATCCTCCTCTACATAACAGCCGATTTTAGGTTGAATATTTATTTCCGCAAAAAGAGAATCAATAAGCGGTCTCAGCCCACTGGTGTCAGAAAAGAAAATATACGAATAATCTGCGGTGTCTTGTAAATCAATCGAATCATATTTGGCAAGTGGGTGGTTTTCGGCAACGACAACAACTAACTCTTGTTTTGTTAATGGTAAAAACTCAATATCAGGTTCATTTTCGACGTAGGAGCAAATCGCTAGGTCGAATTTTTCATTTTTTAGATCAGGGATAATTGATTTAGTGGCACCTTGGAAAAAGGAAAATGTGATGTCTTTATGGCTTTCGACTTTGGTGAAATTCTGGACGAGCTCTGGAACCGTATGGGCGCCCATGGTGTAAATAAACCCTAAATCAATATTTCCGTGCGATGGGCTCGTTAATTCGTGTAACAGTTTTTCACCTTTTTCTAGTTCGGCGAGGGATTTTTTCACATAAGTTAAATAAAAGCGACCGTATTTAGTTAAACGAATATTGCGGCCTTGTTTTTCAAATAAATAGACACCAAGTTCTCGCTCAAGCTCTGCAATAGAGTGGCTTAAGCTGGGCTGGGTAATGGATAATTCGGCAGCTGCAATAGTATAATGCTCTTTTTCAGCCAGCTTTTTAAAATAGTATAATTGACGCAAATTCATGAAACTACCTCCTCGGAATGCCTTGATAACTCTATTGTAAGCGATTGTATAGAAAAAATCTATGGATAAATCGAAAAATATACATTAGATTAATAATTATTCCTGACTTATAATGAAAGAGAAATAAGATTGTGCATTATTGAACGTGAATAATGTAACAAATCATTTGCTGAGATTATAGTCGCAGGAGGCTTATTATGACAGATTATCCGAGTATTTTTGAACCATTAACTGTAAAAAGAATGACCATTAAAAACCGTGTGATAATGCCACCAATGGGGACAAACCTAGCTGGATTAAATGGCGAATTTTTAGAAGAACATATGAATTATTATGAACAACGCGCAAAAGGTGGGACAGGTCTAATCACTATTGAAAACGCTTGTGTAGATTTTCCTTATGGTACAAACGGAACAACGCAACTTCGAATCGATAATGACCAATACATTCCTGGATTTTACAAATTAACAGAACGTCTTCATAAACATGGAACTTGTGTATCCATCCAAATCAACCACGCTGGAGCATCTGCTTATCCAGCACGTTTGAATGGACTTCAACCGGTTTCCGCATCAGATATTCCATCTAAAAAAGGTGGCACTGTACCGCGCCCGCTTACAGTAGAAGAAATTTATGAAATCGTCAATAAATACGGAGATGCTGCAAGACGCGCCCAACAAGCTGGCTTTGATGCAGTCGAAATCCACGGCGGACACTCGTACTTACTATGCCAATTTTTATCGCCACTTTACAACAAACGAACAGATGAATTTGGTGGAACGCCTGAAAACCGCGCCCGTATCGTCAAACTAATTTTGGAAAAAGTCCGCGCGGAAGTTGGTCCATTTTTCCCAATCGTACTGCGTTTTAGTGCAGATGAATTTACAGAAGGTGGCAACCATTTAGAAGACATTTTGGAACTGCTAGATTATTGCCAAGAAGAAGCGGATATTTTGAATGTATCAGCGGCGATTAACGATAATTTATACTTGCAAATTGACCAAATGAACTTGGAAGATGGCTGGAGAAGCTACCTTGCAAAAGCGGTGAAAGATAAATTTAACAAACCAACGATTACTTCGGGGAACATCCGTAGTCCAAAAGCAGCAGAGAAAATATTGTCAGAAGGATACGCTGATTTACTTGCGATGGGACGTGGTTTAATTGCTGAGCCAAACTGGGTGAACAAAGTAGCAACTGGCCAAGAAGATATGCTTCGAAAATGTATTTCTTGTAATATCGGGTGTGCGGATCACCGAATTTCTAAGTCGAAGCCAATCCGTTGTACGGTGAATCCAGATATTATTCATGAAGATAAATACAAAGAAACAAAAGTAACTCGTCCGACCAATGTTGTCGTAATTGGCGGCGGAACAGCAGGGCTTGAAGCAGCTTGTACGGCGGCCGAAGTTGGCTGTAACACAACGCTAATTGAAGCGAATGAACAAACTGGTGGCTTGGCGCGTGCCATTGCTAACCTTCCAGACAAAAGTAGAATTGCCGATTTCCCTAATTATTTAGCGAACCGAGCAGAAAAATTAACCAATTTAAAAGTTATTACAGGCACTAAAGCTGATACTGCGCTTATTGATACATTTAATCCTGATGTGGTAGTAAATGCCACAGGATCCAAACCATTACTTCCACCAATTAAAGGTTTGCTTGACGTGATTGACAAAGAAGGCAGTAAAGTTCATTCGATTTTCGGACTTATTTCGAATATCGATGACTTTACCGAATTTAGTAACAAAAAAGTAGCAGTTATCGGCGGTGGTGCAGTTGGACTTGATGTGGTCGAGTACTTCTCAGAACGCGGCTCGGATGTTACAATTGTAGAAATGATGCCGCTTCTTGGAAAAGACTTAGATATGATTACACGACTTTCGATGATGGACATTATTGAGAAAAACCACGTCGATGTGCAAACAGAAACAGCATTAACCGAAGTTGCAGCCGATCATTTCAAAGTGAAGCACGACGGAGTAGACGCCGAGATTCCATTTGATTACGGCTTTGTCTGCCTAGGAATGCGACCAGAACGCCCACTTATGGAAGAACTTGCGGCTTACGGCAAAGAAAAACAAATTGAAATCGTAAATATTGGCGATAGCGCTGCAACAAGAAAAATCTTGGAAGGCGTTCGCGAAGGAAGAAATATTTTAACTACATTAGAAAAAATTGGCTCTTTGTAATCCGAATTGGCAAGGCGGACTCCGCTTTGCCACATTCGCTCTTTATATAAGTTCACATTTTCACAAATAAACCTTAATTTGGAAAGGAACGATGTTATTATGACAAACAAAATCACGGAAAGAATTACAGGACACACAGAATTAATCGGTTTAATCGCCACTCCAATCAGACACAGTTTATCACCAACAATGCATAATGAAGCTTTTGCAAAACTCGGGCTTGATTATGTATACCTTGCTTTTGAAGTTGGGGACAAAGAACTGAAAGATGTTGTACAAGGATTCCGCGCAATGAACTTACGTGGCTGGAACGTTTCCATGCCAAACAAAACAAACATCCATAAATACTTAGATAAACTTTCTCCAGCCGCTGAACTTGTAGGGGCAGTAAATACAGTTGTTAATGATGACGGCGTATTAACTGGACACATTACAGACGGCACTGGCTACATGCGTGCGTTAAAAGAAGCTGGACATGACATTATCGGCAAAAAAATGACGATTTGCGGCGCTGGTGGTGCGGCAACAGCTATCTGTATCCAAGCAGCTCTTGACGGCGTAAAAGAAATTTCTATTTTCAACAGAAAAGACGATTTTTACGCGAATGCAGAAAAAACAGTAGAAAAAATCAATTCGAAAACAGATTGTAAAGCACAATTATTTGATATCGAAGACCACGAACAATTACGTAAAGAAATCGCAGAAAGTGTTATTTTCACAAATGCGACTGGCGTTGGGATGAAACCTTTCGAAGGCGAAACACTTTTACCAAGTGCGGATATGCTTCGTCCAGAATTAATCGTTTCGGATGTTGTCTATAAACCAACCAAAACAAGATTGCTTGAAATCGCCGAAGAACAAGGCTGTCAAACACTTAACGGCTTAGGCATGATGCTTTGGCAAGGTGCGAAAGCTTTCGAAATTTGGACACACAAAGAAATGCCAGTAGATTACATTAAAGAAATCCTATTTTAAAAACTTGCAAAAGAACAAGGTTATCGCTAATCTTAAAACATAATATCGAATGAGGAGAATTATACATGAATAAAGTAGTCGTAAAGAATGTTACGTTTGGTGAAGGTGCGCCAAAAATTTGTGTACCAATGGTCGGTAAAACGGTTGCTGCGCTTAAAGAAGAAGCAGAAATGTTACAAACAATTGATTTGGACGTTGTCGAATGGCGCGTTGACTTTTTTGAGGACGTAAAAGATTTAGCTAAAGTGGAAGCTGCACTTGGCGAAATTCGCGCAATTTTACCAGAAACACCGATTTTATTCACTTTCCGCAGTGCAAAAGAGGGCGGCGAGTTAGCTGTCAGTGACGAATTTTATTTTGAATTAAATGAAACACTAGCTGGCACTGGCAAAATTGATTTAGTAGATGTGGAACTTTTCAATGAAGAAGCGGACGTTTTACGCTTAATTGAAACAGCTCACAAGAACAATGTAAAAGTAGTGATGTCGAATCATGATTTTGATAAAACACCTGCGAAGGAAGAAATCGTTTCTCGCTTAACTCGCATGGAAGCACTTGGCGCGGACCTTCCGAAAATCGCCGTCATGCCAAAATCTGCTGGAGACGTACTAACTTTACTAGATGCAACGAATACTGTATTTGAAAAAGCTAATCAACCAATCATTACGATGTCGATGGCTGGAACTGGTGTCATCAGTCGTCTTGCTGGCGAAGTATTTGGCTCCGCAATGACATTTGGCGCTGCGAAAAAAGCATCGGCTCCTGGGCAAATTGATGTTAATGAGTTACGTCACGTTCTTGATTTACTGCATAAACAATTTTAATAAATACTAAAAAAGTAGCAAGTTTCTTTGATGAAAAGAAACTTGCTACTTTTTTATCTAGAATGAATTATTTTGTTAATAGACTACTTTTTATAAACGAAAATAATTCTTGAAGCAGTGTATTTTCGCTCTGTTTATTAATGGCTGCGACAATATTCTGGTCATTCCGTTCTTCTTGAATATCCATAATTTTAATATTGTACTTATCTTCTAATGTTCCATCATTCATGCCGGAATACAAAAAGGCTAATCCTTCTCCAACAGATGTCATTGCTAGTCCTTCATCCAGATCTTTTACATACGAATTCGCTTTTAAATTAAAACCATGTTTAGTACATTGACTAACAACATAGTCTACAATGATGGGAGACTGTTTTCTTTCGAGCAAAATAACTATTTCTTGCTTCAAATCATTAAAATATACTTTTTTCTTTTTCCGGAATCGATGGTCCGCGGGTATAGCAATTTGCAAATGATTTTTTATAAATAATACTTCTTCTATAGACATGTTCGGCTGGAAATAAGCGGATAAATTAAAAACTAAATCATATTGCCCATTAGAAAGACCTTCAGCTAAATTCATTGGTGTATCCGGTTTTAATGAGAATTGAACATGTGGATGACTTTGCTTGAATGATTCGAGCAGCTCATACATTGCGTTCATATTGAAATTCGAGAGATAACCAATCTTTAATAATTGTCCAGCTTCATCTGCTGTTTTTTGATTATCAAACATATGGGATAGCTTGTTGACTCGGTTTAAAATATCATTTACTTCTATTAAAAATTGTTGACCTGCACTTGATAACTCCAGCGAATGACGATTCCTAATAAACAGTTCTACACCTAATTCTGTTTCTACTTCTTTTATTCGTCTACTAAGGGTAGGCTGTGAAATAAATAATTTTTCAGATGCTCGGGTAAAACTTCCTTCCATAGCCACATCAACAAAGTATTTCAAATTGGATAACTTCATAATTGCTCCATTCAATGAAAGATTGTAAATAGTAGCTTTAGTATAAAGTTATTAGACTCCATTGACAAGTTTTTCTATTTGTTGATTATTGGTAGCTGAATATAGGATGGGTGCTCTTTACTCGTATGAAGGATATGCGTACCTTTATTATTAGGTGTGCATCCGGGCGTTCCTGGCATTACTGAGCCAAGTTCATCTTTGCTACTCAGGACTACTCTGAGTGTTTCACCTGCTTTATAAGTTAGACCAATGGGACTCAAAATAATGTCTAGTTCTACAATTTCTCCGGAAGAGAGTTTTTCTACTTTGTCAAAGCTATAAGCAGGAATTTCATCTGTTGAAACTTGAGAATCTAGTTGTCGCATGGATGCGCGAAGTCTTCCCCAAGCGCCTTTATAGCGTAAAGCAGATGCCCCTTCTTGTGTGAAATCCTGAAGTGCGGCCCCGTGATTTGGTACGACAAATTCACTTAGTACGTTGCCGAATTTATCTAGCTTTTGAAGCCAAACAAAAACATCCAAGTCATCGTATCCATCTACTTCCATAAATAATTTTGCTTTTGGATAACCAACAAAATGCGTTTCTTTGTCAAACGTCATTTGGAACGATGCTCTCCCTGGCAAGTTTTCAGTAGTATAGGATACTTTAAAATCATCTGAAGTAGGTGTTTCTTGTAAAGTACGTAATAGGCCATTCATATAATAACGTTTGTTTTCACTATTGGTAGGTGGAAAAACTTCGGATGGTAAGTCAGTTTGATTGCCACCTTGAAAGTCAATTAATGCATAGCGCACAGTTGGTGTATCTGTCCAATTATTTTCCTTGCCAAGTAAATAATAATCAAAAAAGCGTCGCAATTCTTCTACGTTATTTTCGTCATAGTAATATGGCCATTCTTGGCGATCATGAATACGAAGCCATTTTTCTTTAGAACCAAGTGAACGCCAAGAACGAAATGTACCCATTGTGTGAAGCGTATTAGAATAACTTGCAATAACAAAAGCTGGTATTGTAATTTTACTTGGATCTGCAACTTTGTCTTTCCAAATAGCACTATCAGCTAAAGGATATGCTTCCATTTCCTTTGTTAAATCTTCTCTTTGCGAATTTTTAGCACTGACATGGTTGATTTGCAAACGCTCAATAAAATTAGGATCTGGAATGCCTCCAATAAAAGCTAAGTCACGATAACCATCTGCTAATCCTTCAGTAGGATTGATACATGTTAGGTGAGGGGGCTGCTCAGCTGCAATATACCACTGGGAAAAGGCTAAATAAGATGTTCCTGTTAGAGCTGTTTTTCCATTACTCCAAGATTGCTTAGCTAACCATTCAATTAAATCATAACCATCTTCAGCTTCTTGAGAGCCAATCATTGTAGTATTACCCTCACTATGAGCAATGCCACGCATGTCAGGATTACAGACAGCGTATCCATGTGCGCACCAGTATGCTGGATCAGGTGCTTCAAATTTGGTAAGGCCAGAATTCCAGGCATTCCCCATTCCTAGCATATTAAATAGATTTTTGTATCGAGGAGCTGTTCCAGCGCTTTTTCCATAAGGGCTCCAGGCGATAAGAGTAGGAACTTTTTCTTCTGTTATTGGTAAATAAATATCGGTATAAATGGTTATACCGTCACGCATCTTAACTGGTACATCTTTTAACATTTTAATGGAACAATCCAGTAGTTTGAAACCTTCAGCAATTTGTTGTCCTTTTTCTAAAATGATTTCTTTTGTTTCGAAAGGACTTAGCACTCCATGCTCGATGCCATTATCCACGTATTCAAAAGAAGGGCTGAAAAGCATTTTTTCTGTTATTTTTGCAGTCATATAAATTACCTCCGATTATTTTTTTAATAAGTTTTAACACTTTTAAGTATAGGTAGTATCGCGAGGTCTGTACAATTGTAATTTTGGATAAACTCTCCTAAAAAAATAAGCTATGCAAAAAATGAATACAACTAAATTGAAGTTTTTTTGTTATAATAAGGCATCAGGAATTTTAAAGGAGACGGAACTAAATGAAGAAGTTGCTTTTTTTAGGGGATAGTGTGACAGATGCAGGGCGCGATTTTGAAAATGACCGCGAATTAGGACATGGTTATGTGAAAATGATTGCAGAACAGCTTGAGAAAGAAGATGTAACGGTTATAAATCGTGGCGTTAGTGCGAACCGGGTGGCGGATTTGCATCGTCGTATTGAGGCGGATGCAATTTCATTTCAACCAGATGTAGTTACGATTATGATTGGGATAAATGATACTTGGTTTAGTTTTAGCAGATGGGAAGATACTTCGGTGACGGCATTTAAAGAAGTATATCGTGTGATTTTGAGCCGGATTAAAGAAGAAACAAATGCGGAACTTGTTTTGATGGAGCCGTTTGTATTACCTTATCCGGAAGATCGGAAAGAGTGGCGTGGTGATTTGGATCCAAAAATTGGAGCTGTGCGCGAACTTGCGGCAGAATTTGGTGCAACGCTTATTCCGCTTGATGGGCTAATGAACGCGCTCGCTATCAAACATGGGCCGACCTTTTTAGCTGAGGACGGGGTGCACCCGACCAAAGCAGGACATGAAGCAATTGCCTCTACTTGGTTAGAATTTACAAAATAACGCTTTACAGAAAAAATTATCCATGCTATAGTTGGGTCTATGCGATGAGCCTACAAGCAGTGACTTAAGTATCACTGCCCCATTTTCCGCGTTATAGCTTTGTGGAAGGCTGCGGAAGATGACGCTATGAAATGCCCCTTAAAGTAATTTAAGGGGCATTTTTCTATAAAAAAGGAGTGTTTGTTTTGCAGAAAGAGAAAGCACCGATAGGACTTTATTTTTTATTAATTGCAGTGATGGCGAGTTGGGGTTTTAATGTCACGATGACGAAAGTATTAGTTAGCTATTTTCCGACTGTTACGATGACATCTTTTCGGATTTTCACCGCAGCTATAACCGTTATTATCATTTTATTTATCACAAAAAAATTACGACTTCCGACGAAGCAGGAATTTGGTTTAATTTTACTCGCGAGTATTTTTAATATTGTTATTCATCATTTTTTCTTGTCGAACGGGTTGAAGCTGACGACTGGGACGAATGCTGGGCTTATTCTTGGTTCTGCGCCGATAGTGGTAGCGATTTTTTCTGTAATTTTTCTCCGCGAACGAATTGGTGCATGGCGGGCGCTCGGCTTTTTAGCAGGGATTTTTGGCGTGAGTTTGGTTGTTCTTTCTAATGGGACGGGGATAAGCGGGATTTCACTGGGAGATATCGACATCTTTATCGCGATGGCTTCTCAGGCATTTAGTTTTATTATTATTAAAAAGCTCGCTGGATCAATGGACACGGGGCTGATGACGGGATACATGTTATTTCTTGGTTCGGTTATGTTGTTTGGTTTAAGTCGCTTCATGGAGCCGGATGGCATGTCAGAATTAGTGACGGTTCATTCATGGAAACTGTGGCTCTTGTTTGTTGTTTCAGCTGTAGTTGCAACGGCATTTGGCAATTTCGTTTATAATTATGCGGTTGGGAAAATTGGACCGTCGCGCTCGGCTATTTTTATGAATTTCAATCCATTATTTTCACTAATTGGCGCATTACTTTTCCTTGGAGAAGCAATTAAAATCCCCCAGCTAGTTGGCTTCGGTTTTATTATTATTGGCGTCCTACTTGGTTCGGGTGCATTAATGGATCTTATTTATGAACGCAAAAAAACAAAAGTACGCGATCCTGAAAAGCTGCTCGAAAAAGAAGTTTGACTTTTATTGACCTTTATATTATAATTTGGTTAGTTACTTATTAAAAGTAACTCGATAATGATAGGAGGGATAGCATGAAATTGTTATTAAAAAATATTAATGAACTTGCTGCAAAACAAAAAAGTGAAGGATTAACTGCTTTTGAAAAAGAAAGACAAGCTGCCCTTCGTCAAGAATATTTGAAGAAAATTCGAGGAACAGTTCAAGATAATTTACATCACGTAACAATTATTGATCCACTTGGAGACGATGTAACTCCTAAAAAATTAAAAGAAATCCAAGCCGAATTAAGAGGCTGATATAAAATAAAAAAGGTTGAAAAAGCGAGTGTCGCTTTTTCAACCTTTTTTTATTCACTTATTATTTGAAAAGATAAATTACTAAACGGCGTTGTAAAATACGCCTTTATTTGATAACTGTTATTTTGAATGAGGAGTGGTGTGTTGTTAGAAGATACAATTTCTTCAAAGTCTCTATCTTTACCAACGCGCTTTCGATTTTTAAAGCCATTAATTTCTGACTCAATAAATAAATCCCAAATACACGTGTGGTTAAAGAGAGTGCTATCTACAGCATAGATTCCCCGCTCTGTTGATAGCATTTTTAATGGTGAAATCCATATTTCTAGATTGCCATCACGTTCTTTCAAGCATAGTCGTAATGCTGTTTGAAACCTTGTCAGAAGGGATTGCTCTAGTGAAATATCAAGTAAGTAATTATTGTTTTGTAATGTAACTGAATGCAACTGCACTTTAGAACTATTTAAGTGGTTAATATCGTACACGTCATCGTAAGCTAACTGAGGTCGCATCTTGCGGAAACGGCCTTTTATATAACCATTTTCTACTTTAACGACTTGGTTTTTAGAAAAGTTTTCCATTTGCATTCGAACATCTATTAATTTTTCAGGATTATTTTCAGCAATAATATCAATCATAAACCGTGTTTTAGTAGGAAGTTCATTTTTCATTTTTTCATCAAGATGGCAAACAATTGTATCTTTCATCACTTGTACAAAAGTTTTTTGCCTTTCTGACATATTTTTATAATCAAGGTTATAATTGCCAGTAATATAATCATTGAAATAACGTTGAATGTAAGCGCGAATCAAAGTTTTTTTGTAAGTTGGATGGAGTGGAGAAGCTTCGATTTCCTTGACGACTGCTGGAACAACTTTACAGATTTCTCTTGGATCCATTTTTGATTCTTTAATACTAAGATTCTCATCGCCCCGAGATACAACGTAATAATAGTCATAATCGGCTAAAACGGTGATTACTTTGGCGTTAACATAAGCTTTCATGACAAAATATTGGTCCTCGCCAATAAGAATATTCGGATCAAAGTAAATCTTTTTCGTTTTCAAAAATGCAGTTTGAAACATTTTGTGGGGAGCAAGTGTATAAACTAAATTATCAGCTAAAATATCTGCTTCATTTCTATTGCCCTTTTTAAACTGAGATTGAGGAACTCCTCGGCCATTTATGCCCACATATTTCCCGAAAATAACTTCTGATTGATTTTTTTCAGCTTGAATAAATAAGCGTTCCAATGCCTCTTCACCAAGATAATCATCGTTATCTAAGAAAATAATGTACTTTCCTTTTGCTTCTTTAATTCCTTTATTACGTGGAATCATTGGACCGCCTGAATTTTTATGCAAATTAATTATCCGCATGTTTTTATGGATTTTGCTAAGTTGTTTTAATTTTCCAAGGCTGTTGTCTGTGGACTTATCGTCAATACATAAAATTTCAAATTCATTTTGTGCTAAAGTTTGATTTTTTAAACTGGAAAAAGCTTTTTCTATATAATTTTCCGCATTATAAATGGGGATAATTACAGATATTTTTATCATTTGTATGCTCCTTCTGCTAGCTAGCAAGTACTTACTACTAATAGAGTATAAACTAGTTTAAATATAATATCTACTAAGCTAAAAACAAGGTTTAGAATCAACTTGTGTAATCTTTATTGGAAAAATGGTGCCGAACAGTTCTAACAGTTTGATGGAGACCGGTGCTACAATCAAGGTGAGAAAGGAGAGGATAACATGGAAATTGCAATTGCAGCTGACCATGGCGGATTTCAGTTGAAAGAAAAAATCCGCGCGCATTTAATTGAAAGCGGCTACACAGTAAAAGATTTTGGTTGTTATTCGTTAGAAAGCGTGGATTTTCCAGAGTATGCCGCTAAAGTAGGACACTTTGTTGCAACTGAAAACAGTTTAGGTGTGCTCTGTTGCGGAACAGGGATTGGAATGTCTATGGCAGCCAACAAAATAAAAGGTGTGCGTGCTGCTGTCGTTTCAGATGCTTTTTCAGCAATGATGACGAGGCGACATAATAACAGTAATGTACTTTGTCTTGGTGAACGTGTTCTTGGCGATAGCCTGGCGTTGCTTCTATTGGATACATGGCTCGTGGCAGAATTTGAAGGCGGTAGACATAATACAAGGCTCCAAAAATTGGCGGAGCTTGAGGAACGGGAGGAAGATAAATGAAAATGATTGCGGCTTCCATTATGTGCGCAGACTCGCTTCATCTTGCTGACGAACTCCGAGCCCTCGAACAAGCAAATGTAAAAATGCTCCATTGTGATGTGATGGATGGTGTTTTTGTAGAAAATGCAGCAATGGGCGCCTATGTCCTTCAAGATATAAAAAACAATACCAAAATGCTACTAGATATTCATTTAGCTACAGTGAATCCTGATAAATTTGTGGATTTGTATGCGGCGATAAAGCCGGCTTATATGTCTTTCCACCTAGAAGCTTCACGTGATGTCAATGCGACTATAAACCATATTCGTGAGCTAGGAATCAGACCATCCATCGCCATCAGCCCGGATACAGAGATTGAACAGATTTATCCATTTTTAGGTAAAGTCGATATGGTTTTAATGATGACCGTTAACCCAGGATTCGCCGGGCAAAAATTCCAGCATCATGTACTAGAAAAAATTAAAAAACTTCAAAAAGAGCTTGAAAGCCACACTAATAAACCATTAATTGAAGTAGATGGTAATATTTTTGAAGAAACAGTTCGGTTGCTTGAACCAATTGGCGCGGACGTCTATGTCGTTGGAACTGCAGCGTTATTTAACGAAAAGGCAGGTAGTTACACAGAAAAACTAGCGCCACTAAGAGAAATTATCCAAGAAAGGTGAGAGAAAATGCATTTAGATTCAGCTAATTTAGACGACGTGAAAAAAATTCAAGCCAGCTCCATTTTTAAAGGGATTACAACGAACCCAACCATTTTAGTAAAAGAAAAATGCAATCGCCAAACAGCGATTAATCGTATTTTAGAACTTACGGATAAGCAAGTTTTTGTACAGACAGTTGGTTTTACGTATGAGGAAATTTTGGCAGATGCCCGCATGTTATTAACGATGTTTGGGAAAGACAAGATAGCTATTAAGATTCCGGCACATGAAGCTGGTACTAATGTGATAGATACACTCAAAAAAGAGGATAAAACCATTCAAATCTTAGGAACTGCTATTTATTCGGCTGATCAAGCAATCACGGCGGCCTTGGCTGGTGCTGATTTCGTTGCCCCATATGTGAATAGAATGAGTGCAGCGAACATCGATCCTTTTAAAGAGATCACCCAAATGCGTCACTTTTTTGATAAAAAGGCACTTAAAACACAGATTATGGCAGCGAGCTTTAAACATAGCGGACAAGTAATGCAAGCCTATGAAAGTGGCGCAGATACGGTAACTATTCCTTATGAAATCTATTCGCAAATGACCAATAAAGTTTTAGCAGTAGAAGCAATTCGTGTCTTTAACGAAGATGCTGTATTGTACGAAAAGTAACAATCTCCTTCTCATGTTGTGGAAGTGTTTGGAGAAAACTTGTGATGAAAGCGCATTCTTAAGCACCGAACCCTATGCTATAATTAGGCTATCAAAGGGGGGAGACGCATGTATCTGGATAACAGAAGTAAAACACTATTTCAAGAAGTTATAAAAAATCCGAACATTACAAATAAACAACTCGAAGTAAAGTATAAATTATCGCGTTACCAAATCAGCTATAGTTTTCAGAAAGTAAATGAATGGCTCAAGTGGAAAAATTATCCAGAAGTAAAGCGTTCCAAAAACGGCAGATTTATATTAGAACCAGAACTTACGGCGCTATTTTCTGAGAAAGAAACTCGAGATCCGAGCGTAGAATATTTACCTTCTGAAAATGAACGTGCTAATTTGATTTTGCTGATGCTTTTAACATCCAAAGAAGAACTATCCCTCGCCCATTTTACAACGAAGATTCAAGTAAGCAAAAATACCATTCTTCGTGATTTAAAAGTAGCGCAAAAATTACTGCCTAAAGAAACTACTGTCACTTACAGTAGAGCATCAGGTTATCAGTTAGCAGGAAGCGAGTGGGAACTGCGCAAGGTTTTGACACAAGTTGTTAGTAGTGTGAAAGAGATGTTCCGAGGAGAGCACTATTTCCTATCTTATTCAGGAATTGAAAAAGTCCAACTTATGGAAATCCGCCGCACACTCGAAGAAGCAGAAGCGATGATGCAAATAAAATTCACGTACGAGCAAATCGAATTACTACCATATTTGCTATCCGTGATGTTCTTAAGAATCAGAGATCGGCGCTTAATCGATACTGCTTTTCATATTGATGAGAAATCACTTTCAGACACTCGAGAATACCACATTACCGATATTTTGCTCGAAAAAACCGGCCCAGTTCCAGAACAAGAGCGACTTTTCATCACATTACAACTTCTTACAACAAACATTTTTTCCGGCGAAATTTTAACTGAAAAATTAACAGAAGACTTGGAAAAAGTTGTCCTCACATGCTTAGACTTATTCGAGAAAAAAGCACTAGTTTCACTTAAAAACAAACACATCTTAATCGAAAAATTACTCTTACATTTAAAACCAGCCTATTACCGAATTAAATATCAAATGAATTTAGAAGATACGCTTTATGAAAAATTCAACCAAGAATTCGAAGCGTTAAACTTCATTGTGAAAGAAGCTTTTGACCCGCTTGCTAAATTTATTGGTCGTGAAATTCCAGCCGGCGAAATTTTCTTCATTTCTTTGTTTATTGGGAGCGATATGATACCACAAAACGATATCTATCATAAGCAAAAACGTGCGATTGTGCTCTGTCCGAGCGGGGTTACTTTTTCAAAAATTATGGAAAATATTTTAGTAAAACTATTCCCGGAAATCCATTTTTATCCAACTATATCTGTTCGTGAATACGCCTTTTTTAAAGCAGAAGTAGACATTGTTTTTTCTTCCATTCCATTAAAAGATGGCGAAAATGTCTTTGTTGTTCAGCCTTTTATGAATGATATCGAAAAAACGCAACTGCGGCAACACGTCTTGCAAAATTTATTTGGAATGGGAAATCAGCTCACGAGTATTGATAAAATCATGGAAGTAGTGGAACGTAACGCCGATATAAAGGATCCGAATGCAATACGAGATGGAATTATTGATATTTTGTCGGCTAACATAGCTACAGATGAAAATAAACGCGTGAAAAAAGTCTATTTACATGATTTAATCACCGAAGACAACATCATGATTTGTGAGGATGTTAAAAACTATCAAGAAGCGATTCGTCTAGCGAGTCAGCCGCTGTTATTGCAACAAGCAATTACAGCAAACTATGTAAAGACCATGATTGATAACCATAAGTTCCACGATCCCTACATTATTATCGGTGAAGATATTGCCATTCCACACGCTATGCCTAATGCAGGGGTCAATCGACTCGCTATGTCTCTTTTAGTCGTGAAAAACGGTGTATATTTTTCAGAAACAGAACAAGTTCATTTCGTAATAGTTATCGCACCAGTGGATAAAGAGCAACACATTGAAGCACTTTACCAAATCGTTCATTTAGCCGAAAATCACCAAATTTTAGACGATTTGCTCGAAAATGTAACGAAAGAAAAAATCATGCAAACAATCAACCAATTAGTAATTAGAGAGGATGAATAAATTTTGGATAAACAAGCTATTTTAAATAATATTCACCAAACATGGCAAGAAGAAGCAAATGCGATTTCACGTTTGCCGGAAGTAACAAGTGAAGAGGCTCTCGTTAAAACTGTTGAAAAAATCGCCGAGTGCACTGGGAAAATTGTCGTAGCTGGTTGCGGAACTTCTGGCGTCGCTGCGAAAAAATTAGTACACTCTTTCAACTGTATCGAACGTCCAGCAGTCTTTTTAACCCCATCAGATGCTGTGCATGGAACTCTCGGTGTACTTCAAAAAGAAGATATATTGATTCTCATTTCAAAAGGTGGAAATACAGGCGAATTACTTAATTTAATTCCTGCTTGCAAAACAAAAGGAAGCACACTGATTGGCGTAACAGAAAACCCAGATTCCGTTATCGCCAAAGAAGCAGATATCTTTTTCCCGGTGAGTGTAAGCAAAGAACCAGATCCGTTTAATATGTTAGCAACGGCAAGTACAATGGCTGTTATTGCAAGTTTTGATGCAGTTATTGTTTGCTTAATGACCTATATGAATTACACAAAAGAGCAGTTTTCAGTCATCCATCCTGGTGGTGCCGTTGGAAACAAACTATTAAATAAATAAACAAGCAGCCAGTCGGAGGGATGCAATTTGGATGTATTAGAATATTTTAAAGAAGAGATGGTTCGATTTTCAAACGAACAAAATAAAGAAAAATTACTTGCAGAAATGGCTGAACAGTTGTGTGAAGTAGGCGCAGTAAAGCCAAGTTATAAAGATGCAGTAATTAAACGGGAAAAAGTTTTTCCAACAGGATTACTAACTGCGCACGCCGGGGTAGCGATTCCGCATACAGATAGCGAACATGTTATTCGGCCAGTTGTGGCTGTACGAATACTCAAGAAGCCAGTTTCATTCATTGAAATGGCCTCTGATAACGAAGCAATTGATGTCAGAATTGTTTTTATGATGGCGCTAAGGAGTGCTGATGAACAACTAGATATGCTGCAAACACTTATTCAACTTATTCAAGACGAGGAGGTGATGACGACCTTACTTAAAGCGCAAGAAACGGGAGATGTTCTTTCCGCAATAGAACATTTTTCTAAGAATAATTAAGGGAGGTCGGGAATAGATGGGGAGTTTTTTTGCAAGTTTTGTAGACTGGCTAATAGGAAGTCCAGGTAGATTTGTCGTTAACTTAATTGAAGATAATATGCTGATTTTTATGGTTGTAGTAATGATTTACGCCACCACCATTTTATACGCCAAGTGGACACTCGCATACTACTTACCGAAAAAAATGAGTCAGTTAGCAGAAATGAAAACGTGGGAGCTGGACGAATTATATGCAGCGTGGCAAACAGAGAAAAAAGCTCTACCGTGGTACATTCTCGTGCCAAGCCGAAATGAATTTTGGGTAAAATCTGCCCGAAATGCACCAGAATCAACTAAATTACTCCATTTTAGTCAACAAAAATTAAAACTAAGTGACAAAGAAAAGTTACAAAAAATCATAGAAATTCAATCTTGAGGTGATAATAGTGGCAAAAATAGTTCCGTCTGTTTTTGGAGCAGACATTGGCAGAATTAATGAACAGTTACAAGTCTTAGAGAAAAATGACATCGATTTATTACATGTAGATATGATGGATGGCTCGTTCGTCCCAAACATTGCTTTTGGTCCTGATCAAATCAAAATGATGAAAAAAGGCACAAAACTCCAATTTGATGTGCATATGATGGTGTATGAACCAGATCGTTACATTCCAAGATTAGTGGAAGCAGGTGCACATATGATTACAGTCCACCAAGAAGCGACAACTCATTTGCACCGTACAATTCAACTCATTAAAAGTTACGGAGTTCGCGCAGGAGTTGTGTTAAATCCTGGGACACCACCAAGCACTTTGGAATACGTGTTAGATGATATTGACTGTATTTTGCTTATGACTGTAAATCCAGGCTTAGGCGGTCAAAAATTCTTCCAATCAAGTTTAGAAAAAATCAGAAAAACCAAAGCGTATATTGGAAATCGTCCTATTCAAATTGAAGTAGATGGCGGAGTAAATGACGAACTTGCGAAAGAATGCACACTTGCAGGTGCGGATTTAATCGTTGTAGGATCTTATTTATTTGAAGGAGATATCGAAGCGAATTTGGAAAAGTTAGCGAAAGGAGTTTTAACAGAATGAAAGCTTTAAAATTATATGGAAAAAGAGATTTGCGTTATGAAGAAGCGGATATGCCAACAATTGAAGAGCCAGATGATGTTATTTTGAAAGTGAAAACAGTTGGGATTTGTGGTTCAGATATTTCGAGATACAGTAAACTTGGTCCGTATGTACCAGGAATGGTATGGGGTCATGAATTTTCAGGGGAAGTTATTGAAGTTGGTAGTGAGGTTACAGATATTGAGATTGGCGATAGGGCTGCCGGATGCCCAGCACTCTATTGTGGAGAGTGTGAATACTGTAAAAAAGGCGAATTCGCCCGCTGTCGGAAGCTAACAGTAATCGGAGCAAGACATCCCGGAGCCTATGCTGAGTATATCAAACTTCCAGCAGAAAATGTAGTGAAAATACCAAACGAATTAGATTATGAGGCTGCTGCACTTGTCGAGCCTTCCGCAGTGGTCGTTCATGGATTTTATCATACGAAATTACAAGCAGGCGATGATGTCGTTGTTGTCGGAAGCGGAAATATCGGTTTGCTAGCAATTCAATGGGCGAAAGTCTTTGGGGCAAGAAGAGTGATAGCGATTGATGTAGACGATAAAAAGCTAGCACTTGCGAAAGAAGTCGGAGCAGACGTAGTTATTAACTCTTTAAAAGAAGATCCTTTAGAAGTAGTCGCAGCACATACAGATGGTCTAAACGCTGATTTAGTTGTAGAAGCTGCGGGATCACCTATTACATCTGCACAAGTTTTTGCCTATGCGAAAAAAGGTGGAGGCGTAGTGTTCCTCGGAATTCCATACGCCGATGTAACAATCGAACGTTTTTACTTTGAAAAAATTGTTCGGAGCGAGCTTACTGTATGGGGTTCATGGAATGCGATTTCTGCACCGTTTCCAGGAAAAGAGTGGCAAACAACCATTCACTTCTTAGCCAATAAACAAATCAACATTGAGCCAATGATTACACATCGTCTTTCACTTGCTGAAGGACCAGAAGTTTTTGAGCGAATCTATGAAAGAAATGAATTTTTCGGGAAAGTATTATTTTTCCCAGAATGATAGGGGGATTTTAAGATGAAAAAGAAGCGAATTTATGTATGTTGTGGGACTGGAATTGCAACTTCCACTGTTATTTCCAAAAAAGTGCGTGCGGTTTTAGATGAAAAGCGCATTCCATATGAAATTAGTCAATGCACTGTTCAAGAGGTTGCATCAAAAGTAAGTACATCCAAGCCAGATATTATTGTTAGCTCAACGACTGTTACAGGAGATGTTGGTGATGTCCCAGTTGTTATTGGAAGATCATTTTTAACAGGCTTGAAAAAACAAGAAACAATCGATGAAATACTCGCGATACTTCAAGATTAAAGGGAGGGCACAAAATGGATATTATTCTAGATTTCTTTAAATATATTATCGGCCTTGGTGTAACAGTTATGATGCCAATTATCATTACCATTCTAGGTGTGATTTTCCGCAAGAAAATTAGCGTAGCTTTTAAAGCGGGATTAACAGTTGGTGTTGGGTTTGTTGGATTAGGCGTTATTACCTCGCTCATGTTAACGACAATTACACCAGTAACAAAAGCACTCGTAGAAAATTATAATTTCAAATTAACCGCGACGGATATCGGCTGGGGAGTTGGGTCATCACTCGCATGGGGAACAGAAGTCGTGCCTTTTGTTTTCGTCGCAATTATTGCAACCAATATTTTAATGATTGCCTTTAAATGGACAAAAACAATGGACGTTGATATTTGGAACTACTGGCAACCACTTTTCATCGCTAGTGCACTTTACTTAACAACAGGAAGTATGATTATTGCGGTTCTTAGTTCCATTATCAATATGGCAATTATCTTCAAAATCGCTGACTGGACACAAAAAGATGTAGAGGATGTATTAGGTTTAGAAGGAATTTCCTTACCACAAATTCAAACTACCGGGTGGGCGCTTGTTGGTTATCCAATGAACTGGCTACTCGGAAAAATTCCCGGCGTTAGAAAAATCAATTGGTCCACAGAGAAAGTGCAATCACGTTTAGGTATTTTCGGCGAACCAATGCTTATGGGCTTAATTATTGGTGGTGGACTTGCCGCCATTGCTCAAATGCCGCTGAGCCAAGTACTGCAAACCGGAGTAACGATTGCTGCTAGTTTAGTACTTATTCCGCGGATGGTTTCGCTTCTAATGGACGGACTTACCGTTATCTCAGAAGCTGCTCATGAATTCATGGAAAAACGTTTTCCGGGTCGCGAACTATTTATCGGACTAGATTCAGCAGTGGGAATCGGTCATCCATTTGTACTTTCGCTTGGGTTACTCATGATTCCGATTACTTTAATTTTAGCGTTCATTTTACCAGGAAATAAAGTATTACCTTTAGCTGATTTAACGGCGCTACCATTCTACATGATTTTTGCTATTGTTCCATCCAAAGGTAATTTATTTAGAGGGATTTTCACAGGTATTGTTATCGTCATTATCACCCTCTACCTATCAGGAGCAGCGGCACCTTTAATGACAGAACTCGCAGGTCAAATTGGTTATAATATACCGAAAGATGCTGTAGAAGTAACCTCTCTAGCAGTTGGAACACAGTGGTATACATGGATTGTATACTACGGACTTCATTGGTTTGGAGGTATTCTATAATTGCAATTTAATGAAACAAGCATTAGTTCGCGCTAATGCTTGTTTTATTTGGACCAATGATTTTTAGCTAGTAGACAACACATTGACAGTTCTATATAATAATAAGGAGAAGAAATTAGTATGGCGGAAGGAGATAGCAATGGCAGGCAAAATGAAACTTTTTTCTGTGACGAGTGAGAGACCACTTGCGACAAAAATTGCAGATTATTTAGATATACCTTTATGTGAGGTGGAGCTCCAGAAGTTCAGTGATGGAGAAGTGAAAATTAATATTGAGGAAAGTATCCGTGGAACGAATGCGTATGTTGTGCAATCAATGAATTCCAACGTAAACGAACGTCTAATGGAACTTTTAATCATGGTAGATGCCCTAAAACGCGCTTCCGTGCATTCCATCAATATAATTATGCCTTATTATGGCTATGCTCGTCAGGACAGAAAAGCGCGCTCAAGAGAACCAATTACCGCCAAATTAATGGCAAATCTAATTCAAAGAGCTGGAGCTAACCGTTTAATCACAGTAGATTTACATGCAGCTCAAATTCAAGGCTTTTTCAACATTCCAATCGATCATCTTTCAGCTATTCCGCTAATTGGTGATTATTTGATAGAAAATTACGGAGAAAAAGACGTGGTAGTTGTCGCGCCAGATCACAGTGGCGTAGTTCGCGCACGCAGAATCGCGGACCGTCTAAACGCGCCAATCGCCATTTTAAACCGTAAACCAAGACCACATGAAGACGAAATTATGAGTGTCATTGGTGATGTGAAAGGCAAAGTCGCAATCGTTGTCGATGATATTATCGATACCGGCGTCCGTGCCACCACTTCAGCTGATATTTTACTTGAAAAAGGTGCCGTAGAAGTTATCGCTTGCGCAACCCACTCCGTTATGGCTGGAAACGCAACCGAACGTTTACAAAACTCCAATATCAAAGAAGTCATCACATCCGACTCCATCGATCTTCCAGAAGACAAGCAATTCGACAAACTAACAACCATCTCCATCGGACGAATCTTAGGCCGCGCAATCGAAGGCGTACAAGAAAACCGCTCGTTGCATCCGTTGTTTTAAAGAATAAGCAGAAAACAGTAACTTAGTAGAGTTGCTGTTTTTTTGTTATCTGTCGACCTCGAGTAGCGTGAAAAATACCGGGGATCGACAGAAAGTTGTAAATGGTTGGGGGAAGGGGAATTTGGCGGTATTTGCTTGGGGAAATCTTCCGGATAAGAGGAGATTTTAGATGTTTTTTGGTAGGTCGACAGAAATAGCTCTTTGAGGTAAGATGGGAGTAAGAAGAAAAGTTAGTGGGTTTTAGTTACTTATTGTGAAATGTAAATCGATAAAAAAGATATTAGTAATTTATTTGCAATTTAGTTTTAGTTACTTATTGTGAAATGTAAATTGCTCTCTTTTGTGTAAAGCACATCAAGCATGTAGCGTTTTAGTTACTTATTGTGAAATGTAAATGCGATTTTTGTCAAAGGGACAGCGATGGGTTACAAGTTTTAGTTACTTATTGTGAAATGTAAATTTACCACCAAAGTCCCTACACTCAATACCACCAAAGCGTTTTAGTTACTTATTGTGAAATATAAATGAAAACCTGTTATACATAGGATTATCTATTTCCGTTATAATTATTCCTTGCAAATAAATTCCAAAAAACAAACCCCTCATTAATTGGGTCTGTTTTTTTGTGAATAATTATAGTCAAACGAGCAATCTGTTAACAATTTAGCAATAAACGCAATAAAAAGCCGTTTTTTCACTATGGATTGTACTATAAAACATAATCTACCTATGCTAAAATTTAAGGGAAGGTAAGCTGAATAATACATATAAGGAGGACTCTACTATTGAAAAAGATTCTAGTGCCCATATTATTGTTAGCAACAATCTTAGCAAGCTGTTCCTCGCCGAATGAAAAAATAACCAAAGACACTAAAATATCCAAGACTATTACAATAAGAGCAGATTACAAAGTTCCAAAAGATATTAAAGAACTTGAGGATGATAGTGCTAATATTGTTAAAGTAAAATTTCTTCAAAATAAAACGATAGGCAAGGATGGTAGTACTATCAGCGAGATAGAAATTTTGACTAGTTACAAAGGAAACCTAGAAAAAGGGAGTAAAGTAGATATTTCAGAACCGTGGTATTTAAGCGATGGTAAATATGTCGCTGTTGAAAACTATATTGCATTAGACAAGGAACAAGAATATACCATCTTTCTTGGTGAAAAAGATAAAGACACATATCCTCTTAGTAGTTTGGGTTATGGTAAATTTGGTGGAAGTCTAAAAGAGGACCAAGCTGTTCTAGCAGATTTCAATATTCTTGGAGAAGTGCAAAAATTTGATTTTATCTCAGAGAATACAGAGGAAGTAAAAAATTATCAATTAATTAAAGAGCAAGTCGCAGGGAAATATAAATGAGTAAACTTGAACACCTGATTATTAATCAGGTGTTTTTTTAGAGAAATCTCAGTTGCGCAAACCTTAGAATTCGGTCATAATAGAAAAAAATGACAGGGGCTGATAAATTGATTATTGATGTATTGCAACATGTGCCGCACGAAGGACCTGGACTTATAGCGAATTGGGCGAGAGAAAATCAGCATCAGTTAAAAATACATTCTCTATTTGAAGAAAATGCTCATGTTCCAAATGACTCGGATTTTTTAATTGTACTTGGAGGACCCATGGGAATAAATGATACAGCAGAATTTCCGTGGTTAAAAGATGAACGTAAGCTAATAAAGCGATTAAGTGAACAACATAAACCTGTTTTTGGTGTCTGCCTCGGTGCACAACAAATCGCAGCAACATTCGGAAGCGAAATCACTGTAAATAAAGAAAAAGAAGTAGGCTGGTTTCCCGTCAAAAGAACTTCCGACAAATTATTGTTCTTCCCAAAATCATTAAATGTGTTTCACTGGCATCAAGATACGTTCGCATTGCCAACTGGATCCACGCGTTTATTTGCTAGTGAGGGTTGTTTGAACCAAGCTTTTTTGTACGGAGAAAATATTATCGGTTTACAATTTCATTTTGAAATGGAAAAAGCGGGGATTGAGACGATTTTGCGAATTGATGAGGCATTTATCACACCCGGTAAATATGTTCAAAGCGTGGAAGTAATGCGAGAGAAGGATGTTCCAGAAGATAATAAACAAATGCTTGAGGCTATTTTAGATTATTTAATAAACCCAAAAACCATCTGACGTGAAAGTCAGATGGTTTTTTCTTTAGTATCCAGTTTCAACAGAAGCATTGACGATATACATTAAATCGTTCTTGTCCTCTTTGTCTTCCAAGAAAATGCCGCTTGTAGTCATCATTCCGCCAGCCATTTTCTCAATAGTTACGGTGCCATAAGGGATAATCGCGCGAATCGTATCCTCATCGAGTTGATCTGCGTCACACGGTAGCGCCAATTTGATATTAACGACCATGTTTTGTAAGTCACCATCTGGTAAAAGCCCTTGAATACCGGGCATCGAGTTTGTGAAAATTGCATTCCTTACAGCTCGTTCCGCTGCTTTAGTGATGTTTTGACCGTGGACATCAACGCCAAAGCCCGTTTGGATAAATAGAATTTGTTCCATCATAAATCACTCCTTAAAATCTTTTATAAAAGCGGCACCTGGTCGGTTTTTCGCATAGCCTTCCATTACTTCAGTAAAATGCATTCCGTCTGTATCGGCGGAATTGGTGAATATTTCGGACATTTGTTTGCGTTGTGCAGCGCCAAGTTCGTTTTCGAGTTCTTTACCTGCCGAAGTTAGGAAGATGCAGCGTTGGCGTTTGTCGCGTCTGCCTTGCTCAATCGTGAGAAGTTCGCGCTCTTTCAGTTCAGCGAGCGGCTGGTGCAAGGCTTGCTTTGATATCTCTAAAAAAGTTAAGAGTTCATTAATTGTAAGTCCAGGCATCCGCGCTGTGAAAAATAAAATACGATGATGTAATCTTTTGAGTGAATGTTTGGCAATAATTAAATCAGCGGTCTCTGTAAATGCTTTATAGCCGAAGTAAAATAAAGCGATTTGTTGATTCATGTTTTGCTCATTGTTCATAAATATACCCCTTTTTCTGTCAATATCAACAGTATAGCATAAATAAGGGGACACAATAACAGTTAGCGCATCACTTTTTTAGAAGCTTTTTCGCATTATTAAGAAGATATTTTCTGCTAAACAAAACATCTAATGTATAATATTAGTATTCGAAAACAGTTAATTGTGTACAAAATGTTACGTTGATATAATTTTCAGATTTCTTTTATTTAGACAAAAAAGCGCTACCATTGCTTATTTAAAGCGATTCCTATAAAAATAAGAGTGAATAATATGAATATTAAGGCAAATCAAACGTGAAATATTTTATGAAAACGTATTGAGAGTTAGTTTTAACGCGGTTATACTTTGGGAAGAAATTAACCACTAAGGAGAGTATAAATGAAAAAAGCACTGAAACTATTTCTTGCGACGATTTGTATGTTCATAATGATATATCCTTCCACAGCAGCTCACGCAGAAGAAACGAATATTGTTAATATTCCTGATGCAAATCTTAAAACCTATCTTAATGGTCTGCTCAAGCAAGCAAGTGATGCACCAATTACTAAAACACAAATGAACACTATCCAAACTGTTACACTTTCTGGCAGCACTTATACAGACTTGACGGGTTTGGAGGAAGCTGGAAATCTGGTAACACTATCTCTTAACAATACTAACATCCAAACACTTGAACCGATTAAAAACCAAACTTCTTTGACTTACTTAACAGTGGGCGGAGACAATGTAAAAGATAGTCTTTTCGTAGATTTAAATGGACTTGTTAATTTACAAAGTCTTAGTATCAACGGAAGTGAAGTGACGCATAATGTCTTTAAGACTTTCAATAAGTTGCCAAAATTAACTTATCTCTATGCGCAAAACTCCATGAAAATCACAGATATTTCCGCGCTCGCTTCCTTACCAGCCTTAACAACACTTTTCTTACAATTTGACGGCATTGATGATTTTAGACCTTTAAATGATTTTGAAAGTTTTAAAAATGGCAACTTGAAAGCTCTTGCTGCTTTTGGGCAAAATACAGGGCGCACGAATCCAAGAATTACACTTAAATCTGGTAAGTTAGATTATAATGAAACAAACCAAACGTTATATTTACCATTTTCGATGATGCCAAAACCTTTAACGAGTTTTGATGGCACGGTTGCTCCTTTTTCGAAATCTACTTCCGCAAGTAATACTTATTTAGGATTTAATGATGTGGCACTCCCAAGCTCACGTCTTTCCATTACCGATGATGGTATTACTGTTAGTGGTGTAACAAAAGAAGAATTCGATAACCTTGACGAAATTGAATATAATGCACGCTATGACTTCCCAACTGGCAGCTACCCGACACCACCAAGCATGACATCTTATACAATCTCAAGCGGGACATATGATCAATATTTTGATATTAGCCACACGCTAGATTTAACGGCGGATGAAAGTTTTGACTATAATCAATACGATACAACATCAGAAGAACAATTTTTAAAAGATGTGCATGCTGAAACAGATGATGGCACAGCTGTAAAGAGTGATTTTGATCAAGTTGTTAAGCTTGATGTACCAGGCGAATATACCGTGACATTAAACGCAGAAAATGCTGCAGGACTCAAAGCAACTCCTGTAACAGTTAAAGTAACCGTTCATGAAAAACCAGTAATCACCTCAGACTCTCAAATTTCTTATAAAAAGGAAACGACTAAATCAGTCGACGAATTTTTGAAAGAAATACATGGCTCGGTAACTGGAAATGCCGTTTTAACAAGTGATTTTGATAAAGTAGTAGATTTAAACACCCCAGGCGAATATACCGTAACTTTAAATGCAATAAATGACCGCGGCCAAAAAGCAGATCCTGTAACAGTAGTCGTAACAGTGACTACAAGCGACAGTGGACATGTTGATCCGGTTCCACCAACACCTCAAGAAGAAACAGATCAAACAATCATTCCTGAACCTCAAAGTGAAACCACAGAAGACTCGGTTAAAGAAGATCAAGCCAAAGACGGACAAGCAAAATCAGAAGAAAAAGCAGATAAAACTTCTTTAACAACGAAAGAAAACAAGGTAGAAAAATCAGAAAAAACCAATCAACCAAAAACAAAAGCATTGCCACAAACTGGTGATACTAATAAGACCGCCTTACCGATCGCAGGAGTAATGCTGAGTTTAGCGGCGCTGCTAATTTTTAGAAAAAGTAAATCTTAAATTATTGTGAATTCATTAGCAAAAAGAATGAATAGCAGGCCTAAAATCATTTTTATAGGGTATGGAATACTATAAGAAAAGTTGTAGGAGGGTTTATATGATGGAAAAATATCATCGCATTCTTGTAGCAGTGGATGGTTCAGAACCAGCAAAATTAGCCTTTGAAAAAGGACTGGAATTAGCACTAAAATTAGACGGTGTGCTTGGAATTGCAAGTATTGTAGATTTACGTGCCTTTTCTCCAAATGTTTCTTATGATGGCAGCTTAGAAGAAAAAGCCGAACTAGAACTAAAAACAAGTGTTAATGAATATGCAGAAAAAGCCAGAACGGCAGGAGTGAAACAAGTAGAAACTTTTGTTGCTAAAGGTAATCCGAAAATCTTGCTTTCTACAGACATTCCAGCAGAGTTCCAGGCAGATTTAATTATTTGCGGAGCGACTGGGATGAACCGAGTAGAAAAGCTAGTTCTTGGTAGTGTTTCTTCTTATATTATGGCTCATGCAATTTGCGACACTTTAATAGCTAGATAAAAAAAGCGTAGATATCTTTGTTAGAAGATATCTACGCTTTTTATTATCAAAATGGATCGAAGTAAGTGTATTCTGTTACGCCGCCTTCGATAGGTTTACTAATACGGTTCAGTTCATCGACAATTTTTTTAGCATCATCGCCAAACACTGGGAGAGGTTGGTAATTGTTTTCTGTCGTACTACCATCTGAATTTTCATAAGTAGGAACGATAGAAATATCTTTTAGGACGATTTTATTATCTTCTTTTGTAAATCGTAGTTGGAACATCGACGTCATACGGGAAAGTAGCGTAGGATCAGCCCCAAAAGCAAAGTCGCCCATGCTATAAACGATGTATTTATCTTTATATTTTTCAACGCTTTCCAGGCGGTGAGGGTGAGAGCCCATAATTATATCAGCACCAGCATCTAAAATCGCATGACCAAATTGGGTTTGATAATCCGTTGGCGTTTCGCGATATTCCACGCCCCAGTGCATATTAACGATAACGAGAGTATCTTCTTTTTTATATTTCTTAACGTCTTTTACAATTCTTTCTAGATAAGCTGGGGATTGCTGACTCATGCGGCAATCGTAGCCAAGTAGAACAGTTTTCATCCCTTTAATGGTTGTTTCAAGTGGAGCATCGGCATTGAAAACAGGAATATTATTCTCTTTAAAAGCCTTTAATGTGTCATCGTAACCAACTTGGAAGTAATCCATTGTATGGTTATTTGCCAAATTTGCTGCATCTACACCACTCGCTGGTAAAAAGGCCACGTGTGCAGGATCGCTTTTGATGCGCCACATTTTATTTTCAGCTTTTGTTGCATTAGTAAAAGCACTTTCGGCGTTAATGATAGTGTAGTCATCAGATTTAAACCAAGGAAGGCAGTTTTTATAAACATAGGTATTATTGCCGTTGTTTTTTTGGAATACGTTATCGAATTTGAGGTGTTCGGGCGTTTCAGGATAGGTTCCAAATGAATTATCGCCAACCATGGTCAAAGTGACAACACCTTTTTCTTTCAAACCTTGTTGATTGGTTGCGGCTGCGGCATAAAACCAATCATATTGATTTGTTTTTTCGATGGCTGATAGTTTTTGTTCACTTGCAAGAAAAGCAGGATATACTTTCCCAAGCGTTTTTTCATCTGCTTTGCCAGTCGTATACGATTTTACAGCTTCTAAACAGGCTGTGAGATTTTGGAGATAGACGCCTGAATCATTTTTTTCGGTTGGATAGGATTTTAGTTCTTTAATTAATTGCTTTAAATCGGAAATAGAAGCTTTGTCAGCTCCTGAACTTGCTAGGGAATTCAAGGTTTTCTTAGCTTCTGATGAAATGGTTTTAACATTAGCTGGACTTATTTTTTTTATTGGCTCGGTTTGAGTGGCTTTTTGGTCAGATTGATTAGTAGAATTTGTAATCCAAAAAGCACCAGCGATAAAAACAAGTACTAAACCAGTAATAATAACATAGGTAAGTTTCTTCAACTAGATATCCTCCGTAGTTCCTTTTTCTCTAAGTATAGTAATTGTAATGAAGAAACACAAGTCTATATTTAGTAAAACAAAAGCCCAAAATAATCTATTTTGGGCTTTTGGTCTGGTTATTTATTTAGAACCTTTTTCTACATAGCTTAAGTCATTTACATCACCAATAGTGAATTTACCATCTTTGTAAGTGATTTTTGTTACACTTGCATTTTTGATACCTTCTGCAGGCAGTTTGTATCCTGGTTCGATAGTATCAAGAAGCGCACCGATGCTTAGTCCGTGAGAAACTAGTAATACGTTGCTATCGCCATTTTTGCTTTCTTTTTTAGCAACATCTGTTAAACCTTCTTTTAGACGAGCTTGGATAGTTGCATAGTCTTCAGCAGGCCAGTTTTCGCCTTCTTTCACACGAGTTTTATCAAGAGCTGCTACACTATTAGCAAAATCTTTTGGAGAGAGACCAGCTTTTTGCCATTCTTCTAAAGTTTTTCCTTGGCTTTTCGCAATATCAGTCCACATATTTTCATTTAAATCGCCTTCATAAGAACCGAAATTGAATTCACGGAAACGTGGATCAGTTTGTACTTCTTTGTCAGCAGATTTATCGCTTTCTTTCAAAATTAAGTTTGCAGTTTGGATAGCGCGACCACTGTCACTGCTATATGCAGCAGAGAAATCAACGTCTTTTAAGCCTTTACCAGCACTTTTAACTACTTCTTCACCAGCGGGAGTAAGAACCGCATCAGACCAACCTTGTACACGGTCAGTTGTGTTTAGCATTGTTTTACCATGACGTACTACATAAAATGTCACAGTGCCATCTTCTTTAGTTTCTTTTGTCTCTTTTTTGTCTGCAGATGTACTGTTACCGCAACCTGCAATTAATAGTACTGCGCATAACGCCATCAACAATTTAAAAATATTTTTCTTCATCTTGTTCTCCTTTTTTGTTAGTTTTTAGCAAAATAAAAACCCAGATAAATTGAAAACTAGCCCAAAAAGCCAGTTCTCCATTTATCTAGGTTATGCCCAAGTTGGTAACATTCCTGAATAAGGATATTTGTTTATAGGACGATTTTAGCATGGATGGAAAGCGTTTACAAGTCTGTTTTTGATAAAAATTGGAAAAATAAGTAAATTATTTGTTTGAAACGCTAATTTAATTTCCATTATAAAAAGGCTCAGATTTAATCCAAGCCTTTTCCCACAACACCTAAACCAACAAAACCGCAACCAACGCCAAAACCGCCGGCAAGCCCTGTTTCACCAAAATCCCCTTAGAAGAAGTCGCCCCTCCAAACAGCGCCGCCACAACCACACAGCTCAAAAAGAAAATCTGCACAGTTTCAGCAAACCCTGCTCCCGCGAAAAACAATCCCCACACAAGTCCTGCCGCAAGAAAGCCATTATAAAGCCCTTGATTCGCAAATAGCGTCTGTACTTTCTTATTCGCAAGTAGTTCCTTCTCCACACCAAATGTCTTGGCTGCGAGTTTGGTATTGGCGAAAAACATTTCTAAAATCATTATATAAATATGCTCGATCATTACGATGAAGGTTAAAATAAATGCTAAAATGGCCATAAAAAACCCCTCTTTTCTACTTCGAAGTATAGCATAGCTTGTAAATTTTTCGTAAAAATAGAGCTTGAAACGTTGACTTATTGGCGAAATCTCCGTAATATCAAACGTAGACTACTTAATTTTTAGTCTGAAAAGGGGGAAATTATATGCAACAAGAAGCAACAGGTGGGCAAAAAATTCGGCCGATACCGATTATTGCCTCATTTTTGATGGCGGGGTTCATTGGGCTATTCAGTGAAACTGCTCTTAACATGGCGCTTAGTGATTTGATTCAGGTGTTTGATATTAGTTCAGCGACGGTGCAGTGGCTTACGACAGGTTATTTGCTAACGCTTGGAATATTAGTACCAATTTCGGGATTACTTTTACAATGGTTTACGACACGAGGTTTATTTTTTACAGCAGTGAGTTTTTCGATTGCTGGTACGCTCATTGCGGCGCTTTCGCCAACGTTTGCGATGTTAATGATTGGACGTGTAGTGCAAGCAGTAGGTACGGCGCTATTACTACCATTAATGTTTAACACGATTTTACTGATTTTCCCAGAGCATAAACGTGGCTCAGCAATGGGGATGATTGGGCTGGTAATTATGTTTGCGCCAGCAGTTGGTCCGACGATTTCAGGACTTATTTTAGAAAACTTGACTTGGAACTGGATTTTCTGGATTTCCTTGCCATTCCTTATTATTGCTTTATTATTCGGAATGAAATTTATGCAAAATGTTTCGGTTGTTACGAAGCCGAAAATTGATATTTTATCGATTATCCTTTCGACGCTAGGTTTTGGTGGAGTTGTATTTGCCTTTAGTAGTGCGGGAGAAAGTGGTTGGGGAAGCGCAACGGTATTAGTTTCAATTATCGTTGGTGGAATTGCACTTGGACTCTTTGTTTGGCGCCAACTAACAATGGAAAAACCTTTGATGGACTTGAAAGTATTTAAATACCCAATGTTCACATTAGGACTTATTTTAGTATTTATCAGCTTTATGATGATTCTTTCAACGATGATTTTACTACCGCTTTACTTGCAAAATAGTTTAGCGCTCGCAGCATTTTCAGCGGGATTAGTATTACTTCCGGGTGGGGTGCTGAATGGTTTAATGTCACCATTTACTGGGCGTTTGTTCGATGCATACGGTCCACGCGCACTTGTTATCCCAGGGTTTATCGTAGCGGTTGTGGCACTATTTTTCTTAACGAGAATAGAAGTTGGGACATCTGCATTAACCATCATCGTGCTGCATTCGGTGTTAATGATTGGGATTTCGATGGTCATGATGCCGGCACAAACAAACGGATTAAACCAATTACCGCCAAAATTATATCCTGATGGCACGGCGATTATGAACACGTTGCAACAAGTTTCCGGCGCGATTGGAACGGCTGTTGCGATTACGATCATGTCAGCTGGACAAAAAGCTTATATGGAAACGGCGCAAGGAGTAGGACCGGAGCAAATGGTTGCTTCACTGACAGCAGGAATTCAAAATGCCTTTGTCTTTGGACTGATTATGGCTTGTATTGGTCTTCTGTGTTCGCTATTTATTCGTAAAGCTAAATAATAAAGCGAAGAGAACTTCTCGTAATGAGAGGTTCTTTTTTGTTTTGACAAATGGGTTCTGAGTGGTTAAAATGATAGTAAATATAGTTTATAAAGTTTATTTAATAACTATACGAATGGAGCGGTTGATGATGGCAATTCCTCGTGATTTAAAAGAATTGAATAAGAAAAATATCAAGTCGATTTTACGGCAACAAGGTGCGATGACGAAAGCGGAAATCGCCGAAGTAACTGGGCTTAGTGTAGTTACAGTGAATAAGTTGATTCGAGATTTAGTGGAAAATGAAGAGATTTTAGAACAAGATAATTCGGTTGCGACTGGCGGAAGAAGAGCTGTTTCATATGAAATTAATCCTAATTTTCAGCAGGTGTTGGTTATTAGTTTGCAAGAAAAGTGGAAGAAAATTACTTATTCTTTTTCGGTCTATAACTTGCTTGGTGAGCCGGAGTTTGTGGAGGATATGTCTGGAGAGGATTTGGACATTACTGCGCTGAAACGGAATACGAAAGACATTATTTGCGCTTTTCCGAAGATTTCTTGCGTTGTAATCGGGGTGCCGGGAATTGAGATTGGTGGTAAACTGCGGGCGATGGACTTTCCGCTACTTTTAAATGTGCAATTGCGGGAGACTTTGGAAGCGGAAGTGAATTTGCCGGTGTTGGTTGAGACGGATACGAATGCGGCGATTTTAGGGTATAAAAATCGGCCGATGAAAGAGGAGAATATCGTTGGACTTTATTATCCGGAGCGTTTTCCACCGGGTGCGGGGCTATTGATGAACGGGGAGATTTTGAAAGGTCAGAACGGACTGGCTGGGGAGATTAAGCATATGCCGCTTCAGGTGGACTGGGATAACTTTGATTTTTCGGTCGATGAAATTAAAGCGCATATTCGTAAAATGGCGCTCCTCACGATGAGTTTTTATGATCCGGAAACGATTGTGCTGTATACGAATTTTTATTTTGGGCAGAAGGATTTTATGGAAGAATTGAAGGAAGAGTTGAAGCAAGTTTATCCGTATGCGGTTTTGCCGGAGATTGTGTTGTCGCGTAAGTTTACGACGGATTACCGGATTGGGCTTTTGGCGTTTGGGATTGATTATTTGGAGAATAATATGACGGATTGGCGGATATAAAAAAAGAGCCCTTTGACAGGCTCTTTTTTACTTATTTAAAGAAATTCGGTAAATACTCTTTATGCGCTTCTAAAAGTTCGTCCAGCATTTCGCGGGCTACAGATTCGCTTGGAGTTAGTGGGTTGATTGTCATTGCAAGGAGTGCTTTGTCGTAATCTCCAGTAACTGCTGCTTCGGCTGTTAGGCGCTCGAAAGTTTTGATTTCTTGGATGATGCCGTTGATAGCGATTGGAAGGCGTCCGCTTGCTAGTGGAATTGGGCCTTGACGAGTGATAACACAGTTTGTTTCTACTGCGGAATCAGGGTCGATATCAAGGATGGCACCATTGTTACGAGTATTAACGATTTGAATGTCGCGTTTGTCGTTATAGATAGAGTTGATTAGGTTACATGCAGCTTCACTGTAGTAAGCGCCGCCACGTTGTTCTAATTGTTTTGGTTTTTCAGCAAGTTCTTCTTGTTTGTAAAGCTCGAATAATTCAGCTTCTACTTTTTTAACAACTTCTGCACGAGTACCATGTTCTGCGTATGCGCGAGCTTGGTCTTCCAGTTGTTGTTTTGTTTGCCAGTAGTAGCGTAAGTAGTCGATTGGAATCATGTTTAATGTACGTAAGAATGTTTTGTCCCAGCCAGTTGCATTGATGTTTTTAAGGCTTGAGCCAGCTTCATCTTCTGTCATTTTGAAAACAACATCTTTTGTTACGTCTTTGCCATTGTGGTAAACAGTTTTCGCGAATACCATGTGGTTTAGACCAACGAATTCCACGTAAATTTCGGAAACGTCTACGCCAAGAGTTTCAGCGATATTGCGTTCGATGCCGATAGGGCCGTTACATAAGCCTACAACTTTCTTTTGGTTACTGTAACGAAGAACTGCTTCTGTTACCATTCCTGCAGGGTTAGCAAAGTTGATTAACCAAGCATCTGGGCAAAGGCGTTCCATGTCTTTACAAATATCTAAAATAACTGGGATTGTGCGAAGTCCTTTGAACATGCCGCCTGGTCCGTTTGTTTCTTGACCAACTACGCCATATGAATTCGGAATGCGCTCATCTTTCACACGTGCGTCTAGTAAACCTACACGTAATTGTGTTGTTACGAAATCGGCGTCTTTAAGCGCTTCTTCGCGGTCTAGTGTTAAATGTACTTCCATGTCAACGCCAGCTTTTTCTACCATACGTTTTGCTAAATTACCAACGATTTCTAATTTTTCACGGCCAGCTTCTACGTCAACTAACCATAGTTCACGAACTGGTAATTCATCTTGACGTTTAATAAATCCTTCGATTAGTTCAGGTGTATAACTTGATCCGCCACCAATAGTTGCGATTTTAATACCTTTAGTCATTATTTATACCTCCAAGGATATTTTTTTGAAAAGGCTTACTTATTTGGTATCACCTTTTCTTCTCACAGTTATAGTATAGGAATTTTATGAAAAAATAGCTAGTATTTGACGAGCTTTAGGTAAGGATTTTCTAAGTAGGAACTTGTCACATTTGAGTAACGAGGTGTTACATGGTAAAATAAAGCGAAAAGAGGTGCGGAAATGCTTTTTTTGGATAAAAATTTGGAATTAAATGATACGGAATTAGATATTTATAATTATATTGTGGCGAATTTAGATAAGGTTGTTTATATGCGGATTCGTGATTTGGCGACGGAAGCGCACGTGAGTACGACGACAATTCTACGTTTTTGCCGAAAATTTGGTTGTAATGGTTTTTCGGAGTTTCGCGTAAAGCTGCAGCTTTATTTGGAAGAGCAGAAATTGGCGCAGATTGATATGGCGGATGAAACGACGTATATTGATTTTCTGAAACGCACGGCACAACCGGAGTTTAAAGCGCAAATTCAAAATGCGGTCGAAATTCTCCGTGACCGCGAACTGGTTTTATTTGCTGGGGTGGGTTCATCGGGTGTAATTGCTGAATATGGCGCGATTTATTTTTCGTCATTATTTACGCTGGCGCTACATATTGAAGATCCGCTTAACCACCCGTTTTACCATTTATCAAGCAAATTATCCGATAAAATCTGCATGATTGCGATTTCGGTGGAAGGGGAAAATGAGGATATTATTCGCTATATTCACCAATTGAAGGCACAAAATTGTAAAGTAATTTCGATTACAAATAGTGCGAAATCAACTATTGCAAGGCTATCTGATGCGAACATCGCTTATTATATTAATAAGGAAATGTACCAAGAAGCGAATATCACGTCCCAACTACCGGCGCTATATACAATTGAAAATATTGCCCGGGAAATAAGAACGCAAATTGATAAAGAAAAAATGTAAAAAGCTACGTTTTGCTTGGATTTCCGAGCAAAACTTTTTTTGTAACAAAATTGTCACTTACGAAGAATTTTTTAATTTGCTACGATAGTTCTTTGGAGGTGAAATTATGTACAGTAATATGAAAGAGAAGGTCGTTTTTACACTTATTATGTGTTCTTTAATGATTTTATGCATGAGCTCTTATAATATCTTTCTTGAAAATGGTATTGGTACGGATTCTTTGATGATTATTTTAAAAGCATTTGTCCCGTTTCTTTTTATTGGATTTTTATTAGACTTTTTTGTTGTCGGAAAAATTGCGAATCGTCTGCACGCCCTTTTGGTTAGTGAAGATGCTTCGAAATTTAAAAAGATCATTATGATGCAATTATTAATGGTTACGTTTATGTGTGTGCTTATGTCAACGCTTAGCCTGATTGTAAACCAAGGCGAATGGAGTCATTTAGGTATTCTTATTTTACGCAATTATTTTGTGGCTTTATTTTTGCAAATCTTTATCGTGTCACCGTTTGTGCGGCTAATTAGTCCGCGGATTTTTGCGCTTTTGTAAAAATGAAAAACGCTTAGTCGAGTTTAGGCCCGGCTAAGCGTTTTGCTATTTATGTTCGGCGTAATAAGCATCGAGCGCGTCTTCCACGGTTTTCTTCGTGTAGCCATTATCGATAAGGTAGCCAAGATCGTGTTTTCTAAAGCTGGTTTTCAAATGATCAATTAGGTCAGCGAAGTAATATTCAATGCCTTTGTCATCAAGCCATTTGAGCAAGTCTTTCATAGATTCGGTTGCGGTTGTATCAATGTTAATAATCGCACTCGCTTCAAAAATGACTAGTTTCGTATCATCTTGGACAGCTTCTTTTAAGCCATCTGCAAATTTGTTAAAGTTCCCGAAGAAAAGAGAAGCACTATAACGATAAATGACGACATTTGGAATTGGTTTTGCTTCTGATTTACGTTTTAAGTCGAAATAACCGTGGCGTCCTTCGATTACTCCAAGAATCGCAATTGGTGTTTTCATCGAACGACTTACTACGTTAATGAATGATAGGAAAATTCCAAGTAGTACCCCGAAAATAACGCCAACTAAAAGAGTACCAAGTGCTGCAACAATCCAAACAGTTGCTTCACGACGAGAAACTTTGAATAAACCTTTTAACACATCTACATCAATAATACCTACAAGAGCAGCGAATACGATACCTGAAAGAACCGGTTGTGGCATATAGTAAAGTAAGCCACTTAAGAAGGCAACGATCAGAGCGATAATGGTCGCAGCAACGATAGAAACCATCTGCGTTTTACCACGAAATTGTTCGTTAGCAGCAGTTCTTGATACGCTGGCACTCGCTGGAGAACAACCAGAAAATGCAGCGACGAAATTAGAAACCCCATAAGCAAATAATTCACGATTATCATCAATCGTATATTTGTTTCTCATAGCAAAACTTTCACTTGGCAAAAGCGAACCGGCAAAAGTTGCGATGGCACAGACTAAACCACCGCCAATCGCCAGTGCCCATGAACTTGCACCAAAATCTGGTAGTGCTAGCGAAGGGAAACCAACTGGGATTTTACCAACAATATCAACATTATATTGATCTAATTTAAAGAAATAAGCAGCCATTGTCCCAAGTACTAAAACAACAAGAGACATAGGGATTTTGGGTATTACTTTTTTACAAGTGATAACAATAATGACTGTGACTACGCCCATGGCAAATGAAATCCAATTGGACTGGAAAAATTGTCCGAAAATAATGCCTAGACTAGAGAAGAAACTATCTCCGCTTTCTTTTAGGCCCATTATCTTAGGAATTTGCCCCATAATGATGGAGACACTAAGTCCGGAAATGAATCCACTAAGAACCGGGGCTGATATGTATTTTGCGAAACGTCCTAATTTTAATACGGAGAAAAGAACTAAAAATATCGCACAAAAGAATGCGAGAATTGGTGCGAGCGCGATAGCTTCTTTAGATCCGGCAGCAAGTCCAGCCGTTCCTAAAATGATGGATCCTGTGATGGCACTTGCCGTTGCATCAATTCCGAAAATAAGTTGCGGTGAACTGGCAAATATAACATAGGCAATAACCGGTAAAAATGACGCATATAATCCATAAATGGGTGGAAGTCCTGCTACTTGTGCATATCCCATTGCAACTGGAATCGTCAGTGCAGCAACACCAACGCCTGAAATGACATCATTTCGTAAATAGGATATTTTGTACCCATTTAGTGAAAGCAAGATGTGTTTAAACATAAGTTCCTCCCTTGAAATGTATTTTTACTCTTTATTCTACATCATAAATACATATTAATGAAATCTTATACTATTTACCCGTTTTGACATAGAACAATCATCTCTACATTAGTTTTATTACAATTATCCAAAAAAACGCCTTATTCTAAAAAAACAATGGGAAACCTATCACTCCTTCTTTGTGCTAACTCTGATTCATGTTAGACTGAAACATAGAAAGTCCAAAATTAGGAAAAAGAAAGCAGGGGGTTACAAATGGCAACGCAAAAGAATTTAGTTGATTTAGCAACAAAAGCTTATATTTACGGTTTTCCTTTCATTTTTAATACACAACAAATCGAGCGTTATGTAACGGTAGGGATTGGTGGAACAAAGCAAGTTCCTTTCAATAATTTTACTCATGCATCTCGCTTGGCAGAACCGTCTGATAAATTTGTCAGTGTGAACAACGATACTATTTATTCTAATGCACCAATTGATGTTAGTGCCGGACCGGTCGTTTTAAGTGTACCCGATACAAGTGGTCGTTATTATGTACTTCAGTTTGTTGATGCATGGTCAAACAATTTTGCTTATGTTGGAAAACGTGCAACGGGGACTTCAGCTGGCAAATTTCTTTTAACTCCTCCAAATTGGAACGGTGATGTTCCTGCTGATATGATAGAAATTAAATTTCCTACTAATATAGGGATTATTATTGGCCGACTTGCTTGTGACGGTGAAGCTGATTTACCAACTGTAAGAGAATTACAAGAACAACTTAAGATAACTCCTTTAAATGAAGGGAAAGAAGTGGATGGTTTTCCTGAATATGATCGCTCACTAGGAAAAGAGCTAGCTTTCTTTGAACAATTACGAGTTTATATGGCTCAATTTCCACCAGCAGAAAGAGATTTGGTTAAGCAAGAAAGTTTTGCGCCAATTGGTTTGATGGAAAAAGGGGTATCTCCTTATAGTAACCCGAGTGAAGAATTAAAAAATGCCCTTATAGAGGGAGCAAAAGCAGGTTTAGCGAATATCAAAAAAGCAACAACCAATTTTAAATCAGAAAATGGCTGGGGATTAACACAACATTTATTTGATTATAATGCTGATTTTTTTGAAATAGGAACGAAAAAATCTTTAGACTGGGTAATTGAGGACCGTGAAGAAGCATACATAATTCGTGCAGTTTCAGCTATTACGGCATTATGGGGAAACCATGGCTATGAAGCGGTTTATTTGATGACATGGACAGACACAGACGGTAATGCCTTAAATGGAAAAAATAAATATACATTGGAGCTAAATCCAATTCCGCCAGTTGACTCATTTTGGTCGATTACGATGTATGACTTGCCTGAATACTTTTTATGTGAGAACCCGATTAATCGTTACTCGATTGGAGACCGTACGCCAGGTATACAATATAATGATGATGGCGGTATCACTATAGTGGTTTCGAAAGATGAGCCAACTGACCCGAAAGAACGTGCGAATTGGTTGCCAGCTCCTGATGCTGAGTTCAGACCAATGTTCCGCTTATATAATCCGCAACAACCACTCGTGGATGGAAGCTATCATTTTCCGGGATTTGAAAAAAAGTAAATAAAAAAGCCGCGATTTCCTATTAATGGAAATCGCGGCTTTTTTTACTTGTTCTTGGCATAAATGGTCATGGCTTCTTGGAGGAATTGAGAAAGGCCATCGCCGAATTGGTCGATATTTTTAGTGAAACGTTCATCATTAACGTACATTTCCCCAAGACTAGCAAAGGCTTCTAAAGAATAAATGTTGCCATGCGTATCATTTAAATAATGGAAAAAATGATCAATCTCGAGTTGTGCTTCTTCTGATTCCGGGGTGAGTTTCCGAACAGAAGCTAAATGACGAAATTCAGCGTCAAAACTCTCTTTTAAAGTTAATTGTTCTTTTTCACTCATATTATTCACTTTTTCATTGGCTTTTTCTACTACTTTATCTCCCCAAAGTTTTCTTGCTTCTTCTTCATATGGGTTCGAGGAAAAATCAAATCCAGTGAATTTTTCTTTGTTTGTCATTGTTATTTCTCCTTTTTCATTCTTGATGGTCAGATCGAGGGTTGCTAGCATAGTTTCAATTCGCTGCTTTTTTTCTATTAGTAAGTGGCGCTGCATATCTAAAGCAACGTTTTTATCGAAAAGTGGGTCATCAAGAATTTGTTGAATTTTTTTCAAAGGGAAATCGAGTTCTTTAAAGAAAAGAATTTGTTGTAATTTGTCGACATCTTTTTCTGAATAAATACGATAGCCATTCCAGTCATCTTTTTGCGGTACAAGTAGGCCTATTTTATCGTAGTGGTGAAGCGTGCGCACACTTACACCAGTGAGTTCAGCTAATTCTTTTATTTGCATGAATGATTCCTCCTTCTGCTTTTACTATAAAGTATGACGTCGCGTGATAGTCAAGCTTGAATTTGTGTTTATTATAACCTTTTTAGTGGAAAAGAAAATAAGTTGTAGTCAACTTCTTTTAATAAAATGAATAAAAGCATGGAAAAAAAGTGGACATTCTCGTATAATGAAGTGTAAATGTGTCGAATTTGTGACATTGGTATATCGAGAATAAAAAGGGGATAGCATCATGATAAGGAAAGTTAAATCCATTAGTATGTGGCTATGGCACCATTTAACACCGCAAATATTTGCGGTTATTTGTGTTTTTATTATCACTATCATAGCACTTTTTATGCCTCCATATATTGGTATGGCTGATAATGGAGACTTTTTCCGAATCTTCTCGAGTAACGGTTTGTTTGTCAATAATACGAATTATGATGCGCTGCAATTTGGGCACTTTGTGAAGGAGTTTGGGATTTATCAGTACTTTAATGAAAACCAAGTGGCTATATACTCCTCGCAAAGTATCTTTATTCAAATGGCGCTTCTTTTAAATAAGCTTTTTTGGTCAACTACTGTGTTTGATGTGCGCTTTTTGGGAGGCTTGCAATTAGCACTTCTTTTACCAGCGATTTATTTGTTAGTAGCGGGTTTAACGGCGAAAATGAAAGGCTGGCCGGGGTATGTGGTTGCGGCGCTAACAGTATTTATTTTCGCAGATACAGCTTATACAGCTTACTTTAATTCCTTTTTCAGTGAAGGGCTTATTTTGATTATGATGCTGTATATTTCGGCGGGATTTTTACTTTTATATCAGCATAAATATAATGATTATGCGATGCTAGGTTTGATTTTTGTGGCATCCCTTATTTTAATTACGGCCAAACAGCAAAATGCGCCGATTGCGGTTGTTATTGCGGTTTGTGGAATACTCGTGTTTTTCATCCGGAAAAATCGTGCATTTCGGATTTCAGCCGCGGCTACCTTTTTAGTTATTTTCTTGAGCGGAGTAGTGATGTACGCCTTTATTCCAGGCGAGTTTGTAACGATAAATCAGTACCAAACGATGACGCGCGGTGTGCTACTTGATTCAGAAAATCCGGAGAAATCACTCGAAGAAATGGGCATGAATTCTGAATTCGCTTTACTTAAAGGAACGAATTTTTATCAAAAATATAAAATGATTGATTTAGACTCGAAACTAATGGAAAAAGAATTTTATCCTAATTATAATTTTGTTACGGTTTTGAGTTATTATTTGGAAAATCCAAAACAATTTGGGAAAATGCTTGATCTATCCGCGCAAAATAGCTTTTCGATTCGTCCGTTTGAAATGGGAAACTTTGAAAAGGCGACAGGATATAAATTTAAAGAGAAAACGCATTTTTTCTCCGCTTATAGTGATGTAAAAGAAAAATTTGCTCCAGCGAAATTTACTTTTTTAATTTTATGGGCGCTTGTTTTTCTGATTTGTTATGGAGTGAGTGCTTTTAAACATTTCCGAGAAAAGAATATTCGTGGAACACTGCTGTTTGATTTAATCGTCTTGCTGATTGGTTCAGGATTTGCGGTGATTTTAGTGACGATTGTGGGTGACGGAGAAGCGGATTTAACAAAACATAATTTCTTGTTTAATGTGTGCTTTGATTTGACAATGTTAATTGGAGCGGCTTCTCTGCTCGAAGTTTATTTGAAGAAGAGGGGTGAGCGGAATGCGTAAAAAAATGATTATAAGTATTCTACTAGCATTCGTGATTTTCATTGTCGGCGGGCATTCTGCAATAGCAAAAACGGATGATGGTGTCGTTGTTTTTTATGATAGTTTAGCGACTGGTACAGAGAATGAAGGCAATATGGATGCGCTACTTCGAATGTTAAATAGTTTGGGCAAACGAGTGACGATTTATTCTTGGGAGGAAAATCCTGATTTAAGTCAAACAAGCGAAATCATCGTACTTCAAAATAAAAATGACGGCTTAGCAAATGATTGGACGGAAAAATTAGCCAAAAGCAAAGCGAAAATCGCATACATAGGCGGAAATCCACCAACATTTTTAACGGATAAATTGCAACTGAAAACAAAAGCAATTACAGATGCTTCTATCACAATTCAAACGGAAGCTGGATTGTCTGGAAAGCCACAGCTGGTGAACGAAACAAATCTAATTACTTCCTATAAAGGAACAAGCTTTGGTGAAATGGACGCTGCTGAAAATGGACAAGCTGCATACGGCGTTCAAGCAGGAAATTACGCGTACGCGCCTCTTTTTCAGACAGATAATACGAGTGAATTCACTTTAATGGATGTACTCAAAGCATTATTCGATATTAAAACGACAACTAACCAATATGCGTTTATTACGGGCGTAAATCCATTCGTGGATTTCGATTTGCTCAAAAAAACAGCGGACACTTTTTATGAAAAAGGAATTCCGTTTATCGTGAGTGCAGGGCCTGTTTTTTACAATCAAGATTTCCAAGCAGCAAAAAATTATGCAGAGATTTTACGCTACGTTCAAGCGAAAAATGGCACGATCATGCTGAATGTGCCGGCAGTTACCTACGGGGATAGTCCGTCCGGAGAACTTGAAAGTATTATGCAAAAATCGGTAAATTTCTTTGCGGAAAATGACATCGCACCAATTGGAGTTACGGCCGAACTTTATTGGAACTTTGATAAAGCATATGGCGTAGAAGGTTTCGCACCATTTAACACTGGAATTTTACTACCAAATCAAAAAATCATTCATACGACAAAAGTGAATAATGGCAGCGCATTTGAAAAGTCTCCGTATAGCGTGGCGAACGATTTTTATGCGACTACAACTGAAGGGAGAAACTTTCCGGTCGATATTGCGATAACCTATTCATTTTTTGATAACGAGAAAGAATTAAAAGCGGCCGCAGAGGAACTAGCGAACGATAATATTAGTGATTTTAGGTTCCAAAATCATGGAGTAAAAACAAATAAAGATACGATTGAATCAAGTGCTGGTTCGCTTTACATCAATAATCAACCAGTGGCGCTTGATGGCGATTTAAACTATATTAAAACAAAAAATAAGGCAGTGAAACAAACTGGAAGTTTAGAAGGTTTCTTCGGCTACCAAAATACCTTTTTCACGATAGTAATTATACTTTCACTTGGCATTATTGGGGTTTTATTTGTTTTTGGATACCGGCTTTACATGAAGAAATATATGAAATGAGGTGAAATAAATGGTTGTTGCAGATTATTTAGCATTATTCGCGGTAATATGTATTTGGGGACTTTTGCTAATTAATATTGTGTTAATTGTCGCAGGATATGTTTATTATTTGAAAAATGAAGCGCGAAAAGTGCCCGAAATACCAGTGGAAGTACCATTTGTTTCTGTCATGGTGCCGGCCCATAATGAAGGAAAAGTAATCGTGAAAACGGTGGAGTCCCTACTGGCGTTTGATTACCCGGTCGATCGCTACGAAATCATTGTGATTAACGATAATTCTTCGGATAATAGCGCGGAACTTTTAGCTGCCATTCAAGCAAAAAATCCGACACGGTTTTTAAAAATTATTAATACCGATAATATTACAGGCGGAAAAGGTAAATCGAACGCGCTCAATATCGGGTTTGCGGAAAGTCGCGGGGAACTGGTGGCGATTTATGATGCTGATAATACACCGGAACGGCAAGCGCTAAGAATCCTTGTTGGCGAGATTACAAATGATGCGAAACTTGGTGCCGTCATTGGTAAATTTAGAACCCGAAATCGAAATGCGAGTTGGTTAACGCGATTTATCAATATCGAAACGCTTAGTTTTCAGTGGATGGCTCAGGCCGGCAGATGGGCCCTGTTCAAACTATGCACGATTCCTGGAACTAATTTTATTGTGAGAAGGTCGCTCCTAGAAGAAATCGGTGGCTGGGATGTGAAAGCTGTTGCGGAAGATACCGAGATTAGTTTTCGGATTTACATGATGGGGTACCGAATCAAATTCCAAGCGAAGGCTGTCACTTGGGAACAAGAGCCCCAAACATTGCCAGTTTGGTTCAAACAGCGCTCAAGATGGGCAAAAGGCAATATTTATGTAATTTTAAAAAACGTTCCACTCCTTTTTAAACGAGAAGGTAGGCGCGTTCGCTTTGATATTTTATACTTTTTATCGATTTACTTTTTACTATTAACTTCCTTGATTGTTAGTGATGTTTTACTCGTATTATATGCGCTTGGACTAGTACATACAACACTTGCTGGCCTTAGCGGGGCGCTTTGGTTGCTAGCTATTTTACTTTTTGTCGCAGGTACTTTTATTACACTCACCACGGAAAAAGGCGAAATCAGTTTTTCGAATTTGTTATTTATTATGTTGATGTATGTGACGTATTGCCAGCTTTGGATGGTGGTAGCCGCATATGGGTTCTTTATTTTCTTAAAAGATACCGTACTAAAAAGGGAAACCAAATGGTATAAAACCGAGCGTTTCTAAAAAGGAGAGTGCCTAATGAAAAAATTTACTGTAATGTGGCTGCTAATTTTCGCCGTACTATTTCTGTATAGGCCAGAGGTTTTCGCAGCAGATAAAAACTATCAAACGGTTTTTGGAACAGATAAAACCGCCCAAGGAAAATTCACGACCACCAAACAAAACTTCACGGTGGAAAACTACTGGGATGTATCAAATGCTAACGTAAAGCTTGTGTATACAATTACCCAACTGAGTGAAAAAGAAGTTTCCACGATGACACTGAAAATAAACGATGTTGCGTTCTACTCTTTTAAACCAGATAAAGCAGACAAAGGAACAAAACAAATTGAAATCGAAATCCCGAAAGATAAGCTAAAAAAAGGGGTAAATGTTCTATCTATCGAAAGTTTTGTCTACACTGATTTGCCAGATGGTCGTTGTACGATTGACGATACACCTGCCAACTGGCTGCAATTCGATAAAACAAGCGCAATAAACGTATCTTATTCCGATAAAGCTTTCCAAAAAACGATTGCCGAGTTTGGCGAGCGCTTCACTGGAATTGATACTGTGAAAAGTGAACAAGGTGCAGTAGCTGTCTCAAACAAAGCCGGTGATGCCGAACTTGGCGCAGCACTTGAAGGCCTTTCCGGATTTTCTGCAGCGAATACGTTAGAAGATAAAAATATCGCTTTTGGTCAATATGAGGAAGCGAAAATACGTGACGGCAAAAATTATCTCGTACTTTTTTCGAGCTATGACAATTTACCAAATGATCTAAAATTACAAATAAAAGACGATAATAAACTTGAAAAACAAGCGCTTTTCCAAGTAGTGACAGTTGGAAATGCGAACACACTTGTAATTACTTCTAAATCAAATGACGCGCTTAAAAAAGCCGGCAAACTAATTGCTAACCAAAATTACTTAAGCCAGCTTGGGACAAATACTAAATGGTTAACAACAGACGAAAGAATCGACACACCAGCAACTAGTGTCGATAAAAATACAAAACTAACAACAACTGGTGATAAACTAAAAGGAATTGGGCATATCACACAAGATTACTTCATCAGCATGCCAGCCAACCGTAGCGCATCAACAGGAACAGAAGTATCACTTGATTTTAGATATGCGCAAAACTTGGATTTCGAGCATTCATTAGTAACGATTTTAGTAAACGGAAAACCGATTGGTAGCCAAAAACTTACCGCTAAAAAAGCTAATGGCGACAAATTGACGTTCCAAATTCCGAGCGATTTAAACGTAAAAGGGGATTTTTCAGTTACTGTTGCCTTTGATTTAGTCTTAACGAATAACTATTGTGGCTTTATTGCAGATTCTGAAATCCCGTGGGCGTATATCACCCCAGAATCAAAAATCAATTTAAACACAAGCGAAGAAACAGATTTGCTTTTTGAACAATATCCGTACCCATTCATTGCAAATGGCGACTTTAACAATGCAGTTGTCGTTGTTCCAGATGAATTAACGACAGAAGACACAGATTCATTAGCAAATATTTTCAATCTGTTAGGCCGCTTCCATGATGGAAATAGGGGAGATTTAACGGCCGTACATGCGGCCAACTGGAAAAAACCAAAAGAAGAATCAAACGTTATTGCAGTTGGTACAATGAATAATAATCCAGTGATTAAAAACGCCAATGACGACCTATATTTCCAGTACAACAAAACAGGCGATTACTTCCTTTCCAATGAAAAAATCTCGATTGAAAAAAATTATGGCAAACAACTTGGTAGTGTGCAGTTGATTACATCAGATGGCGTCCCAATTCTGGCAGTTACTGGTCCAGGTGCCAAACAAACAGAACTCGGATCGGATTTAATCGCAACAAAAGCCAACCTAGCTAAAATTTACGGAGATGGAGCCATTGTTGATACAGATAACACGATACATTCCTACCGATTCAAAAAAGAAGCAGATACACAGGAAGAAAGCTTTGGGGCAAAAATCAGTAATAACAAAGAAGTCACTGTGTTCGGAGCATTCGCGCTTCTAACCGTCGTTATCTTAGTTGTCGCGGTCCTACTAATCTTGCGTAAATATCGCCGGAGCCGGAAGTGAGGAGAAATAAAAATGAAGAAAATAACGAATAACTTATTTGCAGATATCGGCTTTTTATTTTTCATCTTGCTTTGTTTCATCACAATTGGCTTTATGATCAATACGCCGGATGAATATTTGCGAAACATTATTTTATTAAATATCACTTTTTTACTTGTGATTATCACCTATTTTACGAATTTAACGCTTGGTTTGATTTTAAATGTCCTCTACATTTTCATTTATGCAACTTATATTATTTATGAAATTGTCGCAAATCAAATCGCCTATGGTTTTGGTAGCTACTTCTGGCTTATAATCACGCCCCTTTTTACAGTAGCGAGTGCGATGTTTACAAGAAATACGTCAAGACTTCAAGAAGAAAACACGAAAATCAAACAGCAAAATCTATATTTAGGAACGATTGACCAAGAAACTTTGCTTAAAAATATCGTTTCATTCCAAAATGACGAGCGGATTTTTTCCAGTATTTCACGCCGTTATGATTTACCTTTGTCACTAATGGTCATCAAAGTACGTCATTGGCGCGAGTTGAAACGATTCCAAAGCGAAGATGAGATGCGCCTAGCGTTACAAGATATTTCGGCGATTTTAGAGACTTGTATCCGTACGAGTGATGTCCTTTACTTATTAGATAAAGATGATGCGACTTGGGGGCTGTTGTTACTAACAGACGAACCGGGTGGGAAATTAGTTGCGGATCGAATCAAAAGCCGCATAGCCGAAGCCAATACCGAAGAATTTGCCGCGAAGTACCGTGTGAAGCTAGAACTTCGAATTGGAACAAGCCAATTTGATAGCGAAAAAGTGAAGACACCGCTTGATTTTATCGATTTAGCGACAAAAGAATTAGAATATGACGTGTAAAATAGAGAGTTACCTTCTATAATTAGGAGGTAACTTTCATTTTTGATTGGAGGAACACCATGAACTTAGAAGAAATAGTCGATTGTATGTTATTAAACGAAAATGACAAAGAAATTCAGCGGACCCAAACGGAGCATCGTATCAAACTAGTTGATTTTTGGCGAGTGAAAAAAGGGGACCGAGTGCTGGAGGTTGGTTGTGGGCAAGGCGATACGACAGCCGTACTTGCGAATGCAGTTGGTGCTAGTGGCTTTGTTCAAGGTATTGATATTGCACCGCGAACTTATGGTGCTCCGTTTACCATTGGCGATGCGACAGACCATTTGCAGAAATCAAAGCTCGGTGCGCAAATTGATTTTAAGCTAGGGACAGATATTTTAAAAGGTGATATCACTTTTCCAGACAATGCTTTTGATGTAGCCGTTTTATCGCATGCTTCGTGGTATTTTAGTTCCAAAAGTGAGCTCACGCTGATGCTCGAATTACTAAGCAAGTGGGCGAAACGCGTTTGTTACGCAGAATGGGATACAAGAATTACGGATGTGAAACAAACGTCGCATATGTTAGCAGTGCTCACGCAATCATCTTATGAAGCTTTCAAACAAGAAACCCAGTCCAACATTCGAACGTTCATTACACCAATAGATATGCAAGAAATTATTCAAGAGCACAACTGGAAAATGGGCGCGGAAACAAGTATCTTCTCAGAAAAAATGCAAGATAGTCGATGGGAAATTGGTTATGTAAAAGATTTTATCACAAAAGAATTAGAAGCAGATTTAGGCTTACCGGAAAAATTCAAAGCATTTTTACTCAGTCAAAGTAAATTAATCACACTTGAAAATAGTTTGCCAATGGCGTCATACTACACTTCTTGGCAGGCGAAGTAATTTTGCTTTCTTTTTCACAAGATTTAGATTTTTTATGCTATAATGGAACGTATTAACGAACTAAAGGAGTGTTGGATGTGAGAGCTGTACTTACTGTAATTGGAAAAGATAATGTGGGTATTGTCGCAGGTGTTAGTAATAAATTAGCTGAACTGAACATCAATATTGTGGACGTATCTCAAACAATCATGGATGGCTATTTTACGATGATGATGATGTGCGATATTAGCCAAATCACAAAAGAATTTGATGAAGTAAAAGCAGAATTAGCCGGTAAAGGCGAGGACCTCCAAGTAAAAATACATATTCAGCGGGAAGAAATTTTCAACGCAATGCACAAACTTTAGGATGGAGGCGATTCTAGTATGGAAACAAATCAAATTTTAGAAACGATACGAATGATTGAAGAAGAAAAATTGGACATCCGGACGATTACAATGGGGATTTCTTTGCTAGATTGTATGGACGGCGACGGCGAAGCGGCTCGAAAGAAAATCTATCAAAAAATTGTCACCAAAGCGCGTAATTTAGTTGCAGTTGGTGAAGCGATTGAATCTGAGTTTGGCATTCCAATTATTAATAAACGAATTTCTGTCACACCGATTGCGATTATCGCGGGATCGAGTGCTGATACTGACTACGTAGAATTTGCCAAAACGCTTGATGCCGCAGCAAAAGAAGTTGGCGTGAATTTTATTGGCGGCTATTCCGCACTCGTTCAAAAAGGTTACACGAAAGGCGACGAAATCCTGATTCGCTCGATTCCGCAAGCACTTGCACAAACGGAACGCGTATGCTCATCGGTCAATGTTGGCTCGACGCGAACTGGAATCAATATGGATGCTGTACGTCAAATGGGTGAGGTAATCAAGGAAACTGCGGACTTAACAGCAGATACACAAGGCCTAGGTTGCGCGAAACTCGTTGTATTTGCCAATGCAGTCGAGGATAATCCTTTTATGGCCGGGGCATTCCACGGTGTTGGTGAAGCGGATTGCGTTATCAATGTTGGTGTCAGCGGCCCAGGTGTGGTTAAACGTGCTATCGAAAAAGTAAAAGGTGAACCATTTGATATCGTTGCTGAAACAGTCAAACAAACAGCATTTAAAATCACTAGAATGGGTCAACTCGTTGGTCAAGTCGCTTCCGAAAAACTCGGCGTTCCTTTTGGAATTGTCGATTTATCACTTGCGCCAACTCCAGCGATTGGTGATTCGGTTGCGCACATTTTAGAAGAGATGGGACTAGAAATGGTTGGAACGCATGGCACGACAGCGGCACTCGCACTTTTAAATGATGCAGTGAAAAAAGGCGGGGTCATGGCTTGTGGACATGTCGGTGGTTTATCAGGCGCATTCATTCCTGTTTCTGAGGACGCGGGTATGATTGAAGCTGTGCAACAAGGAGCGCTCAACCTCGAAAAATTAGAAGCAATGACAGCAATTTGCTCGGTTGGTCTGGATATGATTGCCGTACCAGGTGACACAACCGCTGAAACACTAGCAGCAATGATTGCTGATGAGGCCGCGATTGGCGTAATAAATAATAAAACAACTGCTGTCCGAGTGATTCCGGCAAGCGGGACAAAAGTTGGCGACATGGTCGAATTCGGCGGATTACTAGGAACAGCACCAGTAATGCCAGTAAACGGTAAATCTTCCGTTGACTTCATTGCCCGCGGTGGTCGAATTCCAGCACCAATCCATTCCTTCAAAAACTAACAAAAAAAGGTTTCCTCGCACATTCGGAGGAAACCTTTTATTATGTCGTTTTCCGCTCTACTAAACGAAAATCTAAATCAAGCAGTGGCAAATCACTGCCAAATAATTGGTTCATAATTAACATAAACGCATTTTCGGCTTGCAAATTTACAGGATAATGAATCGTCGTAATATCAAGCAAATGCGCCACTTCCATATTATCAAAACCACAAATCGCAAAATCTTCCGGCACACTATAACCAAGCCGCCTCGCTTCTGTCAAAAGCCCAGCCGCAAAATAATCATTCGGTGTCAAAAAGGCATCAGGTTTATGCTCCGTTTCCGCAAACCAATGCGCAATCTTTTCCCCGTCTTGCCGAGAACCTTGCCCATAAAACTGTCTAAACTCATGCGGATCAAGCTCATAGCGCGCACAAAAATCTTTAAAAGCAAGCATGCGACTTTGCGTATTGAGCCCAGTCGTATTGCCGTACACATTCACAAATTTCCGGTAGCCTTTTGCATACAAATGTTCTAGACCGAGCGTGTAGCCATCATATTGATTCATAAATACAGAAGGAATTTTTTCACTTTCGACGCGTTGCCAAGTGACAATCGGGCCGTATTTTGTATAATGCTCAATCGTTTTCCAATCATTCGACCGAATCACGAGAACGAGCGCATCGATTTGTTTTTGGCGCAGCATCTCTAGGGCTTCCAGTTCTTTATCCGGATCGATCCGCGTCATAAACAAAGTGACGTTATAACCATGCTCTTGCGCTATCATCGTAAAACTTTTTAAAAATACATTAAGGGAATCTGTAAAACTAGGAATAACCATGCCGATTAGCTTAGTGGCCCCTTTTTTTAGGGATACGGCATTTATATTCGGAACATAATCTAACTTGTCAATTATTGTCTGAACACGTTTTCGCGTTTCATCACTTACATAGTCGCGCTTATTAATCACTCGGGAAACAGTTGCTGATGAAACACCCGCTAGTTTCGCGATTTCTTGTATATTTGCCAATTGCCAAACACCTCGGTTTCTCTTAGCTCTGTAATTAGTATACCAAAAAAGCCCGTCAAATAGCCAGTTTAGATAAATTTAAAATAAGTGCTTGACCTGTAATGCATTACATGAATTATGATGAACTAGAAGAAAAGAAAACGCTTTAAAATTCTAGGAGGTAAGTATATTATGAAAAAAGGTGTAAAAATCGTTACAATTGGTGGGGGTTCCAGTTACACACCAGAACTTGTTGAAGGATTTATTAAACGCTATCATGAACTTCCAATCAGAGAACTTTGGCTAGTAGATATTGAAGCTGGTCGTGAAAAATTAGAAATCGTTGGCAATATGGCAAAACGTATGGTCAAAGCAGCGAACATTGACTGCGAAGTACATTTAACACTCGACCGTCGTGAAGCTTTAAAAGATGCTGATTTTGTTACAACACAATTTCGTGTTGGTTTATTAGACGCTCGTATTAAAGATGAAAGAATTCCACTTAGCCACGGTATCATCGGTCAAGAAACAAATGGAGCAGGTGGGATGTTTAAAGCATTCCGTACGATTCCCGTTATTCTTGGTATTGTAGAAGATATGCGCGAACTTTGCCCAGATGCTTGGTTAATCAACTTTACAAACCCAGCAGGTATGGTAACAGAAGCAGTTCTTCGTTACGGCAACTGGGATAAAGTTATCGGTCTTTGTAACGTGCCAATCGGAGCTGTGAAAAGCGCATCCGACGTTTTAGAAAAACCAGAAGAAGATTTATTCTTCAAATTCGCAGGAATCAACCACTTGCACTGGCATCGCGTTTTTGACAAAGATGGTACTGAATTAACAGAAAAAGTTATCGATGGCCTTTACGCACCAGATGCTAACCCTGGAAAAGTCGTTGAAAACATTAAAAACATGCGCTTCTTATATGAACAAGTAAAACACCTAAAAATGCTTCCTTGTCCATATCACCGCTACTACTACATGACGGATGCAATGCTTGAAGAAGAACTGGCATCTTTCAAAAACGAAGGTACGCGCGGAGAAGTCGTGAAAAAACTAGAAGACAGCTTGTTCGAATTATATAAAGATCCAAATCTCGATTACAAACCAGAAGAATTATCGAAACGCGGCGGTGCTCATTATAGTGACGCAGCTTGTGAAATCATCAATTCTATTTACAACAACAAAGGTACAGTAATGGTAGTATCTACTCGTAATAATGGCGCAATTGATGATGTTCCTTACGATAGCGCAGTGGAAATCACAAGTGTCATTCGTGCGCACGGTGCGGAACCAATCAACTTCGGTAAATTCCCACCAGCACAACGCGGTTTACTACAAGTGATGAAATCGATGGAAGAATTAACTATCGAAGCAGCAGTAACAGGCGATTATGCAACTGCACTACAAGCCTTCACTTCCAACCCACTCGTTCCAAGCGGCGACTTAGCAAAAACAATTTTAGATGAAATGCTAGAAGCGCACAAAGAGTTCTTACCACAATTCGCTAAATAATTCGCAAGTGATCCCTTGAAAACAGGGATCACTTTTTTTATGAGTTGTTTTAGCGAGCATTTTTTCAAGTTTCCTGTAAAATAGAAAAAAGGAGGTGTGATTGATGCAAACAAATCTTGAAAGAATAAAAAAACACATCGAGAAACTAGATACTTTCACAGCAACTCCGGGTCAGGGGACAACTCGGCTTACATATAGCAAAGAAGACCTCGACGCGCGCAACTATTTAAAACAAGAAATGGCTAAAGTTGGTCTTACTGTTTCAGAAGATGCGATTGGGAATATTTACGGACGACTAGAAGGGGAAAGTCCAGATTTACCAGCAGTAATCGTCGGTTCTCATTTTGACTCTGTGCCAAATGGTGGTGCTTTTGACGGACCAGCTGGCGTCATTACCGGGCTTGAAGTAGCCAGTGTTTTCCACGAACAACAAATTAAACCACATTTTCCGCTTGAAATTATTGCGATGGTGGAAGAAGAAGGCTCTCGTTTTGGCGCAGGACTTCTTGCCTCACGAGCAATCACAGGCAAAGTCACAACAGAAATGCTACACGAAATGAAAGATATAGATGGCATTACAGCTACGGATGCCATGGCGAAACTAGGATTTAACGCAAACCGAGTACATAGAGCCATTCGCACAAAAGAGTCCGTGAAAGCATTTATCGAACTGCATATCGAACAAGGCCCCATCCTCGAAAATGCCAGTGAAGACGTAGCGCTAGTCGATACAGTAGTCGGTTTAACACAAATCAAAGTAACCGTAAAAGGGCAAGCCGGCCATGCAGGCACAACCCCGATGCTTGACCGAAAAGATGCGCTAGTTTCCGCTGTCGAAATTTTAGGGCAATTGCCAGAACTCGCTATCCAAGAAGGTGGCGGAACTGTGCTAACAGTCGGCAAACTAAACGTCTATCCAAATGGCGCAAATGTTATTCCAGATAAAGTCATTTTCACCGTGGACATTCGCGCAAAAGACGAAATTCACGTTCAAAATACATTAGCAAAAACGAAAGAAATCATTCAAGCCACCGAAAAAAATGGTATTACTTGCGAAATAAAAGATATGATTTACCAACAACCAACCCATTTATCAAAAGAGATTCATCAAGCTCTAACCGAAAGTGCCGACCAATTGGGCTTTAAGTATCGAACAATGGTTAGCGGGGCCGGGCACGACGCGATGATTTTCGCTAGTTTAACCGAAGTGGGCTTGATTTTTGTTCCTAGCCACAACGGCATAAGTCATGCTCCAGAAGAATGGACCGATTACGACAAGCTACAAAAAGGAATTGAAGTCGTACTCAAGACAGTAAAAAAATGGACGGAGGAAAGCGCGAATGAATCAGAAAATAAAACAAATAGTTTTAAATAACGAAAGTGAAATGATTGCCTTCCGCCGTGATTTGCACATGCATCCCGAACTCCAATGGCAAGAATTTCGCACAACCGACCAAGTTGCCAAAGAATTAGACAAACTGGACATTCCTTACCGTCGCACGGAACCAACCGGATTAATCGCGGAACTCAAAGGCGGGAAATCAGGAAAAACAGTTGCCTTGCGTGCTGATATGGACGCACTCCCAGTCCAAGAACTAAACCAAGACCTCCCATATAAATCCACAGAAGACGGCAAAATGCACGCCTGTGGTCACGATGCTCATACAGCGATGCTAATAACCGCGGCAAAAGCACTCGTAGAAATAAAAGACGAACTACCTGGAACAGTTCGCTTCATTTTTCAACCGTCAGAAGAAATTGCGGAGGGCGCCAAAGAAATGATTGCCCAAGGAGCGATGGAAGACGTGGACCACGTGTTTGGAATTCATATCTGGTCCCAAACTCCAAGTGGAAAGATATCGTGCGTAGTCGGCTCCACATTCGCCTCAGCAGATATTATTCAAATCGACTTCAAAGGCCAAGGTGGTCACGGAGCAATGCCGCATGATACAATCGACGCTGCCGTCATCGCTTCCTCGTTCATCATGAATCTCCAAGCCATAGTAGCTCGCGAAACAGACCCCCTTGACCCCGTTGTAGTTACTATTGGCAAAATGGATGTCGGCACTCGCTACAATGTCATCGCAGAAAATGCCCGTTTGGAAGGAACGCTTCGTTGCTTCAACAACACAACGCGCGCCAAAGTCGCAAAATCAATTGAACACTACGCCAAACAAACCGCCGCTATCTACGGTGGTACGGCAGAAATGATATATAAACAAGGCACACAACCAGTAATCAACGACGAAAAAAGCGCTCTACTCGTCCAAGAAACAATCACGGAATCATTCGGCGAAGAGATGCTTTACTTTGAACGTCCAACCACGGGTGGCGAAGACTTCAGCTATTTTCAAGATGAAGCTCCCGGAAGTTTTGCACTCGTTGGCTGCGGCAATCCAGAAAAAGACACCGAATGGGCGCATCACCATGGCCGCTTTAATATTGACGAAAGTGTCATGAAAAATGGCGCCGAGCTATACGCCCAGTTTGCCTATAACTATTTAAACCAAGCTGAAATATAACAAAAAAAGCCTCCAGCTAATTCAATTAACTGGAGGCTTTTTGCATGCTATTGTTTTTCTACTACATGTACATCTTCGAAAGAACCATATTTTGTCCACCAAGGAACGGCACCTTCATCAAGTAATTTATCAAGAGAAGTAATATTTTCTTTCCCTTGAGTACGAAGCCATTCGCGTAAAGCGTCATCGCCTTGTTTACCATAAACTTCGATACCATCAGCCCAAGTTGCACGACCGCAAAGTACACCACTATATTGCACATTATGTTGGTTCGCGAATTGGATTGTTTTATGGAACATTTCAGAAGTTACACCAGCACTTAGATAAATAAATGGAAGTGGGCTTAAGTCAGAGCACTCTTCAAAATGACGAGCTGCCTCGTCTTGCGTATAAGCTACTTCACCTTCAGCAAAACCTTCCACATATTTAAAGTTAACTGGAACTTCAAGTTTAAGTACATCTACACCATAACGAGGTTTAGAGAATTCTTTAATAGAAGCTTTTACTTTTGCTGGTTTCAATTTAGCATATTCTAGAGAACCAGAATCAGTAACTGTTGCATCATAAGTAATTGGCTCTAAGAAAAATGGAATATCAACTGCGCGACATTCAGCACCAATTCTTTCTAAAAAGGCATATTTGATTTCATTAATTTCAGCAGGCTCATCTGGATCATAATAAACAAGAATTTTAACTGCATCTCCACCATTTTCTTTAATACGAAGTGCTGATAAATCTTCAATTAAATCAGGAAGTTTACCAGGAGTAGTTGCGTCATATCCTGTTTTTTCATAAGAAGTTAAAAGTCCGCTACCTTCGTGGCGAGCTTTGATTGCTGGAGTACCATATTCTAAATCAAGCAAAATTGCAGAAGCATAAGGAGTTAGTTCTTCAGAAACAAGTTGTTTGAAGTCCTCTACATCCTTTTTATTTTCTGTTCCTTTAGCTTGTTGGATCATTTTTTTGAGTGAGCCACGTTGGTCAATGGCAAGCGCTGCAATGACACCTTTATCGTTGGAGAGTCTTTGTAAACCATCAAATTTACCTTTTGTTATTTGTACCATTTTTATCTAGTCTCCTTTATAGCAATTTGTTGTTGCTTTAATCAATTTATCCTTCCTTATTATACCACTGAATAATTTTTTTAAAACATAGGTATATTTCCGCATTGATTTATCTGAAGTAATAAATTACGATGTATGTGGAGTGTTAGGTATTAATAGAAATTTGGGATAATTTCTACTAATACATTCTCTTTTGGGAAAGTCATTTAACGATAAGACTAGACCAGGAGTGATGAAATGAATCGACGCGAAAGACGTAAACACAAAAGACGCAAGAACATGATTATCGTGTTGAGTACTGTATTTCTAATGTTTATTGCCACTAGTTGGATGATATACGAATTCAAAAGTAAACAAGAGCAAACAGTATCCGCACCAACTAAGAAGAAAGCAGCAACTGCGACAAACCCATCGGAAAATGCAGCAACTAATGAGCCAGAAGAAACGAAAGATCCTGAACCAGTAGAAGAAAAGCCAAAGGAAACAATTGTAAAAAATCAAGAAATTGATAACTATTTACAAAAAATTGGTTTTAGTGGTTCGGCACTTGTAGTTCGCGATGGAGAAACTATCATACAAAAAGGGTATATGTATGCAAATCGTGATGACAAAGTATTGAATACACCAGATACTTTGTTTTATATTGGATCTTCTCAAAAAGCAATCATAGCAACTGCACTTTTACAATTAGAAGAAAAAGGTAAAATAAACACGAATGATCCAATTTCGAAGTATATACCTGATTTTCCTAATGGTAATAAGATTTTAGTGAAGAACTTTATGAATCATACATCTGGTATTGTTGGACGACCAAACTTAACAAGTAATATGACACCGGATCAAATTGTTAAAGCTATTGAGAAGCGGGGAATTAAATCACAACCTGGGAAATGGGATTATATGGATGCTAATTATACTGTAGTGGGTTATCTTGTAGAAAAAATTAGTGGGCAACCTTTAGCCACATATCTTCAAGAAAATATATTTAACCCTGCAGGAATGAAGCATACAGGATACTATCAAAAAGATGTTGATGGGGGAAAAAACGTATCAACAGGCTATAAAATTGATGAAAATGGAGTCTTTCAAAGTCCAAAGCTTGCAGACTTAACGAAATTATATGGTGCAGGGGACATTAGTATGTCTACAACGGATATGTATTTGTTTGACAAAGCATTGATGGATAAAAAATTGATTTCTGAAGCAAGTTTGAAGAAAATGTTCACAAAAGGAAGCAAATCAACTTATGGAATGGGATTCTATGTGGATCCAGGGAGTTATAATAGTCACGGAGTTGTGACCGGATGGGACGTGTCTAATAGCTTTAGCCATACCGGAAGAACTTACGTTATATTATTCTCCAACGTCCAAAACTACATTGCTTCATTCGGAAAAGTGAATAATGATATTTATGGTTTCTTAAATAAATAATAAAAAACTCGATTCTGTTTGTAGAATCGAGTTTTTTTATTATTTACCAGTAATTTGTTTTACAGCATCTTCCATTTGATAAAGTTGAGCAGCGGCACTGTAGTCGCTCCATTTAGTATTATCCACTTTATACACTTGGTTTTTCTTCACGGCTGGAATATCTTTCCAAACACCTTTTAGCATTTCATCCACAGAATCCGTGTTGCCATCAGCTGGCATTAAGATGAAGAGACGATCTGCTCCAGCTGCATATTCAGGAATTGCTTCACTAGAAATAGCTTTTGTTTCTTTGTTTGCTTTAGCAGCGTCTGTTGGTGTGAAACCCGCGCCGGAGTATAAGCCGTCAAAGACTTTTGCATCGTGCACATAGATTTCTTTACCATAAAATTGAATTACTGCAGCTTTTTCGTTCGCAACACCAGCATCTTTGAGTGTTGCTTTTGCTTCTTTGGAGCTTGCCGCGTAATCTTTGTCCCATTTTTCTTTCTCTGCTTTTTTATTTAAGAGATTAGCAATGTTAGAAAGTTGTTTGTCCGGAGTATCACCAAAATGCGTGATATAAACAGGAGCCACTTTTTCCAAATTCTCTAAAAGATCTTTTTGGTAATCACTAATAATAATTAAGTCTGGTTTTAAATTAGCGATTTTTTCAATACTAGGTTTGTCATTACCAACACTTTCTGTCCCTTTTGTTGCATCAGGGTATGTAGTGATGTAATAATCAGTTGTACCAACAGGTTTAACGCCAAGAATTTCCATTTCGCTTACGTTTTGAAGTGCGACAATTCTTTTCGGCGTTGTAGGAACTTCTACTTTGCGGTCCGTTGTATCAGTGACCGTTTTTGTTGCGGATTCCTTTTCTTTGCTTGAGTCCTTATCTGAAGAACTGCCACAAGCGGTTAATACTACTGCTAAAAGAACAGTCATCAAAATAGCAGCCCATTTATGCTTTTGGTACATTGTGTATTTCCTCCCTAATTGAAAATGATTTTCATTATCGTTACAAAAGTAATTATATCGAAAACAGGGAGGATTGACAAGGTGAAATATAACACAAAAAATTTTTATGTTTAAAATTGAATACTATCGCCAACCGTAATTGTTGGAAAAACTTCTGGAGAAACAACAATAGCTCCCGGTAAAACTTCATTTTGTCCTGAGCGGAAATAAACGGAAATATGACCAAGTTCTTCGAGGTTTTTGTTTGCGTCTGTGCCGACTTCTTCTATTGTATACACTTGTTCGCCAATTAGTAATGTGTTCCCTTTAGTAAGGGCGTTATTCGGTGCATCTTGGAATTCGTGAATAACCGATATTTCACGTAATTCATTAGTAGCTGTTGGTCCGAATAAAATAACAATTTTTTCTTCTTCAAAAGCGGGGACAAGTGGCCCGATTTCCATAATTTTACTTATAGTCATAGCAAATTCCTCCTAAAATTAATACATACCGATACTGAATACCCATGCGATAACAACGGCAAGGACACCGGTAATCATCCGGCTATAAAGAATGGCTGGAACGCCGAACTGAACCGTTTTTGGCTTAGCTTCTGCAAGAGAAAGTCCTACGGGGATAAAGTCACAACCAGCTTGAGCATTAATCGCAAATAGTGCTGGTAGGGCGTAAGTAACTGGAATTGCACCAATCGCAATTTGGGATCCGATTAAAACACCAATTACTTGAGCGATAACCGCCCCAGGTCCAAGAATCGGTGAAAGAAAAGGCAAACTACAAATAAACGCAATTAGTAACATTCCCCAAAGTGATCCAGCAAGTGGAGAGAGTGTATTCGCAATTAATTTCCCAATCCCAGTGTAATTAATAATACCGATAATCATACTAATAAAAGCCATAAACGGAATAATGTTTTTAATGAGCATATCAACGGAATCACGCCCGGCTTGATAGAAAACGCCCATTGCCTTCCCGATACCGCGTGAAAATTTTACGAGAAAGCCTTCTTTTAATTCGCTTGCTTCTTTTTGGTCTTCTTTAATTTTGGCATAATCTTCTTTGAATTTCTCTCTGTCAAATGGTTTACCAGGCTCAGCGCTTATATCTCGAACTTCAATATCTTCAGGTTTGACGCCAGAAACAAAAATATCTTCTGTAATATGTTTTGCGAGTGGGCCTGATGGAGAAGAAGGGAGAACATCGACTGTTGGAATACGTTTCATCGGATAAACTCCAATTCGAGCAGTGCCACCACAATCAATAACAACACACATCATTTCTTCTTCAGGAATTGAATTTTTAAAGCCATCCACGGCTTCAGCTCCAGATAATTCAGCAATTCTCAGTGCTACGGGATGAATACCACCACCAGTAATAGAAACAACTTTTGTTCTCGGTTCGCTCGGAGTGATATCTAGTCCAACTCCCCAACCACCTTGACCTTTATTCACATGAATTGATTGATACATTTCATTTGCCTCCTTCTATTTCAGACTTTTTCTTTTCGCATTAAGAATTTCGTAATTGTTTCTGTAATCACACCACGCATTAATATAACCACGATGCCAGCTAGGAAGTAACGAACTGCAAGGCTTGACATACTATATCCAGCTTCAACCACACCATTAGCAATGCCTAGATAAACAAATAATTCACCAGCATTCGCATACGGAAATAATCCTGTGACTGGATGCAAAAACGATACAACGGAGTCATAAAAAGCTGGTTTCTGATGCTCTTTAACAAAACGACCGAATGTATAAGCCATTGGATTTGTTAGCATCAGTACGGATAAAACGGGCATTAAGGTATAACGCAAAATCATGTTCTTGGCTGAAAATTGGATTGCTCGGTTGACTCGTTCCTCCCCGATAAAGGCGATAATCGAGTAAGTAAAAGTTAAAAGGACAATTAAAAGAGGGACAATTCCTGTCATAAAACTCACAAACTGTTTGCCGCCAGCCTCAAATAGGCCGATAAAGTTTGTTCCAAACCATTCAATATAATTCACTAGGAAACACTCCTTTTTAGTTATTTAAAGCGCTTTCATACAACTGTTGACTGTTTTTATAATTGCTTTTTCTTGAATTGTATTCTTATTTTTACTGCTAAGTTCCGTTAATATTTCGGATAATTCTTTATGATGGTAGTTGGTGAAAGTCTTGAACTGGGCGAAAACTGTCTTTCCGGTTAAAATTTGGCATTCATGAACAATATGGTTTTCATTTACAACTAGGATGGCTACAGCACTCGTGCGAAATTTTAGTCGTTCCATTTCAGAATAAAGATGATAACCGATTTTCCCAGCATATTTATTCGCAACTTTGTTCATATGATGTTGATAATACTTGACTTGGAAAAAGCCAAGACATGTCTGAGCAATGAAAATGAGGGAAGCAATAAGGACAATATTCATTTACTTTTCCTCCTTAGAGGGTGGGAAGACGAATCACTTCCCACCAAGTTGAATTTATTTACTAAATGTTTCATCCTGCAGTTTTCTAAGTTTCCAAACAGTAGTGGATTCATCTAATGAAACGTCTTCGTCAGTAATAAATGTGCCAGCTTTGATATTTCTGCGGGCTACTACCTCACCGCTAATCAAGCCGATTGGAATATGACCATTCGTTGCCATATCGACGTGAGTTTCAAGTACACCGCGTACACAGAAACCGCCAATGCCATCTAATTTTTCACCTGCAGCTATGTCTTTTTTAGCAACTGCAACCGTTTCGGAAACTGGTGCGCCCATTGGAACAATAGCGTGATCGTGGTTCAACACAGCTTTTGCAATGGTTAGAGGTGTTTCAAGGCTTGCTAAGTGATAAGGACGATAAAGGATGTGATGATCGCGGTCGCCTTTTTTCATGAGGTAGCTAAGTTCGTGACTAACGCCTTCATTTTGTCCTTTGACGATAACGAATACGCCAGGTGCCAAACCGTCTACATATTCTACAACGCCAAATTTGTTTAAAATACCACCTTGGTCTTTTAAGTCTAGGTCTTTGATGACAGAATCAACATCACCAGAAATACCATGCATTCCAACAACGTCTGGTACATAGCCAATAGCATTAGAAAGTAAGTTCATTTCTGCCATTGTTTTAGTTCCGTCTTGGAAAGCTGCTAGCATGTGAGACGCCATGTTTTTCCCGTCGGCTTCCACTTGGCAACTATCAGGGTTAGCGCTGATTTTAAGTTTATTATTTTTTCCTTTACCAGCGACAAGGACTTCCATACCCATTGATTTGGAAAATTCGTAAAGTTCAGTTATTGCAGCGGGTTCGTCGCCATCGGAGCCAGTATATACGAGGCCAGCGCTGTCATATAATTTTTTCATTAACGGTCCGATAGTAATATCAATTTCTACATTAAGTAAAACGAGTTGTTTTTTAGCAAGTAAAGTTTCTAAGGAAATTTTTGCGCCGACTTCTGGAACACCAGTAGCATCGACAATCACTTCTACAAGATCAGAATGAATAATTTCTTTAAAGTCATTAGATAATAGAATTTTTTCTTTTTTTGTAGCGGTGGCATTGTAAGCATCTGCGGCTTTTTGTGCTGCTTCTACATGAATATCGCTAATACCAACGACACTCATACCTGGAATAGCGGCGATTTGCGAAATCATACCGAATCCCATTTGACCAGCGCCGATAACACCAACGCGAATCGGATTATTTTCGTTCTCACGAGCAAGTAACTGTCTATATAAAGTCATTTCAAGTTCCTCCTAGTAATCGTTTTCATTTATTAAAACAAAACTCCGGATAAAGCTATTTTATCCTAATAAATGAATTTTGTAACATTTGTCACCATTAGTGACAAATGTCGTATTTCACAAATTAAATATAACACTTTAACATTTTTTCGTCAATGAAATATTAGCTTTTTTTATTTTTCGAGAAATAAAAAAAGCTCATTCCTTTGCGGGAGAGAGCTTTTGGGGGTTTTGTATTTTATAGTAAGGATTATTTTTTAGTCGTTTTTTTGAAGAATGTATTCGGCCATTCTATCAGTAATCACAATCACATCTATCAATCCGGCATTAAGAGCTGCCACTAATGCTTCTTTTTTTTGTAATCCGTTTGCAAGTGCGACGACGGTTGGGATGTTCTTCAACTCCTCTAGACTAAGACCGATGACATGGGTGTTAATCTCAGTTTTTGCTTCTTTTCCGTCTGCTGTGAAAAAGCGTGAATTAATATCACCGACAACATCTTTATAGCGTAGTTCTTCAATATCTTCAGAATTAATATAGCCGATTTCTTCCATTGTGCTGTGATTATAAGGGCTCGATACACCGACAATAGCCATATCAACCGTTTTTCCTTCTTCTAATACTTCGCTAATATATTTGTTTTTGGATAAATCGGTTTTCATTTCCGTATCTTCAACGAGCGCAGGCGCATATAAATATTTGGAGTGGCATTTCATTTTTTTCTTTAAATCATAACAAATTTGGTTGGAGTGCAGATCAATATCACTCGATCCCATTCCACCTATAAGCGGAATAATTGTTAAGTCTTTATGCGGGATGAATGGGAATTCATTAGCAAATTTGCGAATTGTTTTCCCCCATGAAATCCCGAGAGTTTTTACTTTAGCAATCCTTTTACTCAGTGTGTAGGCAGCTTCTTTAGCAAGGAAATTCAGTGCTTCTTCCTCAGACATATCGTGCGTTGCAACGACAATCGCTTCCTCTAGACCAAACTTTTCTTCTAATTTTTGTTCTAAATCTACCGTGTAGTAAGTTTCGTCTTTAATGAAGATTTCCACAATACCTAAGTCTTTTGCACGTTGTAAAGTTTTAGAAATAATGGATCTAGATATCCCGATTTTTTTGGCTATTTGTGCTTGGGTCCAGCCGTAGTGATAGTACCATGTAGCGATTTTCACCATATCTCTTTTTTCTTCCCATTTCATTCTACTTACCTCCATTTACATCATAATGGAACAAAAGTTATATGCTGTCACAAATGTTTTATGCTAATAGTATCATACAATTTGCTTTATGAAAAGTTAGGGTAGATAGGAGCATCGTTTTTGCCGGAAAAGGAGTAATTTTGAAATGGCTAGTGTGCATACTATTTATTTGTGACAAAAAAACAAACAAATTTTTTTCTTATTTACGAGGAATTCACCAAACTTTTTTAGAATTATTCTAGAAGAAATATTATTATTCCATCTCTATGGAGAAAATCTGCCAAGCCGCACATGGTAACATAAGTTGAGTTCTCGCCCAACTTATATATCGCTTACTAAATTATTTTAGAAAAGGAGTGGGCTATAGTGGAAAAGTTATTTACATATAAAGAGTTTGTTGACATGATGCAAAAATATGGGATTAGACACACGAAACGCAAGCTAAGACGTGGCGAAAATTTAATGGAGAACGCTTCTAAATTTAGTAATGTTGTTTTACTAATAAATGGTTATATAAGCAGTTATACATATGAATCTCCAGAAAAACTCTTATCTATATTTGAACCAGGTATTTTTCTACGTTATTCCATTTTAGAAGATCAGCCAGAGTTTGTGACAAATATTGCTCTCTCAGATAACTGTGAAGTATACGAATATAAAAAAGAAGATATTGAATATGCATTAACATTATTTCCCGAAAATTTTGGTTTTCAATATTTCTTTCTAAAGAGAATCGGGCGGCATTTATATTATCGAGCATTACTTAACGGCAAAGAGCATAAAGAAAAACTATATTATGCCATGAAATATTTGGGAGAACTCATTGGTAAAACGGATGAAAACGGAAATGTTTCGTTGCCACCAGAAGTGACATTGAAAGTCTTAATTGAATACAGTACTTTATCCAAAGCAGCTTTTTATAGACAACGAATTCGCTTATTGGAGCAAGAAATTTTAAAACCGCATGAAAATACTTTTATTGTTCAAAAAAAAGTAGCAAGTCATTATGAAAACCAGCTAACTAGCATTTAAAAGGAGACATAAAAATAATGAAATTTAATTGGAAAGTAGTTCTGCTGTTTGTTTTAATTTTAGCATTTATTGTTCCGGTTTATTCGAAGGCTGTAGAAACAGGAAAAGAAGTACCTAAGAGTCCGGAACTACTAGATGATAAGTCATCTACGTTAAAAAATGTAAATACACCTAAAAATTTGAAGGCTAGCCCGCTAACAATTCCAGCAAATAGCACGATAGCAGATTTGTTTCCCGATGAAGGGATGGCAAAAACTATCGCAAACCAACTAGGACGAACAGAAAATAACAATTTTCAAACACCTACTAAAACGGATTGGAAAGTGGATGATGTTGTTACTGAGGTAGAGTTAAATAGAATGTGGTACTTAACTTCAGTTGCTACTATAGGAAGTATCGAAGGCATTCAATATCTACCTAATCTTTACGATGTACGGTTACAGTTTGATAAACAATGTAAGGATTTATCTCCTTTTTTAAAGGCACCAAATGGATACTCGCAGTTATATCGGTTAAATATTAATAATGGTAATATTTCAGATATTTCACCTCTTACTGAACTGAGTGCACCAACGCTTAACGATATAGACTTAGGAGGTAATAACATTTCTGATTTATCCCTTTTTCCAAAGCTGCCTAATAAATTCCCTAATTTAGAAGAAATATCTTTGGAAAGAAATAATATATCAGATGTTTCGCCACTTGCTAAATTTGCCAGTACTAAAATAAAGATATTTAATTTGGATGAGAATCATATTACTGATTTATCTAGTCTTACAAATAACAAAATGCCTAATTTACAGCGATTATATGTTCGATATCAAACATTAGATATGGAACCGGTAGTTACTTCTAGTAAGTATGAATTTTCTATACAGCCATCTATTTTCGGAACAACCAAGCCAGTTAAAATAACTGCTACTAAACCCAAAGCAACTATTGATCCTATTACTTCTAAAATTACATATTCAGCAGAAGAAATGGCTAAAAAACCGTTTTATTACACTCCTTTGTTTCCAGGAGTTACCTATTCGTGGGACGAGAATTTTCCGTTAAATGGTAGCAATAGCCTAGTGGACTTCAGGGGTACGATTACTCAACCATTAACTTATATTGAACCACCCCAAGTTGTGTCTTACAATTCAGGCCTTACTTATGAGATAGGTACATCACTTACGGAACAACAATTTCTAAACGATGTCAATTTGATAACAGATCAACCAACAACAATTACAAGCGATTTTGATGTGAAACTAAAGAATCTAAACACTGTAGGTATTTACTGGGTTGCTGTCAAAGCTTCTAATATTGAAGGAAATGCGGAGGCCAATATTATGGTAACGATTAAGTATAAGCCACCAGTCATAACTGCAGATGCAGAATACACCTATTTAGTAGGAGATAAAGTAAATGCTACTCAATTTCGAGCAGATGTAAATGCAACTTTGACAGGTGAAGGAACACTAAGAGATGACTTTATATATAAAGTAAGACTTAATACGGCGGGAGATTATGTTGTAACTCTTACTTCGCCTAAAAGTGGATACTATGAGCAAGATGCAATACCTGTTACAGTCATTGTTCACGTAAAAGAACTTTTGGAATTGCAAATCCCAGATGAATTTCGAATGGATATAGACGCAAATGCAGATTCTGTGCCAATTTCAGATAAGAAACAAACGCTTAAATGTTATGGTTCGTCTGGAAAGGCTGAGTTAGAGGTGATAGATAGACGAACTGTGCGGCAAGGATGGACGATAACCGGAGCGATGACACCCTTTACCAATAGCGGCGGCGATGTGCTACAAACTTCGCTAAAATATCAAAGTAAAGCACCTTCCAGCAGTCCGATTTACTTAAATACAACGAATCAACCAATTGAAAAGAAACAATCAGCTGTGACTGACCCGAAATATGATTCCACTGTTTTCAATCTGGAAGACAGTTTATCCATGGAAATTGAGCCAAATGATGCGCTAGTGAACGATTCCTATGAGTCGAAAATCACGTGGACACTGGAGGATGCGCCTCGACCATAATTGTCTATTTTGAACAAAAGGAGCTATCTAAATTGAAAAAAATGGGATTCATTTTGATTTGTTGTTTATTTGTGTGCGCGTCGCCATTTTATGTGAAAGCAAATACGGATAAAGCGACAAGTAAAGCGGGAGTGATTTTCACGCATGACCCCCGAAAACCAAAAACTGGAACAGATGACAGAAGCGGCACTTTTCCAACCAAAGTTCCTCCCAAAAGACTGCCGAAAACAGGAGATACAGCTGATTTTTATCTTGTTTTACTAGGGGTTGGTTTCATTTTAATCGCGAAAAAAGGCTATTTTAAGGAGGTGAGGGAAGAAATTCGGTGAAACTGCACGATAAAAAAAGGATATCAGAAAGAGGAGAATAATAATGACAAGTAGAACAGTAAAGGTAACAACAGCGAGTTTATTAGCATTAGGATTGATTGTGGCACCAGTACTTTCTGGAGATTTTGCTTCAGCTGCCACTTCCGTAACGAAAGATTCCAAAGGGATTGTAAAATTTGATAAAAGCACCACGCCAGATCCGGATCCAGTAAATCCAGATCCAGTTGATCCAGACCCAGTTATTCCGGATCCAACTGATCCTCCTTTAGGTACAGACGGACTTTGGATTTTAGCCGTATCTGATTGGGATTTTGGTACGCATAACGTTTCTAGCTTATCTTCTGGTGCGTTAAATGTGCATGCAGCGGATGATACGATTTCTACTTATGTAGACGCAAATGGTAATGGACAACAAGATTTGCCAGGGGAAGTTTCTGTAACTAAGAAAGTAACTCCTTATGCGCAAATTAGTGATGTTCGTGGTACTAATACAGGTTGGACACTTTCCGTGACGGGTAGTGCTTTCAAAGATTCTTCTACACCAGCAAAAACGATTCCGGGTGCAGAGCTAACTATTCCCAAATCGACTGTTAGTTCAGCGACTTCTACCGCTCAAGCGCCAACTGGATATGATAGCGTAACAATTTCAATGACTGGCGGCGCAGCAGTTCCTGTAATGGCGGCTAAAGATATGCAAACAGCTACACCGACCAACTTTAACGATGACCAGGGGATGGGCACATGGACAGATAGCTTTGGTTCCCAAGCAGTGTCCGCAACAGATACTTCCAAACCAAAATTATCCATTCCGAAAAACGTCGTTGTCGCTGATGGAACTTATCAAAGTACATTAACTTGGACTTTAAGCGATACACCAGCAGTTTAACATTTTTAAGAGAAAACTTCATTTTTGGATGTTGTTTTCTCTTTTTACATTGAGCAATTAGGAGGAAAGAGACACTTGAAAAAAATATGCGCTATCATCTTTGCTTGTATACTAGCTATTCTTTGTTTTCCAGGACAGCAGGCGTACGCAACAGAAAATAGTAGTTTTTCCGTAAAAGCAATTCTCCCTGACAATCAGGCATCTAGTGTGACCTATTTCGATTTGCAAATGAACCCCAAGCAGAAACAAACATTAAAAGTGGAAATTACTAACCATAGTAAAGAAGAAATCACCGTTAATTGCGTTGCCAATACAGCTGTTACCAATGAGATGGGCTACGTGGATTACTCCATACCAAACACGAAACCAGATAAAACGTTAAAATACCCCTTTGCAGATATAGTGAAGGAAAGTGTCTCTGAGGTTACACTTAAGCCAAACGAAACCAAAATTTGGACAGCGGCTATTCAAATGCCCGCTGAAAACTATGACGGCATTATATTAGGAGGATTACATTTTCAAGAAAAGAAAGAAGAGGATAAAGAAAAAGAGTCCAGCGAAAACGATGTCCAAATTAAAAATGAATACGCCTACGTCATTGGTGTCAAATTAACCGAAAAAACGACCGTCGTAAAGCCAGAATTAGAATTAAATCAAATTAAACCAGCGACCAGAAATTACCGAAATGTAGTCGAAATGAATTTGCAAAATACAAAAGCGACCTTAGTTGGTGGACTGGCCGTGGATGCAAAAATATATAAGAAAGGCAGCGAAAAAGTTTTACATGAATCAAAACGCACAGACTTATCAATGGCGCCAAATTCCAATTTTAATTATAGTGTAGATTGGGAAAATCAAGAGTTAAAACCAGGTAAATATAAAGTGCATTTAGTTGCTAAGAACAAAGAAGATAAATGGGAGTGGACAAAAGAATTCACTATCTCTTCTGATCAAGCAAAAAAAGCCAATAAAGCAGCTCTTGGACTGGAGAAAGACTACACGTGGATGTATATCGTAGGTGGAGTATTGCTTTTCATTCTTCTTATTATCACAACTTACTTTGTCGGCAAACGAGCAGCAAAGAAAAAACAGGAAAATGAAAAATAGCCTAACGAAAAAACAGCTTGAAAATGAGAAATTACCTCGTTTTCAAGCTGTTTCAATTATTTTTCGATTTTTTCAGTTTCTACGACACGAAGTCCTTTGCGTTCTAAGTGAGAAACAATTTCATTTTTCTTCTCTTCCGTTACGCCAACTGGTAAGGAAACAAGTACGCGGCGAATGAAATCTTCCGTTTGATTGTCTAAAGTGATTAAACTTGAGATGCTCGAATAACGGTCGATAATTTTAGTGATTTTAGTTAAGGCCCCTTGAACTTCGCCAGTCGCAATCGTAAGAACATAGCTAGTCGTTTTCACATTCCAGCCATCTTGGAGCAAACCAAGTAATTTTCCGTGTGTTAAAATTCCATAAAAGTTACCTTGCTCATTTAAAACCGCAATATATGGAAGCTCTTTGATTGTAAAAAAGACTTCAAAGAAAGATGCATTGACGCAAATATGCTTCGTTGCATTTTTAATTAAGCTCATTACTGGGTCACTAAGACTACCACCGTTAGCTGCGTGTTTGTAAATATGCATTTTATAAATATTACCTAAGAATTTTTCACCTTTTTCGTCTAATACAGGAACACAGCGATAACCAGATTCTTCAAGTAAATGGATAGCCTCTTGTAAAGTTGCATCTCCAGGGACGGTTGTTAAATTTATTTTAGGGATACAAAGGTTTTTTATCAACATGTTCTTCACTCCATTCTTCTTCCCTTTCATTTTAACGTAAAGTAGGACTTTTGTATAGAAAATCACTGTTATCAGGTACGATAATTCGGAAAAAATGCGATTATTTACTTATATAAATGGAAACTTTTGGCATAAGGTTTAAATTTTCTAAAAAAAGTGTATTATTAACTATGCTATGTAAATTTATAAACAGAAAGAAGGACGTTAACATGCAAAAAGAAATGTTGAACTTTGATTATTATAACCCTACGCATATTATTTTTGGTAAAAACCGTTTTAATGAATTAAATGAAGTGATTCCGCAAGATAAAAAAGTATTGATTTTGTATGGTGGTGGAAGTGTAGAACGTTTTGGAACCTTAGATAAAGTAAAAGCAGCTCTTAAATCACGCGAAGTAGGCGAATTTGGTGGTATTGAAGCGAACCCTACATACGAAACATTAATTAAAGCTATCCAATTAGTCAAAGAAGAAAACTATGACTTTTTACTTGCAGTCGGTGGCGGGTCAGTAATTGACGGAACAAAATTCGTTGCAGCGGGAGCATTATTCGACGGTGAACCGATGGATATTTTCGGTAGTGGAATTGGCGAAAAACGTCCGATTACAAAGGCACTTCCTTTTGGAACAGTACTAACACTTCCTGCAACTGGTTCTGAAATGAATAGTGGTGGTGTAATCACTTTTGTGGAGAAGAAAGCGAAACTTGGCTTTGGTAGTGCTTATACTTATCCCGTTTTCTCTTTACTTGACCCAGAACTTACATACACACTTCCAAAACGTCAACTTGCAAATGGTATTATGGACGCATATGTGCACGTAATGGAACAATATATGACTTATCCAGTAGGTGCTTTGCTGCAAGATCGTTATGCTGAAAGCCTGCTACAAACTTTAATTGAAATTGGTCCAGATGTTATCAAAGAAGATAATCATGATTATAATACACGTGCTACTTTTATGTGGTCAGCTACAAATGCACTCAATGGAACCTTATCCAGAGGCGTTCCGCAAGACTGGGCAAGCCACAGTTTAGGTCACGAAATCACAGCGCTTTATGGAATTGACCATGCACGTACGTTAGCAATTGTTCTCCCGTCTCTTTTAAATGTTCGTCGCAGTGAAAAGCATGATAAATTAGTGCAATATGCGGAACGAGTGTGGGGAATTACGAGTGGTAGCGATGAAGAAAAAATAGATGCAGCGATCCTCAAAACACGAGAGTTCTTTGAAAGCTTAGGAGCAGGAACTAGATTTAGTGATTATGGGCTTGGCGAAGAAGTGGTAGACTTACTCGTTGATCAATTAGACCGACATGGTTTAACGAATATTTCAGAACGCGGTGACCAAACATTAGAAGTATCTCGTCAAATTTATACAAATGCTTTATAATGGATAACGAAACTTTTGCGCAAATCTTTAGAGAAGAAATTTGCTTACTTAAATAAAAATCAATAGAAAATGAAAGAGGGCGAAATTTCTTGAGTACCAATAAGGAAAAGACGTTTTTCGGGCATCCGCGTGGCCTTGCTACATTATTTAATACCGAATTTTGGGAGCGATTCTCCTATTACGGAATGCGCGCATTATTACTTTATTATATGTACACCGCAGTAGCAGACGGTGGACTTGGATTTAGCCAATCAACGGCAACAGCAATTATGTCTATTTATGGTTCATTAGTATTTATGTCAGGAGTCATTGGTGGCTGGTTTGCTGATCGTGTCTTGGGGGCGCGAAAGACCATTTTTTACGGTGGAGTCCTTATTATGGTGGGGCATATTGTACTAGCTTTACCAAATGGAGGAGCAGCGGCACTATTTGGTTCGATGGCATTTATTATTCTCGGAACTGGACTACTTAAACCGAATGTCTCTAATGTTGTTGGGGATTTATATCCAGCGGGTGATAATCGGCGTGATGCTGGCTTTAGTATCTTCTATATGGGGATTAACTTAGGTGCATTTATTGCTCCACCAATCGTTTCGGCTGTTTCTGATAACGCTGGAAGTTACCATGCTGGTTTTGGTGTGGCGGCGGTTGGTATGGCAATCGCACTCGTTGTTTATGTTCTTACAGGAAAACGTTACTTAAAAGACGCTGGCAAAAAAGCGCCGAATCCGCTTCAAAGGTCAGAAGCAAAAAGTCTTACATTCAAAATAATTGGCATTGTTTTGGGCATAGGATTATTAATTGCTGTTTTAACGCTAATTACAGGTAGCTTAACAATTGATACGATTATCCTTGCTGTAACGGTGATGGGCGTTGGGGTTCCACTCGCTTACTTTATTATGATGATGACTAGCAAGAAAACCGAGGCGGACGAAAAATCACGATTAACTGCATACATACCGTTATTTTTAATCGCTGTACTATTTTGGATGATTGAAGAACAAGGCTCGTCCACATTGGCGCTTTTCGCGGCAGAAAGAACGGATTTATCTATTTGGGGTATGAACTTAAATCCGGCCAATTTCCAGTCGCTTAATCCAGTGTTTGTTATTACACTTTCGCCAATTTTTGCATGGATTTGGACGAAACTTGGTGATAGACAACCATCTACACCACGTAAATTTGCCCTTGGACTATTCTTCGCTGGTTTATCTTTCGTTGTTATGATGCTTCCAGGTATTTTACACGGAAACACGACAACACTTGTAAGCCCGCTTTGGTTAGTACTAAGTTTCTTCATCTGTATTTTTGGGGAAATGTTTATCTCACCAGTTGGTTTATCCGCGACTACGAAACTAGCACCAAAAGCTTTCGCATCTCAAACGATGAGCTTATGGTTCTTGTCAGATGCAATGGGACAATCATTTAACGCACAATTAACACAATTATTTAATGCTGACACAGAAATTGCTTATTTCGGAATTACTGGTTTTGTAGCAATTGCTTTTGCAATCGCATTATTCATTTTCGCGCCATTCTTGAAAAAATATATGAAGGGCGTTCATTAAAGGAATTAAGCGCACTTTCTCCTTATTTGGAGGAAGTGTTTTTTTGTGCTAGGAATAAATTAGTTTGCCATTAACTCCTAAGATTGCTACTATTAAAGGGAGAAGTGATAATTTAAAGGAGTGTATACATGGAATCATCAAGCAGGGTAGTTATTTATTTAACGCGACATGGAAAGACGATTTTAAACACACTTGATCGGGTACAAGGCTGGGCTGACTCGCCGTTAACCGAAGAAGGAGCACTTGTTGCGCATGATTTAGGTCGTGGTTTAAAAGGGACTAATTTTGTAGCCGCTTACGCAAGTGACCGAGGACGTGCCATCGAAACTGCACGAATTGTAATGAAAGAAAGCGATAACCATCATTTAAAATTGGAGAAATTAGCTGAAATGCGTGAATTTGGTTTCGGAAAATTTGAAGGGGAATATAATCAAGCCGTTTTAAAAATGGTTGCAAAGGCGCATGGTTTTGAATCTATTGAAAGCTATTATGATAAAACTTCTGAAAATAATTCCAATATTGTCATTGATACTGTGCACAAAATGGACGAGACTGGAATGACGGAAAACTCAGCTATTTTTGAAGAAAGACTAACTGCTGGACTCGATACTATTCTTGCCGATGCTAATAAGCGTGGTGGTGGAGATGTGTTAGTAGTAGCGCACGGTATGGTTATTCATCGCATTATTGAAATGATTGATCCTAGTAAAAATTTACGAATTATCGAAAATGCCAGCGTGACAAAAGTTATTTTTGAAGATGGAGCATATTCGATTGAAGAACCTGGAAATATGCTTTATGTAGAAGCTGGAAAAAAGGCGCAAGGGGGAGTTTAAGTGGCAACAGGAAAACTGAATGTGTACTTAGTTAGGCACGGCAAAACGATGTTCAATACATCTCGTCGTGTGCAAGGATGGTCAGATACACCATTAACAAATGAAGGGATCGAAGTGGCAGAATTTTTAGGTCGTGGTCTTCGTGAAATTCCATTTGATGCTGTTTATACGAGTGATCGTGGAAGAACAATTGAAACAGCTGGTATCGTTTTACGCGAAAGCAACCAGGCGCATCTGGAAATTAATGAGCTGCGCGATTTCCGTGAATTTGGTTTCGGTAAGTTCGAAGGGGAATACGAAGATATTATGTTTGGAAGAGTAATGGAACACCTTGGTTTCCGGTCGATGGAAGAAGCTTTTGAAAAATTTGGCGATGATGGTTATCAAATTATCTCAGAAACTGTGGAAAAGATTGATGAAACTGGTATGTCTGAAAATTGGGATGAGATGGTTGCTAGATTAAAAAACGCTTTAGGTACAGTTAGTGCAGAAAATGAGGTGGAAAATGCCAACGTTTTAGTTGTTTCTCACGGAATGGCTATCAATACGATTATTTCTTTTTTTGATAAGTCATTAATTAATCCAGACTTAGCCAATGCAAGTGTTACAAGACTTGGTTTTGAAAATGGCGAATGGACAATTGAAATGGTGAATGATTTAAGTTACATTGAAGCAGGTAAATTAGTTTTAGTATAAAAAATCCAGAATGGCACTGAGGCCATTCTGGATTTTTTAAATTATTTTACGAATTTAATACAAACTGGTTCAGGAACTTTTACGTCTTTTTGAAGTAATGTAAGTGCACCAGTTTCTTTGTTAACACCAAAAACAGTAACGTTATTGCTGTTTTCGTTTGTTGCAACTAAGATTTCGCCAGTGTAGTTCAGGTCGAAGTCACGTGGACCCACGCCTTCTACAGGTGTTGTTGCTGCATGTGTTAGTGTACCGTTTTCGGCAACTGCATAACTAACGATTGCATCTTGGCCACGATTTGAAACATATAGGAAACGACCATCAGGAGAAATATGGATAGCGCTACCTTTATTTTCTTTGTCAAAACCTTCTGGAAGAGAAGCGATTGTTTGAATAACTTTTAACGCACCAGTAGCTTCATCGTATTCAGCAAAAATAACTTCGGAAGTTAATTCTGTCATGATATACACATATTTAGCATTTGGATGGAAAACAAGGTTACGAGGACCGCTTCCTGGTTTTACGTCTAGCTCGGTTACTTTTTCAAGTTTGCCAGCGTTAGCGGAATAAGTCGTTACTTTGTCCGTTCCAAGGTCACATGTGATAACGTATTTTTGTTCTGGAGTAAAGCCAGCAAAGTGCGCATGTGGTTTTTCTTGGCGTTCGTGAACACTTTTACCAGTATGTTGAATGGTTGAAACAGAGGGCTTTAAAGCGCCGTTTTCTGTTGGGTAGCTTACGATTGTGCCTAAGTGGTAGTTAGCAGAAACAACGATAGAACCATCATGAGACGCATCTACATAACATGGCGGGTTACCTGTTTGAACATCTTGACCGATGAAAGTAAGAGAACCGTCTTCTTCAACAGAAAAAGCTGCAACTCCACCTTTATCGCCATCTTTTGCTACAGAGTAAACGAATTTTTCGTCATCTGAAATTTTAAGATATGTTGGATTGTCCATTTTTCCAGCTAATTTATTTTCTTTGATTTCGCCGGTAGTTTTGTCGATTACTAAGCGATAGATACCTTGGCTCTCGGCTTTGGTATATGTACCGATATAAGCAGTTGCTTGATTTTTTGACATGCCAATTCCTCCTATATATAAGATATTTCCTAGTTAATTATAGCATAGTAAAGAAAAGATAGAAAAATATCACGATTATTGCATTAATGTTACATTTTATTATTAAAACAGCATTTTTGATTTTTATGAAATATTTTTGTAATAAAAGTATTGACTAAGACATAAAAGTAATGTAAGATATACTTATCCCATAGAGATTGTCATTTGAAATAAGCTAATTGAAAATAAATTACTTCCCCCATAGAAATATTCTTAATTGCTTATTTCAAATAAACACTCCTTTAAGATAGTTGTAGCACAGAATTTCCCAGATTCTGTGCTATAATTATGTAGAAATAGAGATGCTCTGAAAATGAGGCTCTCTTTTTTTATGACCTCAAGGAAAGTAGGATGAATAAAATGTCCATTCAAACAATTTTTGGAAATGGCCAATATAATTGGATTAATATCGATACGGATAATACAGATAAACTAGCAGATTTTTACGAAGAATATCATATTGACGATGAAGTAATCGCGTATTCGATTGATAGAAATGAACGTGCTCACTTTGAATACGACCAAAAGACCAATACTTTTGTCATTGTGTTTAATGTGCCAGATCAAAGGAAAATTGATAACCATTATGAGACAATTCCAATGGTTTTTATAATAAAAGATAAGCAATTAATAACAATAACAAACAATGACAATCAATATATTACACGAAAAATGAAGCGTTATTTAAAAGAATCAGATGAAGTTACTATTTTTCAATTTTTATTCAGTAGTTTGTATTTTATTATGGATGCTTTTTTTCCATATGTGGAAGAAATGGATACGGATAGAAGGACGATTAATGACAAATTGAAAATTAAAACGACGAAGAAAAATTTATTGTCATTATCAGATTTGGAGACTGGTATTGTTTATTTTGTTTCCGCATCTAAGCAAAATGCGGCGTTACTTGAACAAATGAAGGCTCATATGATTTACCGAGAGCTAAATGAAGTGGAAAAAGAACAATTTGAAGATGCTTTAATTGAAGCGAGACAGCTTGTGGAAATGACGGGGCTGAGTTCTCAAATCTTACAGCAATTGTCAGGTACATATAATAATATTTTGAACAATAATTTGAATGATACGATGAAAATTTTAACGGCGCTATCCATTTTATTGACGGTTCCTACTATTATTACGGGCTTCTTTGGAATGAATATGCCACTTCCGCTAGAACATAATACTTTTGGTTGGATTGTGACGATTTTTATTAGTGTGATTCTATGGTTCGGACTTTCTTTTATTTTACGAAAATTAATGAGATAACAAAAAAGCCCTTCTTTCGGATAGAAAGAAGGGCTTTTTAAATTAAATAATACCTTGAGAAATCATTGTATCTGCTACTTTGAGGAATCCGGCGATATTTGCGCCGATAACAAGGTTACCAGGTGCGCCATACTCGCTTGCAGCATTGCTTGAATTTTTATAAATATCTTTCATGATGTTTTGTAAATGTTCGTCGACTGTTTGGAAAGTCCAGCTCATACGTGTGCTGTTTTGTGCCATTTCAAGTGCTGATACGGCAACACCACCAGCATTGGCAGCTTTTGCAGGACCGAATAGAACTTTATTTTCGTGGTAAATATCCACTGCATCAAGGGTAGAAGGCATGTTTGCGCCTTCTGCAACAGCGATAACACCATTTTTTACAAGCGCTCGGGCTTGATCAGCATTGATTTCATTTTGAGTTGCACATGGTAGTGCGATATCACATGGAACGGACCATACGTCGCCGCCTGCGTAATATTCTGCAGATGGATGAATGGTTGTGTATTCGCTAATGCGTTTGCGTTCTACTTCTTTTAATTGTTTCACGGTCTCTACTTTGATACCTTCTTTGTCATAAACAAAACCAGCAGAGTCGCTACATGCAACTACTTTAGCACCTAATTCGTGTGCTTTTTCGATAGCATAAATGGCAACGTTACCTGAACCAGAAACGACGATTTTTTTGCCGCGAATGGTTTCACCAGCTGCTTCTAACATTTCAACGGTGAAATAAACAAGACCGTAACCTGTTGCTTCTGTACGAGCTAAACTTCCGCCGTAAGAAAGGCCTTTACCTGTAATTGTACCGGCATCATAAGCGCCGCGAAGACGTTTGTATTGACCGAATAAGTAGCCGATTTCACGACCGCCAACTCCGATATCACCAGCAGGAACATCTGTATCTGGGCCGATATGTTTTTGTAGTTCAGTCATAAAACTTTGGCAGAAACGCATTACTTCTGAGTCTGATTTTCCTTTTGGATCAAAGTCAGAGCCACCTTTACCGCCACCGATTGGTAAGCCAGTTAGGGAGTTTTTGAAGATTTGTTCAAAACCGAGGAATTTGACGATGCTTCCTGTTACAGAAGGGTGGAAACGAAGACCACCTTTATATGGACCAATTGCGCTATTGAATTGGACCCGGTAACCGCGATTTACGTGTACTGTGCCAGAATCATCCACCCATGGAACTCGGAAACTGATAAGGCGTTCGGGTTCTGTTAACTGTTCTAAAATGCCATTTGCTTCGTATTTAGGTTCTTTTGCAAGGGCTGGGATAACAGAGTTTAAGAATTCTTCAACTGCTTGGTGGAATTCCGTTTCGCCAGGATTCCGTTGTTTAATTGTTTCAAACACTCGAGCTGCGTATTCTTCGGCTGCCTTTGTGTCGTTTTGGATAGTGGATGTTTGTGCCATACTATAATCGCTCCTTGTTTAAATATTTTGACTATAAGGAAAAGTAGAAAACCTGACGCAAATACATGCAATGTTATAAAGAAGAAAAACATTGGCTTGTGTGCGTTAAGTAGGTCAACTTTTCTTACCTATGTTGTTAGTTTACACATTGTTGAGAATATTTTCAAGCATAAAAACCAATTTTTCTGAAATTTTTTAAAATGTAGTTAATGAGAACGTTTGCTTAGGTTTTAATGAGTAGATATAGAAGATGTAACAAAAAAATAACCGCACCAGGGGGATGCGGTTAAGGGAGTATTAGGGAGAAATAATATTAAAGCGAGCCAAGGGATAAGACTAATTCGGATACTGGAATTATTGCTCTAACATTATTTGCTTTCTCTTGGGAAAAATGAAAGCTCTCCACATAAACAAGTATATAAAAAATGAATTTAAAAATCATGCGCTTTTTCTTACAAAAATGATCTCTAAGGTTACGAAAATGTCATGTTTTTATAAATCGTTAATTTCTTTACGGTCGCGAGTGGTGCTCAATTTTCCTTCTCGTTTTTGGAGCTCCGTTTGGATGGCAACTAATGGAATATTTTTTTCGGCTAAGAGAACGAGCAAATGATAGGCCAAATCGGAAACTTCGGCAATTAACTCTTGATTATCATTTTTAGCGGCAATAACGACTTCGGTTGCTTCTTCACCAACCTTTTTGAGAATTTTATCAAGGCCTTTATCGAACAGATAGTTGGTATAGGAGCCTTCTCTTGGTTGAGTTTTACGCAGTTTAATTTCTTCATATAGGTCATTTAACATTTAAAAATCCTCCTTTATGAGATTGAAAAAGCAACTTTTTTTGCCGGTGTGGCAGGCTGGACCGATTTGGGTTACACGGATAAGTAATGTGTCGTTATCGCAATCGGTCCAGATTTGTTTTACTTTTTGAGTATGTCCGCTTGTCGCGCCCTTATTCCAAAGTTCGTTTCTGGAGCGCGAAAAAAACCAAGTATAGCCAGTTTCAAGGGTTTTTTGGTAGCTTTCTTCGTTCATATAAGCAAGCATTAAAACGTCGCCATTTTGATCGTCTAGGATAATAGTTGGGACAAGCCCCTTAGAAAAATCAACAGAAATCATGGACGGATATTCACTCCTTTTTCGAGTAAGGTTGTTTTGACATTTTTGATGCTTAGTTCGCCGTAGTGAAAAATGCTTGCAGCGAGCGCGGCGGTTGCCTTTGTTTTTTCAAAAACTTCAACCATATGTGCGGCATTACCACAGCCGCCCGAAGCAATGACTGGGACGGAAACTGCTTCTGAAATTGCTTTTGTGAGCGGGATATCGTAGCCGTTTTTGGTACCATCACCGTCCATGCTTGTTAGTAGAATTTCACCAGCACCGAGTTGGACTGCTTTTTTGGCCCATTCAATAGCATCAAGTCCGGTATCATTTCGACCGCCTCTGGTGAAGACGCTCCAGTTTGTGCCATTCCATTTGGCATCAATTGCGACAACGATACATTGGTTTCCGAATTTTGCTGCTCCTTCTTGGATGAGTTCTGGCCGTTTGATGGCGGCGGAATTGAGCGAAATCTTGTCGGCACCAGCTTGAAGGAGTTCTTTCATGTCAGAAACACTACTGATACCTCCACCAACTGTGAGTGGAATAAAAACTTGCTCGGCAGTTCGTTCCACAACATCTATCATAGTTTGACGGAGTTCGACAGTTGCTGTGATATCAAGAAAAACGAGCTCATCGGCACCAGCTTCATTATAAGCTTTAGCAATTTCGACGGGGTCACCGACATCTGTTAAGGAAACAAAATTAACACCTTTGACAACTCGACCTGCTGTGACATCAAGACATGGGATGATTCGTTTAGTAAGCAATTTGTTCCACCTCTACAATATCTGACATAGAAATATGATGATTATAAAGGGCTTTTCCGGCAATTGCTCCGTATAAGCCGAGTTGGGCGAGTGCTTCCAAATCTGCGCGACTGCTCACTCCACCAGATGCAATTAAATTAACTTTAACGTGTTCTTTAAGATTAGCCATTTGTTCTAAATTAGGTCCAGTTAGCGTACCATCACGGCTAATATCAGTGTAAATGATTGTCTCAACACCCACTTTTTCCATTCGTTTAGCCAAATCTAAATAGCTTACCTGACTGACATCGAGCCAACCTCTTGTTGCGACAAAACCGTTTTTGGCATCGATACCTGCTGCGATTTTAGCTCCATATTTTTGAACTGCCGCACGTAGGAAATCTGGATCTGTTAGAGCGGCAGAACCGATAATCACTCGGTCGATGCCGGACTCGAGGTAATAATCCACTTGCGCCATGCTACGAATTCCTCCACCAACTTGTACGGGTATTTTGGCTGTTATTTTCATTTTTTGGATGACTTCTAGGTTGATGGGGCGTCCTTCTAATGCGCCGTCAAGGTCAACGATATGCAGGTAAGTCGCGCCATCTGTTGCAAATGCTTTTGCTTGGGCAATCGGGTCTTCATTGACAACTGTTTTTTTAGAAAAGTCGCCTTGGAAAAGACGGACACATTGTCCATTTTTTAAATCTATTGCTGGGAAGATTTGCATGAATAAGTGACCTCCTTAAATCCTTTTAAAATTTCAAGACCGATTTGGCCGCTTTTTTCAGGATGGAACTGGGCGCCGTAAATATTGCCTTTATTTATCATGCCAGGAACTTCAATAGAATAGCCACTTGTTGCGATAATGTATTCTTCTGGGCAATTGGCGTAATAGGAGTGAACGTAATAAACGTATTCTCCATCAAGTTGTTTTGTAAGCGGGGTGGCACGTTTGATTTGTAGTTGATTCCAGCCCATATGTGGAACGGCAAATTCGGGATCTTCTGGTAATTTTTCGACATGACCGGGAATGAGACCGAGACCATTAGTAAAGCTATGTTCGTTACTTGATTCGAGTAAAAGTTGCATACCAAGACAAACACCAAGAATTGGTTTGCCACCGGCAGCGATTTCTTTTAATGTTTTATTTAGCCCGCGCCGAGTGAGTTCTTTCATAGCTTCAGGATAAGCGCCAACTCCTGGTAAAATAACGCCGTCAGCCTGTGAGATTTCTGTTGCATCACTAGAAATTTTGTTTTGTAGTCCGATAAAATCAAGTGCTTTGCTGATGCTCTTCGTGTTTCCTGTATCATAGTCAATAATTACAATCATTTACAGGACCCCTTTAGTTGAATTTACGCCTTTAATTTCTGGGTTAATCGTGATTGCTTCACGAAGCGCACGGCCGAATGCTTTGAAAAGTGCTTCGATTTTATGGTGTGTGTTTTTGCCATAAAGGACGCGAAGGTGGAGGTTCATTTCGGTATTAAAGGCGACTGCTTGGAAAAATTCTTCCACTAATTCTGTGTCAAAATCGCCCAGTTTAGGGTTTGTGAGTTCAGCGTCAAAAACAAGATAAGAACGTCCACTTAAGTCTAGAGCACAAAAACCAAGTGATTCGTCCATTGGAACATAAGCAGAGCCGTAGCGATTAATGCTCGCTTTATCAGCAAGTGCTTCTTTTAAACAAAGTCCGAGTGTGATGCCGATGTCTTCTACGGTGTGATGCGCATCGACATAGGTATCACCATCTGCTTTTACATTTAAAGTTACTCGGCTATGCTTGGCGAAAAGGGTAAGCATGTGATCCAAAAATCCGACTCCAGTAGAAATAGTTGATTCTACTTGGGAATCTAGATTAATGGAGAGCTCTATAGAAGTTTCAGCAGTAACACGGGTTTTAGTAGCTGTTCTCATTTAGTTTTCCTCCTCGAAACGAATTTGAATGGCTTTGGCATGGGCATCTAGGCCTTCTTTTTTAGCAAGTAAAACAATAGCATCTTTTTCTTTTGCGAGTGCTTCTTTTGTGTAAGAAATAAAGGCAGAACGTTTCGTGAAATCTTCCACGCCGAGAGGAGAGAAGAATTTCGCGGTACCACTTGTAGGTAAGACGTGATTTGGTCCGGCAAAATAGTCGCCAAGAGGTTCCGATGCATAGCTTCCTAAGAAAATCGAACCGGCATTTTTAATTTGATTGAGGTAATTCATTGGATTTTCAAGTTGTACTTCTAAGTGTTCAGGAGCGATTTCGTTCATAATATCAAACATTTCTTGCGTATTTGCTGCGATAATGATTTTCCCTTGTGTTTCGATGGATTTCTGAGCAATCGCTTTTCGAGGTAAATTTTCTAGCTGTTTATTAATTTCGTTCTGAGTTTCCTCGGCGATTTTTTTACTAGTAGTGATTAAGATAGCACGAGCTAAAATATCATGCTCTGCTTGGGAGAGTAAGTCGGAAGCAATGAAAGCGGGATTGGCATTTTCATCTGCGAGCACGACGATTTCGGATGGACCAGCTATCATGTCGATATCAACTAAGCCAAACACTTCACGTTTGGCAGTGGCGACATAGATATTTCCAGGACCGACGATTTTATCTACTTTAGGGATGGATTCTGTTCCGTGAGCAAGAGCTGCGATTCCATGCGCACCACCAACTTGGTAAATTTCGTCCACACCAGCTAGTTGAGCCGCGGCTAAAACGTGAGGATTAATACCGTTTTCGGCAGGAGGGGTGATCATTACGATTCGCTTTACTCCAGCAATTTTGGCAGGCAACACATTCATTAATACCGATGATGGATAGGCTGCCGTGCCACCGGGAACGTATATGCCGACGGTTTCTAGTGGACGAATTAATTGACCGCGAATGACGCCATCTTTTTCGCTATCAAGAAAAGCATGTTGTTTTTGCTTGCTGTGGAAACTTTCGATATTTGCTTTTGCTTGTTGGAGTGCGACTAGAAAGGCAGGGTCGACTTTGGAACTTGCACTTTGGATATCAGCGGTCTGGACGCGTAGTTCGGTGAGCCGTACGCCGTCAAACTGGGATGTGAAGTCAAACAGGGCTTGGTCGCCATCTTTTTTTACTTTTTCGATAATCGATTTTACTTCGGATTCGACTTGGAGTGAATTATTGGTATTGTTTTCTGCTTTGACTTCGTTTAATAGCTCGTTTATTGTTCCGGTTAAAATTTTCATTCAGCGAGCTCCTCCTTTATCGCTTGTTCTAATTGGTCGATTAAATGGAAAATTTGCGTTTTATTTTGTTTTAAGGATGCTTTGTTAACAATTAGACGGGCGGAGATTGGATACATTTTTTCATAAATAATTAAGCCATTTTCTTTTAAAGTGGAGCCAGTTTCGACGATATCTATGATGGCATCAGCAAGATCAAGCACTGGTGCAATTTCGACGGATCCTTCGATTTTGATAATTTCTACATCTTCGCCTTTTTCACGGAAAAATTTGGAGGCGACTGTTGGATACTTGGTAGCAATGATTTTTCGTCGATAACTGCTCGGGTCAAAATCAGGTGTAGAAGCGAGACAAAACTGGCATTTACCGATTTCAAGGTCGAGCATTTCGTAATGAGATTTGGATGCTTCCATTAAAACATCTTTACCAACGATTCCAATATCCGCAACCCCATGTTTCACATAAGTCATGACATCAACTGCTTTTACTAAAATAAAAGAAATCGGTTGAGTGCTACTATGAAAGATTAGTTTGCGTTTTTTATCTGTCATAGAAGAACAGTCAATCCCAGCTTTTTCCAAAAGGGCTACTGCGTCTTTTTCGAGGCGTCCTTTCGTTAGCGCAATTTTTAGAGCTTTCATAAGTCTGCCTCCCTTTGAAAAATAGTTTGGATGCCTTGCCTCGAGACATGGATAACGGCTGGAATATGCCATTTTTTTGCGAAAGAGATAGCGTTTGTCGGAGTTTCAAAAAAACTTAATTCGCTATTTGGTGTTTCTTGCATGAGTTTTTCTGCTTGTTGGATTGCGTCTAGGTCGTAGTGAATTAAAAGGCTTGTAGAAACTTGCTTTTTGATGACGCCAGCGCGGTTTTGTAGGGTTGTGAGGGAGTCAAGATTAAGAGCCAAACCAACTGCTGGGGAGGAAGCGCTGGTGAATTGTTCTAGGAGGTGATCGTAACGGCCGCCGCTTAAAAAATTATCAGCAGCAAGGTCAGCATATCCTCTAAAAATTATACCTGTATAATAATGAAAATCTTGCACGAGTCCTAAATCGACACTAATATCTGCTGTGTAAGAAACAGCTTCCACAATGGTTTCCATTTCACGCAGTGCCGTTAAAATGCCTTTGTCCGTTGTTAAATTTTTGGCTTGTTTTAAAATCGCTGTCGCTGGTCCAAATAATCGTGGTAGTGCTAAAATGAAATCGTCAAGCGTACTCGGATTATCGGCTACAAATCGCTTAATACCAGTTAAACTTTTATTCTGAATCAGCAAGCGAAAATCAATTTCAGCTGTTTCGGAGAGATTTAAAAGGTTGGTTACGCGTCTATAAATTGCTGCATGTCCGAGTTCAATTTGAAAATTCGGAATTTCTAGAGCATTTAAAACTCCAATCCCAATCAAAATGCATTCAATCTCTGCTTTAATCGAAGGGTAGCCAATGATTTCAATACCGGCTTGCGTTTGTTCGTTTTGTTCGCCACCAAAATCTTCATTTGCGCGAAAAATTTTTCCGCTATAAGAAAGTTTTAGAGGGAGCATCACACCAGTGGTACTAACAACTCGACCAATCGGAAGTGTCATATCCGGCCTAAGAACCGTCAAGCGACCTTTTTCGTCAAAGAAACGATACAACTTCGCATCGGCTTGATGTTCAGAGGAAAAGACATCTTCAAACTCGATAACAGGCGTTTCAATCCGCTTAAATCCGCGTTTTTCAAAATAATGATTCACTTGTTGCTCAATTTTGTATGCAGCTCGTGCTTCACGAAAAAGTTTATCACGTGTTCCAGTTGGTAAGTTCTTATTTAAGTTCATCTGGTTAGCTCCTTTACGATATTTTAATTTATTAGCATATTAGCACGTTAAAGCGTTTTTGTAAATAATGAATAGAAAAATAGTTGCTTATGGTATAATTAGTGTACCATTTAAAGCACTTGGGAAAAAGAATTTTGAAAGAGGGTTGAATATGAAAAGAGACGGGCACACGCATACAGAATTCTGTCCACATGGTACGCATGATGATGTGGAGGAGATGATTTTAAAAGCGATTGAACTGGATTTTGATGAGTATTCTATAGTTGAACACGCGCCGCTTTCGAGAGAATTTATGAATAATACTGCTGGGGACAAGGAAGCGGTGACGACAGCGAGTATGGCGATGAGTGATCTACCTTATTATTTTAAGAAAATGAATCATATAAAGAAAAAATATGCGAGCGATTTATTAATACATATTGGGTTTGAAGTGGATTATTTAATTGGTTATGAGGATTTCACGCGAGATTTTTTGGATGAGTATGGGCCGCAAACGGACGATGGTGTTTTATCGCTACATTTTTTAGAGGGGCAAGGTGGTTTCCGTTCGATTGATTTTTCGGCGGAGGATTATAATGAAGGAATTGTGCAATTTTATGGTGGGTTTGAACAGGCGCAACTCACTTATTTGGAAGGTGTGAAACAGTCGATTGAAGCGGACTTAGGACTCTTTAAACCGCGGAGAATTGGGCATATTTCATTGTGTCAGAAGTTTCAGCAATTCTTTGGAGCAGATACAAGTAATTTTTCAGGGGAAGTAATGGAGGAATTTCAGGCTATTCTTGCTTTAGTAAAGAAGCGTGACTATGAGCTTGATTTTAATACGGCGGGACTGTTTAAGTCACTTTGCGGTGAAACCTACCCACCTAAAGAAATCGTGACGTTAGCTAGAGAGTTAAAGATTCCATTAGTCTATGGGTCTGACTCGCACGGCGTTCAAGATATAGGGCGTGGATATAACACTTATTGCCAAAAATGATCTTTCATTTTGACGTGGCCATTTTCTTTAAACTTTACACCTTCTGATAAAAGGAGTTCGCGTTGTTCTTCCCAACCCGGAACAAGCCGACCTGCTGCATTTACAACACGATGGCAAGGCGTAATCTGGTCACGCTTCGAATGTTTCAGTGTAGCGCCTACGAGTCTGGCGTTTTTAGGAAAGCCAATCATATAAGCGATTTGGCCATAAGTCGTTACTTTACCGCGCGGAATTTGGCGCACGACCGTATAAACACGTTCTTCAAAATCTGCTGGAACCATTACGTACCTCCGTTTGTTCATAATAAATTTAGTATACAGGAAATAGTTATTTTATAAAAGTTAGGATGATTAGTAAATGCCAGATTTTTCTTACGCAAAAATTACGAAACTCGTGGTCCATTTTGCTGGAAATAAAGCGAGAGAGGAAGGAACAGAAGTATCAGCGAATGTGCTCGCTGATATTGGTTCAGAAATGAATCAAACACTAGCTTCGATTTTCTTAGAGCCATTTAAAAAAGATGAATATTATCAATTTACACATGAAACAGATTTGGATTTTAATGAAGTTCGTACTTTTGCTGCGAATATGTTTGTCGCGGAGGAAGAATTTTTGGATGAATCCAAGAAGATTTTAGAGCATTTATACAGCGAAACAACCCACCCGAATATTAAAAGTGGCGATGTTTGGATTTTCTTTATTGAGGGTTGCGTTGTAGATGGTGATTTTACGAACGGCATCGGGATTTTTAAAGTCGAAAACAAAGAAGTCTTTCTTAAAAATGATTTTAACGGCAGAGAATTTCAAATTGGCTATGATAAAGGGATTACCGGGACAGATTTAGATAAAGGTTGCTTGATTTTCAATGTGGATCATGACACGGGGAATAAAGTGTTGATTTTAGACCGGCTTAACCGTGGCGATTCTGTTTATTGGAAAGATAAGTTTTTGAGCATTGATAAAATAACCGATGAAAAATTTTACACGGAAGGTTTTGTGGAAGTTTGTACGGATTATATTAAACAACGCGAGGAGTCGCTGCTTGATAAATCTAATTTCGTAAAAGCGACAACGGAATATTTAGCAGGCGAAGAGACGTTGAATATTGCTGAATTTGCTCGCACGACAATTGAAAAACCGGAAGAAATTACCGAATTTAACACGATGGTGGATACGTTCGAACGAGAAAATAATGTCCGGTTTCCAGAAACATTTCAATTAGATGAAGAAAAGCGCGAAAAACTATCGAAAAAAATACGTAAAACGATTAAGCTTGGCAAAAATATTTCGGTTGTCGTGAAGGACTTAGAACAATTAGAAGAAACTGATTTTGTCCAAGGATATGACGAGGAAAAAGGCAAAAACTACATGATTGTGTATTATGATTAAACGAAAAAACCGAGGATGCGGAATCCCCGGTTTTTGCTGTCTAAACGACGAACATAAAGTACAGTATAAACAGTACCATCATCACGTACATAATCGGATGCACTTCTTTGTAGCGTCCTTTAAGTACCATGGTAATTGGATAAAAAATGAAACCAATCGCAATACCAGTAGCAATAGAAAAAGTAAGTACCATCATTAAAATAACGAAAAAGGACGGAACAGCTACTTCAAATTTAGTCCAATCAATATGAGCGACATTACCAATCATTAAAATTCCAACGATGACAAGCGCAGGCGTCGTAACTGCACTGGTAATTACACCAAGAAGTGGCGAAAAGAATAACGACAGCGAGAAACAGATTGCGATAACAACGGCAGTTAAACCTGTCCGACCACCAACCGCAACCCCAGCAGTAGATTCTACATAAGAAGTAGTTGTTGAAGTCCCAAAAATAGCACCAAAAACGGTTGCAAGTGAATCCGAGAATAGTGAACGACCTGCACGCGGAATTTTGTTGTCTTTTACAAATCCAGCTTGAGTCGCAACTGCAACGAGCGTTCCGGCAGTATCAAAGAAATCTATAAAGAAAAATGTCAAAATAACAATTAGCATTTGCGGTGTGAAAATATCTGGCAAGTGAATAATTGCTTGACCAAATGTTGATTCCATACTTGGTACAGATGAAACAACTTGAGTCGGTACATCAATCAGTCCAAACAACATTCCAGCAACAGCGGTTGTTGCCATTCCAAAGAAAATCGCACCTTTCCAACCAATTGTCATGTAAGCAACAGTAACAACAATCCCGAAAACAGCCAGTAACACAGGACCAGAATGTAAGTCTCCAAGCGCTACAATAGTAGATTCATTTGGCACAATAATTCCAGCATTTTTAAGCCCTAAAAAGGCGATAAAAAAACCAATTCCTGCTCCCACTGCGAATTTTAGTTCCGTTGGGATTGCATTAACGATTTTTTCACGAAGTCCAGAAATGGTCAAACAAATGAACACTAAGCCAGAAACGAGAACACCAGCCAGCGCCGTTTGCCAAGGAATTCCCCACTGCGCACAAACGGTATAAGCGAAAAACGCATTTAGTCCCATACCTGGCGCAAGTCCAATCGGGTAATTAGCGATTAGCCCCATTGCAAGTGATCCTACAACAGAAGCTAGAATCGTTGCCACAAAAACAGCTTTTAATTCCATCCCAGTTGTTGCAAGCATGGATGGATTGACGAAAAGTACATAAGCCATCGACAAGAAAGTCGTAAGCCCCGCGAGTATTTCTGTCCGAACAGTCGTCTTGTTCTCGCGTAGTTTGAAAAATTTATCCATTAAAAAAAGCCTCCCTATTTATGTTGTCGCACATAACGGAAAGAGCCTAGGTAAAAAAGGGAATAATAAATAAAAATAGCAAAAAAATCCCTATTAAATTTTACAATAGCTCGTAGCCTGGCATTTTACGGTTGCCTGGTAGAAACGAACGGTCCATATTACCGAACTTATACGACTATATTATTGTAGCGGATTAGCCGATTTTTGGCAATACGTGTAAGAAATAAAAATTAAAAACGAACTTTTAAATAAATAAGTTTATACTTTTAAATAAATAAGGTATAATAAAAACAAATAATAGTTGGAGGTAAAAAAATGACTTATAAATTTCCAGAGAATTTTTGGTGGGGAAGTGCGGCATCCGGCCCACAAACAGAAGGCGCAGCAGATGTAGACGGCAGAAAACCAAGTATTTGGGATCACTGGTATAAAATCGAACCAGGTCGTTTCTTTAACGATGTGGGACCTACAAACACATCTAATTTTTACTATCAATATAAAGAAGATATTGCTTTAATGAAACAAACAGGGCATAATTCTTTCCGTACATCGATTCAGTGGTCACGTCTTATTCCAGATGGTATTGGTGAAGTGAACCCGAAAGCAGTTGATTTTTACAATCGGGTTATTGATGAAATGCTTGCAAATGACGTGGAACCATTTATGAATTTATATCATTTTGATATGCCAATGTCGATGCAAGAAAAAGGTGGCTTTGAAAGCCGTGAAGTAGTGGACGCATATGCTACATTTGCGAAAACTTGTTTTGAATTATTTGGTGATCGTGTGAAACATTGGTTTACTTTTAATGAACCAATTGTTCCTGTTGAAGCGGGCTATTTATACGATATGCACTATCCAAATGTGGTTGATTTTAAACGTGCGACTCAAGTTGCTTACCATACTACTTTGGCACATGCGCTTGCTGTTAAAGAATTCCACGCACTTGAAATTCCAGAAGGCCAAATCGGAATCATTTTAAACTTAACACCGTCGTATCCAAGAAGCCAAAATCCAGCTGATTTAAAAGCGGCTCATATTGCGGATCTAATTTTCAACCGAAGTTTCCTTGATCCGGTTACAAAAGGGGAATTCCCGACTGATCTTGTAGAAATTATCCGCGAACATGACGCGCTTCCAGAATATACGGAAGAGGATTTAGCGATAATTAAAAACAACATTATTGATATTCTTGGTGTGAACTACTACCAACCGCGTCGTGTGAAAGCGAAAGAATACGCGGCTCACCCGGATGCGCCGTTTATGCCAGAACACCTTTTTGATAATTATGAAATGCCTTACCGTAAAATGAATCCGTATCGTGGCTGGGAAATTTTTGAAAGAGCGATTTATGATATTGCGATTAATCTGCGCGACAACTACGATAATATCCCGTTCTTTATTTCCGAAAATGGTATGGGTGTGGAAGGCGAAAGTCGTTATCGTAACGCAGACGGAATGATTGAAGATACGTACCGAATTGACTTCATTAAGAGTCATTTGAAATGGCTTCATAAAGCAATTGAAGAAGGCGCTAACTGCCATGGTTACCACCTTTGGACGTTCATGGATTGCTGGAGCTGGGCGAATGCTTACAAAAACCGTTATGGCTTAGTGGAAGTTGATTTGGACAATGACTTCAAACGTACCGTGAAAGCATCTGGGCATTGGTACAAAGAACTTGCAGAAAACAATGGTTTTGAAGACTAAATGTGATAAAATAAAAGTATTATGTGTAAAGAGGTGAACTTCCGTGGCTCAGAACCAGACAAAATATAGCTTTATTGCTGAAGAAATCCGCAAAAGAATTATGAATCACGCCTATCCGCTAAATCAACCTATTCCTGATGAGATAACTTTGGCGAAAGAGTTTGATTGTAGTCGAATGACAATGAAAAAAGCGCTTGAAGTACTTGTACTTGAAGGCTTACTATACCGGAAACGTGGACATGGTACTTTCATTATCAAATCGGCGCTGGACGCGGACCGCTTGCAGATTCATAACCAAGAGGTAAACGGCTTCACTAAACTTTTGAATGGTAAGAAAGTTATTAGTAAAGTAATCGAGTTTAAAGTCATTTTTCCAACCGAAGAAATTGCAGAGCGCCTTCATATCGAAATGGAAACGCCAATCTATGATATTCTTCGTGTTCGGCTAGTGAAAGATGAACCATATGTATTAGAACACACGTATATGCCGGTTGGGGTTATCCCAGGCATCAATCAGCAAATTTTGGAAGGATCGATTTATTCGTATATTCAAGATGATTTGAACCTAAAAATCGCTAGTTCGTACAAACAAATTCGCGCGGATAAAGCGACGCTGCTTGATCAGCAATATCTCGACTGCGCTTCTGATGACCCAGTTGTTGAAGTAGAACAAACCGTGTATTTAAACAATGGTCTCGCGTTTGAATTTTCCAGATCGCGCCACCGTTATGATAAATTCGTTTTTACTACCGTGAATATCGCTAGACGATAAAATAAAAAGAAGCTAGAAAAAGTGAGAAATCATTTTATCTAGCTTCTTTTTTGAATATCTAAGCATTTTAGGTTCAATTCTATACAAAAGAATGGAATTGTTCACAAAATAGACATATTTACACGCTTGATAATAATTTAGGATTCTTATATAATATTTAACCCAATTACGCACAAATTTTAAATATAGTTCTACCATTTAAGCTATACGGAACTGTGGAAAGAAATAATATTACTCCTAGTATAAGATTATTTAAATAGTTAAAAGAAATCATTTTTGTTCACGAAATAGACATATTTCAACTCATTGATAATGTTTTTTGCCTAATATATAATTGTTGAGCTCAATTAAGTGCTAGTTTAGAACTCCTTTTGATAGGGGCGTGAGCAGTTAAAATGAGAAATTAGTTATATGAGGAGGGATAGTACTATGAAGAAAAAATACTTTCTTTGCGTATTCGCAGTAATATTATTTTTCACAGGTTTTCTTTTTGGAAATTCACCGGTGAATGCTGCTGAAACTGATACAAGCAATGTGACGTATAATTACATTGATATCAGCACATTAACAGAAACGCAAAAAAATAGTATTATCAAAGGAAATCCAAACGAGACACTTACAAATGATTATGAAAATTATTCCTTTGTGTATCAAAAAAACACATCAGAACCAACTACAAATACAGATAATACTTCTGACAATAATAAAAATCAAAATGGGACACTATTAAAAGCGGGAGATGTTGGCCCAAATAGTTATTTAATCATCCTAGGGTTTATTTTAATCGGAAGTGGTATTGGACTTCTTACATTGAAAAAAAGATACGCCAGACAGCTGCTAGTATTTCTTGTTGTCCTTGGCGGTAGTAGTTTGTTAGTCGGATCGATTGTCCAAGCAACAGAAAATAGTAACTTAAAAACCCAAGAATCTCAAACAGTTGCAAAAGGAACGAAAGAAACGAAACAACCCGAATCAATGGAAGGGTATACGTATGTAGGATATATACACACAAGTAAGAATAATACACCTCCCGTAGTTGAAAAAGGGACTGTAACTGTAAACTATCAAGATGAACAAGGAAATTCACTGGCAACTAGTGAAACACTCAAAGGCGACATTGGCCAACCATATCAGACTGCAACGAAAAATATTGAGGGATACCAATTAAAAGAAGTGAACGGAAATACAACAGGAACTTTTACAGAGAAAGCGCAAGTTGTTACTTATGTTTATCAAAAAGTGCCTGTAGCTACCGTAACTGTTAAATACCTCGATCAGGATGGAAACAAAATCCATGATCCACAAACAATTAGCGGTAATATTGGCGAACCATATGATGCTTCAACAGATAAATACAAATTACAAATTGATGGATACACATTAGATACAACGAAACTGCCAAACAATGCAAATGGTATTTTCACTAATCAAGCTATAGAAGTAACGTATATATATACGAAAGAAGCGCAAGATGTTAAAATAACAATTAAATTTGTTGATAGCAATGGGGATCCATTTGTTTTAACGGATTTAACAACTTATAAAAACGGCGATTTAGTACCTATTTATCCTAATTTAGATCAATATCATATGAGATTAAATTACAATCAACAAATTTATAATCAAGGTGAAGCAGTGCCTGATATTGTTATTCCAGCTAAAGAAGGGGAAACATATTTGTTACCGGAAAGAATGACCTTTAATATACTGGATGATCAAGGGAAACAAATCCCCTACGTTATTTCGCAAAATGCCGATTTCAGTAGTACTGGGATTGAGAGATGGGAAAACTACCAAAGTATACCAACTAATCGCGAAGGAACACTGACTAGCGAAGATGTGGTGGTTACGTATCAGATACTTGTTTATGGAGTTTTGATTCCTGAGCCATAAGTAAATCAAATTATTCGATAATAAAAAAGCAATCTCTAGACGAGATTGCTTTTTTAAATACGTTCTTTCCGTCCACGAAATGCCCTAATACTATGATTGAATACTTCCGAGAGCATTAATCCCGCTGCTATAGCGCCAGCAACCACTGTAACTTGAACAGAAAAGCCAATCGCTTCCGTATAATCACCTAACACAAAATTACGCACGGCTTGGTAAGCGAGGCCCCCGGGAACTAGTGGCACAATTCCTGGAACATTGAATATCGTAATCGGCATTTTTTTATGTTTCGCAAAAAAGTGACTCAGAATTGCGACGACGAAAGCGCCGGCGAGGGAAGACGCCCCTGTTCCAGAATCCATTTGCATCAAAGTCCAATAAGCCATCCAGCCAAATGTTCCTGTAATACCGCAAGCATTCAGCGCTCTTTTTGGCACATTTGTAATAATCGCAAACGTCACCGTCGCAACGTAACTCAGCACTAATTGAATAATGATAGTCCAAACTAAATCCATTATAGCGCCTCCTTTATAAGAAAAAGCGGAAAACAACCGCGATTCCAATTCCTATTGCGCAAGAAGTAAGTAGCGCTTCCGTTCCGCGTGCCATTCCACTAAGCAAATGCCCAGCAATCAAATCCCGAACCGCATTCGTAATCGGCACCCCGGGAACAAGCGGCATCACGCCACCGATAATCATCGTGTCCAGATTAATACCCCAACCAATCGAAATCGTCAAAACAGCTAAGAGCCCGACACTTAATGAAGCTAAAAATTCTGCTAGAAACTTCACCTTCATAAAAATCTGCGTGTAGTAAAAAATAATAAAACCAATAGCGCCAATGATACAAGTTGGAATAAAATCAAACCAACCCCCACCAAAAATAACCATCAACGAGCCACTAACTAGTGAGGCCGCAATAATTTGCAACCAAATAGGGAAGTAGCGAACATCTTTATCTAAATTAACGAGTTTTGTATGTAATTCTTTTAAGGAAATTCTCTTTTCAGCGAAATCCCTGGAAAATTCATTGACCATAGATACTTTTTCTAAATTAATGGTTCTTGTCGGAATTTGCTGTAATTGCACATTACGTTCTCCTTCAAGCGACATAAAAAGCCCAGTTGGCGTCACGAAACTAATTCCTTTTTTATTACTAGCGACGGTTGCAATGCGGTTCATTGTATCTTCCACGCGATACATTTCAGCGCCACTTTCCATCATTATTTTTCCTGCCATTAAGCATGTTTCTAGCAAATAATCTGTTGTTTCATTCGACATAACTAAGCACCTCCAACCCTTTATTCCTTCTCAATCGTAACGCAATCAAATCAAAAATTCTAGTGGAAAGGGTGCATTTTTTGAATTTGCGATTGTTTCGATGTGATTTGGGGTAAATATTTGATAGTATGGTAGATATAGAATCAGAAAGGATAAGGATTATTTTGGCGAATATTGAATATGAAATCATAGAAGAAATCGGCGTATTATCTGAAAACGCGCGTGGTTGGCGAAAGGAATTAAATAAAGTCAGCTGGAACGGCCGTCCACCTAAATATGATATCCGCGACTGGTCAGAAGATCATGAGAAAATGGGAAAAGGGATTACACTAACTGATGAAGAAGCAGAAGTACTAAAAAAACTGTTAGATTAAGGGCTGGTGTAAAGAATGAGAATGTTTGCTTATGATATTTACGAACCAATTGGTAGAAAAGATGAAGATACTTTTCCAGTGATTTTTGCTCTCCATGGTTTTGGGGGGGACGAGCTAGAAATGGCAGGACGACTAGAATTATTAATGGACCGATTTGTCGTTGTTTCCATGCGTGGAGACGTAGAATATGGTCCTGCTTACGGTTTTTATCATATGGTGACAGAAGGCGACCCCAACCCGAGAGAGGTAGATTATATAAGCTTACGTGTCGCACAATTTATTGATAAAATTTGTACTGATTACATTTCAATTGATAAAGAACAAGTTTTTCTTGCAGGATTTGATCAAGGCGCAGTTCTAGCGATATCCATTATGCAAAGCTATGGCGGTCAATATAAAGCAGCAGCCTTGTTAAGCGGACGTTTGCCGTATTATATGGAAGAAAGACCCGCTAACTTAATGTTGAAAGACAAACGTATTTTTATCGGTCACGGTATAGAAGATGCTGTCATTCAAATTTCTGAAGCAGATGACATCGCCCGACTTTTCGAGAAAATGGGTTGTCAGGTGGAGAAGCATCGTTATTTTATCGGTCACAATGTAAACGAAGCGGAAGAAGATGACTTATATAGATGGTTTGAAAGCTTTTTGCCAAACCAACCAGTGAAAAATAAATAAAAAACAGCGACCACGCTTGGTCGCTGTTTTTTAAATATCCAAAGTAAGAAAGAGCACTTTTAAATAATTCCCCTCAGGAAAGTTTTTATTAACTGTGAAATCTGTGGGTAAGGAATGGGTTTCCACAATTTTATAAGTACGATCGCTTGTTTGGAAGGCTTCCGCAATTAATTTTTTAAATGCTTTCATACCGAATCCTGCATAGTTTGTTGAAGCAATGATAGTGCCGTTTGGAGCAGTGATGTCAATGATTTCACGAAGCATAGCTGGGTAATCTTTCGCCGCTCGGAAAGTTACTTTTTTTGTGCGTGCAAAGCTTGGGGGATCGACAACAACTAAATCAAAAGTTAATTGTTTGCGCGCTGCATATTTGAAATAATGGAAAACATCTTCTACGATAATTGCTTGTTCGTTTGGATCAAGACCATTTACTTCTAATTGTTCTTTTGTCTTGCTGAGCGAACGACCAGCCACATCTACGCTTGTCGTTTTACTCGCGCCACCAAATAAAGCCGCTACCGAGAATGCCCCTGTATACGAAAATGTATTTAAGACATTTTTGGAAACAGAATAATCCTCACTAATTCTTCTCCGCACATCCCGCTGATCTAGAAAGATGCCTGTCATCCAACCATCATCTAAGTAAGTTGCATAATTAATGCCATTTTCTTTAATAATAAGTGGGAAAGTTGCTTTTTGACCGGCGACGAAATCGTCTTTTGTATCTTCTTGAAAACGTCTTTTTTCATAAATACCTTTTATTTCTGGAAAAGATAAGAAAATATCAATAATCATTTTTTGGAAAGCGTAGATGCCTAGACTGTACCATTGAATTACGAGATAACCATCATAAAAATCAACAGTGAAACCACCAAGTCCATCTCCTTCGCCATTAAAAATCCGAAAAGCCGTAGTAGAGTCATCTGCAAATAGAAATTGACGTTTTTCGATTGCTGTCGTAATTAGGTTCGTTAAAAAGTCTTCATCGAGTTGCTGTTTCTTGTCCCAAGTGAAAAGCCAGCCGCTGCCTTTGTTTTGTTCTCCGTGGTAGCCTCTTGCAATAAATTGGCCATTCGTATCTGTTAATTCTAATACGTCGCCTTCTTGTAATTCTTTTGGCCATTTTTCCATACGTTCTTTAAGAATAAGGGGATAACCTTCCTTATAGCCTTTTGTGAACTTAGGGAAAACTTTTACTTTTACTAGATTCTTCATCATACACCGTCTTTCATTAAGATAAAATTTCCAACAAAAAACCTGTGAAGCGAACTGCTTGCTCCACAGGTTACTTTAAGTTATTAATTATACGCGACCGAAGCCAACTAGATATTTACCCCAGCCAGAGCCGTGGATGTTATCGTATTTAACGCCATTGTCTTGCGCGTTAATCATTTGACCATTACCAACGTAGATACCAACGTGAGAAATTCCGCTACCATAGTCAAAGAATACTAAATCACCAGGTTTTGCTTGAGATTCAGAGATTCTTGTAGTGCTAGCGTATTGTGCGCCAGAAGTACGTGGAAGGGAGATTCCCGCTTTAGCAAATACATATTTAGTGTAACCAGAGCAATCAAATGTAGTTGGTCCGTTACCACCCCATGAATAAGCTTTTCCAAGGTGTTTTTGAGCTTCAGCAATAATAGCACTTGCACTTGAATTGCTGTTATTGTTGGAAGAACCTTGATTAGCATTCGTATTTGAGTTTGTATTCGTATTAGTATTTGAGTTTGTATTAGTATTTTTAGATGGTGTATTTGTATTAGTATTGTTTGTATTTGTATTTGTATTTGTATTTGTATTTGTTTTATTAGCATTTGTGTTTGTAGATGGTGCAGGAGCTGGTTTTGCAGCTTCTGTTGGTGCTTTAGGTGCTGTTTGTTGTTGCGTTGCTGTTTCTTTTTTCTCTGTAGTAGCAGTATTTGTGTTAGTATTTTCTTTAACTACTGGAGCTGCTTGTTTTTCAGCTGCTGGAGCTTCCGTTTTCACTTCTGCTTTTGGAGTAGCTGTGTTAGCAGTTTGTTTAATAGCAAGCTTTTGACCTACATAAATAGAAGAAGAAGATAAATTATTCCATGACATAATGTCTTGAACAGAAACACCGTATTTTACGGATAAAGCCCAAATAGTGTCACCGCTTTTAACAGCGTGTGTAGTAGCATTTTGATCTACTACTGGAGTTTCTTTCGTTTCTGCTACTTTAGGCGCAGGTGTAGTTGCTTGTGTAGTTTGTTTTACTTCAGTTTTTGTTTCTGCAGCAGGTGCAGCTTGTTGAGTAGTAGTTTCTTTTTTCACTTCTTGTGTTGGTGCAACTGGAGTGCTTACTGCTTTGTCAGTTAAGTATTTACCGTTAACGAAACCAGTTTTTCCATCGTTGTAAGTAATTTTGTGCCAGCCGTTAGATTCGGTTGTTTCAACAGTTACTTTTGTTCCACCTTTGATGGACGTAATAATACTGTTATCAACACCAGCGCCACTACGGACGTTTAACCAAGTTGCGCTAACAGATTTCTCTGTTTTTTCAGCAGCAGCAACCTCATTATTTACTTGTAATTTTTGACCTGGTACGATTTTATCTGTTGTTAAATTGTTTGCTTTTTTAATTGCGTCAACAGTAGTCCCTTTACTTTGTGCGATACCCCAAAGAGTATCACCAGCTTCGACTACTACAGTGCTTGCGGATGCGATTGTTGGCGCAGCAAATGCTGTTACCGCAATCCCAGCTGTAGCCGCGATAGTTGCTTTTTTCATATTCATAAAACTCCTCTCTTTTTTCAGAAAATCCCAGTACGTAATTAAGTATTTGAGAATTAATTTTATATTGATTAATACTAAGTTTACCCAGTTTTCACCTAAAAAACAAATGATGAGATAATAACTCCAAAGGCTAAAGAGGACTATACCAACTATTTGTAATAATTCTGTAACAGTTGAAAAGCGAACGTGTATTCTTAGGGCTTGAGATGTACTGCTGGGTAAACCTTTATAGTGTAAGTGGGATGTGAACGTTAATCAACAACTTTCGCTATGGGAAACCTATTGTTTTTTGTTAATAGAAAAACTTAATACATTTGTAATATAAAAACCGGCAGTTTTTCCGTTCTTCGTGACTCGAAATGAATTGCCAGATGAGTTTATGGTATTCTATAATAGAAGGTATGGAGGATGTTATATAATGAGACAGAATTATGATGATCGAAAAATAGTGAAACAGTATCGAGAAATAGCCCGCCAAATTGTTAAAAAAGAGGGCTTATATAAAAATATGGAACAGGCTGAACTTTGTGAACAAACCAATTTTTGGCGCGAGAAGTTCAAGACAAAACCGATGACTGATCGAGATAAAATTAATATTTTTGCTTTGGCGAGAGAAGCAGCTAGCCGAATTATTGGTTTGGATGCGGTTGTAGTGCAATTAATTGGAGCGCTCGTTCTCGGCGATGGCAAAGTGGCAGAAATGAAAACCGGCGAAGGTAAAACATTGATGTCGTTATTTGTTATGTTTATAGAAGTAATGCGTGGTAATCGTGTACACCTTGTGACTGCCAATGAGTATTTAGCTAGACGTGATCGGGAAGAAATTGGACAAGTGCTGGAATATCTTGGTGTTTCCGTTGCGTTAAATGAATCTGGTTTAGACATAGCCCAAAAAAAGGCCATTTATACAGCAGATGTTATTTATGGAACGGCTTCTGAATTTGGTTTTGATTACTTACGCGACAATATGGTACGCCAAAAAGAAGATAAAGTACAAAGTGGACTTGATTTTGTTTTAATAGATGAAGCAGATTCAATTTTAATAGATGAAGCGAGAACTCCCCTACTTATTTCTGACCGTAAAGAAGAAGATTTGTCCCTTTATCATACAGCGAATAAGCTTGTGAAGAAGATGATGAAAGATGATTATGAGATGGAAGAACATAAACGCTTTGTTTGGTTGAATGATGCAGGAATTGAGAAAGCCCAGAAGTTTTGGGGTGTCGAATCACTTTATTCCGCAGAGGCGCAGTCAGAACTTAGAATTACGATGCTTTTAATGCGAGCTCATTTCTTGATGCATAAAGATAAAGATTATGTGGTGCTTGATGATGAAGTATTAATTATCGATCCACATACTGGTCGTGCGCTTCCAGGCCGGCGCTTTAATGATGGACTCCATCAGGCAATCGAAGCAAAAGAGGGTGTTGAAGTAAAAGAAGAATCACGTACGCTAGCAACAATTACAATTCAAAATTACTTCCGGATGTATAAGAAAATTTCTGGAATGACAGGAACAGCTAAAACTGAGGAAGAAGAATTCCGTCAAATTTACAACATGGATGTCGTGGTAATCCCTACCAATTTACGTGTAAATCGGGAAGATATGCAAGATGACATTTTTTATACGAAAAAGGAAAAAGGGCGCGCGATTGTATATGAAGTATCGTGGCGCTATGAAAAAGGACAGCCAACTTTAATCGGAACTTCTTCTATTAAAAGTAATGAATGGATTAGTGGCTTACTTGATGCTGCTGGAATTCCCCACCAAGTATTAAATGCGAAAAACCATGCCCAAGAAGCGGAAATAATTGCCAAAGCTGGGAAACGCGGAATGGTAACTTTAGCAACGAACATGGCTGGTCGGGGAACGGATATCAAACTGGATCCAGATGTGCATAAGCTCGGCGGACTAGCTGTAATTGGAACGGAGCGACATGAGAGTCGTCGGATAGATTTACAGCTAATGGGACGTTCTGGACGACGCGGTGACCCTGGTTTCAGTAAATTTATGATTTCCTTGGAAGATGATTTGTTAGAGCAATTTGAAAGTAAAAGCTGGGAGAAACTTTCCGCGAAACTTAAACGCAAAGCGCCACGTGATGGGAAACCAGTTAATTCAAGGAAAATTCACGCTGTCGTTGTTGATGCACAAAAACGTCTAGAAGGAGCAAACTACGATATTCGTAAAGACTTGCTTTCCTACGATGAAGTAATCGATTTACAACGCAAAATGGTATATAAAGAACGCGATTTATTATTAGAAAGAAATAAACTTGGAGTATCTTCCGAAAAAATTCTACGTGAAGTTGCCGAATATTCATTTATCCATCCAAGTGATATTCCGGAAGAAGAGTTAGAAATTTATTATTCACGTCAAAAAGAATTGCTTGGCGGCACGAAATTCCCTATTTCTTTTGACCAAGTAACGCTAATGGAACCGAGAGAAGTTGTGGAAGAAATCGTATCTTGGCATAAAAAAGAACGCAATAAATTCCCGGCTGAGACGATTGCTGCAATAGAACGAGAAGTGTATTTGAATTTAATGGACCAAATGTGGGTCATGCATCTGGACGCGATGGTACAATTACGAGAAGGTATCCACTTGCGAGCATATGGACAACAAGATCCATTAGTCATGTACCAAAAAGAAGGGGCCCAATTATTTGAGAAATTCCAAGCAGACTATCATTTCTACTTCGCTCACGCCTTACTTGAACTTGATCCAGACGGCTTAATCCAAGGCTAAAATACAACTTGCGTCTGATTTTTTCCAAATTTATGGGTAATTTAGTGAGAACGAGGGTATTAATCTATATAATAGTATCAAACAAAAATAAATTTAGACAAAAGAGGGTGGTAAAGTGAAGGGGTCATTCACAAAGTTTAAACAATTTTTTATTGAAAACAAATTTGTACTAGGGTTACTAATTTTTCTTTTAGTAGCACTTGATATTTATGTATTAACTAAGATTGCCTTTATTTTTGATCCACTAATGGTAATTCTTAAAACCGTTGCTGCACCAATCATTTTAGCCGGGATATCTTACTATTTATTTAATCCTATCATTGATTGGTTAGAGAAACATAAGTGGAAGCGAGGTTGGGCGATTGCATTACTATACTTAGTGATTATCGGTTTACTCATTTTACTATTTAGTTTTGTAATTCCAGCTGTGAAAGATCAGATTGTTAGCTTGTTCAAATCATTCCCGGGGTATTGGGACCAAATCACACAGAAATTTGACGAGTTCAGTCGCTCGAGCTTATTTGACCAATTAAAAGATAAATTAAATACAAACATGAGCGATATCATGAAGACTCTCTCCACAAAAGGTACGTCTGTAATTAACAGTGCTATTTCAAGTATTGGTAGTATTGTTGGGACGGTAACAGAGGTTGTTTTAGCGATAGTAACAACGCCGCTTGTTTTATTCTACTTATTAAAAGATGGAAAAAAATTACCAGACTTCCTACTAAAAATGTTACCAGTAAATGGTCGTGCGCATACTCGCCAAGTGCTTGGTGAAGCAAACCACCAAATTAGTTCATATATTCGTGGACAAATTATCGTTAGCTTATGTATTGGTATTCTGTTATTTATCGGTTATTTAATTATCGGTTTACCGTATGCATTAACGCTTGCTATTATCGCAGCATGTACTAGTATTGTTCCTTATTTGGGACCAGCAATTGCGATTACACCAGCGATTATTATCGCGATTGTTACTTCACCTTGGTTATTAATTAAATTGATTATTGTATGGTGTGTTGTTCAATTACTTGAAGGTAAATTTATTTCTCCTCAAGTAATGGGTAAAACGTTAAAAGTACATCCAATCACGATTTTATTCGTTATTTTGGTAGCCGGAAATCTATTCGGTGTACTAGGCGTTATTTTCGCAGTACCAGGTTATGCGGTACTTAAAGTCATCGTAACGCATGTATTTATCTGGTTCAAACGAATCTCCGGACTTTACGGGGAACAACCTGAAAGTGAATATGTAGAAACACCAACGGAAGAAAAAGAATTATAAAATAAAAAACACTATTAGTTAGAAAATATTTTTCTGCTAATAGTGTTTTTTTGTCGTGTTAAAATTAATGTTCACAAAAAAGACATAATTTTTCTCTTTACAAGGTGAGAGTAGTAATAGCGCGATTTTTATGTAATATATATTACGAAAACGAATAAATAATATGATTTTATTCTCTTTTTTAATAAATTGTACATTGAATTGACGCATTTTTCATCATAATATGAAGCCAATGTACAAGGAAAGGGGAAACAAAAAATGATTTTCAAAAAAACATTAATTGTAGGATTAATTGGCATAAGTTCAGTCACACTTTTCGCACCATCTGCTTTTGCGGTAACTTCTGAGGGGGATTCAAAAGCAACTGTTAAATTTAAAGCGGGGACAGGCGTAGTTGACCCGGTTGATCCGGAAAATCCTACGAAACCAATTGACCCGCTAGATCCAAGTAATCCAACTGATCCAGGAACTGGAAATACTGGTTCATTAACATTGGATTATGTGTCCTCAGTTAATTTTGGGGAACATGAAGTATCATCCACGGAACAAAGTTACTCCTCCACATCAAGAAAACCTTTCATCCAAATTTCTGACCGTCGTGGAACTGGAGCTGGTTGGAAAGTGACAGCAACCGCAACGGCTTTCCAAAATGAAGACGGCGCAGCTTCCCTATCAGGAGCGACACTATCATTTAAAAACGGAGAAACAGCATCTGCTAGCACCACAGCAACGACGCCAACGGCTGCTCAAACAGTTGAATTACCAACAGATGGAACTTCAATCGTGAGTGTTGTTTCAGCAAAAGAATCGGAAGGTATGGGAACATGGATTAATCGTTGGTTTGGCGCTACACCAAATGATACAGCTAGCTTAAATGACAACGTGAAATTAACGATCCCAGCAGGAAGCGCAACACTTGGAGACCATGAAGCAACTATTACATGGACATTATCTGACGCGCCAGGAGTTTAAAAAATTTGCGTTTAGAATTCTCTTCTAGACGCAAACTTTTTATTAAGACGATGGAAGGAAGGTTTAATTGAAGAAAAGTTTTCTTAGTTTATTGTTCATTATTCCGTTATTAGTCACATGTGGCAATTTTACAGAAGCACAGGCGGCAGAAGGAGATGTTGGCTATTCTGTTCAAGCTCATATTCCTGCCAATCAAATTGATAAAAGACAAACTTATTTTGATTTAAAAATGCAGCCGAAACAAAAACAAACAGTAGAAATCGATGTATTGAATAGTTCAAATGAAGAAATTCAAGTGGAAGCAGCAATCAACTACGCATCCACCAATCGAACTGGTGTTATTGATTACACAAAAAATGACCTTACGAAAAAAGATAAAAGTTTAAAATATCCACTTCCAGAATTAGCTGAAATACCAGACGACCAAAAACGCCTAACGATACCAGTAAATGGTAAAAAGACCGTCCAAGTGATGATTGAAATGCCAGCTGAAAAAGTGGATGGTGTTGTTTTGGGCGCAGTAGAGTTCAAAAAGAAAAATACTAACGAGACGAAAAAAACAAAAGGTGTCTCCTTAAAAAATGAATATTCCTATATTGTCGGTATGCAATTATCTGAAACCGACAAACAAGTCAAACCACATATGAATTTACTAAGTATTAAACCGGCACTCATAAACTATCACACAGCGATAGTTGCCAAATTACAGAACGACCAACCAGTCATTCTTGAAAACTTAAGTATTGATGCAAAAGCCTATCAACAAAATTCGAACAAGTTACTTTACCAAACAAAGAAAACAGATATGAAAATGGCGCCAAATTCTAATTTTGATTTTGGGATTGACTGGGAAAATCAACCTTTAAAAGAAGGCAAATACAGATTGAAAATGACTGCAACGAATGGCGTGGAAACCTGGACTTGGGACGAAGCATTCACCATTGGTAAGGAAGGACAAAATTTAAATAAAGAAGCAGTCAACCTAGAGAAAACAAACACATGGCTTTACGTTGCAATAGCGGCGGGCGTTGTTCTGATTGCGCTAATAATTATTCTTGTAATCAGAAAACGAAGAAACAAACAAGAAAAATAAAGAAAGGAGCTGGCGAAGTGGCTTTCAAAAAATTAATACTTGTATTGACCATGGCGGCTCTTTTTCTTGGTTTAAAAATAGTGGTAGCGGCAGAAAATGAGCCTACTGATTTAGCGTCAAATGAAGCAATCGTGACTAATTTTGCAGATTTGAAAACAGCTATCTCCGAGGATAATGGGATTGATACGGTTTATTTAGGGGCAGACGTTGAATTATCGGGAGGAATTATTATCCCCGCGACGAAAAAAACGTTTACTTTATCAGGAAAAAATCCAGCAACAGGTGAAATACATACTTTGACAGAAACAATGGCATCAGCTGGTGCGCAGAGCAGTGTGATTACAGTTAATACCAACACAGGTGCAAAAGAGACAACTTTAAAAGATATTAATGTTGTGGGGAAAAATTATTATGGAACTATTTCGGTTTATGGGGCTGCAAAAAACGTCGTACAAAACTATGAAAATGTTCACTATCAAGGTCCGCAAATGATTTATAATTTGAATGGAACGGCGAATTTTAAAGGAACCAATGATATAACAATAGCGTCCGTTGTATCTGGTTCTGCGGCACCAAATGAAGTCGCGGAAATTAAAGGCGTTAGTGCTTCTGGCAAATTGACTATTAATCATGCAAGCTCGAATGCGAATAGTGCTTTTTGGTTCGGTGGTGGAACGGCTGAAGTAAACACTTTTACAGTGGAAGAAAATGCGGATGTGACGATAATATCTAATGGGACTGGGATGTTTTATCGTTCAGGAACGAAGCCAGTTGATATAGATGTGAAAAAGAATGCGAAGTTAGACATTACTTCTAATAATAATATCTTCCGAGATACGCCGGGCGGAGCAGTTAAAATTGCTGAAGGTGCGGATGTAACTATGACAAAAACTGCTGGCGGGAATCCACTTCTATGGGTGGCAGATGATATTACCGTAAGTCCTGATGCCCGCTTTATCTTAAATAAAACAGGGGGAACTGGCTATATTATCCAGTTTTATAATGCAACGGCGAAGTTAGATATAAATGATCCTCGGAGTTTTTTAATCGCGACAAATTCGAATACGCCGATGTTTTACTGGCCATATGCTAATACATTTAATTTAAGTGCGCAAATGGTGAATTACTGGGATACGGCTGGAACCATTGATCGAACGGATTTGGCAGCGCAAAGTTTTAGTTTACCAAATGGGGAAAATGTGACGGGGAGTTTGACGTACACTGGGACAACGACAAAAATTCTGTCAACGAATGCCGGGATGACGCCGACTAATTTTAATCAAAACACCGCGCGAATGATTGCGATGGGGCGACTTGAAGGAACGATAAATCCTGTGACAGATGCAGATAATGAAATTACAGGAACAGCGACACCAAACGCTTTTATTAACATTTCATATACAGAAAATGGGGGAAATAAGGTTTTAGAAGGACAGTCAAATGACGCGGGAACTTATCGAATTGCTATCCCAAATGGTTTTATCAAGCCATACATTAAATTGACTACAACCATCAAACAAGACCAAAAAAGGATAACATTAGATGATGTAACTGTAGAAGATGTTACTCCGCCAAGTGGTGATGCCGTTACACAAATTATACAACTTGGAGATCCATTTCCAGATGTAGCCGAATTAGTAACAAATATTTATGATCATTCCGATAATACGTCTGGAGCGGGGGTTACAACTACTTTACAAAGCGCGCCTGATACTAATGTATTTGGGCCCGCGGAAGCCATTGTTCGTTTAGAAGACAAGGCGCATAATCACGTTGATATCCGTGTACCAGTTTTTATTAAAGATGATGCGACAGAGATACAAGATGGCAAAGCGTTACGAGCGGCGGATTTTTCCGTGAATGTAAAAGATATTAATGAGCTTAATGATGCCGAACTAGAGCAATTCATTTTAACCAAATCGGGAGCAAAAGCATTCCAAATCGAAACTGGCGAGGATCTAACCACGGATGTGAAAGTAGCTAGCACCAATTTAAAAAAAGAGACAGGCACCTACACAGCAACGATACAAATTGGCGGATTAACGAAAGAGATTGCGATTCAGGTCACGGGTGAGCTTAAATTTAATCATGTGCCAGAAACGATTTCTTTCGAAACAATGGGGCTTAATCAACAAAAAAATATTGCTAAACGAAATGCTGACTTTGATTTATCTGTGCTTGATTCAAGAGGAGCAGGCGACAATTTTAGCGTAACGGCAGCTATTAAAGCACCGCTAACTTCCACGGCAAATTCAGCGCATACTTTGCCAAATGGACTCATTTTTATTGATAATGCTGGTGAGAAAAAAATCCTTTCTGATGAACCAATCACCATTTTTCAGTCGCAGTCAGCTAGTGACATGATTGTTCCGATAGAATGGGCAGAAGACCGAGGGATTTTGGTGGAAGTAGATGCAGCGGAGGCTTATGTGGATGAAAGCTATGAAACAACAATCGAGTGGACTTTGACGGTTGCTCCGTAAAAACCTGTTAGCGAAAGTTAACAGGTTTTTTGGCATTATAAGTCCTTTGTTTTTCTAAATGTTGTAGTTTCTCGTATAATAGCGTTAAGTAATTTGCGAAAGGTGGGATGGAAAGAATGACTTCTGTAATGTGGTTTCGGAGAGATCTTCGAGTAAATGATAATAAAGCCCTCTATCATGCTTGTAAAGAGGACGATTTGCTTTTGTTATTTCAAGTAAATCCAGCACAGTTCATCACAGGAAGTCCTAGCCACCAAGCTTTTTTTGCAAGTGTGGCTCATTTTAAGCAAGAAGTTGATAAAACCGCGCTTTTACAAATCATGTTTGGTGAACCGGTAGAATGCTTAAAACAATTAAAAGAAACGCTACCAAGCTGGGATAAAGTTTATTTCAACCGCGATGAAACAGGTTACGGAGCAGAGCGGGACGAAGCGGCGAAAACTTTCTTTGACGAACAAGAAATAGAGGTTCAAGCCTTCCACGACAGCTACCTTCACTCAGCAGAAGAAGTAAAAAAATCCCCCACAGAATACTACAAAATCTTTACCCCTTACTATAAAAAATGGCGTGAAGAAATAAAAGAAACGCCGTTCAAAGTGACTTTAAAGGCAGATAATATACGAAAAGAAAACTTATTTCCAAAATACGAAGAACAGTTTGCCGAAATGACTTGCGATTTGCCGATATTAGATTCTGGTGAAAAAACAGCGAACACAAGACTCGCGAATTTTATTAAACACGATGTTGCTGACTATGACAAAGCGAGAGATTTCCCAGAACTGGATAAAACGAGCCATTTATCACGCTATTTACGGACAGGAGAAATCTCGGTTCGGACGATTTGGCAGGCACTTCAAGAAAACGAAGCTACAGAAGGACGAGCCATATTTGAAAAAGAGCTTTGTTGGCGTGACTTTTATAATATGATTTATGTTTCTTTTCCTAACCAAAAAAACGAGCCTATCCAAGAAAATTATCGTTTTATTGAATGGGAAAACAACCGCGAATTTTTCAAAGCATGGCAAGAAGGGAAGACTGGTTTTCCGCTCGTTGATGCAGCGATGCGCCAGCTGAAAGAAACTGGTTGGATGCATAATCGATTAAGGATGGTTACGGCCTCCTTTTTAACGAAAGACTTGCTGATTGATTGGCGATTTGGGGAAAAATATTTTCAACAAATGCTGATTGATTATGATCCTGCGAGTAATATTGGTGGCTGGCAATGGGCGGCTTCGACTGGAACAGATGCGGTGCCATACTTTAGGATTTTCAACCCAACGACACAATCACAAAAATTTGATCCGACGGGGAAATTTATTCGAAAATATGTAAAAGAGTTAGCGAATTTACCTGATAAATTCATTCATCAACCAGAAAAAATGTCAGAAATAGAGCAGAAAGAGTATGGTTTGCTATTAGGAAAAGACTATCCATTCCCTTTAATTGACCATAAAGAACGGCGTAAATTAGCCATTGCACGCTACGAGTTTAGCAAAGAGCATTATAGGGGAAATATATAGACAATGAGTCAATCATTTAATTAAATGATTGATTTTTTTGTGGCAGTATTCACAAAGAATAAGTCTTGAGCAACCTTCTAGGAGTAGGAACTCGGGTATGTTAAAATTCATTTATCAAGTGATAAGGGGGAATCACAATGGCACAATTTTTAAAGCTATTTCTAACGAGTGCAGTAGTTTTCTTGGTTTTTGATCTTTTTTGGTTACTCGTAGCTTCTAAAAAAATGTATCAACAATTTATTGGGGATTTAATGGGGGATGTAAGACTTGCTCCGGCAGTTATTTTTTATTTTATTTATGTTGTTGGAGTTACTTTTTTCGTGTTACTTCCTGGGACGGAAAAAGGAAGTTTAGGTTATACGATATTAGCCGGCGCGCTATTTGGCCTAGTTTGTTATGCTACGTATGATTTGACGAACTTAGCGACATTGAAGGATTGGCCGATTACGATGACCATTATTGATCTTGTTTGGGGAACAGCTGTGACGACTGTGACTTCGGTCATTGTTTACTTTATTAATTTGCATTTCTTCTCGGGAGCAGGTTCCTAATGATGGAGTCTGAAAGCAAACGTCTATTACAAAGTATGCTGAACGGGGCGGCAGAAGTAATTAGTAAAAAAGATGAGCTCAATCGAATTAATGTTTTTCCCGTAGCTGATGGCGATACGGGTAGTAATTTAGCTTCTTTAATGCAAGCGATTATTGATCATGTTTCTCCAAGAGAATATTCAACTAAGGAGTTACTGGAAGAAGTGGCTAGCGCGGCGCTCATCGGTGCTCGTGGCAATTCTGGGATGATTTTTGCGCAATATTTAAATGCCGTTGCAGAGAGTTATCATCACATCGAATCTACTTTTGATGGATTAGTTATAGCATTTCAAAAAGCGGTTCATAAAGCTTATGAAGCCTTGTTAGATCCAAAAGAAGGAACTATTTTGTCTGTGATGAAGGCGTGGTCTGAGGAGCTTGCTGGCACATACGAACAGGAGCGTTCTTTCCAACAATCGCTTTTAAATGCACAAATAGTTGCGGAGAAAGCCTTGATTAATACAGAATTTCAAATGCCGATTTTACGAAAAAACCGATTAGTGGATTCTGGTGCGAAAGGGTTTTATTACTTTATCGCCGGACTTACAAATGCTTATTGTGGTAAAGCAGTTTCTGCAACCGTTCGTTTTATGGAAGTAGAGCAAACAGCGGAACATATGCATGTTGAAACAAGCGAGCCGAAATATCGTTATTGCTCGGAATTTATTATCAAACAAGCGACTATCTCACATCAACATTTACAGGAAATTCTCGCATCAAAAGGGGATTCCTTAGTAATTGCAGGTAATGAGAAACAAATAAAAATCCATATCCACACAAATGAACCAAAAGAAGTTTTAAGCCTCATGGCAGCATACGGCATGATGACTTATCAAAAAGTAGATGATATGCGTCTGCAATATGAAGTAACGAAAAAACCGCGGGCAAAGATTGCTATTGTGACGGATTCGATAGCTGATTTGCCAGAAGCATTTTTACTGGAGCATCAAGTGCATGTGTTACCAATGAATATTTTAGCGGGAGATGAGAATTTTCTCGATAAATTGACGGTTGGCCCGGACATGATGCAAGAAAAACTAAGAAAACAAACTAAAATGAGCACAGCCCAGCCAACGATTCGAACGGTCGATGCCTTATTATCATTTTTAGAAAATAAATATGAACATGTGCTTGTTATCTCTGTTGCCGCGAAATTAAGCGGAACTTATCAATTAATCAAACAGCGGATAAAAGTGCGAGAGTTGTCTTCGGACTGGATACGTGTAATTGATTCTAAATTAAATTCGGTCGCGCAAGGAATTTTAGTGAAACAGGCAGTAGAACTAGTGGAATCAGGTAAATCATGGGAATCTATTTATCCTGAAGTGGAACAAATGATTGAGCGGACCTTTATTTATGTGGCGGTTGCAGATTTGTCGCCGATGGTGCAGTCTGGCAGAATTCCACGGGTGTTAGGAAAGCTTGCACAGAAATTATCACTCTATCCGATTGTAAGTTTGGACGAATCCGGGGATGGCAAATTGATAGGCGTATCGTTTAGTCAAAAACAAAGTATGAAAAAAATCATTAAAAAAATAGCAAAATTACAGCTGAAAGAGCTGGCGATTACACATGTTTCTTCAAGAGACAACGCGGCAATTTGGCAGAAGCAACTTGAAAAAGAAACTGGAAAGATCAGCTACTTAGTGGATAGTTCAGCAGCCATTGCGATTAGTGCTGGACTCGGAAGTGTCGCAGTCGCGGGGATTAAAAAGGAGGAAACGATATGATGTATTGGACAGTAGCACTCGCTTTACTTGTTTACTTTATACTCTGGTTTATTATTTCAAAAATAAAAGGAAAATATTCGCTCGTTGATATTGCGTGGGGTGGCGGCTTTGTTGTTGTAGCATGGACTGGATTTTTAACGACATTTAGTGTGACGACACAAAGTATAACCATTCTTATATTAGTTACATTATGGGGTGTTCGTTTGTTTTGGCATTTAGCGCGCCGGAATTGGAACAAACCAGAAGATTATCGCTACGTTAATATGCGCAAACGCTGGGGAACGACATTAGTTAATTTGAAAGCCTTCTTAAATGTCTTCGTGTTGCAAGGTGTTTTATTATTTATTATTGCTTTACCGATTACACATAGTTTTGCTAATGAAACAGCGACATTCGCTTGGTGGCAAATCCTCGGTATTGTTATCTGGATTATTGGCTTTATTTTTGAAGTCGGTGGCGATTTGCAATTAGAAAACTTTAAAAAGAACCCGGCAAATAAAGGTAAATTACTAACTTCAGGTTTTTGGTCGGTCACACGGCATCCGAATTATTTTGGAGAAGCACTTAGTTGGTGGGGTGTATTTTTAGTTGCCTTAACGCAATTAACAGATTTATGGCTGATTACTAGCCCAATTGTTATTACTTTACTATTACTATTTGTTTCCGGTGTTCCGTTACTTGAAAAAAAATATCAAGATAGAGCAGATTTTCAAGCATATGCGAACAAAACGTCAAAATTTTTCCCGTTTATTGGTAAAAAAGGTCTGTAAAAAGTAGTGATTTCATCTTACTAATGCTATTAATTGCTATTTGCATGAGAGAGCGAGTAAAATGAAAGATAGGTACGATAAACAGTATCTGAATATAATACTTTATGAGGCGAGAGGGGTACAACAGATGAAAAAAGAAAAAACAGTGTTAATTATGAATTTTGATGAAGAAAGTATATCTTACCAAGCTTTCTCTGAAATGAAAAGATTGCACCAAGAACGCAAAATCATTGGTTATCAAATGGCGGTTGTAAAACACGAGCCAGGCAATAAACTTGTTGCACAAGATTTTCTTGATTTTACTGGTGCCGATAAAAATATGAAAGATAGCCTTATTGGTATGTTAATTGGTATTTTAGGCGGTCCATTTGGTATTTTAATTGGGTGGATGGTCGGCGCAATCGTTGGTTCCATGCGAGATGCTGGCGAAGTGAAAGATGCTTTAACTGTATTTGAAAGAACATTAAAAACAATCCCAGAAGGTTCTACAGGTGTTATCCTTATTGCGACAGAACAAGAATTAGCAAATGTAAACGACGTAGCAATGGATGAGTTACATGGCCGCGTGCAACGTATGGATGAAGCTATCGTAGCCCAAGAAATTAAAAGCGCACAAGAAACAGAAGGAAAAGCAAAAGATTCTGCTAAAAAACATTGGTTTAGTAAATAAAAATATTTCAAACGAGGACAGAGAAATCTGTTCTCGTTTTTTTGTGTTTTAAGAGTTTGAAAACGGGGAAATTAACAACATAAAACACCCAGATAGAAAAAAATTCAAGATGGTAACGCTTAACTCATTTTTATTTTCTGAAAACTATTTGCATCAAATTAAAAACATGCTACAATAAACAAGTTGTGAATTTCACAAGAAAATTTTTTGTTTGGAGATGAAATAATTTGGATGTGGAAAGTAGTCCATTAATGCAGAAAATTGATTATAGTACGCGCAAAAAAATTGATTTAGTAAATAATAGTATTCTTCGTTATATCGTGCGCGCGATGTTAGCATGTTTATTCTTAACTCTAGGAACTGCGGTTGCTGTAATGATTGGTGATAAAGTCGATCATTTCGCTCCAGGACTTGGTAAAATCACCTATGCATTTATGTTTAGTTGGTCGCTCGTTATGATTATTTATATGAATGCTGAGCTTGGTACTTCTAACATGATGTATATGACAACTGGTGTTTATCAAAAAATTGTTAAACCAGGAAAAGCATTACAAATTTTGCTTTTATGTATTGTTTGTAATTTATTGGGTGGAATTCTTGCAGGGTACTTAGTTTCTCTGACATCTGTTTTCCATAATTTACCTGCTGATCATTTCCTATTTACTGCTGTTAGCGGTAAACTTGAAAAAGCACCCCTACAAATTTTTGTAGAAGGTATTTTCGCCAATATTGTTGTAAATACGGCCGTGCTTTGTACACTCCGAATGAAAGATGATGCTGGTAAAGTCATTGCGATGATTTTCATTATTTTCATCTTTGCATTCTTAGGATTTGAACACGTTATCGCCAACTTTTCTTCATTCTCATTAGCATTTTTCGCTTCTGGTGGAACACTTGCTGCAATGACAGCGGGCAATGTGACCGTCAATTTAGTCCTTGCTTTACTGGGGAATTTTGTAGGTGGAGGGCTTGTTATCGGACTCGGCTATGCTTGGCTTAACCGAACGAAATCAATTTATAAAGACTAATATAAAGAGACCTCGGAAATTTTCCGAGGTCTTTTTTTTATATGCTTTTAACAGGTAAATTGCTTAAAAATGAACGAATGAGCGGTTCGAATTTCGGCACTTCTTTTTCAACTAGAAAAGCGTCATGACCGTATTCAGAAGCTACTTCATGATAAGTAACCGGCACATCCCATTCTTTTAAAAGCTCATAACCACGGCGCAAATCATGAATCCGGAAAAGCTGATCGGTTGTAATGCCAATGAGCAAATAAGGAATTTTAATTTTTGAAAAAGCGGGTAAATCATCTTTCGCAGGAGCTGTAACATCAAATAAGTCAATCGCCTTTGTTAAATATAAGTAACTATTCGCGTCAAATCGCTCGACAAAAGTATCCCCTTGATATTGCAAATACGATTCAATTTGAAAATGCTCTTTTGAGAAAGCCGCAGGGGATGACTCGGCTACTGTGAATCGTTCAAATCGTTTCGAGAAAAGTTCACTCGTCCGATAAGTCATCATCCCAACCATTCGCGCAGTGGCAAGTCCGCCCTCAGGTTGACCAACATAGTTGCCGCCATTAAAGTCAGGATCATTCAAAATCGCCATGCGCATAATCAAGTTGTAACCAATCGCGTCAGGGCCGGCAGCAAGCGGGGAGGCGATATTAATAATGCTATCAGTTATATCAGCATAATCAATCGCCCATTCCGTCGCCTGCATACCACCCATTGATCCACCAATCACCGAAACAATCCGTGTAACTCCAAGTTGTTCCAAAAGCTCACGCTGCACTTTAATTATGTCTTTAATCGAAAAACCGGGAAACTGTAAACGGAAAGGCTCGCCTGTTTTTGGATTAATAGAAGAAGGTCCAGTCGTGCCACTACAACCACCAAATACATTGGTACAAACCAGAAAATATTTGTCTGTATCAATCGTTTTCCCTGGACCAATATAATCATCCCACCAACCAGGCGCATCATCCTCGAAATGTTTCGCCGCATGTGCCGTCCCAGTAAGTGCGTGCTCTAACAAAATGCAATTATCGCGTGAGGCAGAAAGTGTCCCATATGTTTCATAGCCAACTAAAACAGGGCTTAAAGTTTCTCCATTTTCAAGTAGAAGAGGACTTTTTTGAAATAGTTCTTTTTGTTGTAAGGTCACTTCTCTTCACTTCCTCCTAAATTTGCTCTAATGCTTTCGTTAAATCTTGGATAATATCATCCGCATTTTCGATTCCGATAGAAAGGCGAATAGATTCAGGTTTCACGCCAGCTGTTAATTGTTGTTCTTCGCTTAGTTGTTGATGTGTCGTGGATGCTGGATGGATGATAAGCGATTTTGCGTCGCCAACATTGGCTAGGTGTGAGAATAATTCCACAGATTCAATCACTTTTTTCCCAGCTTCATAGCCACCTTTAACCCCAAAAGTGAAAATGGAGCCAGGTCCTTTTGGTAAATATTTTTGGGCTAATTCGTGGTATTTGTTGTCTTTTAAACCCGGATAATTTACCCAAGCTACTTTTGGATGGTCATTTAAGAAATTGGCGACTTGTTTAGCATTTTTTACGTGTTGCTCTAGGCGAAGAGACAGGGTTTCTAATCCTAGAATTAATAGGAATGCGTTGAACGGGGAAAGCGCTGCGCCAGTGTCACGAAGGAGTGAGACGCGTAGTTTGGTAATATAAGCCGCCGCGCCAACGTCATTTGTATAAGACAGACCATTGTAGCTATCATCTGGCACCACTAGCTTTGGAAATTTGCCATTTGCCCAGTTAAATTTACCTGAATCAATGACCGCGCCACCAATTGCAACCCCATGACCACCAATGAATTTTGTTGCCGAGTAAACGACGATATCTGCGCCAAAATCAAACGGCCGATTCAAATAAGCGGTCGCGAATGTGTTGTCAACGATGAGCGGGATATCGGATGCGTGCGCAATTTTTGCTACTTTTTCGATATCAACAATATTAATATCAGGATTCCCAATTGTTTCTATAAAAACAGCTTTCGTATTATCTTTAATCGCTTTTTCGAAATTTTCTGGTTCATTAGGGTCAACGAAAGTTACATCAATTCCAAAAGTTTTAAATGTATGGGAGAAAAGTGTATGCGTTCCACCGTAAAGTGTTGCGGCTGCGACAATATGATCACCAGAACCAGCAATATTTAAAATAGAGTAAGTAATAGCAGCCATCCCAGAAGCAGTTGCAACCGCACCAATACCACCTTCAAGTAAAGTTAACCGTTCTTCTAAAACAGCTGTGGTCGGATTCATAATTCGTGTATAAATATTTCCAGTTTCTTGTAAACCAAATAAGGCTGCGGCATGTTCCGGGCTATCAAATGTGTATGACGTCGTTTGATAAATAGGTACGGCTCTAGAATGTGTATCTCCGTCCGGTGTGTGTCCGCCGTGTACTTGAATTGTTTCGAATTTATACTCATTACTCATAAAATCCACTCCTCTTTGATATGTATTTATCAGTAATTTCCATCAAAAAACCTCCCTAGCAGTATATAAGCCGCCAGAGAGGATAGAGTTTCCTAAACTTGGATTTCCGACTTATCTTTCAGAATATACTGCTGGAATTAGCACCGTGAAAATAAATTCCGGTTGCTAAGGCTTCAAAGGGCCAGTCCCTCCACCTTTCGTGATAAGAAAATACTATTAAATTAAGTTATATATTACGCTGGATGCCATCAATTGTCAACTATGTACTGAAAAAGTCTAAAATTAGTACTTTTTGTGTTGAATTTGTGACAACGACGTATTTTTTAAAAGAATAATTTTTTTTAAAAGGTTTTAAATTCGTTTTTTAGGCTATTATAGTTAAGACTAATTATATTTCATTAAAAATGGGGTTGAATTAGAAAAAATAAAGGGGAGTTGAAATAAAAAATGAAGACTTTTACACGAATTCTTGTTTTATTAGCGGGGATTGCAATGATTATACTAGGGGTTTGGTTCTTATTCCATCCAGGAATTTCATTATTAACCTCCACATTAATGTTTGGTTTCTTATTACTGATTTCTGGTATTTTCCACACAATCTCTTACTTTTCAGACAGAAAATCACAAAATGTTTCTGGCTGGGTACTAGCTGACGGAATTTTATCCATCTTACTAGGTTTCTTGCTATTATTTAATGAATTTGACGGAACTTTAACACTCGTATTACTTTTCGGTATGTGGGTATTATTCGCTGGTATTATGCGTACAATTGGCGCATTCACTGCCAAACAAAACAATGTACAAGGCTGGGGCTGGATTTTAACAATCGGTATTATCGGTATCATTGTTGGTTTTATCGCGCTATTCAATCCAGTTGTTTCCGCAATTGGTATCGTCCTTGTCGTTGCGATTTTCTTCATCGTTCAAGGTATCGGCGCAATCGCAACATTCTTCTTTATTGGTAAAAATAGTTAATAAAAAAGAAGCTATCTTAGTTAGATAGCTTCTTTTTATTATGCATATTTTTACGAAATACAATTAGAAAAAAGTATTCATTTTGCACTCATATGTAAGGTTCGTGATTTTCTTTTAGTTTTTGCTTATGAATCTCGAAATTATTAACACGCCAAGGTTTTGGCGAAAGCGCAATAATGCCATCTTCTTCAAGCTTTCGTAGGTTAGTTGCAACGTAAGCTCGAGCCAAATTTAGATAATTTCCTAAGATTTTTTGGGTGAAATAATAGGGAATCAAACAAGAACCATCCGACTCGATTCTTCCAAATCTCTCCCCACAAGCAATTAATCCCGCTAAAACTTTCTCGCTAGAAGGGAGATTAACGTAACCTTCCCGTTCTAACATAGGTGTAACCATACTTTGCATAAGTGCATTCATCTGCCAAAAAACATCTGGTGAACTTAAGAATTTATTAAGAACATATTTACGTTCAAATTGATAAACACTCACTTCACTTATCGTTGTGTAATTTACTGGTGATTTTGCCCCGCCCAGAAGTGTAAGCGGCCCGATACATTCTTGTTTACCCAAGAAGTTAATGATGCTATCTTCTTTACAAGTATTTTTACTCATAGAAACGACACCATCTTCAATGATGTAGAAATAATCAGTTTCCGCGCCTTCAGCTAAAATCTGTTGGTTGCGCCTAAAGCGAATTCTTTTATATGGAAGAACTGCTTCACTAGAATCTTTTAATAAATTGAGTAAATCTACGTTGTAAAAGCTATTTTCCTCATTCAGTAATGACATATACCGAGTCCCCTTTTCTCAGTGTTAATCATTATCATTATATAGGAGATGACTCGAAATGTGTATTAATGGGACTTATGATGCTCGGAGTAATTTGGCTTTAATCAAACGATCACGAATGATAATGCCTAATAGCGCCGCAAAAACCGCTTTGATAATACCTGGAATAATGAAAGGTACCATTCCAGTTAAAAAGGCAGTTGGCCAGTCGAGTCCTGTACTGACTTTAAGCCATAAAACGCCGAAAATCAGGGTGACAATAGCGCCTAATATGTTCGCCACAATCGCATAAGGGACAGTGAATTTTGTTTTTTCGAGTAACCAACCTGTAAGGAATGCATTAAAAATAAATCCGATAATAAATCCACCGGTTGGCCCAAAAATAATCCCAATACCCGCTGTCATTCCTTGGAAAACAGGAATCCCCACAGCGCCAAGAACAATGTAAACTAAAACAGATATCGTACCATGACGAGCTCCGAGAATGGTGGCAGCTAACCCAATGGCAAATGTCTGTCCAGTAAGTGGAATAGGGCCGAGTGGTATAGCAACTTGCGCAAGTAAGGCAATAATGACTGCAAATAAAGCATCTACGACTAAAAATTTCAATTTCTGATCACGCATAAACTTATCTCTCCTTAATGTAAACTTAATACTTTAACAGGTTAACATTTATGGAATAAAAAAACAATACTATTTTTTCTAGCCAGTACCTTGCAATGAACACTAGTGTATGTTAAACTATAGTGGTAGTGAACAATATATAGTAGTGGTTACTTATTACTAGTGTGCAATTTAACAGAATGGAGGAGTTAGCATGGAGGTTAACCCGCAGTTCAAAAAAGGTGTGTTAGAACTTTGCTGTTTATTTTTAATTCAAAAGAAAGATTGTTACGGTTATGAATTAGCAAATCAAGTTTCTAAATATATTGAAGTAGCTGAAGGTGCTATTTATCCGGTACTTAGAAGATTAGTAAAAGAAGAGTACTGTTCCACTTATTTAGTAGAATCAAATGAAGGTCCATCAAGAAAATATTATCAGCTGACAGTAAAAGGCGAAATTTACTTGAATGAACTTATTTCTGAATGGAATAATTTTACAGACAGCGTCGCAAAGCTATTAACAGAGGGGGAAGCAGTAAATGAATAAACAAGATTTTCTCAATGAATTAAATCAACGACTGGAATTGCTTGATCCGAAAGAGCGGAGAGAATTATTATCGGACTATCAAGAGCATTTCAGAAATGGAATTGAAGCCGGGAAAAGCGAAGAACAAATCGTTTTTGACCTTGGTAAGCCAGAAGAAATTGCCGCAGATATTATCAGTGAACGTGGTATTCGCGAAGAACCAACAGAAATGGATTACTATTATGTCCCACGAAAAAACCAAAATGAAAATAGATCAGTGAGTAAACAAATTTTAATTGGCGTAGGCTTATTTTTATTAGATGTTTGTCTTATCATTCCAATTATGGTTTCGCTTTGGTCCTTGGTTATCTCCCTTTGGGTGACAGTTGGTGCGTTTCTTCTATCTCCGGTTATACTCGGTGTAGGAATTTTATTTGGAGCTGATTTCGAATTTTATCAAATGTTTGTTTCTATTGGACTTGTAGGTTTGGGGCTAATGCTTTTATTTGTAGCAAACGCGCTAACTCAGCTTACAAGTAAAGTAACAATGGCGATTATCCAGTGGCATAAATATGCGGTAAAGGGAGGCGGGAAAAATGCATAAACATCACTTAAGCAAAAAACTATTTTTCGCTGGTTTGGTACTATTTATTATTGGTGCTATCGGTGTAGCATTCACAATGAATACAGGTAAAATGATTGAAAAAGGAGAACCACTTACAAAACAGTGGGACTTATCAACTGAAAATATTAAAAAAATTGCTTTTTCTTCCGAGCGTGATGCATCAATTGAATGGAAAGAAAGTACAACTGGAAAAAATTATATCGAACTAAAAGGGAATTACTCTGCCAATGACAAAAAGGCAATTCAACAATTAGAGCCAGTTTCTGAAGATGGGACATCCTTTGATATAACGGTGCCTGAAGAAGATGATTGGTATAACGGCTTTGGCAAAATTTACGCTTATGGAAAACAAAAAGTAACAATTTATTTAACAAAAGATACTAAATTAGCTGATTTAGAAGTGAAATCTCATTCAGGAGATATTGATGTAGCTGATTTTAAAGTAAAGAAATTTGTTAGTTCTACTAATTCTGGGGAGTTAAAAGTGACTAATCTGGAAGCAAATACTGCTCAAATGGCTACTTCTTCCGGGGATTTAACTTTATCGAATATCAAAGCAAATTCGTCAATTGAAACAGATTCTGGAAAAACAGAATTGACTAATTTAACTGGTGATTTAGAAGTAAATGGTGGCTCGGGCGACGTTAATGTTGCTGGAGTTAAAGCAAAGAAACTTAAAATTGCTATTGATTCAGGAGACATTGAGCTGACTAGTGGTACTGTAACCGACTTAGCTGTTTTAACAACAAGTTCTGGGGATATTGATGCAAATACAAAAGGTAAAATCCAAGCTGAATCCGATTCAGGATCAATTGAACTCGCGGGCGCAACAAATAATGTAACGGCGAAAACGAGCTCAGGTGATATCGATGTAGCATTTACCAAACAGGTGAAAAATATCGAAATCAATTCAGATTCTGGTGAAGTTGAACTTGAGCTACCGGGTGATTTTAAAGCTATTTATGAAGCAAGTAGTAATTCAGGTAGCGTTAAAGCACCAACAAGTGATTCGAATACCGATAACCGCGTAACGGTGAAAACAAGTTCCGGAGATATTAAAATCGAAAAATAAAAAATCAGTGCGCTAATTATTTAATTAGCGCATTCTTTTGGTTAAAAAGGGGTAAAGTCAGATAAACTGTTTCATCAATTTGCGCAAGTGAAAGGGGAATGGATGATGGATTTTCATATTAGAAAAGCAACTAATTCAGATGCCGAAGCCATTCAGCATGTGGCGATTACTTCGTGGCATCATACCTATCAAGATTTAATTCCAGGCGATGTACAAGACGATTTTTTGGAAAGGTTTTATAATGTTGAAACGCTTCATAATCGTATTTCAGCAACTCCTTTTGCTGTTGTGGAACAAGCAGACAAAGTAATTGGATTTGCGAATTTTATCGAGCTTGAAAAGGGGAAAAGCGAGCTCGCAGCTTTTTATTTATTGCCTGAAGTGACACAACGCGGACTTGGCACGGAGCTTTTAGAAGTAGGAATGACGCTATTTCACGTGCCACTACCAATGTTTGTTAACGTCGAAAAAGGAAATGAAACAGCGATTCATTTTTATAAGGCGAAAGGGTTTGTTCAAGTGGAGGAATTTACCGAGGATTTTTACGGTTATCCGCTGGAGACAATTCGTTTTAATTTGAATCATCATGCGTTTGAAGAAGAATAAAAAAATGTCTATTCTAGTTGAATGAATCAATTAGGATAGACATTTTTTTATTTCGTAGCGGCTTTGCCACTAGTAGATTTTCCACCGCGCAAAAAGAAGAAGATAATGGCAAGTAGCGCCATGATAACTCCTGCAAGAATGGATACGCCAACGGAAATGAGCATGCCGGAAACTTGGATAATGCTTAAGATGATGACTGCTGCAACAACCCCGTAAGCGAAGCCCCATATAGCAAATGTGAAGTAACTAGCCTTTTTACTAAATCCGTAAAATATTTCACCTAACGTAGAAGCAACTAAAATTACAGGAGCTGCAAAAAGTATCGCTGAAAACACAAGCTGTGGCGTAACATTGTCATAGAGGATTGTTTCGACTAAAAGCGCAGAAAAAATTCCTAAAACAAAAATCGATAAATAAGCAATAATAAAACGCATCAAAAAACCTCCTAAAGTACACTATATTATAGCATAAATTAGGAAGTTAGCTTAACATCTAGCCCAGTTATCGTCACTATGCTTTACGATACGTGTAATTCCTCGAATCAAGTTGAAAATGAGTATTGATACATTTAGAAAAACGATAAAAAATACAGTAGCTAAGGCAAGAAAGTTAATGGTATCTGCACTATTGGTACTAAATGGTACATTATTGTAAAGTAAAATCATTACAACAATACCAGCGACAAATGTTGCCTGCGTGAGGAGTGCCCATTTTACATGATGCCGTATTTCTTTATCTTTTGTTGTGCACCAGATAATTGCGGGAGTAATGACCGGAGCAAAGAAAAGACTGAAATAACTAAGCGCACTAATAATTTTTTTATCTAACATTTCTCATCTATCCTCTCATTTGTTTATAAGTCTAGTATAGCGGGGAAAGAGAAATGGAACCATCGAATTAGGTGACGATATAGAGAGGAAGATGACAGTTTTGTCATGTAAAAACGCCCCTTCGAATAAATCAAAGAGACGTTTCTTTATATGACTGATTTTAAAGACCAAACTTTACTGCGCCATCTTCGGTACATTAGAACAGCTCGAACCCCTTCATCAATAATGTAGGCAAGCCAAACACCGACTAGCCCAAGCCCAGCAGAAATACCGAGTACATAGGAGAACGGCAAACTAACAATCCACATGACGATAAGTCCACATATAAATGGAAAACGAACATCGCCCGTAGAGTTTAGACTACTAATGATGATAATATTCGTCGCACGTCCAAGCTCAAGGAAAATCGAAAGTAAGAACAATTCTTTCGTCATCGCAATGATTTCCGTATTCGTAGTAAACAGTCGCATAATTGGTTCCGCGAAAAGATAAATCGAAACGCTGACAACAATTGCTACAACCAAACCAATTTTCCAACTACGTAGACCTTGCTTGTAAGCTTTATCAATTTCTTTTGCACCAACCGCACGACCGATAATGATTTGAGAGGCCTGACCGAGCGCGATAGCAAAGAGCGCGACAAACTGGCTAACCGTCGAAGCATATACTTTTGTCGTAAGTGCCTCTGTGCCAAGAATCGCAATAATTGCAGTAACAACTAGTTGTGAGCCGGCATAGGATAAATTTTCCCCAGCAGAGGGAAGGCCAAGTCGTAAAATTGAATAAAGTAATTTTTTGGAAACTTGTTCCAATTTTTTGAAATGGAAAGTGTAGCCAATATATTTTCGAAGCATCCAGATGGCTAGACCCATTCCGACGAAGTTAGCGACAGCAGTAGAAATTCCGACACCTGCCACGCCGTAATCTAAGTATGCAAGCGGGCCGTAAAGAAATAAGTAGTTACCGACAACATTGATAATACTAATCGTTACTGGAACAAGAATGGATTGCCTTACATAACCGTGTGCCCGGAGAATTGGCAAAATTGAAGCATGAATCGCGATAACCACCGAACTCCCACCGATAATTTCTAAAAACGGCGCACCAACTTGAACTAAATGAGGATCAATTCCCATCCAAGTCAGGAAGTTTTTCGACATAAAAATGAAAATAATACTCATCACAATTCCTATTAAGAAAGCTACCACTAAGCCATTTGTAATTACATTTTCAATTTCTTTATGTTTTTTCGCACCAATCATTTGGGCAACGATAATCTGCACACCAACGCTGATGAAGCCGTAAATAATAATAGAAATAACAAGAATCTGATTCGCAACCCCTGTCGCAGCTACCGCGTCATCTGAATAATGCCCCAACATAAAGACATCTATATAACTAATCATCAGACGTAAAAATTGCTCTAGAAAAATCGGCCAAGCAAGCGTGAAAAGGCTTATGCTGGCGACTTTATGTACTGAACTCACTTATTTCCCTCCCTTCGCATTAACACAATTAAAGCCATTATAAGGTAATTAAAGTTAAAAGTATAGATTAATTTCAAAAACGCTCCAAGATATTGCTTGACAAAAATCGAATATCTCATATAATTAGTTAGGTAAACTAATCAAATGATAGAAAGAAGTGGAGAAATGTCTTCGAAAAATCAAGACTTGGGGCACTCAGTAATCAAGGCTTTCATGAATTTTAAGCATGCTGAAATAAAGAGTTTCCAAATTCCAGGTTACAGTAAATCTGAAACAAGATTTATTTTTATTTTATCTCGTGGGCTTAAAAGCAGAGGGCCAAAAATTCGTGTTTCCGATCTTGGTCATATGCTCAGAATTTCAAAACCAAGCGTCACGCAAATGATTCAATCTTTGGAAGGAAAAGGACTCATCAAACGAGTTCAAAACCCAGAAGATAAGCGCTCGATGTATGTAGAATTAACGGAAGTCGGAGCAGGCGTGTCAGAAAAAATGCTCGATGAATTTCAAGCTAGTTTTGAAGATATGCAGGAGTTTTTAGGCGAAGACGATATGAAAAAATTGATTACACTCCTAGAAAAACTGACAGATTACTTAAACACAAAATCCGAAAATAAGGAGGCATAAACCACAAATGATGAAATTGATGAAAAGATTAAAACCTTATTGGCTGAGCATTACGGCCGTATTAGTCCTTACTTTCGGGCAAGTCATTGGACAGCTTTATTTGCCGACGCTTATGTCGAACATTATCGACAAAGGAGTCGTAACAGGCGATACAGACTACATTTGGAGCACTGGGATGAAGATGCTCTTAATCTCGTTTGCTTCTGTTATCTTGTCGGTTATCGTGGTTTATCTCGCATCCAGAATTTCCATGGGATTCGGGAAAGAATTACGAGATAAAATTTTTACGAAGGTAGAGGACTTTTCCTTACAAGAATTCGATAAAGTAGGAACTTCCTCGCTGATTACGAGAACAACAAATGACGTTGTTCAAATCCAAAATGTACTTTATATGATGATGCGATTAATGGTGATGGCGCCAATTATGTTGCTCGGCGGTATTATTATGGCAGTTGGCAGGGACGCGAAATTATCGCTTATTTTTGTCGTTGTTTTACCGCTACTACTTCTATTAGTAGTTATTCTCGGCGGAAAAGCAATGCCAATGTTTAAATCGCTCCAAAAGAAAATGGATAAATTAAACCGTGTTATTCGGGAAGGTTTAACAGGGATTCGTGTTGTTCGTTCTTTTAACCGCAATGAAGATGAACTCGAAAAATTTGAAGAAGCAAACGCTGACTATGCTACTACGGCGATTAAAGTTAACCGACTGCTTTCTCTTATGAGTCCATTAATGATGCTACTGATGAACTTAACTTCCATTGCGATTGTCTGGATTGGTTCGATTTTTATTGGTAATGGTGATATGCAAGTAGGGGACTTGATGGCATTTATTCAGTACGCAATGCAAATTATGATGTCCTTCATGATGCTTTCTGCTGTATTTATTATGATTCCACGTGCTGGAGCATCTGCTGAACGTATTAATGAAGTGTTAGATATGAATGCAGAAATACTTAATCCAGAAAATCCAAAAACAAGTACACCACCAGCGAAACTTTCTTTTGAACATGTGACTTTCCGCTATGAAGGCGCTGAAAAACCAGTGATTGAAGATATTACTTTTGAAGCTAATGCTGGCGAAACGATTGCTATTATAGGAAGTACCGGTGCTGGTAAGTCTACTTTAATTAATATGATTCCACGTTTTTATGATGTCGAAAGTGGTGTTGTAAAAATTAATGGAATTGACGTGCGTGAAATGGATCAATCCAGTTTGCGCCAAAAAATTGGACTTGTGCCGCAAAAAGCGGTTTTATTCACTGGAACAATAGCTTCAAATATGCGCTACGGTAAAGAAGATGCAACCGACGAAGAAATTTGGGAAGCACTTCGAACAGCCCAAGCGGAAAATTTTGTATCTAAACTTGCAAACGGGCTTGGTAGCCGTGTAGAGCAAGGTGGTAACAACTTCTCTGGTGGACAAAAACAACGTCTTTCCATCGCACGTTCTTTAATTAGAAAACCAGAAATTTATATATTTGATGATAGTTTCTCGGCGCTCGATTTCAAAACAGACGCGAAACTGCGTGAGGCTTTGAAAGCTGAAACAACCGAAGCCGTGACACTTATTGTGGCACAGCGTATTACCTCCGTTGTCAATTCCGACCAAATCATCGTTATGAATGAAGGTAAAATTGCCGGAATGGGAACACATGAAGAATTAAAAGAATCAAATCAAATTTATCAAGAAATTATGAGGTCACAGCTGTCAGAGGAGGAAATCGCATGAGTGGTCCAGGTCCAGGTGGTGGCATGAGAATGCAAACAGCCGCCAAACCAAAGAACTTTAAACAAACACTATTCCGGCTTCTTGGCTATATGAAACCTCGTTCTGTCGCAATCATTGTTGTATTTATCTTTGCGATTTTATCTACGATTTTTAACATTTTCAGCCCGAAAGAACTCGGGAAAGCAACAACAGAAATTTTTAAAGGTGTTATGAGCCAAGATGGAATTAATAACGATAAGATTTTTAATATATTAATGATTGTTTTAGTCTTATATCTTGGTAGTTCCTTATTTAGCTTTATTCAACAATATGTGATGTCGAGTGTTGCGCAACGAACTGTTTATGACATGCGGAAAGATTTAAAGGCGAAAATGGCCCGGCTTCCGCTGAAATATTATGATACGCGCTCAAATGGTGATATTCTAAGTCGTTCTGTTAATGACATGGATAACATCGCGAACACGCTACAACAATCACTAACGCAAGCCATTACAGCGATTGTTCAAATGATTGGTGTCTTAATCATGATGCTAACAATCAGCTGGCAAATGACGCTAATCGTGCTTGTTACTGTTCCAATTAGTATTATTCTAGTAGCAATTATTGCCGGAAGATCACAACGCTATTTCGGCGCACAACAACGTAATCTTGGTATTTTAAATGATACTGTAGAAGAAACTTACGGCGGCCAAACAATCATTAAAGCCTTTGGTCAAGAAAAGAAAACGTTAGTAAAATTTGATGAAGTAAATGAAGATTATTTTAAAGCAGCTAAAAAAGCGCAATTTATTTCCGGGATTATGATGCCGGTAATGCAATTCGTTGGGAACTTAGGTTATGTAGGTGTCTGTGTGGCCGGTGGTATTTTTGTTACTAACGGAACACTTCAAGTTGGGGATATTCAATCATTTACGCAATATGTCCAATTATTTACGCAACCAATTTCCAGCGTAGCAAACATCGCGAACATCATTCAATCCACTATTGCATCCGCAGAACGTGTATTTGAAATGATGGATGAAGAAGAAGAAAAAGACGAAATTCCAGCAAATGTTAATCAAGTTGCTGGCGAAGAACATAGCATTGTATTCGACCACGTGAAATTCGGTTACACTCCAGATAAACCGCTAATGACAGACTTGAATATTCATGTGGAAGAAGGTCAAATGGTGGCGATTGTTGGTCCAACTGGTGCTGGTAAAACGACTATTATCAACTTGCTGATGCGTTTTTATGACGTAGATGGTGGTCAGATCCGTATGAAAGGTATTGATACACGCGATATGACCAAAGATGCTGTCCGCGAAAAATTCGGCATGGTACTGCAAGATACTTGGTTGTTTAACGGAACAATTGCCGACAATATCGCATACGGTCGTGAAGGCGCAACGAAAGATGAAGTTATCGGGGCAGCAAAAGCAGCTTATGCAGATGATTTCATTCGTAGACTTCCAAATGGCTATGATACTATCTTGAATGAAGAAGGTTCTAATATTTCGCAAGGTCAAAAACAATTACTAACAATTGCTCGGGCGATTTTATCCGATCCATCTATTTTGATTTTAGATGAAGCGACTTCAAGCGTAGATACTCGTACAGAATTAAATATTCAACTTGCGATGGGTAATCTGATGGAAGGGCGCACAAGCTTTGTGATTGCGCATAGACTTTCAACCATTCGTGATGCGGACTTAATTCTCGTTATGAATCACGGTAGTGTAATCGAACAAGGTACGCACCAAGAACTACTTGATGCAAAAGGCTTCTACGCTGACCTTTATAACAGTCAGTTCACCGGAGCTCAAGCAGTTTAAATGTAAAAAGACAATGTGGCTGTGAGCTGCATTGTCTTTTTTTGAGCAGAAAATTTGTTTGATGATGGAATAGGCGTTATGGTTAATAAAGAAGAAATTGAAGAGGTGAAAATAGATGTATCAATCCATTACGGCAAATGATTTAGAGCAAGACTTAAAAAAAGTGCCACATAATATTTTAGATGTCAGAGACGCAGATGCTTTTGTTGAAGGGCATATTCCTGATGCAATAAATATTCCAATTAATGAACTACCAGAAAAATTAGCAACACTGGATAAAGAAAAAGCCTATACGATTATTTGTTACGCGGGTGGACGTTCTGAGCGCGCGAGTCAATTTTTAGCCGCAGAAGGTTTTGACGTAACGAATGTAATGGGCGGAATGGGAGCATTTCACGGTACAGTAACTAACTAAATAAAGAAGCCGCGACCTAAAATTAGGTTGCGGCTTCTTTTTATTTAGCTATGTTTTCTTTTCCGGAAAAAGAGGATAGCTACTCCGGCGAGGATAATACCGATTAATACAGTCGTCGCTTGACTCGCGTCGCCAGTATTTGGTAAAGCGATATTTACTTCTGAGTTAGACGGATTTGATGCGATTTCAGATTTCGCAGATTGTCCATTATCTGGGTTGGGATTGATATTTGGGTTATTAGGATTTGGCGTAGGATCTGGTGTGGGATCAGGGCCGGGACCAGGTGGCGTCGGAGGTTCATTTCCTGCTACCACATTTACTAAAATAATAACTGGGTCTGCATTTAGCCCGTCGGCACTTACCGCATTTAAAGTTACTTTATACGTTCCAACTTTAGCTAAATCAACAACGCTATCAAAATCACTTGTTACTTTACTACCATCACTTGTTTTTGCTGCAATATCTTGTAAAAATTGTTGCTCTGTCTTGGTTGTATCTTTCGTGTAAGAAATGCTCTTATCTGCTGTGATGACTGGTTTTGCAAGTATGGTCACCGTTACTTGTGTTGGCGTTGCTTTTAAACCAGCTGCATTTTCGGCATTTAATGTTACCGTATAGACACCAGGTTTGCTAAAGTCTACAATCGTATTAAAATCACTAGTAACAGGTGTTCCATCATCTGTTTCAGCATGAACATCTTTTAAAAATTGTTCTTCGGTAACGGTAGTTTGCTCTCCATAACTTATTGCAGAATCATTCGTAATCGTTAGTGAATGATCAATGTCAAAATAGTGGTCATAAGTTCCGCTAGATACCGAATAACTATTGAAATTTGGCGGAGAATTATAAGATCCAGCTGGATTATCATAAAAAGCATTGTATTCCATTTTAGTAATAGAATCAAAGAAATCTTTTGTAATCCCGCTTACGGTCACTCCTGTATCATCAATGCTCAGACGACTACCACTAATTTGCACACCATTTAAGGTGAAATAAGTGCTAGAAGATGCTGTATTTGTTGTGAAAGGGAATAAATAACCGTCGAAGTTCATGCTTCGTTCTGTCATTAAAGTAAACGGTACAAAGATAGTTTGGTTGGCTTCGTTATAGTTCAAGGCAGAGCTTTTAATGGTACTGTTAATTAAAATGGCACTTCCTACATTTTGTCCAAAAGCTGCTAAATTGGTTAATTTTGGGAAAGAATCAATTCCACGGAAATCGTTAACTCCACAAAATTGGATAAATAAACTGGCTAAGTTAGGAAGGGATTTGAGTGGCATAAAATCAGTGATGGAAGGATTATTGTCTAAATTCAAAAAAGTTAAATTTGGAAGTTTATTAAATTTTGTCAAAGCACTATTATCTAGTTTACCGGAACTTAAGTTTAAGTTGGTTACATTCGTTAAACCATTTAAATCAGGTATGGAATTGGTTGTTAAATTGCTTCCAGAGATATTAAGATTAGTTAAACTAGGGATATTTGCAACCAAAGAGTAATCCGTCACACCTGTATTTGTTAAATGTAAAATAGTTAAGTTGTGCGCATAATCGAGTCCTGTTAAATCCGTCAAACTAGCATTACTAATGGTGACGTCTGTAATAGTGTCCATTTGTGCTTCAGTAATATCACTTGTGCTTGGTTGTCCTAAGAGCCCATTTAGATAACTTTTCAAAGCCGGGTCAGGAATGTTGACAACATCTTGAGCGGCTTTTATACTAATATTTTCTTCCGCTGAGACGTTCGCGGAAAATGATATAGTAAATGGCATTATTAAAAGGATGCACAAACCAATTTTGACTCCCATTTTTTTCATAAATTATATCCTCCTTTAACAACTTTTGTTTGGTATAATCGTATGGATTCTTAAGACAATTCCTCTTTTAGTAATATGTTAAACAAAATAGTGTCAAAAGTGTTGTTAAATTAAATCGCAAAAAAACCGTGAAAGAGGTTTTCTCTTTCACGGTTTTTTATTAAAAGATTTTAGCTAATTCTACTGCTTCTTTTGCTCCTGCAGAGATAATGTCTTTTGCTTGATCAGGTTTTGCGTTATGACCTTCTACGATAACCATTTCTGGCTCAGAGATACCGAAGTGAGCTAGCACATTTTTTACATAGTTCAAGGACATTTCAAAGCTTTGCATTGGTCCGTCAGAGTAAATGCCACCGCGAGCGTTAAGCAGGGCAATTTTTTTATCAGCAACTAAACCAACAGGGCCGTTTGCAGTATATTTGAACGTTTTGCCAGCTTGATTTAAATAGAATAAGTAAGTTAAAAATTGTGCTGGAATGCTAAAATTCCAAAGTGGGAACGCCATAACGATTTTATCAGCCGCTAAAAATTGATCCAAGTAGCTATTAGCAATATCAGCTAAACGTTTTTCTTCTGGGCTTAGTGTTTCTCCAGCTGCTTCTTTATGTAATCCACTCATCATTGTTACATCATAATAAGGTAGATCCGCTTCAAATAAATCAAGTTCTGTTACATTATCATCCGGATGGGACTTTTTGTATTCAGTTAGAAAGATTTCGTATAGTGCCACGCTGACTGAGCGTTCGGCAGGTAAACCATTTGCTTTGATGAAAAGTACGTTTGTCATTACATCTTGCCTCCATTTTTTTTGAATTATCCATTAAGTGTAGCTCATTTTCACGATAAACAGCAAGCATATTGCTTACAAAAAATTAGCCGCTAATGTTTGAGCAGATATTTTGTGCTTTTGAAAAGGAAGCGTATAATAGTTGATATATCATTTGACGTATCAACTATGGAGGTGAAAATACTGAAACCATGTACAGAACGATCAGAATTACTTTACCGGATGCACTTGTTATCCAAGGAAATTAGTCATGTGTTTGAACAACAAACGAATATGAGTTTTACAAAAGTAGAGATTTTATTTCATATTCAACAAACACCGGGCCAAAGCCAAAATCGGCTAAGAGAGAAGCTTTACATTGATTCGGCGAGTATTACCCGTCATTTGAAGCGAATGGAAGAGCAAGGGCTGATTGTTCGGAAAAAGCAAGATGAAAACAAACGCTATACGTATTTATTTTTAACATCAGCGGGTGAGGCGGAATTAGCCACTTTACTTTTGGAAAAAGAAAAATTTCAGAACGGGGCGCTAGAAGCTTTTTCAGAGGAAGAAGTTAGTGCATTACTTAAGTCAGTCACAAAAATGATGAATAATGTAGAGAAAATGGAGGAGAAGTTAAAATGAAAGCAGTAGTAATCGAAAATTATGGTGGCAAAGAAGAATTAAAAGAAAAAGAAGTTGCAATGCCAAAAGCGGGAAAAAATCAAGTGATTGTAAAAGAAGCAGCAACATCGATTAACCCGATTGATTGGAAACTTCGTGAAGGATATTTAAAACAAATGATGGACTGGGAATTCCCGATTATTTTAGGCTGGGACGTAGCGGGTGTTATTTCAGAAGTTGGTGAAGGCGTTACAGATTGGAAAGTCGGGGATGAAGTATTTGCTCGCCCTGAAACAACGCGTTTTGGCACGTATGCTGAGTATACAGCGGTAGATGATCACTTACTTGCACCACTTCCAGAAGGTATTAGTTTTGATGAAGCAGCATCGATTCCACTTGCAGGCTTAACTGCATGGCAAGCTTTGTTCGATCACGCGAAACTACAAAAAGGTGAAAAAGTCTTGATTCATGCTGGTGCTGGTGGCGTTGGGACGTTGGCGATTCAGCTTGCCAAACATGCAGGAGCAGAAGTAATCACAACAGCTAGTGCGAAAAACCATGAATTACTAAAATCTCTTGGCGCAGACCAAGTCATTGATTATAAAGAAGTTAATTTTAAAGACGTCCTTTCAGACATTGATGTAGTTTTTGATACAATGGGTGGTCAAATCGAAACGGATAGCTATGATGTATTAAAAGAAGGAACAGGTCGTTTAGTAAGTATCGTTGGTATTTCAAATGAAGATCGTGCGAAAGAAAAAAATGTAACAGCAACTGGAATTTGGCTTCAACCAAACGGCGAACAGTTGAAAGAACTAGGCAAATTGCTGGCTAATAAAACAATTAAACCAATCGTCGGCGCAACTTTCCCATTCTCTGAAAAAGGTGTTTTCGATGCACATGCATTAAGCGAAACGCACCATGCGGTTGGAAAAATAGTCATTTCATTTAATAAATAAGATTTTCGAAAAGCTAGATGCTATCATCTAGCTTTTTTTGCTGTTTGCTGGAATAATATAGATGGGCTATAATAGCAAAAAAAGGTGGTGTCTAAATGGAAACAAGAGAATTGAAGAATGGGCAAATAATGATGATTCGGAAAGCTACAAAAGAGGACTCTAGTAATATTATTACTTATTTAAATGAAGTAGCTGGTGAGACAGATTATTTATCATTTGGTCAAGGTGAGTTTGCGTTTAGTATAGCTGAAGAAGCTGAATACATTGAAGAAAGCGATAAGAATCCAGGCTCTGTTATGTTGTTATGTTTTATTGATGATGAACTTGCGAGTATTTCTCAGCTTATTGGCCATATAAAAAAGCGAGAATTACATACTTCTGAACTAGCTATTTCGATACGGAAGAAATATTGGGGCCTAGGTATTGGAACAATTTGCATGGAGGAATTAATAAAATACGCTAAAAGCAGTGAGTATTTAAAGCTTATCTATTTAGAAGTTGTAACAGAGAATAAACGCGCAATTAATTTGTACAAAAAATTTGGATTTATCGAAGCTGGTGAAATTCCAGCATTAATGCAAGTGGACAGACGATATTTAGATGTAACCATGATGTATTTGGTTATTTAGTCTTCTATAAGAAAGGCTAGATCATTAGCTACTTCTATATCACTAAGTTGTTTCGCGATAATATCGGCCCCAGTGTTAAGAAAAATAGCAATTTGACTAAGAACACGAAGGCTAATGTCAGAAGTACGAATGTCTTTATCAATAATTTTCTGTAAAGATCCTTCTTTTAAGCGAGTATTGGATTCAATATCAGTGGCAGTAGTGTTATTATTTGCTAACAATTGTTCAATCGGATGCATCATTTCACCTCGTTTTAATAGTTAACTTTATGAATTAATTATAACTAAATTTGCTTCTTGGATAAACTATAAAGCCTTGAAAATTAAACAAAAAAGGGAGAAGCAAATGAAAGATTTAAAAGACAGTTTTAAAGTATTGTATCAGTTTAAGACAGATTATCTCAAAGTAACTTTATTATTAACAATCTTGCAGGCATTTGTGATTGGACCATTTATCTATTATTTCTTTTTCTTTATTCTCCGAGTTATCGGAGTGCCAGGGATTACAGACGCCAATCTGGGAGAAGTTTTTTCGAGTCCTGTTGCCATTATTATGCTGCTGATTTTAGCTTTACTCATTTTATTATTTGTATATTATGAACTGGGTTTCTTTATAATGATGGCAATTTATCAATTGCGGGGAGAAAGCTATACCTTTTTCAAAATCATACAAAGGCTCAATGTAAAAGCAAAATACTTTCTTAGTTATCAAGCAATTTATTTTCTGCTATATTTCTTTTTACTTTTGCCAATTGCAGGATTATCTTTACCAATTACGATAACAGAAAACCTCTATTTACCGCATTTTATTACAGATGAACTAATGAAAACGACGACGGGAACGTGGCTGTATGTTATTGCAATTGCGATTATTTTCTATATTAGCGCTAGACTTGTGTTTGCTTTGCCATATTTCATTGAAGACAAATCACTAAAAATAAGTGGAGCTATCCGAAAAAGTTGGAAATACCCGCAAAAGCACTTATTTTTCATGTTACTAAAATGGGTTTTAATAATTGTTGCGATTGGCTTTTTAGTATCGATTATCGCGACGATTATTATGTTGCCACTTCTCTTGGTAGAAAAAATAACTCCAGGAATTGCGGTGGTTATAGCTGGTATTACTTTAACCATACTGCAAGTGATAGGTTTCTTTGCCGCTGGAATTTTTCAAGGAATCATTGCGCAATTATTAGTGAAGAATGCCTTTGCTATAAAAGAACAACCAGCTCTTGTGACGCGCAGCCAGTTCCCGCATAAAAAGAGATTTATTATTGTAGCAATAATCATTTTCATTATTTTTAGTAGTTTTAATATTTATACCGTGAATGCAACTTTATATGAACCTAATACGAAAATAATTGCCCATCGAGGTGATACAATGAATGCTGTTGAAAATACAGTGGAAGCCATTGAATCAGCTGCAGAGGCCGGGGCAGATTACAGCGAAATTGACATTCAAGAAACCAAAGATCATCAGTTTGTTGTTTTCCATGATATGACGCTGAGAAGACTTGCTGGCAGTTCTAAGCGAGTAGCAGATATGACTTTAAAAGAGTTGCAACAAACTAAAGTAAGGAGTGGCGACTATTCATCTCATATAGCTTCTTTCGATGAAATTATCAAGATAGCGAAAAAGAATAAGATAGATTTACTCGTGGAAGTGAAGTTACACGGCGGGGAATCGAGCGATATGGTAGAACGACTTGTCACATTGTTAAAGAAAGAAAAAGTAACTGATAAATATTTAGTCCAATCGTTGGACCAACCAGTTATCGAAAAAATAGAACAAGCCGACCCTACACTTGAAACGGGCATCATATTAGCGCTTAATATTGGAAACTTACCAAAAACATCTGCTGATTTTATTGTTTTAGAAGATTTTTCCATCAATAAACGATTACTTACACAAGCCAAACAAAATAATAAAATGGTATTTGTTTGGACGGTAAATAAAGAAAAACTAATGCAAATGTATTTGCGGAAGAATATAGATGGAATCATTACCAATTATCCTAAAAAGGCGATAGAACTTAGGGAATCTTTTAATGAAAATGATTCTTTGCGAAGTCGTATTGAGAATAGGTTAGGATTTTAAATAAAAAAAGCCGCAAACAATCATTGTTTGCGGCTGATTATTATTTTAGTTCAAATGATTTTTTAACAGAGTTTTTGCTAAAGCTAATTAATTCTGTTGCTTCTATATCGACTGTGTTTTGTGTATCTTGTAGTTTATAAAGCTCAGTCACTTCTAAAGTTCCACCAGGTTGTACGTCTTTTTCAGAGCCGCCCATACTAGCATCAGCTGATACTGTTGTTTCTAACTGAGTGCCATTTTGAAAAGCTTGTTGATCAATAGCTACCATAAAAGAAATGTTTTCTTTGCTGTTATTTGTGAATTTAGTTTTAATTGCGATGGCATTGTTACCTTCAAAATCCTTAACTACTTCTGAACTAAGAATTTCTACTTTATAATCTCCAAGTTCATTTGGATTTGATTTCTTTTTCGTCTCCGCTTTAGCTGTTTCTATTTTTTCTGTACTTGCTTTATCTTCTGTCCCACCACATGCAGTTAATGCTAGGGCAAAAGTAATAATCCCCATTAATAATAAAATGCTTTTCAATTTTTTCATTTTCTTCTCTCCTTCATCTTTTATCTGTTTCTATTAGACCATGTGGAGATAATAAAAGTCCTATGCAGCAGGCATAGGACTAGGAAAAGATTTCATTATAAATACCATAAATAGATACACAGACAATAATATAAATGACAATACCCGCTTTTCTTGTACCAGGAGAGGGTGATTTAAGTAAAGGTAATTTGGACCAAATACCACAGAGGTTAGTAAAAATAACAAAAGCAGGAACGATTAAGAAAAAGTTACTGAAAAAATTTACGGTATGAGACATTTTAACGCCCTCTGTTGGTGGGCTGAATAAACCAAATATCAAGAACATGTAACCAAATACAGCGACAATCATTTTCCAAGGTGTCCCTGTTCTAAAGCCGGGAATATGTTTATACCATGGAATAAAGTCATTTTCGTATTCGTCAGCTGGGGTTTTCCAGGCCGATTCGGTGGGGGAATCATCTAACTCAGTGAAATCGGACAATTCAGAGACATAGCTTGGGCCAAGTGAGTCGTTTTTGACCGCTGTCCTGAAATCTTGAATGGATTGATAACGCTGTTCAGGATCAAAGGCACCTGCTTGCATCGCAATTTTTTCAAGCGAAGTGGCGTGTTCTTTATCTGGTAAAGTATTTTTTCCTAATAGAAGTTCGAGCATAAGAACACCAATACTGTATATGTCCGATCGCGCGTCTGTTTGTGAATAACCGTATTGTTCAGGGGCAGCATAACCGATCGTGCCGAGGTTGACAGTGTCTTGATTTTTGCCCACTTCAAACATACGGGAAGCATCAAAATCAATTAATTTCAATACGCCATCGCTAGAAATCATAATGTTAGAAGGCTTAATATCACGGTGAATAATCGCATTTGCATGTAATTCTGTAAGTGCATCAGACAACATCAGCATTAGTCGCGTAACTTCATCCGTATCAAAGGGAGCATTTGTTTTCATCAAGTCGGCTAAATTTTTCCCATTTATGTATTCTTCATAAACAATTAATTGATTGCCTTTTGGAATCATCACTTCGATTTTTGGCAAATATTTACTAGATAAATTTTTAAGTTGTTCAATCACAGGGGCAAAACTGCTTGGAATTATTTTACGGACAAATAATTCTCCTGTAGATGTATTTCTCGTTAGCACAGCAGGGTTTTCTTTATTATTGAGATTATCTAATTCTTTATATTGTTCTTCTATAAAAGCAAGTGTCATTTCTCCCATTTATCTAAAATCCCTTCTACACTTTATAGTGAAATTATAGCATGAAGCATAGTAGTCGGGTACTTATTTCGTGCTATAATGAAAAAAACAGTCGGGGGTGCGCCTTATGGATGGGGAAAAAGAGACAAGTAAATTACTTCATGAATTAAAAAAAGCGACCAATTTACGCCAAGTATTAGATGAAAACGAGGCGGAATTTAAATCAAGCGAAATGGTTACCTATTTAAAAGAATTATTAGCAGAGAAAAAATTAACAAAAGCAAGCGTCATTCGCGCGGCAAGACTCCATGAAACATATGGATACCAAATTTTCAGTGGGGTTAGAAGGCCGTCACGCGACCGGACAATCGCTCTTTCTTTTGGATTTAAATTATCTGGTTTAGAAGCAAGTAGATTATTAAAATATACAGAATACCCACCTCTGTATGCAAAAAATCGACGGGATGCGATTATTATTTTTGCGTTAGATCATGGTTATACGCTAGACCAAACGAATGATTCGCTCTATGATCTAGAAGAAGCATTAATCGAAACATATAAAGAAGAGAAACCACTTATTTAGATTTAACTAGAAATCGTGTATAATTTAGGGAGACCTAAATGATTGGAGACTAGTTATGTTAAATGAGCAAACGATTTTACAAGCAGCAACAAGTGAAAAAAACGCCGGTGATTTTCCTAAAGTAGTTCAAAGTTTTAAAGAATTAGGCGTAACTAAATATCAGTTTTTAGTCGAAAAAGGCGTTTATGTATTTTGGGATGAAATGGATAATCAAGTAGAATCCAAGTTGAATGGTGTTTCTATGCCAATCTCCGAAGAAATTTCACGCGACAAACTGAAAGATGCAATTAAACAAGCACAAGCGGGGAAAATAGATTTTGAAATATTTATTAAACTAGCTGGGCTAGCAGGTGTCAGACTGTGGGAAGCTGATTTATCTGCAATGAAAGTAACCTATATAGATAATACGGGGAATGATTTGGTCATTGAACCGATTCCGAGTATTTAAAATGCAAAAGACAATATATTATTGTCTTTTTTTAGTACTTTTAAATTTTGAAAATATGTTATGCTGAAACAGTTGAAAGAAGAGAGGTAAAGTATAATGGATATAATTACGTACTTTCTAATTGCACTAAGTACAAGTGTTGTAGGAAGTTTTTTAGGAATAGGTGGAGGAGTTATCCTTTTGCCAATTCTACTCTTGATGGGTGTTTCACAAGGAACAGCAGCATTTAGTTCGGCTCTAACTGTGTTCACGATGGCGATTTTTACGTGTAGTATTTATTATAAGAGAAAGCAAGGGAATGTAGGCTTGGCACTGAAAATTGCCGTAACTAGTATTCCAACAACTTTTATTGGCGCAATGGTGAATCAAATGTTGCCTGAAGCAGTCTATCGTTTTCTGTACGGAGCATTAATTGTTGTTTTACTAGGGATAATGATTTGGAAAAAGAAACGGAACAATGAAAAACCACATTTTTTAAGTAAATATCGCATAATACCATATGTATTCGGTGTAATTATTGGATTTTTAGCGGGCTTATTTGGCATCGGTGGCGGGCCAATTGTCATACCAATTTTGCTATTAATTTTCATGTTGAACCAAAAAACAGCATCCGCGACATCAAGTTATGTGACATTACTGACATCACTTGCAAGTATCGGCTCCTATGCAATCATTGGTGGAAGTGATTTTTCGATTGGGATTTACATGATACCAGGGGCAATCATCGGAGCGCTCATTGGCACAAGATTAAATAAACTCCTAGATGAAAAATGGATTGCAATATTATTTAATGTTTTACTTATTGCCCTTTTTGCTTTAAATTTAATTAAGATTTAACCTCAGACAAGCTATGAATGTAGCTTGTTTTTTTGTTGTCCGCCCTTGTTTTATGTTAAGCTTAGAGAGAGTAGGAGGGTTTAAGATGAAAAGAAGTTGGCCAGATTTTGCTGCATTTTTACTAACAATCCTAACTGTAACTTGGATAATTTTAACGTGGGGATTACATATTTCTGACATTGTACCTGGTGGAGAAAAAGGCATATGGTATAAATTAATTCCATTATTTTTAGGAATAATTTCAACAATAAGTGTCTTTTTTGTGAAAGAAAAACTGGTAAAATGGATTCTGCTAGGATTTAACATATTATTACTAATTTTAATTTATTTTGTGTACCATATTGGGGAAATTGGGATGTTTTAATAGGGGGTTGATAGAATGGACGAACCAACCAAAGCGGTGATCTATCAAATTTTATCTAAAACAGAAGAACAAAATGCGACGATGGATCATCTGGTTTTCGAAATGATGCAATTCCCTGGTGCCGCAGCGTTCACTAAAAATGAATTGCTGTTTGGCATATACTGGCTAGAAACGTATCATTATATTTTTCGAATGAGTGAAAATCAAACGACAAGATATTACCGAACGGAAAAAGGGCATGAAAAATTGGCGGAGTTAGAGCTTTTGAAAAACAAAAGTTAAAAAACGACTTGATTTCCTGAGAAATCAAGTCGTTTTTTTATAAATATTTAGCCATTGTAATATCAGTGTTTTGAAAACCCACTTTATTATATAAGCCAATAGCTGTTTGATTATGTGCAAATACATGTAGCCCGATTTTAGTAATCTGCATTTCTTTCGCAAGTACATCTAATGCTGCTAATGTTTTTGTTCCAAATCCTTTACCTCGGAATGCTTCGAAAATCACAAAATCATAAATGAAAGCGTGTTTGCCGGAGCGGGTTTCGTCCACATGGAACCAGATATAACCGATTTTTTCACCTGAGATGATACTGTAGAGATATTCGTTTGGTGTAGTAATTCCGTCATATAGCAATTTGTTGAAGGAATCTTGGGATTTTGCTAAAGATTCTTCTTCGTCCCATGTACCAGCCTCTACTTTTTCTTTGGCGTAATCTGTAATGGCGGTAGTTAAAAAATCTTCTAAATCAAAAGCAGTCATTGTTTGTAAATGTAAAATAAAAATTCCTCCTCATGCTTTATGGAAACTTGCGTACTGAATGAATCTGCGCGACATGGCAATATGACCAGCCTCGTTTGGATGAATACCATCAGCACAGAGCAAATTTTCATAATGAAATTCAGCGAGAAAACTATCACGGACATCAATAATTTGGCTACTAGTTTCGGCTGCAATGCGCGAAATAGTATTGCTATATCGTTCCTGCCAGCGATAAATCATCTCTACATCACCGCCCAAAAATTGCAAAATATTATCTTTATTCAGTCCATCTCGCGTAATGAAATCAAAATAACGTTTTGCGTGAAGGGGAGGTAGTGTCATTAAAATAGGTTTAATATCTAGTTTTTTCAGTCGTGCAATCATTTCGAGAAGTTGTGTTTCAAAAATGTTAATTGGTGTGCGAGGAATGTGTTCAGCTGCCGGATTTTCAGCTACTTCCGCCCAGTTGAAATCACAATCATTTCCGCCAAATTCAATAATGGCGATATCGTTTGTAGCATCTTTTGCTAAGTCTTTTGTTAGAATTTCATGGCCTTTAGTTATCGTACGACCCATTGTGGAATGATTTTGAAAAGTCAGGCCAAGTTTTTCAGATGCTCGTTTAATGCAGTTGTTTTTAAGCAACGTATAGCGATTTTTTTCAGGATTGAAAAGAACGCCTTTCATAATACTATCGCCCCAAACTCCAACTGACTGAATAGTTTTCTTCATAATCATCACTCCTTTCATTAATCATACCACAAAAAAAGCAAAAGACGCGATTTGTTCCTTAAGAAAAAATCGTGCCTCGCGCTTTTTAATTAGTTGCTTTGTATAAATAGATTTTCCAATAAGATTCTTTATTATCGAATGCTTTTTCGAACTGGAGCCCGACTTCTGAAGCATTATCAATCGGAACGGCTGACAAAACATACTCGCCACCAACCTTTTTAAAGGCCTCTGTATTAAAATCTAATTGTTTAATGTGTTTTTTCGAATCCTTGCCGAAATCGTAGTTTTTACCTAATTCGGCAGAAAATATATAACAACGATTACCCCAATTATCATAATAATCTTCTAAAACAGGACTCTTGTCTAGCTCACCAGCAATAATTTTTCGGAAAGCCCTTTTATAAGCAAGTGGATAGGAGTTCACATAACCATCTACAGTATAAAAGCCACTTTCTTGGGAAACAGACGGGTGCAGACCAATACTTCCGACACGGTAACTTGACTGCGGTTTACCAATATAATCTTTAATTTCTTCCATTTGCTCCGTGGCGTAAAATTGATTAATGCTTGGCGAGCCATTTCCAGTGCGGTAGTAAATCTCAGAGTTATTAGCGAAAACAACAATAAGTTGCAACACAATTGCCACATAAGCTAACTTTCGCCACCAATTTCCTTTTTTAATTAAATAAACAATCGCAAGTGCAAACAGTCCATAAAATAAAAAAGGTTGTAAAAAATGGAAGCGCGAAAAGTTAAACGTCCGCATGATTTCCACGTGTTCTTTGATTACATTCCAACCCCGATACCACCAAAACCCATACCAAAAAGATAAGAATAAATTAAAGCCAAATAGCCATAAAAATAGTTTTTCTTTAACCCATTCTCGTTTGATAATGATTAACACAAGAACGAGAAGCAATATCGGCAAAATAACATATCCAGCCAGTGCTTGATCGTGCGTATGCCCAAAAATGAAATTTTTAAAACTTAGACGAATCGAACTTAAAAATGACAAATTGGGTAAACTAAATTCACTCCTCGAATCTGGCTCAGGGTGCAAGAACATCGCATAAATAAAACGATAATTCACTATGACATAAATCAAACCCATGTAAAGCATGCTGAGTAAAAATCGAATATGCACTTGTTTTTTCTTGAAAACATCATACAACCAAATACATCCAACCATTACTAAAAAGAAACAAAATCCTAATATTAAACTGGAATAAAATGGAAGCAACGTCAGTATGACTACATTCCAAATTCGCCGCTTATTATTCCTAATGTTTAAGAATGCCCATAGAGCAAGTGGCATTCCAAGCGTACTCAGCATGCCTGATGGCCAAAAGGGTGTCAGTGCAAAAGCTAAGGAAACAAAATAAATTGGCACGAGATATTTTTTGTCTTTAATAAGGTAATCTCTTGCCCACAAAAATAATCCTAAAAATGCAAATACACGGGTAATTAACTGGCTCATCGCAAAGGCGATTGGTGTACTGAAAATCATATAAAGCCAATCAATTCCAACAAACTCTGAATCAAATGAATCTCTTGGGACACTATCATCCATTATTTGGTCAATATTGGCTGTCCCAACTTTCGCAGTGTAATCTCCGCTATCCAAAACCATTTTGTACCAAGTCACATTAGAATCCAAGTTATCATGAATCCTTACATGACTATTCCCGCCAAGAATAAATAATGGAGCGACATAAATTACCAATAATAATACTGCAATAATTAGCCACTTATGCTTTTTCCACATAGTTCTCCTCCTTCATTATCTCTACTATATATATGTACCCGAGAAAACTATTTTCAATTATATCAAAGGAAACCAGGTTTGTTTATTAAAAAGGGTATAATTTTAACACTTGTTTACACGTAATCGGACTTTAAATATGGCGGAAACGTCACAATTCTCTCTTTTATATAGGCAGTTTTGTCTGATTGGCTTGTTCCAGAAAGCCATTCTAGCTAGTATGATACGTTTAAGAAAACTATTCAATGTAGAGCGGAAAAAGTCTACTATGAGTAATTTCAATAATTAGTAGCAAAAGGAGAATTATCATGCTAAAACACAACTGGCAAAAAGTATTCGTTGTAATGGTTGCGGTTGCGCTTATTTTTCAACTGGTTCCGTGGTCTAATATCTTCGCCGGAGCAGAAGAAAACCAAACAAAAACAACTCAACAAATAGCACAACCAGATGATCAAAAAGTAGCGGATGAAAACAAAACAACCGTAACACCTGATAATAAAGAGACAACTAAAAATCTAGTAAATGGAAAGCAATTACTAAAAGGTTCCGTTGACTGGAATTTTACAAATAAAGTAACAGACGCAAACGGGAATACAAAAGAAACTTATGCACCAGGAGACTCACTCAAGTTTTCAGTAAGTTTGGCAATCCCATCCTATTCAGAAGCAGTCTTGGATGAAACTTATACATTTTGGATACAAAAAGACTTCTTCCAAGGAGACAAAGTAACATTTGTTAATCCAGCAATTGATGGATTAACACCGAGGCAAAATGTTTTTACAGACGACTCAATGAAAAACTCGATTGGAACAAAAACAATAAATGGTGTCGAGTATATTGGTTACACGCTCAAATTTAATCAGAGTCCGGAAGCTTTAGCAAAATATGAAGATGAGCCGCTTACTAATGCTAAATTTGATATGTTTGCAACAATAAGTACTACAATTACAACAAAAGAAGACTATAAAGCTATTGTAATTGAAGATGATAAAGACGTAGATATTAGTAATATTGAAGTCCCCGTGACACCACCAACTCCCGATACAGATAATGGTGTACTAACTGCATCTAAAGTAATTGACTCGGCTTGGCGTTTAGACAAAGATACTGGGAAATATGTTAAAGTAGCTACTTCATCTACAAACTATACACCTGAAAAAGATGATTTAGTTTTCTATTATGTTTATGCAATGAACAATTCAGGAGAAAATGCCGTTTTAGAAAAAATGATAGATGAATTACCAGCAGGCTTTTCCATTATTACGGAAGGTTCACCGGAATGGCAGGCTTTATCAACTGCATCTGGCTCTTCGCTTCAACGCGGATGGGTTGCCTCAGCAGACCAAACAAATCTTGCACCAGGTGCAACTAGATACGAATTACCGTTTTCCCCAGCTCAGACTATCTCCAAAAATGGTGGCGGTATTTATAGAACGATTGCAGCAAAAGTAACTGATCCTACAAAAGATTTGACTAACGTTACTAAAAGCCCGACTAAAGGTGGCGAAGGTAAATCTGGTTCTATAACGCCAAGTGGGAAAGATGTTTATGACATGGCAATTACAACAAAAATCAGCTCAACCTATGATAAAAATAATAAATATATTGGCGCTGTTAGTAGCACAACTACGCCCGTTTCTATTTCAGAAGGAAGCACAGTTGGCGTTACTTATACCGCAATTAATCAAGGGAATTATACAAAAGATGTTGTCGTGTATGCGTATGTACCAGCAGGTTATGAACTTAATAATGATACATCCGATTTCAAAACTGCTAATGATAAATGGAAATATGAAACAACTGTGCCTAGTGGCGGTGGTGTCTGGAGTGATATAAAAGTATACTCAATTACACTTTCTGGAGGTATGGCATCAGGTGCAACAAAAACTGCAACAATGTACATGAAAGCTATGGGCATACCTGAAGATGGGACTTATAGTGCTGTAGATTTTTACATGGCTGGAGAAATTGGCTCATTTTCAAACTTTAACGGAGAATCTACTTTAGACGGAGCAATTACCGATGTGGACTCGACGCCAGACATGAATCCAGGAAACGATTTGATCAGTAATGTCGATGGTTCCACGATAAAACCAATTGACGGATTCCAAAAAGAAAAACCACATGTTGTAAAAGAAAATGCTAAATCAACAGCGACTTTACAAGATGAAGATGATTTCGATTTTGATTATGTCACTTTCATTAAAACACCAGAAGTAATTCCATCAGAAGGAAAAGTGTTTGAAAAAACACGTTTATCGGCAGCTGATGCAGAAAAAACAGCACGCAATATGATTGGTAACGACATCATGGGTTCTGCACTCAAAGACTATACGCCTCTTGCAGACGATGGTAGAATTACTTCACCAAAAACATACATGGTTTATGAAATGAATATTAACCCATCAGGGGTAGAAGACACACTAAATTCTTCTTTCACAGATACACTGCCAAAAGGGTTGAAAATGCTTGAATATGATATTGCTGGTTTAAATTCTAGCAATAAACACATTTATGGTTTTACAACGAACAAATTTGAAGGTACACCGAAATTCACAAATGCAGACGGACAAGATGTTATTGTTTATCAAAAAGGCTTATATTCCGAGAAACAAGTTTGTATTGCCAACCCTACTTTAAATGACGTTGGAGTAAGGTATTTCGGAAATAACGCGGATAAAATGGGTGTAACTGGTTCCGTAACAAAAGATGCGCGTACCCTAACGCTTAATTTTGGTCAACCAGCCGCAGATCCAATGTATAGTGAAACAAAAGCAGCATACAAAGTGTACATGATTGTAGTTATCGATCCAGACGAAATTGACTACAGTAGCATCATGCAAAATAAAGCAACATACACTTACAACGATAAAGTTATTACTTCTTATGAAAATAGCGAAATGTACTGGGATGCTGGCGGCGGTACTGCTTATGCAAAAAAATATGTTTTAGACAATAAAACAAATGCATATCTTAGTGGTAGCCAATATAATGTAGCTACTCCTGATGCAGACGGTAATTTATCAGTTGGCTATAAAATTCGAGTAAGAAGTGCCTATGAATTTGATAAATCTTCGATAAACATTGGAGATGTTATTGCTGCAGATAATTTTAAATCTATCTCTAATGTGGAAGTAAATGGTTATGAGGCAAGTCCAAACACGGGCTTCCAAATTGACGGGGAACTTGAAAACCCTGTGCCACTTACTGCGGATAAATATGCAGTAGAAGCTAAAGCAACTGCGAACACATTAGATATCACAAACCCAGTTGACATTCCGCAAATGCAACTATATAACGTTCTTTTCAAAGTGAATTATCAAAAAGTTAAATATGGCGCAAAACTAGTTAACCAAGCAGCAGGGTCAGAAGTTGCTACTGTTGTTCCATTAAACTTAAATCTTCTAAAACAAGATGATATAAGCAAAACAGCATTGACAGGCTATGAATTCAAAGCTTATTATGCAGATGAAAATGGAAAAGCAGATTTAACGAAACCGGTCAAAGATACAAATAGTAATGAAATTGTTATGACAGACTCTTCTGGCGCGGCAAATTTCATCCCGAATGGCTATAAAACAACTTCTAAAAATCAAGAATGGAAAGTAGTTCTAGTTGAAACGAAGACACCAACTGGTTATGAATCAAATGAAAATAAAGAGTATCCAGTGACAGTGAAGAGCGATGCGAATGGTAACTTATCCATTCCAACTAGCACAGAAACAGGGCTTGAAATCACCAATGATGATCACGGCGCAGCGACAGCTACTATTGATAACCACGCAGATGTAAAAATGATTGATGTGAATGGAGCAAAAACTTGGACAGGTGACACAGCAGCAGATCGTCCAGATTCCATCGAAGTACAACTTTTACAAGATGGTGTAGCTTATGGTAGCCCGATTACTGTTACAAAAGCAGATGACTGGAAATATGAATTCAAAAATGTTCCAGAAACAAATGCAGATGGAAATAAATACACGTATACAGTTTTGGAAAATACAGTTACTAACTATACAAGTGCTGTAACAGGTCTTGATATTAATAACACATTGATTAAACCAGATATAAAAATGATTAATCTTGACGGCCAAAAAACGTGGAAAAACGATACAGAAAACGATCGTCCAGCATCTATTGAAATTCAATTGCAACAAAATGGTCAAGATTACGGTTTCCCAGTAACGGTTACAAAAGCTAATAACTGGAAATACGAATTTAAAAACTTACCAGAAACAACCAATGATGGAGCGGCATATAACTACACAATTGTAGAAAAAGCAGTCCCAGGCTATGAAACAAAAGTCGACGGAATGGATGTTATCAACACGAAAATAGATGCACCAAAAACCGCTGTCTCCGGTGAAAAAACATGGAAAAATGACACTGCCAAAGATCGTCCAGACTTTATCGAAGTCCAGCTTTTACAAAATGGACAAACTTATGGCGATCCAGTAAAAGTAACGAAAGAAAACGATTGGAAATACAGCTTTAAAGATTTGCCTAAAGCTGATGCTAATAACCAAGATTATCGTTACTCCGTTGCTGAAATAGCAGTTCCAGGCTACAAAACAACGACAGATGGAATGAACTTAACCAACACAAAAGTAACCGATGAGAAAAATGTAACTTCAGCGAGCGGCACAAAAACTTGGGTGGGAGACAATGAAAAAACACGTCCAGACTCCATCGAAGTACAACTTTTACAAAATGGGAAAGCATACGGAACACCAATCAAAGTAACAGCAAAATCGAATTGGAAATACAGCTTTACCAACCTTCCAGAGAAAGACAAAACAGGTGAAAAATACAGCTATACCGTATCTGAAAAACAAGTATCTGGCTATAGTGTAAAAGTAAAAGGCATGGACTTAACGAATACAAAAGTAACAAAAACGACACCAAAAGATACACCAAAAGATACACATTCTACCAATAAACCAAGTAAAACGAAGAAATTACCTGGAACTGGTGATACGAATGGTATGTTGCTATTTGCTGGTGGATTAGCACTGTTATTCTTAGGGTTACATCTTAGAAGAAAAAGTGCCAAATAAAGAAAACAACCGATCCAAGTAAGCTTGGGTCGGTTTTCTTTTGAATAAAGTTAAAATCGGGTATACAGATAGAAATGAAATAAGGGGGCTTCATGATGAAGGAAGAGCTACTGCAAGCAATCGAAGTCGGCAAGCCAGTTTTACTTGTAACAGCAATCGGGTATATTGTAGGAATTGTGGAAGCAAAAGGAGAGCTTATTCGCTTAAACGATGTGTATATCAATTGTGTTTCAGCTAGCAGAGTAAATCGTTTCAGCCGAGGCTTAGCTGTGAATATCAATCAAGTCATCGGGATGCAACTATTAAGTAAGTCGGAGAAAGACGAAATGATTGGCGGCTGGAAGGCATACGTTGCACCTACAGCTGGATGAAGCGAAAACCTATGATATAATGGGGAAATAATAAAAACAGCAGTTACGGAGGTCTGGAAGAATGATATTATTAGTTATAGATACACAAAAATTAATTATGACAAATAATCTGTATAATTTCGATTCACTTGTACCCAATATAGAACAATTAATCGCCACTGCTCGGAAAAATAAAATAGAAATAGTTTATATACGACATGACGACGGACCTAATACAGAACTTACAGAAGGAAAAGAAGGCTTCGATATTTACAAAAAATTCCAACCAACTACACACGAAAGAATTTTTGATAAAACCGTAAATAGCGCTTTTAAAGGAACAGGCTTACTTGAATACTTAAAAGAAAAAGGTACGAAGAAAATTGTAGTAGCAGGGTTGCAAACTGATTTTTGCATCGACGCCACGGTGAAATGTGGCTTTGAACATGGTTTTCACATGATCGTTCCCGCCCATGCTAATTCGACGGAAGATAACCACTTTATGTCTGGGGAGAATAGTTATAAGTACTATAATGAATGGATGTGGCCTGGCCGTTACGCGACCTGCATATCTATGGAAGAAACGATTAAAGAAATGGAACATAACTGATAAATTAGAAAGAAATTGTATAAATCTACCACTTCTTTCTTTTTTTGGAAACAGCAGCATTTAAAAAAATAGTAAGTAATATATAAAACCGATTCAAGAATTCCTTGAATCGGTTTTTCTTTAGCCAAATTGCATAAAAGTCGTCTAGTTGGTAAATCTAGCAACCGTTATAATAAAACAGTGAATTAGTTAACGTTTTAGATTGAATTTTAGAAAAGGAGGTAGCTAGACTTGTAGTTTTTGTAAAAAATTATTTCGTATTATGTAAATTGTGGAAGTGCTTACAGGGCGTTAACATGGAATTAGGAGCAAGCCTTCTAAATCATTTTATCGCAACTAGTATAAAGAGGTGATAGAGATGTTAAGTGGCAGAATGGTACTAATCATAAAGTATTTAGAAGGCAAAAGTGAGTCGAGTATTCGTGGTATCAGTAAAAAGCTTGAAATATCTGAGCGGAAAGTTAGATATGATATCGACAATATAAATGACGCACTTACGCTTAATCAATTAAAACCAATTTTGAAGGAGGGGAAAGGAAGGTTAGTTATACCAGCTGATTTGGCCAAATTAGCACTGGAGGAAAAAGAAACTTATATTTTTGCTCCGCAGGAAAGAATCAACATTTTACAGTATTTGCTATTTTTTAATGTTAAAAAGGTGAACTTGGAACATTTAAGTAAATGGATGAATGTATCGCGAACAACGATTAAAAAAGATTTATTGTTAATTGAAGAACAGTTGCAAAAGTTGAATCTTCAATTGGTTTATAAACAAGGCTATAGATTGATTGGTAATGAAAACGCTCTCTTGAATGAACGTGTCCGGATTTTGCGAGATTACATTGATTTTATCCCAAGTGAAGATATAGAAACAAACTTTTATAGAAAATGTATGTTAGGCGAGATGAAAGTATCACTTAAAAACATTGATATAAATGGCGTGAATAAGTGGTCTAAGCAACTTTTGAAACAAATGGGTTGGATTTTAAATGATGAATCGTATTACTGGTATTTAGCGAATATTTTAGTCTTTTGCTGGTATATAAAAAATGATGTCACTAATCCACTTAAAGATGCAAAGCTGGTACTTCCAATTTTTAATTCCCAATTAATTCAAGGGATGGAAGTGATTTTAGATTACGAGCTTAGTCAGGAGCAGTTAAATATTCTAGTCGGCTTTGTTTTTTTCACGAACAAGTATGCAAGCTTGAATGAAGAAATGGACTTAATTACAACAGAAACGATAGTAAATTCGCTAATCACATCCATGAGTGAAGAACTTAATTTGCCTTTTTTAGAAGATGCGATTTTGTATAAAGGATTACTAAATCATGTAGCTCCACTGATTGAAAGAGTGAGAGGGAATGTGCAAATTTACGAAGATACTTTTGATGTTATTCCAACTGAATTTCTCTATATTTTACAAGCAACAAGCAAGGTGGTTAAAACTATACCGTTACTTGAGAGCGTCGAAAATGAGAGTGAAATATCTTTGTTGGCGATTCATTTTTTAGCGAGTATTCAGCGTAATCAGCGTGAGGAGAAGTTGCATGTATTACTTGTTTGTGGTCTTGGCTACGGAGCAATTGCAATGATGAAAGATACACTAAATAGCGAGTATCAAATCGCTTTTGTCGCAACTATCCCCGAATATATGTTAAAAGATTTTACTGCTTGGGAAGAGGTGGATTTAGTCATTACAACAGCAAAAGTGACAACCCCACTACCAAAATCGACTGTCAAAGTAAGCCCAGTTTTAAAAGAGTGTGATTTAGTGGAGTTAGAGAAGCAAGGCTTAAAAAAGAAGAATATTTTGACTAGTTACTTTGCAATTAATAAGCGGCTTAGCTTCCTTGATAGCACTGTGAAGCAGCAAGTTATTAGCGTCATTAAGGAAGAACTAGGATATGGGCATGTTAGTATTCCGAATCGAAAGTTAGGATTAAGTGATTTGATTGGAATAGATGCGATTCAGATTACATCAGAGAGTTTAACATGGCAAACTGCTATTCAGCGAGCTACAAAGCTACTATCTGATAATCATTTCGTACTTCCAGCTTATGCGGAGAATATCAAACAAATTCAAGAAGAACTGGGTTTTTATTCCGTTAAAGACGAGGAATTTGCTTTGTTTCACGGGAATGACAGCCAGTTAGTTCAGATGAATAGTATGGCTCTTTTGATTAATGAACAGCCGGTTATGTTTGGGGAGAAGCAAGCCAAAGTCATTTTTATTCTCGCCAGTAAAGATAAAAAAGAGCAAATTCCAGCAATTATTACACTCACTAAAATGACCTATCAAACAGATTTTATTTCTAAATTAGAACAAGCAAAAAATCCAATTGATGCGGATAGAATTATAAAAAAATATGAAGAGGAGGTTAGATAATATGGGTGTGAAAATCGACTTCTTGTCTATTTCAAACATCAATGTAAATACTAAAGAAGATGCGATTCTACAATTAGTGAATGTTTTAGAAAAAGCTGATTATTTGGCAGATAAATCACTTTTTGAACAAGATATTTTAGAACGCGAACGAACATTATCGACATATATTGGACACGAAATCGGCTTGCCTCATGCCCAAAGTAGTGGCGTAAAAGAGCCTTGCGTCGTTGTTGGGAAATTAAGTAAGCCTGTGAAGTGGACTGAAGAGGAAGAATTTGTCCAAATTGTATTTTTGATCGCGGTTCCTAGAGATAACCAAAATAATTTACATTTAAAAGTACTATCCAATCTAGCAAGACTATTAATGCATGAAGATTTTCGAACAAAATTAAGTAAGTTAGACGACATCGCAACAGTGGCACTATTAAACAAAAGTGTGAAGGAGGATAACTAAATGAGAACTCTTAAATTTTTGCAAAAGCATTTGATGACAGCAACTTCTTATATGATTCCATTTGTCGTAGCTGGGGGGATATTGTTTGCGCTATCCGTTATGTTGAGCGGACAAGCTGCCGTTCCTGATGCGGGCTGGTTAGCAAAACTCAACCAAATTGGTGCAGCAGGCCTGGCTCTATTTATTCCGATTCTTGGTGGTTACATAGCATTTAGTATGGCAGATAAGCCTGGGCTTGCACCTGGGATGATTGGCGCCTACTTAGCAAACGAAATTGGTGCAGGATTTATCGGAGGTATTATCGCTGGTTTCTTAGCTGGTTTTGTCGTAATTCAATTAAAGAAAATTAAATTAGCACCTTCGATGAGAACGTTAGGATCCATTTTCATTTATCCATTACTTGGGACTTTGATTACGGGTGGAATTATCGTCTTCCTCATTGGAGAGCCAATATCAGGTTTTATGGATTGGATGACAAATGCGCTAAATAGCTTATCAGGCGCAGCAAAAGTTCCGCTAGGCGCACTTCTTGGTGCGATGATTTCCTTTGATATGGGAGGGCCTGTAAATAAAGTAGCAGCAACATTTGCACAAACCCAAGTGGATACACTCCCTTATTTAATGGGTGGAGTTGGTGTAGCGATTTGTGTACCGCCAATTGGTTTAGGCGTAGCAACACTTCTATTCCCAAAGAAATTTACTCGTGTAGAAAAAGATTCGGGAATTGCAGCACTTTTGATGGGAAGCGTTGGTATAACAGAAGGAGCAATTCCTTTTGCAACAGCAGATCCATTACGGGTCATCCCTTCAATTATGGTTGGTTCGATTGTAGGTAACGTTTCGGCTTTCTTATTTGGTTGTTTAAATCATGCGCCTTGGGGTGGTTTAATCGTGTTACCTGTAGTTGATAATCGGATTGGTTACATTGCTTCTATTGCGCTTGGGGCAGTTGTGACGGCAATTATGCTCCGAATTTTGAAGAAAGATGCTACAGAGCTTGACGAAGCACTGGAGGAAGGGCAAGACATAGATGACTTAGATATTAATTTTGAAGACATTTAGAAAGGATGATAACAATGAAAATAGTAGCAGTAACTTCATGTCCAAGCGGTGTGGCACATACGTATATGTCAGCAGAATCACTCGAACTCTCCGCAAAAAAAATGGGCGTCACTATTAAAGTAGAAACACAAGGCTCCTCTGGTATCGAAAATAAATTAACTGCAAAAGAAATTGAGGAAGCAGATTGTGTCATTATCACAAATGATGTCGAAATAAGGGAAAGCCAACGATTCAAAGGGAAAAAAGTGGTCAAAATGAGCGTTTCAGAAATCATAAAAAAATCGGACGCGCTAATTAAAAAGTTACAAACCATGTTCGAATGAAATCAGATTTTAGGAGGAAAAATTAATTGAAATTACCAATAAAAAAAGCAGTAGAAGCACTTTTGAAATTACAAACAACAGGGGATAGCGCTACACTTATCGGCGTTGGACCAATGTCTCGCAATCTTTTACAAGCAAGTTTCGAATTAGCGAAGGAAGATGATTATCCGCTTATGTTTATCGCTAGTCGTAATCAAGTAGATGCAGACGAACTTGGTGGCGGATATGTTAATGGCTGGAACCAATTTAGTTTCATTGATGCAATTAAAGAAGTTGCTAAAGAAGTGGATTTTGATGGGCTATATTATGTTTGTCGCGATCACGGGGGACCTTGGCAACGGGATCAAGAGAGAAATGATCACTTACCAACAGAAAAGGCAATGGAGTTAGGAAAAAAATCTTATATAGCGGATATTGAAGCTGGCTTTGACTTATTAATGATTGACCCAACCAAAGACCCTTTTGAAGTAGGAAAAGTTATTCCACTGGAAACTGTACTGGAAAGAACGGTTGATTTAATTGCATTTTGTGAGGAGGAACGAAAAAAACGTGGGCTGCCAGAAATCGGTTATGAAGTTGGAACGGAAGAAACAAACGGCGGGCTAACTTCAACAGAAACGTATGAAAAGTTCATTACTCAATTAAAAGTGGAATTAGAAAAACGCGATTTACCATTACCGACTTTCATCGTTGGGCAAACAGGGACATTAACTCGTAAAACCGAGCAAGTAGGTCACTTTAATTTCAAAAACGCCTATGATTTAGCGCAAATGGCAAAAAAATATGGTGTCGGTTTGAAAGAGCATAATGGCGATTATCTTGATGATGTAACGCTTTTAGAACATATTCCATCAGAAATAACAGCGACCAATGTAGCACCACAATACGGAACAGAAGAGACTCGCGCGTACTTGAAACTAGTTGAGTTAGAGCAAAAATTAGTAGAGAATGGTTTAATCAAAACTCCTTCTAACGCACGGGAAGTTTTACTCATTCAATCGATTAAAAGTGAACGCTGGCGCAAATGGATGTTAGATGGTCAAAAAGATATCACTATCAATGAAATCATGCAAGATGATGATTTATCACTTGAAATCCTAGATATAGCAGGTCATTACACATTCAATGATGCAATGGTTAAGAAAGAAATCAACACATTATATGCCAATTTAGCTGCGAATAATATTGATGGAAAACGCTTTGTTATTGATCACATCAAACGCCCTATCCGCAATTACTCCGAATGTTACAATTTAAAAGGAGCCACAACTCGAATTAAACAATTAGCTAAATAATATAGAGAGTCTAAGCGTTTTGCTTAGACTCTTCCTACTTTTTCGATTTAATGGTAGAGTAAAAGGAGTGAATTTTGCAGGAGGAAATGATGATTAATTTAATTTTTGATATTGATGATACAGTTTATGACCAACTAAAACCATTTGAAAACGCATTTAAAACTGTTTTTGGAAAAGCAGACCACCTGAAAATCGAAAATTTATATATTAAAAGTCGATTTTATAGTGATGAAGTGTATCACCGCGTTGTCCGAGGAGAAATGCCGAAAGCAGAAATGCACGTTTATCGGATTACGCAGGCACTAAGCGATTTTGATTACCAAATTACGAAAAAAGAAGCAGAAACATTTCAACACGCCTACGAACAAAACCAACGTAAAATTGAACTTTCACCGGGGATTAAAGAAATTCTCGCATGGGCTAAAAAGAACGAAATAACGATGGGGATTATTACAAACGGACCAAAAGAACATCAACAACATAAAATAAATGATTTACAAATCAATGATTGGATTCCAGCCGAGCACACTTTTATTTCTGGTAAAGTCGGTATCGAAAAACCAGACAAGAAAATATTTAAGCTAGTAGAAGAACAAATAGGTATTAACAGCGCGGAAACATATTATATTGGTGATTCTTTTGAAAATGATGTAATTGGTTCAAAAAGCGCGGGATGGAAATCTATTTGGTTGAATAGACGAGGACATTTGAGACCAACAGAGGCAGCATTTCAGCCAGATTATTGTGTTGAAAATGAGCAACAATTATTCGCAATTTTACAGGAGATATTTTAAGACCTTTTTCCATTTTGGGAAAAGGTTTTTTAGTTATGAATTGACACTTTCAATTATAAGAGATATTATAGAGTGGTTAAGTCTTTAATTAAGAAGGTGAAAATATGAAATTTTCCAAAGCAACCAATTATGCACTACATACGATGGTTTATTTAGCTAATTTGTCACCAGAAAAGTCTGTCGGCGTGAAAGAACTTGCGACCAAGCAAAATGTATCACCAACGTATCTATCTAAGGTGTTAACAATGTTAGTAAAAGCTGGCTTTGTTGAGTCAGTAACGGGTGTCAATGGTGGGTATAAGTTAGCGGAACCAGCAAGTAGTATTAGTTTTCTTGATGTCATTCAAGCGATTGAAGGGAAGGGCGCTTTTTTCCATTGTGACCCTAAAAACCACAGTGAAAGCCAGCCGCACTGCTTGATTGGCGAAGTGATGAATAAGGCAGAGCAACAAATGGAAGATTATTTAAGCAAACAAACAGTAGGTAGTATTGTCGTAGAAATTGAAAAACATCAACATTAAAGGAGTGCTAAAAATGAAACATCATCATAATCATCACGGGGAAGCTGGATTTAAACGGAAAGTAGATTATTTAGATCGGCCAGAGCGGAGTGAAGTGCTGTCGCCAGAGGATTTTTTGCAGGCAATGCCAATCGGAAAAACAGCAAGTATTTTAGATTTAGGAGCGGGAACAGGATTTTTAACAATTCCAGCTGCAAAATTGGTTGATAATACAGTTTTTGCATTAGATTTAGATGCGAAAATGTTGGAATTAATTGAGTCGAAAGCGAAGGAAGCGGGTTTAGCTAATGTAGAAACGTTAGAAGCCAGCATGGATGATATTCCACTTGAGGCAAATTCCGTGGATGTTGTGCTCGCATCGCTCGTATTACATGAAGCAGATTCGCTCGCGGATGTTCTGCGTGAAGTGAGTAGAGTTGTGAAAACTGGCGGCTACTTTGCTAGTTTGGAGTTTGATACGAAAGGAACTGATTTGAAAGGCCCACCAATGGAAATTCAGATTTCTGCGGAGAAATTGAAGGAAGAACTTGCGGGATTTGGGTTTGAAGTGGTGAAGAATTGGCAGTTGGATGAGGGTATGTATGTGAGTATTGCGGTGAAGAAGTAACAGCAAAAAGGTTCACGTCTAAAAATAGCAATCAAAGCTATTTTTAAGCGTGAACCTTTTTATTTCTACGGAGAAACGGGGATTCGAACCCCGGCGCGGCATACACCGCCTAACAGATTTCGAGTCTGTCCCCTTCAGCCGGACTTGGGTATTTCTCCATGTATGTGTATCAATGATTTGTGAGCCTTCGCCATTTTTTTGACTATCAAATCAATTTCAACAGATTTTATTTTAGCATAAAATTAGGAAAAAGAGAAGCTGTAAAATCTTTCTATTCTTATTGTAAAAAGTAAGGAGGAATACATTATGGGAATATTTGAGAATAGAAGTATTGTCTTAGATGAAAATATTGTTAATGGTATGAGTGTTAGATCGAGGGAACTTACCAGTGTTAACAGTAAATGCTCCTGCGGTGTTACTAGCGTATATAAGACTGATGGTTTCTAAATATAACTGGGTTGTCAGAATACCCAAAGTAACATATTCCGTTTATTGATTTTGTTAGTACAGAAATGACACCTGCTGAGAACAATGATTAACCCCTAACTTACCATTTAGTTTTTTTTATGTAAAAAACTTAAACATAAGCTTAGTGTTTGCCGCTTGTCTAATGACTCAGCTCAATTAGTTGAATGGAATGCTTATCATATAAAAATTTGATAAGAATCAATAAAATTAAAGTTTAGTGAATAATTATACTGTTTTATTCACTTGGATATTATGAAATATGATAAAAAATTAAATAAGGAAAGAAATTTCATATAAAAAACAATTTATATTTTGAGTAGATATGTACTTTTTATGACGGTTAGAAAAAGGCATGCATAAACTGTGAATAACAACTTGGAATGTGTGTGATATTTTAGTTTAAAACACAATGTTACACAAATCGTGTAATAATAATTCTAAATAAGTCCTGTTTTTAGTCATTCATGACAAGAATCGGACATTTCATTACTTTTTTGGTTATACATGAACTGGACGTGTTAGAGTATTTGTAAGGAGGTTATATGGAAGATTCTAATAATTAGAATTAATCTTTAGTCAGTAACTTTTGTTAGTTCAAAATAAATTCAGACACAAAAGGAGCAAAAGACGATGAAAAATAAAACAACTAAAAAAATTATTTGTGGGGGTTTGGCTACTGTTCTTTTATCTAGTTCATTGGTTTTACCAACAACATCTTTAGCATCTACATCTAAACAAAAGGTTCAAGATTATCAACAAGAGGAAACTTTTTCAGACTCACCTTTAACAGAATTAGACAATCTTATTGCAGAAAAATATATAACTTTTGACAGTCCACTGAAACAATATAAAGTAAATCCGTCTATTGGTAGTGAAATGACAACAGAAAAAATAGAGGCCGTTAACAAACAAGTGGCTGAGACAAATAATTTACTTACTTTAGCTACAAATGACTCAAGTACCAATGTTATAGCTGTGACTCCTGAAGGTAAAGAGACAGTAGTTAAAAGAGGTTTGTTAAAAGGAGCGGGAGTGAATAAAGTTACATACCATTGGAATTACGCACGTATAAGATTGTCAAAAAATACAGTAAGAACAATGGGCGTTGGCTTAAGTATAGCTGGGATCTGGTTGCCGTTGAAAGTAGTATCAAAAGTTTGTGCTTCTCTCGGTGTAGGTACAGGTTTTGTTAAGCACGGAATTTGGTTTGATTATAATTATTTTTCTAACCTACTTCTTACTGGCTATGGGTGGCAGTGAATTTTACTTGGAGGAATTCTAAATGCGAGGAACACGTTGGTTTTATATAAGAGCTCTTATTGTAACAATTATAGCAATACCTAGTCTTTTTATATGGGATACTAGAACTGTAATACTTTTCATATTCTTGTACTTTGTTATTCAAGAAGTAATTTTCTTTATTATTGATAAAAAAGATCATAATAAGAATGATAAACTTAGTTAAGATTAAGAACTAGCAAAACTAATAATATTTATCTGAAATTGATTGCTCATATTTCACCAAAATTCTATTGCATTGATTATGAAGATTTACATGTAAAATACCTCAACTACGGCTGTTTGAGGTGTTTTTTTGTGAGGTATGGCGTGAGAGTATATAGCTTTAACGATTTTAAATATACTTATAAATTTTGACTATCACTTTAATATAAAGTTTAGATAATTACTAGAAAAGCATAAAAAACAAACCTCTGAAAATAGCTTTAAATAGCCGGTTCAGAGGTTTATAGAAATTTATAGAAAGCGACAAAAGAAAAACTTTTCGTCCCCTTCAGCCGGACTTGGGTATTTCCTCACTATGACATAGAATGCCGACAAGAAGTATTGTATAATTGTAATAACGAAAATATCAGCGTTTTTATAAAAGGGGCGGGCTAAATGGAAAGGAAATTGGTTCAAGAAATAAATTTACTAGAAAATAAAAAATTGGTTATGAATTTAAATATTGTGGCGATTGCTATTGTACTCATATTAACTGTTTTAGGAATTGTCTTTTCAGGTGGTTTTGCAATTACGAATGGTTTTATGGGGATTATTTGGCTGTTTGGTGGTTATGCAGTAGCAATTGTTATTCACGAAGCCGTACACGGGATTTTCTTTAAAGCATTTCGTCCAGAAGCAAAAGTGAAGTTTGGTTTTAAAAATGGGATGGCTTATGCGGGAAGCCCGGGAGCATTTTATACGAGAGCACAATTCTTTATTATATCGATTGCGCCATTTATTGTTCTTACGGGTTTATTTATTTTTCTACGCTTTCTCGGGGTGAATGAAGCGGTTCTATATTTGATTTTTGCGCTACATACGTCTGGTTGTGTCGGGGATTTCTATTACTGTATTCTCTTGATTAATCAGCCGGCTGGAATCGTTGTGGAGGATACGGATAAAGGCATTAGTTTTTATTCAGAAGGTTAAGTTTGGTAACGATTACAACAAAGTGTTAGAATAAGGATATACTTTTAGAAAGAGGTGCTTGGTTTGAAACGAATAACAATTGGAAATAGCGCTTTAACAGCTTCAGAAATTTCGCTAGGATGTATGAGAATGGCGGATCTTAGTAGAGAGGATGCAAACAAAGTAATTAATACAGCACTTGAAAATGGTATTGATTTTTTTGATCACGCGGATATTTATGGCGGCGGTAAATCAGAGGAAGTCTTTGCTGATGCGATTGATATGAATGCAACAATTCGTGAAAAAATGATTCTTCAATCAAAATGCGGAATTCGTCAAGGATTCTTTGATTTTTCAAAAGAGCACATTATTGCTTCTGTGGAAGGTAGCTTGAAACGCCTGAAAACAGATTATTTAGATACACTTTTACTTCACCGTCCGGATACACTTTTCGAACCAGAAGAAGTAGCTGCGGCTTTCACAGAACTGGAAAAAAGTGGAAAAGTACGTCATTTCGGCGTAAGCAATCAAAACCCAGGTCAAATTGAACTACTGAAAAAATACGTAGATCAAGAATTAATCGCCAACCAACTGCAATTTAGTATTATGCATACGGGCATGATTGATACTGGTTTTAATGTGAATATGACAATTGATCCTTCGCTTGACCGTGATGGCGGCATTTTGGAGTATAGTCGTTTAAACAACATGACTATCCAAGCGTGGTCCCCGTTCCAATATGGTTTCTTTGAAGGAGTTTTCTTAGATAATGACAAATTCCCTGAATTAAACAAAACAATCGACAAAATCGCTGCTGATAAAGGTGTAACCAATTCAGCAATCGCCGTTGCGTGGATTCAGCGTCACCCAGCAAGCTTCCAAACAGTGGTTGGTACAATGAATCCAGGAAGAATTGCTGATATTGCAAAAGCTTCTGACGTAACACTTAGTCGCGAAGAATGGTACGAAATTTACCGTGCGGCTGGAAACCAATTACCTTAATGGAAACAGACACTTGAGCATTTTGCTCAAGTGTTTTTTTGTGTATTAGACTGATAGTGAATTTCATTCTCAATTAGAATATAATTTTATCAATTAGTTTGATATGCCATTAGAAAAGTGCTATAATGACAAGTGAGTTAAGGATGTATATCTTTATAGTTATTTATAATAATTATTGTTTAATCTGTTTTTCGCGGTTGCGAAAGCAGATTTTTGTGTTTTTTAGGGTAATGGGAATCATTATCATTTGGAGAGGATGAGCATAATGAAAGATTGGATGAAGCAGAATTGGCAATTTATTACGACAGGTATTAGCGGAATTTTGATTGTGATTGGCTGTTTGGTCGGTAGTGATGTTGGTGACTTTTGGACAGCGATTATTTTCCTAAGTGCTTTTGTTATTGGTGGTTTTGAGCAAGCTAAAGAAGGTATTCAAGCAACTATTAAAACAAAGAAGTTAAACGTGGAGCTTTTGATGATTTTAGCGGCTACCGGTGCATCGATTATTGGTTATTGGTTTGAAGGGGCCATACTTATTTTTATTTTCTCGGTTAGTGGGGCATTAGAAACGTATACGACGAATAAAAGTAAGCGCGAAATCACGAAATTAATGGCATTTCAACCAGAACGAGCTTTTCGTTTACTTTCTAATGGGGATTTAGAGGAAGTTGCTGCAAAAGAGCTACAACTGGATGATATGGTCTTCGTTCGGCCGGGAGAAAGTGTTCCAATCGATGGAGTGATTGTTCGCGGCTCAACCACATTAAATGAAGCAGCCATTAATGGGGAATCTGTTCCAGCAACGAAAACTGTTGGTGCGGATGTGTTTGGTGGAACGGTCAATGTAAGTAGCGCTATTACGGTTAAAGTAACACAAACATTTGAAAATACGATTTTCAGTAAAATTATTCGTTTAGTAGAAACTGCTCAAAGCGAACCGTCTAAAACCGCGCGTTTTATTGAACGATTTGAGGATGTTTATGTAAAAGCAGTTCTATTATTTGTGTTAGTAATGATGTTCTTACCTCATTTTGCACTAGGGTGGTCGTGGAATGAAACCTTTTATCGCGCGATGGTTTTGTTAACAGTTGCATCACCTTGTGCGCTAGTAGCTTCTGTAACGCCTGCGACTTTAGCGGCAATTTCTAACGGTGCGCGTCACGGTATTTTATTTAAAGGCGGCGTACACTTGGAAAACTTGCGCGGTGTAAAAGCCATTGCATTTGATAAAACGGGAACTTTGACAAATGGAACGCCCGCACTAACCGATCGACTATTCGCCGAAAATGTTGATAAACAGTTAGTAATCAATGTGGTTGGAGCGATGGAACGACAATCTTTACATCCGTTAGCTGCGGCAATAACACAAGACTTAGAACCGGAAATCACCGAAAAGTTAACGGAAATAGAAGTGACGGATGTACCTGGTTGGGGAGTTCAAGCGATTTATCGAGAAGGGAATTGGCAAGTTGGAAAGGCTGGGTTTGTTGGGAAAGAAGCAGCGGCAGCATTTTCAAATGGCGCATTTGAACGACTTGCAAGTGAAGGGAAAACGATTGTTTATGTAGCTAAAGACGGCGTAATTCAAGCCATGTTTGCTCTTAAAGATACATGTCGTCCTGAAGCTATTCGTACGATCAAAGCCCTTCAAGCAAAAGGGATTAAGACTATTATGGTGACGGGCGATAATGAGCAGACAGGTGCGGCAATTCAAGCCGAACTAGGGATGGACTATGTCGTTTCCGGTTGTTTACCTGAGAAAAAAGTGGATGTGTTAAGAGAATTGTCGGTTACTTATGGCAGTGTGGCAATGGTTGGCGATGGAATTAATGATGCCCCGGCACTTGCACATGCGGCTGTTGGAATTGCAATGGGCGAAGGTACAGATATCGCAATGGAAACAGCCGATGTTGTCCTAATGAAAAATGATTTAGAAAAAATTCCCTACGCTTACACGCTTTCGGAACGACTTCACTGGATCACCTGGCAAAATATTTGTTTTGCGATTGCTGTAATTCTTGTTTTAATAACGGCTAATGTCTTCCAACTAATCAATTTACCATTCGGGGTTGTGGGACATGAGGGAAGTACTATTTTAGTTATTTTAAATGGTCTTAGATTGCTTAGATCTAACCGGAAAAAGTGATAAATTTGACTGCTTGTCTATTCCTAGTCTAAGATAGATGAGCAGTTTCTTTTTGTGAAAAAAGGGGTATTACATGTTAGATTGGAGATGAGTGCATGAAAAAAATCAACTGGACACAATGGATCGCACTATTTGTTTTTGCGTCAATGGGGATTTCTGTCGTTTTTACTATTTATGAAATTTTTACAGCACCAATAAAGCAGCCGGCAACCGGACCGCATGTGACGTTACGAGGGGATTATATATTTTTACTATTTGAAATTATATTAGGAATTTTTATTTTGTTGCTCCCTTCGATTATTGCACGACGCTTCAAATTTGAAATACCTGGTCTTGTGTATATTTTGTTTATTGTTTTTCTTTACGGCTCGATTTACCTTGGTACTGTTCAAAAATTCTACTCAACCGTGCCACATTGGGATAAAATTTTACATACTTTTAGTGGGGCGATGCTCGGAGCGATTGGCTTTTCGTTCGTCAGCTTACTAAATTCTAATGACAAAGTAGTCATGAAACTTAAACCGGGCTTTATAGCTGTATTCGCGTTTTGTTTCGCTGTGACAATGGGGGCTTTCTGGGAAATGTATGAGTATACTTTTGATGGGATAATGAACTTAAATATGCAACGTTATAACCTATCAAACGGAACACCACTCACTGGCCGCGCCGCACTGGAAGATACGATGACAGATATTATTGTGGATATTATTGGCGCACTGTTTATCGTTATCGTTGGCTACTTTGCACTTAAAAAAGGCCGACCTTGGATGGAACGCTTTGAATTTAAACGTAAAAATTGGAAAAAAGAACCAAAGAAAAAATAAGAGCAAAAAGCATCTCCGCACGTGGAGGTGCTTTTTTAGTTGCACAAATACGCCAACAAATTTGGGTCTCTGAAACAATTGACTGGCTCGTGGAACTTTTCTACACTTAAAATGAGAAGAAAACTTTTGAAGGAGTGAGGAAATGTTTTTAGATACGGGGAATTTAGAGGAAATAAAGAAAGCGCTTCAATTTCCGTTTTTTGAAGGTGTAACCACTAATCCGACCATTTTGTTAAAGGAGAATAGACCGAGAAAAACGCATATTGGGAGCATTCAAGCAAAAGTTGTTTTTGTTCAAGCTGCTGGGTTAACGGAAGAGGAAATTTGGGAAGATGTACTTCGAATTCAAGCAATTGAACCAGCTGAAGGTACGGTAATTGGGTTAAAAATTCCAGCCCATGAAGCGGGGATCAAAGTCATCGCAAAAGTTCGCGCTAATTTTCCCAATGAAATCATTTTAGCAACAGCAATTTTCTCATCGGAACAAGGTTATATTGCGGCGCTCTCTGGGGCAGATTATTTAGCGCCATATTATAATCGCATGGAAGTAAGTGGATTAGACGCAGCAAAAACAATAGAAGAACTACGATACGTGTTAGATTTGCAAGGACTAGAAGATGTGAAAATTATGGGAGCAAGTTTTAAAAATAGTCGTCAAATTATGCAAGCATTAGCTAGTGGAGCAGATACGGTTACCATCGGTTACGACTTGTTTTTACAAATGATGAATAAACCTTTAGCACTTGAAAGTATTGAAAAATTTAATGAGCATCATGCAGCTTTACCAAAATAAGCGAAAAAAGAAGTATCCAGCAAATCTGGATACTTCTTTTGTTTATTTATCTTCGTTTCGTAATGGTAAATTGTTTACGTAGCTATCGGAATACTGTAATAGTTTTCGGCTAGCGTCAAAGCGTTTTTTCACATCACTCGAAAGTTCTTTATTTGTTCCATCATAATTCGTTGCTGCACCAGTTTCGAAACTTTCATCTGGTTGGTACATGTAAGAATTGGTGAAATAGCTTCCTTCTGGCATTGTGTAGCGCTCAGGTACGTAATTATTAGATGAATTGAGGATATCGGTTCCAAACATAATTTGGTCGCCAGTTTTAATACCAAGTAAATTCATAACAGTTGGCATAATATCAATTTCGCCACCAACATTTTTAATTTCACCTGGGTTTTCCATTCCTGGGTAATGTAAGAAGAAAGGAATACGGTAATCATCAGCTGGTTCTGCTTTCAATTGGGTGGAACGATTAACGTATTTCTTTTGTTCCTCAGGTAGTTGGTCGGTTTTGATAATGTGATGATCGCCGTAGAAAACCACGACAGAATCATCCCAAATGCCGCTATCTTTTAATTTTTGAATGAATTCACCAAGTTGTTTATCCGCATAATGAACCGCTTCAAAATAGTTACCAAGTTCTGTATCTTTTAAATCGCTCGGTAAGTCAATTTCTTGCTTATCTTTCGGAATATCAAATGGCATATGACTGCTCACGCTAATTAATTGCGCATAGAATTTTTGGTTGTTTTTGTACTGCTCTTCTAAAATCGGAAAAGCTTTGTTGTAAAGCACTTCATCACTAGGAGAGAAGCCGATAACGTCCTCATCACCAAAGAATTTACGATCATAAAACTTATCAAATCCTACTGCAGGATAAAATTCATCGCGATTGTAAAAACTAGCGTCATTTGTATGGAAGGTTGCTGTTTTATAATCATTTTTGCCAAGTAAACGAGGCATAGACGGGATTACTCGGTCACCGTATGTTTGTGTATTCGTATAATAACCACTTGGGAAAGTCGATGTATAAACGGACCATTCCGCGTCAGCCGTATTTGACTTAGAGACAGTTTGGAAAAATTGGTTGGAATACATGGTTTCGTTTTGTAAGCCATCTAATGTTGGCGTAATTGACTGACCGTTAATTTTGACGTTCGTTAAATTACGCTGGAATGACTCGAGTTGAACGATGATAAGATTTTTACCTTTGGCAGCACCGAAATAATCGGGATTCGATTTAACCGACACACCTTTAATATCATTCACGTTTTTGGCAGTAATATCTGCGGCTTTAACATGATCAGCACCAGTAAGCGCGGTACTAATATTAAATGTAAAAATTCCCATTCGTTTTGCGCGCTTGGAGTCACTGATAATGTTTTGTTGCATCATAAAATAGGTAAAACCACTTAAAATGAGTAGTGTACTAATAAATGATACACCGTAAACACGGCTAGTTAGGCGGAATGATGGGAACTCGTGTCCTTTTTTGATGTTGAAATAAAGGATAAATGGTAGCAAAATAATATCTAAGATGTATAACCAGTCTGTCCCGCTAAGTAGGCTTGTGGCACTGTTTTTAACTACGCCAACCTCACCGATAAGAGAGAAGCTGTGGTATGTTGGAACTTCATTATAAAACCGAGCGTAAAGAACGCAAACGAGCATAAGAATTCCGATAAACAAAGACATTCCTGCATACCAATAAATGTGCGAGCGAACCGGTGCAAATAAATGAATCAGTCCAAGAAGTAAGACGATAAACAGCAGGTCCATTCCAAGTGCCAAGAAGTTAGGATCTTTAAAAATCTGGAAATAGGCGAAAGTGAACTTACCAATAATTAGTAAAAAATAAAATAAAATCAACTGAATTCCTCTTTCTAGCATGCTTTGTGCTAAACACGCACAAATCCATTCCTTCTAATTTTAGCTTAATCGTGCGTACAGTGCAAATCATGAAAGATGATTCTGATATATTTGGGTAATAGGTTCTACTTTAGGAAAGAATGATTAGTTTTTGTATTTTTCCTCACAATCCTATTGACCTTTAAAGTGTAAAAGGATATCCTTTTAGAAGAATGTAAAAAGGTAGGAGACAAAATGAATTCATTATTTAGAAGAAAACCGATAGAAGATTTAATGCATAATAAAAGTGGTAGCACGCATTTAAAGCAAACTCTCGGACCACTTGATTTAACTTTACTTGGGGTCGGAGCAATTGTTGGAACAGGGATTTTTATTTTACCAGGGACAGTAGCTGCGAAAAATGCGGGACCGGCGATTATTTTTTCCTTCGTGATTGCAGCGATTGTTTGTGCGATTGCAGCAATGTGCTACTCAGAGTTTGCATCTAGTGTTCCGGTTGCAGGGAGCGCCTATACGTATGGTTATGTGGTTTTTGGTGAGTTAATTGGATGGTTGCTTGGTTGGGCACTTATTTTGGAATACGGGCTTGCAGTGGCTTCTGTGGCAAGTGGATGGTCTTCTTATTTAAATGCGTTACTTTCAGGTTTTCATATTTCCATCCCGGAAGCAATCTCTGGGCCTTTTAATCCAGAAGTAGGTACATTTATTAATTTACCGGCGATTATTATTGTTCTTGTGATTGCCTTTTTATTAACGCTTGGGATAAAAGAATCAACGCGCGTGAATACCATTATGGTAGTAATTAAAGTCGGTGTTATTTTACTTTTCTTAGTAGTTGGCGTATTTTATGTCAAACCGGATAATTGGCAACCGTTTATGCCGTTTGGAATTAGTGGAGTTATGAATGGCGCGGCGCTAGTTTTCTTTGCTTATTTAGGTTTTGATGCCGTTTCCTCCGCGGCGGAAGAAGTGAAAGATCCGCAACGGACGATGCCGATTGGAATTATTGGGTCGCTACTTATTTGTACGGTGTTATATGTTGCTGTATCCGCTGTTTTAACTGGAATGGTGCCGTACACAGATTTAAACGTAACTGATCCTGTGGCTTATGCCTTGCAAGTGATTAACCAAGATTGGGTAGCTGGCATTGTATCACTTGGCGCAGTTGTTGGGATGATTACGGTTATTTTAGTGATGAGCTACGGGGCTACTAGACTGATTTTTGCAATGGGACGTGATGGTTTATTGCCGAAAGTACTTGCGGAAATCAATCAAAAATACCAAACACCTGTTAAAAATACTTGGATTTTCGCAGTGATTGTTGCAATTATTAGTGGGCTTGTGCCATTGGATCGATTGGCTGAGTTGGTTAATATTGGAACACTCTTGGCGTTTATGATGGTGTCTATCGGGATTATCTTTTTACGTAAAAATAAAGATATTCAAGCGAGAGGATTTAAAGTACCACTTTACCCAGTACTTCCTATTGTTTCGTTCCTATTATGTGCGTTTTTAATTAGCCGTTTGTCTGTTCATACGTGGATTCTTTGCGGAATTTGGTTTGTTATTGGTTTAATTGTTTACTTTGCTTATGGTAGAAAACATAGTGAATTACTTAAAAAATAATTAACTTACTTTTTGTAAGTCGTTTTATTGGAATTTGAACGCTCCTTATGTTGTAATGAATGTATTACAATAAAAGGAGCGTTTTTTACATGGCAGAAATTAGTGAAGAGTTACGACTTGGCGAAGTTGTATTGAATGTTGGACATTTAAAAGAGATGGCAGGCTTTTATCAAGAAGTAATTGGTTTGAAGTTATTAGAGGAAAATGAGCGAATGGTTCGGCTCGGCGTGAGTGGGTCTGATGAAGCTTTACTTGTTCTTAAAAAGATAGATAATGCGGTCGTTCCAGAAGTGCCGCGGATTGGCTTGTTTCATACCGCCTTTCTTCTACCAACGCGAGAAAGTTTAGCGGATGTGTTACTTCATTTAGCTAAGTCAGGTTATCCGATTGATGGCGCGGGAGATCATGCTTATAGTGAGGCGCTTTATTTACATGATATTGAAGGTAATGGCATTGAAATTTATGCGGACCGTCCAAAAGCGGAATGGATGCGTGATAGCGATGGTAATTTACCAATGGTCACAGAACAAGTAGATGTGGATTCGTTGCTTCAAATTGCGACAGACGAACCGTTTACAGGAATGCCAAACGGAACGATTATTGGTCATGTGCATTTACAAGTGGCAGATGCTGATAAAGCGGAACAATTTTATAAAGAGGCGCTTGGAATGAAGTTAACGACCGCTATTCCCTCAGCAAGGTTTTTTGCGGCTGGTGATTATCACCATCACATCGGTTCAAACGTCTGGGCAGGTCGCAACTTGGAACTTCTGCAAGAAAATGAAACAGGACTAGCTTGGTTTACAATTATTACCCCTGATAAAGATGCAATAATAACCACCTTAGAAGAACAAGGATATGATGTGAAACGATTTGAAAGTACCATTTCAGTGACAGATTCTAACGGAATTAAGATTCACTTTAAATAAAAAAAGAACTGTTTAAGCGAAAAATGAGCTTAAACAGTTTTTTGATGCGATAATAAGGGAAAGGTAGATTAGACTAATTATTTTAATGTTTACGTTGCATTGTTTTCTTGAAAAGCCAATTGCTAGATTGGAAAAGCGTTAAAGCAATTAAAACTACGCCAATTCCAAGATTTAAATACGAAAGGGCTACGGCTGCGTTATCTGGAAATGAATTTTGCACAGTGATGAAAATAATAAAGAAACCGCTGTTTGCACAAAACGCAATCCAAAACCAAGATAATCCACTAAGTTTACCAACTACAAAAGAAAGTCCTGAGATTATTGCTGCTAAAACAATTCCTGTAACTATCATAGACATAAATTCCATTTTCATCGCTCCTTTGTCATAAATGAATTATTATTAATAATAATGTAACATAAATGAAATATTTTGTAAAGAAGATACGAAGAAGGGAGATATCTAGATGATTGAATTTTTTAAGACAACAAATGAAAAAATGGAGCAACTTTCTGCTTTGGAAGATGGTTGTTGGGTAAAAGTAACTGCTCCAACAGACGATGAAATAGAAATGTTAAGTAAGGAAATGGATGTGCCCAAACCGTATATTTTGGATGCACTAGATTCTGAGGAGCGTTCTAGGATAGAATTGAAACGAGCAGAGCAAGATGTGAGACATTCACTAGTCATTGTTGATTATCCATACGAATCGGAGGATGAACTAGGCTACGCAATGTATGAAACACTTCCGATTGGAATTGTTTTGACTAGAAAACATCTTGTGACAATAACATTGCGAGACTTGCCAATTTTAAAAGATGTGCAATCGATGAAGTTAGAAGAATATGATACAACTAATCATAAGCAATTTTTGTTAAAATTATTGTATGCTGTATCTTATTATTACCTCAAATACTTAAATCAAATCATCAAACAAACAAATAATTTAGAAATACAGATTAAACAATCGATGAAAAACGAGCAACTGTATGCTTTTATGGCGGTTCAGAAAAGTTTAGTATTTTTTGCAACAGCACTTCAATCGAACAAAGCCATTCTTGATAAAATGGAAGATGTAGAACATTTTATGCAGCAAGAGGATAATCATGATTTGCTCAGAGATGTTATTATTGAAAATAAGCAAGCAATTGCCATGACGGATACATATACCCAAATAATTAGCGGGATGTCGGATGTATTTTCTTCGGTTATTTCGAACAATTTAAATATCGTGATGAAGTTTTTAACATCATTTACCATTATTTTGTCATTACCAACGATTGTGGCGAGTATTTATGGGATGAATATTAAGCTACCGTTTATGCATAATGAGCACGCGTTTGCATTAATTCTTTTATTTACGCTATTAATTACAACGGGAGTAACCGTGATTTTTTGGCGTAGAAAATACTTTTAATATATAGAAAACGAGGGATGAGCATGGAAAAACAAACATACGAAAAATTAGCATATTATACAATCAAAGAAAAAATTCTCAGTGGAAAGCTTCATGTAGGGCAACATATTTCAGAAGCTGGTATTGCAAAAGAATTATCTATTAGTCGAACGCCAGTCAGAAAAGCAATTGCGGTTTTAGTATCCGAAGAGTTAATCGAATACGAGCTAAACCGGGGGGCAATTGTGATTGAAAGCAGCATGAGTGCTGGGCGTTTTATTGAATTATTAGAAATGGCCGAAATCCTTGTCGTACAAACGATTGAAAAATGTAAAAATAAAAATTTAACTTATAAACCAGAGCAAGGTAATGCGCTATTAGAGGAAATGCGCGAAATTCAAAAAGAAGAAGATGTAGAGGCTTATTTGTCCTTACTTAGCAAATGGTTGTTACAATTTGTGGCGCAGTTGGCTAATAGTTATGCCGAGGATATTGTCAGGAAAATGAAGCGTGATTTTTTTAATAAAGCGCAAAAAGATATTAAAATAATTCCTGTGCTCTTGGAAGAAGAAACGATGGAAACGTTAGAACAATTAACTTACTACATGGTAGAAAAGAAACATGATTTAGCAAAAGAGGTAATACAAAAATTAGTGAATTTGTATATTATCCGTACATTTAGATAGTATTTCTAAAGGTGAATTGCTTAAAAACAGGAGGTGCTTTTGATGCGGAAAGTATACGAAATATTTATTTTAGACTGGCGCCGTCTCTTTAAAGCGCCTTTAGCTTTATTATTAGTAATTGCATTAATTATTTTGCCATCACTATATGCTTGGTTTAATATTGAAGCACTTTGGGATCCGTACTCCAACACTTCGGGGATCAAAGTGGCAGTTTCGATTGATGATGAAGGCGCGGAAATAGACGTACCAGGGAAAAAGCCCCAACAAGTGAACGTCGGGAACCAGCTCAAGAAAACGCTAGAAAAAAATAAAAAACTTGGTTGGACTTTTGTAAGTGAGGATGAAGCGAAAAAAGGCGTGAAAAGTGGAAAATACTATGCGTCTATTCATATTCCAAAAGATTTTTCAGAAGATATGGTTTCGGTCGTCAATGATAATGTTACCAAACCGACAATCGATTATTCCGTCAATGAAAAAATCAATGCTATCGCCCCAAAAATGACGGAGAGCGGTGCAACGACGATTGTTAATCAAATTAGCTCTGAGTTTGTTGGTACAGTTAGTAAAGCCGTTTTGGAAGAGTTTAATAAAGCAGGGATTGATCTTGAAAATGAATTGCCAACAATTCGTCGATTAAAAACCAAGGTATTCCAAGTGCAAGACGCTTTACCAGAACTGAAAAAAATGGGAGCAGAAGCGGTCAAAATAGAAGCCAAACTGCCTGAACTGAAAGCGAAAGCAAACCAAGTTGTCGAGCTAAACGAAAAAATTCCTGAACTAAATAAAGCGACAGAAAACGTCTTATTAGTGGAACAACAACTACCAAAAATTGACCAACTCGGGCAAGACATTTTAGTGCTACAAAAGAAAATTCCTGAAATCAAACAAATCGCCGAATCGGTAAAAGAAGTAGATGAAAACTTCGGAACGATTAAGAAAACGGTCAATGACGCAGTGAATGAATCGGGCAAAGCGCTTGATGTGATTGATACTGCGATGGCGGCAATTCCCACAGTAGAAAAAATTGCTCAAAATGGCAGTGGCTATGTAGATAAAGTGTCTGATTTCGCAGATGAAATTAATAAGTCCTTCGATACGTTAGCGCCTGCAATTAAACAAAACTTAACACTAATGAAGCAAATGGCAGACAATATTTATCAAGTCACAGAAGCAATTAAAAATGGCTCAATCACTCCAGAACAAGCCATTACGGAATTGAAGAAAATGGAGCAAGATATTGATTCCTTGCAGCAAATGATTACAAAACAAACCGCGACATTAGAAAGTTTAAATGAAACATTGCCGAATAAGCCATTTACCGATTTAATTGCGAATTTAAAAACGATTAATAGCCAGCTAGGCGCGCAAAAAGAAACAATTACAAAAGTACGCACAGAACTTGAAAATGGCGCGCAACCGTCCGAGGAACTTTTAAATCAACTGAATGAACAAGCGAAAAATGTTAGCGAGAAATTGGACCAAATTTTAGCCAACTATGATTCGGAAATCGTCCCAGCAATCAAAGTCGGCTTAAATCAAATTCAAGGAGATTTGAAAGATAGTCAAAAACTACTGGAAACGTTACAAGCAAAAATCCCAGAAATTACGCAGGTTTTAAAAGATTCCAGAGAAACACTACAGACAGGGCAAACCTACTTAGAAGAATTCCAAGAACGGCTACCAGAAATTCAAAAAACGTTAGATGAAGCAACGAAAGTAATCAACACTAAACTGGACACGATTATCGCGGGTATTAACGAAGCGGCCAACTTTTACCAAAACGATTATCCTAATGTAAAAGCCAATATTAAAAAAGCGGCCAACTTCATTCGCGATGATTTACCAGGGCTCGAAAAAGAAATAAACCAAGCTTCGGGCCTCATCCAAGAAAAAATGCCAGAATTCGAAAAAGCGATTAAAATTGCGGCCGATCTTTCGCGGGAAGAATTGCCAGAATTTGAAAAAGCCATTAATAATGCAGCGAATAAAATTACCGACTTCGATAAAAATTACGATTTGCAAAGTATTATTAAAATGCTTAGAAACGACGCAGATAAAGATAGTTCGTTTATTGCTAGTCCAGTTAAGTTAAAAGAAACAAGCTACTATCCAATTCCAAATTACGGTTCGGCAAGTTCACCATTTTATACGGCTCTTTGTTTATGGGTGGGTGCGCTCTTGTTGATTTCCTTATTACGTGTGGATGTAGAAGTGCCAGCTGGGATTTTCAGTCATTACCATCGTTATTTTGGACGATTACTGACATTCTTATCTATCGGATTAATGCAGGCGCTTATAGTGACGCTCGGGAATATTTTCTTGCTCGGGGTATCCATCGCAGAACCATTACTACATGTACTATTCAGCATGTTTATCAGCGTCGTATTTATGACCATCGTCTACACGCTCGTATCACTATTTAATAATGTCGGAAAAGGGATTGCGATTATCCTGTTAGTTTTACAAATTTCAGGAGCAGGCGGGAACTTTCCAATTCAAGTTTCGCCGCCATTTTTCCAAGCGATTTATCCATTCTTGCCATTCACTTATGCCGTGAGTTTAATTCGGGAAAGTGTTGGCGGGCTTTATATGCCAACTGTTTGGATCGATATGAGTGTTCTTGCCGGATTTGCCATTCTCTTTATCACGCTAGGCATTTTACTCAAAAAACCACTAGATAAAGTAGTACCCAAGCTATCAGAAAAAGCAAAACGAAGCAAGCTCATCCATTAATATTTTTTCTGTGATATAATTACGAGCATAGAGGGGGCAGACTTTGTGGCAAACAAATTTAAAACATTAGATAAAATGGTTTATAACTTACTTCTTGAAAAAATTAAAAACGGTGAGTTAGTGCCGAATGAGCATTTAGCAGAAGAAAAGTTGGCTAGAGAATTCGGTGTTAGCCGCTCACCACTCAGAAAAGCCATTGCAACGCTTACTGCTCAAGGCATTGTCAGTTATCACGAAAATAGCGGTGCTGTTTTAAATGATTGTATTGTTGATGCGGATCGTTATGTGCAATTGATGGAAACCATTGAAATTTTTGTTGATGCAGCGATTGCGAAAGCAGCCCATTTTGGTTATGAAATGGATTTAGAGAAATTGTATGCTCGCATGCAAGAGATGGAGCGCTTTTCGTATCTAACTGATTTAGAAAATTATTTCGATGCGCATCATCGTTTTATTCTTTGCTTAATTAGTTTTGCCGAAAATCCCTATCAAGTGCGTATCGTCAAGCAAATTTTCTTTCAAATGGTTCATTTTTCAGATGGAATTAATATGTTTAAATCCGTTGAAATTAGAGAATGGACTAACAAAAAGAGCAATCAAATTTATGAGTTGCTTGCAGAAGGAAAAATAGAATTGGCCAGGAAAACGATTAAGTCCATGTTTGCAGAACTAACGATTCAAGCATACAGATAAAAAAGCTGTCACTTTTGTGGCAGCTTTTTTTGATATAAATGAAACCCGTTTTTCGTGCCCAAAAACTGAAAACCATAACGGAGATACATTTGATTGAGCGTTTTATTACTTTCAATGCAATCTAACCGAATGAACGGCACGGACATTTCAATCCCTAGTTTTTCCGCAAAATAAATCATTTGCTTACTTAATGAAATTCCGGAAAACTCTCGAGAAACCATAATACGGTGCAAATAATAGGCTTTATCAATTGCCAAATTATCCCACAAATCTGTATCCCAATCACTAGGCGTTTTCCGAATTATCATTGTCCCAGCAAGTTTACCCGCTTCCGTTTCAAAAAGGGCAACTTCACCAAGTTCAATACGTTGTTCGATATTATGGACATCAAAACCATGCAAAATGTCGCTCCACTGGGTTGAACCCGATTCTTTTAACCAGCGAGCTGTATCCATCATTAAGCCATTTATTTTGAGGCGATCCGTTGGCAAAGCAAAGCGGACTAGAAATTCCAGTCCGCCAGCCGTGATTTTATTTTGGTTCATTGTTATCTTTTGGAGCTTCTGGTGTTTCAGGAGCTTCCGGTACTACTGGAGTTTCGGGTTCTTTTGCTGCATCTGGTCCAAAGCCTTCTGGATGTGTATCCTCTGCAAATGGATCAGCTTCTGTTGCTCCAAATGGATTTACTTCTTCTTCCACGATTACCGTTTCTTCTGTAAAAGTACCTTCTGTTGCTGCGTATAAATCATCGTAGAACACAGCGATAGAAGTGATTAGATAAGGATAAACATAAAGTGAAATACCAAGTGTGATTAACCAGGAAGCTAGAATTAAAACGAGTCCGCCAAAAGTAGCGCCAGCAGCAAGAGCTGAAATTACTTCAGCAGGATCAGCTGTATAAGATGTAGTAGCCATTCCCCCAGCAACGATAACCGTACCTGCAATCGCTACAGCAAGAGGAATTAAATACCATAGAAGGAATGTAAGAGATAGTCCAAAAAGTCTACCTTTATGTCCATTCATCATGTGGCGGCTTTCTGTAATAGCATCTAGCGCGGAAATGTTAGGATTATCTCTTAAGATAAAGAATGTTTGTGAATAAGAGTAAGTTTTAATAATTCCTGGTACGATTAAGAGTAAGCTCCATAAGAATGTGAAAATGGAAATAAGCAAGTAAGCTAAAAATGTACGTCCAAATTGTTTAAAACCACTAAACATATAAGCAACATCTGGTTGTTCACGGCGACTGATTGCCAGGTACACCCAAGCAACTCCAGTATAAAGTGGTCCAGTTAGCAGGAATAGTGCAATCCACCCAACGACTGGAATCCAACCAAGTACTCCTCCGCCAACAGTTTCGATTAACCAAGCAAGCACAAATATTCCAATGGCAATTCCCCAGTTGCCACGAAGCGACTCTTTTGCTGTCTGTTTTACTTGTGAAATAGTCATCATAGTAAAAACTCCTTTTTCATTTATTTTAAGTATAATAGCAAAAATACCTACCTTTAAAATAGCACATTTTCAAGGACTAATACAGTAATAAGAGGTGTTACAAAAAAAAGCTAAAAAAAGGATTACATTTCTATTTATTGGGGAAAAGTAGAATTATGTAGTATGATTAATTTGGAGGTGGCGCGTATGGCCCATGAGAATTTAAGAGAACTAGAAGATCAATTGATTGAGTTGCGACAAACATATCAAGAGGTAATCAGCGAAACAAGAGAGTTTGAAGACCCACAACTCCAAAATGGACCAATTAATGCAGCGGAAGTTAGATTAAGTGCATTACGTCACGAAATTGCCGAAGTAGAGAAGAAAATCAAAAAAGCAGAAAGCAAAACCGAATAAGAAAAAAGCGTCCATTTGTTCATTTTGCAGAGGGGCGTTTCTTTTACGTAGATTTGGAGGTATAAGCATGAAGCCAATTTTTGCTGTAGGAGATGTACACGGAGAGATTACGCTTTTAGACGAATTACTCGAAAACTGGGATAAAGAGCGAGAACGGCTTTTGTTTGTAGGAGATTTGATTGACCGCGGCGAAAACCCAGCTGCAGTACTTAGAAGAGTGAAAGCATTAGCTGACCAAACAGGAGCCATTGTCTTAAAAGGAAACCACGAACAAATGCTACTAGATTTTCTCGAAAATCCTTCTGGGAAAATGCATTATTATTTAAGTCAAGGTGGAATGGAAACGATTCAATCTTTAATCGCGGACTCTTTAGATAAAAAAATGACGCCGGAGGGATTAGCAAAGCGGGTAAAAGAAGAAGCTTCTGAACTCATTGATTTCATTCGGAAATTGCCGCTCTATTATGAAGAAGGCAAATATGTATTTGTGCATGCAGGTGTAGATTTGACGAAAAAAGATTGGCATGATACTGAGGAGCGTGATTTTTTCTGGATTCGCGAACCTTTCTTATTTGGACAGAATAAAACGGGGAAAGTCTTTATTTTCGGACATACCCCGGTACAAAATTTACATATTGATGAAAGTTCTGGTATTTGGGTTTCGGAAGATAAAACGAGACTTGATATTGATGGTGGTGCGGTTTTTGGCGGAGAACTTCACGGAGTAGTCGTTGAAGAAAAAGTCATCACAAAAAGTTTTTCTGTAAAAAAATAAGCATCGAATGAGCTCTTAATAAGCGCTCATTTGATGCTTTTTTTTAATAATACGGTGCCATAAATAAGTATACTAGTACGCCAGTTAAACTGACATATAGCCAAATCGGCATGGTCCAGCGAACGATTTTTTTGTGTTTCTCAATTTGCATCGTCCAGCCCCAAACAAGTGCAAATAGCGCTAGTGGAACAACGATTGCTGCTAAGAAACTATGTGTAATTAAAATGAAAAAGTAGATTGGGCGGATAATTCCAGTTCCGCCAAATGTAGAAGTTTCTGCTGAAAGGTAATGGAAAGTTAAGTAAGATACTAAGAAGAAAAGCGTTGATGTAAATGCTGCTAAAATGAAACCACGGTGCATTTTAATGTTTTTCTTTTTTATAATTGCCCAAAGTGCAATAACTAAAAATACAAAGGTAAAACTATTAAAGATGGCGTTCATACGCGGGAAAATAGTAATGTCGAAATGCACTGCCCCTTGATATCCAATGGGTGAGAAGAAGAGTAGCAAAATCACCACAACCGCGACAAATGATATAATCATTATCGGCCAAAAATAGTTTTTTTCTGATGTCGGCTTTGTGAGTTTTTCTTTATTTTGTTCCATGAAAAAAATAGCCCCCTAAATATAAAAATTGCTGTACTTCTTTCATTATACATGACGAACATAACGGATGCGAAAGATTGAGCTTTTAAGGTATAATGGTTGGGGAAAGGGTGTTTCTTATGTCGATTATTGCACGAGAACTAACGAAAGCGGAAGAAGCTGAAATTATCCGTTTAAAAGAAGAAGGCGAAGTAATGCTCCAAACGGACGGAACTCCAGAAGAGCGCATCGAGAAAATTACTGAGTACTTAAAAAATACCTCGCCAGACCCTGATTTAGCAGAAGAACTAGGTTATATTTTAGGATCTTTGTACGGAGAGGCAGTACGTGAAAAGTATGGATGGCGCTGGCTGTTTGTCTCTGAAAATGATTTAGAAGGGTATGCGGTTACGTCGAAAGAGCATGGCTATACATTTATGGTGCATGATTATTTTATGCAAGTAATCGTTCAGAATAAGCCAGATAATAGTAAAATGCTATTTGAATTGATGGTTGATATGACTGGGAATCGAAATGATTTTCGGATGATTGGGTAAGGAGAATAACTAGGAATAACTGTTTTTGATTCCTTTTCGAGGTGATGCAAGGTGAATGTAGACGAACAAAAAGTCCGGGTTTTAAATAATTTAGTGGAGCATTATGGTTATCAAGATTGGTGGGAAGCGGATAATCGTCTTGCTGATTGGCTTTCGATGATATTAATCCAGCGTACGATAGAGAAAAATGCCAAACAAGCATTAGCGAACCTTGGACCGCATTTAGATTTAGAAAGTTTAATTGGAATGGATATGGCGACATTAGAAGAATACATCTATCCGGCTGGCTTTTATAAACAAAAAAGTATCTATATTAAAGCTCTTATCAAGTGGTTCCATGGCCACGGAGCTAGTTTAGATAAGTTCCAGACTTATTCAACAGAAGATTTACGAAAAGAGTTATTAGGCATAAAAGGTGTCGGGGAAGAAACGGCGGATGCGATGTTGCTGTATATTTTTGAGCGGAATGTGTTTATTGCTGATTTATATGCCAGACGACTATTTTCGCGATTAGGTTTTGGCGAATATAAAACCTATGAACAAATGCGTGAAGAGTTTATGCCGATTACAGAGAATATCCCGCATAAATTATGCAAAGAATGGCATTCGGTCATTGATGTTCACGGGAAGCATTTCGGTAAAGATAAAGCGATGGATGAATCGTGGTTGCTCGAATTTAGTAATTAAGTATATCTATACCTTCTAATTGAATAAACTGGTCCAACAAGATTTCATACAAATAAGCAATTTCTTCAAAATGAAGGTCATTCATCAATTGAATGGCTTTTTTTGCTTGTGCGTACCCTTCTTTAATTTGATTGCTTTGCATTTTAAGTAAACCTTTTAAAAAATTCGAGATGTTTCGGTAGAAAGCACTCTCATTATAGATACATAAGGAATCTAACAGGATGAGGAGTTTACTTGCAGAGGATAGTTGACTGCGGGAAATAAATACTTCAATCGTATTAATTAAAAGGGTACATAAAACGCGCCTTGCTCGGTCATAATTTTTATAAGGTTGAATCGCTTTAATTACTTGATTCAAAAATTGAATTTGTAGATCTTCTTCAAAAAAATAAATAGAGTTAGCGCAAATCTTAAGTTCTTCTAGCGTCCACGTATCAATCGAAAATAAATATTTTTGAATGGTACATTTATCTTTTGCAGTAATGACATCCACTGTGAATTCATGATATTTAAGCAAATGTTCAACCATTTTTATTCTCGAGCGGACAAATGCTTTCCATACTTCAACTAATTCTCCATCATGTTTAGAAAGTTCGCTGTATAATAGCTCCAAACTCTCTAAATCATAAATATTTCCTCGTTCTTGGTTCATGCACAAATAATTTTTTTCCGCGGATTTAGAAAGTTCTCGATGGATATAAAAAAATTCATCTAAATCCATATTCATTCGTTTTAATATTTTTTCAAACAAACTTAATGTGATATCGTGTTTTCCTTTTTCAAATTCGATGGCGAAGGATTTGGAAATGATATTATCGTATAAATCTTTTTGATGTATTCCTTTTGAAGTACGTATATCTCTCACTGTTTTACCATACCCAATCATTCAAGTTACTCCTTTTGATTCATAATTTAAATGAGGGCTGCATCTAAGGGGTTTGCAAGGAGTGTAACAGCCATTTTTCCTTTTAAATCGTAGCATAGAAAATTTGGCGGAAGAAGTCCTATTTTTAGGACTTTATGAAAAAATGATGGAAAAGCTTGGTATATTAGGAGTGGAGAACAGATTCGTTTACATCTTTTTAGGATATTTAACTATAGAAAGAAGGAAGTTTTATGGCTAAAGCAAAATATGAGGAAAATTTCAAAAAAAGTTTAGTTGCTTTATATCGCAGAGGAAAAACGAAGCATAGCATCTGCCAGGAATTTAACGTCCCTCACTCCACTTTTGGGAAATGGATTAAAAAGTTCAACAATGAGGAAAATATTGAGTCGAACGAGATTTTGAATATATTGCAAGCGCAAGAACTAAAAAAGCAACGTGTGTTATTAGAAGAAGAATTGTCTATTTTAACGGAAGCGATTGCTGTTTTTGAGAATCCGTTGCCTAAAAATAAATAATTTAGTGAGTAATAGAGAAAAAACCTTAAGCACTAGCTTAAGGTTTTTTGCAAATTATTCTTCATCAAAGGCATCTAAGGCAATAGGTAAAGCGCTTATTACCGTGTTCCCAACAGCAGGTAAGCCGACGAGAATGGCGCTAATGATTTCATCGCGAGTTGCACCGTTTGATTTCGCCATTTTCACATGGAAAGGGAGTCCGCTTTCTAGGCGAGTGGCGGCCATGACAGCAATGTACGCTAGTTCTTCTGTTTTTTTATCGAGTTTACTTGCGGCATCTAGTTTATGTACGGTTTCCATCCAGGCAGAGTGTACTTCGGGAGCTTCTTTCGCGAATACTTCAAATGATTTGCTTACTTTCATTGAACTCATCTCCTAACTTTTATTATAATAAAAAACCGCCCAAACACTGGGCGGTTTTCGTATTATCTATTTTCTGCTTTATTATAAGCGCCATGCCAAACAGGACCGATGAATTCGTTTAGTGCAAATCCACCTTTGATAGCTGCTGTGACAAAGTCTTTTGCTTTTGCGACAGCTTCTTCAACAGTTAAACCTTTTGCAAGTCCAGCTGTGATTGCTGCTGCGAAAGTACAACCAGCGCCGTGATTGTGGCTTGGAGAGATCTTTTCCACTTCATAGATAGTGAATTCTTTGCCATCATAAAGTAGGTCGATTGCTTTATCGCTTTCTAGGGCTTTTCCGCCTTTGATAACAACGTATTTAGCGCCTAGTTCGATGATTTTTTTCGCTGCTGCTTTCATATCATCTAAAGTAGTTAATTTGCCAAGGCCGGACAATTGGCCTGCTTCGAATAAGTTTGGTGTCGTGATTGTTGCTTTTGGTAATAGTAAGTCGCGGATAGCTTCCGCGTTTTCTGGTTGGATTAATTCGTCTTCGCCTTTACAAACCATAACTGGGTCGATTACGACATTTTTTAAATCGTATTTGTCGATGGCTTCGCGTGTTGCTTTAATGATTTCAATTGAACCAAGCATACCTGTTTTCATTGCGTCAACTGGGCCGCCAGAAAGAATTGTTTTTAGTTGTTCACGAACAAGTTGCGCATCAATTGGAGTAACACCGTGCGCCCAGTTGTTGTCTGGGTCCATTGTTACAATTGTTGTGATCGCGCTAAAACCGTATGTGCCATATTCTTCAAACGTTTTTAAGTCTGCTTGTAAACCAGCACCACCACTTGAATCAGAACCTGCAATAGTTAATGTTTTTTTGATTGTCATTCGTGTTTCCTCCTATAAATAAACTTTAGTCATTTGTTTCTAACATTTTATAGATGGCTGCTGCAACGCCGTGCTCATCATTCGAAAGAGTTACGTGTTCTGCAAGGTCTTTGACTTCTTCTTCGCCGTTACCCATAGCTACACTGTAACCAGCCATTTTTAGCATCGAAATATCATTCATATTATCTCCAATTGCAAAAGTTTCATCAAGTGTTACGCCTAATTTTTCTACGTAATATTGTAAAGAAATACCTTTTTGTGCTTCGCGGTGGGTGATTTCAATATTATCGGAGAAAGAAGATGTTACGGATAGTTCCGAATCTTTTTCTAGTTTTTGTTTGGCTTTTGCAAGAATGTCTTTATCAGAAGAGAAGGAAATGAATTTTAGAATGGTTAAATCTTTATTGCCTAAAATACGCTCTACATCAGGAATTTCGTGAACGTCCTTGGATTCAAAACGTTCTTCTACTTTATCCATAATGGTTTCTGCGGGAACGTCTGGGTGGATGCGTTTGTGCATTTCAATCATAAATTCTTTGCCACGAGCTTTATCTGTTGTGATTGGGCCCATATCAGTGAAAAATTCGGTATACATACCTAATTCAGTCAGCGTGTTGTAAGTGTTTCTTGCTAGGTTTCTATCGATCGGATGTTGCAAAATGATTTTGCCGTGTTCGTCACGAATTTCCGCACCATTCATACAAATTGCTGGTGCATATAAATTAGCTTTATTAATTAACCCCATTGCATCGTCATACATACGTCCGGTGCAAAGAACGAAATGAATTCCTTTGGCGCGGGCTTTTTCGATTGCCTCGACGTTTTCTTGTGCAATCTCGATATCAGAGTTAAGTAGTGTGCCATCCATGTCTGAAGCAATAACTTTAATCATAATATTAAATTCCTCCCCAATTTTACCTACTTCACTAGAATATCATTTTTTTAAGAAAAATGCACAAAAGGTAGCTGCGCGTAGTTTTTTAGGTGGAGCGATTACTTTACTATATTTCTGTGATTCATTTGGTTATAATGGATAAGAATAAAACGTGGATAGGATGTGTCAGGATGAAAACAGAACTAGAAAAGATGATTGCAGGAGAAATGTATGATCCTAGCGACAGAGAGCTTGCACACGGAAGAAATCGTGCGCGTAAGTTCTGCAGAGAGATTAACGATGCGATGGATTCAGAGTCCCGTGCAAGCGTGCTGAAGCGTCTATTCGGCGGAACGAAAGAAAATGTTTATGTGGAACCTGATTTCCGTGTCGATTACGGTTCTAATATTTATGTAGGCGAAAATTTTTACGCTAATTTTGATTGTGTTATTTTAGATGTTTGCGAAGTACATATTGGCGACAACTGCATGATGGCGCCGGGTGTTCATATCTATACTGCGACACATCCGCTTGATCCAGTAGAACGTAATAGTGGATTAGAGCTTGGTAAACCAGTTGAAATTGGCGACAATGTTTGGATTGGTGGACGAGCAATTATTAATCCAGGCGTAAAACTTGGAAATAATGTTGTCGTTGCTTCAGGTGCGGTTGTCACGAAAAGTTTCCCGGATAATGTCGTTGTTGCGGGTAACCCAGCGCGCGTTATTAAAACAATTGAGGTTGAGGAAAAATGATTATTTCAGATTCAAAAATTTTTGAACAAATGGAAAACGAATTAGCGAAAGCAAAAGCAGCAACCACAAAAGCGAGCCAAGATAAGCATTTGCATGGTTTGATGCTGCTTGTTCAACTTGCAAAAACAGGCGATGAGACAACTGCGGCTGTAGAACCGATTGCTATTCAGCCAACAGAACCGGCGCAAATCGCAAGTATGGACGGTAAGAAAATAGAGTTAGAAGACGGCGCGAATGGAGACTCGTTGCTTGATTTTTAGGGGGTAACTATGAAAAAAACAATAATTACTGGAGCCATTTTTGCAGGGCTGGCAGTTTTACTGGGAGCTTTTGGGGCACATGCTTTAAAAGATGTGCTTGGCAGTTATGCGAGCACTTGGGAAACTGGCGTTCAGTACCAAATGTTTCACGCAGGAGGCATTTTAGTTATAGGGCTATTGATGGAAAAACAAGCTAGTCGGCTTTACACTTGGGCAGCCATTTTATTTGCAACTGGAATTGTCTTTTTCTCGGGTAGTTTGTATGTTTTAAGTATTTCGAAAGTATCCATTTTAGGTGCGATTACGCCTATCGGTGGCGTTTGCTTTGTCGTTGGTTGGTTCTTGCTGATTTTAGGAGTATCAAGAAGAACGATGAGTAGATATTAAATCAAAATAATCGTCTTTTCGCGTTCATTTCAGTGAAAAGACGATTATTTTTTCTTATTGGCGAATAAGTGCTAAAATAAAGGAATCATAATTTATAAGGAGACAGCAATTACATGACTTATGCACTTGAAATAAAAGGGTTAAGAAAAATTTATTCCACTGGGGTCGAAGCGTTGCGCGGTGTGGATTTAACGGTAGAAGAAGGAGATTTTTATGCACTGCTTGGTCCTAATGGTGCCGGGAAATCAACGACGATTGGTATTATTACTTCACTAGTTAATAAAACATCTGGTCAAGTAAGCGTATTTGGCTATGATCTCGATACAGATATTGTCCGGGCAAAACAGCAAATCGGTCTTGTTCCACAAGAGTTTAACTTTAATCCGTTCGAAACGGTTCAGCAAATCGTTGTTAATCAAGCTGGGTATTACGGTGTTTCTCGTAAGGAAGCCATCAAGCGTAGCGAAAAATATTTAAAGCAATCGAATTTGTGGGAGAAGCGTAGTGAACGCGCGCGGATGCTCTCGGGAGGGATGAAACGCCGCTTGATGATTGCGCGTGCTCTGATGCATGAACCCAAGTTGCTTATTTTAGATGAACCAACTGCTGGGGTGGATATTGAACTTAGACGTGAGATGTGGACGTTTTTAAGAGAGTTGAATGAAAGCGGTACGACAATTATTTTGACGACGCATTATTTAGAAGAAGCAGAGATGCTCTGTCGTAATATCGGTATTATTCAATCTGGGGAGTTGATTGAAAATACCAGCATGAAATCACTACTTTCTAAATTGCAATTTGAAACGTTTATTTTTGATTTAGAACCGTATGAAGAAGCTTTCGAAATTACGGGTTATAATCATGTGTTTGAAGATAAGCAAACCTTGTCTGTCGAAGTGGAACGTAATCAAGGAGTGAATCATATCTTTGAGCAACTAAGCGAACATGGCATTAAAGTACTTTCGATGCGTAATAAATCTAATCGACTCGAAGAACTATTTTTAAAAATTACCGAAGAAAAACATCAAGTGGGGGAGAAACATGTTTAATCTATATTATACAGCTTTAAAAAGTTTAGCGGCGAAAGAAACCAACCGCTATATGCGAATTTGGGTGCAGACACTCGTGCCGCCAGTTATTACGACTTCGCTATATTTTATTATTTTCGGAAAAATGATTGGTAGCCGCATTGGCGATATGAATGGCTTTTCTTACATGGAGTACATTGTGCCGGGGCTGATTATGATGTCCGTCATTACTAGTTCTTATGCCAATGTATCTTCGTCCTTTTTCTCGCAAAAGTTTCAGAAAAACATTGAAGAAATACTTGTCGCGCCGGTGCCAACGCATATTATTATTTGGGGCTTTTTGATTGGTGGGATTGGTAGAAGTGTTTTAGTCGGAGCACTTGTTACGCTTATTTCGATGGTGTTTGTGCCGATTCACATTCATTCGTGGACGATTGGTATTATTACCTTCTTAATGACGGCGATTTTATTTTCACTTGCGGGACTTATTAACGGGATTTTCGCTAGATCATTTGACGATGTATCCATTGTCCCAACTTTTGTCTTACAACCGTTAACGTATCTAGGTGGCGTATTTTACGCGATTTCGATGTTACCGCCAATCTGGCAAGCGATTTCTAAAGTGAACCCGATTGTCTATATGATTTCCGGATTCCGCTATGGTTTCCTAGGCGTTACAGATGTACCAGTAGTAATTTCTCTATCCATTCTTGTTGTATTTAGTGTCGTTCTTTACTCGATTTGTTGGTATTTAATCAGTAAAGGACGAGGACTTCGAAGTTAATAGCGATTTTTTCAAAAAGAGAGCGGATTTCCGTTCTCTTTTTTTCATGTTTACTACAATTCTTTTTCAATTTGATGTTAAACGTTTTAGCGTAAAACAGGAGGGAAGACATAAAGTAATGGGGGGATGAAAATGGGAAATAAAAAAGTGAAACGAAAACTTGGCGCTAATATTTGGTGGATACTTATATTGGCCATTTTAATAATTTTCGTAGCCTACTTAGTCATGGGTTACGTTGCAAAAATATAGGAGGTTTTATGATGAATAAAGAAAATCCATTAAATAAATACCATACAGGAAAATTTGAAAAGCAACGCCAGGATTATCCTGGTTTGCAAAGTAAAATGACGCCTGTTCCAGATACAGGTGAATCAAGCTATCAAGGCGCTAATAAATTAACCGGGAAAAAAGCCTTTGTAACAGGGGGAGACTCCGGAATTGGTCGGGCTGCGGTTATTGCCTATGCTAGAGAAGGTGCTGATGTCGCGATAAATTATCATCCGGATGAAGAAGTAGATGCACAGGAAGTTAAAGCGATTGTTGAGGAGGCTGGACAGAAATGTGTCTTATTACCAGGTGATTTACGAAAAGAAGGTTTAGCGAAAGATTTAGTAAAAAAAGCATATAACGAGTTAGGTGGACTAGATATTCTAGTGCTAAATGCTGGACTACAACAATATCAATTAGATATTCAAAAACTTCCAGCTGAACAGCTACGTGATACATTTGAAGTGAACGTTTTCTCCGTTGTGTTCGCCATTCAAGAAGCACTTAATTACTTAAAAGCAGGAGCAAGTATCATTTTAACGTCCTCCATTCAAGGCGTTAAACCAAGCGCTCACCTTGTTGACTATGCAATGACAAAAAGTAGTTTAATTTCGCTTACTAAAAGTTTAGCGGCACAACTAGGTGAAAAAGGTATTCGCATAAACGCAGTTGCACCAGGTCCAATTTGGACGGCGCTACAAATTTCTGGGGGACAACCACAAGATAGTATTCCAGAATTTGGTCAAGATCAACCACTTGGACGAGCAGGTCAACCAGCGGAACTCGCGAGCGCTTATGTGCTACTAGCATCAGATGAAGCAAGTTATACAACGGGCCAAGTATACGGAATTACTGGTGGAGCTCCTATTAATTAAAAGCGAGGTGAAAGTTCGTGCCGTGGACAAAAAACGATTATCCGGATTCGTGGAAAAATCTAAAGAAAACAGAACGAGAAAAAGCTATTGAAATCGGCAATGCGCTATTAAAAGATGGCTATTCAGAAAGCCGCGCCATCCCAATTGCCACTTCGAAAGCGGAAGAATGGTATAAAAATCATAAGGAATCATAACGGTAAGCTAAAATAACACTTGGAACGCTAGGCTTTAAGTCTGCTGTTTCAAGTGTTTTAATTTTGATAAAAAAAGTGTACTATTTAAATTAAGAGAGATGCTTGCCAACTAGGAGGAACTTTTTATGAATAAAAGAAGATGGATTTTCAGCACTGTGGTTACAGCTTTCCTATTGATTATCGGAGGATTTTTAGTTTATCAACAGATGATACCAAAACCATTCACCGAAGTAGTGGCAGAAGCTAAAATCGACGGTTATGAGAGTGGGGATGAATTAGAAAACGCTAGTACTGTCATCGTAACAGGTCAACTAGAAAAACGCGGAGATTCAATAATAGAGCGAGCTTCAGATGATGCTGTGATAGGTGTATATAGAATGTCCACTTTTAAAATAGCCCAAGTTTTAAAAAACGAAACGGACGACAACTTAGCAAAAGAAATGACAATACCTATTTATGAAAATGAAGGTTACGATGCCAAAACGAATACGACATACCATATCGCTGGCTATACAAAAATGGAAAAAGAAGAAAAATATCTGTTGTTGTTGCAAAAAGATTCAGAAGATGACTATTATATCCCGACAGCGGTTATTTTCGGAAAAATTAATCTCGATCCTAATAAAAGAAATGAATTATTTCCTAAAAACAGCGATACAGAAGTAGCAATCAATAAAGTACAAGCCGAAGTTTTAAAAAATCTTGAAAAGGAAATCGACCGAGAGGATAAATAATTATGTTCTGTTGCATTTTAGTTAAATTCGTCATCTAATTTTAATACTAAAAAAGGGTTTGGATTGGGTGAGACGGGTATTATATAACCATAAGCAATGACAATGCCATTACTTTTTCTCCCTTTTTTGTAGTGGGTTGTCTTTACTTACCTTAAACTCCCTTTTATACTCTTTTGTGGTTGTGTAGCAACCCTTTGGAGTATTTTTTTGGAAAAAATGCTAAATATAAGAAAACTCCTCAAACAAGGGAAAGTTCGAGGAGTTCGGCATTTACCAATATTTATAAATGCCACTGGGGATTTTCTAAGTGAACAAAGATATGGATGTTTGGGAAAGCATCCACTTTGAGAATTTACCATAGATAGCTGGCGTTAAGTTGTAATGTAGTATAAATCATACAATTCTTGTAGTACATCATATATAGCACTGAATTACCAAATTCCTGATAAATAAGGAAAGGGTGGAATAAAAGTATCTCATCAGGTATATTTAAATTACACGGTAGTTAAGGAGGTAACGATAAGTTGAGTAATTTTAACATCATGGGATCTTTAATGCTTATAGCTGTTTTAGTTTTAGCAGTGTATGTTATTACCAAAGTTATTAACAAATTAAAAAAATAAGTAGAGTTTAACTAAAATACCTCAATAACATTTTGGGGTATTTTATATTTTAGTGATTATTTCTCGCAATCATCAACGGATGGATTTTATGTAAAGTTTTATTGTTGATATGTATTCATAGGCTATCGTTTTGATGTCTAATAGGTTTAAAGGCCTGTGAAAATAGGCGCATTTTATTTTAAAAATAGAAATGTGTCTATTTTATGAATCTTTATTGTAATTGCTTGTGTAATGGGATGGCTACATATATCCTTATAGATACGGTGAAATTTATTTACATAGGAGGAAATATGGGATTTTTAGAAGCTTACAAATCATTTTGGAGAAATTACGTTAACTTTAGTGGCAGAGCCCCGAGATCGGCGTATTGGTATGTAGTACTTTGGAATGTAATTATTTTTGTAATACTTTATGCTTTAGCTTTTATTTTTGGTATTTCAGCTATTATGGAAGCAGCTATGGGTGGTACAGGAATGGCTGGCGGTGGCGGTGCAATCGTTCTGGTAATCATTTTATGGCTATACTTGCTAGCGGCTTTACTTCCAACAATCAGCTTAATGGTTCGACGCTTACATGATTCTGGCAAAAGTGGATTTTTCGTGCTTTTAAGCCTTATTCCATTTGCTGGCGGAATTATTATGTTAATTTTTATGTGTCTTGAAAGTGATGGACCAAACCAATATGGTGATGGGGATATAGATAGTAAATTTGATTTTTAAATAAAAAACGAGCTAGGAGATAATCCTAGCTCGTTTTTTTAATGGATTCCTTCGCTTACAAGGAACCAATTCACTTGGTTGGTATTAATAAAATACGTTAAGTCATATTTTGTTAACTCGATACATTTTTCGTTAAAAAGATTTTTCAAGTCTGCTTTTGATAATTCGTGGATGCTGATGTTGTTGATTTTTGCGTCGTCGTCAAGGCGAATAGATTCACCATTTACGGTATAAATTTCGATATACATCGTGCCACCCCTTCTAAATTACATTTGTTTATAATTTTCTTTGAATACACCAAGTTGGTTCAGTGTTACAACGAGCTGCTGGCTAAAAAGTGGCAGTGCTTGGATTTGGTCTAAATCACTGGCATAAGCGAAATCAGCTACTTGTAACACAAGTGTATGGAACGAATCTGTCATGGTTTCGTTTTGTTGTTTTAAATAGGAATTTTCCTGTTCCAATTCTTGGCATTTTGTTTGTAAGTCTTGGTATTTTTTGTCGAGTTCTTCTTTTTGAACAGCAAGGGACGACAAGGAGTAAATGCTTTTTAGTAAGTCATATACGTTGTTTTCTTCACCTTGGTTTTCGCTCAAAAGTTGAACATTGCTTTTAACGCCGGAAAGTAAATCAACCAGGTTTTTTTCGCGTGATTTGTCGTAGCTGATTTGTTCTTTGATGGACGCTGGTGCTTTGAATTCAGCTGGCACAACTTTGCCGAAAATATTGGTTTTTTCTTTTTTTGTATTTTTTTTGTGTTTTTCTTTTTCTCCCAGGCTTGTTTTTCGGAATATCTTCTACTTGGATAAGCTCTTTTTTTAGTTTGTAGTAAGTGTTTTGTAGTTGGCTTGGAGTCTTTGGAAAAATCCGCAAATCATTTAGGCTGAGCATTTCAGAGATATCAAGGACCTTCATATCTTCTAAAATAGCAATTTGGTAACATGCGGAAAGTAGTTCTAATTCGATTTTTAACCAACTAATATTGGAATGCATATATTTTTCGATTCCACCGTGTTCTTCAACGGCTTGATAAAATTCAGTGAGTAAATGGTAGATTTCTTCGGCAGTTTGTTCGTCAATGCCAGCTTCTGAAGCCATTTTTTTAATTTCAGTTGTAGATGAATTCCCCGGATTATCTACTTGTTTTTTGATTTCTTGAAGTAATTTTCTTATTTCTGATTTAGGCATACAATCACATACCTCTCTATCCTATAGTATTATTGATTTTCTGTTTATTTTTATAATAACAATATATGTTAGTTGTGTAAAGGGAACGCGAGTAGGTCAAAAGGATTGGGTATGAAGAACCTTTTTTTGAGTTAAATAGAAAAATATAAATCAAATAATGAGAAGTTTTCCTTTGATACAGCTGTTACACTGGCTGTTTTTTTATTTTTACACACAATTTCATTTTTTAAAAAAAGTATAGATTTTTTCAGGATTTGGTGTAAAATTTTATATTGCAGTTACAAAAAACACTTTATTGATATATATTTTGAAAAAATGATTTATTTTTGTAATCTGATGAAGGGAGTGAAAGGTGAATTTACCTTACTTGAATGGAATATTTTTTGTCACTTTTAAAAATTATTGTACTTTTGGCAGTACTTGCGGGAATTTCTTATTTTTTAGTTAAGAAAAACAAGCAAGCGAATCGCACGAGAAAAAGCGAAAATGATCTTATAAAGTTGAAAGACACTCTTTTAATCTCTCATCAGTTACGTGCAGTTCTTCTGGAGGCAGACGGGGAAAAGGTGTTGGCAATTATTTCTAATAATGATATTCGAACGGTATCATTAAAAGGAAAAAATGACCAAAATGAAAAACTTTTCCGAGAATTACTTTTGAAAGAGGAGACTAAGGAAAATGCGTAAAATAACTTCTAGACGAGTATTTCAAGTATCTTTTATTGTTATTTTTGCAATTTCGTTGGTTGTTTTTTGGCCGGGTGTGAATGTGCATGCCGAGAGTTGGATGGATTCGCTTGGTGTAAATGGAACGGACGGGGTTAATTCTAGTGTGGCGCTGTTTGTACTAGTTACGGTTCTTTCTTTGTCTGCATCGATTGTATTAATGTTCACACACTTTACTTACTGTATTATCGTTCTCGGTTTAACGAGGCAGGGTCTTGGCGCGACGAATTTGCCGCCCAACCAAGTGCTTGTTGGACTGGCACTGTTTTTATCTTTGTTTATGATGCAACCACTTATTACTGCTTGGTATGACGATGTGTATAAACCTTCGCAAAAAGAAGAGTGGAGCGCATCAAAAGTATGGGACGAAACACAGCCGCTTCTGACAAAATATGTCGCGGAAAATACATATAAGCATGATATTAATATGATGTTGAAAGCAGAAGGAGAAGATCCAGTTACAAAAAAAGAAGATGCTCCACTTATGGCTTTAATGCCTGCTTTTATTTTGACACAGATTACCCAAGGCTTTTTAACTGGGATGTTTATATACTTAGCGTTTATTTTTATAGATTTAATTGTTAGTACGTTACTGATGTATCTTGGGATGATGATGGTACCGCCGATGACCATTAGCTTACCGTTTAAGATTCTTGTTTTTATTTTCATTGGTGGGTACGGACTGATTACCAACATGATTTTTCAAACAATTCACTTTTAAGGGAGTAGCAAAATGAATTTAACGCCGATTACGCAAATTTTTCAAGATTTTTTCTATAGTGGGCTGGCGCTTATTTTGCCGGTGTCGCTCATTTGTATCGTGGTAGTGATTGTGGTTGCGATTTTGATGGCAATGATGCAAATTCAAGACCAATCGCTGACGTTTTTGCCGAAGATTGTTGCTTTCGTAGTGGCGCTCTTTATTCTTGGACCGTGGATGTTTGAACACATGACGGATTTGTTTGTAGGAATCTTTTCCAAATTACCCCTGATGATTAGGGTGTAAACATGGAGTTTGAATTTTTTCTTGCTGTAGTGATTGTTTTCAGCCGAGTTGCCAGTTTTTTATTTTTCTTCCCACTTCTAAAAGGGCGGAACATTCCGAACAGTGTCAAGGTGGTGTTTGGGATGGCGATTTCCATTCCAGTGGCAACATGGGTGGATGTTTCTGGTATTACGACGCTACCTGATTTGCTGCTCCGAGTCACGTCTGAGGTGGTATTTGGACTAGCACTAGCAAAATTAGTAGAGATTATCGCTGTAATCCCGAAAATGGCTGGTTTTATGATTGATTATGATTTAGGATTTTCGCAGGTGAACTTGATTGATCCTTCGTACGGGACGCAAAATTCGATTACGGCTGCGATTTTAGATACTTTTTTTGTAGTGATATTCTTGTCGCTACAAGGAATGGATTACTTAATTTATTATTTAATGAAATCGTTTGAATTTACGGCTTCGGTTTCGATTTTATTTGAAAAAGGGTTTATTGATTTGCTGCTTGGGACGCTTGGTTTTGCACTTGCTTCTGCGGTGTCGATTGCGCTCCCGATTATGGGTAGTATTTTTATCGTTAATATCATTCTTGCTTTTATCTCTAAGAGCGCTCCGCAAATTAACATTTTTATGAATGCGTTTATTATCAAAATTACGTTTGGGATTTTCATCCTTGCGTGCGCGGTTCCTATCTTGAGTACAGTTTTTAAAAATTTGACAGATGAGATGATTCAACAATATGTGTCGTTTTTTGATTATTTACTGAAAAAATAGGGAGGAGAAAAAAGCTTGGCGAAGGATAATAAAACGGAAAAAGCAACGCCGCGCCGCATTAAGAAAGCTCGAAACGAAGGTAATGTGGCGAAAAGTAAAGAACTAAATAATGCTTTTTCACTGCTAATTGTAGCTGGGCTTCTTTATTTTTTTGGAGAAATGTTTATCAAAAATACCATCCAAGCTTTTGTTGCCCTTTTGAAACAGCCTCCGAAGCTAGCGAACATGGAAAGTTATAGTTTGTTTTACTTAATGGAGTTTGGCAAAGTGTTGATGCCGATTATGGTGATGGTTGTGATTTTTGGATTGATGAACTACGGCGTGCAAGTCGGGATTTTATTTTCCGCGAAAGCAGTGAAGCCACAATTCAAACGGCTGAATCCAGCGAACTATTTTAAACGAGTGTTTAGTGTGAAGGGAATTGTCGAGGTCGTGAAAGCGTTATTGTTAATTACGCTACTTTCTTATGTGGCTTACATTGGCTTTCGTGACCACTTAGATACGCTCATTAGTTACACCGGGCAAAATTGGCTTTACTCACTCGGACAAATTTTTGCTTTATTCAAAAATGAATTTCTGGCGCTATTCCTAGTAATCGCAGTAATAGGGCTGCTCGACTTCTTTTACCAGCGCTACGATTATAAAAAAGGCTTGCGGATGTCGAAGCAAGAAATTAAAGACGAGATGAAAGATTCAGAAGGTCGACCGGAAGTGAAACAGCGCCAAAGAAGCATTGCACGAGGACTTCTCCAAGGTTCGATTACGAAGAAAATGGCGGATGCGACCTTTGTGGTGAACAACCCGACACATATTTCCGTCGTGATGCGCTATGACAAAACAAAGGATCACGCACCAAAACTGCTCGTTAAAGGGGAAGACGAGCTGGCACTGTTTATTCGTCAGGTGGCGGATACGGACGGGGTGCCGATGATTACAAATAGACAGCTGGCACGAAGTATTTACTATACGACGAATCCAGATGAATACATACAAGAAGATTTATATAAAGATGTTATTGAAGTGATGAAAGAATTGATGGACGCAGACAAAATCAAGTTCTAACAACATATGAGCGACCTTTCTAATCTTAGAAAAGGCAGGTTTCAAAATGGGGAATTTAGGTGCTATAAAAAAATATTTTGCTATCTTGATTGCGGTCTCGTTTGTTATTGCACTTATTGTGCCATTACCTCCATTTGTGTTGGATTTAGTGCTTGTGACAATCTTGGCGTTCTCAGTGTTAGTTTACATGCGTGCCACATCAATTAAAGATTGGAATGAATTGAAGTCATTTCCTTCTTTGCTACTTTTGATGGGGATATTTCGGGTTTCGATAAATATTTCGACGACGAGAGCGATTTTAACTACTGGAGATCCAGGGCAAGTAATTAAGCAATTTGGGAATTTTGTTATTGGTAGTAATTTTGTTGTTGGGATTGTTATTTTCATTATTTTAATTGTCTTTCAGTTTATTGTGGCAAATGGTTCTTCACGGACAGCGGAGGTAGCAGCAAGATTTACGCTGGATGCTTTGCCGGGTAAACAAATGGCGATTGATGCGGATTTGAATCAACGGTTGATTACAGAGCCGGAAGCGAAAGAAAAACGTGCTTACTTGAATATGGAAACCGAATTCTACGGAGCGATGGACGGAGCTGGGAAATTTGTAAAAGGGGACGTTCTTTTTACCGTTTTGCTTGCTGTTGTTAATATTGTATTCGGTTTAATTGTCGGTATGGTCCAAGGTGGGCTTTCGTTCGGGGAAGCTGCGGTGAAATATACGGAGTTAACAATTGGAGACGGCATTGTGAGCCAAATTGGTTCGCTTTTAATGGCGATGTCTGCTGGGGTTATTGTTACTCGGGTATTTGACGGATCAGATGATAACGTTGCGGTCGGGATTTTCAAAGAATTAATGCAAAACTCGGTGGTTGTTTATACGCTTGCTGCAATGTTTATCTTAATGGGCGTATTTAGCCCGCTGCCAACGATTCCGTTTGTCGGGATTGGCGTCGTGCTTGGTATCATCGGCTATCGTACGCAATTTAATTTAAAGAAAAAAGAGCAGTTGGAACTGGAAAAAGAAATGGAATTGATTCAGTCGGAAACGAATTCGGCAGAGGCGGAGCACAACCAAGCATTTGGCGCAGCACGAGAAAAATTTCCAGTGGTTGTTGAACTTGGTTTAAACATCGCTGCACTCGTGAAGCAAAAAATGAACGGGGAAACGGCGAAGGATAAAGTCGTCTTAATGCGAAAATCGATTTTACAAGATTTAGGTATTGGGGTTCCGGGCATTAATTTTAAAGATAATACAAGTTTTCAGCCACGCGGGAAATACGAAATTAAAGTAAAAGGTGTTGCGGTTGCGAGCGGCGTTTTAAAAGCGGGGCATTTGTTGGCTTTGAAAACACCGGGTGTGATGATGGATCTTGATGCCGAACCTACCAAGGATCCAATTTTCGGGGAAGATGGTTATTGGATTTTGCCGGGCGAGTTAGAAGATGCGCAAATGAAGAACTATCAAGTGCTTGAGCCGCTGAGTATTTTGATTACGCATTTGGATGTTGTGCTTAGGAAGAACTTGCATGAACTCCTGATGCGCCAACAAATTAAAGATTTAATTGATGGTCTTGCTGATGAAAACCAAATTTTGATTGATGAAATTAAGAAAAAAGAAATTGATTATTCGCTAATTCAAGGGGTGCTACGACAACTCTTGAAAGAAGGGATTTCGGTCCGCGATTTACCAACGATTGTCGAAGGGATTATTGACGGACAAACGATTTATCCAAATGACCTTGACGGGATTACGGCTTTTGTTAGGGAGCGGATTTCGAAAGTTATTTGTGAACAAGCGAAAAACCAAGATGGCAAAATTTACGCGCTGCTTTTACAGGATTCGATTGAAATGGATACGGAAATTGTCAACACGCCGTATTATGGCTACGCGCTTAACTGGGCGCTCGACAAGGAACTGCCAATCATTCAAAAAGTAAGGGATACCGTGAATAAAGCGCAACTCACTGGACGCGAACCCGTCATTTTAACAAGGCGAAAAGATTTTCGTTTTGGCTTTGTACGAGTTTTAGAAAGATATCAATTGGATGTGCCGGTGCTATCCATTAGCGAATTGTCGCCGGAAACAGAAGTGGAGCAAATCGCACTGATTGAACCAACTTGATGAGGGAGGGAATCCGTAGCAATGGGAAAACATTTAGTAGAAAAGATGGAAATTTTTAAGGGGAACTCCAAGCGAGAAATACATAAAAAAATTCAATTAGTAACGAATGAGCCATATAAAATTACGGACGAACGTGTCACAAAGCTTGGGATTTTTAAGAAACAGTATGAAGTGACGGCGGTCATTATGAGTGAAGTGGCAATAGCTGATGGTCGAATGGACTTCCAGGAAACGTTTCAAAAATCGGTTGTGAAAACGAGACCGAAAACGGACGACTTATTAAAAAAGGAAAAATTACTAGAAATGCTTGCTGCGGGAGCGGAACTAGCACAATCGACGCCGCTTTTAGAAGAACGGAAAACACAAGAAGAAGAATTATCATCAATGCGTCTCGAACTAGCGGCATTAAATCGAGAGCTTGCAGTGAAAATGCGCGAGGAGCGTGAGCAAAACAGTGATTTCGTGAAATTTTTGAAGGGTCGCGGGATTAGTGACACTTATGTGGCGGACTTTATGCAGGCTGGGCGAAAACAGTTTAAGCAAGTAGAAACGGCGCATTTGGATGATATTACAGATTGGTTCGTCCCTTATTTATCTGGAAAATTAGCGGTGGAGGATTCGTTTGATTTAAGCGGCCACCGAATTATTTCCTTGATTGGGCAAACGGGTGTTGGAAAAACGACCACGCTTGTGAAACTTGGATGGCAGCTGCTAAAACAAAATCGGACAGTGGGCTTTATCACAACAGATACTTTTCGATCAGGCGCAGTGGAGCAGTTCCAAGGCTATGCGGACAAACTTGATGTGGAACTCATCGTTGCGACGAGCCCGGCTGAACTAGAAGAAGCCGTGCAGTATATGACATATGTTAATTGCGTGGATCATATTTTGATTGATACGGTTGGGAGAAATTACTTAGCCGAGGAGTCAGTGAGTGAAATTTCTGCATATACTGATGTTGTTCATCCAGACTTAACGTGCTTTACATTTTCTTCTGGAATGAAAAGTGCAGATGTGATGACGATTTTACCAAAACTAGCAGAAATTCCAATCGATGGTTTTATTATTACAAAAATGGATGAAACGACGCGCATTGGTGATTTATACACTGTGATGCAAGAAACAAATTTGCCGGTGTTATACATGACGGACGGGCAAAATATTACGGAAAATATTTTCAGACCAAAGAGTCGTTGGCTAGCGGAGCGGTTTGTTGGAACGGATAGGAGGCAGGTAGTGGAATGAAGGGATTATACATTGGCGCAGCAGGAATGATGAACTATATGCAACACATTCAAGTGCATTCGAATAACGTGGCTAATGCGCAGACGCCGGGTTTCAAATTTGATCAGCTTACAAGTGAAGTGATTTCGAGAAACAAAGTGAACTATCAAAATGGGCCTGTCACTAGGCAAGTTGGGACAATTGATTACGGTGTTCGACCTGCTGCAACGCATATTAATTTGACGGCTGGATCAAGCTATATTACGAACCGCGACCGAGATTTCTTTATGCAAGACACGGATCCTACGCAAGGAAGTAATTTTTTCATTACTGCTAAAAATGGCGAAATTTCACTTTCACGTGGTGGCCAGTTTCATTCCGATCAGTTTGGTTTTCTGCGGACAGCGGATGGCGCCAATTTACTCAGTGCGACTGGAGAAGCGATTCAAGTGGGGCAAAAAACATCCATTCGCGCCGAAGCAAATGGTGATTTATACAATGCGGAAACAAGTCAATACTTGGGCCGCCTTGGAACTAAATTTGTTTCTGCTAATCAAGCAGATAGTTTGGTGAAAGATGGGGAAGGTAGACTTCATATAAATGGTGTAAACACAATGAATTTACCAGCTGGACAAGGGATTATCCAAAATGGAGTTATCGAAACGTCTAATGTTGATTTAGGCATAGAAATGGTACAACTCATGGATAACCAGCGCATGGTACAAGCTTCAAAAAATGTCGTTAATATGTTCGATAAAGTGTACGACAAAGAAGCAACTGGATTAATTCGTCAGTAACGGCCTGGCTAGGGGGAGGGGAAAAAGAATGATTCCAGATTTGGAAAAGGATTATCTTTACTTTACTCGTGTCGTCAAAAGGGACTTAGGTTTAGATTTAGCGCTTTATAAAGAAACGCAAATGAAACGTCGAATTTTATCTTTTATCGTGAAGAAGAAATATATTACATTTGGAGAATTTTTCAAACATCTCAAAAAAGATGCCGTTCTTTTAGATGAGTTCATTAGTTTAATTACGATTAATGTTTCGTCGTTTTTCCGTAATCGCAATCGCTGGGATGCACTGGAAAAACAAGTACTTCCGAGATTGCTGGAAGATAGTCGCGGGAAGCTACGGGTATGGAGTGCGGCTTGTTCATCAGGGGAGGAACCATACTCGCTAGCGATGATGATGGAACGCTCAGTTGGCACAAGGCATTATGATATTTTAGCCACGGACCTCGAACCAGCTATTTTAAAACGCGCGGTCATTGGAGAATATCAAAGCCGTCAAATGGAAGAGTTAAGCGAACAAGAACGTCATACAGCATTTGTTGAAAAAGGGGATACATATCAGATTTTACCTAAATATCGAAAATCGATTCGTTTTAGACGGCACGATTTGCTGACCGATTATTACGAAAAAGGGTTTGATTTAATTGTTTGTCGCAATGTGTTGATTTATTTCACTGCGGAAGGAAAACACCAAGCATATCAGAAGTTTGCAGAGTCACTAAGACGTGGCGGTGTTCTTTTCATCGGAGGATCAGAACAAATCTTGAACCCAGCTGATTACGGGCTTGCCACATTAAATAATTTTTTCTACATAAAAACTTAGCAAAAAAGAAATGGAGTTGGTTAGATGGGACGAATAGAAAACATTAAAAATTTAGCGTTTTTTGAGGACAAACCTGGACTCGCAGAACAAATTCTCATGCTTGAAAAGAAAACACAACTTTTCTTACCAAATGAATTTGAAATTAGACAAACAGTTGGCTATGAAATCGGGGATAAAGAAGTTATTCTAGGCCGACTCGAGTCGTTTTATTTTCTCGCTTTAAAAGGTGTGGGAGAAAATAATTACCGCTCGCAAGCATTTGCCAGTGAAGCGGATGCTAAAGCGTTTTTCGTTCATTTACCAGAAATGGAAAACGAGTTAGTTGCCTTTTGGTTAAATGAAGTGGAATTAGTTCGCTGAAATAAGTAGGTGGGAGATGAAGTAACGTGGAAATAACAACGATAATAGGACTTGTGTTGGCAGTGATAGTCATTGCAGGTTCATTCATGATTCAAAATATATCACTGGCGATGTTATTTAGCGCTGAAGCATTAATTGTTATCATTCTTGGGACAATTACGGCTGTTATGATGGCGCACCCATGGAGTGATGTAAAAGTAGTACCGAAACTATTCAAAATTCTTTTCACAAAAGAGAAGATGCCGGACAAAGTGGATGTACTCGTGCAATACAAAGAATATGCAGATGAAATTAGGCGTAGCGGGGTACTGGCGCTGGAGGATTCTGTCGATGAAATTGAAGATCCATTTATGAAACGAGGCATGCGCTTAGTTGTAGATGGTCAATCTTCCCCAGAATTTTTACGGGATGTTTTGGAAGAAGAAGTAGCGAGCATGGAAGAACGTCATGCTGCTTATGCCAAGATTTTTGCATCAGCCGGAGCATATGCGCCAACGCTCGGTGTACTTGGAGCAGCGATGGGACTCATTCATGCGATGGGCGAAATGTCGAACCCAGACAAACTTAGCGAAGCAATAGCCGCGGCGTTTGTTTGTACCATTTTCGGTATTTTTACCGGTTACGTGCTTTGGACACCATTTGCCAATAAATTAAAAGTGAAATCACAAAAAGAAGTGCATTTGAGATATATGATGATTGAGGGAGTCGTCGCGCTTCAAGAACGAAATGCACCACGTGTTGTGGAAGAACGTTTATTATCTTTTTTAAGTCCAAAAGAGAAAGATGTGCTGCGAAATGGAAAAGGGAAGAAAACGAGAGAAGTGGAGGAAATTGAGCGTGGCCAAGCGTCGCAAGAAACCGCAGGAGGAACACGTTGATGAAACGTGGTTAATTCCATATAGTGATTTGCTGACACTTTTACTTGCTCTATTTATCGTTCTGTTTGCCTCCAGTTCAGTTGATGCAAAAAAATTCGAACAAATGGGAAATGCGTTTAAGAAAATTGTGGAGGAAGGCGCGGCAGGCAACCAAGCATATGTATCAAAAGAAAAAGGACCAGATGATCCAAATGTGAATGCAGTCTTGAAGGCGATGGAAGAGCAAGATAAAAAGAAAGAAGCAAACGAACAAGAGAAAGCCAAGAAAGCAGCAGCAGCCTTACTTAAAAAGCAAAATGAAGAAAAGATTGAAGCCTTTAAAAAACAAATTGATAGTTATATTGCAGCAGAGAATTTAGGAACGAAAATGACGACGAAGTACTCGGATGAAGGGCTTCTGATTACTATCCGCGATGATATTTTATTCCAGTCGGGTAGTGCAGAATTATCAGCTGGGAAACGCGAAATCGCCAAAGAAATCGGCGAACTTTTTGCGCAAGGTAAGGGAACGATGGAAGGGATTGTTTCTGGACATACGGATAACGTGCCAATAAGTACCTCGATTTATTCTTCCAACTGGGAACTAAGTGTCGCCCGTGCCGTTAATTTCATGGAAGCGATCATTCAAGAAAATAGTGAAGTAAACCCCGGCGAGTTTAGTGCTCGTGGCTACGGCGAATTCAGACCCGTTGCCAAAAATGATATCGCAGCAAATCGCGAAAAAAATCGGCGTGTAGAAATCATGGTGCGCCCAATTAATCGCGATACGCTTGATGAAGATGAGTAGGTGAGTTGATTGCAACTTTTTTTAAGCGGTTCGCATACGTTAACCGATTATGACAAACAAGAAATACAAGCATATCTCGAAAAATTTGCACCAGTGAACCACATTCACTTGCTTTGTTATAAGTCGATTGAAAATGAAGTGTTACAATTTTTCTTGAAAAAAGAGCATTTAGCTCCGCGCTTGTCGATTTACACTTTTGCACCGAAAGAATGTTTGCCAGAGCCGTTTTTATCCGCGATAGATTACTTGGAACGCTTAGGAAGTAGCTATCAATCATTTGGGTATTTCGATACGGTAATTGCCAAGCCGACTTATGAGAAATTCTTAGCACAAATTGTTAGTAAAATGGATTTGGTTTGTTGTTTTTATAACGGGGATAAGCCGACTGATGTGATACCAGTCGATGTTGCGAAAGCGTTCGATGTGCAAAGTATGATTTATGATTTGCCAAAAGCGAAGAAACATCTACTGCACCGTGCGAGTAGCGATAAAATAAAATTAGTGAATTAATTGATAGAAAGAGGGAAGATTCATGCGGCCGTTAATTTCGATTTGTATGATAGTCAAAAATGAAGCACATATTTTAAGACAAAGTTTAGCGTCTTTTAGAAAATTTACGGAAGAAATCATTATTGTAGATACAGGTTCCACTGACGAAACCAAGGAAATCGCACAAGAATTCACTGATTTTGTCTATGACTTTGAATGGACTGGCAACTTTTCTGATGCAAGAAACTTTGCGGCCAAACATGCAACGGGAAAATGGATTTTAGCGATTGATGCAGATGAATGTTTGGAAGAGGAAAGTTACCGCAAATTAGAAAAACAGTTGAAATCACCAACGGAACCCATTCAAATGGCGCAAATCATTAGCTTTACAGGGGAAAAAGGACGAGTGACAACAACAAACCAAATGGCGCGGGTTTATAAAAATGACGGCACAATTTGCTTCCGCGGCGTGATCCATGAACAACTAGAAGCAATCGACAAACGCCCGATTGCAGCTGGTGTTGCTGAAGTAAAAATTTACCATTATGGCTATATGTCGGAAATTGTCGAAAAACAAGATAAATCAGACCGTAATTTACGTTTATTAGAAAAAGAAGTTAAAAATAATAAAAATAGCGGATTTGTTCATTTTAATATCGGGCAAGAAATGAATCGACTTGGTAATAAAAAAGAAGCGCTGAAAGAATTTTCCGAAGCATTCCGATTGCGCGATCACAATCACTATATTTGGGCAAAACTAAGTGCTTATCATATTGCGGAGCTACTTGAGCAAGAAAAACGTTATGACGAAAGTTTGGCAATTATCGAAGAAGCAAGAGTTATTTGGCCAAATGTACCTGAATTCCCGCTAAAAAAAGCCAACATTTTATATGTAAATCACCAACTTGAAGATGCGAAAGAAATTTACCAAAGTTTGCTAGAAAATACCGCAATTGACTACCAACCAATCGTGTTGTACGAAGCAACCAATTTTATGCCGCACAAAATGCTAGGAACAATTTACTTAGAAGAAAAAGATTATACGCGCGCGATGACTCATTTTTCTAAAGCCTATGCGGAAAACAGTTCCGATTACGGTGTGATGTTCCAAATGATTATGCTGCTTAGCAAGTTCCATCAACCAAAAGAAATCTTCGCGTTTATGGAACGTCACCATTTCATCTCTAGCACGGAAACAGGCTTGCGCTTACTTTCGATGACAACTCAACAAGGCTACGCAGAATTATCTGAACTAATTGTTCAGTCACTAACCGATGTGTATCCACCTGTCGCAGAAGCAACAGAGGTGAAGATTGCAACGATCCGCAATGTCTTCCCGGTAATTAGCGAGTCGGCTATTTTATTCGGTGTTAAGGAAGAACTAATTGATGCTGCGGATTTGTGTTTGTGGCACTATGAAAATCCGCAATTACCAATCGAAAACGTCATGAAAAATAGCGATGTTGGCGACATTTATGATTTTATCTTTGAAAATGGACCGCGTATTAGTAAGAAACGTTATTTATTTGTATTAGAACGGGCGATTGCACTTGGAAAAGGCGAGTTTGCTGATTACTTATTGGCACTTCGTAACGTTTACCATGACAGCATTAATAGCCACATTGCAGATTTGTTTTTCCAATATGATTTTGCGGATATCGCGCTCGATTTCTACAATATCGTTGATGCAGACGAAGTGACCAAACAAGGCTATATCAACCTAATTAATTATTTAGTAGATGCTGATGTACTGGATGAGGCGCTTGCGATTGCAGAACGAGGCATCGATAATTTTAGTACTGATTTCCGCTTTTACCTTTGGGCAATCAAAATTGATACAGAAAACCGCGCGAACCGAATCAGCGAGGCAATGGATGAATTTCCGAATAACCGTTATTTAGCAAAACTGTTGGATGAAGTTACCATGCTTCAAGACACTGTTACAAACAATCGATAGGAGGCCAGTAATATGACAGAAGAAAAAGGAATTTTACTACAAAGTGGAACAAATGAACTTGAAATTGTTACATTTACTGTTGGCGAAAACTTATTTTGTATTAACGTTTTAAAAGTGAAAGAAATTATTCATCCGCTTGAAGTGACGCCTGTACCAGATTCGAATCCGGCAATTGAAGGCGTTTCCCAAGTTCGTGGCGAGATTATGCCAGTCGTGAACCTTGCTCGTGTGATGAAATTACCCGAAATCGAACCAGAAAACACGAAATTTATTATCACAGAACTAAACCAAATGAAAATCGTTTTCCGTGTAGATGAGGTTCATCGTATCCAACGTATTTCGTGGGAACAAATTGAAGAACCAGAAAAACTATCGATTGGTTTAGAAGAATTAGCAGTTGGTATCGTGAAACTAGACGGCAATCTAGTGCTATTGCTTGATTATGAAAAAATCATTTATGAAATCAGCGGAAATGCCGATTTCGCTGTGACTGGCGAAGATCGTATAGCACGAAAAGTAAACCGTGAAGAGAAGACGATTTTTATTGCCGAAGACTCGCAAATGCTGCGTCAACTGCTTGAAGATACGCTTCATGAGGCCGGTTATACAAATCTGCAGTTCTTTGCAAATGGTCGCGAAGCCCAAGAACATATTTTCAAATTGCTCAAAGAACAAAAAGAGCAAACGTTTGAAAATGTCAACTTGTTAATCACGGATATCGAAATGCCGCAAATGGACGGACACCATTTAACAAAAGTAATCAAAGAAGATGAAATTGGTCGTGAATTGCCAGTGGTTATTTTCTCTTCGTTAATTACAGAAGATCTGGAACATAAAGGTGCTGGTGTCGGAGCCGACGCACAAGTAAGTAAGCCGAATATTCATCAACTCATTAATATTTTAGATGAGCTAGTTTTATAAAAAGAAGTGTTTGGACAACTTTTCTGTTCAAACACTTCTTTATTTTATTTTAAAAAATAAATTTATAAAAACATAAAAACGTTGATATAAAGCCGATATTTCGTTTTTTTATAAATAAAAACAACTTATTTTTACATTTTTAATAAAAAACATTTGATTTTTTAAAAAAATGAAGATATAATAAAGCATATAGAGAAGAGAAGTCTTTTCTAAACCGAATGTAGGAGGGAAACACAAATGAAAGTAAATACTAATATCATTAGCTTGAAAACACAAGAATATCTTCGTAAAAATAACGAAGGCATGACTCAAGCGCAAGAACGTTTAGCATCTGGTAAACGTATTAACAGTTCTCTTGATGACGCTGCTGGTCTTGCAGTTGTTACTCGTATGAATGTTAAATCTACAGGCTTAGATGCAGCAAGCAAAAACTCATCCATGGGTATTGACTTGTTACAAACAGCGGATTCAGCTCTTAGCTCCATGAGTTCAATCTTGCAACGTATGCGTCAATTAGCAGTACAATCTTCTAACGGTTCATTCAGTGATGAAGATCGTAAACAATATACTGCTGAATTCGGTAGCTTGATCAAAGAACTTGATCACGTTGCAGACACTACTAACTACAACAACATCAAATTACTAGATCAAACTGCTACAGGTGCTGCTACTCAAGTAAGCATCCAAGCGTCTGATAAAGCTAATGACTTAATCAATATCGATCTTTTCAACGCTAAAGGTCTTTCTGCTGGAACAATCACTTTAGGTAGTGGTTCTACAGTTGCTGGTTATAGTGCATTATCCGTTGCTGATGCTGATTCTTCTCAACAAGCAACTGAAGCTATTGATGAATTAATCAATAACATTTCTAACGGTCGTGCGCTTCTAGGTGCTGGTATGAGTCGCCTTAGCTACAATGTATCTAACGTGAACAATCAATCCATCGCAACTAAAGCATCTGCTTCATCCATTGAAGATGCAGATATGGCTGCTGAAATGTCCGAAATGACTAAATACAAAATTCTTACACAAACTTCTATCAGCATGCTTTCTCAAGCAAACCAAACACCGCAAATGTTAACTCAATTAATTAACAGCTAATAACATATCAAATTCATTTATCGAACATTGTTTACCCTTAGCCTCTCGTCACCCCGGACGAGGGGCTTTTCTTTTGATTTATAAAAATATTTTTCAATTGTAAATGGGGCACAGAGCCAATGTTAAGTTGGTTAACTATTTTTTGAATAATTTTATTATAAAAAACGGATATTTTTTAAGAAAAAGGTAGAAATTGTCCTGTTTTTATTATAAAATGATATTATGCGATTTTTTTAAAAAATATTTATAGGTATAGGAATGGGAGTTGTATTTTATGTTGAAGTTGTTGATTGTCGACGATGCGATGTTCATGCGTACGATGATTAAGAATATCGTGAAAGATAGCGATTTTGAAGTAGTTGCAGAAGCGGAAAATGGACTGGAAGCAGTGAAAAAGTATGATGAAGTAAAACCAGATATCGTGACACTGGATATTACGATGCCGGAAATGGATGGCTTAGAAGCACTTGCGCAAATTATGGCAAAAGATCCATCGGCAAAAGTAATTATGTGTTCGGCGATGGGTCAACAAGGTATGGTTGTAGACGCCATTAAAAAAGGTGCGAAAGATTTTATCGTAAAACCTTTCCAAGCGGACCGAGTTTTAGAGGCGTTAGAAAAAGCAGCTAAGTAGAGAAATGGAGGTGGATAGCATGACTACAAATATGTTAGACCTGTTTATAGAAGAAGCTTCAGAACATTTACAGGCGCTAAATGATAATCTGTTACAGCTTGAGAAAGACCCGACGAACGGTCAGTTAGTAAGTGAAATTTTCCGTTCAGCACATACGTTTAAAGGGATGTCCGCAACGATGGGCTTCCAGCAGGTGGCTGATTTAACGCATGCAATGGAAAATGTACTAGATGAGGTACGCAATAATCGATTGGCTGTAACAGAACATTTGGTAGACATTATTTTTACATGTACATCTCATTTAGAAACAATGGTTTCGGATATCCAGCACGGCGGACAAGGCGCGGCGGACATTTCGAAAACCGTAGCTGACTTAGAAGCACTTTTACACCCAGAGCAAGAAACTGATTTAACGGTAGAAAAAACTTACCGTATTGCCATTCAAATTGAAGAAGCAGCCATTTTGAAAGCAGTGCGGGCGGTAATGTGTTTAGAGCGACTTGCGGAAATGGGGATTATTTCAGAAACGACGCCAGACAGAGAAGCGATTGAGCTAGAAGAGTTTGAGCAGTCATTTGAAGTAGTCCTAGAGTCGGCGCAAACGAAAGACGAAATCAAAGCGGTTATTCTGGATATTTCTGAAATCGAAAAAGTGACTGTGACAGAAGAAGTGGAAGAAGTTCAGGTTATTGAACCAATCAAAAAAGCCGCAAAACAAACAACCAAACGATTAGAAAATAAAACCATTCGTGTACAACTTGAAAAAATCGAAAAGCTAATGAACGTTTTTGAAGAAAGCGTCATTGAACGGGCGAGAATTGATGAAATCGCAGAAAAAACCAATAACAAAGAATTGATGGAACACTTAGGACGATTCAGTTCCATCTCCAAAGAAATTCAAAACGGCTTACTAAATATGCGTATGGTGCCAGTGGACAGTGTGTTCAATCGCTTTCCAAAAATGGTGCGCACGCTAGCCAAAGAATTAGGCAAGAAAATCGATTTAGTGATTGAAGGCGCAGATACGGAAGTCGATAAAATCGTCATTGATGAAATTGGTGACCCACTTGTTCACTTAATCCGTAATTCGGTAGATCACGGCGCTGAAACAGTCGAAGTGAGACGTAAAAACGGGAAAAATGAAACCGCCACAATTAATCTAAAAGCTTTCCATAGCGGGAACAATGTCGTTATCGAAATTGCGGATGACGGTGCGGGAATCAATAAACGCAAAGTGTTAGAAAAAGCAATTGCGAAAAATGTTGTTACAAGAGCAGAATCAACGAAAATGACTGACGCGGAAATTTTTGATTTATTATTTGATTCCGGTTTCAGTACCGCAGATCAAGTATCAGATCTTTCCGGTCGCGGCGTTGGCTTAGACGTAGTCCGTAACACCATTCTTAAAATCGGCGGGAAAATCAGCGTAGAATCAAGTGAAAACGCTGGTTCGACGTTCCGAATTGAGATTCCGCTGACATTATCAATCATCCAGTCGATGCTCGTTGCAACATCTGAACGCCGCTATGCTGTACCGCTGGCAAACGTGGCCGAAGCTATCACAATTAATCCAGCGGACATTCAACACGTTCACGGCAAAGACTTAATCAACTACCGTGAAACGATTATTGAAGTACTCGATTTAGGTGAATGCTTCCATGAAACACCTTTGAATGACACGGATGAATTACTATTGCTCGTCGTGAAAAATGCCAAGCGTACTTTTGGACTTATTATTAAAGATATTATCGGTCAACGGGAAATTGTTTTAAAAACACTTGGCGGCTTTTTCAGCGAAAGTCAAATTGCCTTTTCTGGGGCAACGATTTTAGGCGATGGCCGTGTCGTATTAATTTTAAATTTAGAAACATTTTAAGGAGGGACCATGATGGAACAAGTATTTCAAGTAGAACTTCCTGAATGGGAACCGAAAGAAACACCTCAAGAAGGACGCGAAAAAGGCTCTATTCGCCAAGTTGACAATATTGGCGTTAATTTAATCGTCCGTCTTGGAAAAAAAGAAATGCCAGTAGGGGACATTGCCGAGTTAAGCATTGGCGATGTCCTCGAAGTGGAAAAGAAACCTGGCCACAAAGTCGAAATTTTCCTCGATGAAAAGAAAGTCGGCATCGGTGAAGCAATTTTGATGGACGAGAACTTCGGAATCGTTATTTCAGAAATCGACTAAAGAAAGAAGGCAAGTGATTTGAAGCAAGAGGCTTATAACGCAGTGAAGATGAAAGTGGACCAAGAGAAAACGGCCATTTTGAAGGAATTGCAATTATTACTATCCAAACGGGAAAAGGTCGCAGAAAAATTAGCGCACGAAAAAGAAGTGTATTACTCGAGAACAAAAAAAGAAAGACTCCAAGTGGTGGTATTAGCTGGAAGTATGCAACTCGATGCCTTCTCGCCGAGCCGCATTCAACAAATGGAGCGAGAAATTACTCAAATTAGCCAGTACATTAAAAGCAATGAACAAATCTTAGAAAAACTCGAGGAAAAAGGGAAACAGGCGAAAAAAATGTACGATGACACACGAAAAAAATGGCAACAGCTTGAAAATAAAAGAGAAGAACAAACATTACGCGATTTAAAAATGGTGCTATTAAAGTAAAAGGGAGGAAAACGCATGCTAATCCCAGATAATTTGCTACAACCAGTCGTCGGAAAAAAACAGGTCGAACCAAAAGAATCGTTAGCAGAAGAATTAGTAGAACTACCTTTTATTTCACTTTTAATGGAAAATAGCCCTGCGCCGCTCATAAAGGGAGAAGCGGATAACGAAGAACAAGCTACAATTCCGCTAAAAGAAATCGCACCATCACTCGTTTCAGCCAAACTGCTCGACAGCGAACCAGAAACGAAACTACCAAGCGCACCGCTTGAGTTGAAAGAAGTTAAAGAAACACTTGCGGCAATCGCCAAACAAGCTATCGACCAACCAAAAATAGACAGCGCCCCGCAAGTAGCACAACCTCCAGAAATGAATACACCGAAAGAACCTACAAAAAATACCACCCGAGAGCAACAACCGCCACCAGAACTCATTATGCCTACAAAAGACTCACCTAAACTAGCCGAAAACGTAGCTAAAAACCAACCAGCCCTTGCCAAATTACCTCAAGAAAAAGAAGCCGTGCAACTTTTCAAAGCGAGCATTAAAGAACCAGTAACAGCGAAAGAAGAAGTCGCCGTCAAAAAGCCCGCGGAATCAAGCAACATTTGGCATGACACAACGAAACAGCTCACACCGGCTGCCAAAGTCGAAGTCCCAGTCACACTAAAACAACTCGATAAAACCATCACGGACCAAATCGAACAGCTGCAAAAATTCCAAGTGAAACAAAATAAAGCCTTTTTCGCCATCCAACCGGAATCACTCGGAAAAGTGGAAGTTTTACTTAAAAAAATGCCCGATAAAATTTTTGTACATATCGAATATCAGGAACAAACGGCGAAACAAAAACTCGAACAGATGGCGCAAGATTTACATAATCGCTTCCGAGATCGCGGCGTAGAAGTTGCCGTGACAATGACCGAAAAACAAGCACCGAAAGAGAATGGTCAAGGCTCAGAAGGTCGACACCACGGCGAATCTAAAAAAGAAAAAGAACGAGAAAATCCACACCAGGAAAAAGCTAAACAACAAGTATTTGATTTAGAGGAGGAGACATAATTTGGACGGAATTAGTAGTTTATCAGGAGCGAGTCAGGATACAAACAATGCAGTGACATCAAGCGTATCGAAAACCCTTGGCAAAGATGACTTTATGAAACTATTTTTAACGAGTTTACAATATCAAGATCCATCGAGCCCACTTGATACGAATGAAATGATGTCGCAAATGGCGCAACTTTCCTTAATGGAGCAAGTTGCCAATATGACCACTGCCGTAGATAAGCTTTCTGAACAAGCGCAAAACTCCGCCTTGCAATCCGCGGTTAATTTCATCGGTAAGGATATAAAAGGTGTTTCACTAAACGGCGAAGTAATTAGCGGCAAAGTCGAAAGCGTTCAACAAACAACAAATGGTGTCATGCTGAAATTAAAAGATAACGATAGCCTTGTGCCAATGACATATGTAACAGAAATTAATTAAAAATTTGGGAGTGTGAATTATGAATCAAACTATGTATACAGCTATTTCTGGGATGAATGCGTTCCAACAAGCATTATCAGTAACATCAAATAATATTGCCAATGCCAACACGACAGGATATAAAAAACAAAGCGTCGTTTTCAATGATTTACTTTACCAAAACACAATGGGATCTGTTGCAGGCGGACTTTATGCTGGAACAAACCCAATGAGTTTCGGTTCCGGTTCGAAAATTGGGGCGATTTTAACTGACTATACAGCAGGTTCCCCGACTTCAACTGGCAGAAATAAAGATGCAGCACTACAAGGCCGCGGCTTTTTCATTGCTGGTGATAACGCTGGTGGGAATATCGTTTATACACGTGACGGTAGCTTTGCAGTATCTGACAATAACTATTTAACAACGCAGCAAGGAAAATACGTTATGGGTTACGCAACGGACAAAAATGGTAACGTTTTAAACGGTAATTTACAACCCATCCAAATTCCGCTAAATAGCGCAATTCCAGGGGAAGCAACAAAAAATGGTAGCCTAAGCGGTAACATCCCACTTGATTGGGGCGAAAAAGATACGATTTCTTCCGAGCTGTCTGTATACGATAATGCTGGCGGAAAACATAAACTTCAAGTCAATATGAAAGCAGCTACACCAGATGCGAGCGGTAATGTTTCCTACGAATATGAAATTCAAATGGACGGCAAAGCATTAACTCCTCCAGTGACAGGGACACTTAATTACAATGCGCAGGGTGAACTAACGAACCCAGACGCACTTAAAAATATTCAAATCAATTCAACAGTAAACGGCAAACAAGTCAATATGGGCTTAAACCTAAGTGGCTTAACAAACTACGGAACGAACCAAGTATTCTCACCAACTTCTGATGGCAAAGGTGCTGCGACTGTAAAAGATTATGCAGTTACCGATTCTGGCTATATTGCAGTGAGTTATTCAGATGGTACAGTTATCCCAGTTGCCCAACTCGCGGTTGCTACGTTCTCCAATGAAGACGGTTTAGTCAAAATGGGGAACGGCGAATATGTTCCAGGATTATCTTCTGGTGATGCAGTATACGGCGTTGCTGGCCAAAATGGCGCTGGCGGAATTAGTGGTTCTTCCCTAGAAGGATCAAACGTAGACTTGTCCCGTGAATTCGTTAACTTAATGACATATCAAAGTGGTTTCCAAGGGAATACAAAGGTTATTCGTGTGGCGGATGACGTGATGAAACAAATTGTGAACTTGATTCAGTAGGGAGTTTAGCTAAATGAAAATTAATCATACTATTCCGCTCAGAATCGACTTCGAGTTAGGACGCACGAAACAGCCAGTCGGTAGTTTGCTAGATGTAAAAAAAGGGACTGTTTTCCGGTTAGAAGATTCTACAGCCAATGTGGTCAAAATTACTATTTCCGGCAAATGCATCGGTTACGGCGAGATTTTGACAAAAGACGGCAAGATGTTTGTCAAAATAACGAAATTAGGAGAGGGAAGTTCTTCATGAGAGCTAGGGAGTGACAAAAAATGAGCGATAAATTAAGTCAAGAACAAATTGACGCCCTGCTTTCCCAAATGAGTGAAGGTAAGGTAGTCGATGAAAGTACGGAAATTGGCGACTTTGGGCGCTTTCATCCCTATGACTTTCATAAACCAGAGAAATTTGGTGCGGAACACCTCGAAAGCTTAAAGACGATTGCATCCGCTTTTACGAAAAAAAGTATGGAGTTTGTTTCCCAGCGTATTCGGATTCCAATTCATACCGAAGCAACTCTTGCAGATCAAGTGTCTTTTGCGAGTGGCTACATTGAAACAATGCCGAACGATAGTTATATTTTCTGCATTATCGACCTTGGTAATCCGGAGCTCGGTCAAATTATTATCGAACTCGATTTAGCTTATATCATTTATATTCATGAATGTTTATCTGGCGGAAATCCAAAACGAAAATTGAGCGAGCGCAGACTTTTATCCGTTTTTGAAGAGTTGACGTTGAAATCTATTTTAGAGAAATTTTGTGAGGCACTTAAAGATAGCTTTAAATCGGTGCATCCAATCTCACCAGAAATCGTTAATATCGAAACCAACCCAGCGCTTCTACGTGTGACATCACCGAACGACATGATGGCACTTGTCAGTGTTGATATTAAATCAGAGTTCTGGATTAGTACAATGCGTATTGGTGTGCCATTTTTCTCGGTGGAAGAGATTATGAATAAGCTAGAAAATGTTGTGGAATATACGTTTGATAAACGACGGAACTTTGATGCGGAAGTCGAGCAAGAATTGCATCAAGTCGAAAAAGAAGCGCGCATTCGTGTGGGTGAAATTAAAACAACGTGGAAAGAGCTCAACAAGCTTGAAGTAGGCGACGTCCTTCTAACAGAAACACACATACGCGATACACTCAAAGGCTATGTCACCGAAAAATGGAAATTTGAATGTTATATGGGAAAAAGTGGTAACCAAAAAGCCGTTAAATTTATGCGTCATACAGGGCGGACAGAGCAGGAGAGGTAGAAGTGGAGCAATTACTAGAGAAAAATATCACGCAAATGGAACTAGATGTGATAGGAGAAATCGCCAATATTTCGTTTGGCTCAGCTTCTACGGTCTTATCTGATTTACTACACCAACAAGTCACCATTTCGACGCCAAAAGTAGAGATTGTTGATTTATATAATACGAAAGACATTGATATTCCACATGTCGTGTTAGAAGTGAATTTCCATAAAGGAATCGAAATGCGGAATTTATTTGTTCTGCAATCAGAAGTGGCTGCGGCTATCGCGGACTTAATGATGATGGGCGATGGCAACATTGATCCAAACGAAGAACTTTCGGAACTTCATCTCAGCGCCGTGCAAGAAGCGATGAACCAAATGATGGGACATTCCGCCACTGCGATGAGCAATATGTTTGGCGAAATGATTGATATTACGACACCAGACATTAAAGTAATCGCGCTAAAAGAGCAATTAGAAGATACGAACGACCAAACGATGATAAAAGTAGGCTTTGATTTAATTATTGGGGACTTAATCACATCCAATTTAATGCAACTCATTCCTGTTGATAAAGGACGTGAACTAGCGAAAAGATTGCTTGGTGATGCAGTTCCAGAAGCAGATCCTGTAAAAGAAGAAATCAGCTTAACGGCCGAAGAATTAGATGTATTTTTAGAAGTATGTAATATTGGCATAGGTTCAGCCTCGACCGTTCTATCTAAATTGCTTAACCGCAAAGTCTCTTTGCAAATCCCGACAGCACGTGTGATTGATAGCAAAGAATTCGAGTTTAATGAACGACCTTGCCTCGTAACGAGCGTGGAATTTGTCGAAGGACTACGCTCAAGCAACACCTTTATCATTAGCAAAAATGCCGCGTTAATCATGGCGGATTTGATGATGATGGGGGATGGCATTGTTCAAGAAGACGCCGAGTTGACCGAACTTGAAGTTAGCGCCGTGCAAGAATTAATGAACCAAATGATGGGCTTTTCGGCGACAGCAATGTCAGAAATGCTCGGAACAAAAATTGATATTAGCCCGCCAACGATGGAATTCTGCAATTTTGGCGATACGATGATTCAAAAAAACATCGAGGAAGGAAAAACGGTCGAAGTTATCTTCCCACTCGAAGTAGACGGCTTACTAAAAACACCAATGTACCAAATTTTTAATCCAGCAGCTGCAAAAGAAATGGCGCAATTAATGCTTGGGATTCAGGCGAAAGAAGTTGCAGAGAAAGAAGCAACGACTCCGGCAGAAATAATCGAACCGGAAAAACCAGCTGAACCAATAAAACACACGGTAATTGAAGAAAAAGAAACACTTTCCGAAATGGAACAAATTTTGGAGGATATTCCCGTAACGCTTGAAGTGGTATTCGGAACAGCAAAAGTAAAACTCGAGAAATTTATCTCTTGGTGTGAAAAAGACGTGATTATCCTGAAAGAAAGCATGAACGAACCTCTTGTCTTAGCGCTAAACGGCGTGACGATTGGCAAAGGAATTTTAGTTCGCGTGGATGATCATTTTGGCATACAAATGACTGAGTTAGTAAGGTGAAAAATGTGCGAAAACTTGGACTGATGACAATTTTATTTTGGATGTTTCTTTCGGTTCAAGCTTTTGCAGCAGACCTGGAACCTCCGATGATATCGCTTGAAAAGGAACAGCGTGTTTTTACATCTGGTGAAGTGATTTCGTTTCATGTCAAAAATCCGGAAGAGCTAAAAATTGTCTTGGTGAATGAACATGGACAAAGGAAACTTCTGGACGGGGAAACGTATACGGTGACGGATTGGGATTTGGACGGGAATTACCAGGCTGAATTTTATCAAGCAGATATTTCGAAACCGGTTGTTACTGTGGAAGACTTATTTGAAGTGAAACAGCTTGAGGAAGTTGCAAAAGATGAAACGGCGCCGAGTTTGAAAATGATAGAAATCACGCACGATGAAGATGTCTTACCGACGAGCGTGCTATATGCATCAGCCGAGTTGGATGACGCAGAATCAGGCGTGAAACAGGCGATTTTGCTTGTTCATAGCAAATCTAATGAATCGGAAATGGAACTCATTCGCAACAACTATACAGGGGAGTTTGATGCAGAAATCCCTTTAGAAAAATTCCAATTGGGTGAAGAACTAACTTTTCAACTGCAATTAGTTGATTTTGCCGAGAATGAAATCACATTGGACTTAGAAAACACCATTCAACTATATGAACCAAAAGCACCTGTTTTAAGTTATGACGGTAGTGACATCACGAACGTCCAGAAAAAAATCGGACAAGTTGGTAATAGAATCGAGCTAACTCTCGACAAATATACAACAGAATTTCCGGAATTAGAAACAGAGAACGGCAAGACTATCCCATTATTATGGCAAAAAACAGCAACTGAATGGAAGGGAAGCCTGGCTTTAACGACAGAGCTATCCGGCGAAATTATTCATATTCAAGAAATGAATCAATACATGCTTGTCCGCGCTACTAGTGAACCATTTGGCGATATTCAGCTAATCAATAATTCCATTTTAACCGGCACCATTCATCCGGATTTCACATTCATATCGAATCTTTACGTCGAAGTGAATGGCCAAAATTTCCCAATCAAACGAACAGACAACAGTTTTACAAGCGCGGAAATAACAACTACTGGAAAAATTACTCTTCACTGGACAGACTGGGACGGTCAAGTTTTTTCCAAGCAAATGAATCAAGAAATCAAACCAGTGATTGAAATGCCAGATAAAGAAACAATTGCACCACCATCAGTAATACCGAAAGAAAAAGAATCATTACTGACATCACCTGATCCTAAACCATCTGTTGAGTCACATGAAAATACGCCCAAAAAGCAGGAAAAGAAGGAAACCTCAACTAAAAACAAATCAAGTAGTATCCCGTTTTGGATTCCAGCGCTCATGATTATTGGCGTTATTATTTTTTCGGGTAATAGAGCAATGAAATAAAAGCAGAAGCGAGGTGGACGGAATGAAAATAGATGGCATTCAAGAATCTGCAGAAAATCGTAATCAACTAGAACGGGAACTAATTAAACAAAATCCAGTTGTAAAAGAAGGTACGATAAAAGCACAAATGAATACAGAAGTTGCAGTACCGAAAACGCCGCCAGTATCATTCTCTTTTAAAGAACTAAGCAGTTTACAACTGAATGGGACGAGTGCTGCAAGTTTAGAGTTGTACATGAAATTAATGATGAATAATGCTAAAAAAGCGAATGATTTAATCTTTTACGTCATGCGCGCGGGCATAAAAAACCCCACTGATTCTACCAAATGGCAAACAGTCAGAAGTGAAATCAGTAGCCAATTAAGTACGATTCTAATGAAACAACATAATTTTGAAGCGTATTTTTCCGAAAATCCAGCGAATCAAAAATTATTTTTAGCAAATCAAAAAATTATGAATGAAATCTCCTTTTTACTGAAAATGTTACCAACTTTAACTTTTGAAACAACTGGGAAATACGATTTCTTACGTATGATGCAAATAGCTTCTGGCAATATGGAGACGGGTATCCAAATGATGCGCGAATTCCAGGGACATATCGAACATGCGACAAGATTAGACTCAATCGTTGATGCAAGACAAGAAACGAACTGGATGATTAAAGTGTTACGCGAATTTGGCAATATGTTCCAATCGCGCCACTTATTACCATATGAATTGCAGGCAGAAAACATCAATATTTGGAAGTTGGGTAGCGAATACTTAAAACTAATGAACCAACTTTTACCTCAAATTGGCGCATTTCCAAATGGGAATATCAAAATTTTTCACCAACAAGCGACCAAGCCATTAACGGAACTTTTCCAAGAACTGCAACGATTAGCGGACGGACAAATGACGCAAGGTGGGATCGCTGTTATTTTAGACCGGATGCAAGGCCAACTTACACGACTAGCACAACTGTTTCAAAAAATGGAAATTGAAGCAGGTTTTACAGATACCGAACGAATTTTAGGTAGTGTGGACGCCGAATTCGCGAGCGATATGACGAAAATGATGCTACTCGCACAACAAGAAATGTCATTTTTTGATTTATTAGTAAAAGATTTCCGCAGTGTCTCTAAACAACCAATATTTTTCATGATAGTTGCCATATTTATTATTTTATTATTAATTATTTTATTTTAAAAAAGATATTTTTTGAAAAAATATATACTTTTTCAGGTTGTTTCAGTATAATTAAATAGAAAAATAAGGTTTAGAAAGCGAAAATGAGTTTTTCGGGGGAAAAAGGATGAATAATGTTTCAATTGGCCAAATTTCGCAGTCCAAACAGACGAATGTAGTTAGGGGAATACAAGAATTAAATCAAACACAACAACTTTATTTTGAACAAATGAAGGCGAATGGCAAGAAACAAACTCCTTCTCTGACTGAAATTAACGAACTAATTACGAATGTCACAGATAAAAAGTCACTCGTTGAAATGGATATGACGGTAGATAATGTTTTGAGCTATAAAAAAGCAGTCCAAACATTTTTAAATTTTTATGTGAATAATGTGATGGATTACGATAATATCGAAAGCCGCCACCCAAAATACGGTTTTTCACAAAAAATGACGATTTTAAAGCAAGTAGAAAAACAAACGAATGAATTAGATGATGTAATGAATTTAATCGACACAAAAACTGGACATTTAGATATGCTAAACCGTATTGGTGAGATTACTGGCATGATTCTCGATGTCGTATTGTAGGTGATGGGTATGCAAAACGAATTAATCAATCAATTAGAAATCTTAATCGAAAAAAATGTCAAAGCTACCGATGAAGCAATTTTACTAGGTAAATTAGTGCAAGAAGAGAACTGGATTGAAGCAGAAGAGCGCCAATTAGGGCTACAACGTGAACTTGCCGCTTTACAAAACGAATATCAAGCTTTAAAAACAATCATTGGCGAAGATAATACGCTTAGAACTGTCCAAAATACTTGGACACCTGAGGAAAATGCCATTATAGATGAACGGAAAAAAATGCTACTTGAAAAAGAAAACCTTTTACGAGTAAGTGTTACGGAAAACCAAATTAGAACAGAAATGCAATTGGCTTTTTCGGAACATATGGTGGATGTTATTACGGGGCACCACGCGGAAACACAAGCAGAAAATAATATGATGATAAACGAGACTTTTTAAGTAAACGGAGGGATTTTTTGTGCGTTTAAGTGATTTTAATACGTCATTATCGGGCATGTCAGCGGCGCAAATCGCTAATATGGTCGCTCAGCAAAATATTAGTAATATGAATACGCCGGGGTACATTAGGCAAGCTGTGGATCAGACAGCAGTTTACGGTGACGGTGGTCTACTTGGTGGGAAACAAACGGGCTACGGAGTCAAGGTGACAGACATTAAGCGTCTAACTAACACAGCGCTTACGACACAATACAATAATCAAATCGCCAAACAATCCGCTTCGTTATATCAAAGTGGGGCGCTGAATCAAGCACTTAATTTATTTGGTACTCCCGGAAAAAATACGCCAAGTGATAATTTGGATAACTTCTTCACCGCTTGGGCAGCATTAGCGAAAAATCCTGACCAAGCAACGAATACAACGGCACTTTTATCCAGTATGTCGATTTTTACGGATCAATTAAACCAACTTCATTCTGGCTTAAAAGAATTAGAAACAACCATTGCAGCAGATACAGATGCCGCGATCCAAGACTTAAATTCATTAATTAAAAAATTAGGCAGTATCAATAAAGCAATCGGAAATGCAGGCTCCAACCCACCGAACGATTTACTGAATCAACGTGATCAACTACTTAGCACGATGGCTGGTTATGCTGGAATTTCTGTGAGTGCCCATCCGAATAATCCAGATGTGTACGATGTGACAATCGGCGGACGTCTTGTTGTCCAAGGTGACGAAACTACCGAAATTACCTCGACGCGGACAGCGACAGGCTTCGAATTCTCCGTGGACGGTCAAAAACTCAACATGCCTGAAGGTTCGATTATCGCTTCCGTTCGCGTGAACCAAAATGAAATTAAATCTTACCAAGAAAAAATCGAAACTTTTTCGAACGGTCTAGCAAAAGCATTAGATGATATTCAAGTCAAAAACGTCAATAAAACAATGGATGATTTGCAAAAAATCAATGATGCGCTTCAAGCGAATCCGAACGACGAAAAATTACTGAGCAATCGCGATGAACTTTTACGTCAATTAGAAAAATTTCCAGGCGTGACTCGTTCTGGTGATACGCTGACAATTGGAGGCGTGGATCATCCCGTCGATACACTTGGCACGAGTACATATGTAACTGATGTGAACGATTTTTCCATTCCGATTTTCGCCCAAAGCTCTGGCAAATGGATCCTGAATCCAGCAATTACGAGTAATGCTGATAATAAGCCATTTCTAGGTGTTATCGCGGCGGATATCGCTTCCTTAAAAACCGATAAAAACATTCAAGGCACGACTTTCCCAAGTTTTATGGACGGAATCATTACCGAGGTTGCCACCGATGCGAGTAAAAGTAGCGCAACCGCGACAGCAGATACCCAAGCATTAAGCTCACTTACGGAATCAAAATCATCGCTAGAAGGCGTCAACATTGATGAAGAAATGACAAATATTATGCAATATCAAAGTTACTATGTGGCCAATACGAAGGCGATGAATACAGTGAACGACATGATGAAAGCACTCTTAGCCATGTTATAAGGAGGAAAATGATGCGAATTTCAACCAATCAACAAGCAAGTTCAATAATTAATCAATTGAACAATGTCTCGGGAAATCTTGCTAAATATCAACTACAAGTATCTTCTGGGAAAAAGTACGAATCCATGAGTGAAAACCCTGGTGCGACAGCGCAAATTTTATCCTATAATCATGTGCTTAGTCAGCTAAATCGAGAAAAAACAGACGTAACGGAAGCGAAATCACTGCTAAATACGGCCGAAACATCTCTTTCTTCTATGTCTACATCCATGAACCGAGTAAACGCTTTAGTCTTGCAAGCAATTAACGGCACGAGCGATAAAGACAATATGTCTCAATCAGCCGAAGAAATCAAAGGACTACTCGATGTTCTTATTTCTGTCGCTAACTCAGAAGACGATGGCAGATATGTCTTTAGTGGCTCAAGTACAAGCGTGAAGCCATTTACAACAGATAAAACCACTGGAGAAATCATCTATAACGGGACAACCGAAAACAAAAAATTCCGCGTAACGGACACGTTAGAAGTAGAAGTTTTCCATGATGGTAGCGCGATGACAGACGTGTTTAATAACATTCAAAAAATTGTCGACGCAATGAAAACTGGCGATAAAGATGCTTTGTCTGCCTTGCAAGAAACAAATAGCAAAAATATCGAAATCATTACTAATTCTATGACGAATATCGGCGGACAGAAAAACGGCGTAACAGCCTATGATAACGTACTTTCTAGCAAAATTGTCGATTTTTCCGAACGTAAATCCAATGTCGAAGAAGTCAATATGCCAGAAGCCGTAAGTAATTTAAATAAAACATCAATCGCATACCAAGCCGCACTACAATCCAGTGTGATGGTACAAAAATTAAGCATCCTAAATTATATGTGAGGTGAAACCAAGTGGGAAGTTCGATTGCAAGCAGTTTAATGGACCCAACGCAATATTATTCGCAGTTTATTAGTCTTCAAAAAGCTAGTTTGGAAAAAGCGAAAACGCCTTATCAAAACCAAATTTCTAGCTACCAATCACGGATTGACCTTTATGCTAGTTTGAAAAACGCTTTATCCGAGTCGCTGAAAACGATGAGCTCTTTCACGACTTATGAAAGTAAAACCAAACTCGCGACTTCATCCAACGAAACGAGTTTTACTGTTTCATCGACGAGCAGTTCCGTCAACGGCAGTTATTCTATCGAAGTCCAAAACTTGGCGACTGCAGACACATACAACAAAGCAGTACCTGATATTGAGGCGAAAATCGGTGTAAGCGGGACAATTAAAATCAATGGCAAAGAAATTAAAGTTGATGCAGATAGCTCAATGAAAAATGTGATGAACTCCATCAATAGCGCTGGAGCAAAGGTGAATATCTACACGCTAGGCGAAAATATGGTTGTAACTTCTTCAACAACTGGTGTCGAAAATAGCATTAAATTCGAAGGTGATTCGGCTGTTCTCGATGCACTTGGATTAGTTCAAAACTCACCAGACCATTTAGCTGCAGAAGATGCTAAACTCAGAATCAACGGCGCGACCGTTACAAGCGCAACAAACAAAGTAACCAACTACATCCCAGGCGTGACAATCAACCTGAAAAAAGAAACTACTGGCGCTGAAAAACTAACTATCCAAGATCAAAGTGATGAAAAAGCAGCCAGTATGATTACTAGTTTTGTAAATACATACAACGCGCTAACAAGCACAATGAAAACCTACACGGGAAAAGGAACCATTTTACAAGCATCTGCTGCCGACCTTGAAGCAAATCGTGCGCTAAACAACGTATTTCAACATAAAAAAGATGGAAATACATTATTCGATTTTGGCATAAGCGTTGATAAAGAAGGCGTGTTAAAAGTAGATGAAACCGCCATGAAAAAAATGGTAGCTGAAGACCCAACCGCCGTAGAAAGATTTTTCTTTGGCATTGGTGGAATCGGCGACGAACTATATCAATCTTTGAACAAAACATTTGGCTCGACTGGCTTTATCAGTGATGAGACGACCTCGATGACGAATGAAATCAATAAATTAAATTTAAAGTTAACCGATATTACTAGCCGAAATGACACGTTATTAACGAATATTACGGATCAATACAACAAATGGCTTGAAATGATGCAAGCGATGCAAAGCGACGCCATGACACTTGATGCACTAATTGACGGTATGAATAGTTCTAATAAATAAAAATGGTAGGTGAAAAAAATGCAAGCTTGGAAACGATACACACAAAATGAATTAAATACGAGCAACCCCATTAAAAACACCATTTATATATACGAACGTTGTATTATTGAATTTAAAAAATTAGACAAAGCACTCGCAGAACTACATTTTTCAGAAGCCGATCTTATTCTTGATAAAATGGAAAAAATCTTTGAAGAATTAAAATTACAATTAAATCCAGAAGCCGGACAAGAACTTTACGATAACATTTTTGGCTTATACGAATGGATTTCTGAACAAATTCGCCAAATGCAACTACTAAAACAACCCGTTAATATTGATACCATCATTCACGTTATCACGCAGCTTAAAGAAGGCTACGAGGGAGTGATGAAACATGAATCAAGCAAAGACACATTTGGCTGAACTTAAAGCACTGTTTCACTCAACGGGACAATTGAACGTTTCCCTCGAAGAATACCAAGCGAAACTAAATGAACTCCTAAAAAGCACTGAACATTTACCGAAAGAGACAAAAGAAGCCATTTTAAAAGAAACAAGGGATGTAATTAATAAAGGTATTCTTTTCACCCAAAAACAATTAGAATCCACTGAAAATGCCTTTTCTGAAAATAAAAGTCGCAATGCTGCTAACTTGAATTATGCGAAATTTTTCTAAAAGAAAGAAGGAAATGAAAAGTGGAAAATTACACCACGCATATTGGCAACTACTTGAATTATCTTCAAACAGCCAACCAAGTAGTTTCAAATAATATCGCCAATGCCAATACGCCCAATTTTAAAGCAAGTGAAGCTAGTTTCGAGGAATCACTTGGCTCGAGTTTGCGAGCATCCGGTCAGAATAGCGCTGAGTCGGCAGGAAACCTAACGAAAACAAACACAAAACATTTAGCTGGAACCGACATAGACGAAACAAATGCAAAAGTGACCACTAAAAGCGGATCCATCAACGAAGATGGCAACAATGTCAACGTCACTTCTGAAATGATCAGCTTAACTAAAAATAATCAAATGTACGCGCTCGCTATCAGTGCACTCAACTATAATTCATCCATCAACACAGCAGCCCGTGGAAAGTAAGGTGAACAACCATGTTTGAAGGAATAAACACAAGCGGCTCTGCGTTAAATGCTGCGAAACAATGGATGGAAGTAAGCTCCAATAATATCGCGAATGCTGATTCAAGCGCCGCGCCTGGCGAAACACCTTTCCTCAGAAAACGCGTCGTCCTATCCGAAATCACGCCGTTCGAAACAGCTTTAACAGGAACAAAAGGTGTTAAAGTAAGCGAAATATCGAGCGATACAGGAAGCGTCAAACGGGTATATGATCCAACCCATCCAAATGCTAATGAAGCGGGTTACGTCAATTACGCGAATGTAGATATGACAGCAGAAATGACCAATCTGATGGTTGGGCAAAAAATGTACGCTGCAAACACTTCTGCCTTACAAGCAAATGAAAAAATGATGGAAAAAGATTTAGAAATCGGCAAAGTATAAAGGAGTGTTTTAAGAAATGGCAATTGAAAGTATTAATGCAGCCAGCGTCTTACCTAAAGTAACACTTGGTGAAACCGCGAAAACAGACAATGCGGCAGGTGCCGGAAATACCTTCACGCAAATGCTGGATAGTATGAGTGATACACAATCAAACGCGCAAACTTCCGTATCAAACCTTTTAACAACTGGCGAAGGAAATGCGAGTGATGTACTCATTCAAATGAAAAAAGCAGAATCAGAAATGAAAACTGCTGCGGTCATTCGTGATAATGTAATCGAAAGCTACAAACAGCTTTTAAATATGCAAGTGTAGCGGTTAGACTAGTCGGGGGAGTTTTAGTCAATCGTCCACACGAGAAAAATGGAGCGAAGTTTTTAAGATGGCAAAAATAAAAACAATGTATTCGAAATTGAAGAATTGGCACAAAGGCGCGATTTTAGTCGGCCTTTTTGTCGTAGTCACGGTGTTATTACTCTACATGAACACGCCCAAAACAGAAGTTACACTTTATAAAAATTTATCCGAAACGAGCCAGCAACAAGTCACCGATCAATTAGCCAAAATGGGCGTTGATTATACCGTCGACAAAAGCGGCAACATTTTAGTCGATGAAAAAGTGGAGACACTCGTTCGCGACAAATTCGCAGACCTAGGTATCCCATACACAGGCCAAGATGGCAATGATATTCTACTAAACAGCTCGCTAGGAGCTAGTGAAGAAGATAAAAAAATGCAAGAAAAAGTTGGCACAAAAGTCAATTTAGAAAAAGAAATCGTTCAAAGTTATGGAACAACTATAGACAGCGCCTCCGTTCAGCTAACATTACCAGAATCGAGTTCGATTTTTGAAGAAGCGAGCCAAAAAGGAACCGCTGCAGTAACACTCAAAACCAAAAATAATCAAACACTAACAAGCGAACAAGTTCTCGGCATTCAGCGCACCGTCAGCGCAGCCGTACCAAACGTTGCTAGCGATGACGTAGCGATTATCGATACGAAAAATGGCGTTATCTCAGAAGCAGACACATCCAAAGAAGAAGGAAGCTCGGCCTATAAAAATGAAGTCGACATCCAAAACGCCATCGGAAAAAATGTAAAAACAGACATCGAAGGTACACTTTCCAGCATTTTTGCCCTAGATAATTTCCGTGTGAATACAAATGTCGCAGTTAATTTTGACGAAATCAAACAAAATACGGAACATTATCCAAACGACGGAAAAGTACGTAGTAACCAAAAAGATACATCAACAGACACATCAAAAGGTTCCGCAAACACAACCGAATCTGGAACCGCATCAAATGCTGACGTACCAAATTACACGGAACAAAATGGTGACGATACGAACACCTATACAAGCGAAAAATCAAGTGAAACAACGAATTATGAACTAGACTCCACTATCCAAGAAATCAAAAAACACCCAGCCCTTGCAAAAACAAATGTCGTTGTCTGGGTTGATCAAAATGCTTTAAATAAAAACGGTGTGGACATGGCAGAATTTACAAAAGCAATTGGTGTTTCAGCTGGATTAACGCCCAATATGACTACCGAAGAAGCGGGCGCGGACGGAGAAGCCGCAGCCGCACCAACATTCGAAGGTACTTTCCAAAATGGCGATGTCACCATCATGCCTATCCAGTTCTTAGATAACGCGACCCCAGCAGAAAAAGACACGACAGAAAAAGCTGAACCAGCAAGCAAAGCCTGGATTTGGTGGCTTGCAGGCGGTTTACTCTTCGCCGTCATCGCAGCAGGAATTATCACCTATATCATCCTTCTTAAACGTAAAGAACAACTAGAAGAAGCATTGGAACCAGAAGAAAAAGATTACATTCCAGCCGAAGAAGCAATCATCAATCCAGAAGAACATCCAGATTTCAACTTCCAAACAGACGCATTCGATTTATCAGAACCAGAATTAAAAGCTCGCAAAGAAAGCTTGAAAAATAAACTCGGTGAAATGGCCAAAGAAGACCCAGGGCGCGCCGCAGCAGTCATCCAAAAATGGCTCAATGAAAGGCAGGAATGACAATGGCAGAAACACTCAAAGAAACCTTAGAAGAAACAAATGCTGAATTAGAAACTGTCGAAGTAGTAGAAACGGAAGAAAAAACTACTACTTCAGCAGATTCAGGTATTTCAAGACGTGAAAAAGCCGCGCTTATTATTTGGAGCCTTGATGAACAAATCGCGACCGAAGTGGTTGATTTGCTCCCTGATGCATCCAAACAACGCCTTGCACGAGAAATGGCCAAAATGAAAGAAATGGACGGCGGCGCAGTGGAAGAAGCGACTAGAGAATTTTTAGGAGAACTAGAACTTCTTTCTGGAGGAATTGCTAAACTCGACCGCGAACATTTACAACGCTTGTTCCCAGACATGACGACGGAAGAACTAAATCAACTCATTTACGGGGTAGAAGCAGAATCACGTATCGGCGAAACCGCGCTAGATATTCTACGCGAAATTGATGATGTTGACTCCTTGTTTACAATTATTAGCGACGAATCGCCACAAACCATCGCGATGATAGCCTCTTACATGAAACCAGAAGAAGCATCGAAACTACTAGCATTACTACCGGAAGAAAAAATGATTAACACCGTCATTGGTATCGCGAGCCTAGAACAATTCGATAGCGAAGTCATGCAAAACGTTTCTAACTTACTAAGAATTAAGCTCGACACAATGTCGAATAGCTCACTGAACAAAACAGACGGCATTAAAAATGTCGCAAATATCTTAAACAACGTTACCCGCGGTTTAGAACGAACAATTTTCGAACATCTCGACGCCGAACAAGCAGAACTTTCCGAACGCATCAAAGAGAAAATGTTTATGTTTGAAGATATTATTCTGCTTGATAACATGACCTTGCAACAAGTTCTGGCCGAAATTCAAGACAACAATAAAATCGCTCGAGCACTTAAAAATGAAAAAGAAGAACTCAAAGAAAAAATCCTATCTTGCGTATCGAAAAACCGTCGCGATATGATTACCGAAGAACTAGAAGTCCTTGGCCCAATCAGACTTTCCGATGTTGAGCAAGCCCAACAAGATATCGCCAATGTCGTTAAAAATCTAGAAAAAGACGGCAAAATAGTTATCCAACGGGGGGAACAGGATGTCCTTATCTAATCCGCGAATCCCAAAAGGTAAAGTCACTTTATCCGACGTGAAAATGGAACTGTTTTATTTAGATGATATAGAAGAAACAGAAGAAATCGAGTCACCATATTCGAAAGAACTTGAACAACTAGAAAGTCATCAAAAAGAACTCGAAAAACATCTATCTGCCATTGAAATAGAACAACAAAAATTAGCTAATGAAAAAGCGGCACTTCAAGCAGAACGCCAAGCCATTGAGGAGTTAAGACGAGACGCTGAAGCTGAAATCGAAGCAAACAAACAAGCTTTTGAAAAAGAAAAAACACAAATTTACCTAACTATCACCGATTTCCTTTGGGATGAAAGTATTGATCTCGCAGAAAGAATCGTCCACCAAGCAATCGATACCCGCCAAATTGAAGTCTTACCTATGCTAACAGAAGTCATCCAAAAACTCCCAGTTGCTTTCGACAAACTAAACGTCACCACCCACCCAGAAACATTAAAAGCCCTAAAAGAAGAAAACACAGGCACAAAATACGACTGGCTTTTAGAAAACATCCATTGGAACTTCGATATGCGACTGGATTACGGCGAATTTACTGTAGAAGAAGAAAAAGAATACTTCGACTACCGCATCACCGAAATTTTTCAAACACTTCACAAACAAAATGCCGAACGGAAAATTCTAGGAGGCGATAAACCGTGAGCTGGTCGCCAAAAACCGAAGCTTGGCAAGAATTAAAAAACACCGTCCCATACATCCAAAAAGGGAAAATCCACACAGTCCAAGAACAAGTCTATATTTCTAAAGGCCCTCAAGTGAAAATTGGTGACACTGTCATGGTCGGTGAAAACAAAGTACTCTGCGAAGTAATCTCCATCGAAAAAGAAAATAATATGCTGCTCCCGTTTAATCAAAGCGACAAAGTGGCATACGGTGATTGGGTGTACGTAACGGATACGAAAATCACGATTCCGGCCGACGAATTCCTCCTCGGAAAAGTACTCAACGCATCCGGCGACATTTTAAACGAAGAAGCTGGTATGGCTAAATTCAAACAAAAAATGCCACTTGAAGCTCCACCAATTCATGCTTTTAGCAGAGCAGAAATCACTGATACGCTCGAAACAGGCATCAAAGCAATTGACGGGATGTTAACGATTGGAATCGGTCAAAAAATTGGTATTTTCGCCGGATCGGGTGTTGGGAAATCTACTTTACTTGGAATGATTGCTCGTAACGCCAAAGCAGACATTAATGTGATTGGTTTAGTCGGCGAGCGTGGCCGTGAAGTAAAAGATTTCTTGCGTAAGGATCTTGGAGAAGACGGACTGCGCAAAAGCGTGATTGTTGCTGCTACCTCGGACGAAAGCCATCTTATGCAACTACGCGCCGCCAAACTAGCCACTTCTATTGCCGAGCATTTCCGCGACCAAGGAAAAACCGTCCTTCTAATGATGGATTCTGTCACTCGTTTTGCTGATGCAAGAAGAAGCGTCGATATCGCCGTCAAAGACTTACCAATCGGTGGAAAAACTTTGCTAATGGAATCTTATATGAAGAAATTGCTAGAACGTTCAGGTAAAACACAAAACGGCTCGATTACTGGTATTTATACTGTGCTTGTTGATGGAGATGATATGAATGGTCCAGTCCCCGATTTAGCGCGGGGGATTTTAGATGGACATATCGTTCTCACCCGTGAACTCGCCACCAAAAACCACTATCCTGCCATTGATGTCCTTGGCTCCGTTAGTCGGGTAATGGAAGAAATCGTTCCAGAAAACCAGTGGAAAACTGCTTCGAAAATTCGCGAATGGATGAGTATTTATCAAGAAAATGAACTATATTTCAAACTTGGTACAATCGAACAGACGAGCGACAACGCGGCGATTTTTACAAGTAAAGAAAAGTCCTATTTTATCCATCAATTTTTAAAGCAATTGCGGGATGAAAGTGTTACGCTCGAAGAAACGAGTAAGTTGATGGAAACGTTAGTATAACAAAGGAGTGCCGTGGATGAATCCAGTAGAACAAGTAATAAGTGCTAGACAAGCCGAGTTTCAAAGCGTGTTCGAAGCAGCGAAACAATCGGCTACCACTTTTGAAACAAAATTAAACGAACGCTTAAATGAGACCACAACTGCCAAAACAACTAGTGTACAAACTGTCACAGATGCCGAACTTGCACGAGCTCGAGAAGCATATGAAGCATTAATCAATCAATCTGAAACCAATTCTGCCGCGCCTACTTCAAGCACAACTACCGAGACTCCCACCGCATCAACAGGCGAATTAACAAACTGGAACAACTACCAAATCAAACCAATCAGTGCGGAAAATGAAGGGAAATATAGTGATTTAATCAAAACTGCTGCCACTAAATATGGCGTTCCAGAAGCGCTCATCAAACGAGTCATCCAAGTAGAATCCAATTTTAACCCGAATGTTGTATCAAGTGCTGGTGCGACAGGCTTAATGCAACTGATGTACGGCTCGAACCGCACGGACCCAGCAACCAATATCGACGCTGGAACAAAACAACTGGCTAGTTACATCAAAAAATACGATGGCGATCTAAAACTAGCTTTAGCAGCTTATAATGCCGGACCAGGTAATGTCCACAAATACGGCGGCGTTCCACCATTCAAAGAAACACAAAACTATTTAACGAAAATTATTGGGTAAGGGAGAATAAACCATGGGAAACTGGCAACAAAAGTGGGAATCATGGCGCGATATGACTGCAGCAATGCAACAAGAAATCAAAATCGAAGCGGCCGAAAAAGTGACTTCCTACATAAAAAATGACCAATTTGAAGAAGCAATTAACGTCATCAGACAAACCGAAAATCTCCTAAATGAACTTGACTTTGAAACAAAAATGAATCGCGTCGAAGAACAGCTCCAAGCCTTCACATCTGACCAAGAAGCAGCTAAATCATTTGAAGCAAGCCAACTTCAAAACATAGAAAAACCAAGCACAAAAGTAAGCTTCGACCTATCACATGTAAAATCAGAAGCAATCAATCAGTTCACCAAACGCGATTTCAACCTAGTAGACTCAAATGATACCCACATGCAATTCCTCAAAGGCAATCGAAATTTTTATATGGACATTTTCAATCCCGAAGAAAGCGAAGAATACCACTACGCTAATCTTGATGAGAAATGCCAATACAAAAACATCGGCTTCATTTGCCAAAACGATGCAGCAGCTGAAATCGCAACAAAATTAACAAACGAATGGCTCGAAACTTTAGAAGCTCCGAAAAAGAAATTTTTAACGGTTAACATTGCTAATTTAAACGCGATGAAACAAAATCCAGAAGTACTTTTTCAATAGAAAAAATCCTGTTCTCGCCAAAAAGAGAACAGGATTTTTTATGCAAACAGGTTGACATCAAACCTACTTTGTATTACTATATACTTGTACCTAGTAACAACTAGTAGAGGAGTGAATTCAAATGAAAGGACTTACCGAGTTACTCAAAGGTAGTTTAGAAGGAATGATTTTGGAGCGAATTTCTAGAGGAGAAACATACGGCTACGAAATCACCAAATACCTCAATGACCTAGGTTTTGATGAAATCGTTGAAGGGACGGTCTACACCATTCTCGTTCGTCTGGAGAAAAAAGGATTAGTCGAGATAGAAAAGAAAAAATCAGAATTAGGTCCACCACGAAAATTTTACACATTGAGCCCAGCTGGTGAAGAAGAATTAGCTATTTTTTGGAAGCGCTGGGATTTTATTCAAGGAAAAATCATGCAAGTTAAAGGAGGGCAAGCGTAATGTTTAATTGGTACAAAAAATACCGCGAAGAAAAACGAGATTATAAACAGTACAAAAAACGAATAGCCGCTTTGCCAGAAGATTATAAAACCGCAATGAAAGCTATCGAAACCTATTTATGGAACTTTGCAAAAGGTGCTGGGATGTTTGAAATCCTAAAGAATGTACTCGAGATGTTCGAAAACGCCGCCGCCGACAACCTAGAATTAAAAGCCGTTGTAGGAGATGACCTAGCGGAATTCGCCGACAACTTACTAAGTGAATTTCCGGAAGAAACATGGATGGATAAACAACGTCAGAAATTGCGAGATTCGATTAAATAAAAAAACAGAAAGCCTCTCAAAAAAAATGAGAGACTTTCTGTTTTTTTATTTACGTTTCTTAACAACCTCTATAAATTCATCTAAGGTTTCATGGGCTTTTATTTGCTCATTACAAACATCGCTATCGTAGCAAATGTAATTACCATTTGTCGTATAAACGCCATCACTCGAAGATTTTGTTTTTGCCATAAAGAGCGATACTTTCGAATGCGAATGGCAAATCGAGCAAACCCCCTTTTGAATCTCTGTAGAAATAGTTCCTTGTACGCCGACCAAATTTCCATCCTCGTAAGTCACGATATACTTACGTTGCTGAGCGATATCATTCCAGCCGTAAAATGTATAATCGCGCAAATCCAGTTTAGACCAGGCGGGAATTTTTAATTTTTTCGTTTTCGCAAAAAGTTTTTTAAGTTTCACATCACTAGGCGGCGCGAAAGGAATCACATAGGCTTTTAACCCCTCTAAAAACGGCTCTGCTTCTTTGGTTGAAGTAATCACATGGAGCTTGCTAAACAGTTCCTTATGCTCCTCTAGTACACTTTCCGGAAATAGTTCATTGATTTTCTCCTCCGTTAACGATTTTAACGCCTTCAAAGTCGAAGTATCATTGGCAGAACGGTATGCGCGTGAAACATTGGCTAATTGATTTTTGATAAAATTATATTGGTATGGCTCGATAAACTCTTTCATTATAATTCTCCTTTAATAGTTTAATGTTGGTTAAACTAGCTGAAGGATTGAAGAGTTTATTTCACTCTTACTTTCTAAACAATCCTAAAGCCATTGTTAGAAAGTCGAGAGCAGTGCAATTTTGTTTGCATCTCTTTGATCACCACCTTGCCTTCATTATAAGCACTTCTGAATTGTTCGTCAATTCTCTTTTATGAATACTCTTCTAAAAACAGGGTAAACGAAAACTATTGGACATTAGAGAAAACATCCATGGGAGGAGAAAGTAAAATGAAAAAAGTAAAAGCAAGTGAAACACTCGTACAAACATTAAAAAATTGGGGTATCGACCACGTATATGGCTTGCCCGGCGATTCGATTGACACCGTAGTTGACGCTTTACGAAAAGAACAAGAAGCAATCGAATTTATTCACGTTCGGCACGAAGAAGTGGCGACACTAGCCGCAGCAGCATATACCAAATTAACAGGCAAAATTGGTGTCGCATTATCTATCGGTGGTCCTGGAGCAATCCATCTTCTAAACGGAATGTATGACGCGAAAATGGACCACGTGCCAATGCTCGTGCTCGCTGGACAAGTGACAACCGACGTCTTAAACACCGGCTTTTTCCAAGAAGTCAATTTACCAGCGATTTTCGAAGATGTTGCCGTGTATAATAAACAAATTGATAATGCCGAAACACTCGCGGATGTGGTTGATGAAGCAATTCGCACCGCTTATAAAGAAAAAGGCGTCGCCGTCTTAACGATTCCAAACGATATTCCGTCGCAAGTAATTAAAGCGAGCCTCGAAGCAAAACCAGTGAAATTTGAACAAGAAAATCCAAAACTAGATGAAGCGGCAATACAGGAAGCCGTAACACTGATTGAGAAAGCGGAAAAACCAGTTATCTTAGCAGGGTTAGGGACTAAACACGCTGGACCAGAATTAATCGCCTTCTCGGAAAAATTGAAAATCCCGATTATTCATTCCTTACCAGCAAAAACGATTGTTCCAGATGACCATCCAAATGCACTCGGAAACCTTGGTAAAATCGGAACCAAACCTGCATATGAAGCCATGCAAGAAACCGACTTACTATTAATGTTTGGGAATGATTACCCTTATAGCGACTATTTACCAAAAAAAACAGACTGTATCCAAATCGATATTGACCCAGCCAAAATCAGCAAACGTTTCCCCGCAATAGTTGGTTTAGTAGGCGATGCCGCAGAAATAATTAGCGATTTAACAGCCAAAATAGCACCTGTAGAAGAACGTAAATTCCTTCAAGCATGCCAAGAAAACATGCAAGAATGGTGGAAATGGTTAGAAGAAGACATCGCACAAACAAGCGATCCAATCGCTCCAGAAGTCGTGATGGCGAATATCCAAAAAATCGCGGACAAAGATGCCGTTTTCTCTATCGACGTAGGAACTGCGACTGTTTGGAGCACTCGTTATTTACATTTAACGCCAGAAAATGACTTTATCGTTTCCGCATGGCTTGGTACTATGGGCTGCGGTTTGCCAGGAGCTATCGCTGCCAAAAAAGCATTCCCAGACCGCCAAGCAATCGCCATCGTTGGTGATGGAGGATTTTCCATGGTCATGCAAGATTTCGTCACAGCAGTAGGCCTAAACATGCCAATGATTGTCGTTGTGCTAAACAACCAACAACTTTCATTCATTAAATACGAACAACAATCAGCTGGTGAACTAAACTACGCCATCGACCTACCAGATATTAATTACGCAAAATTTGCCGAAAGTTGCGGAGGAATTGGTTTCCGGGTAGAAAAAATGGCAGACCTAGAAGCTGCTTTCGAAAATGCTAAACTAGCAACTAAACCAGTAATCATCGACGTTTCCGTAGATAGCGCAGCCGCTCCACTACCTGGTAAAATCGTGATGGACGAAGCACTCGGTTATACTAAATTTGAAATCCAATCAGTCTTAGAAGACCATCGTTTCGCAAAAATGCCACCACTTAAAACCATTTTGCGCAGATTTTTATAAAAAATAAATAAAAAAATAACAACATCACCCGTTTTATGCCGATATTCACTAATTATCATAACGTTTTTTTATTAAAACTAATTATTTTACAATAAAATATGGAGTTTTTTTAAAAAATATGAGATAATGAACTAGAATTAGAGAATAGGAGTGTGGAATGGGTGAATTTAATTAAAAATCGTAAATTGAAAACAAAATTAAGCATCAATATTGTTATAACGACCATCATGTTAATCGGACTTGGCGCGACTAGTTTCCTAGGTTTTCGTCATGTAGCAACACTTTCAGATAATATGGTTGATAATAATGTCGCACCAATGAAAGAAATCGCAAAAATCCAAACAAACATGGCGCAAATCAATATCGACATCCTGACCATGTTCGACACTATCAACGGAAAATCAACCCTTATCAAAGATATCGATAATCTGTACGCCGAAAATGACCAAGCAATCCATAATTTCAAAAAAGCCAATTTAACAGCAGAAGATAAGAAACAATTAGCTTACTTTGAAGAAAAACTAGCAGATATGAAAGCATCCGCATCCTCTGTAATCAGTGACACATCAAGTGCGCTAGACGATGCAGAACTACTTGGAGCACAAAACAGATACTACCAAAACGTCAAAACAAAATTTGACGATGCAACGAAACAATTAAACGTTTTAAATGACATGAACTATAAAGAAGTCGAAAATTCCTCACAAGCAATTTCTGACTTTGGCGTAAAAATCAGCTTAATTTTCACAGCAGTTATTATCGCCGTGCTAATTTCCTTATTCATTTTCAACGCCTATATTACGAGAGTTATTCTAAAAGGAATTCGTCATCTGCAAACAGCCGTACATAAAGTAGCGAGTGGCGACCTATCATACCGCAGCACTTACAATGGTAGAGATGAACTGGGCGATATTACTAACGACTTGAACGAAATGAGCGAAAACCTACGCCTAATGATTGAAGACGTTAAAAAAGCGTCCACAGATGTGAAATCTTCGAGCGACAACGTGATTATTAGCTCTGAAATTATTTCCGCGATGACAACCGAAATGGACATCGAAATGAAAATGATGGGCGAACAAATCCAAACCCAAATCGGTAGCATGAAAGAAAGTACGGATGCGATGGATCAAATGACAGGCGGCGTTCAAAACGTGGCTGAATATGCCCTTAAAGTATCAGACTTAACAAAAGACTCCGCAGAAAAAACCAACGACGGGATTGCCGTTATTAATAACCTAGTATCACAAATGGACCGCATCAGCGGCGTTATGCGTTCAAGCACAGACGTTGTTTCCCAACTAGTTAACCGCGTTGGCGAAGTTGAAAAAGCGCTAGATACCGTTACGAATATCGCTGACCAAACTAATTTACTGGCCCTAAACGCAGCCATCGAATCTGCGCGCGCCGGCGAACATGGCCGTGGTTTCGCAGTCGTAGCCGAAGAAGTCCGGAAGCTTGCGGAACAATCACGTCTTGCTGTTGTTGACATTAATACTGTTCTGAAAAAAATCCAAACAGAATCAAAAACAACAATCGAAGTAATGAACACAGGTCTTTCCGAATCCGAAGCAGGCCAAAAAATCATTTCCGAAACAGAAGCAACTTTCACAGACTTACTCAACCGTGTCAATGATATATCCGCCCAAATGCAAAATGTATCTCAAGAAACGGAAGAAATGGCTGCGGGAATTGAAGAAGTCAACACATCAATTAGCGACGTAACAGAAATATCCAACCAAATCGGTGAAAAATCCACTGCCGCACTTGAATTCGCAGAAGTAAACAAAATGAAAGTAGACGAGCTAGTCGTTATCTCCGAAGAAATGCAAAAAATCTCCGGTTCATTAGAAGGGTATATCGCCAACTTCAATACCGAAGTGAGCGAAGAAGCGGTCGAAGTAACAGAAGAGCCAGAATCAGAAACAAAAGACCCGGGAGAACCAGTCCTAGCTGAAAATGTCTAGGAAGCATGTATAATGCGAATTTGGATAAAATCACTGCTTGTCATTACAGCATGTATATTTAGTTTGACCCTTCTAAATACGAAATATACCTTTTATTCACCAACCGTCAAACTCGAAAGCGCCAAAGTCGTTTATAAATTAAACAATGAACCTTTTAATGTAAGATTAGATGTACCGCTAGTGAATCAAATGGATGCTCCGACGCTTTTTAACGGCTGTGAAGTAACAAGCCTAGCAATGCTCTTACAGTTCAATGGAAAGCGCGTAACGAAAAATGAGTTAGCAAATAATCTCTCGACAACGCCAATCGAACAAAATGGTTTACACGGTAATCCAGATAAGGCGTTCGTCGGTAGTATTAGCGGCGATAGCCCTGGTCTTGGCGTGAATCATGCTCCAATTGCTAAACTAGCTGCTAAATACGTTAACGAGGCACACGTCCACGATATTAGCGGGAATAGCATTCAAGACATCATTACCGTACTAAGCACAGGTGCGCCGGTTTGGATTATCACTACTACCGACTATCATGCACCGAAAAATTGGCAAACCGTGCAAACAAAAGAAGGCAAAAAGAAAATTACGTATTCGATGCATAGTGTCATTATCACTGGGTTTGATAAAAATAATTTTTATATTAATGATCCATATGGACATAAAAATCGTGCCGTAAAAAGAAGTGTCCTAGAAGAAGGCTGGTCTGCTATGGGAAAGCAAGCCATTTACCTAAGTCGTCCATAAAAAAATCGTTTGAAAGCATATCTCATGCTCTCAAACGATTTTTTATATTTTCTTCTTAATAAATAGTACAACAGCAAGCGCGACAAGTACCACTCCAATAACAATCGGCCAAACCGAAAACGCATCTCCGGTAGAAGGTAGAAGGGAAGCGCTACTTGTATTTTCAAATGCGACAGCCGTGCTTACTCGGAAATAAATGAATCCAAGTGAAATGAAAACAGCAATACTAGCAACTAATTTTTTGGGAAAAACCATTCAGCTCGCTCCTTTTTATATCATAGCTATATTATTAGGCATTTGTTATTTTTTGTCAATGTATAGACCAATTTTAATCAAATGGCTATATATAATGCTTGACCTAGTATACATATTATTGTAAAATGAATTTGTTTCCTTGAAAAGTAGTGAAGGAGGATCGTACAATTGAATAGAAGCGCCAGAACTGATTGGGACGAAAATGCTTGAAGGTGAAATCCCTGAAAAGTATCGATCAGTTGACGAGGAGGAGATTAATCGAAGTTTCGGCGGGAGTCTCCCGGCTGTGCATGCAGTCGTTAAGTCTTACTTACAAATCATTTGGGTGACCAAGTGGACAGAGTAGTAATGAAATATGCTTTTTACCCTCCAAGGAAACCAAAAAATGTAGAGGGCTTGAAATTGGATAAGTCTGCCCTCAAGTTGATTATTGGAGGAATTTTATTATGTGTGGAATCGTTGGATATATAGGAACAAATAATGCAAAAGGCATTTTATTAGAAGGACTTGAAAAATTAGAATACCGCGGCTATGATTCTGCAGGAATCGCTTTGCAAAACAAAGAACTTGTAACAGTTGTCAAAGAAAAAGGACGGATTGCAGACCTTGCGAGCCTTGTACCAAGTGATGCATTCGGTACAACGGGAATCGGGCATACACGCTGGGCAACACACGGTAAACCGAATCACGAAAACGCCCACCCGCACCAAAGTAAATCAGGTCGTTTTACAATTGTTCATAACGGCGTAATCGAAAACTACACCCTTTTAAAAGAAGAATACTTAAAAAACCATTCTTTTGTCAGTGACACAGATACAGAAGTAATCGTTCAGCTTATCGAACTCTTTGCAGCAGAACTTTCTACTAAAGAAGCATTCAAAAAGGCGTTATCGTTACTGCACGGTTCTTACGCAATCTGCTTAATCGACCAAACCAATACAGAAACGCTTTACGCAGCAAAAAATAAAAGTCCATTACTAATCGGAAAAGGCGAAAACTTCAATGTTATCGCAAGTGATGCTATGGCTGTCCTTAAAGAGACAGACGAATTCGTGGAAATTATGGATAAAGAAATCGTCATCGTAACAAAAGATGGCTTCACTTTAGAAACACTAGAAGGTGAAGAAATCACTCGTGCAAGCTACAAAGCGGAACTAGATGCATCAGACATCGAAAAAGGCACATACCCGCACTATATGTTAAAAGAAATCGACGAACAACCAGCTGTAACACGTAAAATCATTCAAGCCTATCAAGATGAAGCTGGCGAAATCAATGTCGACAAAACTATCATTGACGAAATTTTATCATCTGACCGCATTCATATCGTTGCTTGTGGGACAAGTTATCATGCTGGTTTAGTCGGAAAAAATTTAATCGAAAAAATGGCGAAAATTCCTGTAGAAGTACACGTATCCAGTGAATTTGCTTACAATTTGCCATTAATGTCTAAAAAACCGCTATTTATTTTTATTACGCAAAGTGGCGAAACTGCCGACAGTCGTCAATGTCTTGTTAAAGTGAAAGAACTTGGCTACCGCACATTAACCTTAACAAACGTACCAGGCTCGACGCTAGACCGTGAAGCAGATCATTCGATGTATTTATACGCAGGCCCAGAAATCGCTGTAGCTTCAACAAAAGCCTATACAGCTCAAATTTCCGTATTGGCAGTACTTGCAGTTTCCCTTGGTCGCGAAATTGGTGACGAAGAAGCACTTAACATTAATTTAGCTGCTGAACTAGGAATTGTCGCAACAGCAATGGAAGCCATGGTCTCTAGCAAAGAAGTGATTGAGCACATCGCTGGCGAATACTTAGCAACTTCTCGTAACGCTTTCTTCCTAGGTAGAAATATCGATTATTTCGTAGCAATGGAAGCTGCTCTTAAACTAAAAGAAATCTCTTATATTCAAGCTGAAGGTTTTGCAAGTGGCGAATTAAAACATGGTACAATCGCGCTTATCGAAGACGGGACACCAGTTTTAGCGCTTATAACGCAAGAATCTATCAACTGGAATATTCGCGGAAATGTCAACGAAGTATTAGCGCGTGGAGCAAAAACTTGTATATTCGCAATGGAAAACGTCGCACAACCAGGTGACCGCTTTGTCATTCCACAAGTGCATCCGCTATTAACACCACTGGCTAGCGTCATCCCATGCCAACTACTAGCTTATTACGCCGCACTTCACCGTGATTGCGACGTCGACAAACCAAGAAACTTAGCAAAAAGTGTGACAGTAGAATAAATTTTTTCAAGACCTTTTCGAAACTAGAAAAGGTCTTTTTTATGCAATCAATAAATTTGCACGAGCCCCTTGTTATGCTTTAAACTTAAAGAGGAATGGGGGAAATCAGCCAATGGAAGTATCGCATGTAACGCTCGCACCAAATAAAGATAGTCGTGCCGCAGTTTTAACAATCGGCAAATTCGATGGGGTACATATCGGCCATCAGACCATTTTAAATACAGCCTTATCCATAAAAAAAGAAAATGAAATATTAACCGCTATCAGTTTCAGCCCACACCCACTTTGGGCTTTAAAACAAATCGAAATATATCGTGAAATGCTCACACCAAGAATGGAAAAAGAACGCTGGCTCGCGTATTACGGTGTCAATCATTTAATCGAGACAGAATTTACATCTAGGTACGCAGAAACGACACCGGAAGAATTTGTCACAGATCATTTGACCAACTTGAATTTATCGCATATTGTTGTTGGTTCCGAATTTAATTTTGGGAAAGGGCGCGACTCTGACGTAGATTTACTCCGGGACCTATGCAAGCCCTATGATATTGGTGTCACATCTGTCCCGGTTATTGAAACAAATCAAACCAAAATAAGTTCCACCAACATTCGAGCGTTTATTCGGCGCGGTCATTTTCAAGAAGCGGAAGAGCTCTTAGGCCATCCGTGGTATATTACTGGAATTGTAGAAAATGGTGAGATGACTGGCTTAGATGATTACGTTCTCCCGGCAACAGGTACGTATCAAACAGACTCAGGAATAGTGAACGTAACGAACAATCGCACCATCGAAGTCGGATTGTCAGATGGACTTCAACAATTACATATGAAAAACGAACTTTCCGAGTAATTAGGAAAGTTTTTCTTTACATTTTATAAAATTAGTAATATACTAATTTAGTAAATTACTAAAATTTAAAAGGAGAAATCTCATGAAGATTCCAACTACCTTAAAACATAAACCAGTAATCGTTGTTGAAAATTATGAAGAAGTAGATGGCAAGAACGCTTACCATTCTGATGCGAAAGGACTTTCGCTCGGACTTGCACAGTGGAATGATCGAGGTAAAGTAGATATTTCAGCCAAAGTATGGCGTCATACTGGTGATAAATGGTCACGCCAATCCGAAGAACTTCCGCTACACCGTGTGCTTGATTTGGCCATTTTAATTGCTAGAACCAAAGTCCATTTCAAAGATGCTTACCGTTTACCTCATTTTTATGACAAAGAAAATCCCACGCTTGATCGCATCGGTTTGCAAGGAGATGCGCTGACTATTGCTGTTTGTGAAGATAACGAATATATCGATGAGGACATGCAATTGTTCGAACAAGCTTTAAAAAACGACGATGAACTCCTCAGCGAACGCCTCAAAACATTAAGCAAACTATTACAAGAAGCAGGTTATTAAGGACGTGAAATAAATGAATAAAGACAATCGTAAAGAACTAATTCGTGCATACAAAGAAAAATCTCCCGATGCCGGCGTTTACCGTTTTATCAGTACAAAAAGTGGTAAATCCTTAATTGATAACACAATGGATTTAAAAGGAATCGCCAATAAACTTGCTTTCGGAGTGAAAATTGGAGCGGGAAATATGCTACCACCAGAAATGGCAAAAGAAGCAAAGGAACATGGTATTGACACCATTCAATTTGAAATTCTTGAAAAAGTAGATATTAAGCCCGAAATGACAAAAGAAGATATTAAAGAAGAAAATGATGTACTCCTTAGTTTATGGCTAGAACGTGAAGATATCTGAGACCTTTCACTTGAAAGGTCTTTTTTTATTAAAATTGTACAATAAAAAGATAATTGCAATAAAATACACGAAATGTCTACATTTTCTAGCAAAATTAATGTTATACTAATAAATGACTATTTTAAAAGGGAGGTTTATATCATAATGAATCCAAGAAAATCAGAATTTGTTCTAACATTAATTGCGGGAATTACAGGTATTATTGCTGGTATTACTGGAATCGCGGGCGGAGGTCTACTTGCTGCTCTTTCTGGCAGTGAAGAATTATCTAACGCAACTGCGATGACTGCTGCTGACTCTGAAGCACTTGCTGCTGCAGGTGGTTTAACAGTAATTTTCTCTATAATTGCTTTAGTGCTTGGTATTGCTTTGATTGTTTTTGCTGTATTAATTAAACGCAATGCTAAAGTATTTGGTATCTTGACGCTAGTAGCTGGTGTTGTAGGTTTCTTCTTAGTAGGATTACTATGGATCGTTCCAGGTGTACTTGCTGTTATTGCAGGTATTATGTGCCTAGCGAGAAAAGTACCAACTGACACATTTAGCTAATCTTAATGCTAGACTGTAATAGGATGAGCCATCATTCTGTTGCAGTTTTTTTGATTTAAATAGTTCACAAAAGATAATAAATTTATTTTAAAGTAAAACCGACAATTTATTTTGTCGGTTTTTTTGTGGTTATTATATAACTCTATTTCTTCAAACAAATAGAGCAGATGTGAAAAGTACTATTTCTACTATTTTCAATATTCATCAGTCAATAATAGTATGATTTCACATTATTCGAGTGCTAAAATTAGACTTCATTAGCTGTGTCCGGCTGTTATATTGTGACGTTTTTTTGACAAAATTGTAAAAATGGATAAAAGTGCAACTTTATCTAAAAACGAGGTTGAATTCAGGTGGATTTCGATGATTTGGGATGTTTTGAAAATGTTGGAATTATCTTTTGAAACGCTTTTTTTTGAGTTGTATTTTAATTGGAAATAAGTAATATCAATTACTTTCGTGTTTTTGAATCTTTGCTAATTAGATTTTTTATAGTAAATTATTTTCGTTTTTATTCGTGAAAATGTGTCAAAAATAATTACTTGAAAATGGAATGAAATACTGTTTTTGTGATATAAAACGTTCAAAAAATGTTCATAAATAGGAAATTTCGCTACATAGAAAGGTATTTTCAAAAGGCTTTTTAGCGTATAGTTTTAGTGGTAATAAATATTACTGGAGGTTATACACGAATGAAAAAAGCATTTCTATGCCTATCTGCAATTGTTCTATCATTAAATTTTGTATGGATTAATCCAATTACTGGGTCAGCATCCAAAATCGAAACAACAAAGGAAACAAACCAACAAGTTAATTTGAAAAATAATGTAACGGATATAGTTACTTCGGAAGATTTAGGAGGACAAACGTGGTTAATTAATGAGGTAAACAGACAATTAGCACCAAAAACGGTCGACGTAAATTTAACATTTGAAGATTTGGCTAAAATTACGACCATTTCATTGAATAATAGATCGCTTACTGGGGAAGTACCACCAGAGATTAAAAATTTAGTATCGCTTCAAAGACTGTATTTATTTTCTAATAAGTTATCAGGAGAAATCCCTGCTGAATTAGGAGAATTAACGAAATTAACGGAGCTTCGTTTAGATTATAATGAACTATCAGGAAAAATTCCCGACGGTCTAGGTAATATTTCCGAAATCGCACTGCAAAATAATCGTTTGGTTGGGCAAATACCTTTAAGTCTCTATGAAAATAGAACTGGCAAAAATGAAGTGAATGTTTCGGGAAATCAAGTGACGATTAACAGTCAACAATCAGAGCCAAGTGTTTATTCAGCCTATACGTTTGTCTATCCAAGTTCTACACCTGAGTATAGCGGACATATTAAAGCAAATAATTCTTTTATTTCTAATCTAACTAATGATATGAATCTTACACCGTTTTTAAAAAACAGCCCTACATTTATTAATCTACAAGTAGTATATATGTTTAACTCGGAATTGTTTGATGGGCATGATGTGACGATTACCGATACGAATGATGGCAGGGTGCTTTATGACGGGACGCTGACGTCGGATATTAGCATACCGTTAACAAATTTTAAATCAGGCGTACATGTGATTAATGTGATGCTTGATAATGCGCCCAATAATCCTCAAAATCAAACTACTTTCTTAATCGATATTTTACCTGTCCCGGCTCATGATTTGACGGTGAATTATGTGGACGAAGCAGGAGCAGAAATCCATGAACCACAAACGGTAAGTGGAAATGTGGGTGATGATTATGATGTAACAACACCAGAATTTGAACTAGCAATTGACAAATATGAATTAGATACGGAGCAAATGCCGACAAATGGACTTGGTACACTTAGTTCAGAGGCTCAAACAGTCACTTATGTATACAAAAAAGTGAACGGCGCGCCTGTCACCGTGAAATACGAGGACCAAAATGGGGTAGAGATAACTACTTCCGATGTGCTAACAGGTAAGCTAGATGCTACGTATCAATCAAAAGCGAAAGAAATTGCTGGATTTACATTAGATAACAGTAAACTACCAGCCAATGCAAGCGGCATTTTCGAAACAAATCCACAAACAGTCACTTATGTGTATCAAGCCGTTCCAGCCACAATTAAAGCGCATGATTCCACGATTTATGTAGAGGATAAATGGAGCGCAGAGGATAATTTTGATAGCGCAGTAAATTCTGTTGGAGCTGCAGTTTCCTTTGATGATTTAGAAGTAGAAGGGACAGTGGATACGACGAAAGCAGGTGTTTATCCAGTTACTTATAGTTTTGCCGGAGAATCTGTGACTATTAACGTAACCGTAAAAGCAAAAGACCTTCCAGCACCACCAGTGACACCGACAAAACCAGTGGTTCCTATCCAACCAACTAATCCAGACCAACCAGACATTCAAGCGGCACCAGGTGAACATCAGGCTTCCACTGATAAATCAGAAGCATTAAAAGTAACCGTGGCACAAAAGGAACAACCTACAGTAGCAGGGAATTTAAAACTGCCAACTACTGGGGATAATCTTTGGGACAGTGTGCTGTATAGTGTTTTTGGTTTAATAGCGGTATGTGTCGCATTTAGTTTATTCTTCTGGCGTAAAAAGCAAAAGCATAGCTGAAATATATTAGAACTAGGCTGCCTATTTTAGAAGGGTAATGTGCAAAAGAGATACCAACTAAAAACGGCATAATAGCAAAAAATAACTTTACGTCATATTCTGAATTAAAGAAAGCAAAATAATATTGTTATTATTGAATGGTACTCTGGATGTGATAGTAAATAAAAAAATTTTCCAAGAACAATTGTTTATTCTTGGAAATTTCTTCGGTAATATACCAAACAGCATATCGTGGCTATAAAGTTTGAATGTTAATATGCGTTGCTTGTAGCAATGGACGGGTTCTCATACAATAGTGATAACAACTGAAAGAAAGGCGGTTATCTCTAATGTTAAACGAAAATATTAAAGCAATCAGAAAATCAAAAGGACTTTCGCAAGAAGAAATTGCCATCAAACTGAATGTGGTGCGACAAACAATCTCTAAATGGGAGCAAGGACTGTCAGTTCCTGATTCCGATATGTTAATCTCCATATCGGAAGTGCTTGAAACACCAGTAAGCACTTTGCTTGGAGAAACTGTTATGGTTTCAAAGGTTGATGATGTAAAAGCAATTTCCGAAAAACTGGAGATTATAAACTTACAGTTTGCTCAAAGAAAGACCGCCAGACGAAAAATGCTTTATTGGCTATTTGTCTCGTTGTGTGCCGTTATAGCAATAATTTCTGCGGTCTTTATAATACTAAATAGTCCTTACTTAGGTTGGGATTATAGTGATCCTGAAACTAGCGTTATCGGAGTAGCTTTTCATACATTTGAATGGTTGTTTGTCAGATTAGCACCGATTATCCTTATAGGAGGAGTCGTTGGAATTTTTCTAACGCGGAAGAACGTATAAAATCGTACTATGTTTGATGCTTTTGGGGATGAGTCAGGCTTCAAAATTACTGTTTGCAAAAAGGAACTGTAATTTTGAAGTCTGATGTGATTAAAAATAATTAGTATCGAGTATAACTTAATCAAGCTTTAGCAAAAAATGGACAGCCTATTTTTATTTAAATTGAGTCTTTTAAAGATAATTCAACGGGAACAATCTCTGTAATGCGTTTCTTTTGCTTAGGATTTTTAATAATAGTAATTAAATTATCTACGGTTATTTGAGCGATTTTAGGAATATTTTGTTTCACGCTACTCAATTTGGGAACAGTGTAATTGCACTGCGGGGTATCATCGAATCCGATTACTTTAATGTCATTTGGTATTTTTTTTCCGATAGTTGGCAAGAGGTTCAATAGCTCAAGCGCGATATTATCATTAATCGCAAAAATACCATCCATTGTTGTTACTTCATTGACAAAGGTAATAATGCTTTTTTGATAATCGTGTATTTGTAAATCTACTGTAAATTTGGAAACGTCAGGGTCGTAGCGAATATTATTTTTCTTTAAGGCGTCTTGAAAACCTTTGAGACGTTCTTTAGCTGAAGACGATTGCCTGCTATGCATAAATATAACAGGGGATTTCACTCCGGCATGAATTAATGCTTCCGTAGCTTCAAAAGCTCCTTGGTAGTGATTTGATGAAATGAAAATTGTATCTTTTTTATCTTTTGGTTGGCGGTCAATACATACATAAGGAATACCATTTTCGGCGTTGGTATATTTAAAGCCAAATTCATCTGCGCCTGAAATAACAATCAACCCATCCACCATTTTGCTCTCTAACATGTTTAAATATGCCATTTCTTTATCTAAATTACGGCCTGTATTACAAATAATAGTAGAGTAGCCTTGATCGAATAAAATAGCTTCAATTTGCTGAACAACGCTAGAGAAAAAATAGTTGCTAATATCCGGAACTAAAATTCCGACAGAAAAAGATTTATTCATGCGTAAGCTTTTTGCGCTAAAATTCATTTGGTAGTTGGTTTCTTTAATAACAGCCAGCACTTTTTCCCGTGTTTCTTCTGAAAAGCGGCCATTATCATTGATGACACGAGATACAGTTGCAACGGAGACGCCACTTAATTTAGCGATATCTTTTATGGATGTTTTTTTCATAGTATCCTCCTTCTATGAGTAAACGTTTTTATTTATTACTCTATTTTCGCACATTAATCATATATTATCAAATAGGGAAATTTTAAATAAAATATTGACACGATTTGAGAAAGGTGATATATTTAACTTGAAAAAGGTAAAACGATTACTCATATTAGTCTTATTTTTTATTTGTTTAATGAGTAATCGTTATCTCAAAGGAGTGGAAAATTGATGAGCAAAAAACTGATTTGTCCTTCTATGATGTGTGCTGATTTTTCTGGCCTAGAAAGGGAAGTGGAAGAATTAGACAAAGCTGGAAGCGATGTTTTTCATGTTGATATTATGGACGGCGCTTTTGTACCAAGCTTTGGTATGGGGTTACAAGATTTTGAAGAAATTCGTCAAAAAACTCAAAAGTTAGTTGACGTCCATTTGATGATCATGAATCCAGGTGATTATGTGGAAATGTTTGCTGATAAAGGTGCAGATATTATTTACATTCATCCAGAAGCTGATTTACATCCAGCTAGAACATTAGACAAAATCCGAAATAAGGGGAAGAAAGTTGGTATTGCGATTAATCCGGGAACGGCGATTGCAACAATTAAAGAACTTTTACCATTAGTTGATAATGTGATGGTGATGACAGTTAATCCAGGTTTTGCAGGACAAAAATATTTGGACTATGTAGATGTGAAAATCGCAGAACTTGTCGAATTGAAAAAGGATTATACTTTTGAAATTATGGTGGATGGGGCAATATCTCCAGAAAAAATCAGCAAACTTTCTCAGTTAGGTGTTAAGGGGTTTGTGCTAGGAACATCCGCATTATTCGGAAAAAAAGAAAGTTATGCTGAAATAATCAAAAAGTTAAAACAAGAAAAGATGGAGGAATTACGATGAAAATTGCTATTGGAAATGATCATGTTGGAATCGAGCTTAAGCCAGTTATTGTTGCGTATTTACAGGATTTAGGTCATGAAGTAGATGATTTTGGTGCTTTCTCAAATGAACGAACTGATTATCCTGAATATGGTAAAAAAGTTGCAGAAAGTGTAGCGGCGGGAAAATCGGACTTAGGAATTTTAATTTGTGGTTCAGGAGTGGGTATTTCAATTGCTGCTAATAAAGTAAACGGAATTCGCGCTGTTGTTTGTAGCGAACCATACTCTGCAAAACTATCACGCGAGCACAATAATACTAATATTTTAGCTTTTGGTTCAAGAGTTGTTGGTGCAGAACTTGCGAAAATGATAGTTCAAAACTGGTTGGATGCAGAATTTGAAGGTGGAAGACATGCGAAACGCGTCGAAATGATTGCTAGAATTGAAGATGAAAATGATTAAGGAGGGGTTGTTATGGAGCAAGAAGTAACACGACTAATTAGTGCTTCTAAACAAGATTTTGAAAAGATGAACGGCAGAGACTTAAAACGCTCCATTTTTCAATCAGAAGGTAGAGTAATTATGGCGCAACATCTTTTATTTGCAAGTCAGGGTCTTGTCCGAGGGGTTACGAATACGGAATTATTAGCAGCATTCGGATCGGATATGATTATGCTCAATACATTTAACCTAGAAGATGAAAAAAGTAATTTAGGGCTTCAAGGACTTACCCTCGAAGATTTGAAAAAACGCGTGAACATCCCTTTAGGAATTTATCTTGGTTGTCCAGGTGAAAATAAGACTTCAGAAAACATTATTTATGATGCAGCAGGAATGTTAGCTACCGATGAACATTTATTAAGAGCAAAAGAAATTGGCGCAGATTTTATTGTTTTAGGTGGAAATCCTGGTTCAGGAACTTCTATTCAAGATATCATTGAAACAACAAAACGAGCACGGAAGTTGCTAGGTAACGATGTCTTAATTTTCGCTGGAAAATGGGAAGATGGTATTGATGAGAAAGTGTTGGGCGATCCACTTGCTAAACAAGATGCAAAAGAAGTGATTAAGCAATTGATTGATGCAGGCGCGGATGTGATTGATTTACCTGCTCCAGGATCAAGACACGGTATAAGTGTGCGTATGATTCAAGAGTTAGTGCAGTTTATTCATTTATACAAACCAGGTACACTCGCAATGACATTCTTAAATAGTTCAGTTGAAGGGGCGGATCAAGATACAATTCGTTTGATTGCATTGATGATGAAAGAAACCGGTGCCGATATTCACGCGATTGGTGATGGTGGTTTTTCTGGCTGTACGACACCGGAAAATGTTATGCAATTATCTATTTCACTTAAAGGAAAACCTTATACGTACTTTAGAATGGCAAGCAGAAATCGTTAAAACTATAAAAAGGAGTGAAAAAAATGGATTATCAAAAACTAGCTAAAGAGATTCTGGCTAATGTTGGCGGAGAAGAAAATGTGCGCTCAGTGGTTCACTGTGCTACACGACTTCGCTTCAAATTAGTAAACAAAGAAAAAGCAGACAAAAAACAAATCGAAAGCATATCGGGAGTTATTAGTGTTGTAGAAAATGCTGGACAATTACAAGTAATCATTGGCAATACCGTTGGAGATGTATATAAAGCACTGGGTTCTTTTACTAAACTAACAGATGATGGCGACTCGGAGATAGCAAAAGGGACAAAAGATTCAGATGGGAACTTTTTGAGTAAGGCAATTGATGTTATTTCAGGTATATTCACACCTATTTTGGGAGCGCTTGCAGGTGGTGGTATGCTCAAAGGATTGCTGATGATTCTTACTACTTTTGGATGGTTGACCGAATCAAGTGGTACGTATCAGATTTTATACGCGGCTGCTGATAGTGTGTTCTATTTCTTACCGCTTATTCTTGCTTATACTGCTGCGAGAAAATTTGGTGCTAATCCTCCGGTCGCGATTGCAGCAGCAGGTGCACTAGTATATCCTACAATGATTAATCTATTTAATGAGGGAGCTCATATTACTTTCTTACAAATACCAGTCGTATTAATGAGTTATTCTTTCTCCGTTATTCCAATTATCTTGGCAGTTTGGTTTTTATCTATTTTAGAAAGATTTCTTAATAGTAAAATTCATGAGGCAGCGAAGACCTTTTTAACGCCGATGATTTGCCTGATGCTTATCGTACCGCTTACATTCTTAGCGTTTGGACCTCTGGGTACGTTTATTAGTCAAGGTTTAGCTAGCGGGTATACATTTATTTATAACTTGAGCCCAATTGTAGCGGGTGCTTTTATGGGTGCGTTCTGGCAAGTATTAGTTATTTTTGGGATTCATTGGGGCTTTGTGCCAATCATGATTAACAACTTATCACGCTATGGGCGTGACACCATGATTGCGATGGTTGGACCATCAAACTTTGCTCAAGCAGGTGCATCACTTGGAGTATTTTTAAAAACAAAAAAACCGGAAGTCAAAGCTATTGCTGGTTCTGCCGCACTTACAGGCTTTTTTGGAATTACAGAACCGTCTATTTACGGGGTTACTTTAAAATACAAAAAACCATTTGTTATCGCGAGTATCGCCGGTGCAATTGGTGGTGCGATAGTTGGTGCAGCTGGGTCTTCTGGTGCAGCGAACGCTATCCCGGGAATTTTAACATTACCAATTTTTATCGGAAAAGGATTTGTTGGCTTTATTCTCGGAATTGCTGTAGCCTATATTTTATCAGCAATCGGCACATACTTCTTCGGTTATAAAGACGAGATGGCAGACGGAATTGCTCCAACTACAAAAGAAGCGAAAGAAACTGGCGTCGAAGCAGAAGTTATTGTAAGCCCTATTCGCGGCAATATTGTTCCGTTAAATGAGGTAAAAGATGAAGCTTTTTCAGCAGGGTTACTTGGAAAAGGTGTAGCAATCGTTCCGCAAGAAGGTAAATTAATCTCACCAGTAAACGGCACTATCGAAACAGCTTTTCCAACAGGACATGCGATTGGAATTCGTTCTGATAAAGGGGTAGAAATTTTGCTTCACGTTGGCTTTGATACTGTTCAATTAAATGGGAAATATTTTAAATTACTTGTGGCTCAAGGTGATAGAGTTTTGGTAGGGCAAGCATTACTTGAATTTGACCTAGAAGCAATTAAGGCAGATGGTTATGATATTACGACTCCGATAGTTGTAACTAATACGGATGCTTACTTAGATGTACTCATCTCGGATCAAAAAACTGTTAATTATGAAGATACGCTTTTAACACCAGTACTTTAATATCGAAGGAGGATAAAAAATGTTTAATTTGCAAAAAGGTTTTCCAGAAAATTTTAAATGGGGTAGCTCCACTAATGCGCAACAATTTGAAGGTGGCTATAAAGAAGGTGGAAAAGGGCTTTCGATTGCGGATGTGAGGGTTATTCCAGATATGCCAGACGAATCTGATTTTGAATCGTTCAAAACGGCTTCAGACCATTATCATCATTATAAAGAGGATATTGCTTATTACGGGGAAATGGGCTTCCAAATTTATCGTTTTACAATGGCTTGGTCGAGAATTTTCCCGAACGGAGACGAAACAGAACCAAACGATGCTGGAGTTGAGTTTTATAGTAATATGTTGGCAGAGTTAGAAAAATATAATATCGAACCAGTTGTTACTTTATATGCTTATGATATGCCGTTACAACTGCTTGAAAAATATAATGGTTGGCTAGATAGAGCAATTATCAAAGATTACCTACATTATGTAGAAACGGTCGTGAAATTATTTAAAGGTCGAGTGAAATATTGGGTTCCTTTCAACGAGCAAAACTTTATTTCGATTGATTCTGAATACATGAGTGGTTATCGTGCTAAAAATAAAGCAGAAGTTTTCCAAATTCAACATCATTTTAATTTGTGTTATGCAGAAGCAACGAAGCTTGTACACCAAATTGATCCAGATGCAAAAGTTGGTGGAAATATTGGTAACATTTGCCCTTACCCAATGACTTGCAAACCCGAAGATGTCGAAGCAAGTGACAAAGTAGCGCAACAGTTAGGTTATGCTTATGGAGATATTTATTTCAGAGGATACTATCCAAAATACTTCCTTAAAGAATATGAAGGCGTAGATTTTGAGCAAATCATTTTAGATGATGACTTAACTATTATCAAAAGTTCTGAGCCAGACTTCATGTCGTTAACATACTATATGTCGAGTGCGATTGAAGCAAAAGGTGAAGAGGAAGTTGTGGTAATGAACGGGATCAAAGCGCCAAACCCATATTGTGAAACAACTGAATGGGGTTGGACAATTGATCCATATGGTTTTAAACATTATTTGCAAGAGTTCTATCATCGCTATCAATTACCAATTCTAATTCTGGAGAATGGGATGGGTGCACGCGACGAAAAAAATACCGATGATACAATTGATGATACGTACCGAATTGATTATTTGGCTTCACATATTGCGCGTATGCAAGAAGCTGTTGAAGAGGGGTGCGAAATTATTGGTTATCTTACATGGTCCGCAACAGATCTTTATTCAACGCGTGAAGGTTTCGAGAAAAGATATGGCTTTGTTTATGTTGATAAAGATAATAGCTATAAACGTTTGAAGAAGAAAAGTTTCTATTGGTATAAAAAAGTAATTGAAACTAATGGAAATGATTTAAATTATTAAATTAATATAAATCTCATATATCCAAAGAGTCCTTATCAATCCGGTAAGGGCTTTTTTTGTTGATCAAAAATTCTTCTTCTACAAGTTCGGTTAATAAATTGGATATGTTTGGCTGCGTTGTGCGGCAATATCTGGCAAGGACTGACTGGTTGATAAAGTTTGGTAATACAATTTCATTTCTTTCTTCATCTTCAGTGCCCATCTCTACCGCAAGATTTTCTAAAGCCATGTAAATCCGTTCTTTCGGCGTTTTGGCAATCATTCCAAGAAGTGCATAGTGGCGAGCGAAAACATCTGCAATACTCGTCAAAAGAAAATCATTTACATCCGGTTTGATTGATAATATGTTGAGTAAAAAGTCAGCATCGATTTTATAAAGCATAAGACTTTCACTCATGACTGTAATACTATGCTTTTTTTTCGGATAAGAGGAGAATGCATCAATTCCTAAAACATTATATGGAAGGACAAAGATGGAAATGTAGTTCGTTTTTCTTAAATTATCCTCTAATTCAACTGCAGCATAACCTTCCACGATAAAAAAGATACTTTTCGCTTTTTCATCTTCAAAAATAATTTTTTCATTTAATGTATAGGTTTTCTTCGTTACATATTTATAGTAGTCTGGAAATTCTTTTAAATATCCAAGTACGGTATCAAGTTTCTCTGGCATTATAGTGCCCCCTTATATTTGAATAATTACCACTTTATTATACGCTATTTCTTTAAAAAAAATATTATGAACAGTTTGTGACGTTATCTAGATTGGCTTATTGTATACATTTTTAATTAAAAAATTTTTTAAAAGCAATAAAAAAACCATTTTAGATATATTTAATGTATAAAAGGGGCGATTTTCATTTGATATAGTACATTCATAGCCAGTGTGACCCAGGTGGTACGGTGATACGGACAGACAGGCGAAAGGAGGAAATTATGAAGTTTGATGATAGTAAACCCATTTATAAGCAAATCGTTCATTATATTCATACAGAAATTGTTACAGGAACATACGAGGCTGGTGACAAGCTACTATCTGTTAGAGAGCTAGCAACAAAGTTAGAAGTAAATCCGACAACCATCCAGCGAGCTTATGCAGAACTGGAAGAAACGGAAATTATTTACACCGTTCGAGGTACTGGTAAATATTTGACAGAAGATAAGAGGAGAATTGAGCAATTGGAAAATGACATCGCAAAACAACTTACCGAAAATTTTATTAGTGAAATGAGTAAATTAGGAATTAATAAAGAAAAAATTATCGCTTGGGTGAAAAAAGTAGAGGAGGTAGAAGTAAATGTTAGTGGGAAATAATATCGCTAAATCCTATCCAAATAAATTAGTCTTACAAAATGTGGACTTCGAAGCAAAATCAGGCGACATGATCGTACTCACTGGTGAAAATGGTAGCGGGAAAACGACCTTGCTAGATATGTTAGCAAGCTTGAAGAAACCGGATAGTGGCACATTGGAATTAGACAATGAACTATTTACTACCAATGATATCCGCCAGCAAATCGCTTATTTAAATAATGAACTTTACGCTAAAAAAAGTACTACTATAGAAGATTTTATGAAACAACATGGTTTGCTTTTTGAAAATATTGAGTTAGATAAGTGGGACCGATTACTTGCTGGATGGCGAATTAATAAACGACTAAAACTTGGCGAACTATCAACAGGTATGTTAATGAAAGTGAAAATTGGTAGTGTTTTAGCAAGAAAAGCCAAATTGTATCTTTATGATGAACCTTTTGCGAGTATCGATATTATGGCTCGTTCAGAAGTAATGAAAGCTATTATTAGCGAAACAAATCCAGATGCTATCACGATTATTTCTTCCCACCATTTAGAAGGAACCGAAAAATTATATAGCAAACTTTGGTTAATTAAAGATAACACGTTACAAACTATTGAAACAGAAACTTATCGCGAGGAAACAGGCAACGCATTAATCGATTTCTATAAGGAGGAAATGAACAAATGACAAAAATGATTACTTTTTATTTAAAACAAATCAGTCCTATTCTTTTGATTGGACTTGCAATTATCTTGGGGCTGAACTTTCTGGGGTTCACGATGAATCTGCTAGAGGGAACGGATTTGCTTTTTAGAGCAATTCGAGGAACGACGGTGATAAGTTTAATTCTAGTTCTTATCACTACTTGGAAAATCACGAAACTCGATACATCGAAAGAAAACGTAACACTTGCTTCTCTTTCTAGATTTTCAGAAACAAAGAAATTTTTCGGAAAACTATTTGCTGCTTATTTATCAGCAATTACTGTAATTTTACTTCAAAGTGCCTTTATTTGGTATTACGGTTTTGAAACAGGAAGAATCGAAGCAGGAGATGCGTTATCATTTGTATCTGGAACGCTGATGATGTTTTTATTTATCGCCATGTTTGTTTGTTACTTTGTTATTCCGGTAGGGTGGTTAAAAGATCACGTGAAGGCGAGTTCCCTTCAGAAAGCAGCAGTTATTCTACTTCTCTTTGCTATCCTAATTGTCAATTTACTAGCTGAATACTACTTGCATATTTATAACAGTGCGGGGATCATTTCCATTTTACCTAATGGACACTTTGATATTTCCCTTCTATCTATTATTTGGAATGTAGGATTATGTTCAGTGATTGCAGGCAGTTACATCTATATGAAATCTAAAAAAATGGATACTATTTGAAAGTAGGAGAATAAATGTTAGAAGTTAAACACCTTAAAAAATCTTATAAGTTAGGAAAGAAAAACGAAACACCAGTTTTGAAAGATATTAATGTGACCATTCAAGACGGAGAATTTGCAGCAATTATAGGAAAAAGTGGTAGTGGGAAGTCTACGTTGCTAAATATTATTAGTGGACTTGACACTGATTATGAAGGGAAAGTTTTATACAATGGGGAGGATTTACAGGATATTGATTTAGATGCCTATCATTTTAATCATATCGGCTTTATTTTTCAAAGCTTTCATCTAGTCAATCATATGTCTGTCGTTGAAAATGTAAAAGTTCCTTTATATTTGAATCCTGAATTATCAGAAAGCGATCGAAACGCGAGAGCACTTGATTTGCTGAAACAAGTTGGTCTAGAAGACTTTGCTAGCAAAAAACCAACACAACTATCTGGTGGACAAAAGCAAAGGGTAGCCATTGCAAGGTCTCTCGCTAATAATCCAGATATGATTATAGCAGATGAACCAACTGGAGCACTGGATAGCGTTACTTCAGATGAAATTATTAAACTGCTTAAGGCGTTGGCAGCAAAAGGTACAACCGTAATAGTTGTAACCCATGATTTAAACATTGCAGACCAAACCGATGCGGTATTACGACTAGCAGATGGAGAAGTAATTTCATTTGAAAGAAAAAAAGAGGTTGTCCAAAAAGTTACCCACAAAAATGAAAAAAAGTTAAGACTAAACTGGTGGGCTACTGCAAAAATTTCTTTTAAAAGTTTTTTCAATAGAAAATTCCGGAATTTACTTGTAGCACTTGGAACCTCGATTGGCATTATCGCTATTTTATTAGCATTTGGACTTGGAAATGGAGTGAATCAAAGTCTTTCAAAGATTTTTGGTACAACTTTTTCACCCAATCAGATTACGACTTATTATAAAGAAGATGGTGGCTCGAAATCACCTGAACCTACCACTCCATTAACGAGTAGTGAAATTAAGAAAATTAAGCAACTGTATGAAGATGAAAATATTACAGAAATATATGAACGCACTACTGTCCAAGGAATTAAGTTTGAATACGATGGCGAATATTTAAAAGGTATTTCTGGTGAAATGCAAGAAGCCAACTTTAAGCCATCACGCTATGAGGATTTAACTGTCAAAGATGAGTATCTTCTAAGCGGGAAAATGGTAACAAGTGATGAAACCGGAGCAGTTATCCCGTCAAGTGTAGCAAAAGCAATTCTTGGAAAAAAGGATTCTGATGAATTAACAAAAAGTGACGGTGATAAACTGATTGGTAAAAAAATAACCTTAGTTTATGCCGGAAGAAACAGTGACACAAAAAATACGGTTAAAACAGAAACAACCATTTCTGGTATTACAAATCCATCTAAAGAAGGTTTTGCTAGAGGATTTGATGTTTCCACAAAAACAATGAACGATTTTATTAAAACGACCGGTATTGAAAAACCGATTTTATCTGTAGATGCATTCACAAAAACGACAGCAGAAGCAGAAGAAATCGTTGAGAAATATGAGGATAACAAAGATTGGGCGAATTATTCGATTACAAACGCGAATGCTTTCGTAGATACATTTAGCCAGTTTACCGATATTATTGTGTACTTGATTGCCTTTATTGCAGGTCTTTCGCTTGCAGTAGCTGGCGTGATGATTGCTATTGTGCTTTATATCGGTGTGGTGGAACGAACAAGAGAAATCGGTGTATTCCGAGCAATTGGTTATCGTAAACGCCATATTCGCGGACTTTTCATGATGGAAGCAAGTTATATTATTATTTTAGCTAATGTGCTATCAAGTCTTGTCGCTGTGACAATTGCAAAAATAGCTAGTCCCATTTTAGAAACGAAAATTGGCTTTGAAGATATGATTCATATTTCGTTCTGGAATTTCCTTGTTACACTCGCAATAACAATAACAATTGGCTTTATTTTCTCGATTTATCCAAGTAATAAAGCAGCAAAATTAGATGCAGCAGAAGCTTTAAGATCAGAATGACCCAACTAACAGAAAAGAGGAATTTAACATGAAAAAACCACTAAAAATCAGCTTAATCGTCGTAGGAATCGCCGTAGTCATATTTGCAGGAGTGATGCTATCCTACCGTTTTGTTAAATCAATGGACGTTACTGAAAATGCTGAAATAAATAAATCAGCTACAGGAGATCATGTATTACTTGCAACTCAAGGTAGTAAATTCAAAGACAGTGTAATGGACCAAGTGAAAAAAGACATGGAAGGCAAAAACGTGCATGTTTCCATTATCGATACAACAAAATTAGACAAAGTAAAAGCAGATGATTATGACAAAGTAGTTCTATTCACTACAGTGCAGTCCGATGATATCCCAGAAAACGTATCGACTTTTATGAATGATAATAAAGATAAAAGTATCCATATTGCGGTAACAGCAGATTCTGGCCGTTGGGATGATAAACCGAAAGATATAGATGCAATTTCCGAAGCATCGAAAGCAGAAAACAAACAAGATTTCGTGGACGATTTGACAAAAGCAATCGTGGCGGAATAAGACTAACAGAAACACCCATCCTTAGGCAGTGGCTCATAAGGAAGTAAATGAACTTATTGATAGTGACAGCTAACAAACAGATAATGTAAAAGCGTAATATGATGGAATTAAAATTCCTCGTATTGCGCTTTTATTTTTTGAATTATTTTTCTAATTCGCGATAAAATCTTCCGTTATCCGTTGTCTTTTCTTTGCTAAGTAAGTAATTGCTATCAGTAAAATAACTATTATCAGGAATATGCTGGAAACGAGCAATCTGAAATTTCTAAGGGTAGTAATTCCTTTTAATTCTTTTTCTGCCAATTTATTTAGTAATGTTGAATAGTCTTCGCGATTTTTTTTAACCTCTTCAACAATTGTAGTGGTACTAATTCCAAAATCTAGTTTCGTTTTTTCATTGGTGAAATAATAGCAAATGATGATTATGATGGAAATACAACAGTATTTCATATTATTAACATTGAGACCTTAGTAACAAGTAACTTCCTCTTTGAAAATAAAGATGGTAAAAATATGTATCAATCATTAAGTAACATAATAATAAACTTGCAAGCAAATAAGGATTTATTGTTACAGCAAGATAATGAAGTTGATAGAATTAAATCTATTTTACCGCTTGTGGTTGCTAGGAACAGTATTATTGAAACATTAGGTAGAAATCCAGTTTGGGGTATTTCATTAACTGATGATGTGAACAACTTAAAGATTGATAATCAACTAGTTACTGAAGTTATTCCGTTTGATTGGAACAACGAAACATTGTACCTATGCTACTTTAGTGACCTGGAAAGTAGTAATAGTCCTAGTGAGATGGGAATAAGTTTTCAGTTAGTAAATATTTTTTCTTTGTCATAAAACCTATTATATGTAAAATAAAACATTTTTTATGTCAAATATATTTGACATAATGTAAAGTGGGTGCTATGATAAATTTACAAACAAAAGAAAAGGAGCATGTTTTATGGAAATGAACGCTAGTTTTATTGGGTTATATGCAATTACAGTCTATTATCTGTATGGGTATTTGGAAAAACGTGAACGGTTAGAGTGGTTGTTACTATTACCTGTTTTGATGGCACTTACTATAACAATTACAAATACAAACGCTTATTATGAGAACATAGTGACGAATCCCTTAGAACAAAATATTGTAAGCTTTATCGCAAGTTTTATAATTTTGGCAGTATGTCTCACTATTCCAGTTAGTATTGTACTATTTTTCAGAAAAAGAAAAGGTGAGGTACAATGAAAAATATTAATATGAAAGTTGCTCGAGTGGAAAAGGATATTTCACAGGAAGAGCTCGCAAAACTTATTCATGTGTCTAGGCAAACGATTAGTTCAGTGGAAGCGGGAAATTATAATCCCACGCTGAATTTATGTATTGCTATTTGCAAGGCGTTAGGAAAAACGCTTGATGATTTATTTTGGGAGGAAGATGACAATGTTTAAGAATTTATTTAAAAAGCCGAAAATGAAGGATGAAATGCTTGAAATGAAGCAAAATCAATACGGCGCACGAGCTTTTAATATGATGATTATAATAGTAGCAATCGTTATACTTATCAAAGCAGTGGTATTAGAAGCGAGCATCAGTGAGCTTTGGGTTGAATTATTATTGCTCATCGTTGGTGGTGGCTATTATTTTTACTCAGTGCTGAAAAACAATGTTCCATTTATGCCAACAATTTCGCTGAAACAAACAATCAGATTGGTTTTCTTGATATCAGCGATTTTCGGTATAAGCGTTGGTATCCGCAATGTCTTTTTCCTTTACGCAGATAATATGTCGGGAACCGAATTGAGTTATCAAATGATGATGTTTTTCTTTATTAGCTTGTTTACTGCAATTGGGAGTGGTGTTATATTTGGTGCCTTAGCTTATTGCTTATACCAATTATCGAAATGGCAAGAAAAAAATATTATGAAAAAAATTGAAGTAGAAAATGCTGAAGATTAAAAATAATAGAAGTCCTGAATAAGATGGAATTATTTTACTGCAACTGGAAATTGTTTGGATATTGCCAAGTGGTTTGACAATGCCGAACTTTATTCAATTTCACAAGTTTTAAAAGAAAATGCGGCTCGCTTTGAAGACGATTGTATTGGAATTATTTTTCCTTGTTATAATTTTGCCGCATCTCGCATGGTTTGCGAGTTTATTGAGAGAATACAATTAGTTAGTCAATACATTTTTGTTATTGTCACTTATAGTAATACGGCGCCAATGTGCGCCTCTACCGAACTATATGAACACTTCCTTATGAGCACCTACCATTTGGTGGGTGTTTTTTGGAAAATAAATCCATAACAGCTTTCTCCTTTCGTAACCACGGTTACAGACGAAATCACAAAAGCTATCTATACTAAAGTTAGATTTTAGATAAATTAGAGGAGATGGTCATAATGAGCGTTTTAAACATTGAAGGAGCAAAATTATCGTATCAGAAAGTCGGACAAGGTCCTATTCTTATTTTTATACCGGGAGCAAATGGAACTGGAGATATCTTTTTACCACTGGCAGAGCAATTGAAAACATCTTTTTCTGTTGTAATGGTAGATCGTCGTGGGTATGGGGACAGTGAGTTAACAGCAGCTATACCGGAGCGCGCTAGTCATGCATATGATGATTACCGAGTGACTAGAGATGCTGCTGATATTGCTGCACTCGCAAAAGCGTTAAGCGACGTGCCTGTTTATATTTTAGGGTCAAGCTCGGGTTCGATTGTTGCTATGCATGTCTTGAAAAATCACCCAGAAGTTGTTAAAAAAATAGCCTTTCATGAGCCACCAATCAATACATTCTTACCAGATTCGGAGATGTGGCAAGAAGCGAATGAAAAGATTGTACAAACTGCCCTAACTAAAAATATGGCAGAAGCAATGCAACTTTTTGGCGAAACACTTCATATTGCCCCCATTGACGCAGAAAGCATGTCGAAACCAGCCGTAACAATAGACGAAGTGACAAAAGATTCAACCACGCAACAAATGAAATACTGGTTCACTTATGAAATCCGCCAATATACTAGCTCTAATATATCTTTAGACGATTTCAAACCATATGTTCATCAGATTACGTTACTTAATGGTACCGATTCAAAAGGCTCATTCCCACAAGATGTTAATGCCTTTATAGCCAAACAACTCGGATTAACTATCGTGGATATTCCAGGCGGTCATTTAGGTTATATTCAAAAACCAGCCGGATTTGCTAAAGTACTTTTATCAATCTGGGGATAAAAATAAAAAATTCTGCTAAAGGTTAAATTTAGCAGAATTTTTTTGATGTAGTCGTAATTGCTATTTGGAAGAAAGTGGTCTATGCTTATCGTGAAAAGTAACTTTCATTTAAGAGGAGAAGCAAAATGAACATTCGAACTGAACTGCAAAATAGCCAATTATGCGAAGGTATAACAGAAGCTCAATTAACCGAACTGATGAACAAAATTACGGTTAAAGAGAAGCACTATAAAAATAATGAAATTTTATTTTATACAGATGAAGTAACGAAAGTATATATTTTAGTTAAAGGAAATGCGGCTATTGCTAAAAATACAAGTAGCGGTAAGCGAATTCTAGGTAAAAATGTCACAGAACCTGGGGAACTGGCTGGGGAGATTTATTATTTCTCGCATCGTAATCCATTTTGGGACTACGCGATCGTGCTTGAACCGACAACAGTACTAGAAATTAGCGGAATTGACCAAGGAACTCTTCAAACCTTAGATTTAGCTTTACAAAACCAACTATTAGTCAATTTATTAAAAAGTGTTACTAGAAAATTTGAATATATAGGTGAAAAGGTACGAATGGTTTCAGAAGACTCTGTTCGTGCAAAAATAAGCAATTATTTATTTGGCATCCAAGACGATGATGGCAGTATCGAATTAACAGAAACAAGAGAAGAAATTGCCGACTATCTTGATATTACAAGACCTTCACTTTCGAGAGAACTTGGCAGAATGCAAAAAGAAAATATTATTCGTATCGAAGGAAGTAGCGTTATTATTTTAGATGCGATTATATTTGATACTTTTATTGAGTAACTAGTAACCAGCGTTACATCTTTTCGTATGCGGTAATGGTAAGCTATTCGTATTAAAAGAATGAATACGGAGGAGATTACATGTTATTAACTAGAAACGAACCTTTTACCGCAGAAAAAATACAAGCAAAGGCAGACATCCTTGAGCTAGTTCAATTTGAACGATTTTGCCGCGATAATGCACTTTGGGACGCAATGGAAACCTGCTTTACAAAAGATTCAAACGTAAAAATTTCCTGGTTTCAAGGAACTGGGCATGGCTTTATTGAGGCATCAAAGAAAATGACCAACCCTGCGCCACATAAAATATACAATACCCAAGTTTGGATTAAGAACGACCGAGCTGTGGCGATAATGCAAGCCACTATCCAAACACGCACCATCATAAATGGAGTAGAAATGGAACTTAATTCTGACGCCAAATTAGTGACACGAGTAGAACGAATCGATGGCAAATGGTACATTAATGCATTTGAAGGAGTTTATGAGAAAGACTCATTGATGCCAGTGGTTCCAAGTAAAAATGCTGATGTTCCTGCTGAGTTGTTAGCTAATTTTAGAAAAAGCTATGCTTGCCTAGCACTTTCATTAACATTAAACGGCTATGAGATTGATAATAATCTTCCCGGCATTGATCGCCCGGAGCAAGTGACTCAATTTTTCAAAGAAGCTGATGAGTGGTTGCTCCAATAATTTAAAAAGGATAGCTAGTTTTTACTAGCTATCCTTTTTAAATGAAGGAGTCTCATTTTAAAGTATGCTATACTTAGTGAAATATAAACCTCATGAAACGGTAGGTGGTTGTCAGTGAAAAAGAGTAAGACGGTTCAAATTCTATTAGTTTTTTCCGTTGTTGCGTTAATTTTGAGCATGGTTGGGGTGGTATCAATTTGGTATGGGCAGAAAAATCATCAAACGAATAATGCGAAAACCACCGCCAAAAAAGAGACTACAGTAACGAAAAAACAAGATACGTTTAAAATAACGGCGCTCGGTGATTCGCTTACATATGGCGTTGGCGATACAGAAGGCGGCGGGTATGTCCGAGTGGTGGAGAATTTCTACAAACAAAAAGAGAAAAATGTCGAGAATGTCAATCTTGCTATTAGCGGGGCGAAATCAGACCAGCTTCTCAAACAATTAGATCAAAAAGAAGTGCAAAACCAAATAAAATCAGCCGATGTTATTTTAATGACGATTGGCGGAAATGATTTGTTTCGCGGCGGGGAAGCGCTGGATGATTTTAAAAGCGATGCGATTAAACAAGCCGAAGCAAGTTATACGAGCAATCTAAAACAAATTTACCAAACGATACGGAATTTAAATCCATCCGCGCCAGTTTTTCATATTGGGCTGTATAATCCGTTTATGTCGTTAGAAAATGCGAGCGAAATGTCGGCAGTTGCGAATGAGTGGAACATGCAAAGTCAAAATCTATCTCAAAACGAGAAAAATATCATTTATGTTCCGACTTTTGATTTGTTTCAGCAAAATGGGGATGCATATTTAGCGACTGATAAATTCCATCCAAATCATGCCGGATATCAGTTTATCGGTAATCGGGTGGCGGAGGTTATAGAGACGGGAGGGGGAGAAGGCGATGACGGAGCGAGCACTTCAAGTAACTAATCTGCATAAAAAAATTCGTAAACGAGAAATTATTAAAGGGATATCATTTGAAGTAATGCCCGGAGAAGTTTTTGGCTTTCTTGGACCGAATGGCGCTGGGAAAACGACGACGATTCGAATGATTGTCGGCTTAATCAAACCAACGTCTGGAACGATTTTAATTGGAGGCAAAGATATTCGCAAAAATTTCACCGAAGCGATGCGCGGTCTTGGTTCTATCGTGGAGAATCCGGAATTTTATACATTTTTAACAGGACAAGAAAATTTGGCGTATTTTGCCCGAATGGATTCTTCGATTAAAAAAGAACGTATTCAAGAAGTAACCGAACTAGTTGGGCTAGAAAAGCGGATAAATGACCGAGTTTCTACTTATTCACTTGGTATGCGGCAACGTTTAGGGATTGCTCAAGCATTACTTTCGAATCCGAAATTATTAATTCTTGATGAACCAACAAACGGTCTTGATCCATCTGGAATTCACGAAATGCGCGACTTTATCCGTGCTCTGGCTAGAAATGAAGGTATTAGCGTGCTCGTGTCTTCTCATTTATTAAGTGAAATTGAACTTTTATGTGATCGGGTGGCGATTATGACAGACGGGACGATTATTAAAACCGACCAAGTTGCGCACCTGCTCAGTTCTCGTGCGCAATTACGCTGGCGGGTGACTCCAATAGAACAAGCCAAAGCCTTTTTGGAAAGTGTGACCGAAGTGGAAGTGGACGGGGAGTACCTAGTGACAGCTATGAATGAGGAAAGTGCAGAGTGGAACGAACAACTCGTTGCAAAAGGCATCAAAGTCCATGAAATCGACAAGCGAAAACCATCCCTTGAAGATCTATTCCTTGAGTTAACGGGAGGTCAGTCTATTGATTAATTTAGTGTATAATGAGCAATTAAAACTTTGGCGCAAAAAGCGACTCATCGTTATTTTAGCGTTGGTGGCAATTATCGTAGCGATTTTCACGTATGCGCAATTCAGACAGCATCAAGAAGATGAAAAGCAAGCTGGGACAAGCGATTGGCATGTACAGACTCAGCAACAAATCGTCGACCTTGAAAATCGACTTGGCACAGGGCGGCTTCCCGAAGAATATCAAAAATATTTTAAAGTGCTTGTCGGGCAACTACAATATTATTTAGATCATGACATCAACCCAAATGCACCCGGAGCACCAACTTTCCTAAAAACGTTTGTTGAAAATGGTATTAGTTTATTGTTTCCACTTTTTATCATGGTTATAGCAGCCGATTTAATCAGTGCTGAAACAAGTGCGGGAACGATGAAGTTCTTGCTGACAAGACCTGTGAAGCGATGGCGGATTTTGACGAGTAAATATGTTTCAATGTTGCTTTCGATTTCCGCGATTATGGTGTTGTCTGCCGTTATTGCCTATCTGATTTCTGGGATTGTCTTTGGCTACGGTGGCTGGGACGCGCCAGTTCTCACCGGGTTTGGCATGAAAGATGGCGCTGTAACAACAACAGACGTTTACCAACTGCCGGTTTGGCAATTACTGCTCATGGAATTTGGCCTCGCGTGGTTTGTCAGTGTCGTGGTCGGCGTGTTAACGATGTTTGTATCCGTACTTGTCCGCTCCACAGCCGCCGTAATGGGAATTATGCTCGCCTCACTTATTACCGGAACAATTTTAACCAACCTCGTCAGCTCCTGGCCAAGCGCGAAATATTTATTTATGGTCAATTTGCAACTAACGAATTATTTAAACGGCTCCAGCCCACCAGTTGAAGGAATGACATTAAGTTTCTCAATGCTCGTCTTAACCGCGTGGATGCTAGTAGCGTTTATCTTATCCTATTTTATTTTCACGAAACGAGATGTGTATTAAAGAGCGCTGATTGGCGCTCTTTTTTGCGTCCATTAAAAGTTACTTACTTTTTGTGAGCATAAAACTTTTCTTTTGAATAGTTTAGTTATAAACTATAGTTAGTAATCAAAAAGGAGGTACAAACAAATGATTAAAGGAATTCATCACGTATCCGCGCTAACAAAATCTTTCAGCGAAAATCATCATTTTTATTCAGAAATATTAGGGCTACGGCTCGTGAAAAATACAGTCAACCAAGACAATATCCATATGCGCCACTTATTTTATGGTGATTACATCGGTTCCCCTGGGACTTTACTGACATTTTTCGAAGTGCCGCGCATCGGCTCAAGCTACGACGAACGCGCCTTTTTCGGCAAAATGACCCTAGGCATACCAACAGACACAAGTTCTTACTGGGAAAAAAGGCTAAACGATTTTGCAATTTCTTTTCAAAAAGACGGACAGACTTTAACCTTACAAGATCCCGATACAATGGGCATCATCCTAACGGAAATACCAGCTACTAATTCTAACCCAACCATCCACACCAATATTCCGGCCGAAAAACAACTTGTTCGGATTATCGGCGCTGATTATCACGTGCCAGATCCGGCCGCGACCAGCCGGTTTTTCACGAATCTTTTTGAGTTAGAAAGTCAGGATGGGGTATTAGTAGATAAGAGTGAGATGAGTTTTGCGAAACTGCATGCGACCACATCAGACAAAAAATCCCGCACAGGCCGCGGAACCATTGATCATATTGCTTATACTTTAGAAACGAAAGAAGCCGTCGATGAACTGCACGATTTAGCCGTTCGAAACGATTTAAAAATAGAAGAATTTGTTGACCGTGAGTATTTTAAAAGTTTATATATTCGTGAGCCAGGTGGCCTGAGAATTGAATTCGCAAGTGCTGGCCCCGGTTTTACTATCGACGAACCGCTCGAAACAATGGGCGAAAGACTAGCCTTACCAAGCTTTTTAGAAGAAAAAAGAACAGAAATTGAAACTTATTTTGGAGGAGATTTATGATGATTAAAGATTTAAAAGGAATTCACCACGTAACTGCAATGACAAGTAGCGCCGAGAAAAATTACGCGTTTTTCACAGAAGTTTTAGGAATGCGTTTAGTGAAAAAAACCGTCAACCAAGACGATATTCATACGTATCATTTATTTTTCGCCGATGACAAGGGTTCAGCGGGAACGGATATGACATTTTTTGACTTTCCAAATTTACCAAAAGGTCGTCACGGCACAGATAGTATTTCTCGCGTAGCTTTCCGAGTACCTAGTGATGCGGCGCTTGAATACTGGCTTGACCGCTTTGAACAATTAGAAGTTCCGCATAGTGATATCAAAACTCTATTTGGCAAAAAATATCTCACATTCCAAGATTTTGATGACCAACAATTACAACTGATTTCTGATGAAAATAACGAAGGAGTTGCACCGGGAACTCCTTGGAAAAACGGACCAGTTCCAGAAAAATATGCGATTTATGGTTTAGGGCCAGTCTTTTTAACCGTTGTTTCTTTGAAAAATATGGATGCGATCTTGCAAACAATTTTTGGGTTTAGAAAAGTCACAGAAGAAGACGGACTTCATTTATATGAAGTAGGCGAAGGTGGTAATGGGGCGCAAGTGATTGTCGAAGAACGTACCGATATCCCAGCTGCAATGCAAGGCTACGGCGGTGTTCACCATGTAGCTTTCCGAGTAGAAGACCACGAAGAATTGCAAAAATGGATTGATCGCATGAATACAATCGAAGCGCCCAACTCTGGTTACGTAAATCGTTTCTATTTTGAATCGTTATATGTACCGGTTTCAGAACGAATCTTGTTTGAATTTGCAACAGATGGTCCGGGCTTCGCAAGTGATGAACCATACGAAACACTTGGTGAAAAATTAGCCCTGCCACCATTTTTAGAACCAAAACGTGCAGAAATCGAAAAAATGGTACGTCCGATTAATACGAAACGGAGCTGATAAACGATGGAACACATTTATATTCCCGGAAAAAATAAGGATTTAGCTCCATTATTACTACTTCACGGGACAGGCGGCGATGAAAAGTCGCTTGTCGAAGTAGCAGAATTTATCGCGGGTGATGCGGCTGTTTTATCGTTACGCGGTGATATTAAAGAAGGCGGAGCAAATCGGTTTTTCAAAAGATTTCATGATGGCAGTTTAGATTTAGAAGACTTGGAAAGTAAAACCTCGGAATTAATCACTACAACGCGCGAACTTGCTAAAAAATATCAACTAGATTTTGAGCGAATCATTGCAGTAGGGTATTCAAATGGTGCCAATATTGCGGCCAATGCACTTCTTCAAGCGGAGAATAGCTTTCATAAAGCGATTTTATTTCATGCAATGCCAGCTGGAAACAAACAACCCGAATTTTCGATTAGCCATCGTAGTGTATTTCTGTCCGCTGGTTTAAATGACCCGCTTATTACAGCGAAAGCTTCCGAAGAATTAGTTGAAATCCTCAAACAACGTGGAGCGAACGTGGAAACGGTTTGGACAGCAGCTGGGCATTCACTGACTATGGAAGAATTAGAAGAAGCGAAAAAATGGTATCAAAACAACCAGAAATGAGGGAAGTAGATGACTATTTTTAAAAGTGCTGATTTATCCCAAAAAGAAAACTACAAATTTTTAACTGGAAGCATTATTCCGCGACCAATTGCTTTTGTAACGACGCTTGCTGAAGACGGGGTGACGGTTAACGCCGCCCCGTTCAGTTTTTTTAATGTTGTTTCAAGCGATCCAGCGATAGTTTCGATAGCTGTTCAACGTGCGGATGGCGAGCAAAAAGATACAGCTAGAAATGCGGCTTTTACGAAAGAATTAAATATTCATATTGTTAGCGAGTCTTTTGTGGAAGAAATGAATAAAACCGCTGCTCGACTTGCACCTGATGTGAGTGAAATCGAAAAAACAAGCTTGCATTTAGAGCAAGTTCCTGGAATGAAAACTCCAAAAATTTCCGAAGCAAACATCGTGCTTACGTCCAAACTAGAGCAAATCATTCCCATTAAGAATGACGCTGGTGAGGTTGTTTCTGATTTAATTCTTGCACGTATTTTGACATATGATTTTGCAGATGAGGTGTTTGATTCTGAGCATCATTATATTTTGCCAGAAAAACTTGCACCAGTTGCCAGACTCGCTGGAAATGACTATACAAAACTTGGCGATATTTTCCGGATTGAAAGGCCGAATTAACGAGAAATAGTTGCGAAACAAAAACGACCATGTTAAACTAGGAGCAACTTAAATGAACGGAGGGTTGCCCATCATGCGTTATATTAGACTACGTTTCCCCAAAAATCTATGCAACTAATTTAATAGTGCGGGAATATCCATGCTTATTTAGTGTGGGTAACGGGATTGGTCTTGCGTGCATGTTTGGCACCCAAAATAAATATGGGTAGAATGAAGAAGAAATACTCTTCATTTGAAAGCAAGCTAGTATCTTTGGATGCTATTTTTGTGTTTTCATCTACTCAAAAACCCTGACCGCGCTGAATCTATTTCAGGAGGTCCTTTTTTATGGAGAAAAAAGTATTAATCGTTGGTATAAGCCAAAAACAAAAAGATTTTGATTATTCAATGGAAGAATTAGCCAATTTAGCGGCTGCAAATAATATGGAAGTGGTGGGCGAAATACGGCAAAATATCGACCGTGAAAATCGCGCCACGTATGTTGGAAAAGGAAAAGTGGATGAGATCAAAGGGCTGGCAGAAATGCAGGACGCTCGCTTGATTATTTTTAACGATGAGCTTTCGCCGTCGCAAATTAGAAACCTAGAAGAAGCATTGGAACTAGACGTAATGGATAGAACAGGATTGATTTTGGCTATTTTTGCGAACAGAGCAAAAACAAAAGAAGCTCAACTTCAAGTCCAAATTGCCAAATTACAATATGAACTTCCGCGTATTTTTGGACAAGGCGAGGATATGGACCAACAAAGTGGAAAAGGCGGCCTTAGCAACCGTGGTTCAGGTGAAAAGAAAATCGAAACCGACCGTCGTACCATCAAACATCAAATCCGCCATTTACAAAAAGAGTTAGACATGCTCGTTGATGACCGCGAAGTACGTCGTCGCAAACGAAAGAAAAATGAAATTCCTGTGGTATCGCTCGTGGGTTATACGAACGCTGGAAAATCAACAACGATGAATGGTTTAGTACGGGCATATAGCGAAACGGCAGACAAACAAGTTTTTGAGAAAGACATGCTCTTTGCTACGCTTGAAACGAGTGTGCGCGAAATTGTTTTGCCAGATAACAAGCAATTTTTACTCACAGATACGGTTGGTTTTGTTAGTAAACTTCCGCATCAATTAGTGAAAGCCTTCCGTTCCACGCTAGAAGAAGCGCGTGATGCAGATTTACTCATTCACGTGGTAGATTATTCTGATCCGCATTATAAAACAATGATGAAAACCACGGAAGAAACATTGAAAGTAGTTGGGGTGGAAGATGTTCCAGTCATTTATGCGTACAATAAAGCAGATCTTTTAGAAGACGAAATGTATCCTAAACAAACGGGAAATACGATTATCTTTTCAGCGCGAGAAGAAGAAAGCTTAGAATTTCTAACAGAAGTGATTCGTAAAGAATTATTTGCCAGTTATGAAAAAGCAACCTTCTTAATTCCGTTTGAAGCGGGGCAAGTTGTCGCTTATTTAAATGAGCATGCCGATATTTTAGAGACCGAATACTTGGAAAATGGCACGCAGATTGTGGCGGAAGTGAGTCCGGCTGACTTACAAAAACTAGCAGAATATCAAGTAGCTGAGTAAAGCGAGTTCCTTCTTAATTTGCTATAATGAAACATACAGCAAATTTAGTGAGGAGATTTCTATCTATGAAAAAAACTGGATGGGGTATACTTGGTGCGGTTGCTGCTTTTACAGGCTATGCTTACTGGTCAACAAAACATTTAACCGTAACAAATTATGAAATAGTATCAGATAAAATTCCAGCAGAATGGGACGGCGCAACTTTTATACAGCTGTCCGATCTGCATAGTGCAAGTTTTGGTTTATATAATAATCCTTTGCTCAGTATCGTGAATGAGCTGGCTCCGGATGCCGTTTTTCTAACAGGAGATATGATTGATGGAGATGAGTCGCCATATGTAGCGATGGCAGTTGTGCGCAAATTGGCTAAAGAATTCCCGGTTTTTTATGTGAGCGGAAATCATGAGGGTCGAAGTGCATTTTATGAAGATTTTAAAGCAGACATGGAAAAGCATCATGTCGCTGTCCTTGAAAATGAACGCTATTTTCTAAAAAAAGATGGTGCAGCGATTATGGTAGCCGGCGTCCAGGATCCTCGTTTCGTAAAAGAAAATTGGGCTGAAAAAGAACTACCAAAAGAAGAATGGGAAGAAGCAGCATTAAAAGAAGCTTTAGACGATGCGACAGCTAATTTATCCTCGGATTACTTTACGATATTACTGGCGCATCGTCCGGAGTTTTGGCCACTTTACCAAGCGTACCCAATTGACTTAGTATTATCTGGACATGCGCACGGCGGCCAATTTAGGCTTCCGCTAACAGAAGGCCTTTTCGCACCGGGACAAGGTTTCATGCCAAAATGGACAGCTGGCATTCACCGGGCTGGAGGGAAAGCACTTGTTGTTAGCCGCGGTTTAGGAAATGTAACGAAACTTCCGCGCTTATTTAATGATCCGGAAGTCATTCGAATTACGCTTAAAGCAAAAGGGGATGCTTAAAAAAAGTGATTTATTTAGATAACGAAGATGTACTTGATCAAGCGTACAACTTTGCAATGGAAGAATATGCGCTGCGTTCTTTAGATGAAAATGAAACGTATTTTATGTTTTACCGTATGAAGCCAACGATTATTGTCGGTAAAAATCAAAACACGCTGGAAGAAATTAACCATCCTTTTGTAAAAGACCATCATATCGACGTTCTCCGCCGTTTATCTGGTGGGGGAGCTGTCTATAACGACGAAGGCAATATTAGCTTTAGCATGATCACAAAAGATGATGGAAATAGTTTTCAAAATTTCGCGAAGTTCACAGAACCAGTTATTCGAGCGCTCCGCAAGCTTGGTGTAAATGCTGAACTGAGTGGTCGAAATGATATTGAAGTGAATGGCAAAAAAATAAGTGGAAATGCACAATTTGCAACAAAAGGTCGACTTTATAGCCATGGAACTTTACTTTTCGATGTCGATTTATCCATGCTCGAAAAAGCCTTACAAGTGGATCCAGAGAAATACTTGTCCAAAGGTGTTAAATCTGTACGTAGTCGTGTAACTACAATTCGCGAGCATTTAGCAGAAGATATCGATATTCTGACCTTTAAACAAATTCTACTGGAATCCATTTTTGAAACGAAAGATATCCCACGTTATACTTTTACGGAAGCAGATAAACAAGGAATTGAAAAATTACGCACGGAGCGTTATCGGAATTGGGACTGGACATACGGTAAATCACCAAAAGCTACCATAAAACGCAAAAAAAGATTTCCAGCCGGAACCATTGAATTCCAAGTTTCACTAGAAAAAGGTCAAGTAAAAGAAGCGACCATTTATGGAGATTTTTTTGGTACAGAGGATGTTGCTGAATTAGCTGAGAAAATAATCGGATGCCGTTTTGAACGTAAATCTATTCAAAATGCTTGGCAAGAAATAAATGCGAAAGACTATTTTGGTGGAATTGAAAAAGAAGCAATTTTAGATATGTTATTTGAATAAAGTTTAAAACTCTGAGATATAGATTCTCAGAGTTTTTTTAATGCCTAAAGAAAGCGATTTCAATTTTATGTTGACAGAGATTAAATATATATAGTATTATTTAAATATGATAAATGATAATTAAATATAATTAATTAAAAGGAGTGAAACATTTGGTTATTGAAAATCGAGATTTTATACAAATAAGTACGGAAAAAATAAAAAAAGAAATAAATAATCAAAAATTAGTTGAAATGTATAAAAGGTGTATGGAAAACACATTAGACACCACCATAAAAATTCGAGACAGTGGACTCACATTTATTTTAACAGGTGATATTCCAGCAATGTGGCTACGTGATTCAGTATGCCAAGTACGACCTTTTCTAATTTTTGCTAAAGAAAATGAAGAAATTGAGTCGATGTTGATTGGCCTTAGCAAAGAACAAGTGAGTTTAGTTGAAATTGATCCTTATGCTAACGCTTTTAATGAAACACCAAATGGAGCTGGACATCAAGCTGATAAAACAGAAATGCATCCACAAGTATGGGAACGAAAATATGAAATTGATTCATTATGTTATCCGATCCAATTAGCTTATCTTATTTGGAAAATTACTGGAAGAACAGAACAATTTGATGCAGCATTTTTCAAGATGTTACAAACGATTTTTGCTTTATGGGAAGTAGAACAACATCATGAAACAAAATCGCCGTATCGTTTTGAACGGCTGGACTGTGTTCCTTCTGATACTCTAAAAAGAAACGGATTAGGAACGGAAACAGCTTACACCGGTATGCTTTGGTCAGGATTTAGACCAAGTGACGATGCTTGCGAATACGGGTATCTTATCCCTTCAAATATGTTTGCAGTAGTCGTTTTAGGTTACGCAAAAGAAATTATAGAAGCTTTTTACCCAAGTGAGATAGAAACGATCAAACAAGCTGCTACCTTACAAAATGATATCCAATTAGGAATTGAAAAATTTGGTACATATAATCATCCTACATTTGGTGAAATATTTGCATTTGAAGTAGATGGTCTTGGAAATCAATTATTGATGGATGATGCAAATGTTCCAAGTCTACTCTCTATGCCAATCATCGAATATCTTGAAAAGGAATCTCCCATTTATCAGAATACGCGGAAGTTTATTTTAAGTAAGTCAAATCCGTATTATTTTGAAGGTAAACTGGCAAAAGGAATTGGTAGTCCGCATACACCAGCAGGATATATTTGGCCAATTGGACTGGCAATTCAAGGATTGACTGCAAGTGATAAATCAGAAAAACTGGAGATTTTGCAAATGTTGTTAAGAACGGATGCTGGAACTGGATTAATGCATGAATCGTTTCATCCAGATTACCCGGAAGACTTTACGCGCGAATGGTTTTCTTGGGCTAATATGATGTTTTGTGAATTAGTACTTGATGTAGCTGGGTTTCGAATGGCAAATGTTTTGAAGAACTAACGAAGGAGGCTTATTGATGGCAACAATTAGAAATAAATCTGCCCAAATACACCAACAACGAATGGCTTACCTTTTTATTGCACTTCCAGTTTTATTACTAGCGATTTTTATGATTTTACCAATTGGAATGGCACTATTTGTCAGTTTTACAGATTATGATATTGTTAATTCTCCCAATTGGATTGGCTTTGACAATTACATAAAAATGTTTAGAGATCCTTATTTTCTCATTTCATTAAAGAATACTATTATATACACCGCTCTGTTTGTACCACTTGGTCTTGTAGCATCACTTGGGGCTGCTATCTTGATTAATATGAATAAAAAAGGAGCAGGTTTATTTAGGACATTTTTTTATGTGCCGGTATTATGCTCTACGGTAGCAACTGCGACAATATGGTATTGGTTGCTTAATCCTCAGTATGGTTTGATTAATCGTGTTTTAGGATGGTTTGGAATTAATGGCCCAGCATGGCTCTATGATTCGAACTGGGCAATGTTTGCGATTGTGATGATGAGTGTTTGGATGACATTTGGAACAAATATGATGATTTTTCTTGCCGGTCTTCAGGGTATCCCGGCTAACTTATATGAAGCTTCTAAAATAGAAGGAGCTTCAAGATGGAAGACATTTCGTTATGTCACTTGGCCATCCCTTTCACGGACCACTTTCCTCGTAACAACAATGCTAATTATCAATGCTTTTCAGGTATTTGATCAAGCATATGTTTTAACAAAAGGCGGTCCCGGAAACTCAACTATTACGCTTGTCTACTACATTTACAATGAAGGATTCGGAGGATTAAAAATGGGCTATGCTTCCGCAATTTCTTTTGTGTTATTTTTAATCATACTAGTATTTTCGATTATCAATATGCGTGTAAATAAAGAAGATAGGACAGCTTAAGGAGGGTTGATATGAATACCATAAAATTAAAAAAAGGGAGCAAGTCGTTCATTTGGTATATTGCTGTACTTCTAATTAGTTTAGTGACTGTTTTTCCACTTATTTGGACAGTGTCTACTTCCTTTAAACCAACAAGTGAAATTTTAAGTAATAGTATGAATTTAATTCCTAAAATGTTTACTTGGGATAATTACAAAGATGTTTTTAGTACAACCCCATTTGCCCGCTACCTAGTCAACTCTTTAATACTTGCAGTTGGTGGTGTGCTCACTAATTTATTCTTCGGGTCATTAGCAGGTTATGCTTTTGCTAAGCTACCTTTTAAAGGGAAAAAAGGTCTTTTTATGACATTTTTAGGAAGCATGATGATTCCAGCAGTAGTAACAATGATTCCATCTTTCTTAGTATTAAAGAATTTTCCATTGATGGGTGGAAATGATATTACTGGTCATGGTGGTATGGGTTTTATTAATACTTACTGGGCAATTTTGATTCCAGGAGCCGCTGGGGCATTTTCGATCTTTTTCATGAAACAGTTTTTTGAAACGTTACCAGATGAACTTTCTGAAGCTGCAAGAATAGATGGTTGTTCGGAGTTTAAAATCTTTTGGAAAATCTATATGCCGCTTGCTAAAACTGCATTAGCTACTCTTGGAATAATGACATTCCAGGCTGGCTGGAACCAGTTCATGTGGCCATTAATTGTTCTTAATTCACAAAAAATGATGACAGTTCAAGTAGGACTTGCTTCTTTTCAATATAATGAGAGCGCCAATTATGGGGCTTTAATGGCTGGGACAATTGTTTCTACCATTCCAGTATTATTTGTATTTATTTTTGCACAAAAATATTTTGTAGAAGGTATCGCGCATAGTGGCGGTAAATAAACCAAAAAAAGGAGTGTATAGGATGAAAAAAGTATTGTTAGCAATTCTTAGTATGGTGTTGTTGCTCAGTTTAGCGGCTTGTGGTGGAAGTTCAGACAGTAGTAAGGATAAGAACGGAAAAGAAGAAATTGTTATGTGGGGCTCTTGGTCAGGAGATCAAATTAAACAGTTAGAAAAACAAATCGATAGCTATAATAAGTCACAAGATAAATATAAAGTAAAATATGTAATGCAAGAAAATGTAGAAGAAAAATTATTAACAGGAATTGCAGGTGGCGAACTCCCTGATATTATTATGTGGGATCGCTATCAAACAGCTCTTTATGCACCAAAAGGAGTGCTTGAACCGCTAGATAAACTTGTCAAAGAAGACAACTTGAAGATGGATGATTTTTATGAAGAATCAGTGAAAGAAATGACCTATAGTGATAAATTATATGGTTTACCACTATTAAATGATAATCGAATTCTATTTTATAATAAAAAATTATTACAAGAAGCTGGCGTAAAACCACCAACTACGTGGGATGAATTAGCAACTGCTGCGCAAAAAACAACGAAGTGGGATGGGAATAAAATGACGCAAGCAGGAATGTCGCTCCAAGATGTTGGGTTGTTTAACTTATATTTAATGCAGGCGGGTGGCGAACTAGTAACTTCTGACAATAAAGAAACGGCATTCAATTCAGAACAAGGCTTAGAAGTACTAAATTACTGGGATAAAATGCAAAATGATTTAAAAGTGTACCAACGTGGTTTTGATGATGGCTCCGATGCTTTTGCAGCTGGAAAAGAAGCCATGACATACAACGGTCCGTGGGCTTTAGCAGATTATAATAAAGTAGAAGACCTTGATTATGGTGTAGTAGAACCACCTAAAGGACCAAATGGCGATAAAGGCGCTATCATGGGCGGATTTGGATTAGTAATGCCTAAACAAGCCGAACATAAAGATGGCGCATGGGACTTTATGAAGTGGTGGACAACGAAACCAGAAAATGGCGTAGAATTTGCCAAAATTAGTGGTTGGTTACCAGCAAACAAAATTGCTGCTGAAGATGAATATTTTACGAAAGACCCAAATTATTCTGTTTTTGTAAATACAATGAAATATGCTAAAATTCGTCCAACTGTGGCAGGCTATGCAGACGTAGAAGGTTTAGCAATGAAACCTCAATTTGAGAAATTCATGAATGGTAATATTTCAGCTGAAAAAGCTTTATCACAAGCTGAAAAAGAAGGAAACCAAATTTTAAAAGAAGAGAGAGATAAATAAACGATGAAATGGTCCGAATATGCAAATTTAGCTCAACTAAGTTTAGAAAAATTTTATCTTGCCGATACAAAAGAACAATTTTTAAATAACTTTTATCCGACAGAAAATCCTGAGGAAGATAATAAAGTTTTTAATTATTGGTGGCTAGCTCACTTGGTGGAAGTACGATTAGATGCATACTTACGCACAAAAAAACAAGCGGATTTGGAGATAGCAGAAAACACATATATGCATAATAAAAATAGAAATGGTGAAACGCTTATTCATGATTTTTATGATGATATGCTTTGGAATGCACTTGCGGCTTATCGTCTATATAAAGAGACTGGAAAACCAATTTATCTAGAAGATGCACAGTTGGTTTGGCAGGATTTAGTGGATACTGGTTGGAATAACATAATGGGAGGTGGCTTTGCTTGGCGTCGACCACAAATGTATTATAAAAACACGCCCGTGAATGCACCGTTTATTATTCTTTCTTGTTGGCTATATAATGAACTTAATGAAACGAAATATTTAGAGTGGGCAATGAAGACTTACGAATGGCAAACTAAAGTCCTTGTACGTGAAGATGGTTTTGTAGAAGATGGCATTAACCGTTTAGAAGACGGGGCCATTGATTACGAATGGAAATTTACTTATAACCAAGGTGTTTATATCGGCGCCAATTTAGAATTATATCGTATTACTAAAGAAGCCAAATATTTAGACACTGCGAATAAAACTGCGGATACATCATTAAAAGAATTAACGGAAGATGGTATATTTAAGGATGAAGGCAGCGGCGGAGATGAAGGACTATTCAAAGGGATTTTTTACAGATATTTTACTGATTTAATAGAAGAAACGGCGGATAAAACTTACCGGGATTTTGTGCTAAATAGTTGTCAAATACTCGTTGAAAGCGCAAAAGTAGATGGATATTTGTTAATGGGAATGAATTGGAAAGAAAAACCCTCTGGAAAAATTCCTTATTCAGCAGAATTAAGTGGAATGATCGCACTTGAAATGGCGGCAAAACTAGAACGATAAAAAAAGCACCTCCTACTTGGAGGTGCTTTTTAGCATTTTGACCGAATCTCCTTCTATAAGCATTGGAGGTAGAGTTTCTTTGTTTATAGTATCTGGTTTTAGCACTTGATTTAAAAGCATATCAACTGCTTTCACGCCTATTTCGTATTGGGCTTGTTTAATATGTGTAAACTGGAAGGCAGAGGTATCAAAAAAATTATCTGGATGATCAAAACAAACAACGGATAAATCAGCAGGAATGGATTTTCCTAACTTGTTGCATGCTTGTTTTATCAAAAGAGCAATATTGTATTCAGTTGCTACAAGTGCCGTGATTTCAGAATGTGTATTCAAAAAATGTGCAATTTTATCAATATCTGTTTGGATGGAAACGGTTGAATTTGGCATTACTGATTCAATTTCACGAAAAACATAATCAGAGTGAAAAGCTGTGTGAAAAGATGCATGCCCTCGAATAAATCCGTTTACTCGACTATCAAGCGTAGAGACTGGACTAGTAGATGTTATCATTCCAATGTGCTTATGCCCAAGTTCAAATAATTTTTCTGTAATAATTCGACCAGCTTCTGTATTATCTGAACTAATAGAAGATATTGGTAAGCCTTCTAATGTACGATCTATGACAACTAAAGGAAATTTTTGAGAAGCAAGTTCTAGTAAGGTCGGTGAAACAAACTTCGAACTAGCAGGTAAAATTAGTATCCCAGCAACATTCATTTCAATAAACTCTTGCAAAATTTCTTCTTCTCGCTCTGTATCGCCAAGTGATTTTTTTACAATAATATGAGCTTTAGAGTCACTGTGCTCTAACATCCCAGATAATAAAGTAGTACCAAAAGTATCGTCAAAATTTGTCATAATACAACCAAAAAGGGGTTTATCAAACATTCTAGTTTCTATTTGTTCGCTAACTGGCGAAGCATTAATTACAAAAGTACCAACCCGAGGGCGTCTTGAAATATAACCATCTTTCTTTAATAATTCTAGCGCCTTTTTTAACGTAATACTGCTCACATCAAATTGAGCCATCAATTCATTTTCTGCAGGCATTTTGCTGCCAACAGGAATCTTACCTTCTTGAATCGACAGTTTAAGCTGATCATAGACTTTTTGATATAGTAGTTTTTTCATTCACTCACCCATTAAATATATTTTATAATATTAATTATATTTAATTTTGACCTTATTGTAAACTAATTACGATAAAAAAGTGAAAATCTCCTTACAAACTTTAATAAATAGGTGACTCATGGTAAACTTGAATTTAGGAAAAAAGGAAAAGGTGTAGAAATGGCCATCAAAAAATTAAATGATTTTTATTTTAAAAAATTAGGGAACTGGAATTTAATACATAGCTTTTTGAAAGGATTTTGGCGAGCATTTTTTTTCTTGCTACTATTGTTACTAATTGCTGATTTGATTGTTATGAAATTCGTGAATGATCGTTATTTTATTCCAGTTATTTTATTAAGTTTATTATGTATTCCTCTCTTATACTACATCTTGATTTACAGTCGAGCTAAGAAATTCATCAGAACACGGTATCAATTGCGGAGTTTTGCTGAACTAACAACCATGCGCCGCTATTTATTATATGCTTATTTAGAAAAAAGTGGTTTTAGTACACGAGCTGATTTGGAAAAATTAATTCGTTTTATTCATTCTGAAATGGCAGAAGAAAAGAAAAATTATCAACCACTCAGTACTGTTGTGGGCGTTTTTATAGCGGCATTTTTAGCAATTTTAGGCGGTACATTTCTATTCTTGATGGATGATGTGGTGGAGCGGCTTATCGCAGCGGTTCTAATCATGGTAATGGCAATTTTACTTTTTATTGTAGGCACTTTTATTATGTCGATAATTCGCTCTAAGTCAGAAAATAATACGAAAAAAGAACGGGTATTAACAAAAGAAATTATTGCAATTCAAACGGCAATACTTGTTAGTGAGAATACTAGTTACCACCCATTTTTAGCGATGGAGAGAAAAATAGCTGAAAACGATTTTTTGAAAGAGATTATTACATCACGATCCTTTTTATAAACACAAGGTTATAGACATATTTAGGAGGCAGAATAATGACAACCAAACGCAAAGAGACTAGAGAAAGTGTTTGTTATCGGGAAATCAAAAAGAAGATTAGAAACGGGGAACTAAAGCCAGGAGATCGTTTAATTGAAAATACATTATCACAACAATTAGAAATTAGCCGTACACCTATTCGAAAAGCAATTGGGATGCTTGCTGCAGATGGATATGTGGAATACAATGATTTTCGCGGCGCTTTTGTTCGGGACAGCATTATTAATAAAGAACGTTACTTTGAAATGACAGAAATTATTGGTTTGTTTCTAAAACAAGCTATTCAAAAAATCCGTACAAAAAAAATAACCTTCAATAAAATGCGAGTTGTTGCAAAATTAGTCGAAATTGAACGTGAAGAACCAACAGACCCAGGTATTTACTTTGAATACGAAAAATGGTTTGTGAGTGATTTATTAACCTATATGAAAAATAATTACTATTTGAAAATTAGCGATGATTTTTTTAATAATATTCAAGAATTTGGTGACGAAGAAGTCATTAAGATTGCTCAAAATGCTTGTGTTAAAACAGTTGCTAATATTCAACGTTTTATTGATGCATTAGATGAACAAGATTATGATAAGTGCATGGCGATTATTGATCAAGTCATTGATGCCCATGTCTTAGTCGCTTATCGTTGAAAAAGCAGTGTCCTTATTTTTAAGGACACTGCTTTTTATTTATTTTACTTTCACTAAATATCTACCAGTAACGCCGCCATTCATTACTTGGTGAAGTGATTCAGGTAACTCAGAAAATGCTATTTCTGTTGCTAAACTTTCTAAATTAGTTAATTTATAATCTGTCGCAAGTCTATTCCAAATTCGTTCTCGTTTTGACATCGGGCATAACACTGAATCAATACCAAACAATTGAATACCACGCAAAATAAACGGAAAGACAGTTGTATCTAATTTTCCACCAGCAGACATACCACATGTAGTAACTGCCCCGCCATATTGAACAGCTGTTAGGAGGTATGAAAGAGGTTTTCCACCAACACAATCAATGGCACCAGCGTATAGTTGTTTGTCTAATGCGCGCACTTTTTCAGGTTGAAAAGCTTCTCTTGAAACTATTTCAGATACACCGAATTTTTCTAAGAATTCCTTTGCATCGCTTTTTCCAGAAGAAGCTACAACAGAGAAGCCGCGTTTGGAAAGTATGGCTGAACTCAGACTCCCTACGCCGCCTGTTGCCCCACTTACAGCGATTTTTCCTGCATTTGGTGTTACGCCACTAAATTCAAGCGCATCCACTGATAGTGCTGCTGTAAAGCCCGCTGTGCCAAGTATCATTGCTTCTTTTAATGATAGGCCATCTGGCAAAGGAACAACCCATTCAGCCGGAACTCGAATAAACTCACTATATCCGCCAAAATAACTCACTCCAAAATCATAACTAGTGACAATAACCTCATCGCCTACTTGAAACTGGTCAGATTTAGAGTTGACGACCACACCACTTGCATCAATACCGGGAATAAAAGGATATTCGCTCACAATTTTCCCGTCAGGAAGTACAGCCAGTCCATCTTTGTAGTTAATACCGGAATAGTGTACCTCAATCGTTACTTCATTTTCTGGCAAGTTATCTATAGTAGTTTCTCTAAAATGAAGGGAAGTATTATCTGCTTCTTTTTCAATGAAAAGTGCTTGAAATGATTTCATTTTTTAAATTCCTCCACAACTCAATTTTGTGTTCCCCTTCACTTTACGACTTTTTTCGCCATTTTACAAGGCTGTGACTGGTACAAATCCCCATTTCAAGGTAAACTAGAATAGAGAAGATGCCGATATTATGTGTGAATTTATAAATAGAATTTTTTGGCAAGAAAGGGTGAGTGCGATGGGGAAGGCACTATTGATTGTGAATCCATCATCAGGTAAAGAAAAAGGAAAAACCTATCAAGGGAAGACAGAAGAAGTATTAAAAAAACGTTATGATGAGGTGGAAGTTCGCCTGACTGAAAAAGCAGGGGATGCAACAGAATTTGCTTCTTGGGCTGCTGAACAAGGCTTTGAAGCAGTCATCGCGATGGGCGGAGACGGGACTTTAAATGAAACAATAAACGGTCTTGCAATCCATGAAAAACGACCTGACTTTGGCTTCATTCCGCTTGGAACAGTCAATGATTTGGCTCGTTCGGTAGGCATACCTCTAAAACCAGAAAAAGCAATTCAAGCACTAGAAAAAGCTATTGCAGTACCGATGGATGTTGGCCGGATTGGCGACCAATACTTTATGAACGTTCTAGCTATCGGTATGATTGCGCAAGCTGTCGACCAAGTTAGTGTCGAACAAAAAACCAAATTTGGTTCCGTGGCTTACTTTTTAGAAGGTTTAAAAGCATTCAACCGCAATGAACTACTTCATTTTAAAATCGAATATGACGAGGAAGTTTGGGAAGGTGAAGCTGCGCTCGTTGTGGCAGGCTTAACTAAATCCGTTGGCGGAATGGAGTCATGGGCGCCAGACGCAAAAATTGACGATGGCTATCTTCACATTATTATTCTAACGAAACTCGGCTTACTCGATGCAGCCAACATGATCCCGCAATTAATTCGCGGTAATTTAAAAAACAGTGATGGTGTAGTGTATATTAAAACCAAGAAACTGACAATTGATGCAAGTGGAGATGATTTAAGCATCAACGTTGATGGCGATCCAGGTCCAGGCGTACCAGCAGAAATCGAAGTCCTTGGCAGTCATTTGAATATCCTTGCACCCAAAAAAAGCAGCAAGAAGCGCTTCGGCCCATTCATACTTAAAAAGTAACCTACAATAATTGTAGAAGAATAAGGAGATGAAAGCTTTATGGAAGAAGAATTAGAAGTCATTCATAAAGGTCTTGCCAATGCGAAAAATGGTTTTAAAGCAGTCCCCGGAAAACTTTATTTAACAGCAACGTATATTGTCCACAAACCAAATGATTACTTTGACGAAGAAATCAATATTCCGCTGAATCGAGTAGCAAAAATTCGGGGTGTCCGCACCAAAATCCTTGGAAAAGAATTACTCTCCAACATTTTAGAAATAGACATGATATCCGGAGTAAAGTACCAATTCGTTGTAAACAAACAGAAAAAGTGGCTGGAAGCAGTTTCTGAAGTATTAGAAAGCCGCGGTGAATCAGAAAAATTAGGATAGAAAGAAGCTGGCACGAAAAAAGTGACCAGCTTCTTTTTTTACGCTAAATGAAATGCAGTTGCACCAATAAGATTGGCATCATTTCCAAATTGACAGCCAACGACAGTAGGGCTAATAGTCGCAATTGGTACAGATGCTTTTACTTTCGCCACATATTCGGTCAACTCTTGAATAAAATCAGCCCGTTCACTTACACCACCACCAATGACAACTAATTCAGGATCAAGCGCATATTGTAAATTAAAAATACTTCGCGCAAGATAATAAAACATCGTATCTAGCTCTTCTTTCGCGATTTTATTTCCTTCCGCACGTAATTCAAATGCCCGAAGACCATCTATACTAGCTTTCGGAACTTCTAAACGCCCGGCTATTCTCGTCGCAGCATTTACAACAGTACCAAGCTCACTAAGCGTGTGTCCGTCGCGGTCCATCAACATATAACCAAATTCACCACCATGCAAATTAGCCCCGTGATGTACCTTGCCCCCGCGAATAACTGCGCCACCAACACCAGTACCAAGAATCATAAAAATAATATCTTGTTTATCTTTCGCAGCGCCAATCCAAACTTCTGCTAAAGCTGCGCAGTTCGCATCATTTTCCATCGTAACAGGAAGCCCAAGTTTTTCTTCAAGCAATTGCTTAAAAGGGAAATTATGTATGTAAGGGATAGCACTAGCTCCACCAATGATACCGGTTTCATTATTAACTGCACCTGGACAACTAAACGCAGCACCTTGGAATGTATAATCGTAATTTGCTTTTACATCCACAAGTGATTGCATCATTTCCTCCAAAGTATCCGGGGTTTTGAATTTACCTTTTTCTAGTATTTCTCCAGCTGTTGTTAACACACCAAACTTTACTGCTGTACCACCTAAATCAAATGCAAGTATCGTCATTACCCAATCTCCTTTATAAAAGTATATACTTATCATACTTTTAAACAATACAAATGACAAATGAAAAGTGAAAATACTTTGCTAAAAATTAACGCCCTTTTCTATTTTGTGCTATAATAAAGCAAGAATTTAAAGCGCAGGAGGAAATGGTTAGTGGAGATAAAGGTTCAAAAGAAATTGACTGACGGCAGAATCGCTTTTAGTAGTGAATATGGTGAATGCGTTGGTATATGGGCCGATGAAGACCCAGAACCAAGTAGGGTTTACACAGTAGAAATTACGATACCGGACATGATTAGCGCAGAACTACTACACGAGAGTGAAGAGAAACATTGTGCACTAGAAATAGACGAAGAAGGCTTAGTTCACGTAATTGGGAAGTTAGAGGATTACGAGGAAGATGGCTTTGCAGTACTCCGCTTAGAAGAAAGTATTATTTGTTTTGACACGAAATTCAGCGAAGAAATCGAAATGCTCCATGGAAGATTTGTTGAATTTGTGATTCCGGAAATAAAATTGAGTAATGTTGGTATATAGATTGAAATGAAAGAGGCAGGAAACAGGTAGTTAGAGTTTCCTACCTTTTTTTGTTATTTGGAAGGAGTGTTTGAATAATTATTCATTTTATTCAATCATGAAATATAATTAATGTAAAAAAATAAAACAAATAGGTAATAATTATCGATTAAAAAGTTATTTTATATTAGGGAATATGAATTTTTAGTGACGAAGAAAAATTGATTGCATAAAAAGTGAATACTGCTTCATATTGTGTAAGATTTTATTATTGAAATGGAGATATTACTCATACTGTGTAAGAATAAATCTAAATAAAGCCAGTTTTAAGGTATTCATGACAAGAATCAGACATTTCATTACATTTTTGGTTATACATTGGCTTTTTATGATACACTCATCTTGCAACAAAACATACCAACACTGCGACGGAAACGTTTATTAAAAGCCGCAATAAATAAAAGGAAAAGAGAGCTAATAGAATGAAGAAAAAGTGGTTGCTATTAATATTGTCAGTAATAGTTCTTTGTGCAATTATATTCGGGATAAAGTGGTTGTTATATAGAGACAATCTTGTAGAAATGATGCAAGTTGACGACACTTTATATATAGTGTCGTATGAACCAGCAAAGCAAGAAGATGCTTTAGAGAAAATTGGCGAGATAGAGCATAGAATTCGCCATTACCGGATACCGAATAAAAATTTCACATCTAATTATTTAAGCGAAGGGACGGAACTTTATAAAGCGAAAAATGGAGATGAGTTTCCAAGAACTATTTTGTTTAAAGAGGACGGCGAGTATTTTATTGCATCAGAGGCTATGAAGTAGCCTAATAAAAAGCGCTAGTTTATTTTTTCTCTTAATAGAGAAAGTTTATCGTATAAAACTAAATGGAACATATTTAAAAGTATTTCATTTTTAAGAAAGCAATTTATAAAGTCATTGATTCTAAAATTAAGTATAGCGAACATAAAAAAACGCCATGCTTCATTTCCCTAAAAAAGGGAAGTAAGCGTGGCGTTTTTTAGCTATATGTAGTAAATACAGCGAGCATTTTTTCTAAATCTTTTTCGGATCTTGCAAAGAGCATCAAGCGTTGGCGATTGGTTTCAATCACGAGCACGCCATCTTCAGATAAATTCATCCGTTCAATTTTTGCATAAGGGAAGAATAACAGGGCATAAAAAAGTCCGGATTCTTTGAAAACAGCTTTCGAACTGCGGAAGAAGCAGATATAGATGAATAACACACCCATAATCCCAAGCAGTACAGAAGTGGAAAAAGGTCCTTCACGAAAGAATGTATTGGAAACGAATAACAAAACGATAATCCCCACAAAAATATAACCGTCCCAACGACCACGAGAACGTAATTTGACACTTAAAACCGTCTTCCCTTTCCAAAGCGGAATTACTGCATCATTATACAAAATGTACAGCACTGTTAAGATGTTTGCCGCGAACAAAAAGATATTAGTAGCATCCCAAACCATTTTAGCTATCACTCACAATCTATCATTGATATAGTTTAGTAATATTGTAACATAATTATGCGTGGAAGAGGGAGAACAGGGTTTGAGGATGTTGTAGCAAAATACAATCTACTGCTGAGTATTAATAAAAATGTAAAGATACGAATCAATATAGGGGGATGGGTACTAAATGACAGAAAAAGATCTAGAAGGACTCATGCTAATGCATAAAAGAATTATTGAAAATTTAGAAGAATTTTCTATGCCTGCCAAACAACAAATGGAAAAATTAAAAGGTTTTGTACTTACTGATGAATTGGCATCAGACTTTTCCGATATTGCATTACAATATGCAAAAATATTATTTGACCACGGTTGGTTAACAAAAGAACAGCTAGATATGTTCCTTATTGTAGACAAAAAATTAGAAGGTATGTCAAACAACGAAGATTTTTGGAGTGATGAAGCATTAGAAACTAGTATTGAGTGGGCTGAATGTAGTAAACAAGGGAAAGCAATATTGAAAACTTTTAGGTAATAGCTTTTTATTGTCAGAATAGGGGGCGAAGTAGAAACGAGTAAATAATAAAAACTTGTTCATAGAATAGATGCTGAATGAGCAAGAAATGTGGATAAGACACAAAAAAGAACCGGAATTTTAATCCCGATTCTTTTCGAATTATTATAACCATCCATTACCCAAGCGGTGAATACCCAGCTGGTGGAAGTCCTAAGATACCAGACCAGTAACCTAGAATACCAACAACGAATAGTCCTAAAATCAACCATAAAGCATTGACTTTTTTCTTGAGTATCCACATACAAGCGAATGTGAGTAGAAGGGCAAGAAGACCTGGCATTAATTGGTCCAAGATACTTTGAACAGTAGTTGGAACGTCTTTACCAGTTTTAGAGTCTTCTGTTGTATAAGCTACTAGTGGAACATAGATTGTGGTCCACTTATTAACAAGGGCGCCCATGACGAATAGTCCGAGAATGGAAGCTCCTTCTGTTAGTTTTTGGAGCAGACCGCCAGACATATCAGATACAACATCTGTACCTTTTGTATATCCGTAGAACACGCCCCAATAACGGAAACCTAGGCGAATCGCATTAAATAGTACGAAGAATAAGATTGGTCCAATAATACTACCGTCAGTGGCAAAACCGGCACCTAAAGCGGCAAGTACTGGACGAACCGTTCCCCAGAAAATTGGATCCCCAACGCCGGCAAGTGGTCCCATTAGACCTACTTTAATACCGTTGATAGCACCGTCGTCAATATCAGCACCATTGGCTTTTTGTTCCTCCATCGCGGTTGTTACACCTAAGATAGGAGCCGCCATATATGGATGTGTATTAAAGAACTCAAGGTGACGTTTGATAGCTTGTTCTCTTTCAGGTCCTTTTTCAGGGTAAAGACGCTTAATTACTGGAATTACTGAGAAACAGAATCCTAGAGATTGCATACGTTCAAAGTTCCACGACCCTTGGAAGAGGTTGGAACGTATGAACACGCCCATTAAGTCACTTTTCGTTATTTTCTTTTCATTAACTGTAATTTGTTCACTCATAATTTTTCTCCCCCTCCCTTAGTCGTCAAGGTCGTCGTCGAGATCATCCGCTGATCGTCCGCCGCCGCCCCCGCCGTATTGTTGGATAGCTTCTTTCAATTGATATTTAGGGTTTAGTTGGATGTAAATGATTGCTGCAACTAGTCCTAAAACACCTAGTGCTACTAAGTTGAATTGAGTAAATGCTGCGACAACAAAACCTAAGAAGAAGAAAGGCATTAAATATTTAGCGGACATCATGTTAATAACCATTGCGTAACCAACAACAACGATAAATCCACCAGCTACGTTTAGGCCGTTAACAATAACGTCCGGAATGGCATTGAGTAAATTTTCTACGGCGCTAGTACCAACTGTTACCGCAACGATAACGGCTGGAATCGCGATACGCATAGCTTGAAGTAGTAGTGCTGTAACATGTATCCAGTCGAGACTCCGCAGATTACCTTCCTTACCAGCTTTATCAGCCATGTGTTGGAATGCAACTGTAATTGTACGAACTAGAATTGTAAGTACTTGACCAAGAGCAGCTAGAGGAATCGCAAGCGAAATACCTACGCTGATATCTTGTCCCCCTGTAATAACTAAGATAGTAGAAATAATGGATGCAAGGGCAGCATCTGGAGCAACCGCAGCTCCGATATTCATCCATCCAAGCGCGATCATTTCAAGTGTTCCCCCAATAATAATACCAGTTGTAATATCCCCAAGAACAAGACCAATTAATGTACAGGCTATTAATGGACGGTGCGTTTGCCACTCATCCAAAATACTACCCATACCACTAATACAGGATACGAGGAATACAAGGATTAATTGTATTGCTGACATATATTTCCCTCCCAATTTTTCTTTAGAATGATAAAAAAAGATAATTTCATTATGATGACTGAATAAATTAAGCATCTATTACATAAGCTTTTATTCATGAATCACCCCTTTAAAGGTCTTCCTTTAAACGTTTGCTTTTTCGGGGCTCTAAAAATAGGCGAGCCGCGGATGAATTATTTATCTTTATCTAGTAATGGGATAAGTTTGACTTTATTGTCAGATGCGACTTTACGAATTTCAAGTTCAATTCCTTTTTCATCTAATTTGCGGAATGCTGCTTCATCCGTTTCATCGACAGATACAGCATTTGTTATCATGTGTTTGCCTTCGCGGAATGCCATACCACCAATGTTTACTGTTGTAATGTTTACACCCGCTTCTACGAGGGTTAGTACATCTGTAGGATTAGTGAATAAGAGCATGACTGGAGTTGTAGCATATTTAGGGTTGTTGTATACGCGGATACCTTTTTGCACATCAACAACACTAGCTTTAACGCCTGGAGGTGCTACTTGTGTAAGAAGTGTTTTACGAACTTCATCTTTTGCTACATCGTCACTAATAACGATAATACGTTCTACCTGTGTTTCTTTTGTCCAAACTGTTGCTACTTGACCATGAATTAAGCGATCATCAATACGTGCTAAGCGAATTTCCATTATAAATCGTCCTCCCCGACTTCGGTTTCTATTTTTGGTAATGATTGTTTGAGTGACTTAACGCCACCTGATCCTGCTGTAAGAGCTGTTTCAACTAGATCTTTTTGATTACTTGCGGCCCGCATAGAGAGCGTTTCAAGCAACATTGGAATATTTACCCCCGTTACAACATCCATATTGTCTTCTGGAAGGGCGATTTGACTAGATGCGTTATAAGGACTGCCGCCAAATAAATCAACCATAAAAATGACGCCTTCAGAAGTATCCAATTTGTCTAGTTTTTCTTTGTATTTGGTAATAAGCGTATCAGTGTTTTCTCCAGGGACAAAGGTAATAAACTCTACATTGTCCTGTTTGCCGATAATCATTTCAGTTGATTTCAACAATTCACGCGCAGCTTCACCATGTGTGCCAATGATAATTCCAACTGGCATAGGTATCTCCTCCTTAAGCGTGGATATAATCATCCATTAATACTAACGCAAAAACTGTGCCAACATTTCTGTATTAAACAACCTCCTTTGCTAATAGAAGCGGTTCAAGGCTTTTGTAAGCGTGTACTAACAGAAGCGGCGCGCCTTAATACGCTAAATGCATAGCTTAATACACTAAGTACTAATCTTAGACATACATACAACATTACCCTAAAAGATTAGTCAGAAAACGCAATTGCTGAAAATAAAACAAGCCAACTTATGAAAAATGTTGGCTTGTTTATAATTATGAAAGTACTTCTGGTTGGATTTCATTCAAGATATCGTACAAATAACATAGTTCGTCATTCGTCAGTTTTAAGTTCATTTTGTAGATAACTTCTTTATTTGTTTGTTCTAGTGCTTTAAAAATATTTGTTTCAAGCATATCTTTTGGTTCGCGGTAGATTAAACCATCATTTAGAACCATACGCTCTAAGGCACAACCGACATGTATGAGTAGATTGATTTTAAAGGTATTATCGAGTTTGTATCCTAGTTTTTTCTCTAGCACGCTAGCAAACGAGCTTAGAATTTCAATCGTTTTCTTCGGATTGAGGTAGGTTAGAAATTCGTTAAGACTTTCTTCGATAATTTCTTTTGCAATCCGACCAGTTTCACCTTTTTTAACGATAATGTTACGCTGTTTCACTAGGCTAACAAGTTGCTCCTCGCCATCAATTCCGAAAAGTCGTTCGAGCGGGATGAAGGGGATTTGGATTTTCGGATCTTGAATACCGACCGCCATCAAAATATCATTTTCTTCTTGTAGCTGCTCCAACTTAGTATCCATTTCATGCAAGCCAATCGGAATTACTTTAATGGCATCTGTCGTAATGGTATCTAAAATATTTTCGATAAACAGTTGTAATTTTTCTGCAGTACCTTCGCCAGTCGCGCAAATGGTAATGATGGCGTGTGGTTTTTGATTGGAATCAAGTGTATCGTCATCAGAATTATAGCCACCATAACCGCGGAAATCTTTCAAGGAATCGTAAATACTATCGAGTTCCATATCGAGAATGTTGGATTTGCGAACTGCTTCAATAACAGTTGCGGTGGAGACCATATCAATCGAGCGAACCGGAATACCAGTACGTTCCGAAATGACTGGAGCAAAACTTGTAAGAGAGCCCATATCGACCAGAAGAAGTAGACCGCGCCCCATATCCATTTCTTTCGCGCGCTCGGTCAATTTATCAAGCACGATTTTCGGACTTTGATCAAGAGGCATATCGATTCCTTCCACGAGTCCTTCACCGAGTAGTTTTTTCGCAACACTAACCATGCTACTCGCTGTATTATTCCCATGCGTTGCGACAAGTACAGCAACACGAGCATTTTCTTGTTCTTTTAAAAGGGAACTAATGAGTAGTGTTAAATACATAACTTCCATATTAGGAACCCGGATGTGGAAAGTAGCCTCAATATCATCCTTAATTTCCCGTGATAATTCATAGGCTTCCGGTTGATCATTGACTACATTTTCGATATTCGTATATTTTAACGGTTTGTTACTTTCAATTCGTTTAATAAAAGAGGTAAGGTGAAGGCTAAACGCAAGCAAGAAGCGCTCATTTAACTTTTTACCAAGCTGATGTTCAATTCGGAGTTCAACACCTTCCGCAAAATTCAGGATTTCTTCATTGACTATTTTTAAGATGTTTTCGCGATTGTGGATCGTATTTTTAAACTTATTGTAAAAGCTGTTAAGGTGAATATCGATATCCATCTTGATAAATTTCTTAATATCATCATCTTCCACACCTTGATCCATTAAAATCGATGCTTTATCTTCAATGATTTTGTAAAGGTTGAAATTCGGCTCATATTCGTCCGATGTAATCAACGTATTATTTAGTTCAGGGAAAATCGTCGTATATGGCTCCAAGTATTCCGCAATTGCTTGAAGTTCCTTGCGGCGGTTACTGAAGTGGAAGAAGCCGTCTTTAATATTGATCGGCAACGTTTTAAAATCAATCAAAATTTCTTCGTCTTTATCGAAACTATTAAGAAAACCTTGTGCGCAAACGAGTTGAATGTTAGATTTTAATTGCCCGATATTTCCGTAAGTTGTATTACCAATCAGCGCTTTGGCAGCTTCATCTTCAATACGAATTGGTTTATTAACTCGGTGCGCTTCACTAGAAAGTAAGTATTTTAAAAGTTCCACACGTTCAAACGCCGTACGTTCTTCCAAACTTGGCAGCGTAATAATAATCGGAATACGACGCATAAATGTTTTTAAAAGCGAAGATTCCGGATTTTCGGTAGTAGCACCGATAATTAAAACGTTTGATTTTCGTGTTCGGTCGGTTTCGCCAAGTTTATTATACGTACCAGAGTCCATCAAGTAAAAAATCATTTCCTGACCTTCTGGTGGGAGACGGTGAATTTCATCTAGAAATAAAATACCGCCTTCTGCTTTTTCGACAAGCCCGCCTTTATCATTTTCTGCTCCAGTAAAAGCCCCCTTAACGTGTCCGAAAATGTGTGACATCAGAAGTTGCGGGTTATTATAGTAATCTGCGCAATTGAAAATAATAAACGGCGCGTCAGCAGGTAGACGTTTGGCATGTTGCGAGAAGCGATACATTAAATTAGCAAAAAGCGTTTTACCAACACCGGTTTGTCCGAGAATCATTGTATGTAAACCATTTGGTGGATAGAGTACAGCTGCTTTGGCCTGTTCAACAGGAGTTTTGAGACTGTCATTAACACCAATTAAATCATCAAAAGGACTTCTTTCAACGATGCTTGGTTTGAGCATTTTTAAGAGGGGCTCACAGCTGTCAAATTCTAATTCATTATCAGAAAGTGTACGCCCAATTTCATCTTCAACAGCTTTTTTAGGAAAATAAAGCACTGGTCGGCCAACGATTTTAATGATTTTTCCTTGTCTGTGAAGTTCATTCAATTCCATACTGACATTATTTCTTAAAATAGATAATGTTTCTGAAATAGTACTAGCTGTAAAACCTTCATTCTGCTCTAATTGCTCGCGAATGGTCTTAGTGGAAGGATTTTCTAAAATAAATTCATAAATACGGTCAATACGCTTCATTATAAAACCTCCATTTAGTGTATCGGTGCACGATTAGTGTATTATAAACGATTAATACACTCTGGAATTCTGTATTTATCTTAGCATGACTAGTGAAAATGTCAATGTTTATTTACCAAAAATCAAATTGACTAGCTACACGTATAGTACTATTATATAGAAGGAACAAATAAAATCGATGAGGTGTTCATAATGTCAAAAGTACTATTTATTAAAGCGTCACCACTTCCAAATGAAGTATCAAGAAGTTCGCAAGTTGCCGAAACCTTTATGGCCGAATATAAAGCGAAAAATCCTTCTGATACAGTAGAAGAATTAGTTTTATATAATACAGAAGTACCACTATTAGATTTAGAATTAATGACAGCCGGTAGAGAATTACAAGCTGGCAAAGCTTTCACTGATTTAGCACCAGATGTACAAAAAAAATTAAATGCCTATAATGCGCTTACGGAACAATTCTTAGCAGCAGACAAATATGTTTTTGTTTTCCCACTTTGGAACCTTGGAATCCCGCCATTATTAAAAGCTTATATTGATACTTTTGTTATTGCTGGAAAATCTTTCCGTTATACTGAACACGGTCCAGAAGCACTTTTAAAAGATAAAAAAGCAATCTTAATCCATGGTAGCGGTGGCATTTATTCTGCCGGACCAACAAGTTCATTTACTCACGGAGAACCTTATTTACGAACTATTTTACAATTTATTGGTATTAATGTAGTACCATCTATTTTTGTAGAAGGAATTGACCATAATCCTAGCAAAGAAGCAGAAATCGTTGCAGCTGCTAAAGCGGTAGCGCAGGAAAGTGCTACAGAATTCTAAAAAGTTTGTGAAAAATTTATTTTCACTAATGATATTAAGATAGTATTATCAACTATCTAGACCAATACAAACGCATAAAAAGATTGCTAATCCCTTTATAAATTGGTAAAGTAGAGAAGTAGATTGATCGATAAAGTGCTGAATTAACTCGGCACTTTATTCTTTTTAATTACTCGAAAGGGATGAATTAGGATGGAAGAGCAAAAAGAAGAATTGCAAAGAGGGCTGAAAAATAGACACATTCAGTTAATCGCGATTGGCGGAGCAATTGGTACAGGGCTTTTTCTAGGAGCAGGGAAGTCAATTCATTTGGCAGGTCCATCTATCATGTTAGTTTACTTAATTATTGGGGCTATTTTATTCTTTGTTATGAGAGCTTTGGGTGAATTATTAATACATAACCCAACAACAGGATCTTTTACAGAATTTGCAGAGCAATTTATTGGACCGTGGGCTGGCTTTATTACGGGCTGGACATATTGGTTCTGCTGGATTGTGACTGGCATTGCGGAAATTACGGCAGTTGGCATGTACGTAAAATTTTGGGTGCCAGATTTACCGCAATGGATTCCAGCACTTGCATGTGTTTTGATACTTCTATTGTTTAACTTGGCAACCGTTAAAGCTTTTGGTGAAATCGAATTTTGGTTTGCGATTATTAAAGTGGTTGTCATTATTGCCTTAATTGTTATTGGATTTGTACTCGTGTTTATTGGTTACAAACATGGCACTAGTACAGCATCATTTTCTAATTTAGTAGATTATGGTGGCTTTTTCCCAAATGGAATTGCCGGGTTCTTATTAGCATTTCAAATGGCGACATTTTCTTTTGTCGGAATTGAACTTGTTGGGGTTACCGCAGGAGAAGCGGATGATCCAGAGCGGACCCTTCCAAAAGCAATTAACAATATTCCGATTCGGATTTTAATTTTTTATATTGGCGCACTACTCGTATTAATGTCGATTTATCCGTGGAGCAATATTGATCCAAACACAAGCCCATTCGTTAGCGTCTTTACGATGATTGGGATTCCAGCAGCTGCCGGAATTATTAACTTTGTGGTTTTAACGGCTGCTATGTCTTCCTGTAATAGTGGGATTTTCAGTACGAGCCGGATGCTTTATACTCTTTCTGCAGAAGGAAAAGCACCGAAAAAAATGCATCATTTGAGCTCTAATGGGGTTCCGGCAACAGCGTTAATCACATCTACAGCATGTTTACTTATTGGTGTGTTTTTAAATTATTTCTTACCGGAACAAGTATTTATATTAGTAACAAGTATCGCGACGATTTGCTTTATCTGGGTTTGGGGAGTTATTCTAGTGGCTCATTTACGTTTTCGTCATAAACATCCGGAAATCTCAGAAAAAAGTAAATTCAAAATGCCATTATCTCCTTTAATGAACTGGGTTAGCTTAATTTTCTTCGGAGGATTACTAGTTATCCTTGGTTTTGCAGCAGATACAAGAATCGCGCTCTTTGTTACACCAGTATGGTTCTTGATTTTAGGTATAGCTTATCAGATTTTAAAAGCTTCCAATCGAAAGACAAAAATTCGACATAATTAACAATCAAGCAAGCATTCGCTAAATGAAGCTATTTTAGGGAATGCTTGCTTTTTTTACTGTCAAAATGCTCCGCGAAATTCTTTACAAATGAAAAATATCGTGTAGAATGATAGGTGTTTAGAGCATTTTGTCGTATTTACGCATTTCGAGTGAGTACTCACTCATTTTTAAACAACTATTTATGTGAAGCGAAGTACAATTAACGGATGATATGTGAAATCATATACATATTAAGTAGTGCGTAACGAAAGGGATGAGAAAATGATTCATGCAGGATTAGATGTAGGATCAACAACAGCAAAGGCCGTAGCACTTAATGACCAGGGGGATATTTTATTTCAAACCTACAGAAGACATTATTCAGACATTAAAAAAGTAACATTAGAAATCATGCAAGACATGCAAAAAAAATGTGGCATGACAGAAATGACATTCAAAATTACGGGATCATCAGGATTAGCTATTTCTAAATTCTTGAATGTACCTTTTGTGCAGGAAGTAATTGCCTGTACGGAAGCAGTGGAGCAAGTAATTCCAGAGACAGATGTAGTAATCGAGCTGGGCGGGGAAGATGCGAAGATTATTTATTTTAGTGGTGGGATTGAGCAACGAATGAATAATGCGTGTGCGGGCGGAACTGGTGCTTTTATTGACCAAATCGCGACACTACTTCAAACTGATCCAACTGGTTTAAATGAACTGGCGCAAAATGCAAATACAATTTACCCAATCGCTTCCAGATGTGGTGTGTTTGCCAAAACAGATGTGCAGCCATTACTTAATGAAGGGGCAAGAAAAGAAGATATTGCCGCCTCGATTTTTCAAAGTGTAGTTACACAAACGATTAGTGGACTTGCTTGTGGACGTCCGATTCGCGGGAAAGTAGCGTTTCTTGGAGGGCCACTTACATTCCTTGATCAGTTGCGCTATCGTTTTACAGAGACACTTAAAATGAGAGATAGCGATATTATTGCACCGCAAAATGCAGAATATTTCATCGCACTGGGAACTGCCTTTACAGGGCTTAATGATATTCCTTTAAAAGTGGATGATATGATACACCGACTTTCCAATATGGATATGACAACCATGGCGACTGATACGGTGATTTTACCAGCCCTTTTCGAAAAGCAAGAAGACTTAGAAGATTTTCGTGCGCGTCATAATCAAATGAAAGCAAAACGAGCAAAACTGGAAGATTATGAAGGAGATGCTTATTTAGGTATTGACGCTGGATCAACCACGACCAAATTAATCTTAATGAGCCAAACCAATGAAATTCTTTACTCGTTTTATTCTAGTAATAATGGGAATCCGCTTCAATCTGTTATTGATGCAACGAGTGATTTATATGAAATTTTACCGGAAAAAGTTCGAGTTGCGCAGTCTGGAATTACAGGCTACGGCGAGTCGCTTATTAAAGCCGCGCTAAAAATTGATGTTGGCGAAATTGAAACAGTGGCGCATTATCGTGCTGCTCGTGAATTTTTACCTGACGTTGATTTTATTTTAGACATTGGCGGACAAGATATGAAATGTATGAAAATAAAAAAAGGTGCGCTGGATAGCTTAATGCTGAATGAAGCTTGCTCAGCCGGATGTGGTTCATTCCTCGAAACATTTGCGCAAACACTTAATTTATCCATTGAAGAATTTGCTGCTCGAGCACTGGAAGCAAAAGCCCCTGTTGACCTAGGTTCACGCTGTACTGTTTTCATGAATTCCAAAGTGAAACAAGTGCAAAAAGAAGGCGTGAGCATGGAAGATTTATCTGCGGGTCTTGCTTATTCAGTCGTAAAAAACGCGTTACAAAAAGTAATCAAACTGCGTAGCCCGAAAGACATAGGCGAAAAAGTAATCGTTCAAGGCGGAACTTTTTACAACGAATCGGTCTTGCGTGCTTTTGAACTGTTAACAGGACGTGAAGTGGTTCGACCAGATATCGCCGGAATGATGGGCGCATACGGTGCTGCCCTAATTGCCCGCGAGCATTATGAAACTGGCGAAGTAACAGAAATGCTCGTACTAGAAAAATTGCGTGAATTTAGCGCGGAAACTTCGCAGTCGCGCTGTAACCTTTGTAGTAACACGTGTCAGCTAACAGTGACAAGATTTGGTGATGACCGGATGTTTGTTAGTGGGAACCGTTGTGAACGCGGAGAACGTGTCGAAACGAAGCGTAATTTACTGCCTAACTTATATGCGTATAAATTAAAGCGTACCTTTGATTATAAATCGCTGAAAAAATCAGAAGCAACTAGAGGGACCATTGGCATTCCACGTGCACTGAACGTTTTTGAAAACTATCCACTTTGGCATACGATTTTAACTAACTTAGGTTTCCGAGTGGTTTTATCATCTAAATCATCCAAAAACCTATACGACAAAGGTATCGAAACGATTGCCTCAGAAGCAGTTTGTTTCCCAGCCAAATTAACACACGGTCATATTATGGATTTAATCAAGAAAAAAGCAGATCGTATTTTCTATCCATCTGTCGTTTATGAAAAACCAGAATTCGGTGAAGCAACGAATAACTTTAACTGTCCAGTCGTGGCGGGTTATCCAGAAGTTATTCGTGTCAATGTGGATGCTTTGGAAGAAAAGAACATTCCAATGATTAGTCCGTTTTTAACGTTAGATAATGAAAAAGCATTAATCGAACAAATGAGCCTCGCTTTCCCAGAAGTCCCAGCCGCGGATATGGAAAAAGCCGTCCAAGCAGGGTTAGAGGAAGCAGAACTTTGCCGCAAAGACATTCAAGCAGAAGGAGAAGCGGCACTTACTTACATTAAGAAAAACAAAATCAAAGGGATTGTTCTTGCAGGGCATCCGTACCATATTGATCCCGAAGTGAATCACGGAATTCCGGAACTTATTACGATGAATGGCATGGCGGTTCTAACGGAAGATTCGATTTCTCATCTTGGAGAGATTGACCATAAACTTCGCGTCGAAAACCAGTGGAAATATCACGCAAGACTATATCGTGCAGCCAGCTTTACTGCTAAAAGTGAAGATTTGGAATTTGTGCAATTGACCTCTTTTGGTTGTGGACTTGATGCGATTACAACGGATATGTGCCAAGAAATCATTGAAGGGCATAACAAAGTATATACATTACTAAAAATCGATGAAATCAATAACCTTGGTGCTGCTCGTATCCGTGTTCGTTCCTTAAAAGCAGCCATGGAAGAACGTGAGAAAAACAATGTGAAACCAGGGATTATGGCAAAACCAAAAGAACGTCCATTATTCACGAAAGAAATGAAGAAAACATATACTATCTTAGCGCCACAGCTAGCGCCAACCCATTTTGAAATGTTGGAGGCTGCTTGTAGAGTGGGTGGTTATAATTTAGAAGTATTACCAGCAGTTACACCTCGTGCGGTGGATGAAGGCTTACGTTATGTCAATAACGATGCTTGTTATCCAGCAATTTTAACTATTGGACAAATGATGGATGCACTAAAAAATGGCGATTATGATGTAAATAATTTAGCTGTTTTAATGACACAAACAGGTGGTGGATGTCGGGCTACCAACTATATCTCGATGCTGAAAAAAGCCCTCGGAGAAGCTGGCCTGGATCATATCCCAGTTATTTCTCTTAATGCCAACGGTTTAGAAAAACAACCAGGCTTTAAAATGACGCCAAAAGTTCTTGTTCGTTTCCTAGCCGGAATTAGCTTAGGCGATGCGCTCGACCGGATGCTTTACCGTACTAGACCATATGAAGTGGAACCAGGAAGTGCTAATAAAATGTTCCGTCATTATCTTGATGCTGGTCGTGCGTTAATGGAAAATTATTCTTTTGGAGCATATAAAAAATTAGCAAATGAAATGGTTCGCGCCTTTGACAACTTACCAATAACAAATGAAGTGAAACCAAGAGTTGGTGTCGTTGGAGAAATTCTCGTGAAATTCCATCCGGGTGCAAATAACAATATTGTTGATGTTATTGAAGACGAGGGCGGAGAAGCGGTTGTTCCCGATTTAACAGATTTCATTTTATATTGCTGTTATGACGATCACTTTGCAGCTAATACATTTGGTCGTTCCAAAGTAAAATCATTCGCGAAACAAAGCGTCGCCATTCCACTCATTAATCAATTCCGCAAACCAGTGACAGATGCGCTGAAGAAGAGTGAACGCTTTGAAGCACCGGCGAGTATCGAATCTATCGCTGAAAAAGCGAGTCAATTACTATCACTCGGAAATAAAATGGGTGAAGGCTGGTTCTTAACAGGAGAAATGTTTGAATTACTCGATAGTAATGTACCAAATATCGCGTGCTTACAACCATTTGCTTGCTTGCCAAACCATATTACTGGTCGAGGGATGATTAAAGGACTCAAAAAAATGTATCCAGAAGCTAACATCATGTCAATTGACTACGATGCCGGCTCAAGCTCTGTGAACCAACTAAATCGAATCAAATTAATGCTCTCTATCGCAAGAAAACAACTAGAAACGACAGAAGTTGTGACAGAAAAAGAAACCAATACAAGATTCAATCCAAGAGAAAAAATCCTTGGTAAAGCAAAACAAGTAAGAGAAAGTGCGCCAGTCGAAATGATTGGAAACAAAGTAAAACAAGCGAGGGATGCAGACCCAGTTGGGGCTATTGCACAAAAAGTGAAACATGTTGCAACTAGTAGCGAGCATGTTCAAACGGATAATGATTAATTAAAAAGCAGCCCATTGTATTGGGCTGCTTTTTTCTATTCAATACTTAAATATTTAGTTTCACAATAATACCCATTTCCACCTACATATACACGGGCTATTTCGCTATGAACATTTACATCTAATTTAACTAAAATCTCGGAAGGAGAGTGTAGTGAGTGTCCTTGTTCAAATACATAAAGTTCTTTTTGCAAGTATTGATTTTGATAAAGATAACAGGCCAAAGCACCATTAGAGGTCCCAGTCGCAGCTTCTTCATTAATGTCAAATAGTGGAGCGAAATTCCGACAAATAATCCGGTCATCACTAAAAGTATACAGATGCATTCCGACCACTTCATAATGCTTACTGACTTTTTTTACCTCTTCAAAATTCGGCTCTAGGGTATATAAATCTGCTTCACTTTTAAGGGGAACTAATATATCCTTTAAACCTGTTGACACAATTTGAATAGGATAATGAGTATTTAGTAAGTTTAAATCAAAACAACCAGTTAAATTATTGGCGGGAATTGTCTCATAAAAAGTTGGTTGATTTTGTTCCATGAAGATAGTGCCATCTTTTATTGTAATCGTCAGTACACCGCTATTTGTTTCAATTGTATACTGGCTCTTATGAATTTTATTTAAATGCATCAAAATCGCGAAAGTGCCAATTGTCGCATGACCACATAAATCAATTTCTTCTTTCGGAGTAAAATATTCTAATTTATAATCAGCACAGTTAGATTCAGTTAGGAAGGCGGTTTCCGCAAAGCCTAGTTGTTTTGCGATAGCCATTTTTTGAGTGTTGGTTAATGTTGGTTCATTTAATACAACACCAGCTTTATTTCCACCTATATTATTCTTACTAAATGCACTTGCAACATAAACAGATATATCCATAAAAACGAAACTCCCTTGTTAAAACTTTATTCTTCCGTAATCATCGCAAACTCCGCACGAACTACCTTTTTCAAATCAGCAGGCGCTAGTTCGATTTGTAGTCCTCTTTTTCCAGCCGAAATCAGCATGGTATCAAGCGATTCAGCGCTGTTATCAATAAACGTTGGAAATAATTTCTTCATTCCAATCGGTGAACATCCACCGCGAATATAGCCAGTTAGTTTCTCTAACGAATCTACCGCAATCAATTCACATTTTTTATTACCGCTAATCTTTGCCAAATGTTTTAAATGCAAAGTCTTATCGGCAGGAATGCACGCGACGATATTTCCTGTTTTGTCACCAGTCAGGACTAAGGTTTTAAAAATCTGTGCGGGATTATTCCCTGTTTCTTCCGCAACGTGAAGCGCATCAAGGGAATCCTCGCTCCACGCGTACTCACGTAATTCATAGTTTACCTTCTGTTTATCTAAAATCCGACACGCATTTGTCTTTTTATTCAAGTCTTTCACCTCAATTAATTCAGAAATATGTACAATTTATGACACTTTTTGTGAAATAGTTGGCTTTTCCCTTTTCATTCTGTACAATGAAGTGGAATTCAAATAAGAGAGGGAGATTTACTAATGAAAAAAGGGTTATTTAGTATGGTTCTTGTGCTAGCAATGGTACTTGTATTAAGTGCATGTGGCGCATCAAGGGTAGAACCAAAAAAAGCAGGAGAAATCACAGTTAATGCCGTAGTTTACAACAAAGATACGGATAAAGTAAAAGACGTATACGGTGAAGATGGTTCTAAATTCGAAAAAGAATTTGAAACTAGTTTTAAAGAAAGCTTTATCAGTACTTTTACAGCAAGTTTTTCAAGCGATGTCAATTTAGACAAACAAGTGGATGAGTTTTATGATGCGCTTCGCAAACAAGTAAACGAAAAAACTTCGTATACTACTAAAGTAACAAATGATGACAAAGAAAGTCCAGAAATTCAATTCGCTATTAAAGGCCTTGATATGAAAGGCGTTCAAACAGAATTAGTGGAAGAATTAACAAAAGCAGCAACTGCTGATCCATCCATTGCATCAGATGATCAAAAAATGGCTGAAAAAACAATGGAAATCTATACGAAAGCTGTTCAAAATGCAGATGCAGTATCAGAAGCTAAAACAGTTACACTTAAATTAAAAGCAGATCCAGATGACGATTCTTTATGGAAAATGGAAAACGATATGGCATTCATGCAAGAATTAACAACAGCGTTCTTTATGGGCGGCATGTAAGTTTTTATATGGGAATACACCAATAACTTTCAGGTTGTTGGTGTTTTTTTGTTTTTAAGAATAAATGTTATAATAACACTAAGATTTATTAATGGGAGGTGCTATATGACTACTATAAAAATCGCATTAATCCAACAAAAAGCAGTACCAAATAATAAAGAAGCCAATTTGAAATTAGCAATTCAATATATAAAAGAAGCACATGAAAAAGGGGCAGATTTAGTGCTTTTCCCTGAGATGTGGTCAAATGGTTATGCGCCACCTTTTGAAGATGCTTTTAATCATCCACTAGCTACTGGTTTTGGTGCAGAACGATTTAAGTGGTTAGATGAAGCAATCGCGGCAGACAGTGCTTATGTCTCGACACTGAAAAAACTTGCTAAAGAGTTACAGATTGGCATTTGCGCTACGTATTTGTCTAAAACGGAACAGAATTCACAAAATACTGCTATTATTATTGACCGAAAAGGAGAAATAATTTTAGACTATGCCAAAGTCCATACGTGTGATTTTTCTTTAGAAATCTTACTACAAAGTGGGGAGGAATTTAAAGTTTGTGAGTTTGATGGTATTAAGCTAGGGGTCATGATTTGCTATGATCGCGAGTTTCCGGAAAGTGCCCGAATTCTCATGTTAAAAGGTGCAGAAATTATTCTCGTTCCCAATGCTTGTGATATGAATCCAGCCAGACTGAACCAACTAAACTCTCGTGCTTTTGAAAACATGGTTGGCGTAGCGATGGCAAACTATCCTGGCGAAAAATGGGGCAGATCCACTGCTTTTTCCCCGATTATTTTTGATGAAAATGGGGATTACCGCGATAATACGATTATTGAAACAGATGACTTTTCAGAAGGTATTTTTATTGCTGAATTTAATTTAGACGAGATTCGAACTTACCGGGAAAATGAAACGTGGGGAAATGCCTATCGAAAACCGCATACATATACAGATTTAATAAGTTTAGATGTAAAAGCGCCATTTAAACGAAATTAAAAAAACAGAGATGAGCGATTCTCTGTTTTTTCTTTTAAAAATAATAAAGTCCGGTAACAATCAACGCAACGACTAAAATCCCCGGAACAAGATTCGCGACCCGAATCTTGGTTAAACCAAGCAAGTTTAGACCAATTGCCAAAATCATAATCCCGCCTGTAGCTGTTAATTCTTTTATAATTAGTGCCATCAGGTCTGCCGGAACGAATTGATTAATCTGGGTTGCGAATAACGCGATAATACCTTCAAAGAGGAACACTGGAATCGCCGAAAGCATAACACCCCAACCAAGTGTTGTACTAAGAAGAAGGGCGATAAATCCATCCATTACTGATTTCGTGTAAAGCACATCATGATTTCCGCGAATGCCGCTATCAAGCGCACCGATAATTCCCATCGCACCAATTACGAAAATAAGTGTAGCTGTCACAAATCCTTTGGAAACATTACTTTTTCCTTTGGCACCGACTTTACGTTCAATCCAGTGCCCGAGTTGATTCAGATGGTAATCTATATTAAGCCATTCCCCAATAACGGCTCCAAAACAAATACTTAAAATGACAATAAGCGAGTTGCTCGTTTTAAATGCCATTTGAATGCCAAGGACGATAACGGATAAACCCATCCCTTTCATGACCGTGTCTTTCATACGTTCAGGGATATTATGTAATTTCATGCCAATAACAGAGCCAATCAAAATCCCAAGCCCATTCACTAGTGCACCAAGTAGAACCATTTTCTTCCTCCCTTATTTTGCATATAGCAATAGTATACAGGAAGTTTTCGCCAATTGGGAGTTTTATTTCGTACAAAAAAGTCGAAGGATCAAAGTGATCCTTCGACTTTAAGTCTATTTTCCGGCTACTGTAAAACGTTCGTTTAAGTGATTAGGTCGTTCAATTTCATCTAAAACAGCAATCGCATAGTCTTCCATACTAATAAAACTATTGCCATCGCTACCAAACAGGAGATGATCTTTTCCTATTTGATAGTCGCCAGTGCGTTCACCGGGCTCAAACATGGCAGAAGGGCTAATATACGTCCAACTGAATTCTGCTTGATGTGATCTTAAATGCTCTAATTGTTTCGCTTGCGCACGTGCAGTTGGATAGTAAGGCGCTTCCCGTAGGCCCTTGGACTCTAAAAGCGTGTTTCCGTCTTCATCAATTTGCAGACTAGCTGCTCCGCCAACGACAAGTAAGCGCGGAGACACAGTTCCATTTAAAACAGAAATTAAGTGATCAAGAGAAGTGACATGTTTTTCTGCTTCGTCTGGACTGACGCCATAAGCATCAACAACGACATTTTGGTCTGATAAATCTGAAAGGGTTAAATCAAAAATATCTTTTTGCAAAATATTAATATCTTTGTGTGTTTGCGTGATTTTTCCTGCGTTTCTTACAATGGCTGTTACTTCGTGACCACGATTTTTTGCTTCTTCTAAAATTCTCGAACCAGCTCGGCCCGTAGCACCAATGATACCAATTTTCATAAAAAAAGCCCCCTATTCATTTTTATGGAATAGATTCTCGTTTGATAGAAGAATTATTCCCGAAAGAGGGGACTGGGAAACATTTATTTTTTTGCGGCGTTTGCTAATTGTTTGATTTTGGCTGCGGAATAAATGTGAGAAATCGTGAAAATAATCAGTGCTAACCAAATGAACATGAATGCAAACAATTGCATATGATCGAAACTTTCTTTAAATAGTAATACGCCGAGTGCGAGCATTAATGTTGGTCCGATATATTGCAGGAAGCCAACCATTGTATAGCTGATTTTTTTCGCAGCAGTGGCAAACAGAAGGAGTGGGATAGCTGTAACGACACCAGCGCCAACTAAAATAATATTGGTTTGTGCCGCGTACTGCATTAATCCATTGGTCGCGAAAAAGATTACATAAATAAGCGCGAATGGCGTAATAATCATTGTCTCAAGGGTTAAACCAGTCCAAACAGACACGGAAACGACTTTTTTAATTAGCCCGTAAAGCGAGAAAGTAACAGCCATACCGATTGCCGCCCAAGGAACAGAGCCAAGGTGCCATGTGAGAATTAAAACACCAATTGTTGCAGAAATAACAGCGATAATTTCTCCACGACTCAAGCGTTCTTTTAAGATAACTGTTGCGAGTAATACGTTTACAAGTGGATTGATGTAATAACCAAGACTTGCTTCGGTCACATGCCCACTATTCACCGTATAAATGAATAAATACCAGTTCGCTGTCACTAAAAAAGCTGCCGCAATAATCGCAATCAGCGTTTTTGGTTTAAGCAATACGTCCTTTGTTTCTTGAAAAACCATCGAAGCTTTTCGCAAACAAACGATCAAAAATAACATAAAAATAAAAGACCATATAATTCTATAGGCCAAAATCTCCATTGGTGGGACATTTGTGACTAGCTTCCAGTAAATCGGAAGGACACCCCAACATACATAAGCGAGAGCGCCAGCGATAATTCCGCCTAGCTGTCCATTTTGTTTATTTTCCATAGCGATGTTAGCCCCCTTTTTTAAACAATAGAACTATTTTAGCTTAAAAGGGGGAATAAAGCTACAAAAAAACTACGAATAGGCTAACTATTCGTAGTTTCCACAATTATTTACTTGCTTCGATTTGGATGTTTAATTTCACTTCGTCGCCGATAAGTACGCCACCAGTTTCTAACGCAGCATTGTAATTAAGGCCAAAGTCTTTGCGGTTGAATTTACCTTTTGCTTCAAAGCCAGCTACCATGTTGCCAGTATTTGGATCTTTTCCTGTTCCTTCGTAGCTTACTTCTAGTGTAAGAGGTTTGGTTACGTCGCGAATAGTTAAGTCACCAGTCACTTCGTATTCATCATCGCCGTCCGCTGTGATTTTTGTTGCCGTGAAAGTCACGTTTGGATATTTTTCTACATTAAAGAAGTCTTCGCTTTTCAAATGTCCATCACGTTGCGCTTGACGAGTGTCAACAGAGGCTGCTGCAACGGAGAAGTTTAATTTTGCAGAAGTTAAATCTTCTGGATCCATTTCGATATCCGCTGTGAAATCGCTAAATGCACCTTTTACTTTTGATACCATCATGTGTTTTACTTGAAATTCGATTGAACTATGTGCTGGGTCTACGTTCCATTTTTCTACTGTCATTGTTTCATTCCTCCAAATATGTTTTTTATAAAAGCATTCTCTTATAATCTAGCCTAAATCTTAAGAAATTAAACCTGAGAAAAAATACTTTTACGCCTTAGAAAAGCAATTGCTTAACTGTTTATAAGTAAACTATATCATACTTACTTTTAATAAGCAACTATAAAAACGTATTAGAAATATATTTTTTTCGTAAATATGATTGAGTTTTTTGGTTAAAGTGCGTAGAATAGGTTACAAGAGGAGGTTGGATGATGGTAGGAATTAATACAGATACAGAAAATATTAGTGAACTATTAAAAACTTATTGGTCAATCCAGCGAATTTCAGCGGGATATGCCGATCAAAATGCAGCGAGTTTAGGATTAACCATTCAGCAACTTGCCATGATTAATGTGATTTACAGCACACCTGGTATTTCAGTGGCGGATTTAACGAAACGATTAATTATTACTGGAAGTTCGGCTGCAGCTAATGTTGACGGGTTAATTAGCCTAGGTTTAGTAGTGAAATTAAACAAAACAATTCCAAATGACAGCATGGATTTAACACTCAAGCTTTCGAAAAAAGGAGAAGACTTATCAAAACGCTCTACTGCAAACGCTTTTATGTACAAAGCCATGATGAAAGTATTCGAAAACCTGACCGAAAACGAAATAGAAGAATTAATTCGTCTAAATAAAAAAGTCGAAACCTTACTGAAAAAGAGTAAATAAAAACATCTCCTGTATCATTCAAGTAAAAATGAATGAACAAGAGATGTTTTTTTATTTTTGATCAAATTTGCAGTCTTCCAGTGGAATAACTTTAGTTTTATTTGTAAATTTAAAAGATAGCCAAAAAACTAGGAAAATGGGAAGACCGATATACGAAATGCCGATTTTTTGCCACCAAGCCGGATTCGTAAATTCTGGTTTTAAAAATGCCGCGTAATCTTGACCGACAATGACTAAAATACATAAAACAAGTGCTAAAATAGGTCCGAATGGGAAAAATTTCGCTTTATATTTTAGTTCACTTAAGTCATGCCCTTGTTTGATAAATGCTTTTCGGAAACGGTAATGACTGATAGCGATGCCGACCCAAGCGATAAATCCAGTTAAACCAGAGGCAGAAAGTAACCACGTATAAATTACTGTGCCATTTTCTGTTAGCGTTGTAATGAATGTCATGGCACCAACAATCGTCGTAACGATTAATGCTGCCATCGGAATACCACGACGGTTTACTTTTCCCAAGAATTTAGGTGCTTTTTTATCGCGAGCCATCGCCCAAAGCATTCTGGTGGAAGCGTAAAGACCTGAATTACCAGCAGATAGAACAGAAGTCAGGATAACCGCATTCATCACTGAAGCCGCAAATGCAAGACCAGCTTTTTCAAATACGAGTGTAAATGGGCTAATTGCCACATCAGTTGCCTCGGCACTAAGTAAGTTCGGGTTAGTATAAGGAATAATCATCCCAATAATGAAAATCGCAAAAATATAAAATAACAAAATCCGCCAGAACACTTGTTTAATCGCTTTTGGCACACTGGTTTCTGGAGTAGCACTTTCACCTGCCGCAATACCAACCATTTCAGTCCCTTGGAAAGAAAATCCAGCAATTAAGAAGGTACCTAAGATGGCAAAAAAACCACCTTTAAACGGAGCATCGCCAGCTGTAAAGTTAGAAAAGCCAATAACTTCGCCGCCAAGAATTCCAACAATAGTTAGCACGCCGACGATAAGGAAAATAATAACCGTGGCCACTTTAATAATCGAAAACCAATATTCTGATTCTCCGTAAGCTTTTACCGAAAGCGCATTTAAGCCAAAAATCAAAATTAAGAAAATCGCGCTCCATAGCCAAGCAGGAGTATTCGGTAGCCAAAATTGAACAATAATCGCCGCGGTGGAAATATCGACTGCTAGCGTAATTGCCCAGTTAAACCAATAATTCCAACCAAGTGCAAACCCGAAAGCTGGGTCAACAAATCGACTAGCATACGTACTAAATGAACCAGATACAGGCATGTAAGTAGCCATTTCGCCTAAACTTGTCATTAAAAAGTACACCATAATCCCGATTGCAACATAAGCAACCAACGCGCCACCAGGTCCGGCAGTATGAATCGCATTACCACTTGCTAAAAATAATCCCGTCCCGATCGAACCACCAATGGCAATCATGGACAAATGCCTTGTTTTTAAGTCACGACGAATCTCGCCATGTGTTTCTTTTTTCACTATAAATCTCCCTTTCTATTATCAGAGGAAGTGCGCAAAAACAGCCAATCTGCAAGAAATTGGCTGTTACGTATTTTACCAACATCATTTTGTCAGATAGCACACCTATAAGAAATTTCGACAAATTCTTATAGCAGTCCAGCCCCTTTAGGAAACTGTCCCAACAACTATTTCTAAACAAAGAGAAAATAGTCACTTCGGCGATCAACCTGTTCATTCTTTGTCGTCGGCGTCTTTGTTTCGCCTCGAAAAAATTACTAGTGCATCTCGCAACCTCTACCTCACCATTTGGATGAGGGTTTATATTTGATTATTTACCCATAATAACGGAAAACGGGCTATTTTGCAATATCTTTTAGTAAAATTGTAATGCTTCTTTGATTGTGCTGTAAGTAGTTAAGCTGGCTAGGTTTTCTTCGTAGCGAATTAATGTCATGGCGAATTTTGGCGAAATTCCGGTGATGATAAGTTCTACGCCAGTTAATTTCATAAATCCGTGGAACTTTACAAGATTCATTACTGCATCTTCATTAAATTCGGCTAAACCAGAAAGATCCATAATCAAATAATCTTCTTTGCCGTGATCCATGTATTCACTCACATATTCAGACATATGCTGAAAACGGTCGTGTGTTAGCGAGCCTATCAGTGGTAATACACAAATATTTTCTTTAATCGGAACAATTGGCGTGGAAAGTTTCTCGATTTCGGTTAATGATTTCTCGAGTTCCAGCTGATAGTCGTGCTCTGTTGTCACATCTTTTTGAATGCCGACAAAATACAAATGTTCATGATCATCGTAAATCGGTTCAATCGTAAGTTCATTCATAAAAGAAGTTCCATCTTTTCGGTAATTTTTTAGTAAAACATTCGCAGTTGATTTTTCGTTAATGGCATGACGGATTTTTGCAACTTCTTCTTTGTCAGTATCGTCTCCTTGTAAAAAGTGACAATTGGAGCCAAGTGCTTCTTCTTTAGCATAGCCGGTAATATTTTCAAAACCAGTGTTAACAAAAATAATTGGATTATCTTTTTGCTCAGGATCCGTGATAATTACTCCTACACTAGACAAATTTAATGCTTTTAAAATAACATCGAATTGTGGATAAGCGGTCATCTGCGTGTTTCTCCCCCTTTGTAAATACATTCCTATCATACCACGCAAATGAACGAAAAACCAATGTCTAATTTGTGAATTTAATCGTATGTGAGCAGTGCGGAAGGAAAGCTGGAAGTATGAGTGTATAATGGAGTTAGAGGTGATAAGTTATGTATATAACATTTACAGATAGCGCTAAAAATCGGCTTGCTGCACTACGGTCGAATTTAGAAGGGCGGCTACATTTGTATTATGATACAGAAGGCTGTTCTTGCGAAAATAGTGGTATTTTCACATTGCGACTGGTAGAAGAGAAAACAGCGGAAGATGACGAAATTCAATCAAACATTGGTCCAGTGCTAATTAAACGATGGACAGAAATGTTTTTAGAAGAAGCATTAACTATCGATTATAACGAAACGGAAAAAACAATGATTCTAAAAAGTGATGGTCAGTATTATAATCGTAATTTATTGCTTGTAACGGATAAAGATGAAGTGATTAGCTGTCCGATTAGTTAATGAAAATGTCTAAAGCTTACAGATTATATCTGTAAGCTTTTTTGTCGGTTTTTTGCCATAGTTTAGCAGTGGATACTCTTAGTTTGGGAAAAAAACTTTTTCTTAAACATGTATTATAAGTATAGAGGTAAAACATAAAGGAGTTAACTGAATGAAAAAATTATGCACCGTAATATTATTTTTGACTTTGTTATTAAATGGCTTTGTTCCGAATGCGCATGCGAAGACTGAATCACCATCAGCTGATAATAATTTACAAGTAGCACCACCAGCTGCAATTAAAGATCTTTTTCCAGATCCTGCCATGGCTAATGAAGTTTTAAAATCATTGAATCTTAAAAAATTAAATAAAAAAAGCACTAGTGATACAGTAACGCAAACTGAATTAAATAGTCTTACTGGATCTTTTCAAGCAATTAATAAAGGAATAAAATCAATAGAAGGTGTGGAGTATCTTCAAAATATAACTGAACTAGATGTAGAGAAAAACCAAATAACAGATATAGCACCAGTTGCAAATCTTAAGAAATTGACCACATTGCTAATTAATACTAATCAAATAACAGATATATCACCAGTGGCTGATTTAGCTAATTTAACTACTTTCTATTGCGGAAATAACCCTATAAGCGATATTAGTGCTGTTCAAAATCTCACTAAATTGTCTATTTTTAATTGTTACACAGCTAATGTAGAAGATATTAGTCCTGTTAAGAATCTTGTTAATCTAAAAACATTAAGTTTAGGAAGTAACAACATACATGATATTAGTGATATAGAAAAATTAACTGCTCTAGAATATCTTAGTTTTAGTAATAATCCAGTAGAAAATCCAGAAGTTATCGGTAATTTAACAAACTTAAATACATTATGGTTATATAATGCACAGATTAGAAATATTGATTTCACAGCAAATTTACCTAAATTAAAAAGCGTTTATTTGTATAATAATCAAATTAGTAACATTAGTGAAGTGAGTAATTGGGCAAATATTGAGTATTTAGAACTGAATAACAATCAGATCACAGATATAACTCCAGTAGCCAATCTAACTACGCTTAAGACACTAAAGTTAAATGACCAAATTATTACTAATCGAGAAATACCTTTTCAAAAAAATATTTCCATTGAAAATAAAGTAATGGATAATTTTGGTAACATAGTAACACCAAATAATATTAGTGATAATGGAACGTATAATAGCCCTACTTTATCATGGAATTTAAACGAAACAAAAGACAATCTTTCTTATGACTTTACTACAAAAATAACGATTTTAAATATAAATGCGACTTATTCAGGAACAGTAATCCAGCCATTAACAAAAGACAGTACTCGGCCGATAATTACAGCAGATGGAAAAGTCAGCTATCCAGAGGGAACAACGAAAACGACTACCGAATTTTTAACAGATATTCATGCGACAACGGATGATGGTAGCCCGATTGAAGTCGATTTAAATGCGTTGGATTTTGGTACAGCAGGGAGTTATACAGTGACACTAACTGCAGTGGATACAGCAGGAAATGAGGCAACACCAGTAGACGTCACTATTATTATTACATCAGTAGATACAAGTAAACCTGTCATTACAGCAGATGAAAAAGTCAGCTATCCAGAGGGAACAACAAAAACGGCTGCCGAATTTTTAACAGATATTCATGCGACAACGGATGATGGTAGCCCGATTGAAGTCGATTTAAATGCGTTGGATTTTGGTACAGCAGGGAGTTATACAGTGACACTAACTGCAGTGGATACAGCAGGAAATGAGGCAACACCAGTAGACGTCACTATTATTATTACATCAGTAGATACAAGTAAACCTGTCATTACAGCAGATGAAAAAGTCAGCTATCCAGAGGGAACAACAAAAACGGCTGCCGAATTTTTAACAGATATTCATGCGACAACGGATGATGGTAGCCCGATTGAAGTCGATTTAAATGCGGTAGATTTTGGTACAGCAGGGAGTTATACGGTGACACTAAATGCAGTAGATACGGCAGGAAACGAGGCAACACCAATACAAGTAACCATTATTATTACTAATTCGAAAAAAATAGATCCAATTATTCCAGTTGAACCGGGAGGGAATGATGTAAAACCAGAAAAGCCAAATGAAATAATTATTCTTCCAAAAGATTCGGAAATACCTTTATCCATTATTCCAAAAGATAATATCGAAAAAACAAATTCAATCAATGTTATCAAAATGATAGAAACAAATGAAATAAAGAATAAAATGCTCCCTAAAACCGGAGACAAATTACCTCTTACAGTATTTTTAGGGATGCTTATTACTTTAGCGGGTATTTCTTATCTTCGAAAATAACAATTTTTTTGCCTAGAATAAAAATTTATTCTAGGCTTTTTTATGAAAATTTCATGAGAAAGTGGTGAAACTTTAGACATATAGTTACACTGATCTCTATTTTGTAGTAACATGGAATAGGAAGTTTATACATATGGAAGGAGTGTCACCATGGAACAACCATCAGTTGATGAGCTGAAGAACTGGCGAAATGTTATGCTTCTTCATCGTTTTGCGCTAGAAGAAGTGAATACGAAACTTAAAATATTGAATGAAGAATTTCAATTTATTCATGATTATAATCCAATGGAACATTTGAAGTCACGTGTGAAATCACTCGAAAGTATTGGGGCGAAATTAGAAAAGAAAAAGGTTGATATTACCCCAGAAAATGCACTGAAATATGTGCACGACATTGCTGGAATTCGGATTACTTGTTCTTTTGTTTCAGATATTTTTAGAATTCACGAAATGCTTGCAGGACAAAGTGATATCACTATTAAACGAGTAAAAGACTATGTAACAAATCCAAAACCTAATGGCTACCGGAGTTTACATTTACTCTGCGAAGTTCCTGTTTTCCTGACAAATCGTTCAGAGATAATGACAGTGGAAATTCAAATTCGGACGGTCGCAATGGATTTTTGGGCGAGTTTGGAGCATAAAATTTATTATAAATATCAACAAGAAGCTCCTGTTGAGTTAGTTAATGAATTACAAGATGCCGCACGAATTATCACCCATTTAGATGAAAAAATGAAAAACTTAAATGATCAAATTGATAAATATAAAAAAGAAAAAGAAAATTAATCTAATATGGAGCTTTATTTCTTTGCAAGTGAGATGGATGCAAAGAAATAAAGCTGTTTTATATTTGCGAGATAGTTTATTTTGCTTCATAATAATATAGGAGAAAAATGAAAGGGGACGATACATATTGGAGATATTTTTATATGTTTTAGCATTACTTGTAGCCATCTTTATTTCTAATTTACTCAACCGGTTTGTTCCCTTTGTTTCGGTACCGCTGATCCAAATTGGTCTTGGTGTATTAATTGCCATTATGCCGATTACGTTTAATTTGCAATTAAACCCAGAACTTTTTCTAGTCATGTTTATTGCGCCTTTGCTATTTAATGATGGCAGGCAGACTGATAAAGCAGCTCTTTGGGGTATGCGAATGCCGATTTTAGTATTAGCGCTTGGACTGGTGTTTGCAACGGTTGTCGTGATTGGGTATTTTGTTCACTGGATGATTCCGACGATTCCACTAGCAGCTGCTTTTGCCTTAGCAGCAGCTCTTGCGCCAACGGATGCTGTAGCAGTTAGTTCTCTTTCTGGGCGGATTAATTTACCCAAGCGGATTATGAATTTGCTTGAAGGTGAGGCATTAATTAATGATGCGTCAGGACTAGTTGCCTTCCAGTTCGCGATTGCAGCTATGGTAACCGGCGTGTTCAGTTTAATGGATGCGAGTATTAGCTTTTTTGTTATAGCTATTGGTGGTATTTTAGTCGGACTTATTTTGAGTTGGTTAAAATTCCGATTGTTAAAATGGGTTCGCGGCCTTGGAATGGAAGATGTTACGTTTCATATGCTTATCCAAATTTTGACACCATTTATTATTTATTTAGCAGCGGAAGAAATACATGTTTCTGGGATTTTAGCGGTTGTTGCAGCTGGAATTATGCATTCAATGGAACAAAAGAAAATGGATCCTCAGTTGGTGAAATTAAATGTGGTTTCGCAGAGCACTTGGTCGGTTATCATTTTTGTTTTAAATGGCTTAGTATTTTTATTATTAGGAACACAACTTCCTGCGATTACAGAAGTAGTGTGGAATGATTCTGGAAGTAGTAATTTACAAGTAATGGCTTACATTTTGTCTATCACGGCAGCCTTAATTTTACTGCGCTTTATATGGGTATACATATCGTGGAGCATCGGCGCGAAGCAAAGACAGAAACAAAATAAAAAAACACAACTACCTAAATTTAGACCGGTTGTACTTACATCGCTTTCTGGTGTTCGCGGGGCAGTTACACTTGCCAGTGCGCTCGCAATTCCATTTTTCTTAGATGACGGATCACTATTTCCGCAGCGCTCACTAATTATTTTTATTGCATCCGGTGTTATTCTTTGTACATTAGTGATTGCGACATTTATTTTACCGTTACTTGCCAAAAGTGAAGAAGTGACAACGGAAGATGAACGAGCTGAAATTGCAACGCGGATTCGAATCCTGAGAAACGTGATTAGAGAATTAAAAGAGCAGACGCTACCTGAAACGAAAGCAGCAACGGATGAAGTAATTGAAGATTATCGCAAAAGAATTTACGATTTACAGCAAAATAATAGTTCGAATCGAGGCATGGATGAAAGAGAACGTGCGAAACGATTAGAAATCATCCAGTGGGAACGTGAAAACACCCAAAAAATGACCGATGAAGGACGCATTGTTGCTACAGATAGTTATCGTTATCAACACTATCTTAATATGATGGAACAAGCAATCAAACAACGCTTCCGGACAAAAGTAAAAACAGCATGGATGTTCCTTTATCGTCTAATAATGCTTGTCATTCACCCGAAAAAATGGGGTAGAATAACGCATAAAGTGAAAAAAGGTATTTCTAAAGACAGCGAACGATTCCAAGCAATTCGCCAATTACGCGAAGATAATGAAATACTTATAATTTCTAAACTCAAAGAACAATTAACGAAAGAGAATGTTGATATAATTGGACCACTAATTACCGAACACACTATTTTCTTAGAACGCGTGAGAAAAGAGCACAGTCCAAGAGGTAAGCGAGCAAAATTCGAACAGAAAAAACGCGAAGTCCAAGTGGTGGCTTTCCAATTAGAACGTGATATTATACAGAATATGTTTGAAAAAGGCGGAATCTCGAGAGAGTTAGCCCGAGACTTACGCCAAAATTTAAATATGATCGAAACGTACTTATATGATGACTTTTTAGAATAAGAAAAAGCCCTAAGAACAACACAATGTTCTTGGGGCTTTCTATTTAAGCTTGTATTTTTTTTAATTGTTCAGCGAGACTTTCTATTTCCAAATGGAAGTTCTTTCTGCCATTTTTGTGAACAATGGCGGCATTTCTGAGCTTAATTTTTTCTTCTTTCCCTGTTTCTAAGTTAAGAATATTGATAGTGTAATAGGGAAGAAAAGAAATGGTCCGACCGTGCAACAGAGTATCACATTCCAGCATATATTGACTAAAAGGATATTTTTTATCCGAAAATCCTCTTTTGTAAAATAGCGCGTGATTATTAATAGAGACAGTACCATTAACATACGTGGAGAAGATGTTAATAGTTGAAATAACAAAAACGGCATATAAAAGCCAAAATTGCCAAACCCGCAGGACTTCATAAGTAATAAACAAGTAAAGACCAAGACCCAAGATAGCTAAGGCAACGATGAACGTAAAAAAAGTTTTGATATTCATATTATATTTGAAGAAAGGATAGTTTTTCATATTTGTGTACCACCTAGGATGTTTTAGTTAAGATTGATATTGCTTGAGTTGATCACGTAATTCTTCCATTTCCACTTGCATCTGTGTATTTGCGCCTTTGTATCTACGAGCTGCATTGTGTACTTTAATTAGTTTCTCCGCGCGTGTATCTTTATTGATAATAACAATTCGGTAATAAGGTATTGCTCTCGCACTAGGACTCTTAAAACGAATTAATTTTGCATCACATTCGATAATGTATTTGCTGTAAGGATATGCTTTTGATTTGTAGTAGAAAGCTTCCTCACTAACAGCCACTTCTCCAGGGAAAAATTTCTTGAAATTAAAAAAACAAACAATGACTAATGCTGAAAGAATAGCATAAAATTCCCATGTCATAGAAAGTAGAGTAGATAGGATTACTGACAAAATAAAAAAAGAACTAAACATAACCAAAAGTGTAACACTACCTGCATTGATATTGAATTTTAAAAAGCGATATTTTTTCATGAATGCTTGTCCGCCTATGTTCATTTTATAACCAAATTTTAGCACTAAAAACAAAGGTTGTCTAACTTAGAAAAAATCAAAAAAACTATTGTTCATGTGAAAGCTTTGTTGTATAATGTAGCTTGCTGTAAGTAAACTTTATGTTTAATATTAGTAAACTTCTATGACTTGAGGTTTACTATCACTAAACTTGAAAGAAAGGACATCGACATGGAAATTGGCAAACGCATTAAAAATCTTAGGCTCAGTAAGAATTTAACACAAGAAGAATTAGGCGAACGAACGGATTTGACGAAGGGATATATTTCTCAACTAGAGCGAGATTTAAGTTCTCCCTCCATTGAAACGTTATTTGCTATTTTGGAAGTGTTAGGTTCCACTCCGAAAGATTTCTTTGATGAAGAAGAACACAATCAAAAAGTAATTTACGGAGAACTAGAGCATACTTTCTTTGAAGATGAAGAAAAAGGTTACAGAATAAAGTGGCTTGTTCCAGAATCGAATGAAAAAGAAATGGAGCCGGTACTGCTTGAAATAGAGGCAAATAGCTGTTTTAAAAGCTTTGAACCATCACTTTCAGAAACTTTTGCTTATGTGTTAAAAGGGGAAGTGACCGTGCTACTTGGTCGAAATGAGTATGTAGCCAAAAAAGGAGAAGCAATTTATTTCCACGCCGCAGATGAACATCAAATAATTAATCGATCGAGTGAACATGCAACACTCATCTTAGTAGCGACAGAGTCATATTTATAAGGGAGGTAAATGATTGTGACAGAAACAATTATTCGTTTTGAAAACGTAACAAAACAATTTGATAATGATCCACCAGTGCTTGACAATGTCAGCTTTGAAATAGAAAAAGGGAAGTTTTATACTTTGCTTGGACCATCTGGTTGCGGAAAAACAACCATTTTGCGCTTAATTGCTGGATTTTTAGAAGCTTCAAAAGGACAAATTTACCTAGGAGATAAAGTAATTAACCAAATTCCAGCCAACAAACGACCGGTAAATACCGTTTTCCAAGATTATGCTTTATTTCCACATTTAAATGTGTATGAAAATGTCGCTTTTGGACTGCGCATTAAAAAATTGAAAAAAGAAGCAATTGACGAAAAAGTAAAAGAAGCTTTGCGCTTTGTTAACTTAAAAGGATACGAAAAAAGAGAAATTAGCGAAATGTCTGGCGGACAAAGACAACGTGTCGCAATCGCGCGAGCAATCGTCAATGAACCAGAAGTTATTTTGCTTGATGAGCCACTATCAGCACTTGATTTAAAATTACGTACAGAGATGCAATATGAATTGCGCGATTTACAAAAACGTCTTGGGATTACGTTTATTTTTGTGACGCATGATCAAGAAGAAGCACTTGCGATGAGTGATGAAATTTTTGTGCTAAACAAAGGTGAAATTCAACAAAGTGGGACACCGATTGATATTTACGATGAGCCAATTAATAAATTTGTTGCTGATTTTATCGGCGAATCCAACATTGTTAATGGCAAAATGATTCAAGACTTCGAAGTGGAATTTGTGGAAAGACGCTTTGAATGTGTCGACCAAGGTTTCCGTCCAAATGAAGTCGTGGAAGTAGTTATCCGTCCAGAAGATTTAGAGATTACTTCTGCTGAAAAAGGTCAGCTGCAAGTAACCGTGGACTGGATGCTTTTCCGTGGTGTGCACTATGAAGTAGGTTGTATCGATATCGATGGAAATGAATGGCTTGTTCACACAACTAGAAAAGTTCGTGTGGGTGATAAGATTGGCTTAGCGTTTGAACCAGAGGCAATTCATGTTATGCGTCTCGGGGAAACGGAGGAAGAATTCGATAAGCGGCTTGATAGCTACGATGAGGTGCAGTAATGAATAGACGCACCCGTACAGTTTATCTTGTTCCTTATGTTCTTTGGATTTTACTTTTTGTTGTTGCACCGATTTTATTGATTGTGTATTATTCATTTTTTGATGTTGACGGCAATTTTACTGTAGATAATTATATTCATTTTTTCACCCCCGTCTATTTAAAAATGACGGCGAGTTCGTTCTGGTATGCGTTTTTAATTACGGTTTTCACACTGCTGATTTCCTATCCAACGGCTTACTTATTAACGAAACTAAAACATAAACAATTGTGGTTGCTACTTATTATTTTGCCAACTTGGATTAATTTGCTGCTTAAAGCGTATGCCTTTATTGGGATTTTTGGGACATATGGGGCGGCGAATCAATTTTTAGAAATACTTGGAATTGGCTCGAAACAGATTTTATTTACGGATTTTAGTTTCTTATTTGTATCGACCTATATTTTTATTCCGTTTATGATATTACCGATTTTTAATGCAATTGAGGAAATTAATCCGACGTTGATTCAAGCGTCGCGCGATTTAGGCGCATCTAGTTTAACGACATTTAGACGGGTGATTTTCCCACTCACTGCTGATGGCGTGAAATCAGGGTGTCAGGCTGTTTTTATTCCAGCACTATCACTCTTTATGATTACACGATTAATTGCAGGAAACCGTGTCATTACGCTCGGAACAGCGATTGAAGAACATTTCCTAGTAACGCAAGACTGGGGAATGGGTTCGACAATTGGCGTATTTTTAATTATTGCGATGATTTTAATTATGTTCCTAACAGGTTCGAAAAAGAAAAGAGGTGCGCGTAAATGAAGAAAAGTAAATGGGGTACGATTTATTTAGTGCTTGTTTTTGTGATTTTATATGCGCCGATTTTCTATTTAATTTTTTATTCGTTTAATAAAGGCGGCACGATGCATAATTTTAGTGGTTTTACGCTTGGCTATTATAAAGAAGTTTTCCAAGATACACGCTTACTGATTATCGTGCTAAATACGTTTGTGATTGCGCTACTTTCTTCTGTGATTGCGACTATTATTGGAGTTTGCGGGGCGCTGGCGATTAAATTTATGCCAAAACCATTTGCGAAAAACTCGCTTTTAAGTTTGAATAATGTGTTGATTGTTAGTCCTGACGTTATTATCGGTGCTAGTTTCTTGATTTTCTTTACGATTTTAGGCGTAAAATTAGGTTTTATTTCCGTCCTAGTATCGCATATCGCCTTTAGTATTCCGATTGTCGTATTGATGATTTTGCCGAAATTACAAGAAATGAGCCCGACGTTAATGGATGCGGCGCGCGACTTAGGTGCAAGCCAGTGGCAAGTTCTTTCAAAAGTTATTCTGCCGTATATTATGCCAGGCGTGTTAGCTGGATTTTTCATGGCGTTGACATACTCGCTAGATGATTTTGCGGTCACTTTCTTTGTAACCGGAAATGGCTTCTCAACTTTAGCGGTAGAAATCTATTCCCGAGCAAGACAGGGGATTTCGCTTTCAATCAATGCTTTGTCGACACTGATTTTCCTATTCACGATTATTCTCGTGATCGGTTATTACTTTATCAACCAACGTAATACAAGTAAAAATATTCGGACGGGGGCGACGAAAGAATGAAGCAACTGCTGAAAATTTTTGTACCAGTCATTGTCGTCGCGCTCCTAATGATGTTACTTGCAACAACGATGAACCGTTCGGAGGGCTATGCTGGGAGTAATACGCTGACGATTTATAACTGGGGCGATTACATTGATCCATCACTCATTACTAAATTTGAAAAAGAAACAGGTATCAAAGTCATTTACCAAACATTTGATTCTAATGAAGCGATGATGACGAAAATTGAGCAAGGTGGAACGACCTTTGATATTGCGGTGCCAAGTGATTATGCGATTAGCAAAATGAAAGAAGAAAATTTGCTGATCCCACTTGACCATTCCAAATTACCAAATGAAAAATACCTTGATCCGCGTTTTATGGATTTGTCGTTTGATGATGATAATAAATATTCGATGCCTTATTTCTGGGGAACGCTTGGCATTATTTATAATAAAGAAATGTTCCCGGATAAGAATTTCGATACGTGGAATGCGCTATTTGATCCTGAGTTGAAGAACCAAATCTTGCTGATTGACGGGGCTCGTGAGGTGATGGGACTTGGGCTGAACAGTCTAGGTTACTCGCTGAACGATACGAATAAAGCCCACTTACAAGCTGCCAGAGATAAACTAGAAACGATGACGCCGAATGTTAAAGCAATTGTTGGCGATGAGATTAAACTTCTCATGGCGGACAATGAGGCGGGTGTCGCGGTTACTTTCTCCGGAGAAGCGGCGGAAATGTTAAGTGAAAATGAAGATTTAGAATACGTAATTCCAAAAGACGGCTCCAATTTATGGTTCGACAACATGGTCATCCCAAAAACAGCGAAAAATGTCGATGGCGCGCATAAATTTATTAACTTCATGCTAAAACCAGAAAATGCCGCAATTAACGCTGAATATGTTGGCTATGCAACACCAAATGCAAAAGCTGTCGAATTGTTACCAAAAGAAATTTCGAGTGATGAACGTTTTTATCCGGATATGGACGAACTGAATAATTTAGAAGTATATGATAACCTTGGTAAACGAATGCTGTCGTATTATAATGAATTATTTTTGGAGTTTAAGATGTACCGGAAATAAAGCCACCAGTATCTTCACGCGAGTTCACACCAAAGTCAAAACACGAACATTAAGCAAATTACTTGTGGAATAGATCAGCTATCCGCTAAAATAATGTTACGCAATTTTTTTCGAAAAGGAGAAATGGTTATGACTAAGGAGAAAGTGTTATGGGGTTACGATGAAAAGACTGGGCCAGAAATGTGGGGGCATATCTGCTCTGACTTTGAAATCGCACATACTGGAAAGGCACAATCGCCGGTAGATATTGAACAAGCTGACGTTGTGAAATTAAAACCATCAACAATGAAATTCTACTATAAAGAAACAGACTATACGATTAGAAGAATTGAACAATCGGTACATGTTTTTCCGCATGACAAAGAACAAGGGCTACGCTTTAACGGCGAATATTATCCACTTGTATCATTCCATGCCCATATTCCGGCTGAGCATTTGCTTGACGGTTATATATATCCGATTGAATGGCATTTTGTTCATGAAAAACCAGACGGCACAACGCTTGTTATGAGTGCTTGGATGGATATTGATAATACAAATAATATCGAATTTAAAAATTTACCAACCTATTTCCCAGAAGTGTTTGCTGATTTTGAAACAGAACGGGAAATTACTTTAGATGTGAATGAATTTATGCCAGAAGAGCGTGTTTTCTATACGTACCAAGGTTCACGGACGACACCACCAACCGTGGAAGGCGTAACTTGGATCGTTTTAAAAAATGCGAAGACACTTGGCCAAGAAGATTTCACTGAATTTGAAAAAGCAATTGGTAATACAAGTCGACCAGTGCAAGATTTAAATGGTCGTGAAATTACTTTTTACAATTAAAAAACTAGAAAGCCTCGCTCGAATCTTGTATAGTATAGACATAGATTCTGAGTGGAGGCTTCTTTTTATGTATGAAAAAGCGAGACAGATGATGATTGAAGCGCATAGTGGCCAAGTTCGCAAAATTACAGGCGAGCCTTATTTTTCGCACCCTCTGAACGTAGCGAGAATTTTACGCCGTGCTGGTTTCCGCGAAGAAGTTGTTGTTGCGGGATTACTGCACGATGCCGTTGAGGATACGGAAATGACCGATGCCGATATTCGCGCAACTTTTGGCGATGAAGTAGCCGATTTAGTAGCGTCTCATACAGAAAATAAAACCTTATCCTGGGAAGAACGAAAAGCACACACAATCGAACAAGTGCGCACCGGAAATTTAGAAGAAAAAGCGTTAATCGTGGCGGATAAGCTAGACAATTTAACATCCGTCAAATATGCCTTAAGCTCAGAAGGAAAGTCTGTCTGGAGCTATTTTAAACGCGGCTATGATCTGCAAAAATGGTACAACCAAGGGATTAAAAATAATATGGAATACGGGTTAAATCCATCTGAAATCCCTCCATTTTTTGATGAATATGCGCGACTTGTGAAGTGGATTTTTAAGAAGTAAAATTTTGTGTTTAAATATCTGTTAAATTAGGTATTTAGAATTAAATTAATAAGTTTTTAGAAAATAAGTTTCTTTTTCCAGAAATCTATTGTAAAATGAAAGCGTTATAAAACTTACGAGAAGGGAAGTTTTTTTGAATGGTTTATGGAGCAATTGAAGCAGGCGGAACTAAGTTTGTTGTAGCAATCGGAGAAAAGTCAGGGAAAATTATTAAGCGCGAGAGCTACCCGACAACGGAGCCAGCAGAAACAATGAAAGCAGTCATTCAATTTTTTAAACAGTATGAGGATGAATTAAAAGCAATTGGGATTGGCTCATTTGGACCGATTGATATTCGGAAATCAAGTGCTACATACGGTTATATCACGCAAACACCAAAACTTGCATGGCGCAATTATGATATCGTTGGTGCAATGAAAAAAGAATTTAATGTACCTATTGGTTTTACGACGGATGTTAATGCAGCCGCTTTAGGAGAGGTAAGTTTAGGCGCGGCAGCAGGTTTGGATAGTTGTATTTATTTAACGATCGGAACAGGAATCGGTGGTGGAGCAGTTGTTTCTGGTAAAATTCTAGAAGGTTTCTCTCACCCAGAAATGGGACATATTATGGTGCGCCGTCATAAGCGTGACCGTTTCACAGGAAGTTGCCCGAGTCATAGCGACTGTTTAGAGGGGCTTGCAGCAGGTGGCGCGATTGAAAAACGTTGGGGTCAAAAAGCGGCAGAACTTGCGGATAATGAAGAAGTGTGGAATTTAGAAGCGCATTATATCGCGCAAGCTTTAATGAATTATACACTTATCCTATCCCCAGAAAGAATTGTATTAGGTGGAGGCGTCATGAAACAACGCCAACTTTTCCCACTTGTCCGTCAAAAATTGAAGGCACTCGTGAACAATTACGTGCAATTGCCGGATTTAGATGAATATATCGTTCCTCCAAAACTAGAAGATGATGCTGGAATAACTGGCTGTGTCTTACTAGCAGTGGATGCTGAAGAGTCCAATTAATGGCGAAAAACAGCTCTAGTTTATAGGGCTGTTTTTTGATATACTAAATTGTGATAAAACAAACAAGAACGCAGGAGGAAAAAGATGTCCATTACGAACTTATTAAATATTAAATATCCGATTATCCAAGGTGCGATGGCACAAATTGCCAAAGCTCCACTTGTAGCCGCTGTGTCTAATGCGGGCGGTTTAGGAATTATCGCTTCTGGCGGAATGACTGCCGACATGCTACGCGAAGAAATCCAAAAAACAAAAGCACTGACAGATAAAGCATTTGGCGTCAACTTAATGCTAATGATGACCAATATTGCCGAATTAACCGAAGTAATTATTGAAGAAAAAGTGGGAATCGTTACAACCGGAGCGGGAACGCCAAAAACGTTCATGCCAATTTGGAAAGAAGCTGGAATTATCGTGATTCCCGTTGTCCCATCCGTGATGATTGCTAAGCGTATGGAAAAAATGGGCGCAGATGCAGTTATCGCAGAAGGAACAGAAGCAGGCGGACACGTCGGCGAAACAACAACAATGGCACTTTTACCTCAAATCGTGGATGCTGTAACTATTCCAGTCATTGGCGCAGGAGGAATTGCTGATGGCCGTGGAATCGTTGCAGCGCTAGCTCTAGGTGCAAAAGGTGTCCAAATCGGTACACGCTTCCTAGCAACCGATGAATGCCCAGTACACCCAGACTTCAAAGCAGCCGTGATTAAAGCTTCCGACCGCGACACAATGGTTACCGGACGAAAAGCAGGCGCACCAGTCCGCTCGATTAAAAACAAAATGATCAAAGAATACATCCGTTTAGAAGAAGAAAACGCCGATCGCGACACGTTAGAAGAGCTAACTTTAGGTTCTTTACGAAAAGCAGTACAAGAAGGCGACACAGACAACGGCTCCGTCATGGCCGGTCAAATCGCTGGCTTAATTACAGAAATCAAACCTTGTAAAGATGTTATCGAAGAGATGATGACAGATGCTAAGAAAGTGATTGCTGGGTTAGAATTAAAATAATGTTTCAAACTGCTTTCTTTTGAAGCGTTTGAGTAAAATAGCTTTGATAAATTCCTTAATATAATATTTGGATTTTTAGTAAGTTATAAAAAGCCGTGCCAGTTCACTTAGTGCTGATACAGCTTTTTTAGTTAGTAGAAAAATTCATTTCTGTTTCATCAATACATCCTCTATGTTATACTATGTAAAGTTATATTATTGCAAATGCAACAAAAGGAGATTGGCGATGAAAGATATATTAAGAGATATAGGTGTAATTGCACGTGCACTTGATTCAATAAGTAATATCGAATTTAAAGAATTAAATCTAGCAAAAGGACAATTTATTTATCTAGTTAGAATTTGCGAGAACCAAGGGATTATTCAAGAAAAACTAGTAGATATTTTAAAAATCGATCGAACCACTGCTTCGAGAGCTATTAAGAATTTGGAGAAAAACGGTTTGATTATAAAGAAACAGAATAAGAATAATAAAAAAAATAAACTATTATTCCCAACAGAGAAAGGACAGCAACTATATCCCTTAATTATCCGCGAGAATGAATACTCTAATGCAGTAGCTTTAAAAGGATTTACTGAGGCTGAAATTAATATGCTCACCGATGCGCTCAAAAAGGTCAAAGAAAATATTGCAGATGACTGGTTATATGTCAAAAAAGGCAATAAAAGAAGTTATTAATTTGGAGGAAATGTAATGATAAAATTATGTACAATAAGTGATTCCCAAGCACTCTTAGAAGTAAGTTATAAGACATTTGATGAAACATTTAGAGCGCAAAATAAACCGGAAAACATGGATGCATATTTAAAAACAAATTTTACGGCTAAAAAATTAAGCGATGAACTAAAAAACCCACATTCCTATTTTTATTTTGTTTTTCACCAAGAAGCTATTGCTGGTTATTTAAAACTAAATATAGGAGATGCTCAAACAGAAGAAATAGCTGGGAATACAATCGAAATAGAGCGTATTTATGTATTGAAGTCATTCCAAAAAAAGGGATTAGGTAAAGAGTTATTTAATCAAGCAATAGAGATAGCGAAAGAAGTTGATGCAAAAAAAATATGGTTAGGTGTTTGGGAGAAGAATAAGAACGCTATTCAATTTTATGCAAAGCTGGGTTTTATTAAAAATGGACAACATGATTTTTTCATGGGTGATGATTGTCAAACTGATATTATTATGATAAAAGATTTATAAAAAAAGTTGAGCGCATACTAAGCTCAACTTTTTTTATCAAAATTAAGCTGCCAAAACACCCCAAAACGGTCCGTCACCTGCGCATAGGTCGAACCCCAGAACGCCACTTGCAACTCCATCTCCACTTTGCCCGTAGCACTCAAGACTTCATAGGCGTACTTAATATCATCCTCTGTTTCAAAATTGATCAAGATCGTCACCCGATTGCCAATTGTAAAACCATCATAAGGCGCATCGGTAATATAAATAAATTCTTCCCCATTTTTTGCTAAACGACTATGCATCAATCGCTCACCAAAAACGGCATCGCCATCAAAATTGTTCATCTCTTTAAAACGCTGAACGCTTGTAATCTTAGCCTGAAACACATCTGCATAAAATGTTAGCGCATCTTGACCTTCTCCGTTAAAAACTAAGTAAGGAACTGCAAAAGACATCTCATCATCTCCTATACAATTAATAGCTTTAGTATAAGCCTAATCTACTGCGAAGTCATGTCTCAAAATAATAAGGATTTGTGAATAAAAACAAAATGCTTGCAAATAAACGTGATATATTATACAATTACACTAAGAAATCGGATATATTTAAATTAATATTTTTTTGCAATAAAATAAAGTAAGTACTTGCTTTTGGGAGTAGGTGCGTAGGAGGTAGATGTATGCTTTGGGTAAAAGAGTCAATTGAGCAACTTCTCAGCAAACTACACACGAATTTAGACACAGGGTTAACGAAAGAACAAGTGAAACAAAAACATGCAGAGTTCGGGACGAATGAATTTGAAGAGGGGAAGAAAGAATCACTTCTTCAAAAAATTGGTCACCATTTAGTTGAAATTACGACGATTGTGTTGCTTTTTGCAGCGGCAATTTCCGCTTATTTAGCAATTACAACCGGTTATGGTTGGGCGAAAGTGGTTGTTATTTTAGGAATTGTCGTGTTGAATATGGTGCTCGGCATTTACCAGGAAAACAGCGCCGAGAAAGCACTTGCTGCATTACAAAGTATGAATGCGCATTTAACGACGGTCATTCGTGATGGTGTGCGGATGCAAGTGGACGCAACGGAATTAGTACCAGGGGATATTATTGAAATCGTTGCAGGAGATATGATTCCAGCAGATGCACGGATTATTTCTAGTAGCAGTTTGCAAGTCGAGGAATCTGCGTTAACTGGCGAAAGTGTTCCAGTTGAAAAAGACGCAAATGCGGTTGTTTCAGAAAAAGCACCAATTGGCGACCGTCTGAATATGCTTTACTCAGGCTGTCTTGTAACAAATGGTCGTGCAACAGCAGTTGTCGTAGAAATTGGTATGGAAACAGAGATGGGGAAAATTGCTGGACTTTTAAATAGCACCTCGAAACTGATGACGCCACTGCAACTACGCTTAAAAGAATTAGCTAAACGACTTAGTATTGTAGCACTTTTAGCAGGTATTTTAATTTTTATAATTGATGTATATGTGTACGGTGAAACGATTATTGAAACGTTGATGATCGCGATTTCTCTAGCTGTAGCAGCAGTTCCTGAGACATTGCCGGTTATCGTAACTTTAACACTTGCTTATGGGGTTCAAAATATGGTGCGGAAAAATACGATTATCCGCCGAATTCCTGCAGTAGAAACGATTGGAAATACTTCGGTTATTTGTTCTGATAAAACAGGAACATTAACGCAAAATAAAATGATTATCCAACAAATTTGGGCAGCAGACCACACACCGATAAAAGCAACAGCTGAATTTGATACTGCAGAACAAAAAGTATTAGAAATGCTGAGTCTTTCCAGTAACGCGACGATTGATGTTACAGACGGCGAAGAAACCATCATCGGTGACCCAACCGAAAGCGCGATTATCCGTTTACTAGAAGAAAAAGGAACAACGAAAAAAGCATTGGAAGCCAAATATCCACGCGTGTTCGAACTTCCTTTTGACTCAGATAGAAAGCTAATGACGACAATTCACCAAGTAGAAGACGGATTTCTTTCCATTACAAAAGGTGCTTTTGACCGCATTCCCGTAAACTTTTCCGAGGCGTTTTTAGCGGAAGCGGAGCGGGTGCATGACAGTTTTGCGGAGGATGCGCTTAGGGTGTTAGTTGTTGCCTATAAAAAATATCCGGAAATGCCGACAGACTTGTCTAGTGAGGCGCTTGAGACGGACTTAACGTTCGCGGGGATGGTTGGAATGATTGACCCACCGAGACCGGAAAGTAAAGCGGCTGTGTTAGCGGCGAAAAAAGCGGGTATTAAGACTGTAATGATTACTGGTGACCATATTGTAACGGCATCAGCAATTGCAAAAGAAATTGGTATTTTAACGGATGGGGACAAAGCGATTACTGGAGCAGAGCTTGCTGAAATGTCAGAAGCAGATCTGGAGAAAAACATTCGAGATTATGCGGTATACGCTCGGGTTAGCCCTGAAGACAAGATTCGGATTGTCAAAGCTTGGCAGAAAAATGGTGAAATTGTCACGATGACAGGTGATGGTGTAAATGATGCGCCGGCTCTAAAAGCAGCAGATGTTGGAGCAGCAATGGGGATTACTGGAACAGATGTATCTAAAAACGCTGCAGATATGGTTATAACCGACGATAATTTTGCAACGATTGTAGATGCAGTCAAAGAAGGGCGTACAGCCTATGAGAATATCCGCAAAACGATTTACTTTTTACTAAGTACAAACTTTTCTCAAATTTTCATTATGTTAATTGCGATTATTCTTGGCTGGGGCGCGCCGGTTGTAGCTGTTCAGTTGCTATTAATCAACGTTGTGTCTGATGGGATTCCAGGCTTCTTCTTAAGTCGTGAAAAGGCAGATGACTCGATTATGGAGCGTAAGCCAATTCCAAAAAATGCAGGGATCTTTGCGAATGGACTTGGCAAGAAAATGGCGACACAAGCGGTTGTCTTTACGATTGTGACACTTGCAGGATTTTATATCGGACAGTTTGTAACGATTAATAATTCGATTGGTGCAAGCTATGAAGTAGGGATGACAATGGCGTTTGTTATTCTAGCATGGTCATCTGTTGCACATATTTTCAACGTAAGAAGTGATAAGTCGATTTTCACTATCGGATTTTTATCTAACCGTGGCTTGTTCTTTAGCGCGATTTGTTCGATGTTGATTATTCTAGGACTTGCGATTATTCCACCACTTGCGAACATGTTCTTCTTAGTAGAAATGAGCTTAACGCACTGGATTCTCGCATTCATCCTCTCGATGTTCCCACTCCTATTTGTAGAAATTCAAAAGCTTATTCAGCGAAAAAGAGCAAAAGCTTGAAGGAGGGCAACTATATGAATGAAACAGAAAAATTGGTAGCCGCATTATTAGAGCGTAACTTTGGTAAAAATATCGGTACACGCTATCCGGGAAATGAAGCGGCGCAAATGCGGGCCGAGGAAGTTATCGGAGAAATTGCTATCGTTATCGCACCTCTTGTTGAAAAACTTGGAATCGAAAATAAAACGGTGAAAAAAACGATTCCATTTTTATATGAACTTCAAAAAAATCAATTTTGTGATATGAGCGCCTATCCGTATCCGCTTCTTCTAGTCAATGGAACGAGTACAGATACAGAAAAATATTGGCGGGATCTACCAACTTACTGGACGGACGATGCAAATAAAATCGTGCTTCCGTATGTTTTGGAACATATTAAAAATAATAAAGTACGTCAAAAACTACTAGCTTTTCATGCTTGGCTTTTAGGGGAAGTAGTAGAAATGAACGAGGCGCTAGGGGCAGATTTTCGTGTGAAACTAGTCTTTGAGTCAGATATGCGTATTCGTTTACGGGTGTATGAGGTAGAACAGATTGCCATCGAAGTGCATTTTTTAGACAATCATGATACCGAGCAACAACATTTAGGCTATGATGTCAGTTTAGATGCAGATTTTACCGAGAAAGCAAGGCTCTTATTACGCCAAGGTATTTTGACAGAAAATCTAGGATTGGAAGCGCTGAAAGCTTATATGAAATCGGTTTTACCAATAGCACACAGCTTGAAAAATTTAGAACATTTAACGTTTGAAGAGACAAAAAAACTGACCAAATTATTAACGCAAGAAGAACCTAAAATTATGGAAGATACAGATTTAACAAGTAAAGCATTAGACTTCTTACAAAAAGCAGCACAGCAATAAGAATAAAATGCTATTTGGAGGAAAGTAATCCTAATAGCATTTTATTTTTGCAAGTGGGGCGGAAAGAATAGTAAAATGAGACAATGAAATTAGAAATGAGGACGTAAAATTGATTCGACATGCGAAAAAATCAGATGCACCAAAAATAGCACCACTTTTACTAGTAATATGGAAAGATATGGAATTACCTATTTTAGAAGTAGAGACGGAAGAAGCAATTACGAATGCGCTAATTGAAGCGATTCAAACAGAAGATTATCGTTATAGTTATAGACATCTGCATGTGTATGAAAAAGAAGGGGATATTGCGGGAGTTCTGGCAGGATACCCTGGGAAAATCGAACCTGAAATCGACCGCGCGTGGAACGAGATTGCAAAGAAACACGGCATCAGATACGAAGAACCAATATTTGCCGATAAAGAAACATTTCCTGGTGAATGGTACTTAGATTCGATTGTTACAAACGAAAAATATCGTGGTCATGGTGTTGGAACAGCACTTCTTGCAAAATTAACAGAAATTGCTGCAGAAGATGGTGAAAAAGTAGTTGGACTAAATTGTGACAAAGGAAATCCGCATGCCAAGCGGCTTTATGAACGTCTAGGATTTCATGTAACTGGAGAAATCACACTTAGCGGTCACGAATATGAACATATGCAAAAATAAGAAATGAGGCCAACCAATGAAAAAAATTATTTTCACAGTGGTACTAAGTTTGGTTCTAGTTCTTGCTGGATGTGCCGATGTAACAAATACAGTAAAAGTGGATAAAAAAGGGGAAGCGACCATTTCCTTTGATATCGATATTTCTTCTGTAGCAGGGATTTTCGCCTCAAGTTACTCGGATGAAGTAGAAGCTAAACTGAAAGAAGCTGGATTTACAGTAGATAAAAAATCAAATACAAGCTATCATATTGAAAAGAAAGTAGATAAAAATGAAACAACGAAAAGCGATATGAAACCGGAAGATTTTGGGGTAAAAATTACCAATAGCAAAAGTTTCTTCACACAAAAAATCAAAGTAGATGCCGATATTGACATCGAAAAGATATGGAAAAAAGAAGTGGCGGATGTTCCGTTTCCAAAAGAAATTTTAAGCCAAGTTGATTATACATTTATTTTGGATTTACCGATTTCGTCAATTGGAGAGAACAATGCTAAAAGTGTGGATGGCGGTAAGCTCACTTGGGATGTGCCTCTCGACAAAAAATCCGAAATGTATTTTGAAGTCACCGTACCAAACGTAAAAAACATTGCGATTGTTGGTGGGATTCTACTTGTCGTAATCATTGGTCTATTTATTTATCTTATTAGAAGACACCGAAAAAAGAAAAAACAACTATAAAAAAGTGTGGATCAGTTAGCTAAACTGGTCCACACTTTTATTTACTTCTTGTTCTAACTCTTCGTAGCAAGCTAATTTTTTCTCGATTTTTTTAAACGCTCGGTCTAGTTCTGCTTGCCGGCGGTACATATCTTGTTGATGTTCTTTCAGTACAGCGATACGTTCGGAGACAGTACCGTCACCACCTTTAGTTAGTTCAACAATTTCTTTTTGTTTAGCAAGGGGCATTCCGGTGACGCGTAAACAGGTGAGTAGTTCAAGCCAGTGAAGGGCATCATTATCAAAAATCCGGTTATTATTTTTATCGCGTGCTAGAAAAGGGATTAATCCTTCTCGTTCATAATAGCGAATCGTATGGGCGCTTAAACCCGTGTGTTCGGAAGCTTCTTTGATTGTTTGTTGCACTAAAACCACCTCTTTTTTTCTTAATAATAGCACCTTGAAAATCGAAAAGCCAAATGTTTGCCTTTGAGTATACTCTAAGGTGTATAGTAAACGTGTTATTACTTTTAGGAGGCGGATAAATTGAACTTAAAAGATACAGTGAAACTTGCAAATGGTGTAGAAATGCCCCGTTTAGGATTTGGCGTATGGAAAGTGCAAGACGGCGATGAAGCAGTAAATTCTGTTAAATGGGCAATCGAAGCTGGTTACATTAGCATTGATACAGCAGCTGCTTACAAAAATGAAGAAGGCGTTGGACAAGCGATTAAAGAGTCTGGAATTAAGAGAGAAGACTTATTCGTAACAACGAAACTTTGGAATGCGGAGCAAGGTTATGAATCTACTTTGGCAGCGTTTGATGAAAGTTTACGCAAATTAGAACTTGATTATGTAGACTTATATTTAATTCACTGGCCAGTCAAAGGTAAATTCAAAGACACTTGGCGCGCTTTTGAAAAATTATATAAAGACAAACGTGTTCGCGCAATCGGCGTATGTAACTTCCACGAGCATCACTTAAAAGAATTAATGGAAGACGCGGAAATTGCTCCAATGGTAAACCAAATTGAATTACATCCACAATTAACACAAGAACCATTACGTAAATTCTGTGCTGAAAACAACATTGTAGTAGAAGCTTGGTCTCCATTAGGTAACGGCAAACTGCTTTCTAACCCAGAAATCAAAGCGATTGCAGATGCGCATGGTAAATCTGTTGCACAAGTTATCCTACGTTGGGACTTACAAATCGGTGTCGTGACGATTCCAAAATCAGTCCACCAAGAACGTATTATCCAAAATGCTGATATTTTCGACTTCGAATTAACCGAAGAAGAGGTTGCAAAAATCAGCGGATTAAATAAAGACGAAAGAACTGGCCCAGATCCAGACAACTTTAATTTCTAATAGTAAAAAATCCCTTCCAGCTTATCGAACTGGAGGGGATTTTTATGCTACAATAAACTAAAAAAAGAGGTTAACAGATGGACGCAAAAACAATAATAGAAAACCGCTTTCAAAGTCAGAAATTAATACAAACTGCGTGGAGTGGCTCTCCGGAAAGAATTGTTTTTCATTTTGGAGCAATGCAAGCACAAAACTACGGTCAATCGCTCTGGGCTGTTGGGAGTAGAATGACGACGCCAAGTGAAAAGGCTGTAGAGCAAGCGATTAATAATGGTGAAATTATCCGGACATGGCTTTTGCGCGGAACGATTCACTTGTTTTCAGCCAAAGATTATCACTGGATGATGGATTTAATTGCGCCTACGATAGATAAAATATGTAAACCTTACCGAGCGAAATTAGACCTAACAGAAGAGGTGCTTCAAAAGGCTATAGAAGTCGTTTCGGAAATTGTTTCAGAACAAGCCGTTACGAGAAAAGACTTGGCGGCCCATTTAGCGACGAAAGATTTACCGAGCGCAGGGATTGCTTTTGCTCAGCTGTTAGTTTATTTAAGCTCGCGGAAAGTCATTTGTTCAGGCCCGGATGAAACTTTTAGAAATACGACACACATTCCGGCTGATACGAATCATTTCACTCGAGAAGAAGCACTAAAAGAACTTGCAAAACGTTACATCCAAAGCCATGCACCTGCTACTTTAAAAGATTTTTGTTTTTGGTCTGGATTAACTGTGACCGATGCCAAAATAGGGTTAGCGGATATGCCTAAAATAGGCGATTATTACATAACAACATTGGTTAAAAATGGCACAATGCTAGCTACAATTCCACTTGCTGGTTTTGATGAATGGATTATCGGCTACCGAGATCGCTCAGCCGTTTTACCGGAAATATGGCACGATGAAATTATGACGAAAAACGGGATTTTCAGACCGGCTATTATTACAAATGGCGAAGTAGTCGGAAAATGGGAAAAACCAAAGAAACGTGCTGAATTAGAAGGAGACTTCTGGGATCGTTACATCCAGTTTCGAAATATGCTATAGTCAAGTAGATGTATAAATTTTAATTTGAGGTGATAAAGCAATGAATGCTTTTGATAAATTTTATAAAAAAACAGTAGAAGAACGACATGCAATTTTGGCGGAATATGCTGATTTAAATGAAGAAGAACAAGCATTTTTAGCTTCTACAGGGGCGCTTTCTTTTGATAAAGCGAATCATATGATTGAAAACACGATTGGTATTTATTCGCTGCCGCTCGGATTAGGAATGAATATGCTTTTAAATGATAAACGTTATGTTGTACCCATGGCGATGGAGGAGCCTTCTGTTGTGGCGGCACAAAGCGCTGGGGCAAAACTTATTGCACAAAATGGCGGGATAACTGGAAGTGCAACGAAACGAAAAATGATTGGTCAGATTGAGTTGATTTCTGTTTCTGATATCCAAGCAGCAAAAGAAAACATCATTGCGAACGAAGAACAACTAATTGCTATCGCTAACCAAGCTCATCCATCGTTACAAAAGCGTGGCGGTGGTGCGGTTAAAATTCAAGTCAGAACAGCACAAACAGCGAATGACGAAACGTTATTTATCGTTCATTTACTCGTAGACACCCAAGAAGCAATGGGCGCGAATATGGTCAATACGATGGTCGAAACCCTAGCACCAGAATTAGAAATGTTGACGAACGGAACAGCCAATATGCGCATTTTATCTAATTTAGTAGATGAAGCGACCGCAACTGCTGTTTGTCGGATTAATCCAGAAAGCTTGGCAACCAAAACCCAGAGCGGTGAATGGGTTCGTGATAGAATTATTGCTGCATATGAATTTGCCGACGCGGATATTTACCGGGCAGCAACACATAATAAAGGAATAATGAATGGCATTGATGCGGTAATTATGGCGTTTGGGAACGATTGGCGCGCGGTAGAAGCAGCAAGTCACGCCTACGCAGCCAGAACAGGAAGCTATAAACCGATGTCTAAGTGGTCAAAAGATGCGGACGGGTATTTGGTTGGGGAGCTAACTTTACCGATGCCAGTGGCCTTTGTAGGTGGTTCTATAGCGATTCATCCGATTGCGAGTCTTTCTAAAAAAATTGCTCGAGTAGAATCAGCGAAGGAACTAGCGATGTTAGTTTGTGCCGTTGGATTAACGCAAAATCTCGCTGCTTTAAAAGCACTCGTAACAGAAGGTATTCAACGTGGTCATATGTCACTACAAGCGAAATCTCTTGCAATGACAGCTGGCGCAGAAGCAGATGAAATCGAAATAGTAGCCACATTTTTGCAAGAAAGCAAACAATTAAACGTAGTCGCTGCCAAAGAATTTATCGCGAAATTGCGCAGCGAAAAATAAAATAAGTTATTAAATCAGCCTTTACAAAAACTTAACAATACATTCCGAACGTGATAAAACCTTTAATATCAACAACTTTCAGAGGATTGCTTGTACTTCCCTTTACAAAATAAAAAAAAGGTATTTACGTTACTTTTACTTTCTTTTATGATGAAAAAAGAGTGAAATTACAAGATTACAGACAAAAAGGAGATTTTCATGGGAGACATAAATATTCAGCAGATGATTTTTCAATTTATCGGAGGACTTGGAATTTTTCTTTTCGGTATAAAATATATGGGAGACGGACTGCAAATGGCAGCTGGCGACAGACTCCGCGATATTTTAGATAAGTACACAACGAATCCTTTTATGGGTGTACTTGCCGGGATTTTAGTTACCGTATTAATTCAAAGTAGCTCGGGTACGACTGTTTTGACGGTCGGATTAGTAAGTGCCGGATTTATGACGTTAAAACAGGCAATTGGTGTTATCATGGGGGCGAACATCGGAACAACCGTTACCGCCTTTATTATTGGTATTAAGCTATCCGAGTATTCTTTACCAATAATTGCTGTTGGTGCAGTACTTTTATTCTTCTTTAAAAATCATAAAGTGAAAAATATTGGCCAAGTATTCTTTGGATTTGGTGCGTTATTTTATGGACTGGATTTGATGGGGCAAGGGATGAAACCTCTTGCTGGAATGGAATCTTTCCATGAATTAACTGCACAAATGAGTACGAATCCATTCTTAGGTTTGCTAATCGGAACAATCTTCACGGCGGTTGTACAGTCATCGAGTGCGACTATCGGGATTTTACAAGAATTATATGGGCAAGGTGCGATTGATCTTCAAGCGGCCTTACCGGTTCTATTCGGTGACAATATCGGAACAACCATCACAGCTGTTCTTGCAGCGATTGGTGCGAGTGTTGCCGCGAAACGTGCAGCAGCGACACATGTTATCTTTAACTTAATCGGTGCAATCATTTTCATGCTGATACTTCCGCTATTCACTTCTCTGGTTGCCTACCTGCAAGGAATGTTTGGACTAAACCCAGAAATGACGATTGCGGTTGCGCACGGGACGTTTAATATTACGAATACCTTTATTCAATTCTGGTTTATAGGTGCATTTGCATGGCTTGTTACGAAGCTTATTCCTGGCGACGACTCGCGAATTGACTATAAAACAAAACATTTAGATACCAATTTAATCGATCAATCTCCGGGTATTGCACTGGAAATGGCTCGTGAGGAAACGCTTCGTATGGCAGATTACGCGAAATTTGGTTTGCAAGAAGCGAGACAATACCTTGTGAACCGGGACTCAAAGCATGCGGAATCCACTGTTCAAGTAGAAGAAGCCGTAAATAATTTAGACCGAAAAATCACCGAGTACTTAACGAAAATTTCTTCTGTCGCCTTAACAAACAATGAAACAGAAGAACATGCGCTAATGCTTGATACCGTTCGTGATATTGAACGCGTTGGTGATCACATGGAAAACATCGTAGAAAACATCGATCAACTAATTAAAAATAAAGCGAAAATGTCAGAAGAGGCTTCCGAGCAACTCATTGAAATGTTTGAGCTGACAACCGCGAACTTTGAACGAGCAGTGAAATCCATGCATAAAAAAGATCGCGCACTCGCAGAAGAAACTATTTTAGTAGAAAAAGATATTGATAAAGCAGAACGCAGACTACGTAAAAATCATATTCGCCGCTTAAACGAAGGCAAATGCCAAGTTGTTAGCGGAATTTTATACATTGATATCGTAAGTGATTTAGAGCGAATTGGTGACCATGCAAACAATATTGCTGAATCTGTTTTAGAATTAAACGAATAATTATAAAAGAAACTAGACTATTTGGCACTGCCACTAAAAAATGAGAATAAGATAAAAACACCTTCGTTGGATTCATGTAAAATGAAACT